>MKWU01000057.1_pt1 | contig 192385 bp, 182 predicted proteins | sample 809101 | NCBI WGS metagenome assembly MKWU01 (sample SAMN05860141, study PRJNA318959) | sponge metagenome | host: Aplysina aerophoba | place: Slovenia: Piran, Adriatic Sea, Gulf of Piran | collected 2013-05-07 | reverse complement strand
GCCCGGCGCGTCAGCGACGGGCGGCTTCTGGGGCTCATCAAGGCATGGCTGGAAGCGCCGGTGGAAGAGGATGACGGGGAAGGCGGCAAGCGCCGCACGAACCGGGCACGGCGGGAGCGCAAGGAGCCCCCTCAGGGATCACCGGTGAGCCCGCTGTTGAGTTCCATCTACATGCGTCGCTTCATTCTCGGTTGGAAACTCAAGGGCTACGCCCGACAGTTCGGGGCGGAGATCGTGAACTATGCTGATGACTTTTGTGTGCTCGGAAAGGCACCGGCAGCAGAGATGCTGGCGGCGGTCAACCGGATCATGGGAGTGCTGAAGCTGCCGGTCAACGCCCGCAAGACCCGATGTCTTCGATGCCCGCAGGAGCCGTTCGAGTTCCTCGGATACCGCATCGGCTGGACCTATCGCCGGACAGACGGCAGCCGCTATGTCGGCACCCGCCCGAGCAAGGCGAACGTCCAGGACATCTGCCTCCGGATCAGCGAGATGACGGATCGCAAGTCCGTCTGGATGGATGCCGAGGCGAAAGTGGCCGAACTCAACCGGATGATCTCCGGCTGGGCGAACCACTTCACTCTGGGGCAGGTCTCACCTGCCTACAGCACCATCGACCGTCACGCGACCCGGCGGCTGCGACGGTGGCTCTGTCACAAGCACAAGATGAAATCCGGGTGGTACGTGCGCTTCCCGAATGCCAGACTGTGGGACGACCTCGGCCTGATACACCTTGCGCCAAAGACAAAGACCTTTCCGTGGGCAAAGGCATGATCCCGACTGAGAGCCGGGTGCGGGAAAACCGCACGCCCGGTTCGACGAGCAGGGGCGTGGAAACGGACCGGGACAACGGACCCGGGGACCCGGTCGAGCCTGAATGCCGGCCTATGGGTAACCCCCCTCCGGACTCTCGAATACCGCGCCACCCCCTGACTCTACTTCTAGCCACTTCCTGTTGGCGCACAACTGTCGGACACCTCCTTCGCCGAAGGCGCACTTGCAACACCAGCATCGGGGAGGCTTGGCCAAGGCCGCCGGAACCCCCAAGTGGCGTCGGGAGGCAGCGCTCATCGGCAGTCATTCGCTGCGATGCGGGCCAGTGTCACGACGTCACCGCTGCTCTTCAGGTACGCTGCCCAACGATCCATCAGCAAACGGCGCCTTCGAAGCAACTGAGAACGGGCATAGGCCGCCTCAACAGCGCTGCCGACCGCATGGGCCAGGCTCAACTCCATCACCGCGTGCGGTGCATCGGTGCATTCGGCTGCCCAGTCGCGAAAACTCGACCGGAACCCGTGGACAGTGGCGCGATCAGCAACCCCCAGTCCTCGCAACACCTTGGTGAGCGTCATGTCGCTCATCGGTTGGCCATGGCGTAGAGGTGAAGGAAACAGCAGACCGCTTCCATCGTCGATAGCCCGGGCCTCCTCGACGATCTCCGGGGCGCGCGGCGACAACGGGACGCGATGTTCCATGTTTGCCTTCATGCGTGCCGCAGCAACACGCCACTCACGCGCCTCGGTGTCGATTTCGTCCCAAGTCGTGCCCCGCGCCTCTCCCGACCGTGCGGCTGTCAGAATCACGAACTCCAGGCACAGTCTTGATGCCAGCGAGGCTCGTGAGCTACGTACGGAAGTAATCAGCGCGCCGACCTCCTGGTACGGCAATGCTCGCAAATGGTTCTTGTTGCGAGGAATCGGCGGCAAGGCGCCATCGATAGCCTCCCCCGCGACATTCTGGGCAATGTATCCGTGGGCCATCGACCACTTGAACACGGAACGAATACGCTGGCGTACGCGCCGGGCTGTTTCCGACTTCGATCCCCAGATTGGCGTCAAGACCTGAAGCACGTCAGAACGTTCGATTCGATCCACTGGCATATTGCCGATCAATGGAAAGACATGTCGCTCAAGTGACTGCCACCATGTCGCAACGTGTTTCGCGTTACGCCATCGCGGAAGATTAACCTGATACACTTGTTTGGCGGCTTCACGGAACGTTGGCGTGGTGGGCTTGCGTTTTTCGGCAAGTGGATCGCCACCTCTCGCAATCAAAGCGCGATTTTGAGCGGCTGCTTCCCGCGCATCAGCTAGCCAACGTCAGGAAAACGTCCCAGTCCAAGGTCTCGTCGACGGCCTCGGATCGTGATGCGTTGGATCCAGGAGCGAGTGCCGGTACGTGTGATGTTCAGATAAGAGCCCGTTGCCGTCACCGTACATCCCTGGATTCGCAAGAGTTCGTATAAGTGCCGCGGTCAACTTCACCACTTTCGATCCCCACGTTGTTCCCCACAGGGATTGTGGGAACGTACCGGAAACCTTGGGACCGATCAAGAAGCCGAGTCGGCAGAAGACCCCAGAATTCCTGTTACTCTGGGCACATTCAGACACTCTCCAAAGAGGTAGGTGGTGGAGCCGAGGGGAATCGAACCCCTGACCTCTTGAATGCCATTCAAGCGCTCTCCCGTCTGAGCTACGGCCCCATCAAGGGAATCAATTTTCCTGCAACCTATGGACAGGCGGCCACGGACGCAAGACCGACATCCGTCAATCCTCGATCTCGGGATCTTCCTCGCCCTCGACATCGTCATCGGTCTCGATGGTCACATCCGCATCATCGTCTACGGCGGCGGAATCATCCTGTTCGGCGGCGGGCGGCGGATTGCCGCCTTCCATGGTGATGATAGTCCCGCATTGGGGGCAGTACGGAGGAGACCGGTTGAGGTCGTAGAACTTGGCCGTGCACGCCGTGCAGCTGTGCTTGGTGCCCCATTCGGCCTTGGGCATGGCGTCAATCCCCGATCGCAGTGGTCATTCAAGGCGGCAAGCCGGATATAGACTCAGCCCTGATCTGTCAAAGGGAAGGTTGCACCCGGTGTGGTCTGGATTGACGATGAGCCGGAACCCCCCGATACCGGGCGCCGGAGAAGACGTCATGAATCACCCGACAAGGGCAGTGATCGCCCGCCCCCTGACCCCGTTCACGGGCACCGCGCGCGTTCCCGGGGACAAGTCCATCTCGCACAGGACGCTCATTCTCGGGGCACTGACGGTCGGTGAAACCACTGTCGAGGGACTGCTTGAGGGCGAGGATGTTCTGGCGACAGCTTCGGCGATCAGGCTGCTGGGCGCCCATGTCGAACGCGACGCTTGCGGGGTGTGGCGCATCAACGGATGTGGCATCTCGGGACTGAAGGAAGCCGATGATGTTCTCGATCTGGGGAATGCCGGAACCGGCGTGCGGCTGCTGTGCGGGGTTGCGGCGGGACACCCCTTCACCACGTTCCTGTGCGGTGACAGGTCACTCTCGCGCCGGCCCATGAGTCGTGTCATCGAACCCCTGGAGGAGATGGGGGCCCGGTTTCTTTGCCGCAGCGGCGGCCGCCTTCCCCTCGCCGTGACAGGCGGCGATCCCCTGTTGCCTCTTCATCACGAGCTCCAGGTCCCCTCGGCGCAGGTCAAGTCGGCGGTTCTGTTGGCGGGCCTTCACGCACCGGGAACCACCACCGTGGTCGAGAAGGCGCCGCTTCGCGATCACACGGAGCGTCTCTTGCATGCCTTCGGGGCCTCCCTCGAGATCATGCCGGGGGTGAACGGCCAGCGATCGATCAGCATTGCCGGACATCCGGAGCTGGTTCCTGTCGACATCCATGTTCCGGGAGATCCTTCATCGGCTGCCTTCCTCATCGGCCTCGGCGCAGCGCTGCCCGGTGCGGCGCTCACCGTCAGGCATGTCGGCATCAATCCGACACGGACGGGATTCTTCGAGACCCTGAGGGACATGGGAGCGAATCTGGGCTTCATCAATCGCCGCGAGATGGCGGGCGAGCCCGTGGCCGATATCGCCGTCGAGGGTACGGTTCTCAAGGGGATCGAGGTGCCTCCGGAGCGGGCGCCCTCCATGATTGACGAATACCCTGTGCTGGCAGCCATTGCGGCAACAGCCGAAGGTCGCACGGTCATGCGGGGTCTCGCCGAACTCCGGGTCAAGGAAAGCGACCGCCTCGCCGCTGTCGCCGCCGGTCTCGCGGCCAATGGCGTCAGGGTCGACGAGGAGCGGGACGGACTGGTGGTGCATGGCGTGGCCGGCCGGCCTCCGGGAGGAGGTTGCGTTGCCGTCAACCTCGATCACCGGATCGCCATGGCTTTCCTGGTGATGGGACTGTTGTCGCACGACGGCGTGGCGATCGACGATACCGGCGCCATCGACACCAGTTTTCCGGGGTTCACCCGCCTCCTCGAAGGGCTTGGCGCGGAGTTCGGCGAATGGACGGGGTGATCGTGATTGCCGTCGACGGGCCGGTCGCTGCCGGCAAGGGAACTCTCGCCCGCCATATGGCAACACGGACAGGCTTGCGCCACCTCGACAGCGGCATGATCTACCGGGCCGTGGCCGCCCTTGTTCTCGAGGCCGGTGATGATGCCGGAAACGCGCAAGCGTGCAGGCAGAGGGCGGAACGTCTCGTTGCGGCGGACCTCGAGCGTCCGGGACTGCGCGATCAGGAGATCGGTTCCGTGTCCTCGCGCATCGCTGCCCACCGGGAGGTGCGTGCCGCTCTCGTGGAGTTCCAGCGCCGCTTTGGCGCGACGCCGCCGGGCGCGGTCATCGACGGACGCGACATCGGTACCGTTGTCTTCCCGGATGCCGATTTGAAGTTCTTCGTCACTGCCCATGTCCGGGCGCGAGCCGAGAGACGTCACCGGGAACTGGTCTCCAGGGGCGAGACGATCGACTTCCACAGCGTGTTGCATGAAATCTCCGAAAGGGACCGTCGCGACAGTGAACGGACCTGGGCGCCGTTGCGCCAGGCTGACGACGCCGTTGTCATCGACACGACCGCACTTGATGCCCGGGCGGTTGCAGAAAAGGCGCTCGACATTGTCCGCCAGCGCCTCGGTGCCGCAAGCGTTTTGAGTTGAAGATATTCCCGGCTGGCGCTATATGGGCGCCGCCACATACGGAACGACCGGCTGTGGCGGCCTCCGTCTCGCCCCCGGCGAAATCCCAAAGCGGAGGCACTGGAAGCACACCCATCAGCTTCCGGTTATCCAAGGAAACAAGCACCATGACGAACGACACGGGCGCGGCGCAGGATGCGCCTGCCTCCACCACGCCCCCAGGGGAAGAAAACTTTGCGGATCTCTTCAACGAGTTCCTTGAACGCGTCAACATTGTTGAAGGAGCGGTAACGAGCGGAACCGTCCTCGACATCCAGGGTGACCTGGTGTTGATCGATGTCGGACTCAAGGCCGAGGGAAGGGTGCCGCTTCGCGAGTTCAACACGGCCGGAGGCGAACCGTCCGTGGCCGTCGGCGACAGGGTCGAGGTCTTTGTCGAGCGGCTGGAGAACAACCAGGGCGAAACGGTCCTTTCCCGGGAAAAGGCCCAGCGCGAGGAAGTCTGGAACCAACTCGAGGCGGCCTTTGCAACCGGTGACCGCGTCAAGGGATACATCTACCAGCGGGTCAAGGGCGGCTTCACCATCAATCTCGGCGGCGCCTTCGCCTTTCTCCCCGGCAGCCAGATCGACATCCGTCCGGTTCGCGACGTGACACCGCTCATGGGCGAGGAGCACGAGTTCCGCATTCTCAAGATGGACCGCCGTCGCAGCAACATCGTGGTGTCCCGGCGTTCGGTTCTCGAGGATGAGCGTGCCGACCAGCGTGCCGAACTGATCGCCGGTCTCGCCGAAGGCCAGGTGCTCGATGGTGTGGTCAAGAACATCACCGACTACGGCGCATTCGTCGATCTCGGGGGACTTGACGGACTGCTTCACGTGACGGACATGTCATGGCGGCGCATCAATCACCCCACCGAGGCCGTTTCCATCGGTCAGACGGTGCGTGTCCAGGTGGTTCGCTTCAACCCGGAAAACCAGCGCATATCACTGGGCATGAAGCAGCTCGAGACGGATCCCTGGGAGGGCGTGGGCGCCAAGTACCCGGTCGGCACCCGGTTCACGGGGCGTATCACCAACATTACCGACTACGGCGCCTTCGTGGAACTCGAACCCGGTGTCGAGGGTCTCGTCCACGTCTCGGAAATGAGCTGGACCCGCAAGAACGTTCACCCTGGCAAGATCGCCTCGACCAGCCAGGAGGTCGAGGTCGAGATCCTTGATGTGGATGCCGGCAAGCGCCGCATCAGCCTTGGAATCAAGCAGACCCAGAGCAACCCGTGGGAGATCTTCCTGATCGAACACCCGGTCGGCAGCGAAGTCGAGGGCGAGGTGCGGAACATCACCGAGTTCGGACTCTTCATCAACATTGGTGGCGACCTCGACGGCATGGTCCACATGTCCGATCTCTCCTGGCAGCAGAACGCCGACGAGGAGATCGGGAAGTACCACAAGGGCGATCAGGTCAAAGCGAAAGTCCTCGACGTCGATGTCGAAAAGGAACGCATCAGTCTCGGGATCAAGCAGCTTGAACCTGACCCCTATGCCGATGCCATGGATGGCATTTCGAGGGGGTCCGTCGTCACCTGCACGGTGGCCAGGGTTGTTGACGGTGGTGTCGAGGTGCTGATCAACGGAATTGTTCCGGGCATGGTCCGCAAGACCGAACTGGCCCGCGACCGCAGCGATCAGCGGCCGGACCGCTTTGCTCCCGGAGACAGGCTGGATGCCAAGGTGACGAACATCGACAGGGCGTCCCGCCGCGTGTCGCTTTCCGTCAAGTCCCTGGAGATCGAGGAAGAAAAGAAGGCGATGGAGGCGTACGGTTCAACGGACAGCGGCGCCACCCTGGGTGATATCCTTGGTGCGGCCCTGTCGGCCCGCGATGCCGGCACCGAAGCCGAGGAGGACATCAAGGAGGATGACAAGGAGTCCTGATCCTGAGCGAAACCACCGCAGTGAACCGCCGGCCCATCGCTTCGAGGCTCCTTGACGGGCCTCCCCTGGTGATGGATGGAGCAACGGGCTCGGAACTCCAGCGCCGCGGCGTCTATCTCTCGCACGGGGTCAGCAGCTCCGGGGTGCTCGGTTCATGGTCGGCAACGGCCATGCGGGACGCGCCCGGCATCGTGCGTGCCGTGCACGAGGACTATCTGCGTATCGGATGCGACATCATCACCACGAACAGCTTCTGGACGAACACCGTCAAGCTGGGACTGGTGGGCCTCGGGGACCAGGCGGAAGGCTATACGCGCCTCGCCGGCGATATCGCGGTGGAAGCGCGGGACCGGCTGCAACCCGGCGCCTGGGTCGCCGGCGGCATGGCCCCTCCCCATGGCGGCATGCCCCAGGTTCCGGTTGACCGCGATGACCTGCCCCGGGAATTCGCCATGCAGGCACGCCATCTTGCCGCCGCCGGTGTGGACCTGATCCTTGTCGAGTATGTCGGCTGGATCGAGGACTGCGTCAATGCCGTGGATGCTGTCAGCAGCACCGGACTGCCGGTGATGCTGGGCCTGCGTCACGTGACCATGGACGGCACCATGCAGCATGGCGAGAGCTTTGCCGATCTCGTCGCGGAACTCGGCAACCGCGATGTCTGCGCGATCCTGCTCATGTGTTCGTTGCCCGAAGAGATCGATGCCTGTCTGCCCGGTTTGCTGGCGGCGTTCGACGGTCCTGTCGGAGCCTATCCCAATATCGGCTATGACTTTTCCGATGAGGACATCGCCGCGGGTGGCCACTTTCACAGCCTCGATACCACCAGTTGCTCCCCCGGACGCCTTGCCGCCCATGCGCAGGGCTGGCTTGACGCCGGTGCGCGCATCGTCGGCGGCTGCTGCGCCACCACGCCCGATCACGTCCAGGCTATACGCGATCTCGTTCCCCGGTGAGCCGCGGCGCCGGACTCGGGAGATCAGGTCGGCGCGAAGGGCTCGACGCCGTGACGCTCGAGGAGTTCCGCCATGGCCGGACGCGCCCGGATGCGCCTGACGATGGCCCCGACGTGTCTCTCGCGGGCGATCATGGCATGACAGTCCCAGTGCATGCAGGCCTGGACGAGAAGAAGGATGTCGGCCGTCGAGAAACGTTCCCCGACCAGCCATGTCTGGCCGGCCACGCTGGCATCGATCTGCCGCCACAGGTCATCGGCATTGCGCCGCGCTGCCTGGCGCACGCCGTCGATGCCGTCAGGCGCCGTCGTGTACCAGTCAGCGTGGTACTCGTTGGCCACCGTCGGGTGAACCACCGAGCCAAGCCAGACCATCCACTGGTACCACCACGCCCGCTCCCGGCTCCCCGGCAGCGGGTCCCGCTCGGCGTGGTCCCCGTTGCCCCCCGCCGGGTGACCCCCCGAGCCAAGCCAGCCCATCCACTGGTACCACCACGCCCGTTCCCGGCTCCCGGGCAGCGGGGCAAGTCCCGCCTCCTTGTGCCTGTCGGCAAGATGCATGGCGATGGCGGAGCCCTCGTAGACGACGAGGTCCCCGTCGACGAACGTCGGAACCAGGCCGTCAGGGCGGAGTTCGAGATACGCAGGATCCGTTGAGCGTCCATCGGGAAGCGTCACCGTCTCGAAGGGAACACCGATCTCGTCGAGCGTTCCTTCGGGGACCATGGACATCGTGAAGGGTTTTCCATAGAGGCGGTACATGTTCAGATTTCCTGTTCGTCCGGAGGACCCAGACATTGCCGATCATCGACGCCAATGGAACCGGAATCTACGTCGAATGTCACGGCGATCCCGACGGACCGCCCATTCTGCTCGTCAGGGGGCTTGGATCCCAGATCATTCACTGGCCCGATGAGATGATCGGCTGTTTCGTGGACCACGGCATGCGCGTCATTGCACCTGACAATCGTGACGCCGGACTGTCGCAGAAGTTCGATGACCTCGAGACGATCCCTGCCCACGAGGCCCTTCGCCGCGAGGCCGAGGGCGTTCCGGTCGAGGCGCCCTACACTATCGGGGACATTGTCGCCGATCATGTCGGTGTCCTCGATCATTTCGGCATTGCCCGTGCCCACATCTTCGGTGTTTCCATGGGCGGCATGATCGTGCAGACCATGGCCATTGCACGCCCCGAGCGGGTGATCACCATGACTTCGGTCATGTCGTCATCCGGCAATCCGGAGCTCCCTTCAAGCGCGCCCGAGGTGCAGCGCCTGCTGCTCGCTTCTCCCGAAGATCCCGATGACCGTGACTCGGTCATTGCCTTCACGCTCGCCTGCGACCGGGTCTGGGGGAGTCCGGGTTATCCCTTCGACGAGAGCGAAAGAGCGGATCTCGTCGGCCGGGCGTTCGACCGCTGCTACGCGCCCTCGGGGGTGCTGCGCCAGTATCTCGCCGTGCGCCATGACGGCTCGCGGGTCGAGCGCCTGCGGACGATTCGCGTCCCCGGTCTGGTCATCCACGGCACCGATGATACCCTGCTGTCGATTGAACACGGACGCGATACCGCGGCCAGCATTCCCGGTTGCGTCCTTATCGAGGTCGCCGGCATGGGTCATGATCTCGAAGGCGAACTCGGCCCGATGATCGCCGGGTTCACGGCGCATCACGCGCGGACAAGGGGGTGACGGGTCAGGTGGTGCCCAGGGGCGGAATCGAACCACCGACACCATGATTTTCAGTCATGTGCTCTACCAACTGAGCTACCTGGGCACCTTAGGGGGCGACTTCTTAGAGAATTCGCCGGGCGTTGTCCATCACGTTGACCCGTCTCCCTCAAGCGTTTCAGCGTCGTCGGCGTCAGCGGACAGGGGGTCTGCTGGCTCGCCTTCAATCACGAAAGGCGGCGCAGCGCCGACCCAGTGCGCCAGATCCTTCATGCTGCAGCGCCGGGAGCAGAACGGTGCATGGCGCGCGACCGTCGGCCTGGCGCACACGGGACATCGCAGGTCGGTCATGGCGACCTTGCCAGGCCGTGGCCGGCAAGCAGCCCCGCCGTCTCGTAGAGACCGAGCCCGACGACATTGCTGTAGGAGCCGTTCAGCCGTCGCACGAAAGCCGCTGCCTTTCCCTGAATGGCATAGGCTCCGGCCTTGCCCTGCCATTCACCACTGGCGAGATAGGAATCGATTTCGTCGGCCGACAGACGCTTGAAGGCGACGCGGGTGACGACAAGGCGCGAACGTGAGGCGCCGGGGACAAGGAGGCAGATTCCGCCGTAGACCATGTGACTGCGCCCGGAAAGCCGCTCAAGGCAGCGCCGTGCCTCGGCGACGTCCGCCGGCTTGGGCAGGATCCGCCGGCCGCAGGCCACCACCGTATCCGCGGCGAGGATCGCGGCGCCAGGGCGGGAACGGGCGACCCAGAGAGCCTTCTCCCGGGAAAGGCGGGCCGCCAGTTGCCGCGGCAGTTCTCCCTTGCGCGGTGTTTCCGGGATATCGGCCGGGACAGTCTCGCAAGGAGCCACGCCGATCTGTGCCAGGAGTTCCAGGCGGCGCGGCGATGCCGAGGCCAGAATGAAGTGCATGTCACGTCCTCAGATGGCGGACAGCGAGGTCGAGGGAAATCGCTCGCCGATACGCTGCCGTATGTGGTCCCGAACACCCCGGAAGGCATCGAGGATCATGTCCCTGTTGCCCTCGACGGCAACGGGATCGAACGTCATCCAGTACTCCACGTCGAGTGCGGCGTAGCGAGTGAGTTCGACGGCACGGTGCTGCGCCTCGGGTGACATGGTGATCACCAGGTCGAAACTCTCGGCGCCGTCATCGATGTCATCGAAGGTCTTGGGCCGATGACCGGACATGTCGATGCCGATTTCCGCCATGACCTCGATCATGAAGGGATTGGCGTCCCCGGTCGGGCGCACGCCAACCGAATCGATGAAGATGCTGTGACCATAGAGGCTCTTCATGAGTCCTTCGGCCATGGGAGACCGAACGGCATTGTAGTTGCATGCGAAGAGCACGGCACCCGGGGTATCGGCCATGCCGTCAGCTCCGGATATGAAGGACGCAGAGCAGGGTAAAGAGCCGTCTCGATGTCTCGATGTCGATCTTCACGCGTTTGTCGAGAGTCTCGCGCATCAGCGCCGCACCCTCGTCGTGGAGACTGCGGCGCCCCATGTCGAGCGCCTCGATACGCGATGGAGGCGCATTCTTGATCGCCTCGAAGTAGCTTTCGCACACCGTGAAATAGTCCTTCACAATCCGGCGAAAGGACTTGATCGGCATGGTGACTTCTCCAAGAGGCCGGTCCTTCTCGTCACCAATTGCGAATACCAGGCTGCGGCCGTCCCTGACCGCAAGGCACACGCGATAGGGCCCCGGCGGCAGGCCCTCCGGTTCAAAGTGATTGGATTCCAGGAGATCGTAGATGGCCACGGCCATCTCGTGCTCGACCTCGGCGCTGCGTCGCACCACCAGCCGGTCATCGAGCCGGATATCGCTGATCCGGAAACGGATGTCCACATCCTCTGCCGTCATGGCTGGAGCAGGGCAAAGGCCATCGGCGCCATCCGGGTCCCTGGCATGTCGCGGTCATGCACCATCATGGCTCACACTACCGGCAGTTCCGCCGCCGGTTCAATCGGTCCACCCGGCTTGCAAGTTCCGGATTGCCGCGCGATTGTGATGCCATGCAGGCAGTGGCGGACAACCTTGTCCCATGTGGTGGGTGACACTCATCCGCCGCTTCGTCATTTGACCTTCCGGCCCTGCTGCACGAGACGGCACGGCGATGTGCCTCACGCGACACGGTGGCCGTGCCTCATGATGGTCGACACCATCGTCACCGGCCCGGCACGCGTGTGTGCATCAGGGACCTTTCGGCAAGAAGGGTGCACCATGGCGTCGGCACCGACCTTGCGGGTAACCTGTAGACCTTGAGGACAGGCCAATCCATCATGTCCCGAACATGAGAGTTGCGACCTGATGAAACGAGTGCAGCCCATCACGTGTCCAACCTCAGCCGGAGGACCACGCAGCATGGCCGGTCGAAAACCTTCTGCCATGAACCAGTACCTTTTTCACGACCTTGCAGCAGCCCACCGGACGCTCCACGCACGACTCAATGACAGGTTGAAATGCCTCGGATTGCAGGTGGAATCCTGGCGGGTCCTGGAAACGCTGAGTTCACACGACGGATTCACGATGGGGGATCTTGCAGACATCGTGCTGATGAATCCGCCGACATTGACCAAGCTCGTCGATCGCATGGTGTCGAACGGCCTGGTGCAGCGAACTCTCTCGGCAGAGGACCACAGACGTGTCCACCTGGTCCTGACCGACGCGGGTACGGACCTCGTGGCCAAAGTCCGGCGCCATGCCGAGGAGCAGGACCGGGACATTGTCGAACGCCTGGGCGAGGAAAGTGCGCAGGTTCTGCGCGAAGCCCTTCGCTCCCTGGCCTGATCATGACATCGTTTCCGCCCCGACGGGATTCGATGGCAGGTCGGGGCCTGTCGTCCGGAAACATGACGATGCCCCGGCGTGCCGGTCCGGAGTGGTTGTGGGAAACCTCTCCCCTCTACAGGTCGTCGCCGGCTTTCCGGGTCGGACTTCTGGTGCCGCGATGCGGAGCGGCCGGACTGTGGGGTCCGTCATCGATCGCCAGTGCCGAGGTCGCCGTCAGCGAACTCAACAGGAAAGATGGAATCGGCAGGCAGGAAGTCGAACTTGTCGTCATCGACTCGGCTGAAGAAGCCCCGACCCCTGCCGAACACATCGTTGACGTGATGATTGCGAATCACGCACTCGATGCCATCGTCGGCATGCACATCAGCTCCGTGCGCCAACGGCTGACGGGTGTCGTCAAAGGGCAGATTCCCTATGTCTATACGCCTCTCTACGAAGGCGGCGAGAACGGGGTGGGCGTGTTCGCGATCGGCGATACGCCTCCCCAGCAACTTGGACCGGCCATCACCTGGCTTCACGAAAGCAGACGGCTTGAGAGCTGGGCGCTGATCGGCAACGACTATGTATGGCCCCGGGCGTCCCATCGCTATGCCAAGGCACGGCTGGCAGCCATTGGAGCGAAACTGGCCTGTGAGCACTACATTCCCTTTGCCTCGAGCAATCTCGCACGGGTCGTCGAGATGGTCGCGGGATCGGGCGCGGACGCCGTGCTGGTATCGCTGGTGGGTCAGGATGCCGTGGACTTCAACAGGATCTTCGGTGCCATGGAACTCGACCGGAAAATGATCCGGCTTTCCTGTGCGATCGAGGAGAACGGGCTTCTGGCCAGCGGGGCCAGCAACCTCAAGCGCCTCTATTGTTCATCGTCCTATTTCGGCTCTCTGGGTAACGAGAACAACGCCCGGTTCCGCGAACGCTATCATGGTTTCCACGGCCACCGCGCCCCGATGCTGAACGCACTCGGACAATCGACCTACGAAGGCCTGCACTTTCTGGCCTGTCTCCTGGAGGGGGGAGACGAACGGTGGCGGCGTCCCGGAGGGCAGGCGGGAAGACCCCTGGCCTATCGCAGTGCCAGGCACGGCTGCTATGTGTCCAATCGGCACAACCCGGTACCGACCTTTCTCGCCCGCGCCGACGGACTGGTGTTCGATGTGATCGGCAGAATCGCCCAATAATTTTATTTGATTTGGAAAATAATAGTCCGGTAAGCTGACCATCGTCTGATCGACTGCAAGGGATGCTCCTTGCAGCAGGGAGAGGATGGGTTGGTCTGGTTCCTGTCACTTGTCGCCCTCACGACTGCCGCGCTCGCGGTCATCTGGTTCCTTCACCGATATTACGCCAAGGCCAATCGCGATACCGCGTTCGTGCGCACCGGACTCGGCGGGCAAAAGGTCATCATCGACGGCGGATGCCTTGCGCTTCCCATCGTCCACCAGATCCAGAAGGTCTCGATGAGTGCCCTGTCGCTCTCGCTGTCATGTCGCGGGGAGCAGGCCCTGCTGACGGGAGATTTCCTGCGGGCCGACGTCGAGGTGCAGTTCGAGATGCGCGTCATGCCAACCCCCGAGGGCGTGGCCACCGCAGCACAATCGCTCGGACGTGCCATCACCCGCGGTGGACAAGCTGTCGAGGCCCTTGTCGCAGGCCAACTCGTCAACGCCATGCAGGATGCAGCGGCCTCCCGTACCCTCGCCGAATTGCACGCGGACCGGAACGGTTACACCCGCGAGGTCGGCGAAGCGGTCCGCCAGCATGTCGAGCAACTCGGACTCACTTTGATCTCCGTTGCTTTCCTGCGCATCGATCAGGGCAGTTTCGTCAGTGCCGACGACAACAACACCTTCAACGCTGAAGGCCTGCGCAGGCTCGCGAATCTCGTTGCCGAGAATCGCAAGGAGAGGGTCCGCATAGAGACTGCGGCCGAGATTGCAGTCCAGCAAAGCAGGCTTGAATGCACCCAGAAACGCCTCGCCGTCGAACGCGAGGAGAAGGAAGCGGCGATCGCCCAACGCGAACACCTTGCCCGCCTCGAAGCGGAGGCGGAGGCCGTTTCGGCGATGGCAAGGGCGGAATCGTCCCGCAAGGCCGAATCTGCGGGCCTGGAGAAGGACCGCGACATAGCCGCTGCGAGAATCGGCAATGACCAGGACCTTCGCACACGGGAAATGGCGGCCATCCTCGCCCTTGAGGAGACCAAGATCGAGCATGCGATGCAGCTCGCCGCCCGCCGCGCCGAAGAGGCGGATGTGCGAGCCAGCGAAGAGCAATCCCGGTCCAGGGTCGTTCTCGCGAGTGAAACGGTTCAGACCGACCGGGAAGTGGCGGTCGCCGAGCGGGACAAGCGGCTTGCGACGATCAGGGCCGAGAAGGAGGCAACGGTCGAGCAGGCGCTGACCCATGCCCGGATGCAAAGCCTCCTCGCCAAGGCCAGGGCGGAGGCGAGTGCCATCGAAGTTGCGGCCCTGGCAGAAAAGACACGCCTCATGGCGAAAGCCGAAGGGCGTGCGGCGCTTGTCGCCGCCGACAACACAATGAGCGATGCGGTGATCGCCAAGCGGATCGAGGAACACCGCCTCGATCGCCTGCCGGACATCATGAAGCAGATGATGAAACCCGTCGAGAAGATCGATTCGATTCGAATCCACCAGCTGTCCGGTGCCGGAACTCCGCAGACACCGTCAGCAGGTGGCGGTGGAATCGACAGCGCTTTCGGTGCCGCAATGGACCAGATTCTGTCCATGGCCGTCCGCCTGCCGGCAATGAAACAGATGGGTGAGGACATCGGTCTCGATCTTGATGCCAACCTGGCGGGGCGCACCGCCGACTACGCCGGTCGCCTGCGCCAGCGCACCGGAGACGAGGACACGCAACCTGCCACCTCAAGAAGGAGAAAGTCATGATCATGAACAGACGCCACTTCATCGCCGCGGCAGGAGCTGCCGCAACCCTGTTTCCGATCGCGGGCCGGGCGTCGGACACGATCCGGCTTGGCTCGGTCCTCGACACGTCCGGGATATTCGATGCCTACGGCAAACCCATGGACATGGCCCTGGGCCTCGCGGTGAACGAGATCAATGCCGCGGGCGGGCTCAATGGCAAGGAAGTGGAGGTCGTCAGCTACGACACCCAGTCGGACATGGCGCTTTACTCCCAATATGCTCAGCAACTGGTTCGCAATGACGACGTCGACGTCGTCCATGGCGGCATCCTCTCGGCATCACGTGAGGCGATTCGGCAGACCCTGCGCAAGGCCGGCATCCTCTACTTCTACAACGTGCTCTACGAGGGCGGTGTCTGCGATCGCAACATCTTCATCAACGGCGTGACTCCTGCCCAGCAGGTTGAAGCACTGGTGCCGTTCGCGATGGGACGCTCCGGAAAGAAAGTTCATGTGCTTGCCGCAGACTACAACTACGGGCAGATCACCGCGAAGTGGATCCAGAAGTACGTTGCCGACAATGGTGGCGAAACCGTCGCCGTGGACTTCTTCCCTCTGGAGGTTTCCGAATTCGGTTCGACGATCGCCAGGATCCAGTCGATCGATCCCGATCTCGTCATCGCCCCCCTGGTTGGCGGTGCTCACCTTTCGTTCTTCCGGCAATGGGCTGCGGCCGGGATGAACGAGCGCATCCCCCTGGCGTCGACATCACTGGGTGTGGGCAATGAGCACAGGGTGCTGACGGCGGACGAGGGCAACGGAATCATGGTAGCGTACCATTACTCCCAGGAACTCGATACGCCTGCCAACAACGACTTCAAGGCACGTTGGGCGCAAGCCTATGGCGACACCTCGGCGATCCACGAGATTGCGGTCTCGAACTACCAGGGTGTCCTGACCTGGGCGGCGGCCGTTCGCAGGGCCGGCAGCACCAACCGTGACGACGTGATCGCCGCCCTGGAGGAGGGCCTTTCTATCGAAGGTCCCGGGGGGACCGTCACGATCGATCCGCAAACCCACCACGCGAAGCTCGATGTCCATCTCATGATTCTCGAAAATCAGGGCATGACGGTCATCGAAACGTTGCCGCAAAGGCCGCCCGTCGACACCCAGGCAGTCTGCGACCTCGGAGCCAATCCTGACGACAACACGCAGTACGAAATCCGGATCTGAAACGGGGTCGGTCCCGACACCGTTGGACATCGTCCGGCTGGAGGTGCTGTGGACCTGATCGCGGTCATGGCTGTCGAGTTTCTCTACGCGGTGGCGTCGCTGGTGCTGATCAGCGCCGGCCTCGCCGTCGTATTCGGCATGATGCGGGTCATCAACCTCGCGCACGGCGAATTCATGATTCTCGGCGGCTACGTCACCATCACCGCCGTCAATCTTGGCGTCAATGTCTTCATTGCCATGGTGATTATCGCACCTCTCGCCGTGGCTCTGATCGGGGTCGTTGTCGAGCGACTCGTCATTCGCCACCTCTACGGCCGCCTCGTCGACACCATGCTTGCCACCTGGGGGCTGAGCCTCTTCTTCATCGGGCTGGTGACCGTGATCTTCGGCAACACGACGACCGGAATCTCGACACCGATACCGGGATTTGCGATCGGTGACTACCGGATCAACGGTTACAGTTTCTTCATTATCCTGGTCGCAGTCCTGTTGCTTGCCGCCATGGCCGTCATCCTGAGGACCACCCGCTTCGGTCTGATCGCCCGTGGCACGATGGCCCGCCCCGACATCGCTGCCGCGCTCGGCCACGAGACCGAGCGAATCTACATGGCAACGTTCGCAGTGGGTTCGGCGCTGTCCGGACTGGCCGGGGCGGTGCTGGCGCCCCTGGTTGGCCTTGTTCCCGGTTCCGGTGCGGCCTATATCGCCAAGGCCTTCATCACGGTCATCGCCGGTGGACCCCAGCTGTTGGCCGGCCTGATGAGCAGCGCCACGTTCTTCGGTGTCGTCAACCAGCTGTTCACCTTCACGATCTCGCCGGTCATCGGCGAAGTCGCCCTGCTTGTGGCCGCGGTGATCCTGTTGCGGATGCTTCCCCGGGGAATCACCGGACGCTTCTTCAGAGAACGATCGTCGTGAGGGGAACTGTCGGACGGGAGGTCGCCATGATGGCGGCGGCTGCGGTCCCGATTGCACTCCTCCTGCCCTACGTCATCGACACCTACACGCTCACCGTGCTCGCGATCTATGCGATGCTCGCTTTGAGCTTGGGACTGGTCTGGGGTTACGGGGGGATCCTGTGTTTCGGCCAGGCGGCATTCTTTGGGCTGGGCGCCTACGGCTATGCGGTCGGCGCCATCAACATCGGCGAGAGCACGATCGCCATGGTCGTTGCGGTCGCGGCATCGGCCGCCTTTGCGGCCATCCTCGGCGCCATGATGTTCTACGGCCGCCTTGGCGACGTCTATCTTGCCATCATCACCCTGGTCGTGACCCTGATTCTCTACCGCTTCATGTCGTCCACCGCCGGTGATGCCTATGTCATCGGCAAGGCACGCCTCGGCGGCTTCAACGGCATCCCCGGGTTTCCGACACTGCATGTCCCGGGCGATCCGTCCGCCTACATCTGGGGCGATGCGCTCTACTACCTCTGCGCTGCGATTCTGGTCCTCGTCCTGATTCTTGTGAAGCTCCTGCTGAGCTCGGGCTTCGGCCGGATTGCCGTCGGCATTCGTGAAAATGAAACCCGCATGTCGCTGCTTGGCTATGACGTCCGGGCGCGCAAGACGCTCCTGTTCACGATCGGCGCGGCGGTCGCTGCACTGGCCGGAGCGCTCTTTGCGAACTGGGGGGAAATCGTGACTCCCAGACTCTTCGGGCTCACCCAGTCGGCAGAAATCATCATCTGGTGCATCGTTGGCGGGTTCGGTACGCGCCTTGGACCGGTTCTGGGCGCAGCGTCCATGGGTTACCTCAAGTTCCTGCTCGGCCAGCAATCCCTCATCGACAACACGCTGGTGATGGGCCTCATCCTGATCCTTGTTGTCCTCTTCCTCCCCCGGGGCCTCGTCCCGGCGTTGGCAGGTCTGTGGGATGCTGCATGGCAGCGCGTGCCTGCCAGGCGAGTGCAGCGGCGGAGGCGCGACCTTGTCTGACATCGTTCTCGAGACTTCGGGGCTGTCCAGGCACTTTGGCGGTGTTGCGGCCCTGGACAACGTGGATTTCTCGCTTCGCGCACGCGAACTGCGCTGTCTGATCGGACCCAACGGTGCGGGAAAGAGCACGTTCTTCAACTGCCTCACGGGTCTGCTCAGGCCAAGTGACGGACACATCTTCATGCGCGGCGAGGAAACGACCGGCTGGCCGGTGCACCGCATCGCGTCGCTTGGCGTCGGTATCAAGACCCAGGTCCCCAGTGTCATGGACGGGCTGACCGTTCGCGAGAACATCTGGCTCTCAGCCAGCCGGCACCATCGCCAGACCGATCATGCGGAACGCCGGACAGATGAGATCATCGCCCGCCTCTCTCTCGGTCCCATCTCACACAACCTGCTTGGGCGCCTCGCTCACGGTGAACGCCAGCAGGTGGAGTTCGGCCTGGTGATGACCGGCGATCCGTGGCTCGTCCTGCTGGACGAACCGGCTGCCGGCATGTCTCCCGAGGATATGGTGCGGATCAGCGAGATCCTTCGCGAGCTCAATGACACCGCCGCGATGATCATCGTGGAACACGACATGCAGTTCATCCGTTCGATTGCGTCGCGGATCACGGTCTTTCACCAGGGCCGTGTTCTCGTGGAGGATGACGTGGAGCGCGTGATGTCCAATCCGACGGTGCGCGATGTCTATCTCGGCCGGACGGCGTGAGGGAGCGGATGCGATGCCGCGCTGTCTAGAGGTCGACGGACTTTCCGGTGGTTATGGACGCATCACGGTTCTCCATGGGATCTCGTTCGGAATCAACGAAGCCGAGATTGTCGGTGTCCTGGGTCACAACGGCATGGGGAAATCGACTCTTCTCAAGGTGCTCATCGGCGCCCTGCCGGCAACGGGGGGGACTGTCCGGTTCTTCGATTCCGACATCACGCGTCTGAACACAAGCGATCGGGTGAAAACCGGTATCGGCTACGTGCCTCAGGGCCGCGGCATCGTTCCGGGCCTCTCGGTGCGCGACAACCTGCGTTTCGGCTGGCAGGACCACAGCTCAGATGACGAGGCCTCCACATTGCGCTCCGTTCTCGGCACGTTTCCCCGCATTGCGGATCTGCTCGAGAGGGACGGCGAGACGCTTTCGGGCGGTGAACAACAGCAACTGGCCATTGCCCGTTGTCTCATGGGTCAACCCGAACTCCTGCTTCTCGATGAGCCGACCGAGGGTATCCAGCCTTCGACAATCGACGAGTTGGCGGACGTCCTCAGTGCGCTCCGCACGGAACAGAATCTCTCGATCCTTCTGGTCGAGCAGAATGTCGACTTCATCGCACGCCTTGCCGATCGCGCAGTGGTTCTCGAACGGGGCCGGATCGAAGGCGAACTCGCGCCCCGCGACCTCGCCAACCATTCCAGGATCAACCAACACCTCGGTCTGGCTGCCGGATGCCCAACCGGGACACCGTCCCGGCCCCCGGCGAACAGGAGTCCTGCGCAGGGACCCTCCCCGGAAATCGCTGCGTTCCACCCACCACCGGAAGATGTCATGACCATCAAGCGGCCCGTACTCTCACAGATGCGGAGCATGGCGGACCGGTTCCGCATGCGCCTGGACGATGACGAACTTCTGGCCTTCCGCGACGTCATGGAACCCTATTTCAAGGCCTACGGCAGACTCGATGCGATGGCCGACAATCTCCCCGAGGTTCTCTATCCACGCGCTCCCGGGCACCGGCCCGCGCAGGCGGAAAACCCCCTCAACGCCTGGTACTACAGGACGGACGTCCGTGGAGCCGTTCACGGCCCGTTGCGCGACAGGCGAATTGTGCTCAAGGACAATGTCTGCCTGGCGGGGGTGCCCATGATGAACGGGTCATCGATCATGGAAGGTTACACGCCGGAAATCGATGCAACGGTGGTCACCCGCATTCTCGATGCCGGCGGAATCATCATCGGCAAGGCTCACTGCGAGAATTTCTGTCTCTCCGGGGGCTCGCACACCGGCGCCCAGGGGCCCGTCCACAACCCCTGGAAACACGGGTACATGGCGGGTGGTTCATCGAGCGGATCCGCGGCGCTGGTCGCGGCCGGCGAAGCCGACATGGCAATCGCCTGCGACCAGGGAGGATCGATTCGCATTCCTTCATCCATGTGTGGCGTCTATGGCATGAAGCCGACCCACGGTCTCGTCCCTTATACCGGGATCATGCCGATCGAAAGGACCGTCGATCATGTCGGGCCGGTGACGGGCAACGTCGCTGACAACGCTCTTTTTCTCGAGGTCCTGGCCGGGCCCGACGGCCTTGATTCCCGCCAGTGCGGGGTCGGCGGAGAGACCTATACGGAGGCACTGGGCAAGGGTTGCACCGGTCTTTCGATCGGCATTCTCGGCGAGGGGTTCGAGCGTCCGGAAAGCGAGCCTGACGTCGACCGGAAAGTTCGTGATGCAGCCGAACGGTTCGGTTCGCTCGGCGCGAACATCCGGGAAATCTCGATCGAGGAGCACCTCGTGGCGCCTGACCTGTGGACCGCCATTGTTGTCGAGGGGCTCCAGGACATGATGATGCATGGCAACGCATTCGGGACCAATTGCCGCGGACTCTTCCTTCCGTCAATGATCGACCGGGTCGCTGCCTGGCGCCACCGTGCCGACGAATTGTCCGATTCCCTCAAGGTCTGCATGTTTCTCGGAGAGTACTTCCAGGAGGTCTACCGCGGTCGCTTCTACGGCAAGGCGCAGAACCTGATGAGACGCGTCACGGAATGCTATCTGACTGCATTGGAGGACGTTGATCTCCTGCTCCTGCCCACAGTGCCAATGACGGCGCAACCCATTCCCCCCGCCGACTGTCCGCTCGAACTGACTGTCCGGCGGGCGTTCGAGATGGTGGGCAACACCTGTCCGTTCAACGGAGGGCTTCCCGCGATGTCGGTTCCCTGCGGCCTCGTTGACGGCCTTCCCGTCGGGATGATGCTGGTTGCGGCTCCCCATCGCGAGGCAACGATCTACCGGGCGGCGCATGCGTTCGAGCAACATGCCGACTGGAGACTCCTCTAGCGACGGAGAAGGACGTGTCCATCCTGAACGAAAGCCAGGCATCCGCACTTGCCAGTTTCCCCGTGCGTCACGATGATGGAACGATGACCGTGCCGAGAGATGGCCTGTCGATCGTGGCGGGAGAGCGCCGTCCGCCACTGCGCCGCGCCACCATTCCGGACATGTTGGCCGATGTCGTCATGCGTCACGGCTCCCGCGATGCCGTTGTGCTGGCACGCGAACGCCGGCATCTGACCTACAGCGAGTTTGCCCGTCGGATCGACAGGTTGGCCGCCGGCCTGCTTGATCTTGGTCTTGGAAAGGGTGACCGCGTCGGCATCTGGTCGCCCAACAGGCTCGAGTGGGTGCTCACCCAGTTCGCCACGGCACGAATTGGCGCCATCCTCGTCAACATCAATCCCGCCTACCGCCTCTCGGAACTCGAGTACGCGCTCAACAACGTTGCATGCAAGGCTCTGATCACGGCCGGGAGTTTCAAGTCATCCAATTACCTTGCGATGACGAGGACCCTTGCTCCGGAGCTCGTCCACTGCGAACCGGGGAGTCTGGTGTCGGCGAAACTGCCGCACCTGAAGGTTGTCATCGCGATGAGCGAGGATCCCGGCCCGGGAATCCTGCGTTTTGCCGACATACCCGATCGGGCGGAACCTTCCGGAATGCTACGCCTCGACAGGCTGACGCGGTCGCTGGAGCCTTCCGATCCCATCAACATCCAGTTCACCTCCGGGACCACGGGATCCCCGAAAGGCGCCACGCTCACCCACGACAACATCATCAACAACGCACGCTTCGTCACGGACCGGATCAGGTTCTCCGAACACGACCGGCTCTGCATTCCGGTACCGCTCTATCACTGCTTCGGCATGGTGATGGGCGTACTCGGCTGTGTCGTCCAGGGAGCTGCCATGGTGTTTCCCGGAGAGGGGTTCGACGCCGTCGAAACGCTCGAGGCCGTGTCGCGCGAGCGCTGCACGGCCCTCTATGGCGTTCCCACGATGTTCATCGCCATGCTCGATGAACTGGCACGCGGCTCCTACGACCTTTCCTCCATGCGTACCGGGATCATGGCAGGTGCTTCCTGTCCCATCGAGGTCATGCGTCGTGTGATCGACGAGATGAACATGCCCGACATCACGATCTGCTACGGCATGACCGAAACCTCACCGGTGTCATTCCAGAGCCATGTCTTCGATCCTCTGGAAAAGCGTGTCGCCACCGTCGGCCGCATTCACCCTCACGTCGAGGCGAAAGTTGTCGATGAGGCCGGCGAGACCGTTGCCGTGGGGCAAAGAGGGGAACTTCTGACCCGCGGCTATTCGGTGATGAAAGGCTACTGGAATGACGAAGCCAGGACGCGTGAAGCCATTGTCGACGGCTGGATGCACACCGGAGATCTTGCCACCCTCGATGACGAGGGGTTCTGCGCCATCGTCGGGCGGGTCAAGGACATGATCATACGCGGCGGCGAGAACATCTATCCCCGCGAGATCGAGGAGTTCCTCCACCGCCATCCGTCCATCAGCCAGGCCCAGGTGTTCGGAATTCCCGACACCCGCTACGGCGAACAGGTCTGCGCGTGGGTGATTCCCGAACGGGATGCGGATCTTCGGGGCGAGGACGTGATCGAGTTCTGCACCGGCCAGATCGCGCATTTCAAGGTGCCGCGCCACGTTCGCGTCGTCGAGACCCTGCCGATGACCGTCACCGGCAAGCCACAGAAGTTCGTCATGCGTGACTGGATGATCGAGCACGGTTATGTGGATGAGCACTGAGGACGGTCACGGAGCTATGGGACGTCCATGTACGAACCCGGACTGAATTTCGGCCTGTCCGATGACATCGCGAGCCTCCGGGAAGCCGTCGGACGCTTTGCCCGCGAGCGCGTCGCGCCCGATGCCGCGGTCTTTGACAGCGACGGGGGATTTCCCCGCACCCTCTGGCGTGAGATGGGCGAACTCGGGCTGCTCGGAATCACCGTGGAGGAAGATTGGGGCGGTGCCGCCATGGGATACCTCGCCCACGTCGTGGCCCTCGAGGAACTCTCCCGGGCCTCGGCGTCCGTCGCGCTTTCCTACGGCGCCCACTCCAATCTCTGTGTCAACCAGATCCGGCGGCACGGCACACCGGAACAAAAAGAGCGCTTCCTGCCGGGCCTCGTCTCCGGAGAAAGCGTCGGTGCCCTTGCGATGAGCGAGACCGGGGCCGGGTCCGATGTCGTCTCGATGCGCCTCGCCGCCTGCAGGCGCAATGACGGATACGTTCTCAACGGCACCAAGATGTGGATCACCAACGGCCCCGATGCCGACTGTCTCGTCGTCTATGCAAAGACCGATTCACAAGCCGGCTCGCGTGGCATCACCGCCTTCATCGTCGAACGGGGCTTAAGAGGCTTCTCGAGCGGGCCTCCGCTCGAGAAGCTCGGCATGCGGGGATCGAGAACCTCGGAGCTCGTCTTCGATGATTGCAAGGTACCCTTCGACAACGTTCTCGGAGAGGAAAATGGAGGTGTTGCGGTCCTCATGTCGGGACTCGACTACGAACGGATCGTGCTGGCCGGAGGCCCTTTGGGAATCATGGCCGCATGCCTCGACACCGTGGTCCCCTACGTTCACCAGAGACGGCAGTTCGACAGGCCGATCGGCACGTTCCAACTCGTCCAGGCGAAGCTCGCCGACATGCTGACGACCCTGAGCGCCTGCAGAGCCTACGTCTATGCCGTTGCGGCAGCAGCGGACCGTGGAGAAACGAGCCGCGAAGATGCCGCCGGCTGCATTCTCTATGCCTCGGAAAGGGCGACGGCGATGGCCCTTGATGCCATCCAGCTTCTCGGCGGCAATGGCTACATCGAGGAGTTTCCGGCGGCGCGGCTGCTGCGCGACGCCAAGCTTTACGAGATCGGCGCTGGAACGTCGGAGATCCGGCGCATGCTGATCGGTCGAGAACTCTTCGCCCGGACCGCGCCGTGAGTGTTCTCGGGTCTGCCGTTGATATCACCGGCGCGGACTATCGCCGTAACCGGGAGCGCATGCTGGGTCTGATCGACGCGACGGAACGTCACGCTGTGACCATCATGGAGGGAGGGCCGGCGCACGCGCGGCGGCGCCATCTGGAGCGCGGCAAGCTGCTGCCCAGGGAGCGGGTCCGGCGCCTCCTCGATCCAGGATCACCATTTCTCGAGATCGGTCTCTTTGCCGCCCACGGCCTCTACGAGTCGCAAGTTCCATCGGCAGGCATCATTGCCGGCATCGGCCTCGTCGAGGGCACGCGGTGCATGGTCATCTGCAACGACGCCACGGTGAAGGGCGGCACCTACTACCCGCTCACCGTCAAGAAGCACTTGAGGGCCCAGGAGATTGCCAGCGAGAACCGCCTGCCCTGCCTCTACCTGGTGGACTCCGGTGGCGCCAACCTGCCGAACCAGGACGAGGTTTTCCCCGACCGCGACCACTTCGGGCGCATCTTCTACAACCAGGCAAACATGTCGGCCGCCGGCATCCCGCAGATTGCCGTGGTCATGGGGTCATGCACGGCCGGTGGCGCCTATGTGCCGGCGATGTCCGACGAGAGCATCATCGTCGCCGGCCAGGGCACGGTCTTTCTCGGAGGGCCGCCCCTGGTCAAGGCGGCAACCGGGGAGACTGTTTCCGCCGAGGATCTCGGTGGGGCCGACCTGCATACCCGCCACTCCGGTGTGGTGGATCACCAGGCGGGCGATGACATGGAGGCTCTCGAGAAGGCGCGCGCCATTGTTGCCACTCTCAACCAGCCGACGTGCGACGGTCCCGTCAGGCGCCGTCCCGAAGCGCCGCTCTACGACCCGGAGGAAGTTCCCGGTCTCATCCCCGGGGATCTGCGCCAGCCACTCGATATCCGTGCCGTCATTGCCCGCATCGTCGACGGCTCGCGATTCGACGAGTTCAAGGCCCTCTACGGCACCACCCTGGTGTGCGGGTTTGCCCACATCGAGGGTATTCCCGTCGGCATCCTCGCCAACAACGGGATCCTGTTCAGCGAATCGTCCCTCAAGGGGGCTCATTTCATCGAACTGTGCGCCGGACGGAAGGTTCCCATCGTTTTCCTGCAGAACATCACCGGCTTCATGGTGGGCAGGAAATACGAGGCCCGGGGAATTGCCAAGGACGGGGCCAAGCTCGTCACGGCCGTCGCCACCGCCGCGGTCCCGCGCATCACCATGATCATCGGCGGTTCCTTCGGCGCCGGGAACTACGGCATGTGCGGGCGCGCCTTCTCGCCGCGGTTCCTGTGGATGTGGCCCAACGCACGGATATCCGTGATGGGAGGTGAACAGGCTGCCAGCGTTCTTGGCACCGTGCGCCGGGATTCCATGGCGCGACGCGGCGAGGACTGGCCGGCGGAGGAGGAGGAAGCCTACAGAAAGACGATCGCCGATCGCTTCGAAACGGAGGGCCATCCGCTTTACGCCAGCGCCCGCCTGTGGGACGACGGCATCATCGATCCCAGGAAGAGCCGCGAGGTTCTTGCCCTGTCGCTTTCAGCGGCACTCAACGCGCCGATCGGCGAGACCCGCTTCGGCCTCTTCCGCATGTAGGGACCGTACGGTGTTCACCAGGCTCCTCGTGGCCAACCGCGGCGAGATCGCCTGCCGCATCATGAAGACGGCACGGCGTCTCGGCCTTCATTCCATCGCCGTCTACACAGAACCGGACCGGGAAGCCCGGCATGTCGCAGAGGCTGACGAAGCCTGGAGCATCGGCGGGAAGGACGGCTATCTCGACATCAACCGGCTGATCGCCGTTGCCCGCGATTCGCGGGCCGGAGCACTGCACCCGGGGTACGGGTTTCTTGCGGAGAATCCGGCGCTGGCCGAGGCCTGCGGGGACGCGGGCATCGTCTTCGTCGGCCCTCCCGCCAGGGCCATGCGCATCATGGGTCTCAAGGATTCCGCCAGGGCCGCCATGGCGGCCGCCGGTGTTCCGGTCTCCGAGGGCCATGCGGAGGAGTCGCCGGATGATACCGGTCTTCTCGACCGTGCCCTCGACATTGGCTTTCCCGTGATCATCAAGGCTGTTGCCGGTGGTGGCGGGCGCGGACTGCGTCGGGTGAAGACCAGGGAGGATTTTCCCGAGGCACTGCGCTCGGCGCGTCGCGAGGCTCAGGCTGCCTTCGGCGACGAGCGGATGCTGGTCGAGCGTTTCATGGCCTCGTCACGCCATGTGGAGGTCCAGGTGCTGGCGGATTCGTCTGGCACGGTTCTCCATCTTCCCGAGCGCGACTGCTCGGTGCAGCGCCGCTGGCAGAAAATCATCGAGGAATCCCCGGCGCCCGGTCTTCCGGCGCAGCTGCGCGAAGCGATGGGGAAGGCGGCGGTGGCTGCGGCCCGTGCGGTCGACTACCGGGGTGCGGGAACCGTCGAGTTCATCGTCGCAAACGGGTCGTTTTCTTTCCTTGAGATGAACACCCGCCTGCAGGTGGAGCACCCTGTGACCGAAATGATCACAGGAGTCGATATCGTGGAATGGCAGCTCAGAATTGCCGCCGGGGAGGCGCTGACATGGCGCCAGGACACCATCTGCAGTCATGGTCACGCCATTGAGGCGCGCCTGTGCGCCGAGGACCCGTCGCGGGACTTCCTGCCCTCGACCGGCCGCATCCACCATCAACGCATGCCCCGGGAGTCGGCCCGCCTGAGGATCGATTCAGGCATTCGTGACGGTGTCACGGTGAGCCGTCACTACGATTCCCTCATGGCCAAGATCATTGCCCACGGCGATGACCGGGATGAGGCCATTTCCCGCCTGGGCGAGGCGCTGGGTTCCGTCAGCATTCTTGGTGTCGCCACCAACACCGGGTTTCTCAAGCGCGTCCTCGAGGACCCGGAGTTCCGCGAAGGCGCGGTCGACACCGGGATTCTCGAGCGGCTCGCCCAGCAGCCGCAAGCGCCGCCCGTGGCGGTCATCGCCGCTGCCGCCATGCACTTCAGCGGTGCCCTTGATCAGGACCCTGCCGGCGCCCCCTGGACGTCCCTGTCCGGCTGGCGCCTGTGGGGCGACGATTCCGGAATGATGGAACTCGTCGTCGACGGGATGGCGCATGACGTTGCCGTCACGGTCCTTGGCAAGGGGTGCTGCCGCATCGGCGATGACGTCGTCCGGCTCTTGGAACGCACCGGAGCCACCCTCGCGCTGGAGGCCGGATCGCAGGTCCTGCATCTCGACCTCGTGGTGGCGGGCGAGGACGTTCACGTCGCTTGGCAGGGGTGCGGCCATGTCGTCGAACGGCAGCGCCACCAGGCCACGCCAGGCGCCGCGGCCGGGGTTTTGGGCGACGTGACGGCGCCCCTGCCGGGGACCGTGGCCGCCGTCGGCATTGTCGAAGGCGACATGTTCCGTCGCGGCGATGTTCTCGTCGTTCTGGAGGCGATGAAGGTGGAGATTGCCATTCGTGCCGAAGGTGCCGGCACCGCTCTGGCCGTCACCGTTCAACCCGGCGACCGCGTTGAGGAAGGCACCACACTGGTGAAGGTCGCAGCCCCGTCGGCCAGCCCCGTCCCTGCCTGAAGGTAGGGCGCCATTCATGCGAACGTGCAGGGATTCTGTCCGGTTTCTCTGCCGGGGAATCCATGCCCGCGTGCGTCCGACACGCGACTTTATGGAAACGATCAAGGCGCGCATCGACCGCGATCCTGCCTTCCGGGAAGAGCTTCTCAAGCAGGGAGTCGAGTGCCTGTTGTCGGGGGATGCGGAAACCGGCAAGGCAGTTCTGCGCGACTGTATCAATGCAACCATCGGCTTTCACGAGTTGGGCGGCATGACCGAGAAGTCGCCCAAGAGCCTGATGCGCATATTCGGCCCCGCGGGGAATCCGCAAGCGCGGAACCTGATCGAGGTCATCAGCCGTCTTCAGGAACGCGAAGATCTTCACCTCAAGAGTGCAAGCAGTTCGGTAGGCCGCATGTCGCGGAGCGCAGGAAGACCCTCAATCCGGCTGTTCGTGCGAGCCACCCAAATCGGCTCCTGGAACATCCACTGCCAGCACTCCGTGCTCCCGTCGAATTCGCGCAGCACTGGATCGACTGCCGTCATCTCTCGCTGAACATCGCCCGTATCGTGTCAATCGTGATGAACATCCGATTCGGGCGGTCCTCAAGGCTTTGGAATCCCAGCCGCCGGTAGAATTCCATTCGGCGCGCGAAGACTTCCTTGCCGCCGTCGCCAATGACATCGAGGACGACCAGCTTCAGGCCGACTTCGCCGGCGACGTTCAGCGCCCGTCCCAGTGTGTCGACTGCAAGGTCCGAACCGAGGCCGGCGCCTTGCTGGCGTCCGTCCACCGCGATCATCGAAAGGTAGAGCGCCGGAATGCTTCCGGTCCTGGGCACTCGCGGGGGACGGTTCGTCCCGAGTTCCTCCATCGCTACCGCATGCGCGTTCAGCGCATAGTAGCCGAGAAATTTGGGCGACCCTTCAGTCACCGCGACGAATACACGTGTAAAGTCGTCCTTCTGCTGCTTTCTGGCGCTGAGTCGCAAAAAGTTGTCCAGGCGATCGGTCCCGCAGGAAAAGCCCGACCGGTCATGCCGGCCAGGATCGAACGGCTCGATGACGACTTGGGGGGCGTTCGGACATTCGTCCTCACCAGGCATTGGCGATCCGGGACCGGTAGTCGCGAATCGCATTCCGAGCCGCCCGCGTCGGCGTCGGCGGATTGTCGAGAGCCTCCAGCAGCGCCCGCCTGTCGCGCTCCGAAAGTGTCGTCGTCTGATGCTCGCGCAGGATGCGTTCGGCTTCTCTGGCCGCCGATGCCCGGACGAATGTCGTGAGCTTGACGCCGGTCAACTCGGCTGCCCGCGAAATGCGGTCCTTGTCGCTCGGCTTGACCCGCATCTCGATGTTGTCGGTCGCCCTCTCGTCCGGGGACGCCGTGACATCGCTGAAGTTCAACACAATGGCACCTCTTCTATTTGTCCCGACAATGTATGTTCAATCTCAGCGCCCGTCAATCGGCCGCCGTGACGGCTATTCGGTTTGTCCGGGGGCCTTCATCCGAGTCGCCCGTCCGACGGGTCCGCCTGGGCCAGCGGAATCGCGCCTTCGGGCAGCATTGACGAACGGCTCGAGGACCGGCTGGCCTCGCTCCACAGCACCAGCCGCTTGTGTTTTCGGAGCGCAGACGACATGCCGCATCGCGCGGAAGACGGCGACCTGATGGAACAACACATGGCAGTCCTGCCACTTCCTCGCCGTTCATGGTGCTTCGCGACATCCGCGCTGCCATGAGGTGGAGGAGACCGGGCGGAGAGTGCGCGATGGCCTCGCCCTGCTCAAGAACAGGGGCCTGGTGGACTCCTCCGCGAGGAACCGGGGAGCACGCTGGAAATCCCTGCAAGAGCAGGGCGCTGGTTCATCGATGGCATTTGGCGGCGTTGAGAGCCTGCCAGATTCGCAAGGGTGTGGCTGGCATGTCGAAGGTGGTGATGCCGGCGCGGGCGAGGGCGTCGACGACGGCGTTGGTGATGGCAGCGGGGGCGGCAAAGGTGCCGACCTCGCCGACCCCCTTGGCGCCCAGGGAATTGACTGTCGCGCGGCAGGCGATGCGTTCGCAGACGAAGTCGGGGACGGTGTCCGCCCGCGGCATGGCGTAATCCATGAAGCTGCCGGTCAGCAACTGGCCGCTGGCCGGGTCGTAGCGGATGGCCTCCATCAGCGCCTGGCCGGCGCCCTGGACGATGCCGCCGTGAATCTGTCCCTCGACGATCAGCGGGTTGATCTCGACGCCGACATCGTCCACCGCGACGTACCGGGCGAGAGTTGTCGCACCCGTTGCCTGATCGATCTCGACTTCGGCGACGTGGGCGCCGAAAGGCCACGTGAAATCCTCCGGATCGTGGAATCCCGTCTCGTCGAGACCGGGCTCCCGGTCATTCTCGCCGAATCCCGCCGACCGGTAGGCGGCGCGGGCGACGTCGCCGAAGGCGAGGGAGCGGTCGGTTCCGGCGATGGCGAAGCGGCCGTCGCGCATCTCGATGTCGTCGGCCGCTGCCTCGAGCAGCCATGCGGCGATGTCCCTTGCCTTTGTCATCACCCGGTCGCAGGCAAGGCCGATGGCGGGGCCGCAGACCACTGCCGATCGCGACGCGAAGGTGCCCATGCCCCGCTGCACACGGCGGGTGTCACCGAAGACGACCTCGATGGCCTCGAACGGCAGGCCCGTGTGCCAGGCGACCAGTTGCGAGAAGGCTGTCTCGTGGCCCTGGCCATGGTTGTGGGATCCGACATAGAGCGTTGCCGCGCCTGAAGGATGAACCTGAAGACGAGCACTTTCCCAGTTGCCGACGGTTGCCCCCGCGGCAAGGTTGGCGGCCGAGGAACAACCTCCACAGGCTGCGGCATGAAGAGCCATGCCGACGCCCCGCAGGGAGCCGCGGTCCAGCGCCTCCTCACGTCGGCCCTCGAACCCGCCATGATCAGCGGTCTCGAGGGCATGTTGCAGGAGCCGTGGCGCATCGGCATCGCGCAATGTCATGCCAAGTGCCGTGGTGAAGGGCATATGCCGTGGTTCAATGAGGTTGCGGCGGCGCAGCTCCGCGGCGTCGACCCCGAGCTGGCGCGCCGCATGATCGATGATGCGCTCGGTCATGTAGACGGCTTCCGAACGTCCAGCGCCCCGGTAGGCGTCGACGGGCGCGGAATGGGTCAGTACGGCGCGCACGCGGACACCGAGTGACGCGAACCGGTAGGGACCGGGAATGGAATAGGTGCAATAGATCGTCGGCACCGCGAGGGCATGCTGGCTGAGGTAGGCCCCCATGTTGGCGGTGATCGCGATGTCGAGTGCGAGGAAGCGCAAGTCCGCGTCGAGTGCCAGCCTTGCATGCGCAACATGATCGCGGGCCGCCGCATCGGCCTGGAAAGCCTCGTTCCTTTCCGAGGTCCAGGCGATGTCGCGCCGCAACCGGCGCGCCGCCCAGGCGAGAGCGACGTCCTCGGGATAGGCGTACGACTTCATGCCGAAACCGCCTCCAACATCCCGGGCCACCACGTCGATCCGCGTTTCCGGGATCGAAAGGGCTTCGGCGATGGAGCGCTGCAGTTCATGGGGCAGCTGATTCGAGGCGTGGCAGGTCAGCCGGTCGCTGCCGGTGTCGTAGCATGCCACGGCAAGCCGAGGCTCCATGGGCATCGCCGAGATACGCTGGTTGACGAGATCGAGGCTGACCTGGTGCGCGGCCCCGGCAAAGGCACGTTCCACCGCCTCAGGATCGCCGACCGACCAGTTCAGGCTGATGTTGGAGGGGCACTGGTCCCACACGGGCGGTGCTCCCGGTGCCGTGGCCTCGTCGAGGGTGGCGGCCGCCGCCTTCTCGCCGAAGTCGATCGCAACGTTTTCCGCACCATCCCGGGCCGCCGCATCGCTGGTGGCAATCACCATTGCGCACGGCTGGCCGATGTAGCGGACCATCCCATCGGCCAGGGCATGCATGGGGGGAATGAAGGACGCGCTGCCGTCAGCGTTGGGGATGTTCCAAGAGACGGGCAGGGGTGTGACGCCGTCGGCCGCCATCTCGGCTGCCGTCAGCACGGCGAGGACACCAGGCACGGCCAGGGCGTCACGCCTGTCGGTGATGGCGAACGACGCGTGTGCATGGGGTGAGCGCACGAAGACTGCGGTGAGAACATCCGCTGGCCGGTGGTCACCGGTGTAGCGGCCCCGGCCGGTCAGAAATCGCCTGTCTTCCTTGCGCAGACAGGAAGCGCCGATCGACTGCTTTGTCATGGCCTTCCCCGTATAGAGCGGCGGGATGACAAATGAAACCGAATCGACCTACCCTCGATAAAGCGAAAAGGCGGAGGGATGCATGACCGGACACGGCATCATTCTTCGTGGTGGCACGGTCATTGACGGCAGCGGCGGCGACCGCTTCCATGCCGATGTTGCCATTGACGATGACCGTATCGCTGCTCTTGGCGATCTCTCCGGGGTGACGGCCGACATCGATATCGACGCTGCCGGCCAGGTGGTGGCTCCCGGGTTTATCGATGTCCATACCCACGACGATCGCATGCTGCGCGATGCCGGCGACATGACGCCCAAGGTGAGTCAGGGCGTGACGACGGTGGTTGCAGGCAACTGCGGTATCTCGCTGGCACCCCTGGTGGCCGGTGAACGTCCCATGTCACCCTTCGATCTTCTCGGTCTCGAGGGCGACTTTCGCTATCCGACCTTCCAGGCGCTCGTGGACGAGCTTCGACGCAAACCGCCGGCCTCCAATGCCGCCTTTCTGGTCGGCCATGCGACGCTGCGCCTTGCCGCCATGGATGATGTCCTGCGTCCCGCCACCGGTCCCGAAATCGAAACCATGAAGGGGGCACTCGATGAAGCGATGGCGGCTGGCGCCATCGGCCTCTCGACGGGGCTCGAGTATCCGCCGGCGCGTTGTTGCGAGACTGCGGAGGTGGTCGAGCTCGCGTCGAGGGCCGCGGCTGCCGGTGGCGTCTATGCAACTCACATGAGGAGTTATGCCGACGCCGCGCGGGAGGCTTTCGACGAGGCCGTTCACATCGGCCGGAAAGCGGACATCCCGGTCATCGTCTCGCACTTTCACTGTCACGAGCCCGACAACCCGGGGTTGGCGGGCGAAGCGCTCGCATGGTTTGAAGGAAGCCGCAGGCAAGGTGTCCGGATCATTGCCGATGCCTACCCCTACGAGGCATCGAGCACGTCCATCCTGCCGGAGTTCGTCGAGCGCCGTACCCGGGTGCTGGTCACCTGGTCGAAGCCCTACCCGGACATGGGCGGACGCTATCTCGCCGAAATCGCAGACGACTGGGACGTCGACGCGCTAACCGCCGCACGCCGTCTTGCACCGGGTGGAGCGATCTACTTCGGGCGCGACGAGCGCAATGTCGAACGCCTCATGGCCCATCCCGACATTCTCATCGGTTCGGACGGCATCCCTCTCGCGCCACACCCCCACCCACGGTTGTGGGGCACCTTTGCACATGTCCTGGGTCACTATGTCCGGGAACTCGGCATGACCGGCCTTGAGGCCGCCATTCACCGCATGACCGGCGCCTCGGCCGAATGGTTCGGTCTCGAGGGGCGTGGCCGCGTGGCTGCCGGCGCCTGGGCAGACCTCGTGGTCTTCGACCCGGCCGCCATTGCAGCCCGGGCGACCTACATGGACCCCGAGCAACCCTCGGCCGGTATCGGGCATGTCTTCGTCAACGGAGTCGAGGTGTGGAATGGTGATGGCCACACCGGTGCGCGTCCCGGACGCATCGTTGGCCGTGGCAAGAATGGAGGACAGTGACCATGACGCGGATCGTTTCACGATTTCCGAAACGGGTGACGAAGCGTGACACCGTGTGGATCCCCATGCCGGACGGTGTGAAGCTCGCTGCCACCATCTGGCTCCCCGATGATGCCGACGAGCATCCGGTGCCGGCGGTCCTCGAGTTCATTCCCTACCGACGGCGTGACTTCACGGCGGCCGGAGACTCGCTCCACCATCCCTGGCTGGCCGGTCACGGCTACGCGGCGGTGCGTTGCGACCTGCGGGGCAACGGCGATTCGGAGGGCCTTTTCGACGACGAGTACTCACCGCAGGAACTCGATGACGGATACCATGTTCTTGCATGGCTGGCCGCCCAGCCCTGGTGCACCGGCGCAACGGGCATGATGGGAATCAGCTGGGGCGGTTTCAACTGCCTGCAGGTGGCGGCCCTGAGACCGCCTTCGCTGAAAGCCGTCTACTCCGCCGCCTCGACGGACGATCGCTATGCCGACGACATCCATTTCATGGGCGGTTGTCTTCTCAACGACAACCTCAACTGGGGTACGACCATGACGACCTTCGCCATGCGTCCGCCCGACCCCGCTGTCGTTGGCTCCGACTGGCGCCGTATCTGGCTCGACCGCCTCGACAATGCGCCGAACCTGGTGGCGAAGTGGTTGCGCCACCAGAGGCGGGACGGGCAGTGGAAGCACGGCTCCGTCATCGAGAATTACGATGCCATCGAGGCCGCCGTCTACATGGTCGGCGGCTGGGCCGACGGATACACCAATGCCATCTTTCGCGTGGCGGCCGGCCTGAAGGCGCCGTTCCGGGGACTCGTCGGTCCGTGGACCCACGCCTACCCCTGGAAGGCAAAACCCGGTCCGGAGATCGACGGTCTGAAGGATCTTGTCCGCTGGTGGGATCACTGGCTCAAGGGTATCGACAGCGGCATGATGGACGAACCGCGCCTGCGCTGCTGGATGCAGGAGCCGGTGGCGCCTCAGACATCCTACGATCATCGTCCGGGCCGCTGGGTGGCGGCCGACGCCTGGCCGGATCCCGCCATCGACGGCAAGGTCTTCCATCTCGCCCGAAACGGTCTGTCGACGCGTCCGGGCCGACCTGAAACGCTTGTGTGCGCCTCGGAGGTTCTCGCCGGCATCACCCACGGCGACTGGTGCCCTTATGGCTTCGATGCCGAAATGCCGTCTGATCAGCGCGAGGAGGACGGTCGCAGCCTCGCCTTCGACTCTCCTGCCCTGGGACGGCGCATGGAGATTCTCGGGGCGCCGGTCGTCGACCTCGAGTTGTCTTGCGATACGCCACAGGCGCAACTCTATGTGCGGCTCTGCGATGTGGCGCCGGACGGGGCCTCGACACGCGTGACCTACGGGGTTCTCAACCTCTCGCACCGAAATGGCCACGAGGCGCCTGAGCCGCTGGAACCCGGCGCCATGACAAGGGTCCGCGTCCAGCTCAACGACTGCGGTCATGTCTTTGCCCCGGGTCATCGCATCCGCCTTGCCATCGAGACGGGCTCGTGGCCGCTGGTGTGGCCGTCGCCGGCACCCGCGGCCGTCTCGGTTGTCGCCGCGTCAACAAGCACGCTCACGCTTCCGGTGAGGCCGCGGCGCGCGTCAGACAGGAAGCTGCCCTCCCTGGGCCGGGGTGCGACCGCACCGCCTCTGGAGGTGACGACGATGAAGCCCTACCACCGGTCCCGCACGATGGCCCGCGACTACGTCACCGGCGAGACCCGTATCGTCATGGTGAAGGACCGCGGCCACATCCACATAGAGGAAACCGGCACCGAGTATTCCGGTGGTGGACGGGAGACCTATGTCATCAGGGATGGCGATCCCCTGTCGGCGCGGGCCCGGGTCGACTACGCCATCACGCTTTCGAGGAAGCCCGACTGGCAGACACGGGTCGATACCCGCATGGTTCTTACTGCCACCGCCGACAGTTTTCTTCTGTCGGCCCATGCGGAGGCCCACGACGGCGACGAGCGCATCTGGTCCAAGAGCTGGGAGGACACGATCCCGCGTGATGGCGTGTGATCTTGACCGTCCGCCCCGGTCGTGGACGGACTGCTTGATCCGGGCACGGCCTGGGCGCAGTCGGACAGGCCCCTCAAAGGCTGCCCGCCAATCGGGTCATCGGGTCGCCGGAACCCGGCTACATGATCGGCGGCTTCGAAATTGTCCTGCAGTACGCGTGCCTTGCCCGTCCGGCCAAGTACACCGACAGCGGCGACACGTGGGACTGGGAGCCCGGCGAGTTGGTCAAGCCCCTGGACCAGCCCGATGCGCAGACGATCACCTTCGAGTCGAAGATGGGCATCATGTGGTGCGACGGGAGCAGCCACGAAGAGATCGGCGAGCTCAATGCCGAGGACGTCAAGTACTCGCTCAAGCGCATGAAGGTCTCCGGGTGGAAGGATGAGGAGTTCGACCTGCCCTTCCAGGCAGGTCTTTGCGAGACGGACACGGCCAGGCAGCACGACATCTACGTCCGCACGCAGGAGAGCATGGAAGACACCGGCGGCTATGTCTTCCTCATGTTCCCGCCCAACGGGGTCATGTACCGAGAGGGTTTCGAGCCCGTGATCACACCCCACGGCTACAACATCTGGCAGACCCAGCACTTCGTCTGGCCCTGAAATTGTGCGCCCTGCCGGTCGTCCAGGTCCGCAGGGCGCCTTTTTCGGCCTGGTCACCCGCATCGCTTCTGACTGGTCGGGCCCCTCCAAGCATCGACTGCAACAGTGAAAATTCGAGCATCAGGTTCGAATTTTCACTGTTCTTGTGTTACAGTTCTTTCATGCACTACCTTCCTCGTCCCCGGGAACTGGAGGCCGTCAGGGCGGGCCTCCGCCGCGCGCCCGTCACGGCGCTTCTGGGGCCCCGCCAGTGCGGCAAGACGACGCTGGCGCAGAAGCTGGGGGCGGAGCATTTCTTCGACCTCGAGGACCCGAGGAGCCTGGTCCGGCTGGACGAACCGCAAACAGCCCTGGAGGGGTTGACCGGTACGGTCGTGATCGACGAGGTGCAGCGCAAGCCGGATCTCTTTCCCCTGCTCCGTGTCCTTGCGGACCGCCGCCAGGTGGCGCGATACCTGCTGCTTGGCAGCGCCTCGCCGAACCTGGTGAAGGAGGTCTCCGAGAGTCTTGCCGGTCGGATTGCGTATCACGATCTTGGCCCGTTGACGGTCGACGAGACCGGCGTTGGCACATGGCGCCGGCTATGGCTCCGCGGCGGGTTCCCCCGGAGCTACCTGGCCAACGACGACATGCAGTCCGCCCTGTGGCGGGACGACTTCATTCGCAGTCTCCTGGAGCGTGACATTCCGGCCCTCGGCATCTTGGTCCCGGCGGAAACCCTGCGGCGATTCTGGGTGATGTTGAGCCACTATCATGGTCAGGTGCTGAATCTCTCCGAGCTTGGCCGGTCGTTCGGCGTCTCCGACCACACGGTCCGCCGCTACCTTGAGATCCTGAGCGGGATCTACATGATCCGGCTGTTGCCCCCTTGGTATGCGAACATCGGCAAGCGGCTGGTGAAGGCGCCCAAGCTCTATGTTCGCGACAGCGGCCTCCTACACGCCCTTCACACCATCGCCACACCCCTGCAGCTGGAGTCCCACCCGAAGCTCGGTGCATCGTGGGAGGGTTTCGCCATGGAGCAGGCCATACGCCTGATGGACGTGTCCCGTCCACATTTCTGGCGAACCCATACCGGCGCGGAGCTTGACCTGGTCTGGCAGGCCCGTGGAGCGCTGTGGGGGATGGAGTTCAAGTACCAGGATGCGCCCGCGATGACGAGGAGCATGCATGCGGTGTTGCGTGACCTGCCGGTGCAACACCTGTGGATCGTCTACCCCGGCCCCGATTGCTATCGGCTGGACGAGAAGGTCACGGTGCTGCCCGTCACGGGAATTCCCGACATTGCGTCCGATTTTCGCAAGAATGCGCGCACCGGTGCTTCCCACGCCTGAGTGTCGCCCGTTGTTGCGCCGACAGAGGCTTCGGTCGTGAACGCCTGACCGGGCGGTCTTGCGCCGGATTGATGGTATCGCTCGTCGCTGGCGCCCGGGACCTCCACGAGAGTGGTCACTGCCCTGCAGGCCTGCGATGGTCGGATCGTTCATGCCGGCCCTACCACTTGGCGATGAGCGGGGTTCCGGCGTCGGGGGCGGCCGGGAAGGATGCGGTCAGGGTTTCGGCAAGCGAATCCCGGCGGGTACGGTGGGCCGGATCGTGGAAGAGATTGTGGTGTTCGCCCGGATCGGCCTCGAGATCGAAGAGTTCGCCCCAGTCGGCCTTGCCCCGGGGATAGAGAGTGAGGCGCCAGCTGTCGGTGACGATGGAATGGTTGTAGAGGCGCGGATCGACGCGTGGATGGAACTCGAGGAAGCGTGCCTTGCGGTCGAGGGAACGGTTTTCGAAGAGGGGCCTGAGCGACATCCCGTCCAGGTCGTCCGGTGCGGACGTTCCGGCGAGGTCCAGCAGTGTCGGCATGATGTCGAGGTGGCTTGATGGCGCCGTGGTGGTCCTGTCTGCAGGAATTCCCGGCCCCGCCATGATGAAACTCACCCGGGTGAGGTCGCGCCAGGGTGGCGGTCCCTTGTGCAGCAATCCGTGGTGACCGAGAAACTCGCCGTGGTCGGAGGTGAAGATGAGCACCGTGTCATCGGCGAGGCCGAGGCTGGCGAGTGTGGCCAGGATCCGGCCGAAGGCGTGATCCACCTGGGACTCCATGCCTCGCGTCAGGCCGATCGCCCGGCCGAGGCTGGCATCCGAAGTTGCTGAAGTGAGGGTCATCCCTCCCTGTTCCACGGCCGCGGCCGCATTGTCGATCCAGTCGGTCGGGAGGTGCCGGCGGATGTAGTCCGGCATCCGTTCGAGTTCTCCCGGGTCATGCCGGGGCAAGGGACCGGAATCATGGAGGTCCGCCCATGGCCGTGGCGGACTGAATGGATGATGGGGATCGGGCGTCGAGACGAACATCATGAAAGGCGGACGGGCGCGCTCGAGGAAGGCGATCGCCCTGTCGGCGATCCACGTGTTGTAGTGAAGCGCATCCGGCACCGCCGATACCCAGGCCTCGGCAAGATCATCGAGCGGGCCCTCGAGGGCGGCGGCGGGTTGGAAGAGCGGCACTGCCTGGGGATGTTCCTTCTTCAGCCAGGCGGCGTAGTGGCCGCCCTGGGTGACGAGCAGGGATTCGCCGATCACGAAATCCACAGTGCGGTAGCCGAAGTAGGGCCCGGTCCAGTCCGCGTGGTCGTCCGATGTCCAGAAAGCGACCGATTCCGGATAGACACGATCCTTGTGAGCGAGAATCGGTTGCAGGTGGAGCTTGCCCACCGCGTGGGTGTCGTATCCGGCTCCCGCGAGAAGGGCTGGCAGGACGTGGAGTCCATTCTTGAGAGTGCGTCCGTTTGTCGTCATGCCGTGGTGCCGGGGATAGAGCCCCGTGACCATGGTGCCGCGGCTCGGGCAGCATATCTGGTTGGGAGTCAGGTGGTTGTCGAAACGCAGGCCGCGTGATGCCAGGGCATCGAGATGGGGGGTGGATGCGGCGGTCTGGCCATAGCATCCCAGACTGTCGGCACGCTGCTGGTCGGTGCACAGGAAAAGAATGTTCGGACGCATCGGTCCAGGCTCAGTAGGGTCCAGGCACGATCCTGGTTCCGTCGGCAAACCGTCCCGGGCGGAAGCGCTGCAGATCGTGACCGGGACTGCGGCCCGTGACGAGATCGGCCATGACGCGTCCGATGGCAGGGCCAATGCCGAATCCGTGGCCGCTGAAGCCGGTGGCCACAAAGAGCCCCGGTATCGGCAGTTCCCCGAGAATGGGTACGGCGTCGGGCGTGACATCGATCATGCCGGCCCAGGCCTCGGCGAGTCCGGCCCGTGCAAGGGCAGGCGCCCGCCGGGGCAGGCGCTCCTCGAGGCGGCGGATGACGAGAGGCGACGGTGGTGGATTGAGGACGCGCTGGCGTTCGTAGGGAGACTCCTCGTCCGCCGACCAGCGCCGGGCGAGACCCCAGTTTCCCGGATAGCCGGGGGGCGCAGCCGGGCGCAACCTGACGTCGCGGGCGGACTTGCGGAGCAGGGGAACAAACCGCATGGCGTGCCGGAAGGACGGCGGTCCGACGTAGTGTTCGGCGACGTCGCCGGTGGAGACCGTGTAACCACCGTCAGCACGCCGCCGGGTCGCCAGCCCGGGAACCGACATGTTGAGTGGCAGGATATCGTCCGACGGAGAGGTTCGCGCCGCTGTGGAGCGCACCACGAGCTGGGCCAGGTCGATGCCGCAGTTGGCGGCAAATCCGGATGACCAGGCGCCACCGGCAAGGAGCAGGCGATCGCAGGCAACACGGCCCCTTTCGGTGACGACGCCGGTGATGCGTCCTCCCTCGATGTCGGGAACCCGTGCCGCGCACTCCTCGATGACAGTCACACCCTGGTCCTGAAGGGCGCGCGCCCAGGCCGGCACCGCACGTTCGGGCTCGGCACGGCCATCCGATGCGGTCATCATGCCGCCGACGAAGTTGCCGCCCATGGCTGCAAACCGATTCTCCACCTCACGGGCGCTGAGCAAGACCGTGTCAAGCTGGTGTTCCCGGGCGATGGCATGCCACGTCTCCATGCCGGCGACCGCCTCCTCGGTCTCCACCAGCTTGACACACGCCGACTGTGTGAATGCGAGGTCTCCGCTGCCGGTGGCTGCTGCCAGACCGCGCCAGATCCGGTTCGACTCCATCATGATCGGGAGTTCCGCCGCATCGCGGCTCTGCTGGCGCACCCAGCCCCAGTTCCTGCTCGACTGTTCGCCGGCAATCCTGCCCTTCTCGACCACAAGGACCCTGTCGCCGCGTTCGGCGAGGAACCAGGCACTGGCAATGCCGGCGATGCCGCCGCCGATGACGACGACATCGACGCGTTCAGGGAGTGGATCCCGGAATGTCACGGGACTGTGGTGGCTGAGCATGGGCAGTTATCCGGCCTCCCGGGCGCAACGGATGCACAGGGCGACGGTGGGGTCGAAGTCCAGACGGGCCCCGGCAATCGCTTCGCCGCACTCGGTGCACAGGCCCCAGGTGCCGTCGGCCAGGCGCTCGAGGGCAGCCTCGGTCCGCTGGCGCTCGGCGCGCCTGCGCCGTTCCTGAGCCTCGGCCATGGCCTGGACCTGCAGGGCATCCATGCGGGAGAGCCGGCCGATCCGGGACTGATCGAGCATGACCGGCCCGCGTTCGCTGGCCGTGGCTGCCTGATCGTCCTCAATCCGGGTGAGCCGGTTCCTGAGCAGGCGTTCGATTCCGGCAGCGTCGTGCATGGCGGGTCGAAGTCTACAGGCAAGTCCTGGAGATTGAACAGCGGCACCGTTGATGTATATCTCTTACGATACACAACCTTCACGAGAGACGTCATGGCCGTGGTCACTTCTCTTCCGGTCACCGGCTTCCAGAACGATCCGGAACGATCCCAGACGATGTCGGCATCCCACTACCACGATCCGGCGATCTACGAGCGTGAGAAGCGCAGGATCTTCCATGCCACCTGGCAATATGCCGGGCATGTCTCGATGGTGCCCGACAACGGCAGTTACATTGTTCGCGACATCGTCGATCAGAGCGTGATCGTGCTGCGTGACACGAAGGGCGAGATCAAGGTCTTCTTCAACGTCTGCCAGCATCGCGCCCACCGCCTGCTTGAGGGTGAGGGTCGTCTCGGTCCGATCGTGACCTGCCCCTATCACAACTGGGCATATGACCACAGCGGCGCCCTGCGCACGGCGCGGGGCAGTGAACGCATGGCCGGCTTCGATGCCTCGGCCTACCACCTCGAGGAGGTCCCTGTCGGCGAGATGCTGGGGTTTCTCTTCGTCAACCTCGATGGCAACGCACCGCCCTTCGGTCAGGTGACAGCAGAGCTCGAAGCCGAGATTGCGTCCTTCTCGCCGATGGCGGCGGAACTCAGGTGCGCCGATCGCAGCGAGTACCATCTCAAGGCCAACTGGAAGAACTCGGTGGAGAACTACGACGAGTGCTTCCATTGCCCGAATCAGCATCGTTCGCTGATCGAGGAGGCGATCGACTGGGAAAGTTACCGCATTGCCACCCATGACCATCACCACGCCCACTATTCGGTTGAGAAGAACGTGGGCTACCGGTCGGTAACAAGGGGAGCGGCGAAGCCGGAGAGTTTCGCCAGCTGGCTCCTGTGGCCCAACTGGGTGTGCGAGGCCTATCCGGGCGGAAACCTGACCGTGTTCCACCATGTTCCTCTGGGTCCCGAGGAAACAGTGCAGCGCTGCGAGTGGTACTTCCCGCAATCGACACCGACCGCCGAGGAACAGGAGGTCATCGATTTCGTGCACGAAGTACGCCTCGAGGACATCCCGTTGTGCGAGAGCGTGCAACAGGGACTGCACTCTCTCGGCTACCGTCAGGGTCGGTTCATCGTCGACCCCGAGCGCAGCCAGTACAGCGAGCACGCAGTGCACGATTTCCAGGCGAAGTGGCTAAGCGCCATGGGTGATCCCTGAACCACCGGGAGGTGCGTTCAGGACCGGGGTGCCGTTTCAGGCAGGCTCCACCCACGTCGCCAGGGGTCCGCGGTCACCTTCGCGCCAACGGACCCGCACCCGCTGGTTGGATTCCAGCAGCGGAATGCCGGCTCTCGTGAGAATGCGTCCGGGAAGGAAGATGTCACGGTCACTGTCGTCGGGCACGATGAAACCGAAACCCCTGTTGGTGTCGAAGAACTTCACCGTGCCGTCGGTTTCGTGTTCGTCACCATAGGAGCCCTGCCATTCACGAGGCCCCCGACCTCGATCCTGGGAAGGCATTTCTTCCGCCGTCGACACGTCGACCTTGTGAAGATTGGACACCTGGAATCCCCGCTCCGTGCGGATGATGTCGCACTCGATCGTGGCACCATTGGGGATATCACTGAGCCCGGCCTGGGTCACGGCGGAGGCATGGATGAAAACATCAGGCTCGTCGGGGTTGACCTGAACGAAACCGAATCCCTTCGTCGAATTGTACCACTTGACAGTGGCCGAGACGTTGAGACGGCTGCCCGGGGACCCCGATTCATACTCGTCAGACATGCGTATTTTTCCAGTGTTGAAATGCGTCCGCTCCCGTTCTGTTAGTGATCACGGGACTCCTCATCGGGCAGGACAGGCTTCCGGAAGGCAAGCGATAAGGTCTCCGGTTGCCGCGGACTGACTCCATGGTGAACCAAATTCTGCAACAGACAAGCAAAAAGTTTGACCTTGCCAAGGATTTCAGGTGCCCACCGGATGTTCGCCATCCCCGGAACCCCCTTGCAACGGAACGCTCCGGACATGCGACGGCGCGGGGTGGCAGCCGGTCCCGGATCCGGCCTTGTGGCTCCCGGCGCTTGCACTTCGCCGGTCTTTGGTCCACATGGAACGGGACAACCCGCCCGGACGGGCCTCCGGAAGGGCGGGCGTGGCAGAAGCAAGGGAGTCCTGAATGTCGAAAGAGGATCTGATAGAAGCTGATGGTGTCGTGACGGAGGTTCTTCCCGACGCCCATTTCCGGGTTGAGCTCGACAATGGCCACAAGGTGATGGCTTACACGTCAGGCCGCATGCGCAAGGCCAGGATCCGTGTGCTGACGGGTGATCGCGTCACGGTCGAGATGACGCCCTACGATCTCACGAAGGCGCGCATCAATTTTCGTCACAAGGACGAGAGCAGTACGGCACGCGTGCCCGGGGCAAATCCCCGCAGGTTTCCCCGCAATCGCCGTCGCTGACGGCTCAGGCAGCCAGCAGGGCTGCATACCAGAAGGCAAAGTTGGCCAACGACGGTTCCAGCGCCGAGAAGCGGCCCGGAACAGCGTCAGGTGACGCCATGCCGCCTTGTTGCCTTTCGAGGATACTGATGTCCTCATCCATGGCTTCGTCCATGCGCTGATAGTAACGCCGGGAAGCGCGTTCGAACCCGGGGACCACGCGTGTCTCTTCGGGAAAGCACACGGACATGACGGCACGGCATGAGTCCGCTGCCCGGGGCCAGGCTTCCAGCATCCACATCGCTTCCCTGCCGGCAGCAAAGGTCATGTTCGGATAGATCCACGTGTAACGCGTGCCCGAGAGGTGACGCCCGCCGAGTCCCGGCATCGAATCGAGTGCGTGTGCCTGGTCGCCGGATTTCAGGGCTCCGGTTCCCGATGTCGTGCCGAACTGGGATGTGAAGTTGCCGGCCGCCGCATCCGGCGGATCAGGTTCATCGTAGATGGCGCCAAAGGTCCGCCGGTGGACACTGCCCAGGTGGTAGTACTCGTTGAAGACCTCCAGGAACAGTTTCCAGTTGCAGGGAATGTCGCGTTCCAGGCGGCGCGTGGTGACGAGTTGGTCGAGGGGCCAGGGCTCGTGGACCGCTTCGAAGTCACCGAGCCAGTCGTCGATCGAACAGGGTGCCGCGTCAAGGCTGACGAAGACGAATCCCGCGCGCTCCGCCACGTGGTAGGCGTGGAGGCCATGCTCCGCCATGTCGAAGCCGCAAGCCGACTCCATCCGGGGTGCCGCCACCAGACGGCCGTCGAGGGCGTAGGCCCAGGCATGAAAGGGGCAGACAATGCGGGCGAGACGACATGGCGCGCCAACGAGTTCGGTACCGCGGTGGCGGCAGGAGTTGGCGAAGGCATGGAGTGTGCCCGACCTGTCCCTGGTGATCAGGACCGGCATGCCGGCAATATCGACCGGTGCGCATGAGCCGGCAGAGGGCCATCGGTCGCCGCGGCCGCAACCCACCCAGCCCCTGCGGAACAGCCGGTCGCGTTCCAGCGTGAACACATCCGGATCGGTGTAGACCGCCGGAGGCAGTGTCGGCGAGCGGCTGGCAGGCGGCGTCACGCGCCGGAGGTCGGCGATGATCGCGGATTGGGGACCAATCATTGCGGATTGCCTCCCTTGAGTCGGCCGGCGGTGTCCGCATCATGGCGGTATCGCCAGGGAGAGGACGTTACCCATGAAGATCGCCGGGATCGAGACATTCGTTGTGGGCAATCCGCCGCCGCATTTCGGTGGCCGCTTCTTCGTCTTCGTCAAGCTGGTCACCGACGATGGCATCGTCGGCTACGGGGAGGTCTACGCAGCCAGTTTCTCCCCCCATGTCGTGGCGGCAATGGTGGAGGACATCGCCATGCGTCATGTCATCGGCGAGAATCCCTTCAACATCGAGACCATGTGGCGGCGGATGTACGGCGGCGGCTACAGCATGCGCCCGGAGATTTCCTTGCTGGCGGTCATGTCGGGCCTCGAGATCGCCTGCTGGGACATCATAGGCAAGGCTGCGTCGAAGCCGGTCTACATGCTGCTTGGCGGCAAGGTGCACGAGCGGTTGCGCAGCTATACCTACCTCTATCCGGCCGACGGCGATGAAAAGGAGGCTGTCTACACCGATCCGGATGTCGCAGCCGAACAGGCCGCCGCCTATGTCCGCGAGGGGTTTACCGCGGTGAAATTCGACCCCGCCGGACCTTACAGCGTCTTCGATCCGCGCCAGCCTTCCCTTGAGAGAATGGAGCTTTCGGAAGCCTTCGCGAGGGCGCTGCGCGAGGCCGTGGGCACGAAGGCCGACCTGCTCTTCGGCACCCATGGACAGTTCACCCCGTCGGGGGCCATTCGTCTTGCCCGGCGGCTCGAAACCTATGATCCGCTCTGGTTCGAGGAACCGGTGGCCGCAGAAATGCCCGAGGAAATGGCACGCGTGGCCCGCGCGACGACCATTCCGATCGCCACCGGCGAGAGGTTGGCGACGAAGTACGAGTTCGCCCGCGTACTCTCAACAGGCGCGGCATCGATTCTGCAAATGGCGCTCGGCAGGGTGGGTGGCCTCCTGGAAGCAAAGAAGATTGCCGGCATGGCAGAGGCGCACTACGCCCAGATCGCGCCCCATCTCTACTGTGGACCGATCGAGGGTGCGGCCAATGTCCAGATCGCCACCGCGTCACCCAACTTCCTGATACTCGAAAGCATCCGCCGCTGGGACGGCTTCCACGCCAGAATCCTCAAATCCCCGATGCGCTGGGAGGAAGGCCATGTCATCCCGCCGGAAGCGCCTGGCATTGGCGTCGAACTCGACGAGGACGTGGCCCGTGCCCATCCCTACACGGATGACCACCTCCACCTCGAACCGAAGACCGTGCCGCTTTGATCCTGTGTGAGCCGTTCCCGGTCCGACCGTCGAGCCTTGCCTTCTCATCCTGTCTGATGGCGCAGGCTCCAGACGGCGTGTGATGCGAGCGTGGCGAGAATGACCAGGCCGCCGATGATCGTGGTCCCGGTGGGCGTTTCGCCGATTGCCGCCCACAGGAGAAGGGGCGCAAGGACGGCCTCGAGCAGGAACAGCAGCAGGACTTCCGGGGCCGGAATGTAGCGGGCGCCGACAAACTGAAGGGAGAAGGCGAGGGGGAGCATCACCAGCCCCATGACGGCGATAAGGCGGGCGTCTCCGGTGCCGACCGCCGCCGGCAGGGAGACAGTCAGGGCGATGGCCGCCGTGACGAGACCGCCGATGGCCAGGGTCGGAACCATGTCCGTCATCCTGTGTTTGCGGATGAGGGCAAAGGTCAGACCCGAGAGCACGGCCACGACGAGGGCGGAAAGGTCGCCCTCCAGCGAGGAGCTGGTGCCGGCTTCCCCGGAGACGATGATCAGCAGCCCGGCAAACGTCCCGGTCATCGCGACGATGGTGTAGACCGGCAGCCTTTCGCGCATGAGGAGCCAGGAGAACGCCGCACCGAACATGCTGCCGGTGGCGATGATCAGCAGTGTGCTGGCGGCCGAAGTATGGGTGATGGCCCAGACAAATGCGATGGTGCCGATGCCGAAGAGGGTGCCGATCACGAGACCGGGAACACCGGGCGCCAGCATGACCTTCAGGGCCCGGCGCCGGTAGATGGCGATGAGTCCGATGACGAGGCCGGCCGCAGACAGGAGCCCGCGCCAGAAGGCGAGTGTCCAGGGGTCGGTGTCGACCAGCCGGATCAGCAGGACATCGGGTGTGATCACCAGCATGGCCAGTGTGGTGATCGCCAGGCCCCTGGCACGCTCGCTCACTGCATTCTCCTAAGGGGTGATCTGTCCTGTGCTATGGAGCCATGGCACGTCAGGGGTATAGGGTGCATTCTCCGCACCCGAAAGGTGTGCGGGCTTGCACACAACCAGGCTGCCCGGGGTAAAGGATGAGTTCGGACGCCATCAAGGCCATCCCCCTGGCAAGCCTGACCGCGATCATTAGCGGCATGACCGTCATCGCCATGATCGCCGGGTTCAATTCGCCGCTCTTCTCCACGCGGCTCGACGCCATGGGATACAGTGATGAGCTGATCGGCATCAATGCCGCCGCCAACGCGGTCGGCCCCTTCCTCATGGCGCCGCTGGCTGCAATGGTCCTGGCGCGCTGGGGTCTGGCACGCGCCATGATCGCGGCCGGCCTCCTCGAGGGCCTGCTCTATCTTTCCTGTATCCTGGTTCCCGGGTTCACCGGCTGGACCGCCATCCGCCTGATCATGGGAGCCGTCGGTCTGGCGTCGTGGGTTGCGGGCGAGGTATGGATCACCTCTGCCGCGCCCGATGCCTTCAGGGGACGGATCCTCGCCATCTACAATTCCTGTTTCGGTCTGGGCGTGGCCATCGGTCCGGCGATTCTCGTCTGGGCAGGGCATACCGGACACCTGCCGTTCGTTCTCGCGGCCCTGCTCATGGCGGCGGCAACCGTGCCTGTCATTCTCGCCCGGCGACTGGCGCCGGCCATGCCCGGAGAGCAAACACGGCCCTCGGTCCGTGCCCTGCTGAGACCGATGCGGCAGACGCCGTTGCCCATGCTGCTCAATCTCTCCTACGCCCTCACCTTCATGGCTCTGTGGACCTTCCTTCCGGTCTATGCCGTCGACACTGACTACGGTGTCGAACGGTCCTACCATCAGCTGTCCTTCTGTGCCGCCGGAGCGGTCGCCCTGCAGCTGCCGATTGGCTGGCTGGTCGACCGGGGCGACCGGCGTCTGGTCGGCCTGCTGCTCCTCCTCGTCGGGGTTGTCGGGTTTGCCTGCCTCGAGTTGGTGGTGCGCCTGCCGTGGATCGACTACCTCTTCTTCTTCCTCATCGGAGGCCTTACCAGTGGCCTCTATGTTGTGGCATTGGCCATGATCGGCAGTTTCTACCACGGGGCGGCGCTGGCATCGGCGATCACCATCTTCACGCTGATGTGGAGTCTCGGGAGCCTTGCCGGCCCGCCTGTTGTCGGCATCATCAACGGTGTCCTGGGACCATCGGGTCTGGCGGTCGCCCTCGTCGTGTTCTGTGCCGTCTTCGTGCCCTTCGCTGCTCGGGAATGGTGGAGGAACAGGGCACTACCCACGCTGGGCCAGCCATGAGGAGGCTGTTTCCCGCCATCCTTGCCGTGGCGCTTTCCTTCGGCGGGTGCGCCGGAGCGACGCCGCCGATCGTGGTCGAGCTCTTCACGTCCGAGGGCTGCAGTTCATGTCCGCCGGCCGATGAGCATCTCTTCGAACTCCGCCGCCGCGACGGCATCCTCGCCCTTGGTTGGCACGTCGACTACTGGGACTGGCTGGGCTGGCGTGACAGATTCGCCGATCCCGAATTCAGCGCCCGCCAGCGCGTCTATGCCCGGCGTCTCGGCACCCCCGTCTACACGCCCCAACTGGTGGTCTCCGGAACACACCAGGCGATCGGATCGGCGAAGTGGGAGGTCGACGCCGCCATCCGCCAGGCACGGTCCACCGGCAGGCGGGGTGTCGTCATCAGCGCCTCCTGGAGGGACGAGGATCTCCTGGAGATCTCCCTTGGCGAGGGATTGGCGGACAATCCCTTCCTGGTTCAAGTCGTGCGTTTTGCGGACGAGGCGAAGACCGAGGTCGAAGCCGGCGAGAATGCCGGGCGCACCCTGCGCCACGCCAACATCGTCGAGACGTGGCAGACCGTCGGGACCTGGGACGGCTCGCCCGCGGTCATCATCGTCCCCGCCGCTCCCACCAGCAATCACGCCATCCTTGTCCAGATGCCGGGTCAGGGCGCGATAATCGGCGCCCTGGAGGTGCCGGCGCCCTGAACTTTCCGGTTGTGGGTCCATCTCCGGACGCTGCCGCCCCGATGGGTCAAGGCAGCACGGAACAGGTGACCTGCAACTCCGGAAGAGGGTTTGCCGGAGTGGGGGCGCTTTGACGACCGGAACCCCTCTCGCTGACGTCAGGTTGCATCATGAAATCGCGTGGGCTGGCTGCTTCCGCGGGTTCTTCCAATGGCAGGTCGAGACCTCGTTCGGGTCCCTTTCGGCGCGAAATGCGACCGTTCGGTATCGGGGTCCACCAAACGACACCGAGTCGGCGACCAGGGCCGGCCAGTCCGCTGTTGGAGAACGAGCAGACGCGGCTGGGCGCTCGAGGAACTTCGCACACTCATGCCAAGTCAGCCCCGATATGCTCTTGGCGCCAGATCGGGCGAGAGAAGAACGGCCAGGGCCTACCGCATGCTCGACGAGTTGGACGAATTCACCCGCGAGAGCCTGGCGATCCGGCTTCGACGGAAGCTCTCCTCGACCGATGTCATCGACGTGCTGACCGACCCGTTCCTGCTGCGCGGCATCCCGGCCTGGATCCGTTCCGACAACGGACCGGAGTTCGTTGCCGAGGTGGTCAGGCGATGAATCGCCGCGGTCGGCGCGCCGGGGCCATTGCATCCGAAGCGGCTACGGGCCATAAGCGCGGTGTCAGGATGAATCTCCACTTCACGCATTGAAGCCAGACGGGTCCCCCAAAGGGGACCAGGAGGTGTCGTTGGCATCCTGGCCGCAGAGTTGCGGCTCCGCCATTTCTCACACATCGATAGGCGCGCTGCACCGCAGCGAGGAGGCCATGAACCGGAAAGCTGCGAGACCCGCCCTGCGTCACGGTGAATTCATCGTGCTGGTCGCCCTTCTGATGTCGGTCGTCCAGCTCGCGACCAGCGCGATGCTGCCGGCGCTGCCCGCGATTGGCGACGAACTCGGGGCGGCGCGGCGCAACGATGTGCAGTTCGTCGTCACCGCCCTGTTCCTCGGTCTCGGCGCGGGCCAGATCGTGTTCGGTCCGCTGTCCGATAGCATCGGACGCAAGCCCGCCATCCATGCTGGCCTCGCCCTGTTCATGGCAGGCTGTCTGATGAGCATCTTCGCACCTACCTTCGAGACGATGATCGTGGGTCGCGTGCTGCAAGGCTTCGGGGCTGCGGGACCGCGCATCGTGGTCATGGCCCTGGTGCGCGATCAGTACGAAGGACGCCGGATGGCGCGGCTGATGTCGTTCGCAATGGCCGTGTTCATCCTCGTTCCCACCATCGCTCCGGCGCTGGGTCAGGCGATCCTGTTGCTGGGAAGCTGGCGCGCCATCTTCGCCGTCTTCCTCACCATAGCCGCGGTCGCGTTCGTGTGGCTCGCGCTGCGCCAACCGGAGACCCTTCCCGTCGAGCGCCGGCGACCGCTCTCGCCGCGGTACGTTGGAGCCGCCGTCCTGGAGGTACTCAGGCTCCGGGTCGCACTGGGATACACGCTGGCCACCGGGTGCGCCTTCGCGCCGCTCATAGCCTACCTGAGCTCAGCCCAGCAGATCTTTCAGGAGGCTTACGCGACCGGCGCGCTGTTTCCGCTCTACTACGGAGTGCTGGCGTTGGCCTTCGGCACCGCCTCGCTGGCCAATGGCCGCCTCGTGATGAAGCACGGGATGCGTCGGCTCTCAAAGTTGGCGGCGGCGTCTGTCACTTTGGTGTCGGTCGGTGCATGGGTGGCGGCCTTCGCCACCGGAGGGCTTCCGCCGCTGTGGTTGTTCATGGCCTACCTGATCCTCATTTTCCTCTGCGTCGGTCTCCTGTTCGGCAACCTCAACGTGCTCGCCATGGGGCCGCTGGGCCACATCGCCGGTGTGGGCGCGGCGGTGGTCGCCTCGCTCGCCACCCTCATATCGGTCCCGCTCGGGACGCTCGTAGGACAGAGCTTCGATGGCACAGTGCACGTCCAGATCGCTGCTTTCGCAGTGTTCGGTGCCGCGTCCTTTGCCGCCATGCGATGGGCCGAGAGAGGAACGACCGCACGAGCCTGAGGACGAGACACTCTTGGAAGAAGGCAGCGACCGCAGGGGGCACCTGTTCCTTCGTTCAACTGTGTGAGGCAGAAGGACTCACGTGATGGAGAACGCGCTGCGGAACTCATGGCGGTAGTGGCCGTCGCGTACCACCGGGAGCAGGTCGAACATGCGCGCTACGATGGCACGAGGGTCCCCGCCATGGTGCGCCAGCGCACCGGCGATGTTACGGTATCCGGTCCCTGTGTTCCTGCAGCCCTCGGCGCCGGCGCAATCGATGCAGGCCGGGCGCCCCACCTCCGATCGCGTGCCATTATCTTCAATCGAACGCGACCGAAAATGACGTATCAGGCTGCCAGTGTCTCTCCACAATGCCGATGGGGAGAGAGACACGCTGACCGAGGCCCGGGCACTGATCGACTGGGTCAACGATGGCGACCACCGCATCGGATCGGGAGCCGGGAAACGGGGTTGCAGGCGCCGCCTCAGGCCGGACCTTGACGAGGTGGACGTTACCACGAAGACATTGCACCGCGTCGCGGAACATCTGCGAAGGGACTGTGCGAACAATCGGTCGAGGCGGGATCGTACCAGCTCGGGTCGGGGAACAGTCCTGGCGCAGTCGCAGGTCGAGTCCCTTCAAGAGTACCAGCGGAACGCAGCAAGCAGGGATGGTGGTGTGCACTGGCACAAGACTGAATCCAGGATATGACCCATTCCGGCGTCGCCGGACTCTCTGGCATTCAGGCAGATGACGACATGTACTGTTCCGAAACGCCAGATACCGCATCCGACACCAGGCTCTTGCACCACCTCGAGGGCGCGATCCATTCGGACGGCCGCGCCAGCTGCACCGATGCGTCGAAGCCCGAACCACATAAGCATGAGACCGACGGATCAGCGAATGTGCAGCCCCATGCTCAAGCGTGCCTCCGCCTCGAACCCGAGCGACTCGTAGAACCCCCGGACTGCAGTGTTTGTCGCCCGTATCTGGAGGTTGACCTTGATGCAGCCCACGGCTCGCAACGCGTCGACGGCGTGGCGGACAAGGTTCGTGCCGATACCGCGCCGCCGGCACCCGGGCGCGACCGCGACCTTGTACAACCAACCCCGATGGCCGTCGTATCCCGCCATCACGGTGCCGATGATGCACTCCGTGTCCTCAGCTACGAAAAGCAGGTCATCGCCCATCAGGAGCTTGGCGTCGAACACCTTCGCCGGCGCATTGTGCGGCGGGTCATCGGGGAACACACGTTCCCACAGCGCGATGATTCCGGCGCGGTCACCAGGAGTACACGGGCGGATGTTCAATGGTGCGGACCTCTCTCACAAGGGCGCTGTTCCTGCATGTGCGGGTGCCGATCGTCCGGAGGGCAACGGCATCGGATCCTCCTTGATGCTCGAACGGGCACAAGTCCGGGTCAAGGACTGATGGGACGATAGGCCTTCGCTTGGCGTTCGAGAAGAGCCGCCCATGCCGGGCGAAGGTCGTGGTCCGGCAAGAATGTCGCGCCTTCTCTCGACATCGCCGCCGCGGCGTCGCTGAAGCGCGGGAACCATCCTGCGCCGACCGCGGCGGACATGGCGGCACCCAGTGACGACGCTTCAAGGCTTTCGCTTCTTGTCAGCGGCAGGCCGCTGGCGTCGGCGATCATCCGCGACCAGAGTTCGCTGTTGGCGCCGCCGCCAACAGCGAGAATGCGACTGGACGACAGGCCGTTCGCGGCCATCGTGGCAATGCAACGCGCCGATTCGAGGGTGAGCGCCTCGAGGCTGGCCCGATAGAGATGCGCCAACCCGTGATGCGGCGCCAGTTCGAGAAAGGCAGCGCGGGCATCGGGATCCCAATGCGGGTCCATGCATCCCGAAAGGTAGGGACACACCAACACGCCGTCAGACCCGATGGGCAGCGATGCCGCCTGGGTCTCCAGTCGAGTGAAGACGCCCGGGTCGTCACGGCCGCCGGCGAAGGTGTCGATGAACCAGTTCACGAGGAAGGCGCCGGCGCGCTGAACGCCTTCCAGGAAGTACCCCTCGCCGTCCGGTGAGGTCATGGTTCGCCAGGACCGGCTTATGTGCGGGGTCGAAGACCAGGTGCCGGTGACGATCGCGGTGCCGAGATTGAGGAAGACGATGCCTTCGCGCACGGCATTGACGCCGAGCCCCGCGCACTGGCCGTCACCGCCTGCGGCGAAGACCGGCGTGCCCGGAACAAGTCCGGTCTCCTGCGCGACCTCGTCGAGGAGCAGACCGACCAGCGCGCCCGGCCGCTCGAGATCGGCAAAACGGGTGGAGTCGAGTCCCAGGTGGGTCAGGATCGGCGAGGACCAGGTCCTGGAGCCGATGTCGAAGACCCCGAATGGGTCGGCGCTCGTCCAGCTCGCCACCGCCCTGCCGGTCAGCCGGCCTGTCAGGAATCCGTGGACGTCCAGGATCCTTGCAGCCGTGTCGAGCTCGTCCGGCGCGTGGTGACGCAACCAGCTCAGACGATAGACGACCGGGGTCAGGTCGGGCGGCTTGCCGGTGACCCTGTGCAGCCGTTCGCCGCCAAACTGGCTTGTCAGGCGCCCGACCTCGCCCACGGCGCGCTCGTCGAGCCAGACGATCGCCGGACGTGTCGCGCGCAACGCGTCATCGACCAGCGCAACCGTCTCGCGCTGATTGGAAATCGCCAGACCCGCGATCCGGGCGGGATCGATCGTTGCCGCGACGTCTTTCAGCGCCGCCAGGGCCGCAGACCACCAGTCCTCGACATCCTGCTCGGCCCGGCCGGCACGCGGCGTCGACATGGCAATCGGCGCCCGTCCCTCGGCCACTGCTTCGCCCTCGCGCGTCCACGCGATAGCCTTGGTGGACTGGGTGGAACTGTCGAGGCCGATCACGAGATCGCCGCGTTCGCTCATGGCGCCTCCTCCAGCAAACGCCGGGCCGTTGCTGCATCGGTCACAAGATGCGTGGCGTATCCGCCGGCCAGCGTCGCCCGGATGGCCTCGTACTTGGCGGCTCCGCCCGCGACGCAGAAGCGCACCGGCGTCGACAGAAGATCGTCCAGGGCCATGCCGATATGCCGCTCGCTGACCGGACCTCTTACCTCGTGTCCATCAGCAGCGATGAAGCGTGCGATCAGGATGGCAACGGCGCCGCGATCCATGTACGCCTCGACAATCGATCCGGGCAACATTTCGGCGTCGGACCAGGTCACGTCGCGCGTCAACTCGCCGACACCGAAGACCACGATGTCGCAGGCGCGCAGCCGCTCGAAATGCCGCTGCAGTGTCGGCTCGGCCAACAGGGCGTCGCGAACGTCCCGGCGTGTCACGACGGCCGGCGCATAGAGGTTGCGGCAACGGGCGCCAAGCCGGCCGGCGATCAGCGCCGTACAGGCCTCGGGCGAAGACTCCGCGTCCCCCAGTGAACTCCCCGACACCTGCACCACCTGCAGTCCGGGAAGCGATTGTTCCGGTGTGGCGCGGGCGAGTTCGAGCATCGTGCGTCCCCAGGCCATTCCGATCATACGGTTGGGCCGCATGTGCGGAGCGAGGACCTGTGCCGCCGCTGCTCCGAGGCGACGCCTCAACGCGACCTCGTCCTCGACGGCTGTCGGTGCACCAGCGTCGGGCGCGACGAATGCCCCCTCGAGCCCGAACCGTTGAGCCAGCTTCCGGCTGCGGCCCACGGCGGCCAGGAGCTGCGGGTCGAGGTCGATCTTCACCAGGCCCCGGCGACGCGCCTCGGCGAGATAATTGGCGACCGAGGCGCGCGAAACGCCCAGAGCCTGCGCGATTTCGTTCTGGGTGAGCGCGTCCACGTAGTACATCCAAGCCGCCCAGATCAGCGTATCGCCGCCGAACTCCGTCGGCGCCCTTGTCTCTTTCATGGCGGAACAGTCTGCCGCTGCTGACAGTTGTCAAGGACAAATGGAAGACGTCATTGACAATCGTCAGATAACCCTGAAATATGTCAGAGATTATTGGGTATTGGGGCGCACGTGTTGGAAGAATCCCCCTGCTGCCCGGATCTGAACAGTCCGGCGGGCGGCTGGACCGAGTTGATTGACGACATCTACCTGGGCCGCTGGGTCAACCCGGCGACCGGCGAGAGGTCGCCGCGAAGCGCCACCGAGAAGATCGTCATCGCTGAAACGCTTGACGGCGAGGAGGTCTCTCTGCTGCGCTCTGTCGGCATCTCAGGAGGGCCCGTCGCGATCGTCGCGGACGCCAACACCTGGGAGGCTCTTGGCCGGCGGGTGCACGACGCCTGTCTTGCCGGAGGCCTGGCGGTCAGGGCAACGATCCTCGACGAAGAGCCGCACGCCAATCTCGCCATGGCGGCCAAGCTGTGCGACCGCGTCACGGGGGTTGATCACCTCGTGGCAGTCGGCTCCGGCACGATCAACGATCTTTGCAAGTACGTTACTGCGCAGGACGGCCGGACCTGCTCGGTGTTCGGCACCGCCGCGTCGATGGACGGATACACCTCGTCCACGGCATCGATGCGTCTGCCGGGCGGCCTCAGGGTGTCGCTCAAGGCCCATGCGCCGAAGGGCGTCTTCCTTGAGCTCGAGACCATCGCGGCGGCGCCCCCGCGCATGGCCGCCGCCGGATTCGGCGACTGTCTGTGCTCGTCGGTTGCCCGGATCGACTGGTGGATGTCGCATCGTCTGCTCGAAACGTTCTTCCGGGAAGAGCCCTACATCATTTCGGCAAAGAACGATGTCGAGATGAATGCCCGGGCCGCGGCCATCGGACGCGGCGACACCGAGGCGGTGGGCTACCTGGTGCGGAGCCTCACCCTGTCGGGTCTGGGCGTCGGGTTCACAGGTGTCTCGAACCACGGGTCGATGAGCGAACACCAGATCTCGCACTACATCGACTGCTTCGCGCAAGAGCGGCATCCGGGAACGCTGCATGGCGAGCAGGTCGGGGTTGCGAGCATCACGATGGCACGGCTGCAGCAGTGGCTGCTCGAGCGGCCTCAGCCCCCGATGCTGGAGCCGACCCGGATCGACGAGGACGATATGGCACGGCGCATGGGCCCGCAGGTCGGTGCGCAATGTGCGGCAGAGTACAAGAGGAAGGCGCTCGACGCGTGCGGAGCCGCCACGCTTAACGGTAAACTCCAGGAGATCTGGCCTGCCCTGCGCAGGGAGTGTCTGTCGCTCTGCGTGCCGGTCGAGACCATGCGCGAGCGACTTTCGGCGGCGGGCGGAGCGACGACCGCCGCCGAGCTCGGACTTGACGCGGCATTCTATCGCGAGGCCGTGCGGCACGCCCACGAAATGAGAAACCGGTTCTCCTTCGTAGACATCGCCTGCGATGCCGGCCTCCTCGACGACTTTGCGGCGGAAGCGGCGTGATGCGCCCGCTGGCTGACACGTCGCTTGAAACCGCGGTGGCGACCGGTGTCGTCTTTGCGGACATCGACGACCGTCTGCCGGCGCAGGCCCTTGAGCCACTTCGCGAGGCGCTGGCCGCTTTGTCGCGTGGCGCTGCGGACATCGCGGAAATCGCTGTCGCGATCCCGCGCGAACGTGAAACAATTGGCATTTTCAAATTTCCGGAGAAGAGAGAACGATGAACAAGGTGGAAAAGGACCTGCGCCGTGATCTGGTTGAACGCTGTCGCGAATTGAATGCGAGCGGCATCAACCAGGGAACGTCCGGGAACATTTCGGTACGTTGCGGCACCCGCATGCTGATATCGCCATCAGCGATTCCATACGACACGATGGAGCCCGAGATGGTCGCGTCGATGTCGCTGGAAGACGAAAGCGGCGCCTGGGAAGGTCCGCTCAAGCCGTCGACGGAGTGGCCCTTTCACCACAGGATCCTGCGCGAACGTCCCGACGCCAACGCTGTTGTGCATGCACATCCGGCCTACTGCACCACCCTTGCCATCGCGCACAAGGAGATCCCTGCCTGCCACTACATGGTCGCCAGCTTCGGCGGGAACAACGTACGCTGCGCTGACTATGTGCGGTTCGGGACCGATGAACTGTCCCGGCTGGCTGTCGCCGCCCTGGAAGACCGTACCGCCTGTCTGCTGGCCAACCACGGCATGATCACGATCGGCGACTCGCTCGCCAAGGCAATGTGGCGGGCCGTCGAACTCGAGACGATCGCGAGGCAGTACTACCTCAGCCTGCAGATCGGCGGACCGACATTGCTGAGCGATGCCGAGGTGGAGGAGACCCTCGCGGCCTTTGCGGGATACGGAGTCCAGGACGACGCCGGTCGCGTGGAGGCCGCTGGTGCGCGATCGCCGCGCAAGGTACGCAAGAAGGCCGCATGAACCAGACGGCGGGAAATCCGGCGCGCGCGGCAGTTCCCCCGGACCAGAGTGCGCAGCGCCTTCTCGCCGGACCGCCCGCTGCCGTGGCTCGCGCCGCACCCTTCAGTGCGCGCTGCAGGCAGGATCCTGCGCTGGTGATGACCCGGGATCGCAGAGCCAGCCAGGAATACGCTCCGTCCTGACGAAGCGGCGGGCTTCGAACGCGACGGCCTCGGTCATGTCCGTTGCGTGGAGCGGCCGATGAGGTTCGTTGCGCCTTCACCGGGCACGGTTGACGAACCGGGGTCGAACCGTGCAGGTCGGGAGCACCCCTCGGGATCGGTGTTGCCGCCCGTCAAAAGCAACTCTGCGTTCATTCATCGACGCCTCCTGCGGTCTGGAGCGGGCGTTGATGTCGATGACGTTCAGAGGGCCACCGCCTTTGCCATCGTGTCGCTCATGCGTTGGGCGAAGCGGGCCGGGTCCTGAGGCAGTTCGCCTTCCTGGATCAGCGCCTGGTCCAGAAGCAGGTGGGCCATGTCCTCGATCTGGTGGCTCGAACCCTCGCTTCGCGTTCGCTCGACAAGCGAACGGATCAGGGCATGGCCCGGGTTGATCTCGAGAATGCGCTTCCCGGACATGGCGTCCTGGCCGCTGGACTGCAGGATCTTCTGCAGACGCATGCTCATTTCGCCCTCGTCCACCACCAGGCAGCAGGCCGAGTCGGTGAGGCGCTTCGATTCGCGCACGTCCGTGACCTTGTTCTCGAGAGCGAGTTTGAGCATGGCGATGAGTGGCGTGATGTCGCCGGTCTCCTCCTCCTTGCCGGTGGTCCCGGCGTCGTCTCCGTGGATGGCCGCGAGATCGATGTCGCCGCGAGCGACATTGACGAGCGACTTTCCTTCATACCCGTCGACCGACATGGTCCAGAACTCGTCGACCGGGTGATCGAGAAGGAGCACCTCGACGTCCTTCGCCCGGAAGGCCTCGAGCATGGGATTGGATCGCATGGTCTCGAGCCTGTCCCCGATCAGCAGGTAGACGGAGTCCTGGCCCTCCTTCATCGCGGCGATGTAGTCATCGAGGCTGACCCAGCCGTCCCGCGTCGTCGAGCGGAAGCGCAGCAGGGGCATGAGGGTGTCGCGACGCTTGTGATCCTCATAGACGCCTTCCTTGAGGACGGCGCCGAAGGTCTCCCAGAAGGCGTGAAAGGATTCCGTGTCCTTCTTCGCCTTCTTGCCAAGTTCGGACAGCACCCGCTTGACGATCGCCCTCGAGATCCTCTCGACCACCGGATTGTTCTGCAGGACTTCGCGGCTGACATTGAGGGGCAGGTCCTCGGAATCGACGATGCCGCGCAGGAACCGCAGCCACGGCGGAATCAGCCCCTCGCATTCATCGGTGATGAAGACCTTGCGGACATAGAGCTTGACGCCGTGCTGGCGTTTGGGATCGAAGAGGTCGTAGGGCGCCGAGGACGGAATGAACAGCAGGTTCGTGTAGGCGATGACACCCTCTGCCCTGTTGTGAAGCGTCAGCCAGGGTTCGTCGAAGCCGTGGCTGACATGGCGGTAGAACTCGGTGTACTCGTCCTCGGAGATGGCGGACCTGGGCCGGGTCCACAGGGCCGCGGCCTCGTTGACTTGGCGCGATTCGCCTCCTGCAGAGACCCACACCGGCAATCCGATATGCCCGGAATAGGTTCCGATGATGGTTTCGAGACGATGCTTGTCGGCGAATTCCTTCGAGTCCTTCTTCATCTCGAGGGTGATGGTGGTGCCGCGCGGCGTGTCGGCCGGCGCTTCGGCCACGTCGAAACCCGTCCGGCCGTCCGATGTCCAGGTCCAGGCTTCCCCGGATCCGGCTTTCCTGGACGTCACGGTCACCGACCCGGCGACCATGAAGACGGCATAGAACCCGACGCCGAACTGGCCAATCATGCTGATGTCCGAGCGTTCCTTCTTCGCCTTTTCCTTCTCGGCCTCGGCCAATTGCCGGGCGAATTTCGCGGTTCCCGACCCGGCGATGGTGCCGAGATTGGCCACCAGCTCGTCCCGGCTCATGCCGATGCCGTTGTCGGTGACCGTGATCCGCGACTTCTTGTCGTCGAGCGAGACGGTGATGGAGAGGTCGGGGTCGTTCCGCATCAGCGAATCGTCGAGCTGGGCCTCGTAACGCAGTCGGTCGCAGGCATCCGACGCATTGGAGATCAGCTCCCGCAGGAACACCTCGCGCTTCGAATAGAGCGAATTGACGACAATATCGAGAATGCGGTTGACCTCGGCCTGAAACTCGTGATGAGCGCCGGTCTGCGTTTCGGCCATGTTGGATGCCTCACTCTAGCCTTGGCCTGATGTAGGCCACGATTCCCGCACTTCAAGGCCGCCTAGGTCATTCAAGACGTGCGCCAACCGGCCCCGTCACGGCAGCGTCGGCCCCGGGAGGGTCGGGCGCTCCGCCCGTGCAGGAGGGACTCAGGAAGGATGAATGGTGGCACGGAACGCCGTGGCGACGTCGGCCACCAGGGGGCCGAAGGCGCGCCGTTCTTCGAGATCCGGGAACACGCTGCGCACGGTCTCTTCAATTCCGCGCAGCGGTCCGGGGATCCGGCGCCCGGTGACATCCAGGGCTCTCACGGCAATGGGTGCGAGACTGGCGAGCGCGAGATCGAGGCATTCGCTGGCGCGCTGCAGCTTGGTCCAGGCGAGGAACACCGGGCTCGCCACATCATTCTGTCCGAATCCCCCCGATTCGCTGCCCGGCAGCAGGGTGGCCTGGGCGTGATAGCGCGCCTCTTCCTCGTAACCGGTCTGCGCCATGGGCAGGCATCCCATGTATCCCCGCCGGATGCCGCCTTCGTGCCCTGGGTCGATCAGCTGGTCTGGCAGCAGGGAGACACGGCCGTCAAGCAGTTTGGCGCCGTGGCGTTCGGCAAGGACACAGAGATTGGCGCATGTCGCCGTCAGGGCATCCATGGCAAGAACCGCGTGGGGATTGTGGTATCCACCGGTCGACACGAACTGTCCGAAGGGATGGTCCTCGTCGCATTCATCGATCCACACCGGATTGTCGGTCACGGCCTGGAGGGATTCACCGGCCACGTCGCGCACCAGGTCGACGGCACGCCGGGCCTGACCGAGCATGCGTGGCGCGATTCGGAAGCTCACCGGTGCCTGGTAGGGCCGGCGGCCGCCGCCATGGCCACCGTCGATGAGTGTTCGCATGGTCTTGAGGGCCCAGGCGTCGCAGGGATTGTTCCAGTAATCCTCGAGCGCCCCGGCGAGGTGGCCGAGGGGCGCATTGAATGCCTCGAACGAAAGCGCGAAGACACGGGCTGCGAGATCGAGACGGGCTTCGGCCGTCAATGCGGCATCGGTGACGAGACCGGTCGCCGATGGCGAACCGTTGACGAGGCACATGACATCCTTGACATCGGCGCCGACCGATTCGACGAGGGGTGCAAAGAGGTGGCTGAGCGAGAGAATTTCGCCGGCGCCACCCTGACCCCGCGCCGGGATCACGGGCACGCTTTCCTGCGAGAGCATCGCCGCGACACCCTGGGCAATCTCCGGTGAGACGGCCGCATGGCCCTCGATGAAATTGGTCAGGCGCGCCAGGATGATGAGACGCACCACCCGGTCGGGCAGGGGATCGCCCCACGATGCGGCGGCGCCGGTCGGCGACATGCGGGCATGGCGGCCGCGATCCTCCGGCCTGATCTTCTGTCTCGCCATCTGGCCGGCGCCGGTCGTAACCCCGTAGATTGTGATGTCGGGGTCATGCTCGAGGATGCGCATCAGTCTCTTGCGGCCGGCCTGCATGGCGGAAAGGGCCTCGGCGCCGATCTCGACGCCTTCCCGGTCCCAGACCACACGGTGGGCGTTTTCCAGAGTGAGATCGCTGCGGCCGGTGATGACGATGGTCATGACATGCGCGCCTATCGCATGACGAAGGGGTTGTCCATCGGCTCATCCGAAGTGTTGATCCAAACGGTCTTGGGCCGGGTATAGTCGTAGATCGCCTGGGCGCCCGATTCGCGCCCATAGCCTGAGTCCTTGAAGCCGCCAAACTCGGCGATGGGCGACACCACGCGATAGGTGTTGACCCACACGATACCGGCGCGAATCCGTTTCTGGACACGCAGGGCGCGTGCAAGATCCCGTGTGAAGACCCCGGCTGCCAACCCGTAGCGCGTGTCGTTGGCGAGGGCCACGACCTCGTCTTCTTCGCTGAAGCGCAGCACCGAGAGCACGGGTCCGAACATCTCGGTATCGACAATCTCCATTCCCTGGTCAGGGCAGGACACGATTGTCGGCTCGAAAAACCACCCTGTATCGGGATGGTCCGGACGCTTGCCGCCGGTGAGAAGGGTGCCTCCTTCCTCCACGGCACGGGCCACCTGGCGCTCGCACCCCTCGAGCTGGGCAATGGTGCAGAGCGGCCCCATCTGGGTCTCTTCGGCCAGAGGATCGCCGATGCGGATGTCGCCGGCCCGCGCCACCAGGCGTTCGACGAAGGCATCGTGGATCGACTCGTGGAGGTAGATCCGGCTGCCGGCGACACAGCTCTGCCCGCTGGCGCCGAAGATGCCGGCAAGGGAACCATTGACCGCACTCTCGATGTCGGCATCGCCGAACACGATGACGGGAGACTTGCCTCCCAGTTCGAGAGAGACTTCGGCGAAATTGTCGGCGGAGTTCCTGACGACATGACGGGCCGTTGCCGGTCCGCCCGTGAAACTGATGCGCGCCACCAGGGGATGGGTGGTGAGGGTGCGTCCGCAGGGCTCGCCATGGCCGGTGACGACGTTGATCACGCCGGGCGGGAATCCGGCCTCCATGGCGAGTTCGGCAAACTCCAGCATGGCGGCCGAAGCGTGTTCGCTGGCCTTCAGGACGACGGTGTTGCCGGCTGCAAGGGCCGGTCCGATCTTCACCGCGACGAGAAAGAGCTGGCTGTTCCACGGCACGACGGCGGCAACCACGCCCAGGGGTTCGCGTGTGGTGATGGTGAGCATGTCGTGGCGGTCGATGGGCAGGGTCTCGCCGGTCACCTTGTCGGCGAGGCCCGCATAGAAATGAAAGAACTCGGCGATGTAGCGCGCCTGCCAGCGCGTCTCCTTGAACATCTTTCCGGTATCGATGCACTCGGTCCGGCCCAGATCCTCCGACCGCTCGGCCAGCAGACCGGCAAGATTGCGCAACAAACGGCCCCGCTGTGTCGGCAGCATGGTCGCCCAGGGACCGCTGGTGAAGGCGCGATGTGCCGCCTGGACGGCCCGGTCGACATCTTCCCCGGTGGCTGCGGCGACCGTGGCCCAGGCCTTGCCGGTCGTCGGATTGATGCTGTCGAAGGTGCCGCCGTCTCCGGAATCGACCCATGCGCCGTCGATCAGCATGCGGTAGTGCCTGAGTTCTTCCATGATCCCCGGTCCCGTTCCTGACAACAGCCATTCAACACAGGCTTGCACACTGAACGCAACTCCCCACAGTGTCACCCGCCACAACTGGGAAGATCCGGAAGATGACGACGAAGAAACAGGTGATCGGCGGGCCGCTCTCGATTGGCGGGCGGGTCCTGTCGCTCTCCCGCGCCATCCGGGCCGGGGATTTCGTGTTCCTGACCGGCCAGGTGCCCCTTGAGGACGGAAAGCCGATGACCCATGGCACCATCGAGGAGCAGACCCGGGTCGTCATCGAGGCGATCCGCGAGACCCTGGCGGAGGCCGGCTGCAATCTCGGCGACGTGGTGAAGGCCATGGTGTGGTTGTCGGAGCGCGCCGATTTTCCCGGATTCAATGCCGTCTACGCGGAGTACTTTCCGGTCGACCCGCCCGTCCGCTCGGCGGTCATCTCCGAGTTGCTGGTCGACGTTCGCGTCGAGATCGAGGTCATCGCCTTCAGGCCACCGAACGCGACATCCCGAGTCGCGCCGGGAGGCGATCCTCGCCTATGATGGAGACAGCCGGATGCGGTTCGAAACCATGAAGATCTACCCAACCATCGAAATCATGGGAGGCAAGGCGGTCAATCGTGTGGATGGCCGTCACCAAACTCCCGAGCCCTTCGACCTTTCCCCGGAGGATGCCGCCCGCCGGTTCGCCGACGCCGGTGCGGACTGTCTTCACGTGGTGGATGTCGACGGGACACTCCAGGGCGGCCGGCACAACGCCGAGCAGATCTGCCGGATCATCGACAGCGTGGCCATTCCGGTCCAGGTTGCCGGTGGCATCCGCTCCATCGGTTCCGTGCACTGGTGGTTCGAGCACGGTGCCTGGCGCGTCGGTCTGGGGACGGCAGCGGTCAAGGACCGGCATCTTGTCACCGATGCCTGCACGGCCTACCCGGACCGCGTCATTGCCACGGTGGCGGCGCGTAACGGCATGGTGGTCATCGAGGGGTGGCGCGAGGAGACCGCCTTCCCGGCGACGGAGATGGCGAAGAGCCTGGCGGCGGCCGGTATCTCGGAAATCGTCTTTGTCGATCTCGATCGCGACAAGGAACCAATGGAGAACAGCCTGGCCCGGACCATGCGCATGGGTGAGGTCCTCGATGTGCCGGTGGTCTCGAGCGGCACGATCACCGGCATCGACGACGTCTCGATGCTGAAATACCTGCCGAATATCGGCGGCTGCATCATCGGCAGGGCACTGTTCCTTGGCCGCATCGATCTTGCCGAGGCCATTGGCACCGCTCGTGCCTCCTATACGCCGGCGCGGTTGATCTGATGGGCGGTATTGGTGTCGAGCGGCGCGGCGCGTTGCTGGAAATCACGATCGACCGGCCAAGGGTCAACGCCATCGACCGCGCCACCAGCCGCCTCATGGGGGAGGCCTTCGTCGCCTTTCGTGATGATCCGGACCTCAAGGTGGCGATTCTCACGGCGTCCGGCGACCGCCTGTTCTCGGCTGGCTGGGACCTCAAGGCCCTCGAGAGTGGCGATCAGCAGCTCGACAACTGGTGGGAAACGGAAGATGCCTCGCTGGGCGGCTTCGCCGGCATCACGGAGATGTGGGATCTCGACAAGCCGGTGATCGCCGCCCTCAACGGCCATGCCATCGGTGGTGGATTCGAGATTGCGCTCGCCTGCGATCTCGTCATCGCTGCCGACCACGTGGAGTTTGCCCTGCCCGAACTGCCCCTTGGCATCGTCCCGGATGCCGGGGCCCTGCAGCGCCTGCCACGACGCCTGCCGACCAACGTCGCCATGGAAATGCTGCTGCTCGGCCGCCGCATGAAGGCGGGCGAGGCACTGCGGCTGGGCCTGGTGAACGCCGTCGTCCCTGCCGCCCAGCTCATGGCGAAGGCACGCCACTGGGGCGAACGACTCGCCGCTGGCGCGCCACTCGCGATGGGAGCGGTCAAGGAGGTGCTGCGGGCCATCGAGGGAGAAACCGTCGAGGGCTCCTTCAGGGCCATGCGCTCCGCCGATCTCCCCCTCTACCGACGGATGCTGGCCTCCGATGACGCCCGGGAAGGCATCAGTGCCTTTGTTGAACGGCGTTCGCCGGTCTTCCTGGGCAGATGACGATGGGCCGGCCACAGCCACAGGACGTCTCGACCGTCACCTGCCTTGGCGCCGGACCGATCGGCGCCGGTTGGGCGGCGTTTTTCCTGGCCACGGGCCATGACGTCACGTCCTGGATTCTCGAGGCGAAAGAAGAGGAGAAACTCCGCTCCCTGGTGGAGACGGCCTGGAGCGCCCTGGAGCAACTCGGCACCGCGGATGGCGCATCGCCCGGGCGGTTGCATGTCACCACGGACCTCGCGGCTGCCGTCGCCGGGGCCGACTTCGTGCAGGAGAGCGTTCCGGAAGTCCTCGAGGTGAAACAGGCGGTCTACGCCGATCTGGGCCGCCTGGCGCCACCGGATGTCGTCCTGTGTTCCTCGACCTCGGGTCTTTCCATGAGTGACATCCAGGCGCTCTGTCCGTCACCGGAGCGCACGGTCACCGGCCACCCCTTCAATCCACCCTACCTCATGCCGCTGGTCGAGATCGTCGCCGGCCGCAGCACGGCCCCGGACGTGGTGGCCTGGACGGCGGCGTTCTTTCGCCACGTCGGCAAGGCCCCCCTTGTCATGGAACGCGAGGTCCCCGGGTTCATCGCCACGCGGCTGCAGGAGGCGATCTGGCGCGAGGCCCTGCACATGATCGCGGCCGGAGAGGCGACAGTGGAGCAGATCGACACGGCGGTGACCAACGGTCCGGGCCCTCGCTGGGCCCTCATGGGCCCGTGCATGGTGTTCCATGTCGGTGGGGGCGAGGGCGGCATGGCCTATTGCCTGGAGCAGTTCGGTCCGGCACTGAAGTTTCCGTGGAGCCGCCTCGATGCGCCCGAACTCACCGACGATCTCGCACGGCGCCTCATCGACGGTTGTGACGCGGCCGCCCCGGGAGAGGATTTCCGGACGCTGTCGGCGAAGATGAACGAGGGACTTGTCGGCATTCTCAAGGCCCGCCGCGCGGCCGGTTTGTAACCATTCAGCCACTTGATCGACCTGGAGGAACATCCATGAACACGGACGTCATCATCACCTGTGCTGTCACCGGCGCCGGGGATACGGTTTCGCGGAGCGACAAGGTTCCGGTGACCCCGCGCCAGATCGCCGATGCGGCGATCGAGGCGGCCCATGCAGGCGCCGCGGTCACCCACATCCATGTGCGTGATCCCGAGACCGGCAAGGGCTCGCGGGATCCCGACCTGTTCGAGGAGACCGTCAATCTGATCAGGCAGGATGGCGTGGACGTGATTCTCAACCTGACAGCGGGCATGGGCGGCGACTTCAATCTCGATGACGACAATCCATCGCGCCCCGGCCCTGGCAGTGACATCGTCGGTCCGCTCGAACGGCTGCGCCATGTCGATCGCCTGCGCCCGGAGATCTGCTCTCTCGATTGCGGCACCATCAACTTCGGCGACGGCAACGAGACTTACGTCAACCCGGCTTCCTGGTGCCGCACCATGGCGTCGCGCATCCGGGAGATGGGGGTCAAGCCGGAGATCGAGGTGTTCGATCTCGGCCAGGTCCGCCTCGCCGGCGCCATGTACAACGAGGGCCTCATCGAGGACCCGCCGCTCTTTCAGGTCTGTCTCGGCATTCCCTGGGGTGCGGGGGCCGACACGCGCTCAATGATGACCATGGCGGATTGCCTGCCGCATGGAGCCAACTGGGCGGGGTTCGGCATCAGCCGCATGCAGATGCCCATGGTCGCCCAGGCAATGCTGCTGGGCGGCAATGCCCGGGTCGGCCTCGAGGACAACCTCTATCTCAAGCGCGGTGTGCTGGCGACCAACGGCCAGCTCGTCGAGAAGGCGGCCGGGATCATCGAGATGATGGGCGGGCGGGTTGTCGGCGCGGCCGAGGCGCGCCAGAAACTCGGTCTCGCCACGGCCTGAGGCTTGGGGGAGCTCCTCGCCACCGCGATATCACCGGCATTGATCCTCGCGTAGTATTCGATGTCAACGACATGGGAGGGCACCATGAAATTCAGTCTTTCGATCGATCTCGCCCGCGACAACCCGTCGGTCGACATGCGGGATGTCGCACGCCACGCCATGGACATGGTGCAGATGGCCGAATCGGGGGGATTCGAGATTGTCTGGGCGGCCGAACACCATGCGATCGAGATGACGATCGCGCCCAATCCCTTCCAGCTTCTGGCCTGGTTCGGCGCCAACACCGACCAGATCCGCCTCGGCATCGCGGTGGTCCAGGCCCCCTACTGGCACCCGATCAAGGTGGCCGGCGAAGTCGGCCTGCTCGATCTCATGTCGGGCGGACGGGTGGAGTTCGGAATCGGCCGCGGCGCCTATCAGCGTGAATTCGACCGCATGATGGGAGGCATGGACCAGCACAAGGGGGTCGCCTACATGCAGGAGATGCTGCCGGTGCTCAAGGGCCTGTGGGCCGGAGACTACGAGCACCGCGGCGAATTCTGGTCCTTTCCTTCGGCAACCGCCTGTCCCAAGCCCTTGCAGAAGCCCCATCCTCCCCTGTGGATCGCGGCACGCCATCCCTCGACCTACGACTGGGCCTTGAGCCAGGGGTGCAACATCATGTCCTGGGCGCTGACCCGCCCCTTCAGCGAGGTCGAGAAGTACAGGCAGCAGTTCGAGGATGCGCTGGCGAGGGTCCCGGGCGTTCCACGGCCGCAATTCCTGACGATGCGCCATGCTGCCGTCTACCAGGACCAGGAACATGGCTGGCGGCCCTTTGTCGAGGCGGTGCAGAGGGGCGGCGTGCAGTTCGAGAACCTGTTCAAGCAGCTCGGAGAGGTGAAGAACGGCTTCGTCGAGGCGGTCGATCTTGCCTCGCTCGACAATGTCGCCGAGTACGATCCCGAGATGCTGCGCACCAACCTCGTCTTTGGCACGCCCGACGAGGTGATTGCCAAGCTGCGCCGCTACGAGGCCCTTGGCGTCGACAAGTTCCTCTATCGCGTGACCGGTCCGACGTTCGAACTGCAGAAGTCCTCGTTGCGCCTGTTCATCGACGAGGTGATGCCGGCGTTTCCGAATTCACGCGCCTTCGTGAAGGCGGCTGAATAGGGGATCCGGCCTTGCGATTCGGCGACAACCGTCCCACCTAACGGACCAGCACCAGAGACGAGACCAGGAAGGCGGCGATCATGGCGTTCATCATCCAGGGCGGAGAGGGACAGGCTGCGGCAGAGACCGGCGGCGAGGTCAAGGACGTGACCACGGCGACATTCCAGCAGGATGTCCTGCTGGCGTCCCGCGAAAAGCCGGTCGTCGTCGATCTGTGGGCGCCCTGGTGCGGGCCGTGCAAGCAGATCGCCCCCATTCTCGAGAAGGTGGTCCGGGCGGCTGCCGGCAAGGTCACCCTGGTGAAGATCAACATCGACGAGGAGCCGCAGATCGCCCAGGCCCTGAGGGTGCAGTCGATTCCGGCGGTGTTTGCCTTTGATCAGGGGCAGCCGGTGGACGGCTTCGTCGGGGTCCAGCCGGAGAGCCAGATCAAGGCCTTCGTCGAGCGCCTGGTCGGCGACATCGGACCGAGTGCCGTGGAGCAGGCCCTCGCCCAGGCGGACGAAGCCCTGGAAGGGGGTTCTGCGGAGCAGGCGGCGGCCATCTACCGCCAGGTCCTGACGCGCGACACCGACAATGTCGATGCGGCCGCCGGTCTGTGCCGCTCACTCATTGCCCTGGGACGCACAGGCGAAGTGACGGATCTTCTCGACAGCTTTGACGACGCCGTTGCCGACGACGAGCGCATCAAGAGTGTCAGGGCCCAGATGGAACTCCTGGGCAGCGCCACCGGCGACATGGCGGCTCTCGAGGCGAGAGTCGCGGCCGACGGCAAGGATTTCGAGGCACGGCTCGAGCTGGCGCGGGCCTTGGCCGCCATCGACCGGCGCGAGGATGCGGTCGATCAGCTGATCGCCATCATTGTCCTCAAGCGCGACTGGAATGACGAGGCGGCGCGCAAGGAGCTCCTGAAGTTCTTCGAGGCCTGGGGTCCGACCGATCAGGCGGCCATCGACGGCCGCCGCAAGCTGTCGTCGGCCTGGTTCAGCTAGGGTTCCGGTCGTGGCGTAATGGCGGGCCTGCCGTACTACCGCACCGTCGACGGGCTGCCGTCGACAATTCCCGTCTTTCCCCTGCCCGGGGCTCTCCTGTTGCCGCGTGGCACCCTGCCACTCAACATCTTCGAACCGCGCTATGTTTCCATGGTCGAGGATGCGCTGAAGTCCGACGGCCGTGTGATCGGCATGATCCAGCCCGACGAGGAGGCCGACGATATCGGCTCGGCCCACTGCTTTGCCATCGGTTGTGCCGGACGCATCATCCAGTTCACCGAAACCGACGACGGCCGCTACCTGATCACGCTGATCGGACTGGCGCGCTACCGCGTGGCGCGGGAACTCGCCCTTGCCGCCGGCGCCTACCGTCTGGTCGAAGCCGACTACACGGACTTCGCCGACGACATGAAGCCCGTCTCCGCCACCGACCTGATCGAACGCACCAGCCTCATCACCCACCTCAAGCAGTTCTTTCACAGGAAGCAGATCGAGGCCGACTGGGAGGCGATCGGGAAGGCGAACGACGAAACCCTCGTGACCGCGCTCTCCATGGTCTGTCCCTTCACTCCCCTGGAGAAACAGGCCCTGCTCGAAGCCGCAGACTTTCTCGAGCGCGCCAACATCCTCACCACCCTTCTCGAGATCGGCAGCCAGGAAGACGACGACAGCCTCGTCCGGCAGTGACACGGCGAACGAGGACGGATATGCCCGGGGAGACCGGCATGGCGTCGACAGCCGGGTGCAATCCCGAGGAGCGTTTGCCGGAATGTCATCAACACCCAACCGATCGAAATGCGCGATCAGCGTGCAAACGGTCAGTGTATTCCGATGGTGGGGTCCTGAACGTCGCGACCATGCCCGCCGTTCTTCTCCAACAGGACTGGCATGAAGAATCCCGGACCCACAGGCAGACCAACGCCAACCTTCAGGATTGCCTGTGCTCGTCGCGCCGGCTGCGTGACGACAGATGCATCGAGCCCTATGTTTCTGCTCGCGCGAAGGCGAGATTTCTGAATGATCCGAATCGTAAGCTGGAACATTGCCAAGAAGACAGAGCCGTGGCGTGAACTGGCAGGGATGGCGCGCCGGGATGAGGCGGATGTTGCGCTGTTGCAGGAGACTGGAAGCCCGCCCGAGGATCTCGGCCATTCGTTCCGCTTTGAGAATGACATCTTCTGGGACCGGTGTTCGTACCGCTATGAGCGCCCCGAGGACGATATCATTTGGGAACCGCCCTATTTCGACCGCTGGCCGCTGGTCGTGCGGTTGTCCGAGCGGGTCGAGATCGAGTGGTTCCGGCAGGTTCCTCCGTTCGGCGAGCTCGGCGGCCACGATATCGGCGCCAGCGGTATCGGGACGATGGCCGCTGCGAGGGTGACGCCGCGCGACCGGCCGGAGGAGGCGTTCGTGGCCGTGTCCATGTACGCGCGATGGATAAGAGCACACCCCTCCACGAAAAAACGCCCGGGAATTCATGCCGACGTTTCGGCGCACCGCATCCTCTCGGACCTGTCGACCTTCATCGACTATGCAGACCCGTCCCGACACCGCGTTCTCGCCGCGGGCGATCTGAACCTGTGCTACACCGAGACGAGGTGCACACCGTGGTTCGGGCGCGAGCGCACGGTCTGGGACCGTTTCGAAGCGATCGGCCTGAAGTTCCTCGGGCCGCAGGCACCGAACGGCCGGCCGGCGTCGTCGCCCCAACCGGATGTTCCCGGTGATACGCAGAATGTTCCGACATACCACACTCGCCGACAGTCCCCGGCGGAAGCCAACCGCCAGCTCGACTACGCCTTCGCGTCGCGCGGCTTCCACGAAAAGGTCGAGGTCCGCGCTCTCAACGGGGTCGAAGAATGGGGATCGAGCGACCATTGCCGACTGCTGATCGAAGTGGACACCGGGTGAATTCCACGCGCCAACATCCTCACCACCCTCCTCGAGATCGGCAGCCGGGAAGACGACGACAATCCCGTCCGGCAGTGACATGACGCCCCCGGTAGCGGGCCGCGACGAACAGGCCCGGCAGGGTGCAATGCCGGACAATGTCGTCAGCACCCAGCCTGTCGACCCGCGCAATCAGCGTGACGGGGACGTGAAGGCCGTCAACGCGTTCCGATGCGGACGCCCCTTGACCCTCAAGATCGAGGTCATGCCCGGCGTGAAGTCAACAAGCGGGCCATCGCCAACCTCTCGATGCTCGCGAATGGCGCCCGGGCCGTCATCGGGAGGATGTCGGCGGCGGCCATGTCCGCGATCGCCTGACCGGCCTGACCGGAACGACTGTGGCGAGCGGCCGCTTGCGCGCCATCGTCGCCCGGGTCTTCGCACCGGATTCCAGATTCGCCACACCTTGGCCTTTGTTGCCGGGAACCCCACCAAACGCCTCGGTATCCCCTGTTTGTCCGGAGATCGTGACCAGCAACGGGAAGACCTTCCCACAAACGGATGCAACTCCAGGGCCGTCCCAGAGCCTTCCGCCGGAACCGACTTTCTCCGGCGTGCCGCAACACCCTCATGGCAACCAAGCGCGGATCAACCGGTCGGCGCTGCCAGGACACGTGCACAAAGACTCGAGCGAGCGCTCAGTATGTCGGTCATACTCTGCAGAATTGGGTGGTCGAGCCCATTGGCCCGAGCGTCAGCCACTGTCCTGCCACACGCCGCCGGAACCGTTTCGGCCATGGATATTCCCATGGCGAGGACTTCAGCGGGCGGCAGGCGTACATGTGTTGCGAAGGTCGCCCAATGGCGTGAACGGACCTCTTCCAACCGGTACTTGCCACCGATCCTGGTCGCCATCTTCAGCTTCATCGGATCGAATCCGTAAGGCAGTGTGCTTGCCATGTCGTAGAGCGGTGCCAGGCGCGCCCGACCAGCCGCGCCGATGAGCATGGAGAAGTTCTTTGCGTGGGCGTCGGTGCCGCCGATGATCCAGTTCAGCATGATGGCGCGCGCGAAGGTCCACGCGTCGTCACCGGGTTCTCCTGAGTGCGTCCGGATCGCCTCGCTCAATTCGGCGCACCCGGGACCGCCCTCATTCTGGTACTTCCTTGTCGGGGGAATCCCAAGGACCTGGCACATGTCTTCCTGGTGAAGGCGCCGAATAGAACCGGCGCGCCTGAGTCGGTCATATCGCTCCACGATGATTGCCGGTTCATCCTCGAATCGACGCACCTCCGAGCGCGCCGCAGGCAATCCGAGTGCCCGGGCCAGCGCCAGGCACAGGTGTTCATTCTCGGTGTGACCGTCGAGTCCATCCAGCGGCGGTTTCAGGATGTGGGTCGTCGGCACAGGGCCGTAAGGAACGCCCCAGCGCTGACCGTCGAACATGAGCGCCGTCTTCGGCTGGGCGCCGGGGAGACTGAATTGGCCGGTGTCGCGCGGTATGCGCCACGCCGCCTGATCTTGTCTCAGGATACGCAGGCGTTCGGCGATGTCGGCTTCGGTCAACCACTCAATCTGCTGATCAACGTCCTGGAGAACATCGTCGACCCTGCCCGGTCGTACCAGTTGGATGGCACCCGGGCAGTCCTCCCCAACCGCACCGAGCAAGGCAAATGCGTTGCGGGGCGATACATGAAACCGCTGTCCCCAGCGGTCCAGAATGAACTCGTTGTCGGGAAGCAACCCCCATAACCAGGGTTCGATCCTTGCGTGTTCATGTTCGGAAGCGGCTAGCGGCATCGAGAGAGAAAGCGGGTAGGCATTATCCAGGGATCGCCAGCGATCATCGTAGACGAATGTGAGACGGCCGCGTCGGTCACGCCGGATCTCACCCATGATCCGGCGATCGGTGATGACGAAAAGAAGCTTCGTCACGTGCGGTCGTCCCTGGCGGCATTCACGATTGCGTCAATATCGACGGGGTCGGGGCCGTCGTCCAACACAAGCCGGCGATGGTCGGGTCCAATCGTCAACGGAAGTTTGAGGACGGAAAGGATGCGGAGAACCAGGCCAAGCTCGGCACGGGACTTGCCGTGCTCGACAGCGACAATCCACTGTCGTCCGACTCCCGTCTTGCGGGCGAGCGCGGCCTGGCTCAGCTTGAGCTTGCGGCGTCTGTCGCGGATGGCCAGACCGATGTCCAGGGGGGTTCGGATTCTCATGATCTTACGAAAGTCGTCGAACGCCAACTTCATACTATTGTCGTCGAACGAAGACAAACTTTACTTGTAGGCGATCGACGACTTTTCCCGTAATGGCGCTCGTCGACGGCTCATTCGCTGACGGACCCGGACGGCACGCTCGATACCAATGCCTGAACGGCAACGCTGGTTGGGTGCAGGCCGGCCATGCAGTGGAGATGCTGCACACACCGCGGCTTCGAGGGCCTGCACGGTCCCGTCGATCAGTGGTGCGCAACGAAGGATTGATCGTGATCCCGAGCGTCCCAGGGTGAAAGGTCGATTGATGCCAGCGGGACGTCAGAAGATGTCGAAACAAGCATCAGCCACGACTCTGACGAGAGTGCCGCAACTGAAGATCTGCTCCCGTCAGTTGCCTTCGATCACCGGAATGCCGGAAGAATTCCGAATGGCCCTTGCCATGGCCGTTCCGTCAGTGATCGTGGCGTCATCAGCCTCGACGAACAGGCGGCCGGGATGTTCATGGGAGCGATATGCGCGCAGTAGTCCGAGGCAACCTCCAATGCCTGGTCAAGTACTCGTCGCAGACGCCGCCATTCCATCCTGGAACCGTCCTCCATACGCACGGTCTCGACCTCTTCCTCGACGTAGCCGAAGGTGTTGGCACGAATGGCGCGCAATATGGACGGGGGCGCCATGTCGGGTGGCTTGCCGCTCACCGCCCAAACCAGCGGGCCGAGCGGTGCGTCGAGCTCGACGGCATCGCGCGCAGCCGAATTCCGGCGTGCGGCACAGAGAACCCTGTTCACCGCGAGGACATCGAGTTCATTGTGAGCCCATTGTGGCCCAACGATCTGTTCGGGCGCATCGACGGTCTCACTTCGCCATTGCAGCAAGGCGGACGCGTCGAGTAGATACCTTCGGACTACGGCTGACTGATGGAAACAGGCAAACTGCGCATCAGGTGCACGTCGGGAGTGAAGGACGACATGGACATCACGGGACATACCTGCGGGAGGCTGACGCGATGAGTGGAACCGACGTTGATCCCCGGCTCCTCGAGATTCTGGTCTGCCCGCTGACCAAGGGACCGCTCACCCTGGATCGCGAACGCCAGGAACTGGTGAGCGCCGAAGCGGGTCTCGCCTACCCAATCCGGGATGGCATCCCGATCATGCTGGTTGACGAGGCGCGACGTCTCGATGGGGAGGAGACGTGAAAGGCGAGGCCCATCCCAGCCGCCATCGGCCTCTGGAAATCCGCCTGAAGTCGCAACAGAAGACCCTCGAGATCGACTTTGACGACGGCACGTCCGTCAGCCTGCCCGCCGAGCTTCTGCGTGTCGAAAGCCCCTCGGCCGAGGTCCAGGGCCATGGCGCGGGCCAGAAGAAGGCGGTTCCCGGCCGCCGCCATGTTGGCATCATGTCGGTGGAGCCCGTCGGCAACTACGCCATACGCATCGCGTTCGACGATCTGCACGATACCGGCATCTTTTCCTGGAACTATCTCCACGAGCTCGGCTGCAACCAGGAGGATATCTGGCAGGCCTATCTCGATCGCCTGGATGCCGAGGGTCTGTCGCGGGATCCCTGACTTGAAGTTCTGGCCCGCTGTTCGGTCAAAGCGCCAACGAAGCGGCCATGGCGACCAGGAAGCTCTCCACTTCGGCTCTGGCCCGTTGGGGATCCCCGGAAGCTATGGCATCCGCAATCTTCGACAGACGGTCGTGGAAATGCTTGCGGACAATGTTGGCCACCGGAGCCTGGTCGCTCCCGCCGTCAAACTTGTTCGCGCGACGGGCGGCCACAATCTGATCAAAGGTCCAGCACAGGAAGTCGTTGCCCGCCTCAACGTAGTAGAGGCGTGAGAAGGCGTAGATATCCTCCTTGAACTGGAGCCAGGTAGGCGCCGCCAGGATGCGTTCCAGCGCCGCCTCGAGATCCGTGCAGAACTGCGGTGTCGGCGACTCGGCGGCACGTGCCGCGACCGATGGCTCGACCAGCAGCCGCGCCTCAAGGGTCTCGTGGAAACCGTGGGAGCGCTCGGGCGACATGTGGACCGCGGCGTCTGCCAGCTCGATGATCTGGGGCGCACGCTCGGACAGGTAGGTGCCGCTGCCGATCTTGCGTTCGACCAGCCCTTCCTTCTGGAGCATGAGAAGCGCATCGCGCACCTGGGTGCGTGAGGCCCCCCTCATCTCGGCCAGCTTGCGCTCGTTGGGCAGTCTCTGGCCGGGCAGAATGTCGCCAGAGCGCAGGAGATCGCGGATCTCCCGATAAACCCGGTCGGTCACATCAAAGGCAATCGACACGACGTTTCCTTTCGAATGACCCTCCGGCCGCGCTCCGGGAGGGCAGCGTCATGCTCACGTGGCGACGAACACGGGAATTGACAAATGGTTGAGCATCTGCGCCAATTGGTCAACCGATTTCCGTTCCTGGAAAATCCGGTTGACCAATGCCTGGTCAGCAGGCTGTCAGAACACACGGAGGATACGATGAACACATCGCGGAGAGGAGCCCTTGTCAGAGCGACCAAGCTGGTCACCGCATCGTCGGTGGCCCTTGCGGTCAGTGCCACGGTCGCCGCTGCCGACTTTTCGTGGGACCAGCTCTCGGGAGAGTCGATCACGGTCATGATGCCGGAACATCCCGTCACCGACGGCGTGCGTGTGGTGCTCGACCAGTTTGAGGCCGACACCGGGATCGACGTCACCCTGCAGACCATGGCCGAAGATCTCTACTTCGACCGCATGGAAGTGGCGCTGCGCGGCTCCGGCGGCAACTCGCAGATGGACGTCTACTTCCTGCCGATGGATTCCACGGCCTACACCCAGCACACCAATGGCCTCGTCCATTCCCTTCAGGGTTTCATCGACAGCCCCGATCTCACGGCCCCCGACTACAATCTGGATGACATCCCGGCAGGCTTCCTTGATGCAACGAAGTACGACATCGACGGCCGTTGGGAGTACCACGGTATCCCGGCATCGTTCGAGACCTACATCCTGTTCGCCAACATGGATCACGTGAACCAGTATCTTGACGGCCAGATGCCGACAACGATGGCAGAACTGATCGCAGCGGCGCGCGAGGTGAAGGAGGAAAGCGAGGGCGCCATCGCGGGCGCCGTCCTCCGTGGCATCCGGTCGGACACGCTGATCGATACCGTCACCGGTTTCGTGAACAACTCGGTCGGTGCGGCCGACCGCTCCGCTCCCCACAACGTCTGGTTCGACGGCGACTGGTCGAAGCCGAGGATGGACGATCCCGATATCGTGCGGGGGCTCGCGAACTATGCGGAACTGATGAAAGCCGGTCCCGTCAACATCCAGGCCATGGACTGGCCCGATGCCTCGCAGTTCTTCATGGCCGGCGGTGCGGCGTTCTTCATTGACGCAAGCCTCTTCGCGCCCGGCTTCGAGAACCCGGACGACAGCCTTGTCGCCGGCAGGATCGGCTACTCGGTCATCCCCGTCGACAACGCCGAGGGCGCGCCCTACACGGCCCACTGGCAATGGGGTTTCGGAATTCCGCAGAACGCCGCGTCGCCCGATGCCGGCTGGCTCTTCATCCAGTACATGTCGAACACCGACAACGCGACTGCCATCGGCAAGCTGCACGGCGGCGCCCCGCGTCTGTCGACGTGGCAGGATCCCGAGTATGCGGCGAGCTTCCCCCAGACGTATGTCGACGCCGTTGCTGCGGCCATGCCGAACTCGCAGACGTCGGTTGTTCAGCGCGCCGGCTGGAGCGAGTTCGCGCTGCGCATCGTTGACGTGATTCAGGACATCTACGGCGGTGCGGACCCAGCCGAGGCCGGCGCCTCGGCCCAGGCCGACTTCGAGACAATGCTCGCCAACTGAATGCGCCTCGCCCCGGATGGCAATTTCCTGCCATCCGGGGCATCTTTCCGGGAAGTTCATCCAGCTTTCCGGTCCGGAGAGCACCATGACGTCTGCGCTCAGGTGCCTCGGCAGCGCATCGGCCTTCTGGTTCGTCCTGCCCTGCCTCCTGGTTCTCGCGTTCACGTCAGTCTACCCCGTCGGGTTCGGACTGGCGGTGTCGTTCACCAACTGGAACTGGGGCAACCAGTTCGAGTTTGTTGGCTGGGCGAACTATGCCAACCTTCTCGCCGACGCCGAGTTCTGGAGCGTCATGAGGAACACGGTGGTGTTCGCCGCCTCGGCGACGGCCATCGAGATCGCACTGGGGTTCTACCTCGCGGTGCAAGTAGACAGGCTGGCCATCCGGACGGATCTTATCCGCGCGGTCATCATGCTGCCGCTCATGGTTTCGGGCATCGTCGTTGCCCTGATGTCGAAGGTCATGTTCGATCCCTTCCTCGGCATCATCAATCACCTGATCGGTGTGTTCGGCCTGGGCCCTTCGGCCTTCTACGGAGCCGCAGAAACGGCGATGGCATCCATCGTCGCGGTCGATGTCTGGTGGCAGACCGCCTTCGTCTTCATCATCATGCTTGCCGGATTGCGAAGCTTGCCGGCGGAGCCTGTCGAGGCTGCCCGTGTCGAGGGTGCGAGCGAGTTCACCATCTTCTGGTTCATCAAGCTGCCGATGCTTCGCTCGCTGCTGATCACCGTCGTCATCATCCGCGCCATCGACACCCTGAAGGTCTTTGACATCGTTTTCGGCACGACCGGTGGCGGACCGGCCCTGGCAACCGAAGTCGTGCAGACCTTCGTCTACCGTACCGCGTACAGCTATCAGCAGATCGGCAAGGCGATGGCGACGATGATCTTGTTCTCGCTCCTTATTCTCGTCATTTCTTTGGCGTTGCAGGCGCTGCAGCGGCGCGGTGAAGACGCCGCATGACGGCGCGCACCGCCCTGCAGTTCCACGACGGTCGGGGACAAGGCCTCTCCCGGGCGTGGGCCTATGCCTTCACCGGCGCCATGATCCTGTTCAGTCTGTTCCCGGTCTACTGGGTGCTGACGGTCTCGCTCAAGTCCAGGCGCGATGGCCTTGCCAGCCCTCCGCTCTGGATCTTCGATCCGACAACGGCCAACTACCTCAAGCTCTGGAGCCACGAGACGTTCAAGTACACGTTCCTGAACTCCGTCATCATCACGGCCATCGGCGTGGCCCTGTCGCTCGCCATCGCCATTCCGACCGCCTATGCCATCGTTCGGATGAAGATCAGGGGCCGGAACCTCGTCGGCGTCTGGCTGATCCTTGCCTACATGCTTCCCGAATTTCTCTTCGTCATTCCGATGTTCTCTCTCTACCAGTGGACAGGGCTCTATGACACCCATGTCGGCCTCGCCCTCATGTACCAGGTGCATGTCCTGCCGCTGTCGATCTGGCTCCTGAGTTCGTTCTTCCGCGAGATCAATCCGGCCATCGACGAGGCCGCGCGCATCGAAGGCGCGTCCAACTGGCAGATCCTGACGAGGATCTACGTACCGTGCACCCTGCCCGGGATGGCTGCCACGGCCGTCCTGAACGCCATCTGGATCTGGAACGAACTTGCCATCGCACTGGGCCTGACATTCTCCAGGGCGGAGACGGTCACGCTCGGGATAACGAGTTTCCGTGGCTATGCGGCGCTTGACTGGGGTGCGATGACAGCCGCGTCGATCATTGCCATCGTGCCGATGCTGCTGTTCGCAGTCGCCGCACAGAAACACATCGTCAAGGGGCTGTCCCTTGGCGCAGTCAAGGGCTGAACCATGCCGTTCAAGGAATCCGATATCCCGCAGTTTACGACCGTCTTCGGACGCAACCTTCTACGTGAAGCGGCGAACTTCGTGCGTCCGCACATGCTGGTCGTGACGATGGAGGATCTCTGGCCCCTCTTTCGCGACTCCCTGCCGGACGATGCCGTGCCCTACATGGTGCGTTCCATGGAACGTGCTGTGCTGGAAGCCGATCTCGAGACGCTGGCGGACGTTGCCTCGGTCGTCGGTCTGGGAGGTGGTCAGGCGATCGATGCCGCCAAGTATGTCGCCTGGCGTCGCAACCTGCCGCTCTTCCAGTTTCCGACATCACTTTCCGTCGATGCCGTCTTCGGACATCGTGCGGGGATCCGGGAAGACAGCATCGTCAGGTATGTCGGATGGGCGGTCCCGCAGACCGTCTACATCGATCTCGACATCATCGAGTCCGCCCCCCGCGCGCTCAACGTTGGCGGCGTGGGCGACGTCTTGTGCTTCGTCACAGGCGTCATGGACTGGCGTCACGCCGAGGCCCGGGGAAAGTGCGAGCCACGCTGGCCCTACGATGACAGCCTTGCGGCCATCTCGCTGGCGAAGGCCGAGGCGGCGCTGGCCGAACTTGACGAAATCAGGACGCTTTCGCCGCGGGGCATCCGGATTCTGGTCGATGGCCTGAAATGGGGCGGCGCCTCCTACCACGGAGCCGGCTGGAATCCGCGTCACATCGAAGGTGTCGAACACTACATCTTCTATGCCCTCGAAGCGGGAACGGGGAAAACGTTCCTGCATGGCCAGGCGGTGTGTCTGGGCCTCGTTCTCGGCGCGATGATGCACGGTCAGCGTGTTGATGAACTGCTCGGCGCGGTAACCCGTCTTGGCCTCGACATTCGCCCCGCCGCCATGAACGTGACGTGGCGCGACGTCTTCGAAGCCGTGCGCGGGCTGAAGACCTTCGTCGAGCGGGAGAGCCTCGCCTACGGCATCGCCAACGACTTCGACGTGACAGAAGAGTTCCTGAGCGCTGCCCGTGACAGGATTGAGGGAGCTTTTGCCGCATGAACACACCACGACGCGAATCGTCTCACCCGGAGAGTGTCGCGGACCGGCGGCTCGCCGTCCTCGGCCATGTCCTCCCCGCGGCGCCCGCACCGGTCGGAAATTTCGATCTCGGTTCCATCGCCGACACGACGCTCTATCTGTCGGGTCAGGGGCCGCTACTGGAATGCGGCAGACTGGCGACCGGCAAAGTCGGGCTTGATGTTCCGGTCCATGAAGCGTTCCACCACGCGCAGAGAACCGGACTCGTGCTGATCGCCGTGATGAAGGAAATCCTCGGCTCGCTTGAACACGTCGTGCAGATTCGACGCGTCTTCGGCATGGTCAATGCCGGCCCCGATTTCGTGGATCATCCGGCGGTCATCGACGGTTGCTCCAACCTGTTTTGCGATGTCTTCGGTGAACGGGGCAGACATGCGCGCACGGCAGTTGGCATGGGGTCCCTGCCCGGCAACATCACCGTCGAAATCGATGCGATCGTCTCGATCTCCCCGGACAGGAACACATCCCGATGAGAGATATCCGGTTTCTGGACGTTGCGAAGAGCTACGGCGATGTCGAGGTCATCTCCGGCCTCGACCTGCACGTCCACGAGGGAGAGTTCATGGTGTTGGTCGGCCCCTCGGGCTGCGCCAAGTCGACCACGCTCCGGATGATCGCGGGTCTCGAATCCATCTCGTCGGGCGACCTGATGATTGGCGGTGAACGCGCCAACCATCTGTCGCCCGCGCAGCGCAACATCTCGATGGTGTTCCAGTCCTATGCGCTGTTCCCGAACATGTCGGTGCGCGACAATCTTTCCTTCGGACTGAGAGTCAGGAAGACCGATCCCGCCACCGTCAAGTCCGAGGTTGCGCGCGTCGCCGACACGCTGGGCCTCGGCGAGCTGCTCGACCGGAAACCCCGCCAGCTTTCAGGTGGCCAGGCGCAACGTGTTGCCCTGGGACGCGCCATGATTCGCAGGCCGGATGCGTTCCTCTTCGACGAGCCGCTGTCCAATCTCGATGCGGAGCTCAGGGTTCAGATGCGAGGAGAAATCTCCGAGATGCAGCGCCAGCTGACGACGACGACGGTCTACGTGACCCATGACCAGGTCGAAGCCATGACGATGGGTGACCGGATCGCGGTGATGAACCGGGGCCGGATCATGCAGGTCGGCGTTCCCACCGAACTCTACGAACGACCGCGGAACACCTTCGTCGCCGGTTTCATCGGCAGTCCGAGAATGAACCTCCTCGACGCGGAGGACCTCCTGGGCGATGCCGCAGCGACGGTCGATCGCGGTCGTGGATCAACGCTCGGAATCCGGCCAGAGCATCTCCTGATCGGGTTGACCGAAGGCGCGGTCCCGGTTGGTGAGGCACGCGTCAACAGGATCGAGGACCTTGGCCACGAGGCGCTTGTCCATCTCGGCAATGTCCGTGGTGCGCACCTGACCGTTCGGACCAGCGGTGACATACGCGGTGTGGTCCGTGCCGGCGAGACGCTGTCGCTCGCGCTCCGGCCGGACCGTCTTCACGCTTTCGACAGCACGACCGGAGAACGGCTGCCATGACAGACGACCCCTTCGCCCGTTGGCATCTCACCCCGGTCATCAATGCTTCCGGGACGATGACCCGCATCGGTGCATCGAGGGTTCCCTGTGACGTACGTGCGTGCGTCGACCGGATCCTCGCCTCCTTCGTCGACATGGACGAGCTGCAGTCGCGCGCAGGCTCCGTTATCGCACGCGTGACCGGGGCTCAGGCGGGGTGCATCGCCTCGTGTTCCGCGGCCGCAATGACGCAGACGGTCGCCGCATGTCTCACGGGCGCGGATCTGGCAAGGATCGAGGCGCTGCCCTGGGCGGCCGGCGAGCGGCGTGTCCTGTTGCCCATGGGACACATGGTGAACTATGGCGCGCCGATCGATCAGGCGATCCGCCTTGCCGGGGCCGAGGTCGTTCCCGTGGGCACCGCTGCGGCCTGCGAGACCTGGCACCTCGCCGACGCTCTGGCGGCTGGTGCGGCAGCGGCCATGTACATCGTCTCGCACCATACCGTGCGCGAAAACGAGCTTCCCATGGATGTCTTCATCAACCTGTGCCGCGAGCATGGCGTGCCGGCGATCGTCGACATGGCCTCGGAGCACGACCTGACCGGACCCATCGAACTCGGTGCATCCGCCGTGATCCATTCCGGCCACAAGTTCCTGTCGGGAGTCACCAGCGCCGTCGTTGCGGGAAGCTCCGATCTCATTCGTGCCACCTATCTTCAGCACCGCGGAATCGGACGGACGATGAAAGCAGGCAAGGAGAGTGTTGTCGGCGCCATGGCGGCGCTCGAGTTGTGGGAAAAACGCGATCATGACGCCGTCCGGCGTGCCGAGGAGACGCGGGTGGCCCACTGGATGCGCGAACTCGCGGACATGCCTGGCGTCTGCGTCACCACCCATGCCGACTGGACCGGCAACCCGATCACGCGTCTCCGCATCACCATCGCGCCCCGGAACTCGGGTTTCCATGCCTGGGAACTGGCCGCCCGGCTTGCCGCCCGGACTCCCGGGATCGTGGTACGCGACGATCTCGTCGAGAGGCAGGAACTCTACCTCGACCCCTGCAATCTGACCGATGCGGAAGCCGCTGCGGTCGCCGTCGCCATCCGGGAGGAAGTTGACCGCTTCCAGGCACGAGGTGATGGCCGTCGCCAGAGCTGGAGTGATGTCAAGCTCGCCCGCGAGGCCGCGATCCTGAGCTGGTCGGGGAACCGTGATGGCGCCCTGTAGCGCGGCCAATTGCGTCAGCGGTGCAGGCCACGACAGCCGCCGAAACCCGATCCACGATTGAGGACCCACGGCGCCGTCTGAACGACCGGCATGCCGCAAGCACGGGAGAGACCAGTTTGCCTCACGATCACGCCCAGGACCTTGCCTACGGCTTTCCGACCGTGTTTGGTCGCGGTCTGCTGGACGAGTTCCGCCATTTCGTCAATCCGCCTTTCCTCGTGGTCACGATGGACGATCTCTGGCCACTCTTCTCGCGTCATTTTTCCGGCGCCGACTGCAGGCCCTACTTCTGCGGGTCGATCGAACAGGCCGACCTTGACCGGGAGGCCGCGAGCCTCGGCGAGGTGCGCGCCATCGTCGGGCTCGGTGGAGGCCAGGCGCTGGACGTCGCGAAGTACTTTTCGTGGCGCCTGAACCTGCCGCTCTTCCAGGCGCCGACGGCCCTGTCGGTGAATGCCGTCTACGGCCAGCGTTCGGGAGTCCGGATCCAGGGACGGGTCGCCTATCGCGGCTGGGCCGTGCCACAGGCCATCTACATCGACTACGATGTCCTTGCCGGCTGTCCGCCGGCGCTGAACTGGTCGGGAATCGGCGACATCCTCTGTTTTCACACCGGGGTTCTGGACTGGCGCTATGCCGAGAGGGAAGGGAAGGTCGAAGAAAAGTGGCGGTTCGACGAGAACCTGGCGAGGCAGTCGCTGGCGAAGGTCAGGACGGTCGTCGGGAACATCGACAACATCCGTGCAATGAACGACCGTGGCATCGACGCACTGGCCGACGGACTGAAATGGGGTACGAGCTATCACGGGTCGGGATGGTGTCCCCGCCACATCGAGGGAACCGACCACTTCCTCTTCTACACACTGGAAAAACTGACGGGGAAGAAGTTCCTCCACGGTCAGCCCGTGTGCCTCGGCGTCATCGTCGGCTCGATGCTGCACGATGCCGGAGCCGAGGAAATGCTCGATACCATCTCGGGCATCGGCCTCGACATTCGCCCCGAGGCGATGGGCTTGACGTGGGACCAGCTCGAGGAGGGTCTGATGACGATGCGGTCCTATGTCAACCAGGTCGGACTCTGGCACTCCATAGCCCACGATGCCGCCCTGACGACAGGTTTCGTCGCTGACCTGAAGGACCGCCTGGCCCGGGCCTACGCTCATCGTGATCGGTAGCCGGCGCCGGTTGTTGAACAACCCGGCCGGAACCGATCAACCCCGGATGCTGCGAATGGCGGGCGGACTCATGGTTGCGGGGGGCCTTCCCTTCCGAGCCAGGCCGAATCGAACTGTGGCTCCGGCATCCCCCTGGACTGGCCACGGAGCACGAACGCATCGCCGTGCGGTGAGCTGGGACCGTCGTCATCGTCCCGGGCCGCGCTGGTCGCAAGAAGCAGCGATCCGTCCTCGCCTCCGAAAGCGCAGGACGTGACGTTGCCGGCCGGAAGCGCGATCGTCTCCACCGTCGTGCCTTCGGGATCGCGGACGCTGATGCAGCTGCCCTGCCAATGGGCGCTGTAGAGGAGTCCGTCGCTGTCGGTGGTCATGCCGTCGGGCATGCCCTTGTCGGCCGGAACCTTCGCGAACAGCGTACGTTCGACCGGGCGCCCTGCGGCATCGAGCGCGTAGCGCAGAATCCGGCCACCCACGGTGTCGGCAAAGTACGCAGCCCCGCCGTCGGGAGAGAATGCCGGGCCGTTCGCGACGACAAAGCCCCGGTCAACACATTCGGCGCCACTGGCGCTCACGCGGTAAAGCGATCCGGCCGGATCGACCTCTCCGACATCCGAAGTCCCGATCCAAAGGGCCCCGTCAGGGGCGACCTTGCCGTCATTGAAGCAGGTTCCCGCGGTCGGCCGGAGTGCTGCAGGCAGAGGCGTTGTGACGCCGCTTGCAGGATCGAGGCGCAGGAACTGCGTCGCCGTCACAAGAAGAACGAACCCGTCGTTCAGGCGAACAAGACACGCGAGGTTCTCGGTGAATCCGCTCGCGACCACCCGGTCGCTTCCACTTTGCGGATCGAAGCGGTGCACCTCTCGGCCGTGAAGATCGAGCCACAGGAATACGCCGGAAGCCGGAAGCCACAGCGGCGCCTCTCCCAGATGGGCTGCGGCGGCAATGTGGCGGATGATCCTGAACGGCATGGTCAAGAGTTCCCTTGCGTGTCATTTGTCGTGCTTTACTCACCGCATACAGTCTCATAGCATGACAGTATGCGACAACGCGATCATGGACTGGCTCCGATCACGCCGATCCGCAGGCGCCTGGTTACCGACGAGGTCATCGACCGGCTTATCGTCGCGATCGCCATCGGTGCGTTGCCGCCCGGTCACCGCCTCGTCGAGGAGAGTCTCGCCGCCGAGTTCGGCGTGAGCCGCGTTCCGGTCCGTGAGGCCATGCGCGAGCTCTGGTTGCAGGGAATTGTGAGTTCCTCTCCGGGACGAGGCTGGAAAGTCGCCGCCTTTGATGATCGCCAGATCCGGGAGGTGTGCAGTGTGCGCATCTCGCTCGAGACGATGCTGCTTGCCGAGGCGATGCCCCGGTTGCGCGCCGACCCCTCCCGTTTCGCGGAGATCGACAGAGCCCTGGACGAGATACGCAAGGGTGCTGCGGACGGAAACGTCGAGCAGGTCCAGCGCGCCGATGTCGATTTTCACCGCGCCGCCCTGTCGGTGGCCGAACACTCACTGGGCCTTGGCATCTGGGAAGGCATCTCGCGCCAGGTTCTCATCATCTTCGGACTCGAGATCCGCAGCCATCCGGAACTCGACGCCGTCGTCGCGCAGCACGAGGAACTTCGCCGGTTTCTGGCCGAGGGTGATCCCTCGGATCTGGCATCGGTGCTGCGCGAACACATCACCGGCTGGTGGTCGTCCTCGGAAGACCAGCCGGAGCACCACAACGAAACAGATAACTGGGAGATGAAACATGTTTCGATCGCTTGAATGGAAACTGGCGGCGGCACTCGTCCTGGCCGCGGGCACACAGGCTTCGGCGCAGGAGGTCCGGCTCTTCAGCTTCGAAGGCTATTCCGAACCTGAATGGGTGGAACCCTTCACCGAGGCCACGGGCTGTGAGGTGAACGTGGCCTACACCGGGTCGGTGGACGAAATGTTCGCCAAGATGGTGGGAAGCGACGGCGCCGACTACGACCTTGTCTCGATCGACACCTCGATTGTCGAGCGCTACCTCGACCAGGGCCTGATCATTCCCTTCGACATGTCAAAGATACCCAACACCTCGAACCTGCTTGCCTCGTTCAGCTCGGTGGCGGAAGTCATGAGCGGTGGCGAAACCTACGGAGTCCCCATCGCCTGGGGCTCGCTTGGTCTCATCTACGACAAGGAGGCGTTCCCTGACGGGGTCAATTCCTGGGAAGCCCTGTGGAGCCCCGAGAACGCGGGACACGTGCTCGCCCTCGATGACGCCAACAACAATGTGACCAACGCCGCAATCGTTCTTGGACTCGCGGAGCCATTCAACCTCAGCGACGCCGATTTCGATGCCGTCAAGATGAAGCTGATCGAGCAGAAGCAATACCTCATCAGCTACTACGCCGGATTCGAGGAAGGCGTGAACATGTGGGATTCGAGCGAGGCGACGCTGATGTTCTCGATGGGCGAGTTCCAGACCGTCGAACTCGCCAATCGCGGCTACGACGTGGTGTACTCGATCCCGGATGAGGGCGGCATCGGCTGGCTCGACACCTGGGCCCTCTCCAAAGGCGTGAAGGACTCCGAGTGCGCCCATCAGTGGGTCAATCACTACCTCAACGGCGAGACGGGTCCGGCCATGACCGCGAAGAACGGATACGGGAACACGACGAACGAAAGTCCCGGACTGGATTACGCCGACAAGCTGGTGTGGCTCCGTCCGGTTGAGGACTTCGACCGCCGGGTGAGTGTCTGGAACGAGGTCAAGGCCGCGCAGTAACGGACAGGGCGACGGGCATGCCGCGTGGGATGCCCGTCGCCTTTCACCGTGTCCGGGCCGGTTGATCCGGGTCTGGCTTCAACCGGGTTTGTAACCGCACAATCATGTCCACGGTTCTCACGGAGCCCGGCATTCCGGTTGCCGTCCGGATGACCTGCATGTCGGCCAGGGGGTGCTGCAAGTGAAGATCACCGACATCGCGTGCCACGTTCTGGTTGCCGACGACGTCGACCCGGGTCTGACTTCCTCAGCCCAGGACAGCCTGCTCGTCGTCGTTTCTACTGACGAGGGCCTCGAGGGTTACGGCGAAAGCGATCTCAATCCGTGGATCGGACGTGCCTGCATCGAGGCTTCCGGCACCCACACCATGGGTCTCGGCATGGCGGAACTGCTGAAGGGCAAGGACCCCCGCGACATCGAGGCTCTCTGGGACCATGTCTACACGATGACGGCGATGAACGGACGCCGTGGTGCGGTGATCCACGCGCTGGGTGCTGTCGAGATGGCGCTCCGGGATCTCGCCGGAAAGATCGCGGGTGAGCCGTTGTGGAAGCTTCTCGGTGATCCCCGCCCGACCCCGCTTGTTCCCTATGCATCCCTGCAGCCGGCCGGCAGCAGCTTCGAAGCCTATCGTGACGCGCTCTGCCAATCGGCCGAGAATGCGAAGAAGCTCGGTTTCAAAGCCGTCAAGGCCGAGTGCACCATGGCCGGCCCCTACGCTCACGACGGCATGAACGAAAGCTACGATCGCCACACGGAGGTTGTGGCGGCGGTGCGGCGGACACTCGGACCGGACATGACGCTGATGGTGGACGTGCAGTACCTGTGGCGCGATGCGGAGACGGCATGGTCGGTCCTGCGCGACTGGGAGGAGTTCGACCTCTACTTCGTCGAGACTCCAATCTGGCCTGACTTCCTCGACGAGCATGCCAGGCTGGCGGCCCGGGCACCCTTCCGGATCGCCTCGGGGGAATGGCTTTCGACCCGCTGGGAATTCGAGGATCTGATCGAGCGCGGCCGGATCGGCGTCGTCCAGCCGGACGTCGGGCGCGTTGGCGGCGTGGGCGAGGCACGCGCGGTGTGTGCGATGGCGGCCGAAAGGAACTTGCCGGTGGTTCCGCACTGCTGGAAAACGGGTGTGTCGCTGTCCGCCACCGCCCATCTGGCCTTCGCAACCCCCGGAATCGCCTTTGTCGAGTTCCTTCCGCCGCAGCTGTGTATCGAGAAGCTCCGTCGTGAACTCGCCATGGAGGATCTCGTTCTGGAGAACGGCGAAATCCTTCCTCCCACACGGCCGGGTCTCGGGGTGGAGATCAACTGGGACGCCGTGCGCGCCTATGGACGCCCCTGACACCGACAGCAGGCACGAGGTGGCAGGCGACAGGACGCCCCTTCTGCGAATCCGCGGGCTGGGTGTCCGCTTCCAGGACTTCGAGGCGATTCGTCCCCTGGACCTTGACGTCCTGAACGGCGAGTTCCTGACCGTGCTCGGCCCCTCGGGGTCGGGGAAGACCACGCTGCTGCGCACGATTGCCGGATTCCAGCAGCCCACGGCCGGACGCATCGAGTTCGACGGGCGTGACATCGCCGACGTGCCGATCAACCGCCGTCCCTTCAACACCGTCTTTCAGGACTATGCACTCTTCCCCCACTTGACGGTGCGGGAAAACGTCGCGTTCGGACTGCGGGTGCGGGGCATTGCCCGGGCGACGCGTGACGCGCGCGTCGAGGACGCACTCGGGATTGTCGAACTCGAAGATCTCGGCGATCGCTATCCGGCGCAACTGAGCGGCGGACAGCAGCAGAGAACCGCACTCGCACGCGCCATGATCTGCGAACCGCGTCTCATCCTGCTCGACGAGCCGCTCGCCGCGCTCGATGCGACCTTGCGGCGCCAGATGCAGAAGTTCCTCAAGGTCGTGCAACGGCGGAGCGGCATCACCTTCGTCTTCGTCACTCACGATCAGTCCGAAGCCATCACGGTGTCCGACCGCATCTGCGTGATGCGGTCCGGAAGCATCGAGCAGATCGGCACGCCCAGAGATCTCTACTACCGGCCACGCAGCCGCTTCGTTGCCGCGTTCTTCGGGGCGAGCAACATCCTCGAGCCGTGCCGCATCGAAAGCACCGGGGAGGACACGACCATGGTCTCGACTCCCTTCGGCACGATAAGGGTCGATGGTCCTCCGCCGCGGGTCCGGGAAGGGCTGGCGCTGGCGGTGCGCCCGGAAGCTCTCGTTCCGGCCGCCGGCGATGCCTGCAACCGGATCGAGTGCGAGGTGGTCTCGGTCTCCTTCGTCGGCTCGGAGACAATCACCGAACTGGAGCATTCCCGGACACGCCATGTCCTGACGATGAAGACACGCAGCGATCCCTCGACGCGACAACCCGTTGTCGGTTCGCGCCTTGAAGTCGGTTTCGATGCCGCCGCCTGCGCACTGGTCAAAGGGGCACGAGAATGACCGACAAGCGCATGACCGGGCATGTGCCGGGCACAATCGTGCTCTGGGCCATCTGCATCCTCTTCATCCTGGTCCCGCTTGCGAGCTTCCTCGCCTACGGCTTCCTGCCGGTCATCGACAACGCCATCGTCTACGAGCCGACACTCGACAATTTCGTCAACATTTTCTCCAACTCTTCCTATCGGACCACGTTCCTGCGGACGATGCTGCTGGCCTTCGAGGTCTCGGTCTTCAACTTCGTGCTCGGCTACGCCACGGCGTACTTCATCTGGAGGCGCCCGCCCGCCTGGCGGAACGCCCTCGTCATTGCCCTCGCGATCCCGCTTCTGATGAGCTACATCATCAAGATCTATGCGATGCGCGGCGTGCTCGGAACGAACGGTCTTCTGAACAGCGCATTGCTTGCGTTCGGCGTGGTCGACGAGCCGGTGAGCGCCCTGCTCTTCAACCTCACGGCCGTGCGGATCACGCTCAGCGTCGTTCTCCTGCCCTTCATGGTACTGCCGATCTGTGTCGCACTGGAGCGCATCGCTCCTCAGGTGCTGCAGGCTGCGGCCGATCTTGGCGCCAGTGAAATCCAGACATTCCGCTGGGTCATCCTGCCGCTCAGCCTTCCGGGCGCCATCGTGGGCGCGATGTTCACCTTTGTCCTCGCCAGCGGCGACTTTCTCGCACCGGAACTCGTGGGCGGGATCGAAGGGTTCACATTCGGAAGACTGGTGTTCAGCCAGTTCGGACTCGCCTTCAACTGGCCGCTGGGGGCCGCACTGTCGGTCCTGTTGATGGTGGTCGCACTCGCGGTGATCTCCGTCGCGCGCCGTCTCTCGAACCCGCGCTGGCAGTCATGACGCGCAACCGGTTCATCGACCTCCCCCTCGCTGCGGTTGCGATGCTGGTCTACGTGTCGCTCTATCTGCCGATCCTGCTCATCTTCCTTCTCTCCTTCTTCTCGATGCGGCGCGGCAAGGTGAACTGGGACACCTTTTCCCTGTCGTGGTACGCGAAGCTCCTCGAGAACGACGCACTCGGCGGGGCTCTGTGGAACTCGCTCCTTGTCGGCAGTCTCGCGGTGACGGCGGCCGCCGCCTTCGCGACGTCCGCCGCGATCCTCGTCAGATCCCGGCCCGACAGTCATTCGGCGCGACTGCTCGAATACGTGATCTTCCTGCCCTTCCTGCTGCCGCCCATCATCACGGGCCTCTCGCTGCTCATCTACTTCCGGGAAGCGGGAGTCGGCCGTGGCATTCTCACGATCACCGTCGGCCACACCCTCTTCGTTTCGGCCATCATCTACCGCATCGTGCTGACACGCCTGAACGCCCTCAGCCGAAACCTCGTGGAGGCTGCCCTGGACCTGGGCGCCACCCGAATCCAGACCTTTCGCTTCATCATCTTGCCGAACCTGCGCATGCCGCTCCTGACCGGCGGGCTGCTCGCCTTTGCCCTGTCCTTCGACGAGACGATGATCACCCTGTTTCTCAGTGGAACGGACGCCACCCTGCCAGTGCGTCTCTACGCGATGATGCGGGTCGGCTTCACCCCGACGATCAACGCCCTCGTCACGCTCATACTCGGGTTCTCGATTCTGCTCACCGTCGCGGTGGCCCTGGCGTGGCGTCGGAACGCCGATTCCGCAAGGATGACTTCTGGTGAAGGGAGAACGTGACATGAAACGCTTCGAGGAACAGGTGGCGCTCGTCACCGGCGCCGCACGGGGCATCGGCCTTGCAATCGCAGCACGCTTGCTGGCAGAGGGCGGACACGTCTTCCTCGCCGACGTTGATGGTGACGAGGCGCAACGGGCCATCGACCGGCTGCCGGCCGGCGATGCAACCCGCGCGACTGCCGTCACCCTGGACATCACCGATCAGTCCGCCTGTCAGCGAACGCTCGCCAGCATCGACGAGGAGCACGGGCGTCTCGACGTGCTCGTCAACAATGCCGCGATACACGATCTCAGCCCGATCGGGGACCTGACGATCGAGCATTTCCGCAAGGTGACGCGAGTCAATCTCGACGGTGCGCTGGTCTGCACGCTCGCCGCCCTGCCGCTCATGGAGCGAAGCGGGGGACGCATTCTGATGACGGCGAGCATCATGGGGCTTGTCGGCTCCCCCGACTCCCTTCCCTACAGCACCGCCAAGGGAGGAATCGTGAACATGGTTCGTGCCCTCGCATGCGATCTGGCGCCCCGGGGAATCACCGTCAACGCTATCGCCCCGGGCGCTATCGACACCCGCATGGCGCGCCTCCCCGACGGCAGTCACGAACACGATACCGAGTACTTCAGGACGGTGTATCTGAAGTACCGCAAGATCCCGCTGGGCCGGACCGGCTTTCCGGAAGACCTCGCCGGACCAGCGGCCTTTCTCGTCTCGTCCGACGCGGCCTACATCACCGGCCAGATCCTCGCGGTGGATGGCGGCATCACCGCCAATTTCTGACACTGGCGAAATGCGCCGCGACCCTGCCGGAAAATGAGACGGCGCCGTTTGCGCGGGCAAGCAAGGCACCCGCTTTGTTCACCACCGAAAATCACCGAATTCCAGCCCTCAATCAGGCCGCCGGCAACATGTTCTCACGGGGGAGGAAAATGTCGTAGCGCTTGCGGATGGCGGCGTCGGTCGCTTCCGGAATGTGGGCCGGATAGTGCGTTGCGAGCAGCGCGTCCTTGCGTCCGATCGCCTTTGACACGAGATCGGGACGGTCGTTCTCCAGCCACTCCTTCGGGCTCGAACGGTCGCCGACCGTCGGGTAGACGTACTCGGTCTGCATCAGCCTCAGGGTCTGATCGGAACCGAGATAGTGGCCGGGACCGCCGAGGCACACTTCCTTCATGGTGTCGAGCGCCATGGTCTCGTCATTGACCTCGATGCCGCGCACGCAGCGCATGCAGGCGCCGATGACGTCGTTGTCGACGATGAGGGCCTCGAGGCAGTGCGACAGCAGGGACGAATGCATGCCGACGCTCTCGTAGACGAGATTGAGCCCGGAGAGCCCGGCCATGACATTGGCGAGGCCCCGTTCGTAGCCGGCCTGCATGTCCATCTCCTTGGAATCGGACATCGCGCAGGCCGACCCTCCCGGGAGATCATAGTAGCGCGCCATCTGTCCGCAGGCGGCCGTGAGCAGACCCTGTTCGGGTGAACCACCCGACATGGCGCCGGTGCGCAGATCGGAGACAAAGGGCCAGGTGCCGAAGATGGCCGGATGACCGGGGGAGAGCGCGTTGACGTAGACGAGGCCGGCCAGGCATTCGGCCACGGCCTGCACGACGGCACCCGCAAGGGGTGCCGGCGCGGTGGCGCCGGCCTGGCCGGCCGAAAGCAGCAGGATCGGCATGCCGCCCCGGATCAGGGTCTCCATCACCAGGCAACTCTCGGTGGCGAACTTCATCGGCGGCACGACGAAGCAGTTCGAGTTCGAAACGAAGGGGCGCCGCCGCCAGGTTTCCTCGGATCCGGCAACCATGTGGAGCATGTCGAGTCCCTCGGCGGCGTGATCCGCCTGGGTGAAGGCCGTGCCGATATGCTTGGTGGTGCCCGAGATGCAGGCGTAGAGCGTGTTGAGGTCCATGTCGCGCGGATCGACCGTGTCGCGCGGCGTCAGGGTGCGCTGGAAGAAATGGATGTTGTCCAGGGAATCGACGATTCGCGCCGAATTATAGAGGTCCTGGACGTTCGGTTCGCGGTTCTCGCGCGTCGCCGGATCGTAGACGAAGACGGCGGCGCCAGCGGTGCCGAAGTGTACGCGGTGCCCTCCCGGACGTATGTCGTGGAGCGGGTCCTGGCCATGAAGCGTGAAGTCGCGTGCCGCGATGGCAACCATGTCCTCGACAAGGGCACGGGGGAAGCGGATGCGGCCGTCGTCACCGGCGATGGCGCCGGCGCCCGTGAGAATCTCGACACCGCTTGGAGGAGCTTCGATCAGGCCGACTTCCTCGAGGGCGGCAAGGGCCGTGTTGTTGATCTTCTCCATGTCGGCGTCGCTGAGCGGCCTGTAGGTCCCGCCCTCGAGACCGGGTCTCACCGGCCTCATGTTGTCGGGCAACGGCGCGGCGCGCGCCGCCTTGCGGGCGGCACGGCCACCGCCACGGCGGCTGCGCCGGGGAGAGGTGTCGGCAGATTCGCGGTCGGTCATGGCTTGCTTCCTACATGCGCACACGCTCGGACTTGGGATCGTACATGGGTTTCAGAGAGGCGCGGGCAGTGGCTCTCGTCCCGGCGACCTCGATTTCGAAGGAGGACGCGAGGAGTCCGTCCGCAGTTTCGCCCGCCTCGAGAGGAACGTAGCCCATGCCGATGGCGCCGCCGAGATGGTGACCGTAGTTGCCGGATGTCAGGTAACTGACGATGCGACCGTCCCGTACGATCGGCTCGTTGTGGTAAAGCAGGGGCTCGGGATCCTCGAGCATGAACTGCATCATGCGTCGCTGCAGGCCCTCGTCCTTTTTCCTGAGGACGGCGTCGCGGCCGATGAAGTCGGGCTTTTGCAGGCGCACGGCAAATCCCAGGCCCGCCTCGAGCACGTGATCCTCGTCCGTGATGTCGTGGCCGAAGTGCCGGAAGGCCTTCTCGATGCGGCAGCTGTCGAGGACGTGGAGGCCGGCGAGACGCAGATCGAAGGGCCGTCCCGCCTCCTCCAGGGTCTCGAAGACATGGGCCGCCATCTCGGAACTGACGTAGAGCTCCCAGCCGAGCTCGCCCACATAGCTGACGCGATGGGCGCGGCAGATGGCGTAGCCGACCTCGATCTCCCTCATGGTCCCGAAGGGATGGTGATCGTTTGAAAGATCCGCCGGGGAGCAGGCGTTGAGCACGTCGCGCGATCGCGGACCCATGAGACACAGGACCGCTTCCCCGGCCGTGACGTCAGTGTAGACGACATGTGCATCGTCCGGCGTGTGACGCTTCAGCCATGCGAGGTCGCGCATCAGGGTCGCCCCCGGAGTGACGATGAGAAAGGCGTTCCCGGAGAGGCGGGTGACGGTGCAGTCGCACTCGATACCGCCGCGGCCGTTGAGAAACTGCGTGTAGACGAGGCGCCCCGCCGGAACATCGATCTCGTTGGCGCAGATGCGGTTCAGCACTGCCGCGGCGTCTGCACCCTCGGCCCGGATCTTGCCGAACGAGGTCATGTCGAAGAGGCCGACACCGTTGCGCACGGCGAGGTGTTCGTCGTGCGCGCAGTCGAACCAGTTCTGCCGCTTCCACGAATAGCGGTACTGCGCCTCCATGCCGTCGCGGGCGAACCAGTTCGCCCGCTCCCATCCGGCGACGACGCCAAAGCAGGCACCGCGCGTCTTGAGATGGTCATGGATGGGAGAACGGCGCACGCCACGGGCGGTCTGCGGTTGCCGATAGGGGAAGTGGTCGGCGTAGAGCAGGCCCAGCGACTCGGTCACCCGGTGTTCCAGGTAGGTCCGGTTTTTCTGGAAGGGCTGGACGCGGCGGATATCGACGTCCCACAGGTCGAAGGGCGGTTCGCCGTCCTCGATCCACTGCGCCAGGGCCATGCCGGCGCCGCCAGACGAAACGATGCCGATGGAGTTGTAGCCGCAGGCGACGAAGTAGCCCCTCAGTTCCGGCGCTTCGCCCAGGTAGTAGCTGTTGTCCGGCGTGAAGCTCTCCGGTCCGTTGAAAAACGTGTGGATGCCGGCCTCGGCCAGCATCGGCAAGCGGTTGATCGCCTTTTCGAGAACCGGTTCGAAATGGGCGATATCCTCGGGCAACTGGTCAAAGCAGAAATCCTCCGGGATTCCCTCCATGCCCCAGGGCTTGGCATCCGGCTCGAAGGCCCCGAGCATCATCTTGCCGGCGTCTTCCTTGTAGTAGGCCCATTCGTCGGGCACCCGCAACACGGGCAGCTGACCCAGTCCCTCCACGGGTTCGGTGACGATGTAGAAATGCTCGCAGGCGTGGAGTGGAATGTTGACCCCGGACATGGCGCCAAGATCGCGCGCCCACATGCCGGCGCAATTGACCACGATGTCGCTGGCGATCGTCCCCCTGGCGTCCTCCGACTCCCAGGAGACCCCGGTGACCCGCCCGCCTTCCTGGTGGACACCCGTCACCTTCACGCCTTCGGCGATGGTGACGCCGTTCTGGCGGGCCCCGGCGGCAAGCGCAAGGGCGATGTTCGCGGGATCGCACTGTCCGTCGAGGGGGAGATGGACGGCGCCGACGACATCCGTCACGTTGAGCCAGGGATAGAGGTCCTTGACCTGGCTCGCCGAGACCTCGTTGACCTCTACCCCGAAGGCGCGGGCCAGCGAAGCCGTGCGGGTGATCTCCTCCAGGCGTTCATCGGTGAGGGCCACGGTGATGGAACCGTTCTGGCGCATGCCCGTGGCAACACCGGTCTCCTCCTCGAGCCTGACGTAGAGGTCTGCCGAGTACTTCGCCAGGCGCGTCATGTTCTGGCCCGACCGCAGCTGGCCCACCAGTCCGGCAGCGTGCCACGTCGTGCCAGACGTCAGTTGCTGTCGTTCGAGGAGGACAACGTCCCTCCAGCCGAGCTTGGCGAGATGGTAGGCGACCGATGATCCCGAGACGCCGCCGCCGATGATGACGGCGCGGGCCCTGGCCGGAAGATCCTTCATGGCCCGGGATCCTTCAGCGACAGGTTGTCCGGATCGAAGACCGGCCGGTCTGGCTGGACGGTCGCCGGATAGCGGCGGCCGTACATCTCGATTTCCAGGCTGGTGCCGGGTTCGGCAAGGTCGCTTCTCACGATGCCGAGGGCAATGGACTTGCCGACCCGGTGTCCCCAGCCACCGGAGGTGGTTTCTCCGACCATGGTGTCATTCTTCCAGATGGTGGACATGTAGGGAGCATCATAGGCACCCGCCTCGACGGTCATGGTGGCAAAGCGTTTCGCGACTCCCTGCTGGCGCTGGTTTTCCAGGGCCACCTTGCCCTTGAAGGAGTCCTTGTCCCACTTCACGAAGCGTTCGAGGCCGCCTTCGAGGATGGTGTAGTCCGTCGACAGGTCCGCCTTCCAGGCCCGGTAGCCCTTCTCCAGGCGCAGGCTGTCGAGGGCGAACATGCCGAAGGGTCTGAGACCGTGGCGCTTCCCGGCTTCAAGAAGAGCATCGTAGACGGCGGGCGTATCGGCGTTCTCGCTGTGGATCTCCCAGCCCAGGGCGCCGGCATAGGACACCCGGATCAGCAGCACGCGGGCGCCTGCGATCGTCGTCTCCTGCCAGGTGAGCCACGGCAGGGTGAGGTCGGCATCGCAGAGATCACCCAGCAGGGTGCGGGAATGGGGTCCGGAGACGATCTGGCAGCACCGCCGGCCCGTCTGGTTCTCCAGTGTCACGGACGATTGCGCCGGCAGGTGTTTCACCAGCCAGTCGCGGTCGTGCCACTGCGCAGCGCCCGCACTGATGAGGTACATCTCGTTCTCGTCGAGACGGATGATCGAGAGTTCGGTGATGATCCGCCCGGCATCGTCGGCGAAATAGCCCAGCCCCAGGCGGCCGACCCGCGGCACGCCGCCCGTGATCATTCCCCTCAGCCAGTCCCTCGCCCCGTCGCCCTTCAGGTGGAACCAGGAGAATCCCGCGAGATCGAGAACGCCCACGGCATCACGCACGGCGAGGCATTCCTCGCGAACCCGCGGAAACCACGGACCATCGCGCTCCCAGGTCTGCGTTGCCTCCTCGGACGTGTCGTCGCCGGGACAGGCAAACCAGTTGGCGCGTTCCCATCCGCCATAGGCGCCCATCTGGCCCCCCATGGACCGGATCCTGTCGTGGACCGGCGACACGCGCTTGTCGCGTCCGGCGGGCCAGGCGTGATGCGGGAAGTGCATGGCATACTCGTGGCCGTAGACCTCGATGCCCTTGGCGATGGCGTGATCCCGGTCGGCATAGTCGGTGAACCTGCGTGGATCACAGGACCACATGTCCCACTCGGTGGCGCCCTCGGTCACCCACTCGGCGAGCACCTTGCCGGCGCCGCCTGCCTGGGCGATGCCGAAGGTGAAGACGCAGGCCTCGAAGGCGTCCGGGACGCCCGGCATCGGACCGATCAGGGGATTGCCGTCCGGCGCATAGGGAATCGGTCCGTTGATGGTCCGGCTGACGCCGCCCTCGGCGAGCAGCGGCACCCGCGCCATGGCGTCCTCGATGTACCACTCGAGGCGTTCGAGATCCTCGGGGTAGAGCATGAAGGAGAAATCCTCGGGCATGGGATCGTCGTCGCTGATCCAGTGGGCCCGGCAGTTTCTCTCGTAGGGGCCGAGATTGAGGCCGGACTTCTCCTGGCGCAGGTAGTAGCTGCTGTCGACGTCGCGCAGCAGGGGAAGCTTGCGTCCGGTGTTTTCCGTGTAGGCCTTCAGTTCGGGGATGTCCCCGGTGAGCATGTACTGGTGCGCCATGGCGACGACCGGCACCTCGCGGCCAAACATGGCGCCGACCTCTCCGGCACGATAGCCGGCGGCATTCACCACGTACCGGCAACGGATGTCGCCGTGCGTGGTTTCCACCACCCATTCACCCTCGCGCCGCGCCCCGGTGACCGGGCAGAACCGCACGACGGTGGCGCCGAGATCCCGCGCCCCCTTGGCCAGGGCCTGGGTCAGCTGGGCTGGATCGATGTCGCCGTCGTAGGGATCGTAGAGGCCGCCGGCGAGATCGTGGGTCTCGAGATAGGGATAGAGTTCCTTCAGTTCGTCGTTCGTGCAGGTCCTGACATCCATGCCCTGGTAGCGGCCCATGCCGACCACCCTCTCGAACTCCAGCATTCGGTTGTCGGAATGCGCCAGGCGGATCGAGCCGGTCACGTGATAGTTCATCGGGTAATCGACCGCTTCGGCGAGGCCGCGGTAGAGTTCGGCAGAGTAGCGCTGCATGTTCATGACCGACCAGCTGGCCGAGAAGGTCGGCACGTTGCCGGCGGCGTGCCAGGTCGAACCGGCCGTCAGCTCGTTCTTCTCCAGCAGCACGCAGTCGGTCCAGCCGGCGCGCGCCAGGTGATAGAGGCACGAGGCTCCCACGGCGCCCCCCAGATAGTGGGGCACCCGGCCCCCCCCGCCCCCCCCGCCGATGATCACCACCCGTGCGGTTCCCGGTAAGTCCGCCATCGCCACTCCATCATCACCGGCGCCGGCCAGCAGTCTATCGACGGAAGGCATGTACCGACAAGCGCCTCCGCAGGCCGATTTAACCTGCGCACACCCGCCGGCGCCACCACTTGATGAATGGCCGCCTTTCCCTGAACCCGTAGCGCGGGAACGGAGCCCGCAACCATCCGTTCCCGGATGCCCCCCAAACCAGGCGAACGGTCACGACCCTGCTCTCCTGCAAGGTGTCGCGTCAGTATGCGCAGCGGCGTTGAACACGCTCGCCAAATCACAAATCCGACAAATCGGCGGATGCTTGTCAAGGGCAATTCATCTGTTGCCAAATGGCATAGGCAATAGAAATTTCGCCACATGGCTACACCTCATGTCACTCCCGGCCCTGATCACAGTGGCGTTGACGAGATCAGCGACACCGAAACCGGCGCGATGCTGCGCGCCTTTTTCAACCTGACGGCGCGTTGGGCACTCAACGACGGGCAAGGACGCATCCTGCTCGGAAGGCCGGCTGCAAGAACCTATGCGCGCTGGAAAGCCGGACAGGTCGACCCGTCGCGCATTTCGCGCGACACCCGAGAGCGTCTGTCGATGGTGATGGGCATCCATAAGAGCCTACCTGTTCACCGACCCTGAGCGCGGCTATCACTGGTTGCGAAGGCCAAACCGGGCATTCGGTGGCGATACCGCCCTGGACCGGCTGTAGGCCGGATCGATCCCGGATCTCGTCGCGGTGCGCGGCTACCTGGATGCGGAACGGGGCGGTTGGTGATCCCGCCCCTCAGTCGTGTCCTCTGGCCCCGGAATTTCCGCCTGATCCGGTTGATCTATCCCCCGGTCGATCTGTTCGAGGACATCGCAGATCCAGCCGACCGGGAACTGGTTGCCGCGGCCGCGAGACTCCATCGGTTCCATTCATCTGGTGCCGCCTGAACGACGCGTCTCGGGTGCCGGCGCCAGTTGGGTCATGGCGCCGTTCTGTCATGTTTCGCCTGATCGCCCGAGCCGCTTCGCCGACGGAAGCTACGGTGTGTACTTCGCAGGCGATCGCTTCGAAGTCGCACTGGCGGAGACGATGTTCCATTTCGAGCGTTTCATGGCGGCCGCGCAAGAGGGTCCCGCCACCGCGGACTATCGCGAGTTGATCGGCCGCCTCGACGCGGAACTGCACGACCTGCGGGATGCCGTTGCCTTCGCGTTTGCGCTCGACGCAGACGACTATGCCGGCGCCCAGACGTTGGCGCGGGAGCTGCGCCGGAATCATGCCAGCGACGGCATCGTCTGGCCGAGCGTACGCCATCCCGGCGGCGAGGCCATTGCGGCATTCTGACCCGACGTGGTGGGCATTCCGGTGCAGGGACGACACCTGTGCTACCGATGGGACGGCAACCGGGCGGACGCCTGGTTGACCTACGGCGAAGAGAACTGGCGGTTGACCTGAGGTCTGTCGATGAGCGCGGGAGACGGAGCGGAGTTTCACGAGAGGTCCTGGCTCATTTTCCGCAATCGCGGCCGCAGTGTGCTGACGAGACGATCCAGGCGTTCCCGCATCCATTCGACCGCACTGTCGAAGTCGTCACCTCCCTTGAGGAACCGTGCGCCGTGGCGGAAGCCAATGCGGGGGTTACCCTTGGGGTTGCGCCATGACGTGAGATCATCCCCGAATTCACATCGCATTTCGCCGATCGATCCCTCGATCTCATCGAACATGCGCTGGGCGGGCGGCGTATTGTTGTACCGCGCCAGGTAGCAGCCCATCTCCGCATCGCGGCGCTGCAGATAGGCGCTGAACCACAGACCCTTGGCGCCGGCATCGAGGACATCGATCCTCGAGTCATGCCGCGGTTTGGGCGCCTCCACCGTCGCATCGGAGAACGAGAAGCCGCCAAGCACGGCACTCCAGAACCGGAGGTTCTCTTCTTCCTGGGTGGAGAGCGGATCATCGTCGGCCTCGCCTTGAGAGGCAGCTACAGAGGTCGGACCGGCGACGTGTCGCCGAACGATCTCGGTCCGTGCCAGAACGCGAGGCTGCACGATCAGCCGGTCCGCGCCATCGCGCCAGAGCGCGGCTTCGACCAGCGCCAGGTTGAACTGAAGGCCGCTGTGCCGTTGCACGAACTCGACGATGTTGGCGGCTCCCTCCCGAATCCCGTCTCCGACGATGAGCATCAGGAACTCGCCCCTGCGAAGATGGCGGGTGACATTGTCGACGAAGGCGGCCTCGCCGACGGTCGGGTCGGCGTCGGCGACCAGTTCCCAGAGGACGTTTCCGGGCCGCTTCAGGGCGCGCGAGACCTCGCGCTGGAGATCTTCGTAGTCCCACGACGCCAGGTCCTTGGCGTAGTCGAGGATCTGTCCAATCACCTCCCGGCGCGCCTGCGGATTGCGCCACAGCTTGAATTCGGCAAGCGTGAGATTGCCCAGACGGTTCACATAGAGCGCATCGACGAAGCCGGCCGGGGTCGAAAGCTCCCGGCACACCGGCAAGAGGCCGTCGTAGCTGGTGTCGATCTGGGCGATGGGCAACGCCTGTGGATGTTCGAACAGCAGGTCTCTCAGGGTTTCCTCGTCTATGCTGCCTTCGGTGTCGCCGCGGGCGGCGAACTTGACGCGCTCGAGGGTGACCGCTGGCTCGCCAGCGCCGGGCCGCATTGCGATGACGGGTCCATAGGCATCATGTCGTGTAGCCAAGGGCGAGTCTCCTTTGCGTGTTTCGATCGCGCCTGAACTGTCCCACGAACGATATCGGAATACGAACCACACCCGCCAACTTCAGGCCGGCGCGGTTCGGCATCGGCTTTCGGGTTTGCCGGTTACTCCCTGCATGACGTCATACCAAGGTAGATATGTGATTCACTTGCACAACTGGTCACGCCGCGAGCAAGCAGACTTTACCGTTCTGCTGTGTACAACATTGAAATCACCTCGCTCACATTCCGGCGCATCAACATCTTCGGCAACAACGCGTCCGGGAATTCCACGTTCGGCATGCGGCTCCCGGTGAGCTCCGGGTGGTGTCGGGCTCTTGAATGAGCCATCGGGAAGGGTCGGGAGATGCCCTCGCCCGACCGAGGTAGATCGAGGGACGTAGACCTGGGATTGTGATAGGTGACGAGGAGCGTGCCGGACGCGTTCACCGAGACGGATGTGAGATGTTGCCTGGCAGGTCGGATTCAGTGGATTGTAAATTGTCATCTGACAGGCGACAAGCTAGGATCGTAGCATCATCGCATCGTTCCGCCATCGCGGTCTGAAGGCGCTTTATGATGGCCGGACGGCACGGCGCGTGGCGCCGGCGCATGTCGAGAAGCTGCGGGACATCCTGGCGGCGCTCGACCTGAGCCGCGGGCCGGAGAACATGAACCTGCCAGGGTTTCGCCTGCACGAGCTGAAGGGTCGCCTGAAAGGGCACTGGGCAGTTGCGGTATCGGGCAACTGGCGCGTGACCTTCCGGTTTGAGGACGGTGTGGCGGTTGATGTGGACTACCTGGACTATCACTGAGGAGACCAGTCATGGGGATGCACAACCCGCCGCATCCGGGCGGCATCGTGAAGCGACAGTGCCTCGAGCCCCTCGGGCTTACCGTGACACGGGCCGCCGAAGGGCTGGGCGTCACGCGGCAGGCGCTGTCGGAGTTGGTGAACGAGCGCACGGGGGTTTCGGTGGAGATGGCGATACGGCTGTCAAAGGCCTTCGGCTCGACGCCCGAGACATGGCTGGGAATGCAGATGGCCTGGGACCTCTGGCAAGTCCGTGACCGCGCGGGTGAAATCGCAGTGGAGCGGTTTGCGGCGGCGTGATCCGCACTCTCCATCACGGTCGCTTCGACAGGCAGGGCTTCCTGCTATCGTCATTGACGATTCACGTTGTGCTGAAGGCCGGGTCGGTTGGAGTTGCAGCACGAAGGCGGGTTGCTGCCACGATGTTGCTTCATCTTGCCGCACCTCGCGACACCACGACTTGGCGCAGTGCACGAAACATGGCGTGGCTCCTCACCGAGACGTCCGGGTGGAACGGTAGTGCGTCGCCGGACAGTCCGGCAACCCGGTCGTGAAAGGGAAACGCCTCGTCGGGATATCGGAAGCCGCCGCTCGACCCTGACCTCGGTGACCTGCACAGGTGTCCAGCGTGACGCGGCATGGGAACGCCCGCGCACGGATTGTCCGGCCTGTGCCCCAACGAGGAGGCGTCTGATGAACGGGAGGGTTGCATGGTTCATCGCGATTGCGGCCCCTGAAGCTGGTGCGCCCCGGCTCTGCCAGGGTACGGTGGAGCGATACCTTGTCGGCCCTCGCGGGATTCGTATCCATCACACGGGCGGAGCGGGATTTGCGGGCTCCGCAGGTCCCCGGCCTCGGTCACTGTCCGGCCTTGGCAACAGCCATCGTGTGTTTGACTTTCCTTCCCGGACATCATCGAATGCAACACAACACAAGATCCAGTTCGATCTTGCAGAGAGAACAAGAGGAGGAACTCCATGAGATCCCGTTTCTTAGCAGTACTGGCATCGGTCGGCGCCCTGGCTATGGCCGGCGGGGGGAGCGCCCTCGGGGACACGATCACCTTCGGTGCGCCCCTGTGCCTGACCGGGGACCAGGCGCCCCTGGACACGCCCGGCTTCCGGGGTGCGCAGGTCGCCATCAAGGCCCTCAATGATCAGGGCGGGTTGCTCGGCCAGCAGGTTGAGATGGTCGCCATCGACGGCAAGACCGATCCGGTCACGGTCGGCAACGCGGCCGTGGAACTGATCGACGACGGCGCCGACTTCATTCTGGCACCCTGCGACTTCGACTTCGGTGGACCGGCGAGTCGCGCGGCACAGGAGTCGGGACTGGTTGGCCTGTCACTGTGCGCGTCGGACCCGCTCTACAGTTCCTGGTCGCTGGGAGACAAGCAGTTCACCCTGTCGATGTGGAACACCACCATGGGGGCGACTGCCGCCGAATATGCCATCAACGAGCGCGGCTGGAAGAACGCCTATGTCGTGACCGACCAGTTCATCGCCTACACCGTGTCGCTCTCCAAGTACTTCGTCGAGCATTTCAAGGCCCTGGGCGGCAACATCCTGGCGGAGGACACGTACAACAACGGAGACAACGATTTCTCGGCCCAGCTTGCGCGCCTGCAGGCGCTCGACGAGAAGCCGGATGTCATCTTCATCTCCTCCTACGGGCAGGATATCGGCTTCATCATCCGGTCCCTGCGCGAAGTCGGCTATGACGCACCGGTGCTCGGCGGGGATTCCTACGACGACCCGGCGATGATCCAGTCGCTTGGCCCGCTTGGCAACGACATCTACTTCGTGACCCATACCTTCATGAGTTCCGAAGCACATCCGGAAATGGACCAGTTCATCGGACTCTTCGAGGACATGTTCAACGAACCGCCTGACACGTCCTTCGTGGCGACCGGCTGGGACGCCGTGATGCTTCTTGCCCAGGCTGCGGAGATCGCAGGCACGACGGATGGCGCGGCTGTTGCGAAAGTGCTGGAGGAGAACGTGTTCAGTCTTCTCACCGGCGATCTGACATACCGCAACGCCGAAGAAGGCCATGCCCCGGACAAGGCGGCGGTGCTCGTCGAAGTCAAGGGGGCGGAGACGCATTTCCTTGGCTGGCGGACGCCGTCCAACGTACCGGCACCATAGAATCGCCTGAACCACCCTGCCGGCGCGGACTCGTCCGCGCCGGCAGGAACCGCGGTATCCCGGAGCGCCATGGCCCCACTTGAAGCGGCGTCCGTCACGGTCGAGTTTGCCGGCCTGCGTGCACTCGACGACGTGTCGCTCACCCTTGAGCCCGGGGAGATACTCGGGCTCATCGGGCCGAATGGATCCGGGAAGACAACGCTGGTCAACGCCATGACCGGTCAGGTCCCCGTGGCCGGCGGCGCGATCACGCTGGGGGATACCGTCCTGACCGGACGAAAGCCCCGCGAGATCGCCCATGCGGGGGTTTCCCGGACCTTCCAGATCGGCAGGCATTTCGACAACCTGACGATTCTCGAGAATGTTGCCACGGCCGCTCTCGGCAAGGGCGCCCCGGTGCGCGTGGCCCTGCAGCGCGCCACCGCGCTGATCGAGGAGTTCGGACTCGGCCGACGCCTCGACGATCTGGCCGAGGTGCTCAGTTACGGCGAGAAGCGCCGCGTGGAAATTGCGCGGGCCCTGGCCGGCGAACCACACTACCTCCTGCTCGACGAGCCTGCTGCAGGGATGAACGAGGAAGAGACCGAGTCGCTGATCGACATCCTCGCCATGCTGCCGAAGGACCGAGGGCTCGGCCTGCTCATCATCGACCACGACATGGGCCTGATCATGCGCCTTTGCGAAAGGCTGCACGTGCTGGCGTCCGGGCGCACCATTGCCGAGGGGGACCGCCGGACGGTCCGTGACGATCCGGCGGTCATCGAGGCCTATCTCGGCAGCGATACCGGGCATGCTTGACATCGATTCCCTGGAGGTGAGCTACGGCGCCGTGCGTGCGGTGCGCGGTGTGTCGCTCAGGGTCCGCAAGGGCGAACTCGTGACCCTTCTCGGGGCCAACGGCGCGGGAAAGTCGTCGACATTGATGGCGATTGCCGGAGCGGTGCGGGCCACCGCCGGCAGGGTCCGGCTGGATGGCGCAGACGTGAGCGGGGCAACGCCGGAGGCCATGGTCCGGCGTGGCGTGGCAGCCGTGCCGGAGACCCGTGACGTGTTTCCGGACCTGACGGTGGCGCAGAACCTTCAGCTCGGCGCGTTCACGCGCCGCCGCGATCAGGCCGGCGTGCTCCATGATCGCGACACGCACTTCGCCCGCTTTCCCATTCTTGCCGAGCGACTGCACCTGCCGGCGGGAAACCTGTCGGGAGGCGAACAGCAGATGCTGGTCATCGCGCGGGCGCTCATGTCGCGTCCGGCCGTCCTTCTCCTGGATGAGCCGTCGCTTGGCCTGGCGCCGCTTGTGGTGGACCAGATCTTCGGCATGATCCGCAGCCTGAAGGAATCCGGCCTCACCATCCTGCTCGTCGAACAGAACGCGGCGAAAGCTCTTGCGGTCAGCGATCACGCCTACGTCATGCGGCTCGGCCGCATCGAGGCGGAGGGGCCGGCCTCGGAGATCGCGGCCGCGACGGAACTCAAATCCCTCTACCTGGGCGCAGAACCATGAACCCGGCACAGTTCGTGCTGGATGTCCTGAGTCTCGGCGGAGCCTACGCGCTGATGGCGCTCGGCCTCGTCATCGTCTACGGGATCCTCCGCCTCGTGAACTTCGCTTATGGCGAACTGATCATGGTCAGCGGCTACACCATGTTCCTCGTCAGCGGCTCCGGACTCCCCTGGCTCGCGATGGCGGCGTGCGGCGTGATCATGGCGGTCGCTGCCGGGATTGCGACGGATTATCTCGCGTTCCGCCCCGTGCGCGCCAAGTCCGTCACCGCCGTCCTCATCACGTCCTTTGCCTTCTCGACCCTGTTGCAGAACGCTGCACTCCTCTTCATCTCGCCAAGGCCCCGCGCGGTACCGCTGCCGGAGCTGTTCTCCCGCACCGTCGAATTCGCCGGCGTCATCACGCCGGTTCGCAACCTCATCACGATCGCCGTCGCGGTGATCATGCTGGGGATCTTCTCCTGGCTCATGCGGTCGACGGCGCTGGGTATCGCCATGCGGGCCGCGGCCACGAACTTCCGGATGGCGCGGATGATGGGCATTCCGGCCAATCTCATCATCTCGGCGGCCTTTGCGATTTCAGGCCTGCTGGCTGGGGCCGTCGCCATCCTCTGGATCGGACGGATCGGCACCGTCGTGCCGGGGATCGGCCTTCAGCCCCTGCTGATCGCCTTCATCGCGACGGTCATAGGCGGCATGCGCAGTCTGCAGGGTGCGGTGCTCGGCGGATTTCTGCTGGCGCTCATCGACACGTCGCTGAACTACACTCTTCCCCAGGACCTTCTCAAGTTCCGCGACGCATTCACCTTCTCGCTGGTCATCCTGATCCTGCTGTGGCGTCCGGAGGGAATTGTGCGCGGGCCGGCATCGGGTCAGCGAACATGATGGCACGACGAAACTGGTTGACGTTCGTGCTCCTTGGCGGGGTGATAGTCCTCGTTGCCGTGGCGGCGGACCTCGTGGGCGACCGGCTTCTGCTGCGTATCACGACCAACCTGTGCATCTCGATGGTGCTCGTGGTCGGCCTGCAGATCTTCATGGGGAATTCCGGCATTCTCTCCTTTGCCCATGTGGGGTTCATGGGGGTCGGCGCCTATACCTCGGCGGTCCTCACCATCCCGGTGCAGATGAAGGGCATGGCGCTGCCGAATCTCTACCCGTTCCTCGCCGACGTGGCGATGCTTCCTGTCGTCGGAATGGCCCTCGGGGGACTGGCTGCGGCCCTCGTTGCGGCGCTGGCCGTCTACCCGCTCATGCGTCTGTCGGACGCCGCGGCCGTCATCACGTCCTTCGCACTCTTCGTCGTGCTGCACACGATCATGTACCACTGGAGCGATGTGACCAACGGTCCGCGCACCCTGTTCGGGATACCGAAGGGAACGACGCTGCCGCTTGCCGCGGGCGTCGCGATCGTGGCCGTGCTGGCCGCTCTGCTCTTCAAGGAGTCGCGGGTCGGCCGGCTTCTTCGTGCGAGCCGGGATGATGAAATCGCGGCCGCCTCGCTGGGAGCGCACATTCCGAGGCTCCGCTGGCAGGCCTTCATCGTCTCCGCGCTGCTTGCCGGCATCGGTGGCGCGCTCTGGGGCCATTTCATCACCTCCTTCTCGCCCAAGCAGCTGTGGCTGAAGGAGACCTTCGTGATTCTCGCCATGCTGGTCATCGGTGGACCGAGAACGGTGACCGGCGCCGTGGTCGGCGTGCTGGTCGTCACGGCGAGTTTCGAGGGCCTGCGATCGCTCGAAGGAGCCATCAACCGTGCCGACGTCCTCTCGGAACCCCTCGTGGGAATGACCGAGCTGACACTCGCCGTGGCGATGATCGCCGTCCTTGCCCTGCGTCCGGGCGGAATATGTCCCTCCCGCGAGGTCGGCTACTACCTGTTCCGCCGCCGCTCACGGGGCCCTTGAGAACCGACCCGGGGCCGTTGGCGGACTTGCGTCACACGCCGGCCTCTCTCGACAGTCCGCACGGACGGATGTAAGTGTGGCGTTCAATCGCGGAGGTGGGGGTGACGGCGATGACCGGGTCAGACATGTTCAGAGGCGACCACGCTATCACGGCGAACGATCTCCGGGCCTTTCCCGACGAAATCACCTATGCCGGCGTGACGAGTTTCCTGAGGCGGCCCTACCGCAAGGACCTCGACGATGTCGACGTCGCGGTGCTCGGCATCCCCTTCGACACGGCGACGACCAACCGTCCGGGAACCCGCTTCGGCCCCCGCGGGATTCGCGCCGCTTCGACAGGCCTTGCATTCGAGAGGCGGGTCTACGGCTGGGATTTCCACCCCGTGGCCGAGATGAGGATCGCCGATCACGGGGATCTTCCCTTCGACTTCTCCAGACCGGCCACCATTCCGGAAACCATCGAGAACTATGTCGCGTGGATGCTGGAGAAGGACGTCATGGTGCTGTCGCTGGGAGGCGATCACTTCATCACATGGCCCCTTCTGAAAGCCCACGCCAGGCGTCACGGTCAACCGTTGTCGCTCATCCACTTCGATGCCCATTCCGACACCTGGCCCGATGAGCACGAGGACGGCGTCAATCACGGCACCATGTTCTGGCACGCCACCCGCCAGGGCTATGTCGACCCCGCGACATCGGTGCAGATCGGCCTGAGAACACCCAATCCGGACACCATGGGGTTCAACATCTTCGATGGCCCCTTCGTTCACCGTCACGGCACCGATGCGGTCGTCGAGGAGGTGCGCCGCATCGTCGGCGACAGGAAGGCCTATCTCACCTTCGATATCGATTGCCTCGATCCGGCCTTTGCCCCGGGAACGGGCACGCCGGTCTGTGGCGGTCTCAGCTCCCACCAGGCACGCGAGATCGTGCGCGGTCTCTCGGGTCTCTCGGTGATCGGAGCCGACCTGGTGGAGGTGGCGCCGATCTACGATGTCGGGGAGATCACGGCTCTCGCCGGGGCCACGCTGGCCCAGGATTTCCTCTGCCTCATGGCCCGTTCGCCGGTGTTCCTGTCGTCATCCGGCTGAACGGAATTCCTCATCCCATCGCCAGCATGTCGTTGGCGTCGATGCCGGCGACCACGACCGGTTTCTTCATGGCATCGCGGCGGAAGGGTTCACCGAGTTCCTGGTTGAGCAGCACCTCGATGAAGGTGGTGACGCCGTCGTGCTGGGCTGCGCAACCCTGCCTGATGGCATCGGTGAGTTCTTCCATGGTCGCCACCTCGACACCCTTGAGGCCGCATCCCTCGGCCACCCTGGCATAGGAGAGGCCGGGGTTGAGTTCCGTGCCGACGAAGTTGTTGTCGTACCACAGTGTCGTGTTGCGCTTTTCCGCGCCCCACTGGTAGTTGCGGAAAACCACCATGGTGATGGCGGGCCAGTCATCGCGGCCGCAAGACGTCATCTCGTTCATGGAGATGCCGAAGGCGCCGTCGCCGGCAAAGCCGACGACCGGCACGTCGGGACAGCCGATCTTGGCCCCGAGAATGGCCGGGAATCCGTACCCGCAGGGTCCGAAGAGGCCAGGAGAGAGGTACTTCCTGCCCTCCTCGAAGGTCGGGTAGGCATTGCCGACGGCGCAGTTGTTGCCGATATCGGTGGAGATGATGGCATCCCCAGGCAGGCCCGCCTGGATCGCCCGCCAGGCCATGCGTGCCGACATTCTCTGTGGTTCGCGTGTCCGCGCATCGGCGTTCCACGAGGTTCCCGGGTCGTCGTCCTCATGATCCATGCCGGCGAGTTCCTGCAGCCATGCCGATCGGGTCTGGTGGATCAGCGCCTTCCTCTCGTCGCGGCCCTTTGATCCGGCCCCGGGTGAGAGATGGCCGAGGATGTCGCGTGCCACGATCCCGGCATCGCCGCAGATACCCACGCTGACCTTCTTGGTGAGGCCGATGCGGTCGGGGTTCATGTCGACCTGTATGACGGCCGCATCCTTGGGCCAGTAGTCGATGCCGTAGGCCGGCAGCGTCGAGAAGGGATTGAGGCGCGTTCCGAGAGCCAGAACGACATCGGCCTGCGCGATGAGTTCCATCGCCGCCCGCGAACCGTTGTAGCCGAGGGGGCCGACGGCCAGCGGATGGGATCCTGGAAAACTGTCGTTGTGCTGGTAGCCCGAACAGACCGGCGCCGAGAGGCGTTCGGCCAGACGGACGCAGTCGTCGATGGCCCCGCCGATGACGACGCCGGCGCCGGAGAGGATCACCGGAAACCTCGCCTGCGACAGGAGGCGCGCCGCCTCGGCGATCGATTTTTCGCCGCCGCCCTGGCGTTCGAGTTCCACTGTGACGGGAAGCTCGATATCGACCTCGGCAGTCCAGATGTCGCGCGGCACGTTGATCTGGGCCGGCGCCGAGCGCCGCAACGCCTGTTCGATCACCCGGTTGAGAACTTCCGCGATGCGCGATGCATCGCGGACCTCTTCCTGGTAGCAGACCATGTCCTCAAAGAGGGCCATCTGCGGAACTTCCTGGAAACCGCCCTGGCCGATCGTCCGGTTGGCCGCCTGGGGAGTGACGAGGAGCATGGGCGTGTGGTTCCAGTAGGCCGTTTTCACAGGCGTGACGAGATTGGTGATGCCGGGGCCGTTCTGGCCGATGCACATCGCGATTTCGCCGCAGGCTCGGGTGTAGCCATCGCACATGAACCCCGCGTTCGCCTCATGGGCGACATCCCAGAAGGTGATCCCGGCCCTGGGGAAGAGATCGGAGATCGGCATGAACGCGGACCCGATGATCCCGAAGCAGTGCCGGATGCCGTGCCCTTGCAGCACCTTCACGAAGGCTTCTTCCGTGGTCATTTTCATGGTGAGCCAACCTTTGCCGGAGTGTCAGGGACGTTGTAGACCGCAAGGGAAGACAACCGCAAGATGATGGCCACCGGCGAGGGACCAACCGACCATGACGGGACACGTGCTGGCGCTCAACTGCGGGTCGTCGTCTGTCCGCTTTGCTGTCTTCGGGAATGATCTCGTGCCCCTGTTCCGGGGCCAGGTGGAAAATGTCGCCGAAGGACTCGAGCCGAGTTTGCTGCTCGACGGCCGGCCCGGTGACCCCCTGCCCCATGGGCTCGCCGGCCATGAACTCATCATCGGATATCTCCTCGATACGGTCATCCTGCCCCGAACCGGACGCCTCGTGGCGGCCGGCCACCGCGTGGTTCATGGCGGGACGCGCTTTTCCGAGCCGGCGCTCGTCAACGCGGCGGTTGCCGGTGAAATCGAGGGGCTGTCAGCCCTGGCGCCCTCCCACCAGCCGCACAACCTCGCCGGGATCAGGGCACTTGCGAAGGCGCTGCCCCGGGTGCCCCAGGTCGCGTGCTTCGATACCGCCTTCCACCACACCCTTCCCGAGGTGCGCCAGCTGATGGCGCTGCCGGAGCGCTTTGCCGCCGAAGGGTTGCGGCGCTTCGGATTCCATGGCCTTTCCTACCAGTCCATCGTTGCCAGACTGCCTGAAGTCACCGGCGGTACGGTCCCTCCGCGGACGGTGATCTGCCATCTCGGCAACGGTTGCAGCCTTGCCGGTCTCATCGATGGCGCCTCGGTCTTCACGTCGATGGGATTCACGCCTCTTGACGGGCTGGTGATGGGGCGGCGGCCAGGCAGGCTCGATCCGGGCGCGGTGCTGTGGCTCGTCGAACGCCACGATGGTGATACCGCGGCCGTCGACCGCCTGTTCAATCGTGAATCGGGATTGCTGGGAGTCTCGGGTGTCTCGCCGGACATGCGCACGCTGCTGGCAAGCAGGGACGAGAAGGCGGCGCTCGCGGTCGCGATGTTCGTCGACCGGCTGGTCCTCGAGATCGGCTCGGCCGTGGCGGCCACCGGTGGCCTCGACGCCCTCGTCTTTACCGGAGGCATCGGCGAGAACGCAACGCCGGTGAGAGCGGCGGTGGTAGAATCTCTCGGCTGGCTCGGCCTGCATCTCGACGACGTCGCCAACGGGCGTCATGCGCCGACCATCACCCGTGGTCACCCCTCCGCCCACGTCATCGCCACGGACGAGGAACGCGTCATCGCCGCGAGCGCGTTGGCATGTGTGCGTTCCGGGACAATGCCGCGCCCGTCTTGAGATCGCCCATTGTCGTGTTGGCCGACCTCACAGCATCGATTGAATCCGGGCGGCAACTTACTTTGCGAGTGATCGCGTCAATTCCTGAGACTCGACAAAGTCAGACTCACCTTTCCGAACCATCAGGACAGACGGGAGCGGAGTGGGAACTTGGGTGCTCTTGGAGACCATAACTCGTTGTCACAAAAAACTTTTGCTTTTGCAGACACGCGCGGGCGGCCCGCACCACACGCGCGTGACCATCGGGCGCGTCGGAGTCATTGCGCCGGAGGAGGCGCCGCTGGGTGGCGCAGATCATCTCCCGGATCAAGGCCGGCGAGGAGCCTGTCCCCGAGCAGGAGGCCATGACGCCGGCGAAAGGGCCGATGGTGGGCGAGCTGGTGGAGGCCTATCTCAAGGAGGTGGTCGAGGTGCGCCTGCAGCCGAGATCGGCGAGGACCTACCGCAGCTCGATCGACAACCACATCCTGCCGGCGCTCGAGCGCAAGCCGGCGCTGTCGATTGATCATGCGGCGGTGTCGGCGTTCCATCATTCGCTGCGCGACACGCCCGTGGCGGCCAACAAGGCGGTCGACGTGTTGTTCCGGATTTATCGCGCGGCCGACGAGCGGGAGACCATCCCGGAGGGCAGCAACCCCTGCCGACAGATCGCGATGAACCGGCCTCGCCGCCACGAGGGCTTCCTGACCGACGAGGAGTTCCAGCGTCTCGGATGGGCGCTGGACGAGGCAAAGGAAAAGGGAGGCGCCAGGATGTACGCCGCGATGGCGGTCCGGCTGCCGCAAGAACGAGATCGTCAACTTGCACTGGGGCCATGTCGACCTGAAGTCCGGCGAGATGCGGCTCCCCGACACGAAGACTGGCCCCCGGACGGTGCAGATGTCACCGGCCGCCGTCGAGCTGTTGGGGCGTATCCCGCGGGTAGACGGCAACCCCCATGTCATTGTGGGCGCGCGGGGTGCGAACCCATGTCAAACCTGCAATCCCGTTGGGCGACAATCCGGGAACGCGCCGGGCTGGAGGACATGCGCCTGCATGACTGCCGCCATTATTCCTTCGCATCCCGGGCGCTGGCGCTCGGCAGGATGTTCGACTACAGCGAGGTGAAGACGACCGCGCGCCACGCGCATCTCGCCCGGGAATTGGTGCGTGAGGCCGGAGAGCGGGTTGCCGTGAGGGTCGAAGGGCTCCTGAAAAGAACTTCGCGGGGATCAACCCCTGACTCTGGTCGTTTGCTTGGGGGCTGCGAAGTCACGGGGCAACCTCCAGGAGCGTCCAGGGGCCTCCTGGAGGCCATGATGCAACCTCTGTGCGGGCCAACACAGGCTGCAGGAAAATGCGCAGATCATTGACGACCTGGACGAGTGAATCGGACGCTGTTGCGAGCCGGTCGCGGGCCAGGAAGGCCCGCCACTGGGCTTCCCGCTCAAGGGCAAAACGATCACTGAGACCGACAGGCACTTGCTCAGGCAAGAGGGTTCGGCGTCGCTCGAAGGTTTGCTGGATGGCGTTCGCCAGGTTGTCGCCTTCGAACGTGAACGTCTGCGCGATCATCCAGAGGTCGTAGAAGTCCTTCATGCGGCTGTTCGCGATGCCGAGCGAGACGATCGCTTGAGTCTTCTCGGCGACGACGGTTTCAGGCGGATAAGCGCGCAGGATGGGCGCGGGCGCGTCGAGAAGGGTGGGGTATTCGATCTCGATTAGCTCGGGCGTGATAACGTCGCCAAAACCGACATCGATCTGGATGGGCAGGCGCGCGCCGGCAATGGTCGCGCCGGTTCTGACGCGCACACCGGGATATTCGTCTTCGCTGCGGATTGGAGCGGCGTCGACGCCTGCAACGTCGAAGACGACTCCATCGTCAGGTGCCTCCGCAGAGCAGATGGAGCGAATGTTTGCCGCCACGATTGCGGGATCGGGATCGCCATGACCCAGCAAGTCGAGGTCCCGGGTCGGACGGAAGGGATCGTCCTGCCAGACGGTGAAGAGCATTGCACCCTTCAGGACAAACCGCTCGCGCTGGTCGGAGACGCCGAGGCGGTAGAGCAATCGCTCAAGCGCGTAGCGGGTAAGGAGAATCTGAAAATCGGTGTTTTCAACGCGGGCTCGCGCAAGCAATCGGGCGCGTACAGAGGCGCCGATATTGCGAAGCTCACGCGCCATCTGCGACCATCGCTTCCACATAGGGCCGCATCACGGACCAGACACGCGCCGTGCGAGCGAATTCCCAGAGCTGGTCGGGTGTGACGCGCCCGCCGCGGAGTCCCTTGAGGAGCCCTTCCAGCGCGATGTCGAGTCCGATCTTGTTGCGATACCGGAAGCAGTCGACGATCGACTTGGCGGGCTCGAATACAGGGACCTCAATACCCTCGATGAGATGCCGCTTCACCTCTCCCGCAAGGGCGTGGCTGCTGAACCGCACGAAGCGAACCGGGGGGTAATCGACCCTGGGCTTCCACCCGGCGCGATCGATGGCGATCCAGACGGATGAGGGCATTTGGAGAGTCAGTTCGTGAAACTGCAGCGCGGATGTCAGGCAGATCACGCCCTTTGGCACGAGAGCCGAGGCTTCCGCGAGGCTGCGCCGGGTATCCGGAATCGTGTCGGCCAGTTCGTAGAGGCCCCGGGCGACACGGACGACAGTCCCGTCCCGAACCAGGCGGGCAACCGTCTCGGGTCCGACGCCGGCGTCGCGCAGATCGGGCATGCGCACCAGCCCCCCCTGACCGAAGAGGTGCAGGGCCCTGTCACGCTGCTTGGCTGGTTGAGGTGACATTTGCTCTAATTCTATGTGCAAGAGCAGAGGTTATATCACAACGACGCAGAAAACCCAATGCCTCTTGTACAAGGGAACAGACAGATCTTGGAAGCACGCAGCTAGTGTTATGTCATGGAAATAACCTATACAATAGTGGCGTATCCCACTCCTGGAATCCGCTCATACCCCGTGGTCGACCGGTTGCCCCGTCCCGCTCAGCGAGGACAAAGAGTACCAGCTGCTCTGCATCGCCCGCTCCCGCTCACTGCCCCACGCGGTCGTGCAACGCGCGCAAATCGTGTTGGCCTTTGCCCAAGGTGAGTCCAACACGGCCATCGCCAGACGCGTGGGACTGAGCCACATCACCGTCGGCAAGTGACGCCGTCGCTACCTCGAGCAAGGACTTGGGGCCTGCACGACGAACTGCGGCCCGGGCGGCCCAGAACCCATGAAGACGAGCGCGTGGTTGAGGTGATCGACACCGCCCTCAAGGTCAAGCGGCCCGATGCGGCGCATCGTCGATAGGCGGCGTTCCGTTTCGCGGCGAGATCAATCGCCAGCATTGAGTGACGTGGCGACCGTCGCACACCCGACGACATCCGGTTCCGGATGACCGGCATCATGGGGAATGACGCGACATCTGCCCTGCCATTCCTGACAAGCACCGATGGTTCCGAAGGGGTTCGGACTCGACTGTGTGACAGTCTCCCCGGTGAACGCGCGGATATCCGGACAGAAAGGTGTTTGTGGACGGCCACCAATTGACCGGGCAACCGACTGCCACCCGTGCCCATGCGGATGTCACCGGACATCGGAAGTTGCCCCCGATGAGCGTCGCCGTCGTCAAGACACATTCGAAGGGAAGCGAAACGTCGCCCGGCCGCGCGTCTGCTCTTCCGGCGAGGTTCAGCCGGGATAGGCCTCCTCGTCCTTGTAGGGGAACCACCAGAAGTCCGCGGGCTTGTTCTCGTGGTCGATCATGGTGAGCTTGGTGTGGCGGAACTGGTCGATTCCCTCGCTGCCGAGCTGGCGGCCGGTTCCCGACATCTTGCGCCCGCCAAAGGGACCGGCATCGTTGTCGAGAAGTGCTGTGGCGTTGATCCACGTCATGCCCGCCTCGATCTCGTTGATGGACCGCATGGTCTCGCCGAGATCGTTCGTGAAGACGAAGGAGCCAAGCCCGTAGCGCGAGTTGTTGGCGTGTTCGAGGGCCTCGTCGAAACTGCCGACCCGGCAGATGGGCATCACCGGCCCGAAGCTCTCGTTGTTCATGATCTCCATGTCCGGCGTGCATTCGGTGAGAATGGTCGCGTCGCAGTAGTAGCCGCGGTTGAAACCCTCCGGGCGGCCGCCGCCGGTGACAACGCTCGCACCTTCGTCGATGGCCCGTGCGAGCAGGCCTTCATAGCGGTCACGCTCCCGCTGGGCAGCCATCGGTCCCATGTCCACCTTGTCGAGACCGTTGCCGATGCGCAGCTGGCGCGTCAGGCGCGTGACCTCGTCGACGAAGCGGTCGTGCACGGCGTCATGGACATAGAATCGCTCGGCAGCGGCGCACACCTGCCCGCAATTGAGATAGGCGCCGAACACCGCTCCCTGGGTGGCCATGGCCATGTCGGCCGACGGCAACACAAGGAACGGATCGTTGCCGCTGGCTTCCACGAGACAGCGCTTGAAGGAGGACGCGCAGGTCTGGGCGACAGCCTGGCCGGCAGGGATCGATCCGGTAAAGGCGACGCCGTCGACCCCGTCATGACCGACCAGGGCCTTGCCCGTCTCGACGGCTCCGGTGAGGCACTGCACGAGACCGGTTGGCAGGTGGTCGAAACACTCCATCATCATGAGCGAGGAAAAGCTCGTCAGTTCAGATGGCTTGAGGATGACCGCATTGCCGGCTCCAAGTGCCGCGCCGGCTTCCCAGCCGAACAGCACATAGGGGAAGTTGAAGGGAAGAATGATGCCGACCACGCCCAGTGGCGACTTGGTGACGACATGAAAGTCCCCGTCGACCACCGGACCGACAACGCGTCCGGCCTCGTGGCGCGAGACTTCCGCGTAGTAGTTGAAGGCAGTCGCGGTCCATTCCACCTCATCCGCCGATTCCTTGTAGGGCTTGCCCATCTCCCGGGTGAGGGCCTCGGCGAGGCGCGGCGTGCTTTCGCGCAGCCGGCGCGCCACCTCGTGAAGTTCCTCGGAGCGCTTGAGGCCGTTCATGCGGTCCCACTGTTTCTGGGCGCGCCGGGCGATGGCGACCGCCTCGTCGACCTCGTGAACCGTGGCGAAGGCCAGTTCGCCGTTGACCGCTTCGGTCGCCGGATCGATGGCATCGAATCCATCGCTCGACTCGCTGCGGCGCCAGCGGCCTTCCATGTACACCTGGCCCGACAGGTCCCTGAACGTCTCCGTCACCGTCATGATCTCTTTCCCCGTGGTCTGGTCCGGTGCCATTGTAGGAATCATCCCCGACCCCTCAAGTCTCCCAGGGAGGTGGCATGGAACCAGGACTACGGCCGCTCAACGGCTATGCGGACAGGATGTCGGTGCGGCCCGGAGAGACCATTCGCTTCCATGTGAGCTGCGACGGTCCGGCCACCTACCGCGCCGGCATCGTCCGTCTCCACTCGGCGGACGACAATCCCGCGGGCGCTCCGTTCAGGAGTGATTCCGTCGAGACACCGATCAGCGGCCTCCACGAGGGCAGCGCACACGTCATCCATGCCGGTTCCCACGCGGTCGTTCCGGAATCGCCGCACCTTGTTCCCGCTGGTGCCTTCACGCTCCAGGCGCTGGTCATGCCGACCACGCCGGAGAAGGGGCGCCAGGGCATCATCGGAACCTGGTCGCAGAGCGACCACACCGGTACCAGCCTCGTCGTCGGCGACGATGGCGCCGCGGGCCTGGTTGTCGGAAACGGCCAAGCCAGCGTCATTGCCACCACGGGCGAGGCGATGGTGGCGGGCGCCTGGTATCGCGTCGCCGCAACCCTTGATCCGGATTCAGGCATGATGAGCCTTCTCCAGCAGGCACTCGACACAGGCCGTCCGCTGCTGCGCCGGGTCGCGATTCCGTTCCCGCCGGTGCTGCGGACGACCCGCTTGCTGATGGCCGCCTGGCATCGTGATGCCGGGGATGGCCGCGGCTATCACGCCGGCTGCTTCAACGGCCGGATCGAGGCGCCACGGGTGGCGTGCCGTGCCTTCACTCCCGACGAGATCGTCATCGCCGGAGCCCGTCCGGCGGCCCCGGCGGTCCGTGATGCGGTTCTGGCCGCCTGGGACTTCTCGCGCGGGATCGACACGTTCACCATCGAGGATGTGTCCGGTCACGGTCACCACGGGACTCTCGTTCACCTCCCCGAACGCGCCGTGACCGGTGCCGCATGGAGCGGCCTCGAGATGTCCTGGCGCCATCGGCCCGGGGACTATGCCGCGATCCACTTCCACGATGACGACATCCATGATGCCGGGTGGCCGGCAAGCCACGTCTGGCAGGTACCCGAAGACACCCCGAGCGCCATCCATGCGCTCCATGTCACGGCCGGAGACGCCGAGGACTTCATTCCCTTTGCCGTCGTGCCGCCCCGCGGCCGGCGGACCTCTGACGTTTGCTTCCTCATGCCCACCGCCACCTACATGGCCTATGCCAACTCGGGCCGGCACTTCCGCAACGACACAGTCGAGATGAAACAGTTTCGCGCCACCGTCATGACGCGCGACGACTGTTTTCTGCAGGCCCATTCGGAGTACGGGCTGTCAACCTACGACACCCATTCCGACGGCGGCGGCGTCAGCCTCTCGTCACGCCTGCGTCCGGTGCTCAACTTCCGGCCGAAGGGGCGCGTGTGGGGACTCGTTGCCGATACCCACATCACCTCCTGGCTGGACCAGGCGAGCGACGGCTTCGACATCGTCACCGACGAGGAACTCGATGGAGAGGGGCTGGCCGTGCTCGAGGGATATCGTGTCGTCGTCACCGGCAGCCATCCCGAGTACCACACCGCGGCCATGCTCGACGCCCTGGAGGCCTGGCTGGCCCGGGGTGGGCGGTTGATCTACACCGGCGCCAACGGGTTCTACTGGCGCATCGCCCTCAGGCAGGATGTTCCGGGAGTCCTGGAGTGCCGCAAGACCGAGGGCGGCACCCGGTCCTGGGTGTCGCGGGCGGGCGAGTCCTTCATGAGTCTCACCGGAGAGTACGGTGGTCTGTGGCGGCGCAGCGGGCGTCCGCCACAGCAGCTTGCCGGCATCGGCTTCACGGCCCAGGGCTTCGATCGTTCCACATGGTACCGGCGCACCCCTGCCGCCGATGATTCCCGCGCCGCCTTCATCTTCGCCGGCATCGATGACGAGATCATCGGCGATGCCGGCCTCGTCGGTGGCGGCGCCGCCGGCCTCGAGATCGATCGCGCCGACCCCCGGCTCGGCACACCTCCCCATGCGTTGGTCGTCGCCCGGTCGCAAGAGCATGCCGCCGGCATGCTGGTGGTACTCGAGGAACTCACCTCCAACCAGCCGGTGATTGCCGACGATCATCCCCTGGTGCGGGCCGACATGACCTTCTTCGAGCACCCGGGAGGCGGGGCGGGGTTCCCCCCCGGGGCCGACCCCCTTCGGCTGGGCCCTGCCGGTCAACGGCTACGACAACCCGGTCGCCCGCCTTCTCGGCAACGTCCTCGAACGCTTCCGCGACCCGGCGCCCTTCGTGACGCCTGTGCCCGCGATGCCCCGCGCCGAACCTGGTGGATGATCATCACGCTTCCCACTGGCGAGACAGCCGAGGGGAGCCGGATCAACGAGGATGTCGAATAGCACTTCGACATCACCATCACCGACACCTCCCTGACCTGGTGCCGTCGTCAGGACAGGATCGATCAGGAGGCCTGCTTCGACGGGGTCTGTGTCATGCGCACCAGCCTTGAGGACATCGCGCCCGATGCCGCTGTCGAGGCCCGCAAGAGCCATGCCACCGTGGAGCGTGCCAAGACCGATCTCGGGATCCGACCGGTCTGCGTCACCGCCGAGGATCACGTCCGCGGACATGTGCTCCCGAGCACGGAGGCCTGGTACGTGGAATGGCACATGCGCCAGGCCTTGCGACGCAGTGATGACCGACAGGCGGCGCGGCGCCAGCGCACCACGGCGGTGAAGAAGGCGCAGAGACCCCCCGGCGGACTGCCGGTGCACAGCTTGCGCACCCTCATCGACGATCTCTCCAGCGTCATCCGTCCGCCTGGCGCCGGCAGGGAACGCGCGACCATCGTCACCCGACGGACCAGGCTGCAGAGCCGCGCCTTCGAACTCCCGGAGATCAACCCGGACCGGACTGTTCCCATGGACACGACAGGTCGAGACCACGGGCCTCAGCCCGACAATCGCGTCAAATCGCGACGTTGGAAACAACCCGTCCACCTGAGACCCGATGAGGTTCCGGCTGACAGCGGTGCGCTACAGCCCGTGAATGGTCAACGCTGTTGTCCGGCTGTTGGGCAACGTCATGCGGCGCTGTCTCGGTTGCCACACCCGGGGGCTGACGTGGCCTGTGCGTCCGGCTGGTCTGTCTAATTCACCCACGCTGACGAACATTCTTGCGCCGGTGGCAGGATTCCCGCTCATGAGCGAGGGTCGCCACCATGACGAGGATGTGGCCAGGTGTTGCTCATGTCTTCGGAGCCTTCGTACCCCATGACAAGCCGCCACCCACGATCCCGTTCACGTTGTATTCGCCGCAAGGGACAGTCACAATCGTAACCCTCATCCTCATTCCGGAGACCAAAATGAAAGCCAGAGAAATCGCGGATCTCTACAAGAGTGGGCAGATCTCGCGTCGTGATTTCAACAAGTTTGCATCCGCACTGGGTGTCGGTCTTGTGACCGTCCCGGTGACCCGAAACGCTGCCGCTGCCGGCACGCCCATCTATTTTGGCTGGGCCGGTTACGACAACGAGGGATTCATCGGTTCCTATCTCGAAAAGCACGGGGCGCCGCCCAACTATTCATTCTGGGGATCGGAGGACGAAGCGTTCCAGAAAATGCGCGCCGGCGGCTTCCAGCCGGACGTCATGGCGCCTTGCACCTATGAACTGTTCAAGTGGAACGATGGAGGTCTTCTCGCTCCGCTGGATCCGGAACGCCTTGTGCACCTTCCCGACATGTTCCCCAGTCTCGAGAACATCGAAGGATCGATCATGAACGGTCAGCGCTTCTTCATGCCGATTGACTGGGGCAACTCCACCATCATCTATCGCCGCGATCTGGTCGGCGAGAAATGGCGCGACGAAAACGTTTCCTGGGAGATCTTCTATACGGACGAGTTCCGCAATCGTCTGGGTTTCTACGACTCCGCCGGCGCGATTGTCGAGATTTCCGCTCTTGTGCTCGGCTACGACAACATCTTCACACTGACCGACGAACAACTGGTTGAAGTGCGCAAGATGGTTGCCATCCAGCGCGACAACATGCGGATGTACTGGGGGGACCAGACGGAAGCCGTGCAGGCCCTGGCGTCTGGTGAACTGGTCGCAAGCTACGGGTGGAACGATGCCTATGTGACCCTGAAATCCCAGGGTATCGATGTCGGCCTGGGGATACCCAAGGAGGGTATCTTCACGTGGTGTTGCGGTCTGGTCATGCATGCAGAAACCGAATTGGTCGACGAGTCTTATGACCTGATCAACGCCTTCGCGAGTCCGGAAGCCGGTGCCTTCGAGATCTCGAACTGGGGCTATGGTCACGCCAACATGAAGGCGTTCGAGCTTGTTTCTGATGACGTTCTCGAGGAACTGGGGCTTTCGACGCCCGAGAGTCTTCTGGGCAACGGGATTTTCTTCCAGGCCTTGGCTCCCGAGATCGAGGAAAGCTACATTCGGCTGTGGGACGAGGTGCGCGCCAGCTACTGACCGTACCGCGACGGTTGAGGTGAGTCCGGCACATCCTCGTGCCGGGCTCACTTCTCCGGCGATTCCGAGTAGCCGTCCACCACCCGGGTAGCGTGGGAGTCGGTCACCGTCATTCGCCCCGTTCACTCCTCGGGCGACGTCGCGGAAAGGAGCCGGCTTCGGGGCAGTGGCGCCGCCGACCGGAGTCCATTCGACTCATGATGACAACATGTCTGGCGCAGGAGGGCGTCCAGGGGATTTCGGCTGCAGCCTCCAGGAAGGGAACGTCCGCCGGGGCACCAACGGCGATGGCGGAGCCGAAGGAAAGACTGAAGGGTCGGGGCGCCGGGCGTGCGGCCACCAGCATCAGGGCCAGCAATCCCAGGCGAGCGCGGTGACCGCAAGCAGGGCGCTGCGTCAATCATCTTCGCCAGGTCCATCCGGTCAACGGTTGCGACAGTCCGGTTGCCCGCCTTCTCGGCAACGTCCTCGAACGCTTCTGAGACCCGGCGCCCTTCGTGATGCCGAACCCTGCGATGCCCCGCGCCGAACCTGGCGGATGATCATTGCGCCCCGATTGACGCGGCACACGGAGGACGTGGACTCACTCGCCGAACGCAACGCTTCGTGTCGGCCAGCAGCCCTTGGCGGAACTTGGCTCCCGCTCCAACGCGATTCCGAGTTCCCTCGCGGCTCCTTCGAGAAGGAGCTGATACACCCTGTCGACCGACATGCCCTTGTGGTGGATGACGACGCGAATGCCGAGACCGTCAGCCAGGGACACGAAGCGGGCCGCCACGTCATCGGACGGAGAATCGGTTGTGAATTCTCCGCTCTTGATGCCTTTGTCGATGACCGACCGGACCCGGCCTGCCCAGCGCTCCCAGAGTTCCGAACCAAGAGCGGCGAAGTCCGGGTCCCTGTTGCACAGGGAGAAGAACTCGAGCCACAGGGAGTTGATGGCTTCGAAGGGTTCCCTCGTCAGCATGCGGCAAAGGTGTTCGACGTCCTGCCAGGCCGTGCTGTCGTCCTGCAGACGGGACTCGTAGGAGGCAAGGGATTCCTCGAGTTTCCACCGAAAGGTCTCACGGACGAGATTGTTGCGACTCCTGAAATAGTGCTGGATCATTCCGATAGACACGTGGGCTTCGTCCGCGATGTCGATGAGTCGCGTGTGGTGGACACCCCGTCTGCTGATGACCCCGCCCGCCGCTTCCAGTATCTCCCGGCGACGTTTCCGTGCGCGAGCGCCGGAGGTTCCGGCGCCGGTGACTCCCTCGCTCACCCATTGTGATGACGTCTGCGACAAGCCTCTCTCCCGATGCGAACATCCCCTCTTCATCGTCGAATGTAGCGGGGCAACCCTGTTTGATCGGCAAGCTATCGACAGGGTCACAATACCATAATATTATTTCTTGCTCACGTGTCGGGTTGACACTTGGTGATTTGATCCCCGGCACAACACAACAGGGAGGATCGTCATGTCAGATGACAGAGGTATCATCAGGACAGTCTCATCGTTCGGTTCACCTATCTCCCGCCGTCGTCTCCTTCACGCATCGGCCCAGGCAGCCGTCGGATTGAGTGTTGCCCCGGCGCTCGCCTCGACCAACATCGCAGATGGAGCCGTGGGTGGAGACATCGACTATTTCTGGTACGAGGGTTACGACATGCTGGGTCTCGCACCCATGGACGCCTGGATGGAAGAGGCCGGGGTCACGATGCGATCCTCGTACATTTCGGCCAACGCCGACGTCATTGCCAAGCTCCGGCGTCCCGGAGGTGTCACCTGGGATCTGATCGGTACCTTCAACGGCCTCGCCCGCAGGCTTGAAGATCTGGTGATTCCCATCAGTCCGGACGAGGTTCCGCTCTCGCACAAGATCCATCCGACCTTTGCCGATGAACGGTTCTTCAAGAACGAGAACGGCGACTGGATTCTTGTCCCGTTCACATGGGGCCGTTCCGTGACGAATTATCTGCCGGATCGCATCGATCCGCCGCAATCATGGTTCGACCTCCTGAAGGACGAATACAGGGGGCATGTCGGTTGGGGCGGCGGCCCTGATGGCGGCATGGTGATCGCGGGCCGTACACTCGGAATAGAGAGTACGCCGCTCTACAGCCGGCAGGAGTTCGACGAAGTCATGAACTTCATGCGGAAGATGCGTGATCAGGCGCCGGCGGTCGGCATGTCGTTTGGAGATGTGGCCGAACTGATGGCGTCCGGTGACATCTGGTGCACCTACAACGGTTGGGAACCCGTATCGGCATGGGCCAACGATCGTGGAGCCAATGCGGCGAATGTCGAACCGAAGGAAGGCGGAATCGGCTGGGTCGAGGCCTTTGCGATTCCCGAGATCTCCGACAACAAGGCCACCGCTCTGGCATTCATCAACAAGGTGCTCGAGCCTGAAGTCCAGGCGGCGATCGGCTCCAACATCCAGGTGGCGGTCGTCAACATGGACGCCGTGCCATTGATGGATGAAAAGTCCGCCAGTCTCTACGACTATGGTGATCTTGAAAACGCGCTGGCGCGCAGCCCCCTGACCCCATGGCCACCGGACGAAACGACCGACGAGGTTGTGGGCTATCTGGAATGGTTGAACGAATGGGCGAAACTGAAGGCAGGCGGATAGTTGGTACCCCGGCATTGCCCGGGGGACAGTACGGCGCGGGGAGGGCCTGGGTTCTCCTCGCGCCGGGTTTCCTTGCCCTTGCGCTGACGTTTGTTGCGCCGCTCCTGCTGTTCGGGGCCTATGCCTTCGCGCGCGGCGGACTGTTCACGGTCACATGGGACTTCACTCTCGACAACTTCGTGACCGTTCTGACAGACCCCTTCGTCGGGCTGCTGATTGTTCGCTCGCTCATCACGGGGTTCATCGTTGCAGGCATCTGCCTCGTGATTGCCCTGCCGCTGGCGTTCTACCTCAGGTTCCGGGCAGGCAGACTCGAGACGCCGCTGTTCGTGTTGCTGGTCGTGGCCCTGTTCGTGAGCTACCTCGCCAGGATCTACGCTTGGCGGGCACTGTTCACCTCGAGCGGAGTGTTTACCGTCCTCATCGAGTCACTGGGAGTCACGGAGCCTCCGCAACTGCTCTTCACGCGCACACTGGTGGTCATCGCCCTCGTGCATATCTATCTGCCCTTCGTCACACTGGCGATCTACGCGGCAATGCGCAATCTTCCCCGCACGGTGCTTGAAGTGGCCGAGGATCTGGGGGCGACCGGACTCATGAGCTGGCGCCGCGTCATTCTCCCCCTGATGGCGTCGACATCGCTCGCTCCCTTCATGTTCACCCTTGGTCTCGCTGCGAGCGACTTTGCGACGCCGCAGCTTCTGGGTGGAACGAAGGGCACGCTGGTTGGCGTTCTCGTGCAGCAGCAGTTTGCGGAAGCGGGCAATTTTCCGATGGGAGCCGCGATGTCCCTTGTGCTCCTCGTGGTCTTCGTGCTGCTGTATTTCGCCTTGACGTCGCTCCTGTTCGCGACCCGGCTCCATCGTGTTTCTGTACGTCTCTAGGCGATAGCGGGAGGAGGCGGAGCGATGGGACGAAAGCCGGCACTGGCAAACCGCATCCTGGCGGGAGTGTTTGTCACTGCCGTTTTCGTGTTCCTGTTCGCACCCGTCCTGATCGTCGTCGTGTTCTCGTTCCAGGGGCCACCGAGGCTTGGGCCGCCCCTCGAGGACATCGGGCTGCATTGGTACCGGAGAATGTTCAACAACACCGTCTACATGGACGCATTCCGGAACACGATCGTTCTGGCAGCCATCAGCATGGTCATAGCACTGGTCCTGGGAACGATGACGGCGCTCGGGCTCAGGCGGGCCGGCCGCAGGCTGGGCGCCCTGGGCAACATCCTGTTCTTCATGCCGCTGGCGACACCGTCACTTTTCGTCGGTCTGGCGCTTCTCGCCTATTTCGACACCGTGGGTGTTCCCCTGTCGCACGGGACGGTGGCGGTTGCCCATTTCCTGTGGGTCTTTCCCTACTTCCTGATCGTGGCTCGATCCGGACTGGATCGGCTCGACCCGCAGTACGAGGAAGTGGGCGCCGATCTTGGCCTGGCTCCGCTGGGTCAGTTCAGGCGTATCGTTCTGCCGCTCACGTTCCCCATCCTTATTGGCGGGGCGGTCCTGGCGTTCTCCCTGTCGACGGATGAATTTGTCCGCACGTTGTTCACCATCGGTCCCGACAGCACGATACCCATCGTGTTGTGGGGACAGTTCCGGAGAGGTAGCGATCCGACGGTCAACGCGCTGGCCACGATTCTGCTCGTGATCAGCATCACTGCGGCGATAGCGGCCCTCGGTCTCGTCGGCGCGCGTTTCAACCGTAACGCGCGGACCTCCGGACGCGGCCGCAAGGGGGTTGCAGGATGACGCAGCAAGGCTCGGGAGGACGCCTTGTTGTCACGGGTGTCCGCAAGCGCTTCTCGCAAGTCGTCGCCCTTGACGGTGTCAGCCTGGATTTCCGGGAGGGAGAGTTCGTCACTCTCCTGGGGCCCAGCGGTTGCGGCAAGACCACACTCCTTCGCATCGTCGCCGGGTTCGACTGGCCGGATCACGGCACCGTGGTACTCGACGGTCAGGACATCACCCGGCTTCCTCCCTACCATCGACCCGTCAACACGGTCTTCCAGAAGCCGGTACTCCTGCCTCACCTGGATGTCTTCGAGAACATCGCCTTCGGATTGCGGTCAAGGCGGATGCCCGAAGACTCGATCCGCAAGACGGTGACGGGCATGCTCGAGGTTGTGCGCCTTGCAGGGTATGAACGGAGGCGCTCGGACGAACTCAGTGGTGGTCAGGCGCAGCGCGTCAACCTTGCCAGGGCGCTCGTCAATCAGCCCCGTGTGCTGTTGCTGGATGAACCGCTGTCGGCTCTCGATCTTCAGGTCCGCATGGAGATGCAGGCGGAACTCAAACGCATTCACAGGGAGACCGGCGTCACCTTTCTCTACGTGACTCACGACCAGCAGGAAGCGATGGCGATGTCCGATCGCATCGCCGTCATGAATGAAGGGATGATCCGGCAAAGCGGGACGCCGATGGATGTCTATCATGCTCCGAACTGTTACTTCGTGGCCAGTTTCGTCGGCAATGCCAACGTCCTGCCGGTGATCGTGGACAGCGATCACGAGACCGGAGACTGCGTGCGTGTAGCGGACACCGACGTCAAGGTACGCGTAGAAGACATCCCTGAGGATGTGCGGAACGGCTGGATCAGCATGCGGCCCGAAACCCTCCGCCTGACACCTCCCGATGAGGCCGGGATCGTGGGCAGGGTCACCGACAGGAGCTTTCTGGGGGCGCATGTCATGTGGCGTGTCGACGTCGGACCTCACGAGATTCGCGTGCAGGGAGAGGTTGGTGAGGATGGGGTGGCCCGGTCCGGTGATCTTGTCGGTATCAGGCCGGATCCGAGATGGGTGCGGTTTCTCCGGGACTGATGTCCGGTATCCGCAAGAGCCGTGAAGACGAGCAGCACCCGGGAGCGATCATGCGGCAATCGTGTCGTTGAAGGGTGGCCCCGACACTCCGGGGGAAGAAAGCCGGCCATTCTGGCAACACTGCAGTGTTGCCGCCGGGAGATGCCCAAGTCACCGGGATGATGCTGCAGCACTGACCGGCATGCCGAGAAGGAGAGGCGAGCGACATGTCCAAAGTTCCCACCTTGCTGGACCGATACCGTCTGATGGTGACCATGCGGGCCTTCGAGGAAGCCTGCGCGCAGGGCATTCCGACGGGCGAACTGCGCGGCGAGCTTCATCTTGCCGATGGTCAGGAGGCGGTGGCGGCAGGAATGGTGGGCGCCCTGCGCTCAGATGACTGGATGGTGAGCACGCATCGCGGCCACCAGCATGCCATAGCAAAGGGTGTTCCCCTCGAAGAGATGATGGCCGAGGTCTACGAGAGGGTGACGGGCTTGAGTCGGGGCAAGGGCGGACATGTCCATCTGTTCGACATGGAGCGCAGGTTCTCGGTAACGGGAATTGTCGGATCCTCGTTGCCGGTTGCGCTCGGGCACGCCTACGCGTGCCGCCTGGACGATTCCGACAGTATCGCCGTCGGAATCACGGGCGACGGGGGCACCAACACCGGGCAATTCCATGAGACGATGAACATGGCCGCCATATGGAAGCTCCCCCTGGTGATTCTGGTCGAGAACAACCATTACGCCATCTCGGTGCCGGCCGAGGAGGTGATTGCCGGGAGGGGAATCGCCGAACGCGCCGAAGCCTACGGCGCGTGGGGACGCCGTGTCGACGGCACGGACGTCGAGGAGGTTGCCGCCGCGTTCGCGGAGGCCGTCCGGCATGCGCGCGGTGGCAGCGGACCGGCACTGCTGGAGGCCGTGTGCTTCCGGTTTCGCGGGCACTACGAAGGCGACATCGACCACTACCGGAAGTCTGTGGTGAAACGCCGCATGCGCGAAGAGGGTGATCCCCTGGCGATCGTCCGCCATCGCCTGCTTGAACGCGGCGAAGTGGACGAAGCGGTGATTGCGGGTGTGGAAGGCGAGGCCCGGGACCGGATCCGCGACATCCTGCAGAAGGTCAGAGAGGCTCCCGGCCCGGATGCGGCGGAAGCGTTTCGGGATGTCTTTGCGGAGGTGTCGGCATGAGTGAGAACGGGAAACAGGCGCCGGACGGGCGACAGCTGAACATTTCCCAGCTGATTGCCGAGACGATCGGAATCGAGATGGAAAGGGATCCCGGAATCGTGTTCCTCGGAGAGGATATCGGTTACTCGGGTGGAACCTTCGGTGCCAGCCGCGACCTCTTCCGGCGTTTCGGGGAATGGCGCGTCCGTGACACGCCGATATCCGAGATGGGGTTCGCGGGCATGGCCGTCGGTCTGGCCATGAGTGGCTGGCGGCCGCTCGTCGAGATCATGTTCGTGGATTTCATCGGTGTGTGCCTCGAGCCGGTCTACAACGCCATTGCCAAGAATCGCTACATGTCGGGAGGTCATGTCGCCATGCCGGTGACGATCCGGGCAGCTGGCGGCTGTATCGGCGTTGCGGCGCAGCACTCCCAGACCCTGTGGGGAATGCTGGCCCATCTGCCGGGGCTCAAGGTGGTGGCGCCGAGCAACCCCCTTGACTATCGGGGACTGCTTGCAGCATCGATCGAATCGGAGGATCCGGTGATCGTCATCGAACACAAGGATGCCTATCTCCGCAAGACGACAGAGTTTCCCTTTGGCACCGAAGTTCCGCGTGGGCGCTACACCGTCGAACTCGGCAAGGCGAATGTCGTTCGCCGGGGTGGCGACCTGACTCTTGCCACCTTGAGCACCATGGTCGAGAAGAGTCTTGCCGCAGCAGACGTTCTCCATGCCGAGGGGGTCGGCGTCGAGGTCATCGACCTGCGCACCGTCGTGCCGCTCGACGACGCCACGGTTACCGACTCCGTTGCCAGGACCGGCCGGTTGCTTGTCGTCGACGAGGATTACCTGAGTTTCGGGTTGTCCGGTGAGCTTGTGTCACGTGTCGTCGAGAATCTCGGACCGTCCGCGGTCAAGGGAGTGTCCCGCCTCGCGAATCCCGACCTGCCAATCCCGGCGGCCCTTTCCCTCGAGCGCGAGGTCATCCCGAACGAGGCGAGGATCCTCTCGGCGGCCCGGGCGATAGTCGGGAGCGGATGACACATGACCATTCCCGGAAAGTGGCTCACGCCGCGTGTTCCCCACCGTGAAACCCCGGATCGCCGGTCATGACGTTCGCCGGAAAGACAGTCATCGTCACCGGTGCCAGGAGCGGCATCGGTTTCGCCACAACGCAACGGTTCGCTGCTGACGGTGCGACCGTCATCATGGCGGATGTCAGGGATGCCAGAGAGGAAGCCGCCCAACTCGCCGAAGCTGGAAACGACGTGCGGTTCGTGCGTACGGATGTCAGCCGGGAGGCGGAAGTTCAGGCTCTGATCGACGGCGTCGTTTCCCGCAATGGCGAGGTCGACATCCTTGTCAACAACGCCGGCATCGTGTTGGCGCGGACCGTCCCGGACACGACCCTGGAAGAATGGGACCGGCTCCTCGATGTCAACCTCAAGGGTGCCTTCCTGTGTTGCAGGGCGGTGATTCCGCTGATGCGACAACGGCGCCGCGGGGTGATCGTCAACGTGGCGTCGGAGCAGGGGCTGGTCGGCGCCGCCACGAACGCGGCCTATACCGCCACCAAAGGCGGCATCATCCAGCTCACGAAGTCGATGGCCATCGATCACGGACAGGACGGGATCCGGATCAACTGTGTGGCGCCGGGGCCGGTGAAGACACCCCTGTTCGACACGTTCGTGGAAGGTGTCGAGGACCCGCAAGCCGAGCTCCGGGGTTTTCTTGATGCCACGATCCTCAAGCGCCTTGGCCGTCCGGAGGAAATCGCGAACGTCATCGCGTTTCTGGCATCGGACGAGTCGTCCTACATGACGGGATCGGTCGTCGTCGTGGACGGCGGACTGACCGCGATGTGACCCACGGGACCGGAAACGATGATCGGTGAGAAGACGAAGGCCGTCGAACTCTTCTGGCAACAATGCCGGAAGAACTTCGACATCGAAACATCCGCATACCATGCATGCTCGCTGGCTGACCCGCGGTACCTGGATCCCTCGGTACCGAACCTTGACCTGTCGGATCACCCGCGCCTCATCAGAAGCCGCCGGAAGAACGGCACGGCCCACCTCGAGATCGATTTCGGGCGCACCGGGGTCCCGCGCCGCGCGATCGGCGACTACTGGCTCATCGTGGACTTTGACAGCGCCCCTCTCTACCTGGTCCGGATCATCGACGTTCTTGTCTTCCGGTTCAGCGATGTCCCGCAGTCCTGGGCCGAGGTGGAAGGAGAGGGCGATTGCAGCCTGGCGTGGTGGCGCGATGCCCATCGGGACTACTTCAGCCGCCAGTGCGCTCTCTGGGGCATCCCGTGGCAGGAAGATCTGCGGGTCGTCTGTGAACGCTGGGACCTGGTGGCCTCTGCCGACGGAGACCACGTCCAGGCCTGAGTGCAGGGCATGGTGGTGTCCGCCACCCGTTCCACGACAAGTACGTCCCCGCCGCCGCCGGCTGTCAGGCGCCGGGGACATGGAAGGCGACAAGCGTGCCGATGGCGATGGCCGGAGCGAAGGGCATGCCGCGGTGCCGGCGGCCGGTGAGGACGAGCGCCAGGGCGATGAGACCGCCGGAGAGCGCCGTGGCGCAAAGGAAGGGGACGAGGCCGCCGAATCCGGTCCAGCAGGCGACCGCGGCCATCAGTTTGGCGTCACCGGCGCCGAGCCATCCAGCCCATGCGAGAGCGAGGCCGATGACGAGAATGCCGCCGCCGCAGACAAGGTGCCAGGCGATGTCCCGGTCGCCGTCAAGGATGGCGACGAGGACATAGGTGGCGGCAATCGCCAGCACCACGGGATCAGGGATCTTCTGCCGGCGCAGGTCCTCGACCGCCGCAATCGCGACGAGGATCACCAGTACAAGGGTGGCCTCACTCACCCCTCGTCCTCCCCGTCTCCCCTGCACTGCGGATGATCATGCCATCAAGCGGCTCAACCGACACACCGATAGCCCATTTGTGCTTCCGTCGCCGAATGACCTTTCCCTGCCCACATCGCAAACACCATCGGTCTGGCACCTCGCTTGCATACGCGCCGGGATCGAGGATGTGCGTCTTCACGGCCTGCACGAGCTCTGCCTCTCATGTTGTCATGCAGGGAATTCCGATACCGATGGTGGCGCGCCTTCCGGGACACCGGCAGGCTTCGATGACCCGCGCTATGCCACATCGCCGACAGAGATGCCGAAACAGCTGCTGAACGGATCGGTCGGGTGACTGGTGGTCTGCCTGGGAAGCCTGAGGGCACAGATCAATCCGTCGGTGCGGCCGCATCGGCCGCGTCACTCACTCGACTCGCGCCGATGGTGCCGGTGCGGGCTCACGCGATTCTACCGCAGAGGTTCCCGCAGCGCTGCCGACGGTCGGGCGTCCCGGCGGGTGATTGCGGCGTGTAACGTGACGCGCTACAGTGACTCATGAGCATCAGGCACAAGGGACTGCGGGCACTGCACGACCGCGACGATGCGGCGCGGCTTCCCGCCGGTTTCGTGCCACGGCTTCGGCGTATCCTGTTCCGTCTTCAAGAGGCAACGCATCCGGGCAGCGCCGATGCGCCGGGCTTCCGGCTGCATCCACTCAAGGGCGACCGCGCGGGCCAGTGGAGCGTTCGCGTCACCGGCAACTGGCGCGTGGTGTTTCTCTTCGAGGACGGCGAGGCCGTGGACGTGGACCTGATTGACTACCACTAACCGAAAGAGAGCACTGACCATGAACGACATTGCGAGCGATCGCGTCGGGCCGATGGTGAATCCGCCACATCTGGGCGAACTCATCCGGGAAAGCATGGACGATGTGGGCTGGAACGTGACCGAGACGGCGGCGCGGCTCGGCTGCGAGCGGGGAACGCTGTCCCGCCTGCTGAACGGCAGGGCAGGAGTGTCGGCGAACATGGCGCTGGCGCTGGAAGATATCGGATGGGGCACCGCCGAACACTGGCTTCGGATGCAAGCTGCCTACGAGCTTGCACAGGCGCGGCGGGAGAGGGTTGTCGCGGAACGCGGCGCGGGCGCACTGCACGCATGATCGGTTGTCGCACCAGCGCGGCTGGACCGAGTACTGTCCTGGCGACTGTCCATCATCCGCTTTCAGCCAACGGAAGGCCGTTCGGTACGCGGCTCAAAACGGACGGCGCGGCCTGATTCGCCTGTCGTGGAACGAGGTTCGCGCCCGCGTCGCCGCTTTCGCCGAATCCCGGAAGGATGCAGCCTGCAAAAGGGGTGAGACGCAGATCTTATGCAAGGGCGGGGCAAGCGCCAGGAAGGCGATCGGTCAGGCTGCGCCGTATACACTGGAGGAAGAAGGTTTCCTCAAGTCTGCCGCCAGGAGCGTAGTACGCAGGGCGGCAGAGGTCGAATACGGACCGGATCCGAGCCTCAAGGAAGATCATGCTGGACGACATATGACGGCGCGCTTTGCGGCCGTCTTCAGGGGCGGCACTTGCCCGGAACCGTCGTTCGTCACACCGGGGTGAGAGCGTTTGTGCGGTCGGGCGCCTGACGCTAACATCCACGGCGTTCTGGAAGCGGCCACATGGAGTGCCGCTCCATTCATTGAGGAGGATACCGGAACCATGCAAATCAGAAGATTGATGCTGCGCTGTGCGGCGGTTGTTGCCACGGCGGGCCTCGTATGTCCCGCGGTGGCGGAAGAGACCTACGGGGGCACGCTGGTGGCGGCGTTCTCGGCCGATCCGGGAGGATTCGATCCGGCCCGCGGCCCGAGCGGCATGTCGCACGTGGTGATCGAGCAGGTCTATTCGACCCTGCTCAACCTGGACGAGAATGCCCAGCCCTATGCCGGGATCGCCGAATCCTGGTCCCAGGCCGAGGATGGACTGTCGTGGACCTTCACCCTGCGCGATGGCCTGACGTTCCACAACGGCGAGGCGCTGACCGCCGAGGATGTCGTCTTCTCGTTCGAGCGCATCCTCGCCCCCGACTCGGGCTATGCCTACAGTTCACAGATCGAGACCATCGCGGAAGTCGTGGCGGTGGACGATCTGACGGTCGAATTCCGGCTCAACCGGGTGACGGGACCGTTCGAGATCTACATGGCCTTCCCCGGTTCATCGATCGTGCCGAAGGATCTCGTGGAAACCGACTGGGATCTCAATGCCCATCCGGTGGGCAGCGGACCCTTCAAGTTCGTCTCCTACACGCCCCGCGATTCGATCGTCTTCGAGAAGAACGCGGACTACTACGAGGAAGGACGGCCCTATTTCGATGGCATGGTCTACCGGATCATCTCGGACCCGACGGCGCTTTCCAACGGGTTGAAGTCCGGCGAGATCCACTTCTCCAACGAGGTACCGCCCAAGGACTGGAGCGCCATTGTCTCGCAGGACAACATGGTCGATGCGGCCATCGAGGGATCCCGCTATTTCTGGATGGTGCCGAACCATACCCGTGAACCCCTCGGCAATCCGCTCGTGCGCCGGGCCATCGCCCATGCCCTCAACCGGGCAGCGATCGTGCAGGGTGCGTTCTACGGCCAGGCGACAGCCATCGTGGGCGGGGTGATCCCCGAGTGGAACTGGGGCTTTGCGGGCCTCGCCGAGTTCGCGCCCGAAGGCGACATCGAAAAGGCGAAGGCGCTGATGGCCGAGGCCGGAGTCGCGGAAGGAACGCCGCTTTCGCTCACCATGGTGTCGTCGTGGCCTCCGATGATGTCGATGGCGCCGATCATCCAGGCCAACCTGGCGCAGATCGGCTTCAATGCGACGATCGACACCATGGAGGTGCCGCGCTACTGGGACGAAGTCTGGGGTCCCTCCAACTTCGATCTGACCGTGATGTACTGGCTGTCGCCTTTGGCGGATCCGGATGACTTCGTGACCAACACCTACGCCACGACATCCGCCGTCAACGTGCAGCTCGGCGGTTCGCAGGAGATGGACGATCTCATGCTGGCAGCCAAGTCGGCCGTCACCATCGAGGAGCGCAAGGCGCTTTATCTCGAACAGCAGCAGCTCTCCCTCGACACCATGGACGTCATACCCGTGGTGAACGGCTGGGTGCTGACGGCGCACAGCGACAGCCTGAAGAACTTCAAGCCGATGCGGACCGGGTTCCTCAAGACCCTGAAGGACGCCTGGCTGGAGTAGCAGCAAACCCCGCGCCCCGGTGCCGGCTCACGCGAGCCGGCACAGGGTGCACCTGCCGATGCTGGCGCTTGTCTTCTGGAGGCTCGCCTCCTTCATTCCGACGCTGATCGTGGCGTCGGCCATACTGTTCGTCGCCGTCAACGTCGTTCCCGGATCGGCGGCGCTGTCGGCGCTTGGCATCCACGCCACACCCCAGGCCCTCAAGCGGTTCGAGCACCAGCACGGTCTCGACCGGCCCCTTGCCGTCCAGTACGTGGAGTGGGCAGGCAAGGCGCTGCAGGGTGATTTCGGCACCTCGTTCCAGAATGCCGTGCCGGTCGGCCCGGAGGTGAGGAAGCGCATTCCCGTCACCCTGCAGCTGGCGGGGATGGCCTTCGTGGTGGCCATCGTGCTCGCGATTCCCCTGGGCGTGCTGGCCGGATTCCGCCACCAGACCGGCGCCGACGGAGTGGTGACGACACTGGCCACTCTCTTCGGCTCGACGCCGAACTTCTGGCTGGCCACGCTGCTGATCTGGTTTTTCTCGCTGCAGCTGGGCTGGCTGCCCACCGGCGGCTACATAGGGTTTGCCGAGGATCCGGCAGGCAATCTCGAGCGCATGCTGCTGCCGTGCATCGCCCTTGGGGTCGTCTCGTCAGGCCTCCTCATCCGCATCATGCGGACCGCGGTGATCGAGGTGATGTCCTCGAATTTCATCGAGACGGCACGCTCCAAGGGTGTCGGCGACCTGCGCCTCGTCAGTTTCCACGTGCTGCGCAACGCCCTTATCCCGTTCTTTACCGTCAGCGCCGTCGAGTTCGGATTCCTTGTCGGCAGCGTCGTCATCATCGAGGACGTGTTCCGCATTCCGGGAATCGGTTCCCTCGTCCTCGTGGGGATCATCAACCGCGACTATCCGGTGCTCCTGGCGGCTGCCATGACGGTTACCGTCATCGTTCTGGTCGTCAATCTCATCGTCGATCTGGCGGCCCAGGTGATTGACCCGCGCCAGGTCCGCACAGGACACGGATCATGATCCGGTGGCTGAACTGGCGGCGCTACGGTCTCGTCACCGTGACCCTGCCCGTGGTGGCGCTGGTGTTTCTGGCAGCCGCCCTTGCCCCCGTTATCGCCCCTTACGATCCCTTCGAGCTCGATGTTCTCGTCATGCTGCAGGGCCCCGGAGCAGACCATCTCCTGGGCACCGACGAACTGGGGCGCGACATCCTGTCGCGGGTCATCCACGCTTCGCGCGTTTCCATCGTCGTCGGTCTTGTCGCCGTCGCCATCGGCGCCTCCGGGGGCGTCCTCATCGGGGTTCTCGCGGCCCACTTCGGGGGTGCCGTCGACTCCGTCCTGATGCGCTTCATGGAGATCGTCTTCTGCTTTCCGGCGATCCTCCTGGCCGTCATCCTCATGGCCAACCTGGGGACGTCCGTCCTCAACGCGATGCTCGCCATCGGCATCATCTTCATCCCCGGCTTTGCGCGGCTGACCCGGGCCGTGGCGCAGACAGTGCAGCGCCAGCCCTTTCTCGAGGCGGCGATCTGCCTCGGAGTGGGGCCCTTGCGCCTCGTCACTCGCGAAATCCTGCCCAATGTCATCGGCCCGGTCCTGGTCGAGGCCGCCGTCGCCTTCTCCTATGCCGTGCTTCTCGAATCGGCACTGTCGTTTCTCGGTCTGGGCGCCCAGCCTCCGGAGCCGTCATGGGGCAACATGATCAACACGGGACGCGGCTTCATCGACCAGGCGCCGTGGATCAGTCTCGCACCCGGCGCCGCACTCTTCGTCACGGTGTTCAGTTTCAATCTCTTAGGGGACGGGTTGCGCGACGTGCTCGACCCGAGACTCCATGACTGATCACGGCCACGCAGGCGAGGGCCTTCTCGAGGTCGAAGGCCTCACCATCGTGCTGCGCCACCGCCACCGGCCACCGGCCACCATTGCCCGCGATGTGTCGCTCCGGGTGAATGCCGGCGAGATCGTCGGTCTCATCGGCGAATCGGGCAGTGGCAAGACCATGACCGCCAAGTCACTGATCGGTCTTCTTCCCGACCGCATGGAGGTGGTCTCCGGCCACGCCCGGTTCCGCGGGCGCGACCTTCTCCATGGCGGGGATCCGGCACGTGTGCGCGGCAGGGACATCGCCCTCATTCCCCAGGATGCCCTCCATGCGCTCAATCCGGTGAAGACGATCGGCTGGCAGGTCGGCGAGCCATTGCAGGTGCATGGCGGACTGCGGCAGCGGCGCATCGCAACCGTTGTCGGGGACCTTCTCGAGCGCGTGCACATTCCCGATGCGAGGCGCCGTGCCGTTGATTATCCGCACCAGTTCTCCGGAGGCATGCAGCAGAGGGCGCTGACGGCCATGGCGCTCTCGATGGAGCCTCCGCTCATCCTTGCAGACGAACCGACGACAGCGCTCGATGTCACCATCCAGGCGGAGATCATCGATCTCATCGGCGAGTTGCGGGATGCCACCGGGGCCAGTTTTCTCTTCATCTCCCACGATCTGGCGCTGGTCTCGAGTTTCTGTGACCGGATCTACGTCATGTATGCCGGGGAGATCGTCGAGAGCGGGACGAGGGACGCCATCTTCAGCCACACCCGCCATCCCTACACACGGGCGCTCATCGGCGCCGCGCCGCGCCTTGCCGGCAATCCGGAGAGGCTGCCGACGATCCCGGGACGGATTCCCCAGCCCCACGAGGAGATCCGCGGATGCCGGTTCCGTGAGCGATGCCCCGAGGCCGGTGCCGCGTGTGGGGAAGCGCCGCGCCTCGACACGGCGGACGGTGATCATGCGTTTCGCTGTTGGTATGCCTGACGCGATGCTTCTCGTTGCAAGGAACCTCTCCAGGACCTTCCGGGGCCGTGGCCTCCTGCGACGGGGCGGCGATGTCCGGGCCTTGAGACAGGTCTCCTTCAGCCTGGCGAAGAACCAGACCCTGGGCATCGTCGGCGAGTCGGGGTCCGGCAAGTCAACCCTGTTGCGCGCCATCCTGCGCCTCACGCCCTATGATTCGGGGAGTCTCGCATTCGACGGCGCCGAGATCGCCACGCTCTCCGGCGCGGCTCTGAAGGATCTGCGGCGCCGCGTCCAGCCGGTCTTCCAGGATCCCTATGCGACGTTCAATCCGCGGTTCTCCATCGGCTCGTCGATCGCTTTGGGTTTCGAACTCTTGGGAGAACACCGGCGTCAGGACATCAGGGAGGAGGTGAGAAGGCTTCTCGACGACGTCGGCCTCGATCCCGATCTGGAGCGGACGCTGCCGCACGAGCTCTCAGGAGGCCAGCGGCAGCGTGCCGCCATCGCCCGTGCGCTGGCAGTCAGGCCGGACCTTCTGCTGCTCGATGAGCCGACGTCCGCCCTCGACGTGTCGGTCCAGGCGCAGGTCCTGAACCTCTTCAAGGATCTGCGCCGGCGCTATGGTTTTTCCCTCATTCTCGTCACCCACGATCTCCCGGTCGTCGGTTTCATGTGCGACCATCTCCTCGTCATGAAGTCGGGAGAGGTGGTCGAAAGGGGCGCGACGGCGAACGTGATCGGCAACCCGGTGTCGGCATATACCCGGGCGCTGATCAGGTCGGCGCCCGAGGTTTCGGGGAAGAAGACGCAACCGGTAGCGAGGCAGTGATGAGCGACATCAGCAACGAGACCATCGCCGCGGCCGAGGCCGTGCTCGGCGTGCGCTACAGCGAGTCGGAACGAACGCTGATGCGCGACAACCTTGCGCCGCAGATCGAGAACGCCAGGAGACGCAGGGCACTCGTCTTTGCCAACAGTCTCGGGCCTGCCACAAGGTTCGACCCGCGGCTGCCGGGATTCCAGGCGCCGCCGCCCGGGCCTTCCCCGGTCTGGCAGGACCGCGCTGTGCAACCGCTTCCCGACTCGCACGAGGACATCGCCTTTGCCCCGGTTCACACGCTCTCGGGGTGGATCCGGTCAGGCGTCCTCACCAGCCGGCGGCTGGTGGGGATCTGTCTTGACCGGATCGAGCGCCTGGCCGGGCCCCTCGAGTGTTTCGTCACGGTCACGGGCGACCGGGCGCTCGCCGAGGCCGATGCCATGGATGCCATGACGCGCGCCGGACACTGGCAGGGACCGCTTCACGGCATCCCCTATGCGCTGAAGGATCTCTTCGATGCGCGCGAGACACGGACGACCTGGGGAGCCGAGCCTTTCCAGGAACGGATTGCAACAGATGATGCCGCAGTGGTGACGAGACTGCGTCAGGCCGGCGCCGTGCTGCTCGGCAAGTCGACCGTCGGCGCCCTGGCGTACGGCGACATCTGGTTCGCCGGCAAGACCCGCAACCCCTGGAACCTCAACGAGGGAGCGAGCGGTTCGAGTGCCGGTTCGGCAGCGGCGACCGCCGCCGGGCTGTGCGCCTTTTCCATCGGCACGGAGACTCTGGGCTCCATCACCTCGCCCTCCGAGCGCTGCGGCACGACGGGGCTGAGACCCACCTTCGGCCGCGTCTCGCGCGCCGGCGGGATGGCATTGTGCTGGTCGCTCGACAAGGTGGGGCCGATCTGCCGCACCGTCGAGGACACCGGCTTCGTTCTGGCGGCCCTCAACGGCGGCGATGCGGCAGACCCGGGTTCCATCGACATGCCGTTCAACCACGACGCGACACAGCCGCCGCAGGGTCTGCGTCTCGGCTGGTTGCCGGAAGCCTACGAGGGCGACGATGTGACGGATGTCGACCGCCAGGCCCTGGATGCCGTGCGTTCGCTCTTCCCTTCCATTCGCGAGGTGGGCCTGCCCGACCTACCCTACGACACCCTGATTGCCGTGCTCTACGCGGAAGCCGCTGCGGCCTTCGAGAACCTCACGCTCGACGATATCGATGACACGCTGACACGCCAGGACGAGGGCGCCTGGCCGAATGCGTTCCGCAAGGCGCGGTTTCTTTCGGCGGTGGACCATGTACAGTTCGACCGTCTGCGCCGCCTGGCGATGGAGGCCCTCGACAGGCTGTTCATGGAGGTCGACGTGCTCGTCGGGCCGTTCTCGACCGGTCCGATGCTGGTGGCGAGCAACTTCACCGGCCATCCCTGCCTGCACTTGAGGTGCGGTTTCGAGGACCTGGCGACCCGCTCGGAACTCTCGCTGGCCGAAGGGCGGCTCGAACTCGGCCATGCGACGGCGTCGGAACGCACATTCACCGTGCCCCGCGGTCTTTCGCTGTGGGCCGGGCTCTTCCACGAATCGCACCTTCTCCATGTCGGTGAATCCCTGGAACGCCTGTTCGATGTCCACCACCGCCGGCCGACCCTTGCCACCTGAAACGGCGCCACTCGTCCTCGCCTCTGCGAGTCCGTCAAGACGGCAGCTGCTGCTTGACGCCGGCGTGCGATTCCGGGTCGTGCCGTCGGCCGTTGACGAGGCGGCGCTGCGCCGGGACCTCGATGCGGGCGCGATGCCTCTCGCCGACATGGCCCTGGCTCTGGCGTGCGAGAAGGCTCTTTCCGTCAGCCGTGATGAGCCCGATTCCCTCGTTCTCGGGGCCGACCAGATGCTCGAATGCGACGGGCGCCGCCTTGACAAGGCGGCGGACATGGCCGAGGCCCGCCGGCATCTCGAGGCCCTCCAGGGACGGACCCACAGGCTCGTGACCGCCACCGTTCTGGTGGCCAACGGCGAACGCAGATGGCATCACACGGCAACCGCCGCGCTGACGATGCGCTCCCTCGATGAGGAATCGCTGACGGCCTATATTGCCGCTGCCGGAGAACGCATTCTTGCCAGCGTGGGCTGCTACCAGGTCGAGGGGCGCGGAATCAGGCTGTTCGAACGGATCGAGGGCGACTGGCATGCCATCATCGGGCTGCCGCTTCTCGCCGTTCTCAATGAACTCGACGCGAGGGGGGCGCTCGGACCGTGGGACTGACAGGAAGTGCGCGCATCGCCGGAGTCATGGGCTGGCCGGTGGCCCACTCACGATCTCCCCTCCTGCACGGCCACTGGCTCGAGACCTGTGGCATAGACGGCGCCTATGTGCCCCTGGCCGTGCCGCCGCACCGTTTCGAGGCCGCCTTCAGGGCCTTGCCGTTTCTCGGTTTCAGGGGCTGCAACGTGACGTTGCCGCACAAGGAGAAGGCCCTGGAACTCGCCGACAGTGTCGACGATCTCAGCCAGCGGATCGGCGCTGCCAACACGATCGTTGTCGGCGATGACGGCGCTCTCGCGGCAAGCAACACGGATGCCTTCGGATTCCTCGAGAACCTGAAGAGCCGGGCGCCCGGGTGGCGGGCAGACCGGCCGGCCCTGGTGCTGGGAGCCGGTGGGTCGAGCCGCGCCGTCATCGTCGCTCTCCTCGATGCCGGCGTCCGGGAGGTGCGTGTCGCCAACCGGACCCTCGAGCGCGCCGCGGCGCTCGGTGAACGGTTCGGGCCTTCGGTGACAGCCGTCAACTGGGAGGAACGGGCCGCGGCCGCCGACGGCGTCGGCCTGGTGGTCAACACCACCCAGCTCGGCATGACCGGACAACCGGCGCTCGATCTCGCACTCGACCGCCTGGACGGCGAGGCGGTGGTCTGCGATCTCGTCTATGCGCCGCTGGTCACGGATCTCCTGCAACGCGCCCGGCAGCGCGGACACGTCACGGTCGATGGTCTCGGCATGCTGCTGCACCAGGCGCGGCCCGGTTTTGCAGCATGGTTCGGCTTTGATCCACCCGTGACGGAGGAGCTTCGCTCCCTGGTGTCACGGGGACTGTGACGAGTCCGCTCCCGGCCCTGCCTGGACCATCCGCGCCGGCCATCGTCTCCCGCAGTACCGGCGATCATCCGGCATCGCCCGTCTTGCACCGCTTTCTTGAATTGGCGCGGTCAGCGCCGTGGAACCGGGATCCCCTGGCTGCGGAGTTCGGGGTGTCAGTCACTTTCGGAGCCTTCGGTGGCGATGGCGACTCCGCCTTGTTCCGGCGCTATGCCGGTGACGTCAGCCGGGGGATTGTGTCCCTGAGTTCGGGTGCGGTCCCGGTGAACATTTCCTCGAGCGCATGGATCGTCTTATGCGGTATTCGTTCGACGGGGTAGTAGCGGCCTATGATCTCGAGGGCGGCATCAAGCTCCGTCAGGTTGAGGTAGCGCAAGAGGAAGCGCACATCGTCGATGTCGTGGAATTCGTATCCTATGCGCATCGCCATGCACTTCATGGCCAGAAGGTACTCCGGGGCTGCGGTGAGGACTCTCAGGTTCGGCAACTCAAGGAAAGGGTGAAATTCTCCCCGTTCGCTCAAGTATCCCTTGACGGCGTCGTTGAGCCAGTCGGTCCCGAAGTTGACACGCCGGGCCGCCTCCCTCACCTCCCGAGCCGGGCGGAAGACGGCGTCCACATGCTTCGTCGTGAGACGCGCTTCGAAGACAAGGCACATGACTGCGCCGCCGACCAGGTAGACGTCGCCGACGATTCCGGTGCGTGCAAGTTCTGCATTCAGCCGATCAAAGAGATGCCGGATATCCCGCTCGGAAAGTTCCTCCATCAGACACGCCCGCCGACAGACGTATCGATGAAGATGTTGCGCCGCCGGAACACGGCAGGCGAATGTGTCAGAAGATACAACCGCAAACTCATGAGATCCGTGCCGAACCAGGGCCGATCCAGCGGTGGAACAGTTCCCGTCCACGCCGGGGGCGGCACCCCGTGTTTCATGGCTGCAAACTCGGTCATCGCCGCCACATAGTTTGCCTCGACGGGTGGCAGGCTGACCCCCGGCGGATTGCGAAGTTCATGCGTGATCTGCCGCCCGTTGAGGCCGGCCAGAAGGTCATGAATCGCAGCAAGAGTGAACGAGGCCCTGCCGGGGTCCGCCACCAGGGCCTCGACGCACTCCCGGAACCGTACCTCGACCTGTGGAAACAGCTGAAGCAGCACCCAGTCCGACATGCCCATGCCAGCCAGGGTCGCCCGAGTGCGTACAAGCGACTTTTCCGCCGGACTGACACGAATCTGAAGCTGCTCGGTCTTTGGCACGGCACGTGACCTGACCCTGTGATAGAAGAATGTCAATACACCGTCATGACAACGTGTCGACCCATGACGAAACCCGTCGACATGATCCGGTGGCGTCAGCAGGCCGTGCTTCCCGGTCCCTGGCATAGGCCTTCACCTGTCAGGGCCGGAACAACCTGATGACGTGCCCTCCGAGCTTGTTGCCACGCTCCGAATCCTGCACGATCGTTGGGTGACGGGATCGGGGAACAGGAACGGTGTTCGTGCTCGGCCTGACAGGTTCGATCGGCATGGGAAAGTCCACCGTTGCCGCCATGCTTGCCGGCTGTGGAGCCCGCATTCACGACGCCGATCACTGTGTGCACCGGCTCTACGGTCCAGGCGGCGCCGCTGTCGGGCCTGTCGGCAGCGCCTTTCCCGGGGTGGTGACCGGTGAGGGACGGGGAGCCCGCATCGACCGTCAGCGCCTCGGCGGCCGTGTACTCGGTGATGCAGGGGCGCTCGCCCGCCTTGAATCGCTGGTCCATCCCCTGGTGCGCCGGGATCAGGCCCGCTTCTTGAGGCGAGCCGCCCGGAACGGCTGCCGCCTCGTGGTGTTCGATGTGCCCCTGCTCTTCGAGACCGGCGGCGAATCGCTGGTCGACGCCACCTGCGTGGTCCATGCACCGCCGTTCATCCAGGCCGCGCGGGTGCTGCGCCGTCCCGGCATGACACGAGCGATCCTCGAGGACATCCGCCGCCACCAGATGCCGGACCGGGACAAGCTGCGGCGGGCGGACCACGTCGTGATGACCGGCCTCGCCAAGGGCCATACCCGGGCACGCGTTCACAGCCTGTGGCGCCGACTTTCGGTCCGCCAGGGGAGAATCTGGCCACCATAGGGCCCGGTTCGTCGGTGCCTGTTGATGAGCGGGGCCCGGGGCTTGTCGATTTCCGGGTGCCGACGGGATACGATGCCGGTCTCCTGCCCGTCGATCGTCATGCGCGAGATCGTTCTCGATACGGAAACCACCGGCCTTGACATCATGGATGGTCACAGGCTTGTCGAGATCGGCTGTGTCGAACTTGTGGACCGTGCGGTGACCGGTCGAACCTGGAACACCTTCCTCAATCCCCGGCGCTGCAACCATGCCGAGGCCTTCGACATCCACAGGCTGCCCGACGCCTTCCTCAGAAAGCAGCCGCTGTTCAGGGAGAGGGCGAAGGATCTGATGAGCTTTCTCGCCTCCAGCCGCCTGGTCATGCACAATGCGGCGTTCGATCTCGCCTTCCTCAACAACGAACTGGTTCTGGAAGGCATGGAGCCGATCCGTGGCTCCAGGGCCACAGACACGCTCAGCATGGCGCGCAGCACCTTCCCTGGAAGGGCCAACGATCTTGGCGCCCTGGCACAGCGCCTCGGCATCGAGATCGTCCCCGGGCGCACCCATCGCGCCCTCTCCGATGCCAGGTTGCTGGCCGCCGTCTACATCGCACTCCTCAAGCACCGGGAAGATCATGCGTGAAGTTGTCCTCGACACCGAAACCACAGGGCTCGATCACACTGCCGGCCATCGCGTCGTCGAGATCGGCTGCGTCGAACTCGCGAACCACGTCCCCACGGGACGTTCCTGGAGCACCTATCTCAACCCCGGACGCGACAGCGAGGAAGCGGCTCTCGTCGTTCACGGACTGACCGCCGCCTTCCTCGCCCGACAGCCCTCGTTCCGGGACAAGGCCGAAGAATTCCTGGAATTCCTGGCAGACAGCCGCCTCGTCATCCACAACGCCGAGTTCGATCTGGGGTTTCTCAACAGCGAGCTTGAACGATGCGGTCTCGGCCCGATCGATTCCGACCGCGCGATCGACACCCTGGCCCTGGCGCGGCGGAAGTTTCCCGGCGAACAGAACAGTCTCGATGCCCTGATGCGGCGCTTTCGCATCGACGCCTCGACCCGCCAGGAGGCCCACGGCGCCCTTGTCGACGCGCGACTGCTGGCGGAGGTCTATCTCGAACTGGTCGGCGGCCGCCAGTCGGCCCTCGACTTCACGGCCCCCGAGGGCTCCCTCCTGACCGCGGCATCCGGCGGTTCTCCCCGCACCTTCCGTCCTCCCCGCCCCCACGAGGCCACGGCGCAAGAGATCGCCCGCCACGAGGCCTTCCTGCGCAAGCACGTCAAGGATCCGATCTGGCTGCGCTCATGACACAGGCCATGGTGCGCATCGCTCTTCCATGGCGACGTCGGCAATGCCGACGGTGACCGTCACCCTTGTCCGTCTCCCACCATATCGCCGGGCGACGGGCGGGTGACGGGAAGGCGCATCGAAGACAGGTTCGTCTTCGTCTGACTGATCGAATCGCAGTCCGTCGGACCGCCTAAGGTCTGGACATGCCAAGTGTCCAGTCATATTATCTGACTATATCGAGAGGGGGTGATGCGATGGAGGTGATCGGTGCGGCAAAGTTCAAGGAACAATGCCTGGCGCTGCTCGATAATCTGGGCGACGAGGGCCTGATTATCACCAAGCGCGGCAGGCCCGTTGCCCGCCTGCTCCCGCTGGAGCACCACGACGCCGCATTGATCGGCAGTTTGCGAGACAAGATCGTTGTTCGCGGCGATATCCTTGCCACCGGGGCCGATTGGGACGCGGATGCTCAATCTTGACACGCACATCCTCATCTTTTCTCTCGCCGGCGCGTTGCGAGACGGGGAACGTGAGGCATTGAGCGAAACGAGGTGGTCGATTTCCGCGATCGTGTTGTGGGAACTGGCAAAGCTCATCCAGCTTGGGCGGGTGGACATGGACCTCGACGACCGCCAGATTGCCCGTGTCTTGAATCGTCTGCATGTCTGGCCAGTCGACCTCGACGTCGCCAGAATGTCCGTAGACCTCGACTTCAGAGGTGATCCAGCAGACGAAATCATCGCCGCGACCAGCATCATTCACAACGTACCGCTGATCACCCGGGACCGCATCATCCGGCAGTCAAAGATGGTGCCACTTGCTGCATCGGACACAACCGCAAGGCGGCCCAAGACCTGAAGGTCTGAGCTTGCCACCGTTCGCCGGATGCTGGCGTCTTCAGTTTGCCCTTGATCTCGCTGGCCAGTCGGCAGTGCCGGCGCGCGTCGATGGCCGGGATTCGGAATGGCCTCCTGAGCCGATGTGGGAGGAGCCTGGGGCGGAAACGCGAGAAGTGGAGGTTGCCGCCATGGATCCAGAGCTCTCCCCGCGCCAGCGGTTTCCAGAGGTGATCTTCGCAAGGGACCGGACCGCCGGGTGCTCCGAGCATGCGCCCGACGACGACAGGCTTGTCGGGCCGTCTCCTGGCCGAGGTGTGCCAACAGTCCTTCAACGGCGCGCTGGCGAAACAGGCTAGAGCCGGTGCGAGATTGCCGGAAGCAGGATCCCGCTTTACTGTCCGGGTGCATTGCCACAATCCCGGGATCAGGAACGATGGAGAGATCCGGACGTTTCCGTGACGTTGTGACGACGTCGGGCGAACTGCGGGAGATCGTGGGCGATGTCTATCCGGCTGCGGTCACCAAGGTGATCGATCACCTTGACGCGTACTGCATCGATTTCATCCGTCACGCGCCATTCTTCGTCATCGGTTCAGGCGGCGGTCCACGCGATGTTGATGTCTCGCCGAAAGGTGATCCCGCAGGGTTCGTGAGGGTCATAGACGGGACGACCCTCGCCATTCCCGACAGGCCGGGCAACGCCCGCATGGATACGTTCTTCAATGTGCTCGAGAACCCCGGGGTGGCCCTCATTTTCCTGGTTCCCGGGCGCAAGGACACGCTGAGGGTCGCCGGCCGTGCCGAGATCGTGGCCGACGAGGCCCTGCGCCGCTCCATGATCGAACAGGGGAAGGTTCCCCGTCTCGTCATGATCGTTCACGTGGAACGCGCCTTCTTCCATTGCACGAAGTGCATGGTTCGATCGAACCTGTGGAAGCCCGAGGCATGGCCCGACACCTCCGGCATGCAGAGTTTCGGTGCGGCGATCGTTGCCCAGGCGAAGCTCAAGGTGACGGCGACCGAGGCCGATGCCTCCATGAGGAACGCCGAGCAGACCAGGCTCTACTGAAGCCGCGGTCCGTCAATGCTGACAGACCATCGGGCCCGGTCGGCGTGAGTCCGGCCCATGTCATCATCGGAACCTCTGTCCGGTACGCCTCCCTTGCACCGGATCAACAGTGATCAGGAGTCGGCAGTGGTCGCTCGACCCCCACTCCGCGACAAGCCGCCTGAGGGCGCGCCACATGGTCGGCGCACTGGTTTCCGGGGGGACATGGAACTTGATAGCCTCCCGCCCGGGTGAACCACGATGCAATCGACAATGGCCTGGTCAGCGAGTGGCAAGAAACGAGGCATTCAAGGCCATGAAACGATTATGTGCCTGGTTTGTACGATATTTCCTGATTGACTGTGGCCCGTACCGCGTCGCCTGCGAGCCGGACGTTGTCCAGGCGCCGGCTGATCGAGGGCGCCCGCCAACCAGGTCCATCGCCCGATGCCAGGGAGAAGGTGATCATCAGTGCAAGGGGCAATGACCGATCGACGCTGCGCTCCTCGGGGAGCGAATCCTTCACCCTGTCATTGTGCCGGTCGCCTTCCGGAAATGAAGCGGTAGGTGAACAGGCCTTGCGACAGGCCTGAGGCGTAGGAGACGGATGCGTCCATGAACTCCTGGAAACCCGGATTGGTCTTGTCGAAATGCGGGTTCAGGAACGAAATCGTCAGATATGTCCGGTGGATTTCCCCTGTCGAGCGGATTGCCGTTGCGGAGAGGTCCGGTTCCTCGATTTCCTCGAAATCCGCTTGTTCCAGCGTCGTGAGTGCATCGCGCCGCGGACTCATCGGCGCCAGGCGCCAGTTTCGCTCCACGGCCTCGATAAAGGCCCGCTGTTCGTCCGGCAGCGGGGTGCTGTTCAAGAAAGCCCCCCGTCCAGGGCCTGCCAACGCCCCGAAGACAGGGCGGTTTGTCGATCGCAGGGCAGAAGGGATCCTGGTTCAGGACCGCATCGAAGCAGGCGTCCGCAAACGGCAGATCCATGAAGTCTCCGCGGTGGAACTCCACCAGTCGGCCGTATTCCCCCATCCCGCTACGGAACACTCGTTGACCGGTTGTCCGACCATCCGAGGCCACCTTGTCTGCTCTTCGGGCGCACATCGCAGACACGCCGGACCCGGCGATGTGTCGATCGACTTCAATCCGGAGCGGTCATGCGACGACGCAAAACAACGGTGCGATCAAGGGAAAGCATGGAGGCGCGAGCGCATGGGATTCGCCGGTCCGGTCGTTGGCGTGGACGGTTCCGTCAGGACGCTGAAGCCTTCGATCCGGCGGATGTCACTCCGGTCGGCTACGGCAACGCATCTCCGTTTTCGGCGCAGGGCCTGTCATTCGTCCCCCGGTCCGACCATGCGGTATCCGACACCGCGTTCGTTGAAGACGTACGTGGGACTTGCCGCGTCGTCGCCGAGCTTGAGGCGGAGGTTGCGCACGAAGATGCGCACCAGGTTGGCATCGGCGCCGTTGCGCGAGCCCCAGACCCGGCGCAGCAGCGTGTCGTAGGTCAACACCCGTCCCGCGTTGAGCGCGAGGACGCGCAGGAGTTCGAACTCGGTGGCGGTGAGGGTGACCGGTTCGTCCTCGACCGTGACCCGGCGCCGGTCGTAGTCGATGGCGAGCGCGCCGAGGGTGAAGGGCTCGGGCGCCTCGTGTCGGCGCAGCGCGGCGCGGACCCGGGCCACCAGTTCGGTCGGCGAGAACGGCTTGACGATGTAATCGGCCGCGCCCGCTTCGAGCGCCGCGGCGACGGTCTCGTCGCGGCCGTAGCCCGAGATGAAGATCACCGGCAGGTCGGAGAGCTCAGGCACGCTCTCCATCAGCTCGATGCCGTTCCGCCCGGGCAGCACCAGGTCGCGCAGCACCAGCCGGGGCTTCTCGCTGCGGATGATCTGCGCGAGATCACCCGGCTCGCCGGTCACCAGCGGGGCGTAGCCGGCCCCGGCGAGCGTGTCGCGCACGGAGCGCAGCATGCGCGGGTCGTCGTCGACCACCAGGATGCGCTTCTTCTCGGCCGGTTGCCGGCCCGGGGGCGGTTCGGTTGCCGCCTCGGCGCCGGGCTCGCCGGCCACGGGCAGGGTGAAGGTGACGGTGGTGCCCCGGCCCGGACCGTCGCTCTGGGCCCGGATGCGCCCGCCATGGGCTTCCACCAGCCCCTTGCAGATGGCGAGCCCGAGGCCGTAGCCGGCCGTCGCTCCGGCGTGCTTGTCGAAGATGTGCGACAGCAGCTCCGGCGCGATCCCGCGCCCCTCGTCGGCGATCGAGACCGCGACAAGAGCGTCCTCGCGCACCGCGGAGACCCGTATGGAGGACGACTCCGGGGCATGCCGGGCGGCGTTGGCGAGGAGGTTGTTGAGCACCTGCACGATGCGCCGGCGGTCGGCCATCGCGCGCGGCAGGTCGACGGGAAGGTCGACGAGGATGCCCTGGCGCCCGCCGCCGCCGCCGAACGTGTTCCGCGCCCGCTCCACCAGTTCGGCCAGCTCCGAGGGCTCGGGCGAGACTGAAAGCGTGCCCGAGTCCAGGCGGCCCGCATCCAGCAGGTCGCCGATCAGGCCCCGCATGTGGCCGGACTGCTCGACGATGATGCGGTGGAACTCGCGCATCTCGGCCGGGTCGAGCGCCGCCGCGTCCTCCAGCAGCGTCACCGCCGAGCCCCTGATGGCGGCCAGCGGCTCGCGCAGCTCGTGGCCGACCAGGCCGAGGAACTCGGTGCGCAGCCGTTCGATCTCGTCGAGCGGCGCGAGGTCCTGAAGGGTCACGACCACCGACCGGACATCGCGTCCTTCCGCGCGGATCGGCGTGACGTTGATCAGCGTCCGGATGCTGCGCCCGTCGGGGACGGAGAGCACGACCTCCTCGGCGCGCAGGGTTTCACCGGTGTTGAGCTGCTCCGCGATGGGGAACTCGCTCAAGGATATCTCGCGCCCGTCGGCGAGGCGCAGGGACATCACCTCCAGCAGCTGCTCGGACGGATGGCCGGGTGTGCGCAGGCTCTCTCCGATCCGCCTCGCCTCGCGGTTGACCGACAACACCCGGCCGCTCGTCGCATCCAGCACCAGCACCCCGACCGGGGAGGTGTCGACCAGGGCCTCGAGGTCGGCCCGGGCGTGGCGCTCGTCGCGGTGGGTGCGCGCATTCACGATCGCGGCGGCGGCCTGGGAGGCGAACAGCGTCAGCACCTCCTCGTCCTCGTCGCTGAACGCCTCGCCGTCGGCCTTGTCGGCGAGGAAGAAGCTGCCCACGTCGACGCCGTGGTGGCGCATCGGCGTGCCCTGGAAGGTACGCGAGAACGCCGGGACCGGCTCGATGCCGAGAGCGCGGACGTAGGCCGAGAGGTCGTCGAGGCGCAACGGTCCGGGCAGGCCGCGGAAGTGTTCGAACAGACGGGCGTGCTCGGGCCAGGTGTAGAGCTCAAGCTGTTCTTCGGGTGTGAAGCCCAGGAACACGAAGTCCCCGGGCGCGCCGGTCTCGTCGACGGTGGCGATGACGCCCCAGCGGGCGCTGGTGAGCGCGCGGGCGCTCTCCACCACCTCGCCGAGCACGGTGTCGAGGTCGAGGCTCGCGTTGATCTTGAGGATGGCCGCATTGAGCGTGGCAATGCGCGCGCGCAGCGCCTCGTTCTCCCGCTTCAGGTCGCCGGACTCAGACAATCGGGGTCTCCTTCGTTCGCATGACGGGATTCGCGCCTCGATGTTAATATGATCAACAGCTTGAAGTCCACTTACCACACGCACAATTAACAACAAACCGCATACGGCATACGACACGAGAAGGCCTATCCGGAGTGGTACGACCCTGGCGATTCCGGCCCCCGAGGCCGGAACGCAGGCCGGAAACGGGGCGCTGTGGGGTCGGTTCCCGGGAGCCGGTGCGAATCGGGGTTGCCGGGATGCCGGAACGGCGGCTTGCGTCGGCGCCGCGACAGTCGGTTGGCCTATCTAGAACAAAATTCATCAAATCGACATCATAACGCCCAAATTGCACACACCACAATTACAGAAAACTGTTTACCATACGCGGCACAGTGCGCAACAGGAGGCCGGAGCATGAGGCGACATCGCGGAGGCTATCAGTGTCGAGACGACACAACGCCTGAGCAATGGTCCCGCGCGTCGGCTGCGGTTTCGATGTGGCGTCCTACGGGCTGCTGACGCCGTTCGCGGAGACGGTCCTGGCGGCCGTCGGCTCCGGCTCGGCACCCGGTTCGAGGCGACGCACACGGCGTTTGGCGTGGAGCTTGCGGGCGAGCGCCATGCCAGGTGGCGTGGGCGGGCCCGAACACGCGCTCAGGCTCGATTTCAGGCTGCGGATCTGAGCGCCGCCGCGGCGGGTGCCGGCGGCCCCCCCCGGCCGGCGATCGCCGCGGTGCACACGTTCGACGGACAACCCTGATGAAACAGGGAGGCTGCCTGCCTTGCGGTCGCGACCGCGGCTCGGACCGAGGGATTGCGTTCCACCAGATTGCCGACATGCTCTGGCGCGTGATGTCCGCGCAGTCCCGCATGGTGGTGCAAAGGCTCACCGCATCGGAGCACTTTGCCGCAGTGTTTCCCGTCCACGCGGTGGTCAAAGTCTGCGTTGCATGCCACGATCGCCACAGGTGTTCGCCCCGCCACGCCCTTGAGGCCGGCGTCGTCGTCATACGCATCCCGATGGAATGATGCGGTTCTTCGAGACGGAGCCCGTCGCAGCGGGATTGTCGTCAGTGCCGGGCGCTGAGCGTCCCCCTGCCATCAGGGGACGAGGACCGTGGATCCGGTCGTGTGGCGGCTCTCCATCAGTTCGTGGGCCTTTGCGATGTCGGCGAGGTCGAAGGTCTGGCCGATGGTGACCTTCAGCTTTCCGGTTCCCACCATGTCGAAGACGCGCCGGGCGCTGGCTTCGAGTTCGAGGCGCGTTGCCGTGTAGTCGTCGAGTGTCGGCCGGGTCATGAAGATCGAGCCCGTGGCCGCCAGCAACAGCATGCGGAAGGGCTCCGGCTCGCCCGAGGACTGGCCGAAGGACACCAGGGTGCCGCGTCGGGCGAGGCAGGCGAGACTGGTCTCGAAACTCGTCCGGCCAATCGAATCGAAGACCACCGGAACGCCCTTGCCGCCGGTTTCGGTCCTCACCACGTCCTCGAGCGTGTCCTGACCCCATATGACAGGGACGTGACAGCCGTTCATGCGTGCGAGGCGCGCCTTGGCGTCGCTGGAGACCGTGCCGATCACCCGGGCGCCCAGGGCACGGGCCCACTGGCAGGCAATGAGACCGACACCGCCTGCCGCCGCATGGAAGACGACGGTCTGGCCGCGGCGCACGGGAACGCAGCGTTCCAGCAGGTACTCGACCGTCATCGCCTTCGTCATCATGGCGGCGGCAACGGTCTCGTCTATGTCCCCGGGCAGACGCACCACCCGGGATGCATCGGCGTTCATCGCCTCGGCGCAGTTCCCCGGGCCCGAGAGAACGACGACACGGTCACCCACGGCGAGGTGCTGGACGCCGGCGCCGAGCGCCTCCACCACGCCTGCCGACTCCGAGCCGGGCGTGACGGGAAGGTCGATGGGATAGAGGCCCCTGCGTTCGTAGATGTCGTAGAAATTGAGAGCGATCGCGGTGTTGCGCACCCGCACCTCGCCGGCGCCGGGAGGATCGAGGACCGTGTCGGCGAGTTCCAGGACTTCCGGGCCGCCACAGCGCGTGAGGCGCACGGCCCTTGTGGTGGCGCTCACGGGAGGAGAACCGTCGAACCCGTCGTCCGACGGCCCTCGAGATCGCGATGGGCTCGCTCGATATCGTCGAGAGGATAGGTCTGGTTGACCTCGATGCGCACCTCGCCCGAGTCGACCATGGAGAAGAGGCGTTTGGCCGAAAGCTCGAGTTCCTCGCGGCTGGCGATGTAATTGGCGAGGCCGGGCCGCGTGTAGTAGAGCGAGCCGCCGGCGGCAAGGCGCGCCGGATTGAAGTTCTCGACCGCGCCGGAGGACTGGCCGAAGGAGACCAGGGTGCCGCGCGGCGCCAGCACCGCCAGCGATGCATCGAAGGTGTCCCTGCCGACCGAATCATAGACGACCGGAACACCCTTGCCGCCGGTGATTTCCTTCACCCTTGCGACGATATCCTCGCTGGACGTCACGACCGGATGGTGGCATCCGTGGGCGGATGCGAGAGCCGCCTTTTCTTCGGTCGACACGGTTCCGATCACCCGGGCGCCCAGGGCGCGGGCCCACTGGCAGGCGATGAGACCGACGCCGCCGGCCGCGGCGTGAAAGAGAATGGTCTGCCCTTCCTGAACGGGGAAGGTCCGCATGAGCAGGTACTCCGCGGTCATGCCCTTCAGCATCATGGCGGCGGCGGTCTCGTCCGATACCCCGTCGGGGATCCTGACCAGGCGGTCCGCCGGCATGATGCGCTCGCCGGCGTAGGAGCCGGCGGTCATCGGGTAGGCAACCCTCTCGCCAATGCCGGGATCCGTGACGCCGGGACCGATCGCCTCGACGATTCCTGCGGCCTCCATGCCCAGGGTCGCCGGCAGGGAGAGGGGATAGAGGCCCGAACGCTGGTAGGTGTCGATGAAGTTGAGGCCGATGGCGGTCTGGCGGACCAGCACCTCGCCTTGCCCGGGCTGACCGGTGTCGACCGTCTCGAGGGTCAGGACCTCGGGGCCACCGGTCCTGTGGATACGCACGGCACGTGTCATGAGTTTCTCCTTGGGTGGTGGCGTCAGTGCACGGAATCGCGGACCAGCGGGCAGGTGGAGCAGTGGATGCCGCCACCGTTGAGATAGACCTTGTCGTAGTCGATTTCGATGATCTCGATGTTCATCGAGGCGAGGGTGTCGGCTGTCCGGTTGGAGATGCCGCGCGGCATGATGACACGGCCGGGCCGGACCGCAAGGCAGTTGATGATGGCGTGGCTGTCCTGCGCCGTGATCTCGACGGTGCGGATGCCGAGTTCCTTCAGTTTCTCGAGAAAGGCGAAAGGAAGCATGTCGGGATCGATGATGGCGACGTCGACGTCGATCATCGTCATGGCGCCGTCGATGTGGATGGAATAGCCCGTCAGATCGACGCGCAGCAGTTCGACGCCCTGCCAGGCGAGCACTTCCTCGAGCTGGCGCGCGCCCTCCTCGTTGACGCAGATGGACCGGCCGATGACGGCTGTCCGGTGATTGAGCCAGGCGAAACTGCCGCCTTCCACCATGCCCGTGCCGTGGATGGTGCGCAGGACCGGCATGCCGAGACCGGCGATCGTCTTCGTGACGTGAGCCTCCTCGCCTCGCCGGATCGAGCGCGCCAGGCGGCAGATCACGCTGCCTCCCTTGATGGCGAATGACGAATCGCGGGTGTAGATGGATTTCAGGCCATCGGGCTCGATGCTGTCCAGAAAGACCACCTCGACACCTTCGCCCTGCAGTGTGCGGACCAGGCCGTCGTGCTGGGCGCGGAACTCGTCCCAGTCGGGAACCACGTCGCTCTGGAAGTACCAGCCCCTGTCGAGGTCTCCAAACGAACCGATCTCCTCGATCCGCCGGTTGCGGTCGACGATCTCCATCTCGGTGCCGGGACGGTGCATGAGGCAGACGCGCAGGGTGCCGACATCGTTGTCGCATCCCCACTGCCGGCCCCACACGGACGTCTGCCCGGCCTCGCTCTCGAAGGCAGGCTCCGGGTGCGAGCCGAAGAGCTTGATGGTCTGGCCGTAGATGCTCGTCATGGTGCCGGTCCGGTTGTCCTGGGGTGTATGGTCTTTCTCACCCGCCGACCGGCATCCGGTCAAGTGCCGTGACGGGCGAGGGCGCGCCGGGGATGAAACCGCATGTCCGGCAGTGTCGCGACAAATGAAAGTTGCCCAAGTGTCCCCTTCTCTGGAATGATCCCCCTCGATCTGAAGATGTGGGAGAAGGTCTGACATGCGGTACGAAGCACCGCGAACACTCGGCGATGCCACCGGGATGCTGGCATCGTGCCAGGGCGTGGCGCGGGTCCTCGCCGGCGGCACCGATCTTCTCGTCGCCCTGCGGTCCGGTTTCGTGGAGCCGGAACTCGTCGTCGACATCAAGCGTATCCCGGGGATGGCGGAGATCGTTGCCGAGGACGGCGGCTGGCGTGTCGGCGCCGCGGTTCCGGGAGCGGCGCTGGGGCGCCATGACGGTGTGTGCCGCGCCTGGCCTGGCGTTGTCGAGGCGGTGGAGCTGATCGGTTCGACGCAGATCCAGGGCCGCGCCACCATGGTCGGGAACCTCTGCAATGCCTCCCCGGCGGCCGACAGCGTGCCGGCGATGATGGCGGCAGGCGCCCTGGCGCGCATTGCCGGACCGGACGGCAAGGAGCGCGACGTTCCGGTCGGCGATGTGGCAACCGGCCCCGGAGTGACCTCGCTCGCTCCGGGTGAACTGGTGGCGTCGATCTTCCTGCCGGAAGCCCCGGCGCGGTCCGGGGACGCCTATCTTCGACTCATTCCGCGAACCGAGATGGACATTGCCGTGGTCGGCGCCGCGGTCAGCCTGACGCTGGATGACGGCGGTTGCTGCGCGGCAGCGAAAGTGGTGCTCGGCGCCGTCGGTCCCCGGGCCCTGGTGGTGGAGGATGGCGCCGCGGCCATCATCGGCACGACCCTCGATGATGACTCCCTGGCGGCGCTCGAGGCGGCGGCCTCGGCAGCGGCGCGGCCGATCGACGACAAGCGCGGTACCGTGCCCTACCGCAGGAAAGTTGCCGGAGTGCTCGCCCGCCGGGCGGCGCGCATCGCCGGTACGCGAGCCGGAGAGAATCGATGAGTCTTCAGCATGTCACGACGACGGTGAACGGTGATAGGGCGGAGTTCCTGTGCGATACCATGGAGACCCTGCTCGATGCCTTGCGCGATCGCCTCGGTCTCACGGGATCGAAGGAAGGGTGCGCCTCGGGTGACTGCGGCGCCTGTTCGGTGATGTTTGACGGCCGCCTGGTGTGTGCCTGCCTGGTGCTGGCGGCGGAAGCCGACGGCCGCAAGGTCGAGACCATCGAGGGCATGGCCGGAACCGGGGAACTCCATCCGCTGCAGACGAAGTTCCTCGAACTCGGTGCCCTCCAGTGCGGTGTCTGCACGCCGGGGTTCCTCGTTGCCGCGAAGGCGCTGCTGGAGGAAAACCCCGATCCCGACGAGACCGAGGTGCGCTACTGGCTCGCCGGCAACCTGTGCCGCTGCACCGGCTACGACAAGATCATTCGCGCGGTCCTGGAAACCGCCGCCGACCTGAGGGGACAGTGATCCATGGAACTCGAATTCACCACCCGGACGACATTCGACAAGGTCGGAACCCGTCCGCCCCGCCCAGACGGCACCGACAAGGTCACTGGCCGGGCGCTCTATGGCGCCGATCTCGCCGGCGCCGACATGCTTGTCGGCAAGGTGCTGCGCAGCCCCCACGCACACGCCCGTATCCTGGCCATCGACACCTCCAGGGCGCGAGCCCTGCCGGGTGTCAAGGCGGTCGTCACCCGCGACGACTTTCCGGACATCGGCCCCGAGGGAACGGTGAAAGGGGAGGTCGAGGAAAACCTGTGGGATGTGGCCCGCAACGTCATGGCGAGGGACAAGGCGCTCTACGAGGGTCATGCGGTTGCCGCCGTTGCGGCGACATCGACGGCGGTCGCCCGTCAGGCGCTCAAGCTCATCGACATCACCTGGCAGGTGCTTCCCCATGTCACGGATGTCGACGAGGCCATGAGGCCCGGCGCGCCCCTGGTGCACGAGGACATGATCACCGCCGGCATGGATCCGGCGCCCGAAGAGCCGTCCAACATCGCCGAGTACACCAGGATCGAAATGGGCGACATCGAAGCCGGATTCGCCGCTGCCGATGTCGTCGTCGAGCAGACCTTCCGGACCGAGGCCGCCCACCAGGGCTATATCGAGCCCCATGCCTGCGTGGCTTCGGCTTCCGAGGACGGCGTCGCCGAGTTGTGGTGCTGCACCCAGGGTCACTTCTCCGTGCGCGACATGTGCGCCAACATCCTGGGCATGGATCTCGCGAGCCTGCGCGTGACGTCGTCGGAGATTGGCGGCGGGTTCGGCGGCAAGACCACCGTTTTTCTCGAGCCTGTGGCCCTCCTCCTGTCACGTCAGTCCGGCCGGCCGGTCAAGATGACGATGAGCCGGGACGAGGTCTTCCGGGCATCCGGGCCCACGTCCTCGACGAGCATCACCGCCCGGATCGGCGCCACCCGTGATGGCCGGATCACGGCCTGCGACGCCTCCTTCAGATACCAGGGAGGCGCATTCGCCGGTTCACCGGTGGGCTACGGAGCCGTGTGCGGCATGGCTCCCTATGACTGTCCGAACGTGGACCTGCACTGCTATGACGTGGTGGTGAACCGCCCCAAGGCCGCCGCCTACCGCGCGCCGGGCGCGCCGATGGCCGCTTTCGCCATCGAGTCCCTCCTCGATGAGATCGCCTGCAAGCTGGACATCGATCCTGTCGAACTGCGCTTGAGGAATGCCGTGAAGGAAGGTGCGAGCTCCGTCTATGGCCCGACCTTCGGAACCATCGGATTCGTGGAGTGCCTCGAGGCGGCGCGGGACCATCCTTCGCTCGAGGCCGCTCCCGGGCCCAACCAGGCGAGGGGAATCGCGGCCGGTTTCTGGCCGAACTACGGTGGCCAGACGAGCGTGACGGTCAACGTCAACAACGACGGCACCGTTCTCGTGTCGCTGGGCACGCCCGACATCGGCGGCAGCCGCGCCAGCATGTGCCTGATGGCCGCCGAAGAACTCCAGATTCCCTATGAGAGGGTGAAGGCGATCATCGCCGATACCAGTGCTCTCGGACACAACGACACCACCGGCGGCAGCAGGGTCACCCATTCGGCCGGCCTCGCCACCATCGCGGCATCGCGCAAGGTCATCGACACCATGAAGCGGCGCGCCGCCGCCGTGTGGGACATCGATGTCGACGCCGTGGTCTGGGACCAGGGATGCGTGCGTCCCTCGGGGGCGAATGCCGGTGACCACGAACCGCTGACCTTCGATGCGATCGCCGCCATGGCGCCTGCCACCGGTGGGCCGATCGCCGGTCATGCGGAAATCAATGCCGAGGGTGCCGGCGCGAGCTTTGCCGTGCATGTCTGCGATCTCGAGGTGGACCCGGAAACCGGGCGGGTCACCGTCCTGCGCTACCTCGCGGTTCAGGATGCGGGCAAGGCCATCCATCCCGACTATGTCGAGGGCCAGTACCAGGGCGGGGTCGCCCAGGGCATCGGCTGGGCTCTCAACGAGGAATACATCTACGGCAGCGACGGGATTCTGCAGAACCCGGGCTTTCTCGATTACCGCATTCCCGTTGCCTCCGATCTGCCGATGATCGACACCGTCATCGTCGAGGTGCCCAATCCCGGCCATCCCTATGGCGTGCGTGGCGTTGGCGAAACACCGATCGTGCCACCCCTTGCGGCGGTGGCCAATGCCGTGTCGCGTGCTATCGGCCAGCGCATGACCGAGACCCCGATGTCGCCTCCGCGCATTCTTGCGGCCATCGACCAGGCGCCATGATTGACGTCCGGCTCGGTGCAACGCTGCGTTCCATGGCGGGTGGACGGGAGTCGTTTCCAGTCGAAGCCGGCACGGTCGGGCAGGTGCTGAAGCGTCTCCAGGGCGCCTATCCTGAACTTTCGCCGGTGCTCCACCGGGGTGTGGCGGTTGCCATCGATGGCCGCATCTATCGGGATTCGCTGTTGCAGCCCGTGCCTGACGGTGCGGAGGTCTATCTCATGCCACGTGTCGCCGGAGGGTAGTCGTGGCGATCCATGATCCTGTCACGCCGGGAGGAGAGTGTTCGCTGGAGGCGTTCCGCAGGGACGGTGTCGTCTGTCTGCGCGGTGTCTTCGCCGAGTGGGTCGACATGCTCCGCCTGGGGATCGAGAAGAACCTCGACGAACCGGGAGCGGACGCGAAGCTTTACCGCGACGATGACGGCAGGCTGTTCATGAGCGACTACTGCAACTGGCAGAGAATTCCGGAATACGAGACCTTCGCGCGACAGGCGCCCGGCGCCAGGATCGCGGCTGAACTCATGGGCTCCGCCACGGTCCGCTTCTTCCACGAGCACGTGCTCGTCAAGGAGGCCGGCGCCGACCTCGGGACGCCATGGCACCACGATCAGCCCTATTATTGCGTCGATGGCCGGCAGAATGTCTCCATGTGGGTGCCGGTGGACCCGGTGGCGCGCGACACCAGCCCGGAGTTCATTGCCGGCTCGCATCACTGGCAGCGCACCTTCACGCCCGAGCGGTTCAGCGGCCAGCCGCTCTATGGAGACGGCGACGACCACGAGCCCCTGCCCGATGTCGACGCCGACCGTTCGGCATTCGACATCCGGGGTTTCGATCTTGAACCGGGCGATGCCGTCTGCTTCCACTTCCTGACGGTCCATGGCGCACCTGCCAACCGTTCCCCCGTGACGCCGAGGCGGGCCATCTCGATGCGATGGATCGGTGACGATGCGCGCTTTGCGGTGCGGGCCGGCCCGACATCCCCGCCCTTCCGGGGCGTCACCCTCGACCCGGGCGCCGAAATGATCGCGCCCGAGTTTCCGCTCTGCTGGTCCAGGGCATCGTGCGTCGTCTGACCGCAGGTGAGGGCCGGGTCCGCCTCTTCACGCCCGACGCGGACGATACCGCCGCGGCCGTCGGCAACGCCGGGGTCGACGTGGTGGCGACCGTGACACTGATTCTCTGGGTCGAAGAGGTGTGCGGCGATCTCCTGCGCCCGGCGCTCGAGGACGGCGAGGCATCCGTCGGCGCGCGGGTTGCCGTCGATCACACCGGCCCGGCGCGGGAGGCAAGGCCGGTCTCCGTCGAGGCCAGGATCACGGCGGTCGATGGACGCAGGATCACCTTCGCCGTTGCCGCCAGCCAGGACGGCCAGGAGGTGATGAAGGGGGAGCACCACAGGGTTGTCGTCCCGCTGGCGCAGTTCCTCGAGGGCTCCGGCGGCTCCCGGTCCGTGCCGCCGGCGACAGGCGAACGGGTCTCCTTCTGGTTCGACGTCATCTCCCCCTGGTCCTACCTCGCCTCGCTCACCATTGCCGGACTGGCGCGACGCCGGGGTGTCGGCGTTGACTGGCGTCCGCTCCATCTCGGCAATCTCATGAACGCGGTCGACGGCATGAGGCCCATGGAACAGAATCCGCGGCGTCGCGCCTGGTATCTCCAGGACATCGAGGATCGCATGGCCGCAGCGGGACTGCCCTATCATCCGCATGCCGGGCAGCCGATGAGGCCTTCACGGGCGCTGCGCTGCATGGCCCATGCCGCCGACATGGGGCTTGCGGAACCCTTCGTCGAACAGGTGATGCGCGACTACTGGGCGAAAGGCGCGGACATCACCGATCCGGACGTTCTCCAGGAGATGGCGGACCGGGTGAATCTCGGTCCCCGGCCCATGGCGGAGATTGCCTCCGATCCTCACTACCGGGAGGTCATTGCCGCCAACACCCGCGAAGCCGCCGAGGCCGGCCTCTTCGGCGTCCCCGCCTTCATCTTCCGCGGCAAGCTCTACTTCGGCAGCGACCACATGGACATGCTCGATGCGGCCATGGCGTTGCCGGCGGAGACGTCATGAGGCCCCCTCGGCCGGGCCAGCGGCATCCCGGAGTTCCACGCCGATCGAGGTCACCCGAACCGGCGGTTGCGACAACCGCCTCCGCAATCATGCAATGAGCCATCGAACAATGAGCCATCGAACTCCGCTGCCCTGCTGGCGGCTGCAGGCGCCCGGCAAGGCATGTCATTGAAGCGGGCCGCGATCCTGCTCGTCCTGGTGGCCGGCGTCGGCATCGCCGGCTACGTCCATTTCGGCAAGAGCGACAACCCTGTCGGCAGTGGACCTCCGATCGTGGCGGTCAGCGTGCCGGCAACGCTCTCGGCGCGGGCGCAGGCCGGGCAGAAAACCTACGAAGCCAACTGCGCGTCCTGCCACGGCGGCAATGCGGCGGGACAGGACGGGCTCGCTCCGCCCCTGGTCCACATCATCTACGAGCCCGGTCACCATGGCGACGAGTCGTTTCAGCGCGCAGTCGCCCTCGGTGTGCGGGCCCATCACTGGCCCTTCGGCGACATGCCGCCGGTCGAGGGTCTGAGCCGCAGCGACGTGGCGGAGATCATCGCCTATATCCGCGAACTCCAGCGCGCCAACGGCATCCAATGAAGGGACGCCCATGAGCACGGTCCTGCCGGCCGGTTGGCTGACGCACAGCCGGAGACGACCGCGCCCGACACGTGCGGGGTCCCTCGATCCCGGCCACTGAGGTGGCCCGCCGTTTCGGCGTATCAAGAGCCACACTCTGCAAATACTTCCCCGGCGGTCGAACGAGGACCTTGAGAAGGGGCGAGGAAAGCATGACTCGCCCCATCCTGAGTCTGGCTATGCAGCCTGTGGCCGGGTGCGGTTCTGATCTCCGCGACCGGCCAGGAGGCCGGCAACCGAGATATCTTCATCCAGCGCCTCCCAATGAAGCCCCTCGCCCCGTCCGATGAGCTCCCATTGGTCCCGTTGCTCCGGGGTGCCATGCAGAAGACGGGGAAACCATGCCAGGGGGACGGACAGTTCGCGACCATCATCAATGGTCACCAGGAACGAATCGGCGGAGAAGACAACATCGACCGCCACGGTTCGCTCTCAAGCGTCAAGGTACCCATGCCATGTCTCCAGGAGAGTGTCACGGTGCTGCTCGACGCCAACACTACGGGACCAGGCCGGAACCTGACCAACTTCCCGCCAGCGAAATGGCGCAGCAGCGGGCGACATGCCAGTGGCCTTCGACGTGATTCGACACGGACGATTTCGGAGCGCCGTCAACGGCGGGATCTCCCGCGGGCGGGGGTGGCTTTGCTGGTGCGATTCCATGATCGAGGTTCAGCAAGACCGGACACCCGCGGGTCACGTCGGGACATGACGGGCTGGGAAGGCGGCGTGTGGGGCTCCGCGTCCTATTCCTGAAACGCGAACCGTGCCTCGAATGGCTCGATCTGGGGCTTGCCGAGGATCCAGTCGGCGGCGCGTGAGGCGATCATCTGGGTCGGCGCGTTGAGGTTGGCGCTGATTACCCTCGGCATGACCGAGGCGTCGACCACGCGCAGGGCTTCCATACCGTGGACCCTGAGCTCGGAATCGACGACCGCATCGCTTCCGAGGCCCATCGCGCAGGTGCCGCAGGGATGAAAATCCGTGGAGGTCAGCGCCCTCACGGCCTCTTCAATCTCCTTGTCCGTCCTGACATCGGGTCCCGGAGTGAGCTCGACGCCGCGCAGGCCGTCGAAGGCCGGCTGGGCGATCAGATCGCGCATCTTCTTCACGCCCTCGACCAGTTCACGGAGGTCTTCGGAGTCGCTGAGGTAGCGGAAGAACATCGCGGGTTTCATGGCCGGGTCTGCGGACTTGAGCGCGATGTGCCCGTGGCTGCCCGGGCGCAGCTGGTCGACCTGCAGCATGAAGGCCTGCTTCAGCATGATCCTGGCGCCGTCGTACTCGTAGCCCGTGGGCCCGAAGTGGTACTGAAGGTTCGGATAGGGGACGTGGTCGTTGCCGCGGATCAGGCCGCCGGCCTCCCAGACGTTCGAAGCGGCAGGCCCGCCGCGCGTGAGGAACCATCGGGCGCCTGCCATGAGCTTGTTGAGCGGACGGTCGACCCGGTGCATCGGAAACGAACGCGTACACGACACCGTCACCGCAAGGCTGGCGTGGTCCTGGAGGTTCTGCCCGACGCCGGGCAGGTCGCAGCGCACCTCGATGCCGTGTTCGCGCAGGTGACTGGCAGGGCCGATACCCGAAAGCATCAGTGTCTGCGGGGAGTTGATCGCCCCGCCTGACAGGATGACCTCCCTTTCGGCTTCGACCGTGTGTGTCTCGCCACCCTGGGAGAAGACGACGCCCGAGGCGCGGTTGCCGTCGATCACGAGGCGCTGAACCATGGCACACGTCTTGAGAGTGAGATTCGGGCGCGACAGAGATGGCCTCAGATGCGCCACTGCCGCGCTGCACCGACGGCCGTTGCGCTTGGTCGCATCGAGCCTTGTGACGCCTTCGGGCTGGTAGCCGTTGGGATCGTCGGTCGTGCCTTGTCCGGCTTGACCGCCGGCCTCGACGAAGGCGTCGTAGAGCGGGTTTTCCGTCGCGCCCCGCGTGACGCCGAGCGGGCCGCTGCCGCCACGCCAGTCGCTGGCGCCCCGGTCGCTGGTCTCGCCCGCCTTGAAGTAGGGCAGGCAGTTGGCGTAGCGCCATTCGGCGAGACCAAGTTCATCGGCCCAGCGGTCGTAGTCCTGCGGCTGGCCGCGCATGTAGACCATGGAGTTGATCGACGATGAACCGCCCACCACCTTGCCGCGTGGCATCACGACCTGGCGGCCGAGGAGTTCCGGCTCGTCCTCGGTCATGTAGTTCCAGTTGATCCGCGGATCGCGGTGCGCCTTGTAGACGCCCGCCGGGATGTGGATCATCAGATCGCGGTCCATCGGGCCCGCCTCGAGCACCAGGACGGAATGGCGGCCATCGGCGCTGAGCTTGTTGGCCAGTACGCAGCCCGCCGAGCCGGCGCCGATGATGACGTAGTCATGGCTTGCCATGGAGCACTCCCGGTCAAGGCGCGAGCTTCGGGCCAGCAGTGCCCGCGCGCAAGTCCGGGAGCCTGGTCCTGCAGTCCGGGGTGGCCCCGAGGCATGATGTTTCATCAGGCCGACTGCACGTGAGAACACGGCGCCGGAGGCGGGCGTCCTTGCGGCGCTGTGACGAACGGGTGCCGGACGCCATCGCGCTCAGGGGCGCGATCCGCGGCGTGCGAGGATGATTCCGGCAAGGGCGATCAGCATCATGCCTGTGGCCACCATGACGGTCGGGATGTCGCCGAAGACGAGGTAGCCCAGGACCACCGCCACCACGAGGGAAGAGTACTCGAAGGGGACGACGAAGCTCGCCTCTCCCTTGCGATAGGCGAGGATGATGAGGAAGTGGGCGGAACCGGCGAGCAGTCCGGCGAGAACGATGAACCAGAGGTTGATTCCTTCGGCCATCTGCCAGGTGCCGGGGACGATCAGAATCGGCACGAGGCCTGCCAGGGCAAAGGCGATGGTGGTGTAGAAGGCGGTCACCGACGCCGGTTCGGTCATTCCCAGGCGGCGAGCCAGAAGCGCCGTGACAGCCACCGAGATGGCGGCGCCAATGCCCCACAGTGCCGCCGGCCGGAAGGCGTCGCTGCCCGGCTGCACGATGACGAGGGCGCCTGCGAAACCGAGTGAGATCGCCGCCCAGCGGATCAGCGTGACCCTTTCACCCAAGAAGATGCCGCTCAGGCTCGCCACGATGAAGGGCGCCGACATCGTGACGGCGGTGGCATCGGCGATGGGGAGTTCCAGGATGGCCCTCAGGTAGAAGGTATAGGCCATCGCCATGGCCATTCCGCGGCAGGCCTGCCCCCACGGGCGCCGGGTCTTGAGATAACGCCAGGTGCGGCTGACCGAGAGCGCGACGAAGACCGGCAGGAAGGCGACGCAGCTTCTCAGCAGAATGAAGCTGAAGGGATCGATGTCCTGCGTCACCGTCTTGGCGAGGACGTCGCAGACGGTGAGCAGGCACATGCCGGCGATTACCGAGGCAATGGCAAGTCCGGGCTGGTCATTCATGGCAAACAAGGCGCGCCGGTGGGAGCAGGCGGTTTACCGTGCCTTGACATTGCGGACAATTGCGGCTGTTGTGCGCCAGCCGGAGTTGAGTGAGAGGCGTGGAGAAGACCGTTTCCCTTTTCCAGACGAGTAGTCTTGACGACCTGAAATCGCTCCTGATCGATTCCGGCGTGAGGTTTCTGCTCCCTTCCTATGTCGACATGCACGGCGTGTCGAAGTCGAAGATGGTGCCCATGAGCCACTTCGACCGGGCCATGGCCGGCTCGGAGCTGTGCACCGGCGCGGCGGTGGAGGGCGTGCCCCAGGACATCAGCGACGAGGAAGTGGCGGCCCATCCGGATCCCGCCTCATGCACGATCCAGCCGTGGATGCCCGATGTCGCGTGGTTCGCCAGCGATCTGTGGTGTGAGGGAAAACCCTTCGAACCATGCAGCCGGAACATCCTCGGCCGTGTCGCCGGCGAGGCCGAATCCCTCGGTCTCGGCATGAATCTCGGTGTCGAGACGGAGTTTTTCGTGTTCCGTGACGATGGTTCGCTGTGCCAGCCGATGAGCCCGCGGCACAATCTCGACAAGCCCGCCTACGATACCTCGCGGCTGCTCGACAACATCGGCTGGATGGGCGAACTCGTCGACGCCATGAATGCGCTGGGCTGGGACGTCTACAGCTTCGATCACGAGGACGGCATCGGCCAGTTCGAGATCGACTTTTCCTATGCCGACGTCATGACCATGACCGATCGTGTCGTCTTCTTCCGCCGCATGGCGGGCGAGATCGCGAGACGTCATGGCGGCTTTGCCTCGTTCATGCCCAAGCCCTTCGGCGACTACGCCGGAAGCGGCGCGCACTTCAACATGTCGCTCTACGACACGGCGACCGGCGCCAACCTGTTTGTTGCGGACGACGACCCCCGGGACTGTGGCCTCTCGGCGCCGGGCTATCACTTCGTTGCCGGACTGCTGCGCCACCTGCCCGCCATATCGGCGGTGGTGGCGCCGACCGTCAACAGTTACAAGCGTCTCATCCTCAAGGGCAGCAACTCGGGGTTCACCTGGGCGCCCGTCTTCTGTTCGTACGGCAACAACAACCGCACCAACACCATCCGCATTCCCGGTGGCGGTGGACGCGTCGAACTGCGCCTCGCCGACTCGTCCAGCAACCCCTATCTCGGCGCCGCGATGGTCCTGGCGGCCGGCCTGGAGGGCATTCGTGAGGAGCTCGATCCCGGCGAACCGCACCGCGAGAACCTCTATGTCACCAGTGAGGAGGAACGCCGGAAGGCCGGCGTCGGCACCCTGCCGCGCACGCTCGGCGAGGCTCTCGATGCCTTTGCGCTGAGCGACCTGGCGCGCAAGACCTTCGGGGACACCATGTTCGAGGCCTGGCTCGCCTACAAGCGGGACGAGTGGCTGGCCTATCTCAACCATGTCAGCGACTGGGAGCGTGACCGCTACCTGCGCTTCTTCTGACATCCGCGGCCCGGCGGCCGGCTGTTCCGAGGAGGAGCCGGAAAGGGAGCGTTCAACACTGGAAAGAGGGTTCAACTACATGACTCCTGAAGAACTTCAAGCCGCCATCGAGTGGTCGACGAAGGTCAGTGCCGAAGCGTACTACTGGTGGGCAATCGGTCTCATGGTCGCCATTCATGCGGGATTCCTGATGTACGAGATGGGAGCCTCGCGGGTGAAGAACACGCTGGCGTCAGGCTGCAAGAACATTCTCGCCTTCGCCTTCATCATTCCGACGATGTTCATGTTCGGCTGGTGGGTCTACCTCGCCTTCCCCCACGGCATCGTTCCCAACATGGAATACGGATTGTTCGGGGAACCGTGGAACGAGTACATGGGTCCCAATCTCGAGGACAACATCACCGGTGTCATCTGGGGCGCCTTCGTGCTGTTCTCGGCCACCACCGCCTCGATCATGTCCGGTTCCGTCATCGAACGCATCCGCATGGGGGCGTTCATCATCCTTGCCGTGGCTCTGGGGTCCTTCGCGTGGCTGATTGGCGCCTCGTGGGGATGGCATCCGGAAGGCTGGCTCGTCACCGAGTTCGGCTACCACGACGTCGGTGCGTCCGGCGTGGTGCACATCATCTCCGGGTTCTTTGCCCTCGGTGTGCTGATCAATCTCGGTCCGCGCATCGGCAAGTTCGGTCCCAATGGCGAGATCAACAATCTCCAGGGCCACAGCGTGCCGATGACGATTGCCGGGCTGATGATCATCATCATCGGTTTCGTCGGCTTCATGGGCGCCTGCCTGCTCTACACCGGCACCGGCCAATGGGGGAACATCTACGGCGGTCCGACGACACTGTCGGCGTGGAGTTTCAACCTGCTGATGAGCTTCGGCGGTGGAATCATCGGTGCCTACGCGGTCACCCGTGATCCCTTCTGGATGATGTCCGGAGCGCTCGGCGGCATCTTCGCGGCCGCGGCAGGGCTCGATCTCTACTATCCGCCACTGGCCTTCGCTCTTGGCTTTGCCGGCGGTGTCCTGATCCCCTATGGCCAGCGCTTCCTCGAGAAGATGCAGATCGACGATGCTGTCGGCGCCGTGTCGGTGCACGGTTTCTGCGGAATCCTCGGTGTCCTGGCCTGCGGTATCTTCCTTGACGGTTATCCGGCCGTCTCGGAGTCCATACCGGGCATTACCTTCTGGGGTCAGCTTGTCGGCTGTGTGGTCATGGTGCTCATCGGCTTCGTGCCGGGCTACGTGCTGTCGCTGATTCTCAAGATGCTGGGCATCCTGCGTGCAAGCGATGAAATCCAGCAGGTCGGCATGGATCTGGAGATTCCGTCTCCTGCCTATCCCGAGGAGATCACCTCACAACTTCACTGGCGCGGCTGAGCTGCGTTAGGGCAGGTTATCTGAAAGGAGAACAATCATGTTTGGTGGAAGTCCGATCGAGTCCTGGGAAGGAGCCACGGCGATCTACAGTTATGCCGGGTCCGGTGGTGTCCATCTCTTCCTGTGGATTTCGGTTCTCCTGTGCGTCGGCACGATCGTCACGTCGATCGTCGTGGAGAACCGAGCAGAGGCGCAAGCGGCGCGTCTTCTCGAGGAACAGAAGTAGCCTCTTGTCCGAAGGGCAGCCGGTTTCGGCCGGCTGCCCTTCGTTTTCTACATGATGCCCACGAGGCGCACGGCGTCATAGACCGCAGCATGAATGTTGCGGCTCTCGACGGCATCGCCGAGACGGAAGAGCCGGAAAGTGCCCACGGGATTGCTGCGGATCTCCTGGGGCCGGCGCCCGATCAGCGCCTCGTAGTCCACCTCTCCGCGATTGACCGACAGATCGCGCAGTTCGAAGTAGAGATCATCGGCGGGAAGGGTGCCGTGCTCGATCACGACCTGATCGACCAGGCGTTCGCCGATGTCGCCTCCGGTGAATTCGCTGAACAGCGTCGCCCGCAGGCGGTTGCCCCTGCGCTCAAGCCTCGAGACCCTGGTGTTGATGGTGACGGTGACGCCGTGCTCCTGGAAGAACTCGGCATAGGGCGCATGGGTGAGCGCTCCCAGCTCGGGCGCGAACGTGCGCTCCGGCGAGACGATCTCCACCCTTGATCCGGCGTCGGCCGCCAGCCAGGCGGCCTGCATGCCCGGCTGATGGCCGTTGTCGTCGAAGACCAGGACCTCCGCCGCCGGAGCAACGGTCCCGGCAAGCAGGTCCCAGGAACTGACGGCAAGACCGGAACCTGTGTCGAGGATCTCCTTGTTGGGCACACCGCCGGTACAGACAAGAACGACGTCGGGGTCGAGGGCGAGCACGTCGTCGACCCCCGCCAGCATGTTGCAACGCACGTCGATACCCAGCCGCGTCAGGCGGGCAAGGCGCCAGTCGACGATGCCGATCAGGTCCTTGCGGTTGGGCGTGCGCGCCGCCAGGAGAATCTGCCCGCCGGGCCTCGCCGCCGCCTCCAGAACGACGACGTCGTGTCCGCGTTCGCCGGCGACGCGGGCGGCTTCGAGGCCGGCCGGTCCGGCACCCACCACGACGATGCGCCGGGCGGACCCCGAACGCGGTTCCACCAGTTGCGGCAGCGAGGTTTCGCGGCCGGTCGAGGGATTGTGGACGCAGAGCGCGCCGGTTCCCGCATAGACGCTCTCGAGGCAGTAGGTGGCGCCGACGCAGGGCCGGATGTCGTCCTCGCGCCCCTCGGCGATGCGGTTGACGATATGGGGATCGGCGATGTGCGCCCGGGTCATGCCCACCATGTCGAGCTGGCCGGTGGCGATGGCGTGGCGCGCCGTGGCGATGTCGGCGATCTTGTTGGCGTGGAACACCGGAAACCGGGTCTCGCTGCGGATGTCGCCGGCGAAAGCGAGATGGGGCGATGCCGCCATGCCGGCCACCGGAATGATGTCGGTGAGGGCCCGGTCGTGGTCGATATGGCCCTTGATGACGTTCAGGAAATCGATCTTGCCCGTGGCGATGAATCGCCGGGCGATCTCGAGGCCCGTCGCGCGCTCGTATCCCTTGCGCCAGTCCTCGTCCAGGGACATGCGGATGCCGACGATGAAGTCGGGGCCGACGGCGCCGCGCACCTCGTCGAGCACCGCCATGGCGAAGCGCAACCGGTTGTCGAGACTGCCGCCCCACTGATCGCTGCGCCGGTTGGTGGCGGGGGACCAGAACTGGTCCATCAGGTGACCGTAGGCCTCGAACTCGATACCGTCGAGCCCCGCTTCGGCCATGCGCGCGGCGGCCAGTCCATAGTCCCGCACGACCCTCTCGATGTCCCAGTCCTCCATTTCCTTGGGAAAGGCGCGATGGGCGGGTTCGCGCACCATGGAGGGCGCCAGGACGGGGAGCCAGTGTTCCTTGTTCCAGTTGGTCCGCCGCCCGAGATGGGTGAGCTGGATCATCACCGCCGCGCCGTGGTCGTGGCAGGCTTGCACGAGCCGGCGCAGCCCCTCCACCACCTCGTCCTTCCACGCCTGGACGTTCATGAAGGCCTGGGCGGAATCCTTCGAGACCACGGTGGAGCCGGCGATCATGGTGAGCGCGATGCCGCCCCTTGCCTTCTCCTCGTGGTAGCGCACGTAGCGCTCTCCCACGAGACCGTCCTCGGTGTAGCCCGGTTCATGCGCCGTCGACATGATCCGGTTCTTCAGTTCGAGATTCTTGAGGCGGTAGGGTTGCAGCAGGGGGTCATTCATGGGCCGGGATCCGCACAATCCGTCATGCATAGCACAACTTCGCGATGCGGTTGATCCGCCGGGAGGCCATGTGACGGCCCTCCTCTTCCGGCGCCTGACGTCGCCCGTCAATCAGCCAACCCGTGGGCGGGCCATCATCACCATGGCGTGCAAGCGCCCTGCCACAAGGAGTCCGATCAACAATCTTTCACGCGCATCGATCCTGCGACCATCGTGATGAGATCTGCCGCGGGCAATTCCTGACGGTTTTCGACCCGTGGAACGAACTTGAATACTGTTTCGACTTTCGATGGCGTCGGTGTATGGTATATTTCGACGATACTTACAGAAAACGGCTTTTTTTCGACTTCAGTGAAAGAATTTCGACCAATGGAGCTGACCCTCGAAACTCCCCCGACGTTCCAGGATCACCCTGTCCCGAAGGAGACAAGGCTGGCCGGTTGGGCCGCGCTGGTTCATGGCCTCGGGATCGCGGCCCCGGTCCCGGCAGCGAGCGTCGTTGCCGGCGGTTACATCAAGGGCAGCCAGCGTGAGGAAGACGGCTGGACCGTTTTCGACAAGCGGTACTGGCCGGGCCGTCATGTGACGGATCATTTCAGTTTCGCCCTTCGCCACGAGTGGTTCGATCCGCTCGTGGCGAAGCGCGTGCTGGACGCTGTGGACCCGGACACGATTTCGGCCTTCGTGCTCGATGCGCCGACCGGGAGGGCTGCCCGCCGGGTCTGGTTCTTCTATGAAATCATGACTGGTCGGCGACTGCCGATTGAAGACGCGCCGACCGTGACGGCTGTCGACGCCCTCGATCCCAGGAGATATGTGACCGGGAATGCCGCGCTATCGAAACGCCACCGCGTGCGGGACAACCTGCTCGGCACGGGCGAATGGTGCCCGGTCATTCGCCGCACCAGGGCCCTCGAAAACTATCTGGAACGCCGCCTCGCCGACAAAGCTGCCCAAACCGTTGGCCGAACCGGCGGGCACCTGATTTCCCGGGCCGCGAGCCTTCTGTTGCTGGCAGACAGCCGTGCCAGCTTCGAGATCGAAGGCGAGCGTCCGCCGCGCAACCGGCTTGAGCGCTGGGCGCGCGCGGTCCTCCAGGCCGGCAGGAATCGATTGACACTCGATGAGCTCAACCGCCTGCACGGTGTCCTCATCGAGGATACCCGCTTCATCAGGGCCGGCCTGCGCCCCGACGGCGTATTCCTCGGCGAGCGCGATCACAACGGCGACCCCCTGCCGGAATTCGTCGGCGCACGGCCGGAAGACCTGCCGCGCCTGATCGAAGGCCTGCTCGCAGCCAACAGGCGGATGACCGCGAGCGCGATCGATCCCGTGCTTCAGGCGACCGCCACAGCATTCGGCTTCGTCTACATCCATCCCTATCAGGATGGAAACGGCCGTCTGCACCGCTGCCTGATCCATCATGTGCTGGCGGAACGGGGCTTCACACCGCCGGGCATGGTCTTCCCGGTTTCCGCGGTGATGCGGGACCGGATCGACGATTACCGCCGCGCACTGGAAAATCATTCCGGGCCGCTGATGCCTTTCATCGACTGGCGGTCGACGGCGAGCCGGAATGTCGAGGTCACCAACGATACGAGCGAATTGTACCGGTACTTCGATTGCACGGCTGAAGCCGAGTTTCTCTATGCCTGCGTGGCCCGCACGGTCGAACACGACCTGCCGAAGGAGATCGATTGCCTGCGCCGCCACGACGAAGCGCGAAGGCGCATCATGGAGATGGTGGAGATGCCCGACCGACTGGCACAGGACCTGATCATGTTCATCCGGCAGAACGGCGGAAAACTTCCGAAACGGCGCCGCGAGAGGGAGTTCCGGGCTCTGAGCGATGAAGAGACGGCGTACATCGAGGCCATATGCGAAGAGGTCTTCGGCGAAGACTGATGCGAGCGAGCCCATGTGCGCCTTGACCCTCGCCGGTGTTCCGGCCAGTGGCGAGAGCGGCACCGTCGCCAGGCGGTTTCCATCGTGACAAGCGTGATCTCCGGAGAGTCGTGCCGGTGGGATCAGATCTTCTTCCTGGCGAACGGTCGTCACCTCGAGTTGACGATCGCTGCGTTCGCCGGCTTGTCCGGCAGGCGTCCTGGACCGCCGGGCGACCGGAGGATCACCACTTCGCATCGGCGTGACACCCCGCCGAACCGTCACCTGGCTTCGATCCCGAAGTCATCAATGTGCCGCGTTCTGTCCGGTCGCCCGCCGAATGGAACAGCCTCACAACCCGACGAGGGACGACGGCCCCTCGTCGAGTGAGCAGGCGCGATTCCCCCGGATTGCCGTGCTCCGTTTCTTCGCCCAGACTTGTGCGGCAGTGCCAGGGAAGGGGACGCACCATGGGTGGACGGCTGGACGGCAAGACCGCGCTTGTGACCGGGGGAGGACGCGGTATCGGAGCCGGCATCGCCAGGGTCTTCGCTGCTGAGGGTGCGCGAGTCCTGATCGCGACGCGCACCGTGAGCCGCGGAGCGGCGGTCGCCCGGGGGATCTCGAAGGCTGGCGGGGAGGCCTCGGCGATGGCAACCGATGTCGCGGATACGGACCAGGTCCGGGCGATGGTCTCCGAGGCTCGCAAACGCCTCGGCTCGATCGACATCGTCGCCCACAACGCCGGCGTTTTCCCGTCATCGACGATCTCGAGGATGAAGGAGGCCGAGTGGGATCACGTGCTTGATACGAACCTCAAGAGCCTCTTTGTGATCACGAAGGCCGTCCTGCCCCACATGGTGCGCCGCGGTTACGGGCGGATCGTCGTGACGTCATCGATCTCGGGCCCGCGGGTGGCCATGCCCGGGTGGAGCCACTACTGCGCCTCGAAGGCCGGTGTGAACGGCTTCATCAAGGCAGCGGCCCTGGAAGTCGCCCGGCAAGGTGTCACGATCAACGCCGTCGAACCCGGCAACATCCTGATCCGGCGCCCTGGCTCGCGCGAAGCGCGTGAGCACGAGGAGGCGATGGTTCCCGCGATTCCCATGGGTGAACTCGGCATGCCCGAAGACATCGCGTATGCGGCGCTCTACCTGGCCAGTGACGAAGCGCGCTACGTGACCGGCCAGACCATCGTCGTTGACGGCGGCCAGGTCCTTCCCGAAAGCCAGGCCGGCGTACTCTGAGCCGGGCATCCGTCGCTACTGGCACACTGCCACGGACGCAGACAAGGGGAGGCCCGGCTCAGGGTCGCCAGACTCCCGTTTCCGGAGGGGCGAGCAGGGGTCCATCAGAGCGAAAGGCAACAAACACGGCTTCGATGGAGGTCGCCCGCTCAGCCTTGGCGGTCGCTGCGGCGGGCCAGTTACCCACAGCTTCACCGAGCGCCCGAGGACGAACCCACGCTCAAAGTGAGAACTCTTCAGTCCCAATTGACACCCCGCCTCACGATCGCACAGGGATGCACAAGCCCCTGGTGTGTGGCGCGCGTATCGTCGGATGGAAGGCGTCACGGCATTTTTCGAGTGCGCTTCTTCAGGGTCGTGTTGACTATGCCGGCCGTTCGCGAAAGATCGCGGGGCTGAAAGGAGAGGCCGGGCGATGCCGGATACACGAAAGATCGGGATTTTGCCGGTCAATGACGCCACCAACGGCTGGAGCCGCATTCTCGGACTGCGGACGCCGCGCTCCCCGCTTGCCGGGGATGTGACGGCCGACTGGGTGGTCGTGGGAGCGGGATGGGCGGGGCTGGCAGCGGCGCGCCGCCTCGCCGAAAACAGGCCGGCGGACAGCATCGTCCTTCTCGACGCCGGCGAGGCGGGGGAGAACGCCTCGGGACGCAACAGCGGTTTTGCCATCGACCTTCCCCACAACGTCGGCGATTCGCTGGCCGAACTCGATGGCAGCCATCGCTTCATGGCCCTGGCGCGCGCCGCCATCGGTCATCTCGACGAGGCCGTCAGATGCCATGACATCGCCTGCGACTGGAGCCGGCGAGGCAAGTACCATGCCGCCCGATCGGAGCGCGGCAAGCGGGAGATACTCGAGCCCTTCGCCCGCGAACTCGAGGCATTGGGCGAGCCCTTCCGCTGGCTGGACCGGGATGCGCTCGTGGGCGAGGTCGGAACGCCGGCCTACCACGCGGCGGTCCATACGCCAGGCTGCGTTCTCTTCAACCCCGCGGCGCTGACCCGCGGTCTGGCCGACCACCTTCCCGGGAGCGTTAGCCTGTTCGAGAACACGCCCGTCACGTCGATGACGTTGAGAAACGGGGTGGAACTTGCGACACCGGGAGGCAGCGTGCGGGCGGCGGGCATGATCCTCGCCACCAACGGATTTGCCCGCGAGTTCGGGTTCTTCCGGCACAATCTCGTGCCGATCGCCGCCCATGCCAGTCTGACGCGTGCCCTGAACGAGACGGAGCGGCGGGCGCTGGGAGGCAAGGACGACTGGGGCATTACGCCGGCCAATGCCATTGCCGGCGTTACCATGCGGTTCACCAGGGATCACCGGATCCTGATTCGCCAGGGGTTCCGCTACGCACCGGAGTTCCGGGTCTCAAGAGCCGAGCAGATGGCGGCGCGGCGCGACCACGAGGCCTGTTTCCGCTCCCGGTTCCCCATGCTGGGCGATGTGACGATGGAGCATACCTGGACCGGGTTCGTGTGCCTGTCACGCAACGGTGCGCCGGGCTTTGGCCAGGTCGCCGGCAATGTCTGGGCCGCCGTCTGCCAGAACGCGGTCGGCGTCACCAAGGGCACCATCGGCGGGCTGCTCGCCGCCGACATGGCGAGCGGGCGCGACAACGACCTCATCTCCTACATGGAGAGCCTCGGGAGTCCCCAGGCGCTTCCCCCCGCCTTCCTCACGCGTCTTGCCGTCAAGCTGCGCCTGACCGGGGAAGTCTGGTTCAACCGGCACGAGAAGTAGGCAAGGTCAGCCTCTCACTCGATACTCTCCAGGAGCATCCCGACGCGTGAGTACTCGCTGGTGGACGGCTCGAAGAGATCCCGCAGGCGCGTCCACTGTTCGCGGGCGCCGCCGTTATCGCCGCGCAGCGCCGCCGCGAGACCGGTGACGTAGAGGGCATGGGGGTTGTCGGGCCGGGTCTCGAGCACCCGTTCCATGTCGGCAAGAACGGTGGCGGAAACGCCTGTCGTCCGGTCGACGGGCGCGGCAACCGCGGCCGCGAAGCCGTCCATGAGATCGCTGTCGCCGGGCGCGAGTTCGAGGGCCCGCTCGTAGGCGTGGCGCGCCTTCGGCCAGTCTTCCAGCACGGTGTAGGAGTGGGCGAGGCGCTTCCATCCCTCGAGATCGTCCGGCTCATCGGCGAGCCGCCGGGCGAGGCCCTCGACCATGCCTGTGATCATGTCAAGGGTGTCGTCGCCGGAGTCACCTGCCGCCTCCCCGGCATCCGAGATGTGACGGCGCAGTTCGCCGATCCACGGCGCATCTACGGGCGAATCGGCGAGAAGGTCGCGCCAGACAACCAGCGCGCCCGTCGTGTCGCCCGCCTGCGCCAGGGCAACGCCGCCATAGAAGCGCGCCACCGGCTGACTGGCGTCGATGGCCAGGGATTGCGCGAACAGGAGCCGGGCCGCGGGAGTCACCAGTCCGTCGTGGGCGAGCACGATGAATTCACCCTGTCGGGCGAGATGTTCCGCATTCCCGGGATCGAGGACGGCCGCCTCGGCCATGGCGAGCGCCGCCTCGCCGTAGCGCCGGGAAAGACCCTCGGCATTGGCGATCCAGATCCAGGCATCGATATCCGTCGGCTCCTCGACCAGGCGGCTTCGGGCGCGCTCAAGGAGACCGGCGATCTCGGGATTGGCGGTGGCGACTTCGCGTTCGGCAAGGGGCCGGTCTCCAAGATGCGGCGACCCGATTGCGGCATAGATGGCGATCGCTCCGGCGATGACGGCAAGGGAAGCCGCGACGAGGAGGCCGCGGCGTCGCAGGCCATCGCTTGGTGAGAGAAGGGGCAGCGTCAGCAGGACGATGGCCACAGCGATGATGTTGGCAATCGCCAGATGGATCATGGTCCGTCCCCCTTCCCGGCATGCCGGTTGCGGCGCAGGGCGAATGCGACCACCAGGGCGCCCGCCGCGAGCGCCACCAGGGGCGCTCCCCAGAGCATTGCCGTGTCACCGCGCAACGGTGGCTTGAGAAGGACGTAATCGCCGTAGCGCTCGACAATCCAGTCGACGGCCGCCTCGTCGCTGTCCCCCGCCTCGATGCGCTGGCGCAGGATCACCCTCAGATCACGTGCCAGAGGCGCATCGGAATCCTCGATCGACTGGTTCTGGCAGACCAGGCAGCGCAGTTCGCGCCCCAGGTCGCGGGCACGCGCTTCCATGGCCGGGTCGGCGAGGATCTCGTCCGGCTCCACGCCATGAAGAGGTCCCGGCAGGGCGAGGAGCAGCAGACCGGGAAGAAGGAGGGGGCGCAGCATCGAGAGCCAGCCACCTCCGGAGGCCCGGCGTCGGTGACGGCCGGTCATGGTGGTCCCGTTTTCCGGCGGACGAGACCGATGGCGCCGCCTGCCGCCATCAGCAAGGCACCGCCCCAGATCCACGGGACCAGGGGGTTGTGGTAGAGGCGCACGACATGGGCGCCCTCGCCGGCGGCATCGCCGAGGACGACGTAGAGATCGGCGAAGAGCGTGGTGTGAATGGCGGCTTCCGTCGTCCGCGTCGCCTGGACGAGGTAGGAGCGCCGTTCCGGTTCGAGGCGGGTGATGTGGCGGCCGTCTGCCGTCACCACGAATGTCCCGCGTTCGGCATCGTAGTTGGGCCCTGCAACCATCCCCGCTCCTTCGAAGACAAGCGTGTACCCGGCGATGTCCTGGCGATCGCCTGGTGCCATGGTGCGGATGATCTCCGTCTGCCACGCCGATGACGCCGTCACGCCGGCGACGAACACCGCCACGCCGAGATGGGCGAGACTCATCGCATGGGATGCTGCCGGCAGTTGCCGTGCACGTCGCCAGCTCTGCCTCAAGGGGCACCTGAAGATCCTGATCCGCTCCCCGTACTCGAGGATCACCGACCCGGCAATCCAGACCGAAAGGGCTATACCGAAGGCAGGCAGGGGCGACGCCTGCAGTGTCCACCACCACGCGATCCCCCAGGTCGCGACCGAGACGAGCGCCAGCAGCTTGAGACGCGACAGCACGCCGGCGAGATCGGCCCGCTTCCAGGGCGCCATCATGCCCAGCGCAACGAGGAGCAGGAGGGGAACCATGAGGGGGACGAAGACGATCTCGTAATAGGGCGGTCCGACGGAAACGCTGGCGCCGGTGACGACGTCGAGGAGCAGCGGGTAGAGGGTCCCGGTGAGCACCGTGAAGCAGCCTGCGGCGAGAAAGAGATTGTTGAGGACCAGCGCGCCCTCGCGGCTCACCGGAGCGAAGAAGCCGCCTGGCCGCAGCGACGGCGCCCGCACCGCATAGAGCGTCAGGGCGCCGCCGATGGCCGCCGTCAGGATGGCGAGAATGAAAACGCCGCGCGCCGGATCGACGGCGAAGGCATGGATGGAGGTGAGGACGCCGGAGCGCACCAGGAACGTGCCGAGCAGGCTGAGCGAGAACGCGAGGATTGCCAGCAGGATGGTCCAGCTCTTCAGGGCGTCGCGCTTGCCGGTCACGATCGTGGAATGGAGCAGGGCGGTGGCTGCCAGCCAGGGCATGAAGGAGGCATTCTCCACGGGATCCCAGAACCACCATCCACCCCATCCGAGCTCGTAGTAGGCCCACCAGCTTCCCAGCGCGATTCCCGTGGTGAGAAAGGTCCATGAGGCGAGCGTGAAGGGGCGCACCCACTGGGCCCAGCGCCGGTCGACCCGGCCCTCGATGAGGGCCGCCACGGCAAAGGCGAAGGTCACGGAAAGACCGACATAGCCGAGATAGAGAAACGGCGGATGGAAGGCGAGACCGGGGTCCTGGAGGATGGGGTTGAGATCGCGGCCGTCCACCGGCGGCGGATCGAGGCGTTCGAAGGGATTGGAGGTGAAGAGGGAAAACGCGAGGAAGCCTGCGGCGATGAGGCCCAGGACACCAAGGACCCGTGCCTTCGTCTCCAGGGGCAGGCCCCCGCGAAGGGCGACGGCGAGGGCAAAGAGGGCAAGGATCAGGACCCAGAGGACGAGGGAGCCCTCGTGATTGCCCCACACGCCGGTCACCTTGTAGAGCATCGGCTTGAGGGAGTGGGAGTTCTCGAAGACGTTGCGCAGGGAAAAGTCCGAGTGGATGTAGGCCAGGGTGAGGGCGGCGAAGGCGATCATCGTCATGGCCGCCTGGGCAAGCGCGGCCCCGGTCGCCAGCTTCATCCACGCCTCGTGGCCGCGGGCCGCGCCGGCAAGAGGCAGCGTGCCCTGAACAAGGGCAAGGCACAGGGCCAGGATCAGTGCAAAATGACCGGTTTCCGCGATCAAGGCGCCACGTTGCCTGTCAACGCAGTTTCTTCAGGTAGAGATAGTAGGCGCCATCGCCCCCGTGCTGGGGCCTCGCCGGCGCCAGGGCGATGATGTGCCGGCGCATGGCGGGTTCGTTGAGCCATTCGGGAACCAGGCGGCGGAGAACACCGGTGCGCTCCTCGAGCGGACCTTTTTGTCCCTTGCCGGTGATCAGGAGGACGACCCGGTGGCTCTGTCCCTGGGAGTGGGCAAGAAAGGCCTGAAGTTCCGCATGGGCCTCGCGCCGGGTGAGACCATGGAGATCGAGGCGGTTCTCGATGGCCAGCTGGCCACGCCTGAAGCGATCCGCCTGTCGGCGGTCGAGCCCGTCGATGACACCGGGAGCAAGCGGCCTGGCAACCGTCTTGCGGGGCGGGTTGTCTGTCGGTTGCCGGTTGCCGGTGGCGGCGGCCGGCCGGGTCTCATCGCGTGGCGGGACGGTAACCGGCGAGCGGCCTTTCAGTGGCGTCACCGAACGTGTCACCCGGCTCCACACGGCGTTGTCATCGTCGCTGTTCATGCCAGCCTCCTGGCGAGATAGCGCCAGAACTCCCACAGGGTCCTTTCCTTGGGGCACAGGGGGCCTGGTCGGTAGTGATCACTCTTCAGATTGCGGGCGATCGATTCGACGATCCGCCTGTCCTCGAGATTCACCGCCTCGAATGTTTTTCTCATGTCATCCCGGAACGCGGCATACCCGTCGTCATCCGCCGGGACCATGGATCGCGCGGCCGTCACGCCCCAGAGCACGCGGACGTGATCGATGCCTTCGGGCTGCAACGACATCCAGAAGCCACGCGCCAGGCCGGTGGACACCACGTGACCGGGATAGATGTGCATGAGGGGAAAGCGCCGGCGGGCCTCGTCGCTGGCCTCGGGCCGGGTCTTGGCCGCCGGCCGGGTGGTCTCCATCCAGTGGATGTTCCAGTCCGCTTCTCCCGGTTCGCAATGCACCCCCTGGGTCGGGGTGTGGGGTTGCAGGGTCTCCCGGTGACTCGAGAAGAGGTGGTAGCTCTCCGTGAAGTTCTCGGCAAGTGTCTTCCAGTTGCAGGCCCAGACCTCGCTGGCCCGCCAGACCATGACATGATCCGCCGGATACCATGCGGCGATCCGCGACGACAGGCCGCCAAGCCTCGACGACACCGGCGCCACGTCGTCATCGAGCGTGACGTAGATCCATCCCTCCCAGATGTCGATCCGCAACCGCGGCAGCGCAATGGATGAGAGATCGACCCTGTCGCCGCTGAACGGCGCGCCGAGCAGGGTTCCCGTGAGGTCATAGGTCCAGGCGTGGTAGGGGCAGACAATCCGTTCGGCGTGACCGCACCCGTCAAGAAGTCCGGTCCCGCGATGCCGGCAGATGTTGACCAGGGCACGCAACGTGCCATCCCGCTGGCGGATCACGGCCACGGGTGTGTCGACGATACGATGGGTGAGGTAGTCGCCGGCATCGGGGATCTCGTCCAGGCGGCCAACACAGACCCAGTCTCGGAGGAACAGCCGGCGGGTCTCGAGGGCGGCGAAGTCCGGATCGACGTAGGCCTCGCGGGGCAATGTCACGGCATCCTCGAAGGGCCGTGCTGCGGTGCGGGCGACAGAGGCCAGAAGATCGTCGATACCGGGCATGAAGGGCGGGTCTCCGACGGCTGTCACGTCTCCTTCACGAGAACAATGTGAAGGTGTCGCGGTCCGTGCACACCGGTCTGGATGATCTGCTCGATGTCACCGGTGCGGCTGACGCCGGTGATCATGTTGACGGTACGGGGCAGGGACCCTGCCGAGGCACGACCGGAGGCTCTGAGCCGGTCCCAGACGTCCTCGGCGGCGCCGACTATATCGCTTTCCTTCAGGACGGCAATATGCGTCTCCGGCAGAAAGTTCATCGTGGACGGGCTGTCGGGGCCCGAGGCCATGATGAGCGTGCCCGTTTCGGCGACTGCACAGAAGGCCCGGTTGACCCCACAGCCATCGCTGTCGACGGGTTTGCGCTGTTCGGCGGTGATGGCCATCGCCGTCCAGTCCATGGTTTCGAGATCGCCATGGGGGGCGACGGCGACGTGCGCGGGAAGATTGCGCCCGCGAAGGTAGCGGGACACCTCCGACGGCACGTCCTCAAGGCCTGACACGCGAGCCACGCTCGCCTGGACAGCCTCGGCCTTCCGGGTGAAGAGGTCGATGAGATCGCTGCCCGATGACCGGGCGCACCCTGGTTGCAGGTTGCGCCCATGCTGACTGAGCCTTGCTGTTGCGACGCCTTCCCGACCGGGCGCGGTGGTCTCGCGGATGCGTGACAGAATGAACCGGCGGGCGTCACTCATGGACGTTCCCCTGCCTTCCACCGACTCTGGAAGGTTGCTCCGGCAGGGCTTGCGAGGTCCCTTGTCCGTGTCCACGCACCCGTGAAGGGCAGATGCGGCAGGTGCCCCCGGCGGCGCCCCATGAGGGCGAGGAGGCGTGTCGTCAGCGAGGTGAGGGGGTGGTAGAGCCATGGCCTGGCGGCAATCACGGACCAGAGCTGAAGGCCGGTGCGCATGACCGGTGGCGACGCGCCGCGCTGCGCCTCCTCGTCGCGCAGGCGGCGCAGGATGCCAGGCAAGGGAATCCTCATCGGGCAGACTTCCTCGCAGCGTCCGCACAGCGACGAGGCGTTGGGCAGGTGGGAGGTGCGGGCGAGTCCGGCGAGGGACGGCGTCAGGGCGGCGCCGACGGGACCGGAATAGGGAGAGCCGTAGGCATGCCCGCCAACCTTGGCGTAGACCGGGCAGGCATTGAGACAGCAGCCGCAACGGATGCAGCGCAGGAGATCGCGATTCGGCCCGGCCAGGAGACCTGTGCGCCCGTTGTCGACCAGGACGACATGAAAGGCCTCGGGACCGTCATGGTCCTCACCGCGTCGGGGTCCGGCCGAAAAGGTCGTGTAGGACGTCATGTCCTGGCCGGTCGCCGAACGGGCGAGAAGGCGCAACAGGGTGGAGGCGTCCTCCAGGGTCGGGACGATCTTCTCGATCCCTGCCAGCACCACATGGACACCGCAGAGAAGCTGCGTGAGGTCCCCGTTGCCCTCGTTGGTCACGATCACCGTCTGACCGGTTTCGGCGACCAGGAAGTTGGCGCCGGTGATTCCGACGTCGGCCGCCAGGAAGCGGCCCCGCAGCATCTGCCGCGCATCGGCGAGAAGTCCGTCCAGGTCGTCGGATTCACGGTCCTCGAGGTTCGTGTGGTGGTGGTTGAAGAGGGCGCTGATCTGGCGGCGGTTCTTGTGGATGGCGGGGGCGATGATGTGGCTGGGCGTCTCGCCGGCGAGTTGCACGATGTATTCGCCAAGATCGGTCTCCACCGCCTCGATCCCGGCCTGTTCGAGCCAGGCGTTGAGACCGATCTCCTCGCTCACCATGGTCTTTCCCTTGGTGACGGTCGACGCCCCGGCGTCGCGGCAGATGTTCAGCACGATCCGGCGTGCCTCGGCGTCGTCACGTGCCCAGTGGACTGTGCCCCCCGATGCCTCGACGGCCTCCTCGAAGGCGACGAGATAGGTATCGAGGTGCTCCAGCACGTGGTTCTTGATGCCGACCGCCTCGTCGACAAGCTCGTCGAACTCCGGCAACGAGTCCCGGGCACGGGCCCGTCTCGCCAGAAAATTGCCTCTGAGCCTGGCGAGATTGGCCTGCAACTCGGCATCCGCGAGCGCCTCGTCGGCGCCTTCGCGAAACCGTTCGCTCGTCAGCCGGTGGAGCGTCACGGATCCGGCTCGCCGATGGCAGGACCCGCCGTTTCGCCGGCCAGCACCTCGGCCACGTGCCGCACCTTCATGGGCGAACCCTGGCGCCGCAGGACGCCGGCAATGTTGAGCAGGCAACCGAGATCGGCCGAGAGAACCGTGTCGGCGCCTGTTTCCTCGAGCCGGGCCGCCTTGTCCTGCGCCATGGCGGTGGAGATGGCCGGGTACTTGACGGCGAAGGTTCCGCCGAATCCGCAGCAGACTTCACGGTCTCCCGCCTCCTTGATGACCGTGCCCTCGACAGCGCCCAGCAGGGTTCTCGGGGCCTGCCTGGTGCCGGCCTCGCGCAGGCACGAACATGAATCGTGCCAGGTGACCGACGCATCGAAGCGGCTTCCGGTGGTCGCGACGCCCCGGACCTCAACGAGAAAGCGGGTGAGCTCGAATGTCCGCCGCGCGAGGGCGCAGGCGCGCTCCTCATCAGGGGTTCCGTGGAAGAGGGTGGGGTAGTGCCGTGTCACCATTCCGGTGCATGAGCCCGAGGGTGCGACCACGTAGTCAAAGGGCTCCAGCGCATCGAGCATGGTCCGGGCGACCTTCATGGCAAGGTGCCGCTCGCCGGAATTGTAGGCGGGCTGCCCGCAGCACGACTGCGCCGGCACCTCGACATCGCACCCGGCATCCTCGAGCAGGCGCACGGCGGCAAACCCGACCGAGGGACGGAAGAGATCGACGAGACAGGTGACGAGAAGCGCCACGCGGGGGCGGGTATCGCTCATGGTTCGGCGGCGGCCATGAGCGATACCGCGATCGTCGCCGGCAGCAGGACCCAGGAGCGTCCCGGGGATTTCAGGGCGCCTGCCATCGAGGCGGCCCAGTCGCCGGCGCCGAAGAAGATATCGCCGCGCACCGCGCCGGTGATGGCGCTGCCGGTGTCCTGGGCGATCATGAGACGCCGCCACGGCGCGCCATCGGGCAATGTCGTCTCCAGCCAGACGGGCACCCCGTAGGCGAGGAACGCGTCGTCCACGGCGAGACTGCGCCCCGGCGTCAGGGGTACGCCCTGGGCCCCCACCGGTCCCTCGCCCTCGAGCTCGTGGAAGAAGACATAACTGCGGTTGACGGCCATGAGGCCGGCCGCGTCGCCCGGGTGGGAGGCAAGCCAGGAACGGATCGACGCCATTGAGATGTCATCGGCGGCTATCTCGCCGCGCTGGATGAGTTCCTTGCCGATCGATGTATAGGAATGGCCGTTGGCACCGGCGTATCCGACCAGGATCTCGCTGCCGTCTTCGAGACGCACCCTGCCGCTTCCCTGGACATGCAGGAAGAAGGCATCGACAGGATCGTCGACCCAGAGGAGTTCGAGGCCCATGCCGTCAAGGGCGCCGGCATCGATGGCGGCACGGTCGGGGAGCGGCGAAAGGCCGGCAGGCATTCGGTAGAGCGGCCAGCGCCAGGGTCCGCCCCGTGTCCTCGACCCCGACAGGAGGGGTTCGAAATACCCGGTGAAGAGACTGCCGCCGGTCCCGGTGACGCGCCAGGGGCGGAACCAGGTCTCGAAGAAGGCCTTCGCGTCGCGGTCAGCGGTGTTGCGGGCCAGCCGGCATCGTTCCTGCCACAGCGACACGGTCGCCATGGCGGGCCTGCGGCCAAGGGACGCGTCCGGATTCTGCCGTTCGATGGCCTCGCAGGACTTCAGGAAAGCGCCGAAGGCTTCCGCATGGTCGTCCTCGTCCCAGCCGGGGAGGTCGGCAAAGCGCGCGTCCTTGAGACCGAAGGCCGGTTGGCGGTCTCCCGCATGGTCGCACCCGGCGACGGCGAGCATGAGACCGAGGAGTGCCGGAACGGCCAGCCGGCGGAACCCCGCCACGTCAGGCAGGGCTGCGGGTGGCGACCAGCAGCCAGTTGGGATCGCGCGCCCGGGTGTCGCGGGAGAATGTCCAGATATCCGTCACCTCGATGGTGCTCGTCGGATCTCCGGCGATGATCCGGTTCTCGCTGTCCTTCACCACGTCGATCTGGTTGGAGCGGAAGCGCACCGTGACGCTCGCCTGGCGGCCGCTCATGACGGCTTCGATGATCTCGCAGTCGACGATGGCCACCAGTTCGATCTGCCGCATCGTGCCGTGCTGGTCGCGATCGGCGATGGCCTGGCTGAAACTGTGATGGACCTCGTCGTCGAGGAACTCCCCAACAGGTTCGAGGTCGCCCTTGTGGAAGGCATCGAGGATCATGCCGAACGCCTGGCGCGCCCCGGCGTGGAACTCTTCCACGTTGAAGCCGCGATCGGCGTGCCTGATCCTCTCGAGCCCCTGGGCCAGCGGATCCCCGGACTCGTCCGCCGCGCCGTCTTCCTCTTCCTCACGCCTGAAGGGAAGCACGGTTCCCTGATCATCGTTGTCGGCGACCGGACCGGGCATCGGTGCTGGCGGCGGCTGTTCGTTCCCGGTCCGCCGTCCGAGGACATTGAACAGCTTGAAGAAGATCACTGCCGCCAGTACGGCGAAGATCAGAATGTCCACGAATCCGCCCGCCACGTCGAATCGTCGTCTGGCCGCATGAATGATGCCGCCCCTCAGGCAATCTAGTCCCTTGCCGCGCCGGGGTCGAGTCGCCAGTGGCGCGGCATGGCTAACACCCTTATAGATGAGCGGTCAGGGACCTTGAGCGCCATGCCCCTCCTTTTCCTTGCTCTCTTCATCGGCCTTCCCCTCGTCGAAGTGTGGCTGCTCGTCGAGGTCGGTGGTCTCGTCGGCGCCTGGTGGACGGTCGGCCTGTGTGTCGCGACGGCGGTTGCCGGCGCCGCCCTCGTGCGCCACCAGGGACGCTCGACCCTCGAAAGGGTGCGCACCACCCTGCGTCAGGGCAGGATGCCGCTGGGCGACATGTTCGCCGGCGCCTGCATCCTCGTGGCCGGCGTGATGCTCCTGGTTCCGGGATTCTTCAGCGATGCGGCAGGGTTCCTGCTCCTCCTGCCCCCGTTCCGTGGCATCCTGGCTCTCGCTCTCGGCCGCTTCATCCACGTCGCCGCCGCACAGTCGCGTCCCGGCGGCCGCACCATCGAAGGCGAGTGGGAACCCGTCGACGATCCCCCGAACGGCCGCCTGGACCGCCCCTGAACCCCGAAAGCAACGTCTTCACCACGGCTGCCATGCGGCAGGGAGTGGAGGGGGCGTCCCACGCCTGCGAGAGCACATCGAACCGGCTGGTTCATGTCCGGAACGGAACCCTCTTCGGGCCCGTCCTCGATGTCTGCCTGCGCGGTCGCGAAGATGCACGGGGCGGATCCGCAGAGTTCCTCCGCACCGTCCATGAGGACCTCGGGCGCGCTCCTGCCGGTCTGACGGCGCGACGCCTCGGTCTGACCAATCAGCATGCCGGGTTCTTGTGCGAGGGTGGTGTGGGCTGAAAGCCGGATGAGGTGGGAGGGGTTCCCCTGAATCAGGAACCTGGCGGCAAGCTCACGCCCGCCCCTTGATGGTGATCCGCCGTGAGCAACTGGAGGCCTCTTCCTGTGCCTGCTCCAGGAGCAATTCGTCGAACGGATCGCGATGACCGAGAGGGACGTCGAGTGCCCGCGCCGCATGCCGCATGGTCATCGGAACGAACACCAACTCCTGATTCTCCAGCACGGTTAGAACAGCATTCGGATCAAAGGGACCCTTGCGCGCCCCTGACCGGTAGCGCGCGTCGTGTTTGAGGCGCATCTCCCACACCGACACGGCGCCGACATGCAGCCGTACTGTCGGGCTTCCCGGGAACCGCGGCAGAGCCCTGCGCATTGTCCACACTTTCGAACAGGCCACCCGCTTCGGCGCGGACCGGCCGCCGGACTGGTCTCGCCCGGCGTCAATCACGGCTGGCTGCTCTCCGCCTGCAGCCCGGTGGCAGGAAGCTTTGCGGCGGATCAAGATCGGAAGTAACCTGTCTCCAGTCTCAAGGGGGCGGTCATGCGCCTGGGACTGGAACCAGACCGAGGGAGGTATCATGACCACATTGAAAGATCTGGAGCGTGTGGCGCTTGACGGCCGCATCAACCGCCGCGATTTCATCCAGCAGGCGACCGCGCTCGGCGTCACGGCGGCCGCGGCTGCCACGTTCGCCGACAGCGCCGCGCTGGCGGAAACTCCGCAAAGGGGCGGCACGTTCCGTATCGCGGTGGACGACGGCAACACCACCGACAGCCTGGATCCGGCGACCTACGAGTCGACCTTCCAGATTTTCCTGCCGCGGATGATCACCAACAACCTGACCGAGATCACGCCCGACAACGAGTTGGGCCCCGATGCCGCCGAAAGCTGGGAAGCGACGCCTGACGCCGGCAGCTGGACCTTCAAGCTGCGCAAGGGCGTGGAATTCCACAACGGCAAGAGTTTCACGGCCGACGACGTGGTTGCCTCGCTCAACCATCACCGCGGCGAGAATTCGACCTCGGGCGGCTCGGCGCTTCTCTCGACCGTCACCGACATCAGGGCCGAGGACGCCCACACGGTGCGAATCGATCTCGAGACCGGCAACGCCGACCTGCCCTTCATCATGACCGACTATCATTTCGTCATGTTCCCGTCCGACGGCGAGGGCAGCATCGACTGGAGCGGAGTCGGCCTGGGCGGCTATGTGCTGGAGGAGTTCGAGCCCGGCATCGTGGCCATCGGTTCGAGGAACCCCAACTACTTCAAGGAGGGCAAGGCAAACTTCGACGCCGTCGAGATCTCTCAGGTGACCGATGTGGTGGCGCGCGAGGCGGGTGTGCAGACCGGCCAGTTCGACGCCATGATCGAGGCCGACCCGAAGACCGCGAATCTCCTCGCCCAGAACGAGGACGTGATCGTCGAGGAGATCGCGACCGGCCAGCACGCCAGCATGCCGATGCACACGGACGTGGCGCCGTTCGACGATGTCAACGTCCGCCTGGCCCTCAAGTACGCCCTCGATCGCGAGGGTGCGCTGGACGTCGTGCTGCACGGTCATGGCACGGTCGGCAACGACCATCCCATCTCCCCGACGTTGCCGTACCACGATCCCGGCATCGAGCAGCGGGTGTATGACCCCGACAAGGCCAAGTGGCACCTCAAGCAGGCTGGCATGGACAGCCTCGCCGTCGACTTCTCGACCTCGGAGGTGCCGTTCGTCGGCGGCGTCAACTTCTCGGTCTTCTACCAGGAGACGGCCAAGGCCGCGGGCATCGACGTCAACGTCATTCGCGAGGCGGAAGACGGCTACTGGTCGAACGTCTGGCTCGTCAAGCCCTTCGTCCTGTGCGGTTGGGGCCCGCGCCCGACTCCCGACATGATCTTCTCACTGGGCTACTACGGTCCCGCGCCGTGGAACGACGCGCATTGGCAGAACGGGCGTTTCGACGAGCTGTTGATCCAGGCTCGTGCCGAACTCGACGACAATCTCCGCGCGGAGATGTACTCGGAGATGCAGCGGCTCGTGCGCGACGACGGCGGCACGATCGTGCCGTTCTTCCGCAACTACATCTGGGCTACCGCGACCAACGTGCGGCACACCGAGAGCGTGTCGGGCGAGTGGTCCCTCGACGGCAACCGCGCACCGGAACGCTGGTGGTTCGCTGAAGGCACCGTCTGATCGTTCCCGGTACCGATGCAAAGGGCCCGGCGTTCGCCGGGCCCTTCTTGCTTGGCCTGAAGCGCGGGGGCTCGCCCAGCCCCGAAGCGCCGCGCGAGCCGGGATGCGAGATTGTTCCTGATGCCCTGTGTGCACGCGGATGCGTCGTGCTTCAGGTCCAGTCGACCTGCACCATCCCGTCGACAACCCGGCAGGCGTAGGCCCTGATGGGCCGCGTCGCCGGACGGCCGGTGGCCTTGCCGGTGCGGATATCGAAACACCCCTGGTGCAGCGGGCATTCGATCCGGAAACCGTCGAGATAGCCGTCGCACAGATCTGCGCCGCCATGGCTGCAGCGGGCCGACGTGACGTGGATGCCGCCCGGCGTGTCGTAGACGGCCAGACGTCGGCCATCGAGAAGCGCGGGCGTCACGTCTGCGCGATCGAGACGGGAGACGGCGATCAGGTCGCGCCAGTGATCATCGCTCATCGGTGCCTGCAGGGTCGCCGAGGCGCGCGGAGCGGCCCGTGATCTGGCCGACGATGCCCCGGTGGACGCCAAGATAGCCGCCGGCTTCGACGTGCAGGCGCCCCTTCAGTTTCTCGTGAAGCGCGGGCAGGGCATGGAACGGAACCGACGGAGCGAAATGATGTTCCGCATGGAACGGCATGTTCCATGCCAGGAAGCGCCAGGGCCAGGACACCAGGGTGGTGCGCGTGTTGGTCGTCATGTCGCGCACGTTGGGCCGGCCGACGTGTTCCGTCATGCGGATGGAACGCATGACGGGTTCGCCCAGGAAAACCGGCAGCCACCAGAACCAGAGCGGCGCCCACCAGTCGAAGGCGACCATGGCCACAGAAACGGCGAGATAGAGGGCGAGGAACACGCGCGCTTCGACGGCGACAGCCCTTCGCTCCTCAGGGGGTACGAAGCGCCTCTCGGCTGCGCTCAGGCGTCCCCATGCGTGGTTGAGAAGGCCGCCAAGCATGCCGCGCCAGTAGGGCAGGGACGACACATAGGCAAGGTGTCCCCATACGGAACCGGACAGGAAAATCAGCTCGGGATCGCGACCCACGATCTGGGTGTGCGTGTGGTGATCGCAGTGTTCGTAGCGAAAGAAGACGGGCGGGACGCAAATCCAGAAGCCGCACCATGCCGCGGCCCACTCGTTGATCCGTCGCGTGCGGAACGCGGTGAAGTGCGTGCACTCGTGCTGCAGCGAGAAGTGATGGACCAGAACCACCCCGTGGACGAACATGGCGGGAACGAGCCACCAGGTGCCGAGCGCCGTCCACACCAGCAGGGCCGTGGAGGCCAGCACGCCGTACCATAGCGGAAGGCGGGTCAGGGCCGGGAGATCGGAGCGCCGCATCAGCGTCTTCAGCTCCCGCCGCGCAAGCGGCGCCGTGCCGTGAAACGCCTGGGTCTGGGGAGTGAGAACGCCTTCGCCCAAGATTCCGTCCCAGTGTTGTGTCCCGGAGATAACTGAACAAGGTCTCTCGATCTTGGCGAGGATTGATTCTGCGGTTGCGACCCAGACGAACGGACGTGCCTTCGCATTGTAGTTCTCCACGACAGGTCGGGCCAGACCAACATCGCGGTCACCGCCCGATCATGGAGGGGAACCGGAGACTCCCGCCGCAGCCCGGCCAGCGCCACCCCGGGCTGGTCCCACGCGAGCATGCCCTCGAACCAGGCCGCCTCCCGCCTCCCATCTTCGAACCGGTTCGTGTCCCTGGGCACTGGCGCAGACGCAGGTCGTCGGGGATCATGACCCCGCCGCCGCCATCGCCCGCGCCGGGGACCGTGCAAGCGCCTCCGGCCAACAGGAATTCATCGATCTCATCAAGGACGAGGTGAACGCCGCACGTGCGGGCCGACCTCGACACTCCGTCTGCGAAACCGGGCCGTGGAGTGCGGCGGCACGATGCTGGCGCCGGCATTCGGGCCGAACCCGCACGGCCCGTGTCGCCCTTCGGCCGACAATCGGCTATGAACGGGCCTCCAGCGCAACCGGGAGTGTCGAAGCATGGCTGAGGAAACCGCTGCCGCGGAACGGATACAGGCCAAGCTGCGGCTGCACACGCAGTTCCTGCAGGACCTCTCTTTCGAGAGTCCCCGTGGTGCGGCGAGCGTTGCCGCGGCAGCGGACAGCAAGCCCGAGGTCGAGGTCAACCTCAACATCGACTCGCGCCAGCTCCAGGAAGCGTTCTACGAGGTGGCGGTGAGGATCACGGTCAATGCGACAAGGGAGGAAGAGCCCTGGTTCCTGGTCGAACTCGACTACCGGGGTGTGTTCTCTCTCGCCGATGTCGATGACCAGGCGCGCGCGCCCATGCTCCTGATCGAGGGTCCGAGGATGCTTTTCCCCTTCGCCAGGCGGATCATTGCCGATGTCGTGCGCGATGGCGGTTTCCCGCCGCTCCTCATGGAGCCGGTCGACTTTGTCGGTCTCTATCGCCAGCACGCCCTCGCCCGCCAGGAGCAGGACAGGGAAACCGAGAACGACTGACCGCGCGGGTCATCAGGGCAGGCGGTCACGGCGCACCGGAACACCGAGATCACGCGCCAGGATTTCGTGCATGTGAACGGCGCCCCGGAGGCGGCCGCCATCCTCGCACACGAGGAAGGTGAAGCGGTTCTCCTCCATCAGCCGCAGGGCATCGAACATCAGCGCATCGGTGGCAATCGCCATGGGCGAGGCGGTCATGATGGAGTCCGCGGTGAGCGCGTCAAATCCCGAGCGGTCGGCAAGCGCCCGGCGGATGTCGCCGTCGGAGATGACGCCGACTGAACCGACAGGCGGTGCGGTGGCGGGGTCCGACTCGCAGACCACGGCAAAGCCGCGGGCGCCGGTCGTGACGACATCGAGAACCTCCCAGATCGAGGAACCGGGTTTCAGCCAGGGCAGTGTGGACGCCTCCAGCATGACGTCGCGGACCGTCATCAGGCCGCGGCCGAGAAGGCCTCCTGGATGGAGGCCACGAAACTGTTCCGGGGTGAACCCGCGAATCGTGAGACTGGCGGTCATCAGCGCATCACACAGGGAGAGCGTGGTGGTCGAAGACGATGTGGGCGCCAGTCGGTGCAGCCCGGCCTCGGCCTTGACCCTGGTCTCGATCACCCAGTCGCTGTGTTCGGCGAGGAGGCAGTCCCTGAAGGCCGTGATGGTGGCAATGCGCGCACCGAAATCCTTCAGGTACGGGGTGAGGATGCGCAGCTCGTCGGTCGCTCCGGAGTGCGTGAGCAGCACGGCGAGTGTCGCGTCCCGTGCCTGCCCGAGATCACCGTGGAGCGCTTCCTGGGGATGGATGAAGGCGGCGCGATGGCCGGTCGACACCAGACTGGCGACGAACTTCGTGGCGATGTGACCGGACTTGCCGACACCGAGCACCACCGTGCGGCTCTCCGCTGCGCCGAGCGCTTCGGCCGTGGCGAGGAAGTCCGGACCGAGGGCTGTTGCCGCCGCGCCCAGACACGTGGCCGCTTCGTTCAGAACCTCGCGCGCCGCATCAAGCGGTGTGGCGAGGGAGGCCGGGGCCAGGGTGTGCCTGGAGAGGTCGTCCATGTCCGCAACCCGCACTCCCGGGAACCCTGTGAGGGCGACAGTATAGACGCCACGCAATCCGGGGCCAATCTGGGCGCCGCGAACAAGGGCGCGTCACCGGGCCATGGAGCAAGGGCTCCGGCTTGCCTATAGTGGGCCCGCTTCGTGTTGAAGAGGGGTGCCGGGTCATGGCTGGCTACGTCGCCACATTCTCCTACCAGGCTGCCGTATCCCATGCGCCGCAGTTCTCTCCCGCCACCTACCGGCACTTCACCGTGACCCCGGCCACGGGCGCGATCGGCGCGGTGATCGAGGGCATCGCTCTGGCGAAGGCCTCCGACGAGGCGATCGGTGAACTCGAACGGGCGCTCATCGATCACATCGCCCTCATGATTCGCGACCAGGATCTCGAACCAGCCGACCAGGTGAGACTGGCGCGGCGTCTCGGCAGGCCGCTGCCATGGCCCTATGCGCGGAAGATGGAGGGCTATCCGGAGATCACCGAACTCATCCAGGAACCTGAAGACAAGTATGCCTTCGGCGGCAGCTGGCATTCGGACTCATGCAACTTCGAACGTCCGCCGAAATACACGATGGCCTACGCCATCGCCTGTCCGCCCCTCGGAGGAGACACGGCCTTCTCCAACCAGTACCTCGCCTGGGAAACGCTCGACGAAGCGCTGAAGACCGAACTCGCCGGCGTGCGCTGCGTCAATTCCTCGGCGCTGGGGTATGGCACCTCTTCGATCGATCAGGAAGTGACCGGCAACACGGCGACGCCCATCCTCTACTCCGAAGTCCAGTTCAACGAGGTCCTGCACCCCATCTGCCGCACGCACCCGGTCACGGGCGCCAAGGCGCTCTACACCAATGACGCCTTCACCGCCCGCTTCGAGGGAAGATCGCAGCAGGAGAGCCTCTCGCTGCTGCGCCGTCTCTGGAGGCACTCCATCATCCCCGAATTCACATGCAGGCTGAGCTGGAAACCGAAGTCCCTGGCGATCTGGGACAATCGCTGCTGCCTCCACTACGCCCACAGCGACTATCCAGGCCACCGCCGCCACCTGAGACGCATCGTCATCGAAGGCGAACGGCCATTCTAGGAGTCCACCCGGCGCGGCTCGCCCGGGAACGCACCTCCGCTGCGCCTGACAGCACGATGTAGACGTAGCACTCGCGCTCAGAGGTCGTCGCTCAGCGCCCGACGGCGGCCTGCCCTCCTCGGGCAACGCTCTCTCCAGGGTCTTGCCTTCGTCATCGCGATCGGGATCGGCCACCTCGCGCATGTGATCGAGCAGTCCCAACACCCACAGCGCGCCCAAACAGGTCGCAACACCGGTTGTCGGCTTGCCTCTTTCGATGTCGGCGATCACGAACCGGGAGACGCCCATTCTCTCTGCCAGCTCGGAATGCGAGAGCGTGCGGCGCAGTCGAGCCGTTCGGATGTTCGAACCCAACCGCCCCAGCGACTCCTCGACAGCGGCCGGGGGAGACCCACCGATCATCGTTGGTCTCAGCATTTATTCTTCCGACAACAATGGTGATCTCAATGTCAATCGCAACAGACATTGCCGTTGCCTTCAGTCAATCGTCCTGGCGTCATTCGTGACGATCTTGTGCGGGCCTATAGGTTCGTCACCCGCCGGATAGTGACCAATGCTCCACGGCAGTCTCGATGCGTGCGCCGGCCTGCAGTTCGCGAGTGTCTCAGTTTGAAATCTGCCCCGTCGCCGACTGTACCCACATTCCAAGTGCCTGGCGTGAAGCAAGAGAGGGTGACATGCCCGGAGGCCCAGAAGGCCAGAAGCGCTCTGCTGATGTGGTCGGCAACGCCATCAAGATCATGGGCATCACCACCGGCGAGGAAAAGTAGGAAGGCGATGGCAAGGACACCGCCCCAAGGCACTGGGCGCGAAAGACAGCCGAACTCGTGCCAGGAGCCTCACCCCTGAGCAGCGTCCCGAGATTGCGCAGCGGGCCGCTGCGAAGTGGTGGTCCTCCTAGCCCGAAGTAATGAGGCGTGTTTTTGCTTCAGGCAACTGGTTGATCTGCCGGTAGAATGCCGTCTCTGTGATTTCCGTTGCCCAGTCCAATCGAACAGAGACAAAGAATCTTGCAGGTTCCGGGTTTTGAACTTTTGTTTTACGTACCCTGATGGCTCCTAGTCCTGACAAGTGATTCAAGTCTCGCACATACGCTCTATCCGGTGTCTTTAGACTGTCGTACTGTTTCTCCAATAGACCAAAGAGATCGCGAAATTCAATCTCATTGTCCATATCGAGGAGTTTGTTCAATATCTCATATTGTCTTTGGGCCAGTGCCCGCTTGCGCGTTGATCGCAGCCGCCCATACATTTGTGCCATCACGTCGCGAAACAAGGTTCTTTGCACATGAATTCTGATCTCTCTAAGTAACCTTTGGCACTGCACAAATATACCTCTAAGGCCGAATTTGAGGAACGGCGTTAAATCATGGTTTCGCTCCCTGACTTCACTTAGACAAGCAAGGTATGCGTCCTTTTCATCATAATAGTAGTTGGACATTGCGACGAACAATGTATCTTTTAGGTAAGCGCTCCTGAGAAGAAAAGCTTCAAGCGCGCGAGCCGTTCGCCCATTGCCGTCGAGGAATGGGTGCATGGCGCCCATATGGTAATGCAGAGCCAACGCCTGTATCAGAGTGTCGTGTCCTTGGAACTCCCGGTTTACCGCCTCGATGAGGAGTCGAATAGCTCTGCTGCATTCAGAACCGCCTTCAACACCGCGATGACGAGGACGGCCAAAGCTGACGTTGTGGCCATCGCCTCGATACTGTCCTGGCGGACAGTGATCATCATCACAACCGGTTACAATCCTTCTGTGTAACTCTCTGACAAATTCCTCATCGATTGGTCTGTCATTTGGGAGTTTCCCTATCCAACGGTATGTATTGATGGCTGCTCGAGCCTGTCGTTGCGACCTGCTGAAGTGTTCATCAGGGGCATCCGCAGAGACTGCGTCTTCAAACTCGCGCTCGGTGAAGTCGGCTCCTTCGATTCGGGATGTGCCGGCAATCTGTATCCGGTCATTCTGGGACGGTGTTGAGCTCCTGATCAGTCGCGGTATCCCTTGGCGTTTTGTCACACGCGCGAAGGGAGAGTTTCATGTCAGACAGCGGTGTTGTGCGCTCGCGGTCGCCGAGGA
>MKWU01000056.1_pt1 | contig 192571 bp, 170 predicted proteins | sample 809101 | NCBI WGS metagenome assembly MKWU01 (sample SAMN05860141, study PRJNA318959) | sponge metagenome | host: Aplysina aerophoba | place: Slovenia: Piran, Adriatic Sea, Gulf of Piran | collected 2013-05-07 | reverse complement strand
TGTATTGCCTCCCGCTATGACAATATGGCTGGAACGTCTGTCTGCTGATGGCGTGCTTGTTGCTTTCGCGCTGATGCTGGCGGCCGGGTTGCTTGCAGGCTTGCGGGTGGCTCTCGTTGTGGGGGGCCCCGGCTGCGGGGCGGGGGGGGGTGGGGGGGGCGCTGCCAGCGCGGGCGGCTTTGGCTGTGCAGCTGGCTCTATTGCCGCTGCTTGCAAGCCATGTGAGCTGGGAGCCTCTGTTTTTTGGTCGGTACAGCGCAGGTTACATGGCAATTATCGCCGCGAATGTGTCGTTGATTGTCTGCTTCGCGGTGTTGTCGCATAGGCGCTGGCTTGAGCGGGGTCAACCGATCAAAGCGTTGGCGCAGACGGGCTTGGCTATCGTCTTGCTGATCGTCGTTTTGCTGACCCGGCGGGGCATGCAATGGCAGTCCTATGTTTTCTTGTGGCTCTCGATGCACTGCATTTTGGTGGTGGCAGCCAGCTTGTTATCGCCGCGATTGCCGGGGGCTATGGTCAAGCGCTTCGGGTACGGCATCGGTCTGCTGTATGCCGTCACCTGGCTGGGTAGTTTTGCCGTCGTGTTGGCTGCGAATCTGACGTCTGATCACAATCACGGCAGGATCTATGCGTTCATCCCGTTTCTGATTGCTTGGTCGGGGTTGGCCTGGGGGCTGTATTTTGGCTTCGGTTTCAAGGTGCATGGCGGGTCTTTGCGCATCGTTCGCGCTGGGGCGCTGGGTTTGGTCGTCATCCTGTGCGCTGGCATCGTGATGAAGACTTGGCGGGTGTACGAGCCAATGAAAGCTATCGCGGCGGCTTTTGACGAGCGGCACGAACTAATCATGAATGCCAAGGCGGACGGCTTGCGCGATATCGAAGTGCCGGCATCGCTGGATTTGACACGCGCTCTGCGGGAAGGCTTCTGCACACTAGAGTTTTACGACATCGACAGCCTGAGCTACACAGGCACAGATGACGGCCGTGTTTTACAAAGCGCCATATTCAAAGAGCGCAAATGATGGCGTTTGTTTTAGAGAGTGTCCAGCGCCACGGCATCCAGCTCAACTTTGATCCCGCGCAAGATGTCTGCGAGCTATTCGACCTGGCAGCCGACCCGCACAGGACGCGCAATCTGTGGGACGATGACGCGAGCGCGGACCTGCGGGCAGACATGGTTTGGGCGCTGTTGCAGAGTCGCTGGGGGCTGGAGCCGCTGTGGATGCCGCGCGTGGCCGGGGCTTGATTCGCAAGCGCTTTTTTTGAAGCACAGAAAACACAGAAGGCACAGAGTTTTTGGAGCAACTCCATAAGCCGCTATAATCAGGCTCGTCGCTACTGCATTGTGGACAAAGCCGCTTGAACTTGGACTGCGTCTACGCCTGCCAATTCACTAGAGAAGGAGATTGTCATGACCAACAGAACCTGCCTGTTTCGATTCACACTGGTGTTGCTTTGTCTGATGCTGACGATGCCGGCGCTGGCACAGGACGATATGGCAGAGCTGACGATTTCGATTGGCGCGCGTGGCTTCGGCGATGCAGCGCCAGTTTTGATCGAAGCCTGCGAAGCAGAAGTCGGCGGCATCAATGTCGAATGGGAGCGCATCTCGGATGTGCCCAACGAATCGCGCAGCATCTATGTAACCAACTTCACCGCCCGCAATCCCAAGCCCGATATCATCGCTGTCGATGTGATCTGGCCCGGCGACTTCGCGGCTCGCGGCTGGATCGCGCCTATCGAAGACTACTTTGGCGAAGAAGCGCTGGCGGAATATATCCCGGGCTTCCTGGCGGCTGCGCAAGTCGATGGCAGCACCTACGCCATCCCGCTCTACATCGATGGCATCCATCTCTTCTACCGCGCCGATCTGCTGGAAAAATACGGCTTTGAAGCGCCGACCACCTGGGAAGACCTGATCATGCAGGCAGAAACGGTTGTCGAGGGCGAAGCCAATCCCGACCTGTCTGGTTTCATCAGCATGTGGGCGAAGATCGAAGGCTTGTTCATGAACTGGCTGGCATTCTTCCAGGGCGCTGGCGGCAATTTCTTCGATGCCGACGGCAACCTGGCGATCAATAACGAAGCCGGCATCAAGTCGCTGACGACCATGGTTGGCATGCTGGAAAGCGGCGTCGCGCCCGAGAGCATCCTCACCTTCCGTCCCAACGATGCCCGCGTGCTCTTCCAGCAAGAGCGCGCCGTCTTCTTGATGGTGCAAGATTTTGTGCTCGCGCCTTTGACTGCCGACGACTCGCCCGTGGCCGATGCCGTGCAATTCACGCGCGTGCCCTACTTCGAGGGCAAGGACATGACCAACACCACCGTCATCGGCGGATTCTTGTTGGCGGTCAACAAACACTCCGAGAATGTCGAGGCCGCAGCCAACTTCATCCAGTGCTTCACCAGCTATGAGTCGCAGGTGCAAGCCAGCTTGATCCAGGGCAAGGTGCCGACGCGTCCGGCTGTATACGACGATGCGCGCATTGTCGAAGACGCGCCGGGCGTTGCGGCTCTGGGCGCGAATTTCGTCTATGCTTTCGCGCGTCCCTCTGCCAACACGGGCACAGCCTATCCCGAGATTTCCGAGATCATGCAAACCGAAATCTCCGCTGCGCTGCTGGGCGAAAAGACGCCAGAGCAGGCATTGGCAGATGCTGAAGCGCAGATCATGATGGTGATGGGCTAGGGCTGCAATCGAACTATTTGCCAGCTAGCGCGCTGCCTTTGCCAGGGTTGCCGAGATGAAGCAGGCGAATCGGGCGGGTGTGTACTTCTTGACGCCCGCCCTCTTGATCATCGCCTTCGTCCTGCTCTTCCCCATCATTCAGACCATCGTCCTCAGCTTCGGCAAGAACTCCACCAGCATCTTCATCGGCTACGAATACATCGGCTTGGCGAATTATCGGCGGCTGCTGGCGACGCCTCGCTTCATCACAGCGCTGAACAATACGCTCTTCTTCACGGCGGTGACGGTGCCGCTGGAATTGTGCATCGGCCTATTGCTGGCGCAGGCGCTGAATCGTCGCTTTCGTGGCAAAGGGCTGGTGCGCATGGCGGTGCTCTTCCCCTGGGCGCTGCCGACCGCCTTGAATGCCTTGATGTGGCGCTGGATGTTCAATTCCGAGTTTGGCTTGTTCAACGCCATGCTCATCGACAGCGGCTTGTTGACCGAGCGCGTCAACTGGCTGGGCGCGATCCCGCTCGCTATGTATAGCATGATGTTCGTGTCGGTCTGGAAGACCAGCTCGTTCATGGCCCTGCTGCTGCTGGCCGGTCTACAGACCATCCCCGATGACCTCTACGAAGCCGGCAGCGTCGATGGCAGTAATCGCTGGACGGCTTTCCGGCATATCACGCTGCCCTTGCTGCGCCCAGCCATCCTGGTTTCGGTGTTGCTGCGCACCATGGACGCCATGCGCACTTTCGAGCTGCCCTTCAACCTGACCGATGGCGGACCGCTGACCTCCACCGAGACGTTGTCGCTCTATGCCTATCGCACGATTTTTCAATATGTGAACTTCAATCTGGGTTCCAGCGCCATCATCATCCAGTTCATCATCATCATGGCTATCAGCCTAGCTTATATCGCGACTCTGCGCCGGGGGCAGGCATGACGCGCAGGGCTGCACGACCCGCCAAGATCGACAGGCAGCGTTCGGCATCGCCGGGCTTTTATGTGGTGGCGGGCATCACGGTGCTCGTTTCTTTCTTTCCAACAATCTGGCTCTTTTTGACATCCATCAAGACCGAAGCGACCATCTATGCCTTCCCGGTGGTGTATCTGCCGGCGCCGCCCACACTGGACAATTATCTCAATATCTTCAACGAGACGCCGGAATTGCTGCGATATATTTTGAACAGCTTCATCGTGGCGACCACCACGACAATCGTCATTCTGGCATTTGGCGGGCTGGCCGCCTATTCGCTGGGCAGGCTGACCTGGCGCGGACGCGGCCCGCTGCTGATCTTCATCCTGGCTGTCTCCATGTTTCCACCGCTGGCGCTGCTGCCATCGCTCTTCAGCATGTTCCTGGACTTGCGGCTGATCAACTCTTATCCAGGGCTGATCATCGGGCACACCGGGCTCTACCTGCCCATCGCGATATGGATCTTGTCGAACTTTTTTCAGACTGTGCCGCGCGAGATAGAAGATGCCGCCCGCGTCGACGGCGCGACCAGCCTGCGCATCTTCTGGCGCATCATCCTGCCACTGTCAGCGCCGGGCTTGATCTCGACCGGGCTGATCGTCTTCATCTTCAGCTGGAACGAATTTCCGCTGTCGCTGGTGCTGATGAGCGACAATTTCATGCGTACTGCGCCGGTGGGCATATCGCTCTTCCCGGGCGAATATTCATTCCCCTGGGAGATCATCACCGCGGCGACGATGCTGACGATTACCCCGATATTGATTATCTCGGGGCTGTTTCAAGACCGGCTGATCGGCGGATTGACGGCTGGCAGCGGCAAATAGCGTTCAGCCGCGGCGCACAACGAAGAATCCGATGACCAGCGATAGGATCGTTGCCAGCTCGATGGGCAGGGCGGGCTCCATAAAGCGCAACCAAAGCAGGTGAATGCCGATCAATATCACCACACTGATAAAAACGCGGTCGAAGGCGTTGGTATAGAAAGGCAAAAAGCCCTCGGTGGTTTTGCTCTCTGGCTTGGTATTGTCCATCGCGCTTACTCCTTGACCGCGCCGAAGGTCAAACCCATGACGATATAACGTTGGGCGAAGATGACGATGATGGCGGAGGGCACCAGCGTCACCATGGACATGGCTGCCAGCTCGCCCCAGTTCGTGCCCGTCACGGTGACGAATTCTGCCAGCGCTGTGGTGATGGTGCGCGCCACCACGCTGGTCAGGTTGGCGGCGAAGAGGTATTCGTTCCAGGCGAAGATCCAACTGAGGATGCCTGTCACCGCCAAGCCCGGCGCAGCCAAAGGAATGATGACATGGCGCAGCACGCCCCAGAGACCAGCGCCATCGATCATCGCGGCGTCGTCCAGCTCGATCGGGATGCCATCCACCACGCCTTTCAGCAGCCAGATAGCAAAAGGCAGGTTGAAGACGCAGTAGAGCAAGATCAAGCCCAGTTGCGTATCAAAGAGCGTCCAGTTGCCGATGCGGAAGGTGCGCGTGAACATGATATACAGGGGCAGCAGGAAAGCGGCCGGCGGCGCCATGCGGTTGGTGATCAGCCAGAAGAAGATGTTGTCGCGTCCCGCTAGCTTGTAGCGCGAAAGCGCATAGGTCGCCAGCAGCGCCAATATCATCACCAGCAGCGCGTTGGCGGTCGAAACCACTAGCGAATTGGTCATGTAGCGCTGGAAAGTGCTGTCAGTCAGCACATTGCTGTAATTCTCCAGGTAGATGCGGCTGAGCATCAGGTTGGGCCTGCCGAAGAGCTCCACCCGCGTGCGCATGGACACGACGAGCATCCACCAGATCGGTATCAACGTCAGCAGGGTCATGAAGATCCAAAATGCGTAGGCGCCGAAGTAGCCCCAGGCGCGTTGCCGCTGAGTCCGACTCATTCGACTTCTCCTTTGCGCCGTCCGGATATGGCGATGAAGAGCAGCCAGCACAAAACGATGGTCAGATAAAGCGTGATGAGGGAAATGGACGAGCCATAACCATAGTCGGTGCGCGGGAAGACGACGCGCCAGATATAGATGCCCGTGAAGCGCGTGCCCGGTCCGCCGCCAGCCAGCATCCATACCTCATCAACCGTGCGGATGGCGTCCATGATGCGGATGAAAATTGTCGTCAGCAGCACCGGTCGCAGGAAGGGCAGCGTCACATACCAGAAGACTTGCAGACGATTCGCGCCATCGACCTTGGCTTGTTCGACCGGCTCGCGGGGGATAGACGACAAGCCCGCCAGCATCGTCAGCGTGACGAAGGGCGTCCAGTGCCAGATGTCCATGAGCACCGAGGTCATCAGCGCCTGGTCGGGATACGTGCCGATCTGGTAGGTCAGGTCGAGCCAGCGATCGAGGAAAAAGGGCACGGGGCCAAAGCCCGGGATGACCAGTAGACGCCAGATCGCGCCGACAGCAATGGGCGCGACCATGAGCGGGAAGGTGTGGATGATGCGAAAAAGCGATCTGCCCGGGAAGTCGCGCGTCAACATCTGCGCCAGCACGAAGCCCAGCACCACCTCGCTGCCGATGGCGAAGATGGCGAAGCGCGCCGTCAAACCAACCGAGTGCAGAAAGTCATCGTCAAAGACAAGTCGGCGGAAATTGTCCAGCCCGTTGAAGACCAAGCCGTCAGCAGCCGAAAACACATTCCACTGGTTAAAGCCGACAAAGAGCACATAAAGAAATGGCGCGAAGCCAAATATCAGCAGAATGACCAATGTCGGGCTGAGCAGCGCCCAGCCAACGCGCGGATTTCGCATGCAAGCCTATTTCCAGTGTAACGGGCGACCTCAGTGGATCGCCCTACATTCCCTTGCAGGGGGCCAGCCATTGGCTGACCCGTTTATATTTCCTAGCTACATGCCATAGCCCAGGCGGGCGAGTTCTTCGTCCACAGCCATCGCAGCTTGCGACAAGGCCTCAGCCGGTGTCAGCTCGCCGAGGATGGCGCGTTGGATGAAGGGATCGATGATCTCGCGGACTTGGGCGTGGAAGGGGAAGGGCGGCGCGCCAGCAAAGAGCGGCCCCTGTTCTTCCAGCAACGTGTAGTAGCCATCGACCTTGGCGTCTTGCTCGGCGATGAGCGGATCGTCGAAGGTGGCGGTGTGGGTGATGCGCGCGCCAACGGCAGCCCATTCAGCCTGTACCGACGGCTGGCCGATGAATTGCAGCCAAAGCAGGGTGGCTTCTTTGTTGCGCGACGAATGCGGGATGCCAAAAGCGCCGCCATCGTAGTAACCGATGTAACCTTCGCCCATTTGCGCGGCTTCGATAACGCCCGGCGCGGTGACTGGCAGGCGAACGCCTACATTGCCCGTAACAGCCGAACGACTCTCGTCAGTGGCGATCCAGGCAGCATTTTCGCCATAGACCCAGCCCTGCGCGGCACGACCAGCGGCGAAGGAAGAAGCAACCTCGTCCCAGGTGCTGGAGGTGGCTTCGGGCGGCGCATAGGGCAGCATGCTCAGCCAGAAGCTCAGCGCTTCAACAGCCGTTTCGCCATCCAGCGCGCCGCCATTGGCACTTTGGGCGCTGCCAGCATCCAGGTTGATGCCCCAGTTGTACAAGCCAAAGGAAGGACCAATCGACTCGAGGAATTCATAGGTCGAGGCGGGGTGACCGGTCGAACCCTGCACCGTCGTGCCCCAGAGATCCATGTCCATGCTTTCGCCATAAGCGGTGAAGAACATGGCGTTGTCGGCGTACTGCTCGAAAGTTTCGGCAGGCGCTAGCGGATAGCCATATTCAGCCTCGAAAGCCGCCATGATATCGGCATCTTCGAAGAGGTCTTTGCGATACAGATAGACCTTGACGAAGGCTTCCATGGGCACGCCGAAGAGGTCGCCATCGGCATTCTTGAAATAATCGGCGAAGCTGGTGAAAGCGCTCTCATCATAGTCGGCGGCTGCCAGGGCGGCATTGTCGGCTGCGAATTGCGTCAGGTTGACCAGGTAATCCTGCGCCAGGTAGCTGTAGATGATGTCCTGCTCGATGTAGACAAAGTCATAGATGCCGGTGTTGGCTTCCATGTCGTTGATGGCTTTGGAATACATCTGGTCCCAGGATGTCGTTTCAAATTCGACATGGATGCCGGTCAGCTCGGTGAACTGGGCGGCGAGGACATCGGCGACATAGTTGGAGGGCGGCGTGCTTTCAGATACGCCGCGGATGGTCGAGCCGGCATAAGGCGCGGCGGCTTCTGCCCACCAGGCGTCGTCTGCCGAGACCAGGCTCATATTGGCGACAAGCGCAAAGGCGATGAGCAAAACAATCGTGAAGCATCTCTTCATGGTGTGTCTCCTTGGACTGGATGGATATTGCGGAAGTCGCTGGACATTCCCAGCGCGGGGGCAGGGCAGCATAGAATCATGCGATTAGAAAGGGGTGTTGGGATGGGGGCGCCCAACTGTCCGGGAAACTATCACTGGTGAGCAGCAGCCCATGTTAGGCTGATTGACGATCATAATAGTAGAAATAATGTTTGCATTGTAATGAAATATCGGCTATACTGACTATAAGAGCTTGCGGTTATCTTGTGCCAGTTGCGCGCATGGGTTATACGGCACAATGGTTGACACCTTAACAGCGACAAAACGAAGCGAAGTGATGGCAAAGGTCGGGAGCAAAGACACCCGCCCCGAGCTCTTGATAAGAAAGACTCTGCATGCAAGAGGATTTCGCTACCGATTGCATGTCAAAGATCTTCCTGGTAAGCCTGACCTTGTATTTCCTCAATATAAGTCAGTCATTCAGATAAATGGATGTTTCTGGCATGGTCATAAGTGTCCGCGCTGTAGAATGCCAAATACAAATATTGAGTATTGGGAGCGAAAAATCGCGAGAAATGTGGAACGCGATGCGTCAAATCTCCAGTCACTACTTGAGGCAGGGTGGCGTGTAATGACAATTTGGGAATGCGCGTTGACGGGCAAATGGAAGCTGGAGCTTAATCAAGTCATTGCATTGGCGTCCGAGTGGCTTTATTCGACGATCGCATTTTGCGAAATTAGCGGCAAAGCAAATCACATTAAGAACCGAGCTACAGAATCATGATCCGCGCTGTTGAATTCTTTGCTGGAATGGGACTAATGCGCGCTGGTCTCGAAAGCGTCGGCATTAAAACAGTCTATGCCAATGACATCGACACTACGAAGGCGAAGCTTTATGCCGACAACTGGGGGCGCGAAGAGTTGAATGTCGGCGATATCCGCGCGCTGACTGGAGACGATATACCGTCCGCAGAACTTGTAACCGCGTCGTTTCCATGCACAGATATGTCGCTCGCCGGAAAATATAAAGGGCTAAATGGAGAGCAGTCCGGTCTTGTATTGGATTTCCTGCGGATTCTCGACGAAATGGGGGAGCGTGCGCCACATACACTCATGATTGAGAATGTAATGGGTTTTCTAACCGCAAATGGCGGACGTGATTGGGAGACTGTTGTCAATGGAATTCACGGGCTTGGTTATCAATCGGCGCATCTCGTAGTAAACGCCAGTTCCTTTGTCCCGCAAAGTCGCGCGAGAGTTTTCTTGTTTGGTCATAAGGGGCCTATCGAATTGCCTGACCCTCCGAAAGTCCGCAAAGACCTCCGACTGGCCGGTATTGCTGAAGAGCAAGGCAACTGGTGGCCTCCTGACCGCCTCAACGCGTTTATGCAAACTTTGTCGCCTATACAATCCAAGCGTGTTTCCGGCTATCAGCGGCGCTTCTGGCCCGGCTTCTACGGTGCTTTTCGGCGCACGAGAGGCGGTCGGCCCGTATGGGAAGTCCGCGCTGACGAAATCGCCGGAACCCTGCGCACAACTCGCGGCGGTTCTGCCAGGCAAGCTATCGTTCGCGCTGGGCATGGAGACATTGCTGTGCGCTGGATGAGCTTGACAGAATATGCTCGCTTGCAAGGTGCTGAGCATTTACGTTACGACTCGGTAACTCCCTCACAGGCGATGTTCGCTCTTGGCGACGCCGTGTGTGTCCCAGTAATCGAATGGCTGGCAAAAAATTGCCTAATGCCGCTATTGAGCCAATGAAGCCCAAAAAAGAACCGGAAGAGGTCACGGCACTGTACGATGGCGTTTCTAATGCGCTGGATACGGACTATGGCGACGGGCGAAAGATCGGCAATAGCAAATGCGGTGTATACCTATTCTTTGATTACGACGGCGAACCTATCTATGTCGGCCGAACAAGGGAGAGCTTACGGGGCCGCATCGGCCGTCACTTGACCAATCAGCGAACCGACGCTGTTGCGATGAGCGTGCTTGATCCCTTTGAAGTTGCTGAAATCGAGATGTGGCCGTTTTGGGATCTAGATAGTGACAATGTGAATGAAACGCTGGATCGCGCCGAATACACATTTTATCAGAATGCGCTGCGCGAATCGAAATTTTCTGTTGTATTGAACGAGAAGGACATAAAGCCTGCCGAAGATATTGCGCTGCCAAGATCGGTGCGCGTTTCCATATTGCCCTCGGAATTGCGCAAAAAGCGCGAGCATCCCGACATTCGATTGGCTCGGCGAGCGCGGACGATTGCCAATTTAGCCCGGGTCATCAGCGAGCGCAGCGTAAGACCAGGCATTAGACGTACCCTGTGGGCGCAAGCGCGGCGGCTCGAACACCTAGCCAAGACCAGGTTAGAAGAATTTGAGCAAAGAGACGAACCGTAACCCTCTCAGTCGCTAACTCCCCCACTCGCCCCAGCAATCGCCTCGCCCATCGTCTCGATGACGATATCGACTTCTTCCGCCGTGATGCACAAGGGCGGCGAGAAAGCGATCGTCCCGCCCAGGGGCCTCGCGCGCAAGCCCAATTCCATGGCTCTGTCGCTGATGGCATTCGCTGCCTCGTAATCGGCGGCGCGCCCTTCTTTGCTCTGCACCACATCGATGCCGGCGATCAGCCCGACGCCGCGCGCATTGTCGATATTGGGGAATTCATCGGCAAGTCCTTGCAAGCCCTGCAGCAGACGCGCGCCCATCCGCTGGCTGTTGCCGACCAGGTCTTCGCGCTCGATGATGTCGATATTGGCGATGCCCACCGCGCAAGCCGCCGCATGTCCGCTGTAGGTATAGCCGTGCATCCAGCTTTGCTCGGCTGGCGCATTCAAGATGACATCGCGGATCTCGTCCGTGACTTGCATGCCGCCCAGGGGGATATAACCGCTGGTGACGCCTTTGGCGAATTGCATGATATCGGGCGCTATGCCATATTCGTCGCTGCCGAACCAGTTGCCCGTGCGCCCAAAACCGCAGATCACCTCATCGACAATCAGCAGCACATCGTTGTCGCGGCAGACCTGCCCGACTAGCTCGAAGTAGCCAGCGTCCGGCACGACCAGGCCGCCCGCGCCTTGCACGGGTTCGGCGATGAAAGCGGCGATTGTATCCGCCCCTTCGCGCTCGATTGTTTCTGTCAATGCCCGCGCCGCCGCCTGCGCCACAGTTTCGCCAGCCTCGATATCGCCCGCATAGCGATAGCCGTTGGGGTCGGGGATATGGATGAAGCCATCCACCAGCGGACCGAACATGCTGTGGTATTTGCTGATGCCGGTGGCGCTCATGGCGGCCATGGTGATGCCATGATAGCCGTTCAGCCGCGAGATGATCTTGGTCTTGGCGGGTTTGCCCAGCTGCCGCCAATAAAAGCGCGCCGTCTTAAACGAAGTGTCGCTGGCTTCGCTGCCACCCGATGTGAAATAGGTGAAATTCATGTTGGGACGGAAGAAACCGGCCAGTTTGTCCGCCAGCATGGCCGAAGGCGGATTGCTCATGCCCGCGAAGCCGCTGGTGTAAGACAATTCCAGCATCTGCTCATAAGCGACTTTGGGCAGTTCGCGGCTGCCATAGCCGATGTTGACATTCCACAAGCCCGCCATGCCATCGAGGATGCGCTTGCCATCGCTGGTATGCAGCCAGACGCCCTCGCCGCTGGTCACCATGGCCGGGTTTTCGGCGCGCGAAGGATGATGCAGCGGATGCAGCTGGCGTTTGTCCTGCTCGATCAAGCTGGCGTGGTCATAGGTGGGCATGGCTCTTTTCTCGCTGGCTCTGGGACGGGTTGTGCCGATGATAGCGGACTCCGCGCGGATTATGTAGGGGGCGCGCGCCCGTATGCCACGCGCACTGCCACACACGGGCGATACAAGTATCGCCCCTACATCACCCTCTGTGCCCTCTGTGCCTCTGTGGTGAATCTTTTTCATGACTTACTTTGCTTTATTGTGAATCATCTCCCCCGATTCGTCGCAACAGATCCTTGACCCGCCTGGGCAGTATGCGCGTCAGCAGCGCTTTCAGCCGCATCCAGCTGCGCCTGCGCCACAGAGCCGGTTTGTTGCCGCGCATCACCAGCGCCCGACCCAGCTGATAGCGTCGAGAATCCAGCAGCGCTTCGATATCGTCTGTGCGGCGGATGTCTTCTTGCGAGCTATCTGCATGCAGTTCGCGCCACATGGCTTGCACTTGCGGTGGATGCTCGCCTGTATAGCGATACAAACAGCCAGGATAGTCTGCGATGTTGTGCATGTGGTAGGGACGGCGCAGCGCAAACCAGGCTTCATCTGCCCAGCGCCGCGCATCGGCACGTTTTGCCCAGTCGGCACGGCTGTAATAGTCGCATTTTTCGCGCACCTGGCGGGGCAACAGCAGCGAATAGTGATAAAGAAACATGCCGCGCTCCGCCAGCTCGTCGCCGCGAATCCAGCGCCCAGCGCGCAAATCACGCCTTTGGGCATCCAGCACAGTCGGCGGACGGTGCGTCGCGTACTGGAAGCCTGCGCCCCACTTGAACAAACGGTGATATTGGTTGGCGCCGCGGTTTTTGTGCCAGCTGTCCACGCGATATTGCGGAGCGCCCCAAAATGTGAGCGTGTTGAAAGACACCGCGCCGATTGCGGGATCGTCCATCAGCATGGCGCAGACAGCGCGCATCTGGTCCGGCTGATAGAACTCATCGACATCGACCTGCCACAGGTAATCGCCTTTTGCGAGCGCCGCATAGGCTTGCGACATGTCGTCTTTTTCGCTCCAAAAGCTGTCGCGAGTGATGATGCGCAGCTTGTCAAGCGGGTCTTCGCTGGCTTTGAAGTTGTGCAGGGTCTGCAGGGTGCTGTCACGGGAATGGCCATCGGTGCTGGCGATATTGCGGGCTGCGAGCACTGCGCCTTCCACCACGATGATCTCATAGGCGAACGGATAGAGGGCGCGCAGGTTGTAACGCAGGAAAGGCTCGCCATTCAGCACGATCATGCCGAAGCTGATGCGGGGCAGGGCGCTCATAGCAGCGATTGATAGAGCCGAATGTGCTGCCGGGCGATAGGCGCTTCGCCATAGCGGGCGATGATTTCGTCATGTAGCGCTGCGCGATCCCAGCTTTGTGCCAATGCCCACAAAATGCCCGCTCGCAGGTCGTCGCTGTCGGGCAGGCGCGCCAGGTAGCCATTGCCCCGCTGTCGGATCATGTCTGCCGCGCCCGAGCCAGCAAATGCCACGCAGGGAATGCCGCAAGCCAGCGCTTCCATGACTGTTTTTGGGGAAGTGTCTTGCAGCGATGGCAGCACAAAGACATCGCAGGCGCTGTAGAGCAAGCTCATGCTCAGCTCGTCCGCCAGCCGCCCGACCTGGTGCAGGGGCAGCGACATGTCCAGCGTTTCTGGCTGGTCTGCGCCGAAGACCACCAGCTCGATGCCCGCCTCTGTGCCGATGCCCGCCAGCGCCGCCTGCAAATGAGCGAATCCCTTGCGTTTGTCGCTGGTGCCGCCCAACGCGCCAAATAGCAGCAGCCTTTTGTCTTGGGGCAGGTTACAGGCACGCCGTGCCTGTGCGCGGTCCAGCGGCTTGAACATGCGCCCATCGATGGCGTTGCCGATGACTTCCATGCGCGCAGCCCCCAGCAAGGCGCTCTCTTGCGCGCGGCCCGCGATCCAGTCGCCCAGCGCCACGACAGTCAAGTTGGCAGCGGCAAAAGCGCGCTGTTTGTGACGAAAAACGCTTGCGCTGAGGTCCTTTGCGCCGCCAGACAGCAGCTGCGGGCAATCGCCACAGCCATGGCGGAAACGCCTGCAGTCGCCTGGATAATGGCAGCCGCCGGTGAAGAACCAGCTATCGCGCAAGGTGCAGACCAGCGGCGCGTTGATCCGTGGCAGCTGGCCGATGGGCAGGAAGTTGTCGCCAACCCAGTGCAGATGCACGATATCGGCGGAGAATCGATTGATGGCCGCCGCGACAGGATAGTCAAACTGATTCAGGCTCCAGTGATCGCTTTCGGGCCGGCGGGGATTGTCACGAAGTCGGCCTTTGTGCTGCCTTTCCGCCAGCCGTCGCCTGGCCCGGGCCACCAGATCAAGTTGTGCCGCAAGCCTGTGCACGGTCGGGTCGGCGGTGGACTTGTAGAGGACGAGCATGTGGCTGTCGATGCCGGCGCTCAGCAGGGAGCGATGCAGGCGATATGCGCCGATAGACGCGCCACCAATGCGGTCGGAGATCGAAAGCAGCAAAACTTTCATGCGCATTATTCTAGCAGCAGCCCGCAAATCTCACTCCCCAGCAATTCTCTTACCCCTCCGTATTCCCAAGTTTGTCATGCGAAGCGCTCATCAGATCCTTGTAAGGGCGTGACTTGTCTTGCCCAAGGATTTCGCTTGTATTGGCGGGCGACCCAATGGAATGCCCCTACAGATTCCACTCGCAAGACGGTTTTGGCTCTACTTCTGTGCCTCTGTGCTGAATCGTAGCTCTGCGCATGGTGTAAAATGCGGGCATGACAACTTGGCAAGCGTGGCTGCAGGCAGTGCGTCCGCGCGTCTTCACGGCGACGTATGTGCCCATGGGCTTGGCAGGCATCGCGGCTTATGGCGATGGCGTCTTTGCCGCTCCGCAATTTCTGCTGGCATTGCTGGGCACGCTGTTGCTGCAGAGCGCCGCAAACCTGATAAACGAATACGCCGATTTTCGCCGTGGCGCCGATGCCCTCAAACAAGCCGGGCAAGGCATGACCATCAAACGCCAGATCTTGTCGCCGCAGAGGGTCTTGGCTGGCGCGGTGCTGACCACGCTGGGCGGCTGCGTGATCGGTCTGCTCTTGCTGGCGCAGAGCGGTCCGCTGCTGTGGTTGATTGGCATTGGCGGCGTGCTGGTGGCGGTTACGTATACAGCCGGTCCCTTCCCGCTGGCCTACAATGGGCTGGGCGAAATCGCTGTCGCCATCTTTATGGGTCCTGCCATTGTGGTCGGCGCGTATTATGTCATGTCCCCTGCTATGAGCGAGGCGCGTATTTGGCAGCTGTGTCTGGTTTCGCTGCCAGTCGCCTTCATGGTCACGGCGATATTGCACGCCAACAACATCCGCGACATGGACGCCGACCGCGCTGTCAACAAACGCACACTGGCGGTACTTTTCGGCATTCGTTTCGCTCGCTTTGAATACATATTTTTGGTTCTGGGCGCGTATATCTCGCAAGCTGCGCTGGTCGCCACGGGCATGCTGCCGGCAGCCACACTGCTGACACTGATTACACTGCCGCAAGCGCTGCGCCTCATCCATATCATCAATTCCAGCGGCGATGTGACGCTGCTGCATCGGGCACAAGGCTTGACTGCCAAGCTGCACGGGCAAGTCGGATTGCTGCTGACGCTGGGTTGGGCGCTTTCGCTGCTGTGAACGCCTACCAGTGCCAGATCTGGTCCCAGGCTGCCATCCAGGTGTCGGCGCGGCTGATGACTTTCTGCGCAGCCATATCCAGTGCAACGCCGGGCCGTCCGCGAAAGTCCGCCATCTTTTCCACCTTGTCGACCTCGATGGTGATGGCGACTGGCGAGCCGGGCACATAGGGCTGTACAGCAGCCAGGTCTTCGAGCGCCTGGCATGCGCCCGCCTCGATCATCTCGCGCGCGCGGACGGGCGGGATCTGCCGGGCAGAATAGCGCGTCAGCCCGCGTTTGACCGCCACTGTCGTCAGTCCATTGCCCAGCAGCGCAGTCGATTCGCGGCAGACCGCTTCATCGCCAGTAACCAGCAGCACCGGGCAACGATAATGCCCACACAGCGCGGCATTGATGCCGACTTCGCCCACCAGGTCATCGTTGAACCACAAGTTGTGCCATTTGACCGTGCTGATGGTGTGGCAGAGCACGCCGTCGGCGGTATTGTTTCGCGCGTGCATGCCCACCAGCAGGCAGGCATCTGCGCCCGCTTCCAACAGCTCGGTATAGCGCGACCAGGGATGATGGGCGACCCAGCTGCAAGCCGGCTCCAGCAATTCAGGAATGAGCGAGTTGAAGCTCCAGTCGCCACCAGCGCCATGGCAGTCGACCACCACCACTTCGTCTGCGCCAGCCCGCAGCGCGCCCCGTACGGCTGCGTTGATTTCTTCGGTGTAGAGGCGGCGGCCCTCTTCGTACATCGGCGCGCCACCGGTTACCTGATTCCAGGTGACGATGCCGCTGACTCCTTCCATATCGGCCATGATTAGGATTTTCATCGCGCGCGTCCTTTCTTAGCAGAACAAAGTAAGTCATGCGAATCGTAACCACAAAGACACAAAGGGCACAAAGGTTGATCAGAATGGGAACGGCGTAGGGGCGAGGCGATGTCTCGTCCGCGTTTCCTGCGGTCTGTCGCGGATGGGAGACACAAGTGTCGTCCCTACATGCCCACGATGTTGGGGTCTCCACGGTTTCCGCCACTCCTGGGATGGGAGAAAACGTTGATAATCAAGCTGTCAATGCTTCACACAGGGCATGCAGCGCTGTTTCCACCGCCGCCAGCGACCAGCAGCCATTGACAATCTCTGGCGCAAGCTCCAGGTCGGCTTCGGTTTTGAGGTAGAAGCTGCACTCGCTCGGGCAGTCGACTTCTGCGCGGCCCGCGAAGAGCGCCGCCTGCAAACAGCCCAGCAGCGAACTGGCTTGCGAGCCGACCATGGCACCTTTGCCCTGCGCCGCCGCTCGCAGCAGCATCGATTGCGATTGCGAATAACCCGTGCGCGCCGTCTTGATGTTGAGGATGTCAAAGGTGTCGAAGTCCAGCTCGCGATCCAGCTCGCGCGGGGTGAAGGCGCTGTCATCGGCGATCAGTGGCATGGCAGTTTGACGGCGCAGCAGGCTCCGCGCGCGCAGCAGATGCACAGGCAGCGGCTCTTCGCAATAGAGCGCGCCCAGTTCATGCAGCGCGTCCAGTGTCTGCGCAGCGGTCTCGGGCGCTAGTGTTTCGTTGGCATCGACATAAAAGCGCGCCGCCGGGAAAGCCGCCATCATGCCGCGCAGGTTGTCGCTTTCGGCGGGGATATTGCGCCCGATCTTGACCTTGAAGACGCGCAGGCCCTGTTGATAAGCGCCTGCCACATCCGACCGCACCATGTCGCTATCGCCCGTGCTGACGATGCCGCTCTGTGGAATCGACTCGCGCCTGCAGCCCAGATAATCCCGCAGCGGCTGGTCTCGGCTCTGCGCCAGCGCCTGGTGCAGTGCGATATCCAGCGCGCCCCGGGCGGTGTTGTTGGCTTTGATATGCGCCATCTCCGCGCTCAATCTGGCAACCGACTCAAAGTCGCTGAGGACTCGACCCCGCAGGCGCGGCGCAAGCTCCTCGACGAGGATATGCTGGACGGAGGCGCTCGTTTCGCCATAGATGCTGGGCCGCGGCGTGGCTTCGGCGATGCCAACTGCGCCATCGGACAAGTCGACGCGCACGAGTACATGCTGCAGCGCCGGCAGCTCGTGCCCCTGCCCCCAGGTCAACGTGCCCTTCAGCGGCACATGCAGCGGCTGGCAGCTTATGCGTTCGATCACGGGCATGGCAAGGCCAGCAAATCACGCACGGCTTCCGTGACGGCTTTTGGTGTCATGCGCGCCACATCCAGTCGCTGATAATTGGAATAGTCTTGCCCAGCGGCGAAAGGGTTCAAGCCATAATTCTGCGCTTCTGCCCGCACGATGGCCAGCGCCCGCTGGTTGATCTCGCCTCTGACAAGCAGTGTGCGCGCTTCGTCCCGCAATTCACGCGGCAAAAAGCGCAGATCGGCGGCTTCTTCTACCTGGTCGAACTCGTCCTGCCGTCCGCTGAGACGCCGCAGACGATGCAGAGGCGGCAGCGCCAGCTCGACGACCCGCCAGCGCGGGAAGCAGCCCAAGGCGAAGTGCAGCTCTGCATCGCCACGGATGCCCTCGGTCAACAGCGGTTTCTGCGCATCGTTGTGCAGCCACAGCCACGAGAAAGCCGCAGCCATTCCTCCGGGCACAGCCTGGGCAAATCGGCGCGTGTATTTAAATCGGCGCGCGCGATCTTGCACAGGCAGCAGAGCTTCGCCAGCCAGGGCCTGAGCATAGGGAATGGCGATGCAGTCTGCGACTTCGCGGCGAGAAGGCATGCCGCCACCGTCAAGCTGCGCCAGGGTGGTCGACTTGCCGCAGCCAGTCAATCCGACCAGCATCAACAGCGCGCAATCGCCCAGTGGCCGGTTGTCGGCGCGCGGCAAGAGGCTTATGGCGGGATAGCGCTGCAGCGGGCAACTGTCCAAGCCTGGCATAACCTGGCGAATGTAATGGTCGTGGGGAGTCATGCTGTCCATGATACCTGTAGGGTGGCGCGCTTTCAATTCGCGGCGTCTTCTCCGATTCCGCGCGCAGCCAGCGCAGCTCAATTACGGTTACAATAGCCGCGCTGGCATGACTTGGTTGGCGATAATGGACTCGGACCATGAAAGATCGGCAATGCGACATTCTTGTAGTAGGCGGTGGCACTGGCGCGATAGGAGCGGCGTTGGCTGCCCTGCGCATGGGCAAGTCGGTCATCATGAGCGAAGAAACAGACTGGATCGGCGGCCAACTGACTGCGCAAGCTGTCCCGCCCGATGAAAATCCCTGGGTCGAGCAATGCGGAGCGACTGCCTCGTACATGCGCTTTGCCGAAGGCGTGCGCGACTATTACCGGCGCAATTATCCTTTGACCGAAGCCGCGCGCCGCATCATCAATTTTAATCCCGGGCAGGGCAGTGTCAGCCGGCTCTGCCACGAACCACGCGCCGCACTGGCAGTTATTGAAGGCATGCTTGCTCCCTACCGCAGCAGCCAGCAACTGGACATCTTGCTGCAGCATGTGCCGGTGGCAGCCGAGACCGATGGCGATCGGGTGCTGGCGGTGACCCTGCAAGACAGGCGCACAGGCGACCAGCTTGTGGTCAGCGCGCCCTATATCCTGGACGCCACCGAGCTCGGCGATCTGCTGGAGCTGGCAAATGTCGAGTTTGTCATCGGCGCGGAAAGCCAGGCGCAAACGGGCGAACTGCACGCGCTGGAAGGCGATCCCCAGCCGCTGGATCAGCAAGCATTCAGCTGGTGTTTTGCCATCGATCACTTGCCCGGCGAAGACCACACGATCGACAAGCCAGCCGATTATGACTTTTGGCGCGAGTACCAAGCCGACTTCTGGCCCGGCAAGCAGCTGGGCTGGCAAGATGTGCATCCGATGACGCTGGAGACGCGCAAGCGCGGCATCTTTCATAGCGATCGTCCGCCGACGCGCGGATTTGGCGGTTCGCCAGGCGACTTCTGGCATTATCGGCGCATCTTGTACAAAGAGCACTTCTTGCCCGGCGCATTCCCAAGCGATATCACACTGGTCAACTGGCCGCATATCGATTATTGGCTGAAGCCGCTGCTGGGCGTCAGCGAAGCCGACGAAACGCAGGCCTTGCACGAATGCCGCCAGCTGAGTTATTCGCTGTTGTATTGGATGCAGACAGAAGCGCCGCGTCACAAAGGCGGGGGCTATGGCTATCCGGGCTTGCGGCTGCGGCACGATGTTGTCGGGACGACAGACGGCTTGGCGAAGGCCGCCTATGTGCGCGAATCGCGGCGCATCCAGGCTGAGTTCACCGTCTGCGAAAGCCATGTCGGCGTAGTGCAGCGCGGCGACTTGACCACTGCCGAGCAATTCGCCGACAGCGTGGGCATCGGCAGCTACCGCATCGACCTGCACCCCAGCAGCGGCTTGCGCAGCTACATTGACATCAGCAGCTATCCATTCCAGATTCCCCTGGGCGCGCTATTGCCCCAGCGGGTGGAGAATCTGCTGCCGGCATGCAAGAATCTGGGCGTAACCCATATCACCAATGGTTGCTATCGGCTGCATCCGGTGGAATGGAATATCGGCGAGGCGGCTGGGGCGCTGGCGAGCTTCTGCCTGGACAAAGGGCTGGCGCCGCGACAAGTGGGCACTATTCGCTCGCATCTGCGCGACTTCCAGCATCTGTTATCGACGCAGCTGGGTGTGCCGCTGGAATGGCCCGCCTATGCGCGGCGAGTTGCGCGCTGATATTCGTATCGTCTGGGCAAATGGAATAGAAAAGGAAGCAATCATGACCATACGCGTCGGCGCCATCGGGGCAAGCTTCGCGCGGGAGGCCTACCTGCCCGCCCTGCGCCTGATTGACGATGTTGATCTTGTCGCCATCGCCAGCAATCGCCTGGAAAGCGCGCAGGCAGCCGCGGCGGCATTCGGCATCCCGCAGGCTTATGACGACTGGCGGCGCATGCTGGACGCGCACGAGCTCGACCTGGTGTGCATTGCCACGCCAACCGTACATCACGCGCCAATGACCTTGGCGGCGCTGCAGGCGGGCGCGCATGTGCTCTGCGAGAAACCCATGGCCATGAACCAGGCTGAATCGGCGCAGATGTTGGCAACAGCCGAATCGGCTGGCAAGCTGCACATCATCGGGCACGAGTTGCGCTTTAATCCCAACCGCCGCAAGATCAAAGATTTGATCGAAACTGGCGCGATCGGCACGGTGCGGCATAGCCATATCACGGGCATTTCTGCATCCTGGGGCGACCCGGCTTCGCGTCCAGCGGGCGATTGGTGGTCGAGCGCAGCGATGGGCGGCGGCCGGCTGGGCGCAAACGGATCGCATCAGATCGACTTGCTGCGCTTTTGGCTGGGCGATATCGGCGCAATCAGCGGGCAGATCGCCACGATGGCGCCGGCGCGCATTGATCGACAAAGCGGCGCAGCCTGGCAAGCCAGCGCCGATGACCAATTCAGCTTCACCGCCGAGATGCAGTCGGGCGCGTTGTGTTCGGTTTTTGTCAGCAGCGCGGCGCGTCACGGATTTCCCAACCAGGTGCGCATATCCGGTAGCGAAGGCAGCATCATGCTGGCCGACAGCGATGAGAAGCTGCTGCTGGCGCGGGCGGGAGAAGACTTCGCCGATATCAGCCAGTCAGACCCCAATGCCGAGCTTCCAGGCATCGGCAAAGGCATCTGGAATGTGTCATTCGTGGCGTTAATGCAAGAGTTGACAGCGGCTATTCGCGAAGGCAGGTCGCTCGGTTGGGGCGCGACATTTGCCGACGGCCACGCCTGCCAGCGCGCTATGGATGCCATCCGCAGCAGCAGCCATCAGCGGCGTTGGATTGCGCTGTGACAGGGAGTGGGTTCGCATAACGCGAGTCAGTCAGACGCCCCCTCCGACAGGCAACTTCCCGTGATGAGGCAAGATCTCGCCCTAAACAGTCCCGTCAATTTGTGTGTGGGGCGATGGGGAAGACCAGGCGGCGTTGGGTAACCTCAAGAATCACCCGCCCATCTGCGCAAACAAGGGCTTCAAAGCCTGATATGCCGCCAAATAATGCTGGTACTGCTGCGCATAATGCTGGTTGTGCTGCGTCTGTGGCTGCAAGATGCGCGTTTGTGGCGCTGGCGCGATCGCAAAACTGCTGGCTGTGCCTTGCGCAACCTGCGCCGCTCGTAATGCGCCCTGTAAACCGGCATTTTCTGCGTCTGGCGGCAGATGCACGGGCAGGCCCAGAATATCGGCGAAAAGCTGGTTCAAGCTGTCGTTGCGCGCCCCGCCACCGATCAACGTCAGCTGCGCGGGCAATTGTGGCGAAAGCGCCGACAGCGTGTGACGATACGCGAAGATCATGCCTTCCAGCACAGCCCGATACAGCTGCGGACGCCCGGTATCGGCAGCGAGGCCCACGAATGCGCCGCGCGCCAGCGGATCGTTGAAAGGCGCGCGTTCGCCTTGCAGATAGGGCAAAAAGACCAGTTTGCCCGGCTGACATGCGACTGCCTGCGCGATGATTTTTGCATAGTCTTCGCTTTCAAAGAGATCGCGCAGCCAGCTGAGGTTGCCGGCGCCCGTCATCATGGGCACGACCTGGATGAAATGCCCGCGCCGCGGATGCGCCAGGCTCATCACGCCAGCCGCCGCAGCGCCGATTTCCTGCGCGCTGAAGCCCACCCAACCGCTGCTGCCGACATAGGCATAGGCAGGACCGACCTCGCCACAGCCCGCGCCGATGGTGGCTGCCCCGGCATCGCCCGGGCCCAAATGCACAGGCGTTCCCGCTGGCAAGCCCAATTCCCGCGCCGCCACAGCCCCCAGCACACCCACTTGCACGCCGCCCGGCACGACCCGCGGCAGCAATGGCAGCGCCCAGCCCAGCTCCAGCCTGTGCCATGTCGACGCGTCCAGCAATTTGCCCGTCGCCAGTTGCCATAATCCCGTCGTGGAAGCAGTGGTGCTGTCGGATGCTCGGCTGCCACACAGGCGCGCGGCGATGGCGTCTGCCCCGCCCAGCAGCAGATGCTTGGCGCGCAGGATGCTTTGTCGTTCGTGCCGCCACAGCCAGCGCAATTTTGCCAGCAGGCTGCCGGCATTTTGCTGTGTGCCGGTCAGGCTGGTCAGCTCGGCTTGGCTGACCAACGTATGAATCTGTTCAATTTCGGCGCGGGCGCGCGTATCGCTGTACAAGATGACTGGGCGGACGCTGTGCCCGCTTTCATCCAGCAGCACGACATCTTGCATCTGCCCGGTCAGCGCGATGCCAGCCAACTGCCGCGGCGACAAATCCCGACAGCAGTTGCGCATCGCCCCCCACCACTGCTCGGCATCCTGCTCGACGACGCCGCCTGCGCCATGCGCGGTCGGGTAGGCGGCGCTGGCCGCAGCGAGGACGCGGCTGTTGTGGATGAGCGCGGCTTTGGCGCTGCCCGTGCCGATATCAAAAACCAGCCAGGGCGCGTTCATGCCGCTTCGCCCCGCTCTGGCAGCAGACGCCGCAGCCACTCCGGCGCGCGCAGACCCTGCTGCGACAAGCTGCTCAATGTAACCGCCAGGATGATGATGACGCCGGTCAATATCTGCTGGATGTAGGTGTCGATCTGCATCTGCGTCAATCCGTTGGCCAGCACGCCTAAAATCAGCACGCCGACCAATGTACCCAGCACATTGGGCTGCGCTTCTTCGTTCATGGTCATGCCCAGGAAGACCGCCGCGATCGCTTGCAGCATCAAGCCTTCGCCCTGGGTTGGATGGGCAGTCGAGAGGCGGCTGAAGAGCATCAAACCCGCGACAGCCGCGCCCAAACCGCTGATGACAAAGCTCAACATGCGCAGCCGGGCGATGCGGATGCCGCCAAAACGCGCCGCTTCCCGATTGCCGCCGATGGCATACAAGCGTCGCCCGACAATCGTGAAGCGCAGAATGACGAAGACCAAGGCCAGCGCCAGCGCCGCCAGCAGCGTCAAGTTGGGGATGCGCAGCTCGCCAATGACGATCGCTCCGCGCCCGAAACTGGAAAACTCGGCGGGGATCACGCGACCATAAATTGACGCGCCGCCACTGGTATACAGCGCCAGTCCCCGAAAGACCGTCAACGTGCCCAGGGTCGCCACAAATGCCGAGATGCCCAGGCCCGCCACCAGCAGCCCGTTCAGCGCGCCGCCCGCCACGCCTACCAGCAAGGCCAGCGCGACCGCTTGCCCCAGGCCCCCGCCGTTTTGAAAAGCGCTGCCCGCCACGATCCCAACCAGGCTGGCCATCGCGCCTACGCTGAGATCGAAGTCTCCTGTCACCATCACGATGGTCATGGTGAAAGCCACCACGCCCAAAATGCTCATCTGGCGAGTGATATTGACCCAGTTGGGCAGGGTCATGAAAGTCTGCGGACGCTGCGTCCAAAAGAAGAGCACGATCGCCATGAAGCCGATCAACGTGCCATAACGGCGCAAGAAAGAAGACAGATGTGAACGTTGTGGCAAGGCGTATCCTGTTACGGTCGGTCGATAGGGCTGCCAAATGTGCGCCGGATTGTAGCGCATCTGGCTGCGCCCTCTAACTACCTCTATGTCCCGGCAAACATAAGCGACAGCAGGGCGCGCTCGTCCAGATCTGCTGTGGACGCCTCGCCGACAAGCCGCCTGTCGCGCATGATCAGGATGCGTCCGCACAGCGCCAGCAGCTCGTCCAGTTCCGAAGACACCAGCAGGATGCCTGCGCCGCCCGCCGCCAGCTCGCGGATGAGACGATAGATATCGCGTTTTGCGCTCACATCGACGCCGCGAGTCGGTTCGTCGAGCAAGACCAGTCGCGGCTTCGCCAAGATCGCCCGCGCAAACATGACTTTCTGCTGGTTGCCGCCGGAAAGCTCTCGCAGACGTTGCTGGATACCCGTGGCGCGCAGCTGCACCGAGCGGCTCAACTGCTGGCTGCGCAGGTTTTCTGCGCGTCGGTCGATCAATGCCAGCCAACGGCGGAAGCGACCCAGATGCGGCAGCGTCATATTGTGGCTGATGCGCCCGCCCAGCAGCAGCCCTTGCGAACGCCGCTCTTCGGGCAAGTAGGCCATGCCACGTCCCCAGCACACTGCCGGCGCGGGATTGCGCAAAGCCTCGCCGCCCAGCTCGATCGTGCCAGCCCGCAGCTTGTCGATGCCCATCAGCGCCTGCAGCAGCTGCGATCTGCCCGCCCCCGCCAAGCCAGCCACACCGACGATCTCGCCCGCGCGCAAATGAAAACTGGTCGCAGTCAACGCATCGGTCTGCAGGTCGCGCACGCGCAGCAGAGGTCGGGCGTTTGTGACCCCCCTCGGTCGCCCCGAAAAGTCGGAGGGAGGCATTGCGCTTGTGGCATCTATCGGCTGGTGCGGAGGAGGCAGCGCTTCGCCTACACGCGATTCGCCACTCTGCGGCTGATGGGCGGCGCTCGAGCCTGTCATCTCGTGGATGAGTTCGCCGGCGCTTGTCTCAGCGATTTGATGCGTGTTGACCACCATGCCATCGCGCATGACTGTCACGCGCTGGGCAATGCGAAAGATCTCGTGCAGGCGGTGTGTCACCACCAGCAGGGCGCAGCCGCGCGCCCGCAAGCGCTCAATGACCGCGTAGAGCAGTTGGGCTTCGGCTTGATTCAACGCGGCTGTCGGCTCGTCCATGATATAGATGAGCGGCTGCTTCTGTTCATCCGCGCCGACGAATGCGCTGGCTATTTTGACGAGCATGGCATCGCCCGGGCTGAGCAGCGAAGCGCGCTGGCGCAGGTCGATATGGTCGATGCCCAGCCGCCGCAGGGCTTCTCGCGCCAGCCTGTACAGCGCCGCCCGATTTACGAAAGCGCCGCCGATGCGGGGCAGCGGGTTATTGAGAAAGAGGTTCTCTGCCACGTTGAGCGCCGGCACGATCGCCAATTCCTGATGGATGAAGCGCAAGCCCAGCTGCCGCGCCGCAGCCGAGTCGGGAATCGTCACGCGCCCGCCATTCAGCCGCAACTCCAGCGAATCGGGCGATTCCAGACCAGCCAGCAGCTTGATGAGCGTGGATTTGCCCGCGCCATTTTCACCGACCAGCCCCAGCGCCTCGCCGCCATGCAAGTCCAGCGCCGCATCAATCAGCGCTGGTATGCCCGCATAGGCTTTGCTGGCCTGGCGGATTTGCATGTGCAGGCTGCTGGTCATGCGATGTTCCACCACAGAGACACCGAGGACACAGAGGACGATGTCGGGGCGAGCCATTGGGTCGCCCGTCTTCCAACTATCGGCTGCTGCGGGCGAGTCACCGCCTCGCCCCGACAACAACTCTGCATAACAGAAGGCGGCTCGCAGCAGCCTTCTCCCCGACTTTTCGGGATGGACCGAGGGGGTAGACCGTAGCGCCTCTGTGGTGAATCCCCCTATCCCGTCAGGTCGGCTTGGGTTACCAGACGCGCCGGCACATAGTGGTTGACCTGCGCGCTCATCATGCCGCCCAGATGCGCCTCGACCAGGTCGGCCACACGCGCCGCCATGCCACTGAAGTCTTGCGCGACAGTCGCTTCAAAATTGCTGCCGCGCGCGATGGCATCACGAGCCTGGTCGGTGGCGTCTATGCCAACGATGACGATGCCTTCGTCAGCGCGTCCGGCGTCTTCGACGGCTTGCAGCGCGCCCAGAGCGGGATCGTCCCAAGCCGCCCAGACCGCCGATATGCTGCCCGCTTCAGGATTTGCCAGCAGCACCGCTTCCATGGCATTGCGCGCGCCTTCCAGCGGCCCATTGTCAAAGCTGGGCGTGATGGCGTCCAGAATGCTGATATCGGGACTGTTATCAAATATGGCCTGGGCGATTGCGCCGCGCTTTTGTACGGGCGGATAGGGCTCGAAAATGAACATCACCACATCGCCCGCGCCGTTCAGGCGGTCGACCACATAGGTGGCGGTCTCGGCGGCCATGGTATAGCCATTGCTGGTTACATTGGTGGCCAGCAGCGGATGCGCGCCCGAATCCAGGCCAAAGACAGGAATGCCGGCATCGGCGGCGGCCTGCAAGCCTGGTTCGATCTGCGTGGGATCGACATTGATGACGATGGCATCCACGCCTTGCAGCGCGACATCTTCCATGCGGCTGACCAGGGCGGCGATATCTTCACTGGTATCAATGACATTGACCTGCCAGCCTTTGTCGGCGGCGGCGGCTTCAAAACCTTCGACCATCAGCTGCGTGCCGGGCTGGGCGAGGAAAGGCGTCATGACAGCGATGCTTGGCGCATCTTGAGCGAAGGCAGCGCCAGCAATAGCGAGCAGCAAGACGAGGAGCAGCGAGAGTTTGCGCATGAGAATCTCCAGATTGCTTTGTGTATACGAAACTCTATTGTAACCACAAAAACATAAAGAACACTAAGCATCTGTGCCTCGGGAGTGGGTGGGGAGTGTCGAACTTGCTGGATTAAGACCCCCCTCAGTCCCCCCGAAAAGTCGGGGGGAGGCAACGGCGCGCGGATTTCTACGCATGTCGGGGGATGGGGAAAGCCCCGCATACACGAAAATAGACACTCCCGTGGGTGGACGAATTCGCAATTGACGCAGCAGACTGTACAATTAGGCGCAAGTTAATCTATCGAGGTGAAGATGAACGCGCGCTTGCAGCATGTCAGCATCCCGCGACCGCCCGGCAGCGAGCGGGCCACCCGCGATTTCTTTGGAGGTTTACTGGGGATGGACGAAATCCCGCCGCCAAACAGCCTGCAAGACGACGCAGTCATCTGGTTCCGCGCCGGTGATGATGCCGAGCTGCATGTATTCGCCGAAGCGCCGCTGGACGACCGCTCCAACCGTCATCTTTGCCTGGTGGTTGATGATCTGGTCGGGCTGCGCGAACGGCTCTTGGATGCAGGCTACCAACCCTATGCTGTGACGCCGATCCCCGGGCGTCCGCGCTTTTTCTGCCGCGACCCATTCGGCAACATCCTCGAATTCACGACCATCGAAGGCGACTACCTGCAACTCCAAGCTGGCAGCGCATGAAGATCACATCCATCCGCGCCGTGCAGGTCAACTTGCCGCCACGAGCGCCCAGCGAAAAAGCGCGCCGTCCCGCCTGGCAGCAGACAGCCGAGGTCGCCAACCCCATGTCGCGCTACAGCCATGTCAAGCGCCACCGCAGCTTGTGGACGAACACGGGCTGGGGCCGCGTCTTCTGCCAGGTTACGCTGGAAGATGGCACATGGGGCTTGGGATCGACCATGCACGGCAAACCGGTCGCCGCCATCATTGACGATCACCTCGCGCCGCAGCTGGTCGGGCAAGACGGCTTTGCGATCGAGCGCTTGGCCGACATGATGTTCCGCCTGACCAAGTTCTATGGCAGCACGGGCTTGGCATCCTATGCCATCAGCGCGGTCGACCTGGCGCTTTGGGATGCCAAAGGCAAGGCGCTGGGTCAGCCGGTAACCAGCTTGATCGGCGGACTGCAAAAAGAGCGCATGTTTTGCTATTCCACCGGCAACGACATCGACTGGTATCAAGAATTGGGCTTCCGCGCGCACAAGCTGGCTTGCCCCTATGGACCGGCTGACGGGCTGGATGGCTTGCAGCGCAATGTCGAAATGGTGGCGAAAGTGCGCGAACAGGTCGGCGATGACTGCGAGTTGATGCTGGACTGCTGGATGGCTTTTGATGTCGACTACACTGTGCGGCTGGCAGAAGCGTTGCGTCCTTACAAGCTCAAGTGGATTGAAGAGTGCCTCATCCCCGAAGATTTTGACGCCCATGCCGAACTGCGCGCGCGTTTGCCCTGGCAGACGCTCAGCACGGGCGAACACTGGTATACGCACATCCCGTTCCAATATGCGCTGCGCCACAATCTTGTCGATATCTTGCAGCCGGACATCGAATGGGTGGGCGGTCTGAGCGCTTGCATCAAAATCGCCCATGCTGCCGAAGCGGCTGGCAAGGCTGTCATGCTGCATGCCGGCGCGCGAACGCCTTATGGACAGCACTTCTCGGCGGCGATGGCGGCTGTGCCCTGGATCGAATACTTCATCGGCGAAGACCCCGGCGTGCCGCTGGAAGAAGGCGCCTGGCTGCCTGGCATGCCTGTCGCGGTCGATGGCTGGCTGGAAGTATCGGATGCGCCTGGTTTTGGCTTGGGCATTGAGGATAGCTGGATCGAGCCATTTCGCACTTGAGGGCACTTATCGTAAGAATATCACCATTGCAATACTTATCATTCGACTACATTGCTGCTACACCTTTGGGGTTCTAGTCTTTTCTATAAGCGTAGCCATCCTGCTCCAGCGCTAGAGAAATAGCCTCCCTCAAATTACGTGTCCACTCCCTTCCAACCTGCCAACCTTGAGAAAAGAATCTCCGCTTTTTCCTAATATTTACGTGCCATTTTGCCCCCGATATATTCGCCTCACATTGCAAAGACTCTACACGGATATACCCTTGTGAATTGACCTTCGTTTCAATTGAGACGTTGGTGGGTGGGAGGGAGATACAACCAATCGGCATTGATTTGAGCCATGCTGTAAAGCTCTTGCACCTGGCAAATCGTTTCTGCCCTAACTGATTCTTGAATAAAAATGCCTCGCCCTCAACGTCATGGTCGGGTTGCAGTATCCAAAACTGCCCGTTCTTCCCTTCCCGCGAATAAATTAGCGTTATCGCCGACATTTCTTGTGTACGAACGAGTTTCTTTCTGCTTGATTCGGGTAAACTCTGTAGATTCTCAGATGCCCACTTCATAACCTCAATTGTCATGCCAACATCTGCCGCTGCGTCATGAGCCTGCCTTGTGTCGATACCCATGCGTTGAGCCAGCCCAGAAAGCTTTTGCCGTTTGTATCGGTCATCGGCGGCTTCATTGACGGCAACCCTTTCTATTCGTCCTCTCCTTTGCCCGCGGAGTCCAGCAAGCGGCGACAAAAGTTCCATTGCGCAGCTTACCCCGGTACGCGGTATGCGCTGAACGCCACGCTTGCCACAAACTGTATCGAGAAAATTGGAATCAAAATCTGCGTTCCAACAGACCCAATGTTTGCCTTCTAACGCCTGGCGGATTTTGGGATACGCTTCTTCAAATGTCGGGCTACCAACCAAGTCGTCAGGATGTATGCCGTTTATGTCATAGGCAGATTGACCACGCTCGCTTTTCTTGAGAAGGTCCTTTGGTCGTTTGGGCATGATGAATGTATTCATTTCCATGGCGCCGTCAGGCGACTTGGCTGCAAATGAAACGATCTCATGCCATTTGCGGTTTAGGCCCGTCGTTTCGATATCAAAAACAACGGCATTGGAGCTGAGCAACGCAGGCAAGTTCTTGACAATCTTGCGTGCGTTATTGCGGCTAACTTCCACAGTACCCTTAGTAATTGCCATGACTTCAGATCGCTCCTCTCAGCGTACTTGCCGTTCACAACGGGCATGCCCTTGTAGGTCATAATGCGCACGCTTGGCTGGCTTGCTTAGCTTAAACCCAGGCGCTCGAACTGCTCGGCCGGCGCATCGCTGGCGCGCATGGCTGCCACCAAGGCTTCCGTCATCCGCGCTTCGACCGCCGCATCTTGCAGGGGCCTCAGCTGTCCGGGATCGGCTTGCGTATCGTAGAGGAAGGTATCCAGCTCTTCTCCCCAAAAGCGGTGCATGATGCAGGGAATCTTCAAGGTCTGGCAATCTTTGGTGAAGGTGAAAGGGTCTGCCAGCGCCATGTTCGTCAGCTCGCTGGGCGGGAAGGGATGGCGCATGTGCGTGGTCATCAACGTGTAATTGAAGAGCGGCTGGTTGTCGATATCTTTTGGCGCGCGCATATAGACATGGCTGCCATCTGTTATGTTGATATGGCCGCCGTGCACGCCATACAGCGCCGCCTCGCGCACCGGGCTGTCATCGGCGATAGTCTTCCCCAGCGGCCTTCCTTGCATATCGGCTGTGGGCGCGACGCCGAAATAATCCAGCAGGGTGGCCGGCAGGTCGATGGTCTGCACGAGGCTGCTGCGGTGTTCGCCAGCCACAGCAGCGCGCGGGTCCCAAATGAAGAGCGGGATATTCGCCAGCTCGTTGTACCAAGGCATGCGCATCTTCGCCCACCAGTCGTGTTCGCCCAGCAAAAAGCCGTGATCGGTATTGACGATCAGCATGGTGTCGTCCCACAGATCCAGTTCATCCATGGCATCCAGCACGCGCCCCAGGTAATGGTCGCACATGCTCAGCAAGGCGGCGTACTGCGCGCGATAATGCTCGACCAGCGCGGGCGCTTCGCTGACCGGGGCATAGGGGGGCCAGTCCATTGGCTCGCCGTCGTATTCCTGCGGATACAGCTCTTTCCAGCCCGGCTGCGTGAAGAAGGGTTCGTGCGGGTCAAAGGTTTCGATCTGCAAATACCAGTTGTCGGCAGCGCTGTTGCGGCGCATGAAGTCGATGCCCTGGCTGAACGTGCGCGCCTGGGGCATCATGCTCTCGTCGGTGATGAAGCGGCGGTTGATCTGGTCTTGCAGGCGCGTGCGAAAGTGTGGGTTGGGCGCGTCGACCACGACTCCAGCCGCCACATCGCCGATCCAGGCATCGCCCTCTTGTCCGCGCACAAATTCGTGCGTGGTATAGCGCTGATGATACGTCGCCCCGCCGTCTTCCCAATAATGCTGGTGGTCGGTGACGATATGCGAATGCACGCCGTTCTCATCCAGCAACTGTGGCATCGAGTCGTCAAAAGGCTCCAGAGGACCCCAGCTGCGATGCAAAAAGTTGTAGCGTCCGGTGTGCAGCTCGCGGCGGGCGGGCATACAAGGCATGCTGCCGATGAAGGCATTGTCGAAGGTCGCGGCGCGCTGCGACAAGCGCTGGAAGTTGGGCGTTTGCACCCAGTCGCCGCCATAAGGCTGCAGCATGCGCCGGTTCAACGAGTCGAACATGACCATAATGGCTTTCATATGTAGGCGCTCCTCAAAGCTACTGGTTCAGAGTCAGGTTGGAGAGAGATCGGTTGCCATTCTGGTGTACAATTGTGCTACAATCATGGCGCAAAGCAAAACAGGAAAGCGACATGGCTACAGCAGTCGCGCAACCGCCGACGCCAAAAATACCCCGCACGCTTTCTCTTGAAGGGCTGGTGACGATTGTCGGCGCGGTCATTTTGTTTCTCACGATCGTATTATTCAATCTTGCGCTGATTAATCATCTGGACACCAAGATCGACAATGTGCGTACGGAGTTGAAAGCCGATATTGAAGGTGTACGAACAGAACTCAAAGTCGATATTGAAGGCGTGCGTACAGAACTCAAAGCCGATATTGAAGGTGTACGCACAGAACTCAAAACCGACATCGACAGTGTGCGAAGCGATGTTGAAAGCGTGCGCATGGAACTCAAAGCCGACATAGACAGCTTGAAAGCCGATATCGACAATGTACAGACGGCGCTCGAGGCTGATATCCAACGCCTCGATGACCGCCTATTCGCTGTCATTGTTCCGCCGCCGGTCAAGGATGAAGAAGAAGCGACTCCCTGATTGCGCACGCGCAACCTCACCCTTTCAAGCCGCTGGTCAAACCGCCGCTGACCAAAAAGCGCTGCAAGAATATGTACAGCAGAATCACCGGTACCACCGCCATCACCGAGGCCGCCATCAGCTCGGCCCAGGCTGTGCCTTGCTCCTGGTCGAAGACACTAAGCCCCAGCTGGATGGTTTTCAGGCTGTCTTCTTTAACGACAACCAGGGGCCATAAAAAGTCGTTCCACGACCACAAGAAGGCGAATAGCGCCATCGTGCCCATGACCGGTTTGGAATTGGGGATCAATATGCGCCAATAGACGCCCACCCGCGAGCAGCCATCGACAATCGCCGCTTCTTCGATCTCTTTGGGGAAGCCCAGATAAAACTGGCGGAACAGAAACACGCCGAAGACCGACACAAAGTTGGGAAACATCACGCCGCCCAGCGTATTGATCAACCCCGTGCCGCCTTGCCCGAACAAATCATTGCCGCCCGCAAGCGGGAAGAAGCGGATCAACAAAAAGACCGGGATGATCAACACCTCAAAAGGCACCATCATGGTCGTCAGCAGCGCGAAGAAAAGCAGCATCTTGCCGCGGAAGTGCAAGCGCGCGAATACATAACCCGCCATCGAGCCCAGCAGAACCTGCGAAGCCACCGCCACCGCCGTCACCAGCACCGTGTTGGCGAAGAGCCGCGGCATATTTGTCTGTTCAAAGGCGTCTGTATAATTCTGCATATCCAGCTCGCTGGGCAGCCACTGGATGCTGTCACCGAAGATCTCGCGGTCGGGCTTGATCGAAGTCGAAACCATCCAGGCGAAGGGCATGATCATCACGAATGCGCCGGCGATCAATATCACATAGGTCAGCAACAGCGGGATGCGCGCTTCCCAGTGGCTGAATGTGCCGGGATGGCTGCTTTGCTGCTTCATGCGCCTTGCCTTTCGCGCAATACGCGGAAGCTGATCAAGGTCAAGATCAGCACGATGACCAGCATCACCACCGAAATGGCAGCGCCGCGACCCAGCCGCAGATAGCCAAAGACATTCTGATACACCTCCCAAACCATGGTGTTGGTGCGGTTGAAAGGACCGCCCTGCGTCAACATGAAGATCAAGCCGAAGTTGCGGAAGATGCCGATGGTGAAAGTGACCACCACAAACAAAATGACCGGGCGCATCAATGGCACGGTGATCAGCAGAAAGTTCTGCAGCGGATTTGCGCCATCGACGCGCGCCGCTTCGATCACATCGCGCGGGATATCTTGCAAACCAGCCAAAAAGATGACCATGTTGCTGCCGATGCTGCCCCAGATTGTCACGATGACCAGGCTGATCAAGGCCAGATTGGGGTCGTTCAACCAGTTCTGCGGAGGGATGCCCACAGCGCCCAGAAAATAATTCAGCAAGCCGTGCTGCGGGCTGTAGATCCAGCGCCAGATCATCGCCGAAACTACCACCGAGCTGACCACCGGCAGGTAATAGAGCGTGCGCAGGAAGACTCGCCCGCGGATGGATTGATCCAGCAGCTTGGCGATGACCAGCGCCAGCGCCGTGCCGATTGGCACCGCCTCGATTGTGAAGAGCAGCGTATTGATAATGGACTGGCGGGTTACGCTGTTGTTGAAAACATAATTGTAATTCTTCATGCCCACGAAGCGCGGCGGCTCAAACAGCTCGTAGCGGGTGAAACTGAGGTAGAGGTTATAAAAGACAGGATAAATCTTCAGCGCGGCCAGCAGCAGCACCGGCGCCGCCAGAAAGAGCAAAGCCACAAAAGCCTGGCTGTTGACCAGGCGATAGAGGCTGTCGCGGCGAGAAAAGCTAGCCCCCATCGGTCTCCCCAAGGCAGCGCGGGGAAGGCTTCGCCGTCACGGTTTTGTTGAGGCGGCTCGGCAGCGATCGCACAGTCGTCCCCCCATGGCCATGGGGGGACAGAAAGGAATAGATCAAGGGCATATGCACCTAGTCGTCCGCCAGGATTTCGTCGATAGCGGCGGTGGCGTCTGCCAGGGCATCGGCGGGCGCTTTCATTCCGCTCAAAGCTTGCTCAAGCTCGGCGGCGATGGGGCGGAAGAGCGCAATCAAGTTGTGGTGCTGCGGGAAGGTGCGCGCATACACAGCCGATTCCAGCACGATCTTGTGCTTCTCGGACATGTAGTCGGCTTCCAGCAGCGACAGCCGCGGCGGCGTGTTGTTGTTAGACGCGCTATAGATCTCCAGCATGTCCTGCCGCGTCAAAAAGCGCAGGAAGCCCCAGCTGGCGGCGGCATCCGATGTCTGGCTGCTGACGAAGAATTTGTTGACCCAGCTGTGCGTGGCTTGGACTGCGCCGGTCAGCGGCAGGGTCGGGTAGATGGTTTCGGCTTCGTCGGGCGCATAGAGATTGATGACCCGTTCCATATCGGCGCTGGAAAGTTGCATGGCGGCGTTGCGCCCGGCCAGCACATTCAGATCGCCCTGGGGCTCTAAGCCGGGGTAGCTGGTAACTTCATGCTCGTGCACCAGCGCCACCAGCCATTCCAATGCCGCAACAGCCTGCTCGGAGTTCAGCGCGCAGGTGGTCAGGTCATCGCTGAGGAATTGCCCGTCGGCCATGTGCAGCCACATCAGGAAGGGCTGCCAGTCTTTCTGCCAATTGCCGCTGGCGTCCGAGTAGTGATAGCCTTCGACCTCGTAGCCCATGTCGCCGCGGACGGTGGTGGCTTGGGCGGCTGCCAGGAATTCGTCCCAGGTGGTGGGCGCTGCGTCGATGCCAGCTTCTGCCAGCATTTCTTTGTTGTACCAAAGCGTGCGCAGGTCTTGGCGGTAGGGCACAGCCACGATATCGCCGCGGATGGTTACATCGGCTTGCAGGCCTGCGGGGAAGTCTGCCCAGTCCCATTCTGCGTCGGCATTGATGAAGTCGTTGAGCGGCACCGCCCAGTTGCGGCGCGCCATCTGGGGCGCCCACACCGCGCCACCCTGGAAGACATCTGGCGTCACGCCCGAAGCGAAAGCCGTGGTCATCTCTTCGTTGTAACGTCCCCAATTCGTCCAGTTGATGCTGACGCTCGTGCCGGGGTTTTCTTCGAGGAAGCGCGGGATGATGGTTTCTTCAAAGGCGGTCTGTACCGGGTCGCTCCAGTCGACCATCGCCAGCGAAAATGCGCCAGCGTCGGCTTGTGCGGCGATGGGCTGCACACCCAGCGCGCCGATGCTGCTGGCGGCGGCTGTGGTCGCGGCGATCCGCAAAAAGTCGCGCCGAGATAGCTGTTTGTTCATAGGACTTGTCTCCTTCATACATAACCCTGCGATACTCGCTCAATCACCATCCATTGTAGCGCAAGCCTCTTGCAACGCCAAGACTGCGCGCGTCTCTGCCGCTTCGACCAGCGCCACGCATTCGCGCAGATTCTCGCGGATCTTCGCCATACCGTCCTCGTCAAGCGGGAAGTCGTCTTCGGCCAGCTGCATCAAGCTAGCCAGTTCGTCACGGCAGTTGGCGATGGTTTCCAGGTCTTTGCTGCCCATGTCGATGAAAGTGGCGGCCTTGTGGTTGATTACCTTTCGCGCGCGCCCCAGCAAGGCCGCGTCTGGGGGCAGCAGCGCATCAAACAGGTTCTGCCAGGTTTTGCCCGCCTTGTCATACAGTACCGCCACCTCGCCCAGCTGGTTTTCGCCCAGCACATCGGCGGCTTGGCGCAGGAAATCGGCATAGCTGTCGCGGTCGGCGCCCCAGGACTTGCCAAAGGCGGGGGTCAGAAAGCTATAAGCAGAAGTATGCGCAGCCAGGCAAGCGCGTCCATTTGCATATTCTTTCGCCCAGCTGCCTTTCCCTTTGCCGCCCAGCATCTTTTGCCAGCGCTGCAATGCCTTGATGCCAAAATTGTTCGCCGAGCCCTTGGGCGGCTTTTCGATCATCAGATTCACCGTGTCGCGCAGACCCGCGCGGATGGCTTCGGGCAGTCGCTCATTGTCTGGCTCGCCCAGCAGCATCAAGCCATGGCGGTCTTTTTTGACTCGGCTCATCGCCCGATCGAAGCTGCCGGCGGGCACATGCAGTGGCTGTGTACTGCGGTCGCTTATAGAAGCATCGCCGCCGGGCTCATAGCCAAAGACCACTAGCGGCATCGTAGCCCAGTTGGCGTCGTCATATTCCAGGCAGTTGTAATCCAGCAGGTACATATCGGGCTTGGCGATGGGCGCCTGCCCCGATTCGAGAGTCTCGATCAGATTCTTACGCATGCGCTCGACGCTGGCGGTGCGCAGCAGCTTGACCTCAATGCCCAGCCGCTCGAAGATGCGCTGCATGGGATCAAAGGTGTTGCGAGTCAGCAAATTGACCTGCGGGTCATAACCCTTGTAGTGAAAGGTGAAATATCCGAAGGCGATGCCGCCGCTGATGCCCAGCAGCATGGCTTCGTCATAAGCTTCGTCAGTATGCGGCGCGATGGCGCCCTGATAACCCAGCGCGTTGCGGATTGATCCTGTGTCCCAATAGCTGCCATCAAATTGGGTATATTGGGGTAGAGTTGGCATGGTTGACTTCGCTCCTGCTCGTCAGTCACCCACAAATAGTACCAAACATGGGCGCGACGGCACAACGAGCCATTCAGTCGTTGCGAATGCCTGTACAGATTGTCGCGCTAGGTGGTAAACTCTTCGCCTATGTCCAATAACCTGCGCAGTTCGACAATCACCCGGCGGCAGTTTTTGCGCCAGGTCGGCATTTTGGGCGCTGGCGCGGCGCTGGGTGGCAGCCTGCTCGTTCCCGGGCGATCACTGGCCAATGGCGCGGAGCCTATTCGTACTGTCGCGGCCGCTGGGCGCAAGGTGTGCTTGACTTATGACGACCTGTGGAGCGAGTATTACACATTTCGCATCGCCCGCTTCTATCACGAGCGCGGCATTCGCATCGGGCTCTTCCCGATCGGGCACGCCATCACCAACAACCTGAAGCGTCCACATGAAGGCTACGAAGACTTGTATCCGCGCATGCGCGATATGGGGCACGAGATCGGCTGCCACCTGTATACGCATCGCAACCACCGCGAGTTCAGTTTGCAGCAGCTCATTGATGAAGAAATGGAGCCGGCGCTGCAAGCCATGCGGCAGGCGCTGGGAGAAGATTTCACGCCCATCGGTATCCGCCCGCCCTATGGCATCATGACAGACGCCATACGCGAGCTGTCGGCGCTCTATGGCATCCCGCTGATATTGTGGGGTGTCGATTCGCAAGATTCGCTGTGCACTGTGCGCACAGATTGCGACAGCGCATGCTCTGCGCCAGCCACGAATGGCATATCGGCAGAAGTCAGCATGTCAGAGACGTTTTCACAGCCGGTGGCCTGCACGAAGAAAGAATGCGAGCAAATATGCGTCGATCACATCTTGGATCGACTCGACCAGAAGTTGCGCCCTGGCAGCGTGGTATTGAATCACTCGATCCGCAATGCCTACCTGGCTGTCGCGCCGCTGCTGCGTATGCTGCGCCGGCGAGATCTGCAGCCGGTCGCGCTTTCAGAGTTGCTGGCGGTGGCGGGCTGATTTTCAACTGCCGGCTTGCGCATCGGATGTCTTGACAACAGCGCCGCCCGACCCGCCGACCAGCACATCAAAATCAACGCCGCGGTCGGCTTGCTGCACATTTTCCAGGAAGATCCGCGTATATCCACGTTCGGCAGATGGCGGGGGCGCTTGCCAGGCTGCGCGGCGCATGGCCAGTTCGTCATCGCTGATATGCAAATGCAGGCGGCGCTCGGGCACATTCAACTCGATCATATCGCCTTCTTGGACCAGCGCCAGCGGACCGCCCACCGCCGATTCGGGCGCGATATGCAGCACCACTGCGCCATACGCTGTGCCACTCATGCGTCCATCGGACAAGCGCAGCATATCGCGCACGCCGCGTTCCAACAGCTTCTGCGGCAGGCTCATATTGCCCACCTCGGGCATGCCAGGGAAGCCGACCGGGCCGACATGTTGCAGCACAAGCACACAATCTTCGTCCACATCCAGCGTTGGACAATCGATGCGCGCGTGAAAGTCTTCCAGCGAATGAAAGACGACAGCGCGCCCACAATGCTGCATCAGCGCGGGACTGGCAGCCGAGGGCTTGATGACCGCTCCATCGGGGGCGAGGTTGCCGCGCAGTACAACGATGCCAGCGCCTTCCTGGAATGGCGCATCCAGCCTGGCGATGACCGAATCGTCATAACAGACAGCCTCTGCCGTATTATGGGCGTGGCTCTCGCCCGTGACAGTCAGCGCGTCCATGTCCAGCACTTCGCGCAGATGCTGCATGACCACCGGCAGACCGCCCGCATAATAGAATTCTTCCATCAAGAACTCGCCAGCCGGCTTGAGATTGACCAGCAGCGGCACATCCGCGCCCAGCTTGTCGAAGTCGTCCAGCGTCAGCTCGACCCCGATGCGCCCGGCGATGGCCAGCAAGTGCAAAACACAATTGGTCGAGCCACCGATGGCAGCATTCACGATGATGGCATTTTCAAAAGCGGCGCGGGTCAACAGGCGCGATAGTTTCAAATCCTCGCGCGCCATCTGCACGATGCGATTGCCGCTGAAATGACAGAGACGGCGGCGACGGGCATCGGGAGCGGGGATGGCCGCGCCACCCGGCAGCATCAATCCCAGCGCCTCGACCACACAAGCCATGCTGGAGGCTGTGCCCATGGTCATGCAATGCCCGTCACTGCGCGACATGCAAGTCTCGGACTCGATGTAGTCGGCAGTGGACATCTGCCCGCTGCGCCAGTCGTCTGTGAAGCGCCATTTGTCCGTACCCGCGCCGATGTCGCGCCCTTGAAACTTGCCATTGAGCATGGGTCCGCTGGTCACAACGATGCTGGGAATATCGACGCTGCAAGCGCCCATGATGGCGGCTGGCGTCGTCTTGTCGCAGCCGACCAGCAGCACGACCGCATCCAACGGGTTGGCGCGGATCGATTCTTCGACATCCATGCTGACCAGGTTGCGATAGAGCATGGTGGTCGGGCGCATCAACGTTTCGCCCAGGGACATGACGGGAAACTCGAGCGGGAAGCCGCCCGCTTCCAGCACGCCGCGTTTGACATGTTCAGCCAAGATGCGCAGATGGGCATTGCAGGGAGTCAGCTCTGACCAGGTGTTGCAGATGCCGATGACGGGGCGACCGTCGAACATCTGCTGGGGACTGCCCTGATTTTTCATGCGGCTGCGCGCTTTGAAGCCGGCTTGGCCATCGCGCAAGAACCAGTCGTGGCTGCGCATGTGGGCGCTCCTTTCGCTTTTTCGAGTCTACGAACGACAATTTAACCACAAAAACACGAAGAAATGCCAAAGGGCACAAAGGGTTCTTGCCACAGAGACATCGAGACGTATGAGGAAGGAATACAGTCGCAGGGGGCAAGACGAGGAATGGCTAGGTCCAGTGTTATACTTCGTCAGTACAAGGCACGCTATGGGAAGGATAAGCGCATGGCAGAAGCCAATTTCAAGAATCGCACGCTATATCATGGCGACAATCTGGACTTCCTGCGCGGCATGAACAGCGAGACGGTGCATCTCATAGCCACCGACCCGCCTTTCAACAAGAATCGCGACTTTCACGCCACGCCCGACAGTTTGGCAGCCGGCGCGCGCTTCAAGGATCGCTGGCGCTGGGACGAGGATGTGCACGAAGAATGGACGGACAGCATCCAGGACGATTGGCCCGCCGTAGAAGCCATCATCGCGGGAGCCCGACTGGCTTATGGAGATGACATGGCCGCGTTTATGTGCTGGCTGGGTGTGCGGCTGATGGAGATGCATCGGGTCTTGCGATTGAATGGTACGCTCTATCTGCATCTTGATCGCACAGCAGTCGCTTATGTCAAATGCCTCTTAGACGGCATATTTGGACAGAAGAATTTTATAACCGAGATTATCTGGAATTACGGTACGCCGTCTGGCGGCAGGGCGGGAGGGAAAAAGCCGGTCAAGTCGCACGAAACTTTACTCGTCTATGCAAAACAGTATAGCAAGCACACTTACAACAAACAGTACACGCCGTACTCGGAAAACTACAAAACGAGATGGTTTAGACATGTGGACGAGGACGGTCGAAAATATCGCACTCGTACACGCAATGGGAAAATCATCAAGCAGTATCTTGACGAAAGCCCGGGCGTTCCATTGTCGGATACTTGGACAGACATCAAGTCGCTCTATGGCTCGACGGGGTGGTTTCCCAACACCAGAGGAGAGATTACCGGCTATCCCACCCAGAAGCCGCTAGCCCTTTACCGGCGCATTATTGAAGCGAGCTCCAATGAGGACGACATCGTGCTCGATCCCTTCTGTGGCTGCGCGACTACGCCTGTCGCCGCCGAACAGCTTGGGCGGCAATGGGTCGGCATAGACATCTGGGACAAAGCGCATGAGACCGTCCTGAGCCGCCTGGCAGAAGAAGGCATGCTCACAGAAGACAAAATGCCGCTGCAATTCTGGACGAAGCGCGTCCACTATGAAACCGCGCCGCCACGCCGAACGGACAGCAACGAATTAGCCGCTCCCAGCCTCAAGCTGAGAACGCCGCGCGCAGTGGAGCCCTGGCAAAAGCTGACGCATCGGCAGATGGTCAAGGCCTTGGCGCATGCCCAGCGCAGCAATGGGAATGTTATTTGCGCCGGCTGTGGTCGCGAACTGGAGCGCGAGTTCATGGAACTGGATCACATCATGCCGCGTGTCGATGGCGGCGAGAATCACATCCGCAACCGCATTTTGCTGTGCCGCCCTTGCAATGGCAAAAAAGGGGCAAACCTCACGCTGCGTGGCTTGCTCCGCGAAAACAAGAAGTCAAAGTGGATGAAAGACGAAGGCTTGGCGCTGTTGGCGCGAGACTCGGCCCGCGAACGCGCGGAATGGCTGCGCGACAATTTTGACAGCGAAGCGTGTCGAGAGTTGATCCAAGTCTGAGGTCTTGCGCCATTGCGTTACAATACGCCGAAATTGAGGGGAAAGCGGGAGGCACAGAATGGAAACGCGCAGTTTTGGCAATAGCGACTTACGCTGCTCGGCGATCGGCTTTGGCACCTGGGCGCTGGGCACGACCCAATACGGCGACATCGATGTTGACGATGCCGTGCGAGCGGTGGAAATGGCGCTGGACGCTGGCATCACGCTCTATGACACCGCCGAAGTCTATGGTCCTTTCATTTCCGAAGAGTTGCTGGCGCGGGGACTGGGTTCGCGGCGCAAAGACATCGTGCTGGTCACCAAGGTCGGCTTCACAACTGATTATGCAGAGCAAGGCAAGCGGGGCGATGCCGCTGTCAGTGGCCGCGATGCCTCGTCCGCCAATATCATCGCGCACACCGAAGGCTGTTTGCGCCGCCTGAATACCGATGTCATCGACCTGATGCTCATCCATTGGCCCGACCACAAAACGCCGCACGAAGACACCATGGCTGGCCTGGAAACGCTGAAAGCGGCTGGCAAAATCCGCTATTATGGCGTGTCCAATTATACTGTGCCCATGCTGGAAGCCTGCCAGCGGCACGGACAGCTGACCGCCAACCAGGTCGGCTACAACCTCTTCGACCGGCGCATGGAAGCGGCGGTGTTGCCCTACTGCCAGCGCGAAGGCATCGGTTTCATGGCTTATGGCAGCCTGGGCTTCGGCTTGCTGACTGGCGCCATGACGCCCGAAACCACCTTTGTCGACTGGGATTGGCGCGCCAGTGGCAATGCCTTTGGATTGCCGCTCTTTGAACGCGAGAACTTCTTGGCAGCGTTGCGCGTGGTCGAGCGGCTGAAGACGATCGCCAGCGACAATGGCAAATCGGTGGCGCAGTTGGCGCTGGCTTGGGTGCTGGGCAATCCGACCGTCACCGTGGCGCTGGTGGGCATGCGCAACGAAGGCGAGCTGCAGGACAATATCGCCGCGGCCGACTGGCGGCTGGACGAGGCCGACCGCGCGGAAATCGACCGCATCTTCGCCGAAGAGGGCGTGCCCACCTATGTCGATGCCGAGCAGATGACCTAGGACTTACGCACAGGGGCCCAGAGGTTGATGTAGGGGCAAGCTATTGGGTCGCCCACATATGGAATCTGCAGCTACACACTGGCGACACTGTGGTGAAATCCTGTTATTCCAAACCGGCAGGCGCCAGTTCGCCGATGGAGCTTTCTAAATCTGTCGCGGCGCGCAGGGCTACTTCCAGCGGCGGTTCGGGATTGGCTGTGGGCGGCAGGGGCGTGTCATATTGATAGTCGGGCTCGGTTCGTTGACGGTGCCAGACCATGCGCATCTCTCGCCAGGCTTCGACCAAACTGCGCGGCTGGGGCATGTCGTCTTTGATTTCATTGTGCAGGCGCGCCAGGTTGTAGCAAGGCACGCCGGCATACATGTGATGCTCAATATGCCAGTTCATGCGCCAGTACAAAAACGATGCCAGCGGATTCAGCTTGACCGAGCGCGTGTTTTTGCGGAAGTCGCGGCTGTGATCGCGCAAGCCGCAATGTTGCGTCAAGCCCACAAAGTAGGACAGCCAGTTGGCGATGAACGATGGCACGGTCAAGATGAGCGGCAGCGCCCACCAGCCTGTCAGCAGCGCAATCGCCAAGACGCTGCCATGAAAAGCCAACAGCAGGCGCGACCACCATACCGACCGTCGATGCTGCTCGGGTTGATCCTGATGCAGCGCTTTGAGCCATTCGTTGATCGGGATTTCGTCGCTGCCCACCAGCCCGACCGCGCCCAGCGCCGTTACCATGATGGTGGAAAGCAAGCCGCCTTTGCCGAATGTACGTCCGCGCTGCGTCAGCAGGTTGACCGTGAATAGCTGCAGCATAAAGAACGAAGCCAGCGAAGGCTCGAGCGGCAGCAGATTTTCGCGGTCGCCTTCTGGATGCAAGGTGTAGCGATGGTGATAGGTGTGGCTGCTGGCATAGTCGAAAGGATCCCACCAGCCGATCAAGCTGAATAGGTACAGAAAGATTTTGTTCCAAATCTTGGTTTTGAAGACAGTGCCATGCCCCAGCTCGTGCGGGGCGGTGCCGATGAAAAAGCTGGCGATTGTGCCATGGGCGAAGAGCGCCAGCAGAAATGGCAGCCACCATTCGTTGAGCCAGCAAGCCAAGATCAGCGCGCCCGTCAGCAGAAACAAGGCAAAATGCCCGCCCGCTTGCAGCCAGGCTTGGGCATCGCTGCGTCGCGACAATTCCCGCAGTCTGCCCGGCTTGGTGGGGCAGCGATACCAGTCCACGCGCAGGGTCTTGCGCACTTCGGATAGCGGTTGATAGCTCATGGCGGCACCTCGTCACACTGTGCCGCGTATTGTAGCGCGAAACTAGAAAAAGGCTGAATTACACAGCCACGCCCAGCTCGGCGAGCACAGCGCGGGCATCCTCATGCGGGCTGGCGGGGTCGTTTTTGATTGTCCGCACCAGGCTGTAGATAGCCGCTTCATCGCCATTCCGGGCCCGCGAAAGCGCCTCTGCCCAGCCTTTTTCCTTGAAGCTCTGGTCGCGCGCGACTACCTGGTTGTCAACCCCGCGCCAATAGTATTTCAGGTCGTCGGCTTGCCAATGCGGATAGATCTCGTCCCAGCCGAGCTTGCTGGGTCCGTGCGGCAGCAGCATGTGCTCGGCGATCTCTTCGCCCACTTTCAAGTAACGGTTGTCCAGCGACAGGCGCAGGCGGTCTTCGGTATAATTAGGCAATGCCTTGTGAATGGTCAGTGCGGGGAAGAAGAGCGCATCGCCGCATTCGTAGTCGGTGGAATGCCAGACCGGGTCGATCTCGTCGTGTTCGGTTTCGTCGACAATCAAACCGCCCGCCCCCAGCGCAAAGTGATGCTCCAGCACCCGCTGCACGCGATGCGAACGCGGGATGACCGCCAGCCCGCCCAGCTCCAGCGGACAATCGCCCACGGGCGCCCAGCAGGTCAAGGTGTTGAAGCTGCCCTGGAAGTGCACATAATCCTGGTGGGTGGGTGTGGTGTGCTCGGTGTATTTTGGAAACCAGATGCGCGCCACTTTCTGCGGATGCGGCATGATCTCGCCACCCAGGATCTTGGAAACCGTGCTGGTAACTTCGTCCCAGTGGGCGCTGCGGTGAAAGTTTTCCAGCTTGTAGACCTGGGCATAGCCAGTCGTGTATTCGTTGTCGCCTTCGGTATAGCGCATGTTGATGTCGGCGATGCCATCGGCAGGATTCGTGCCAGCGACCAGCCAACCCGCCTCTTGAATGGTGCTCATCATCTCATAACGCAGGGCGCGCAGGCGGTCGGCGGGCATCAAGCCGCGAAAGAACAGATAGCCTTCGTCAGCGATGCGCCGCTGCAATTCTTTTGGGTCGTCCAGCGCATCGTTGGATACGCGCAGTTCTTTGATGTCTTCAGTCATTTTGTCGCTCCAAGATCGGCTTTCGAGCGACGCTTAGTTTACCACAAAGAAGCAACGACACAGAGATTCGGGGAGTGTCTATTTTCGTGTATGTGGGGGCTTTCCCATCCCCACTCTATCGCAGAAGTCCGCGCGCGCCGTTGCCTCCCCCCGACTTTTCGGGGGGACTGAGGGGGGTGTCTTTAACCAGTAATTTCGACACTCCCGAGATTCGTTGTAGCAGCGAGGGCAAAATCCCTCCCCCTTTTTTTATCAGAGGGGAGGAGGTGGGCGGTCTTGCGTCTATTCTTGCGAAGCCAGAGCCGCTTGCTGTTCGGCGATCATTTCGTCGCTGCACTGCAGGCTCTGCAAAAAGGCGCTGTCTTCTGCCATGCGCTCTTCGTCGCTCATTTCTGGCAGCGATGTCATCACGCTGGGATGCCGATAGACTTCGGCAGGGTCGCTGTCTGCGTCAATGACAATTTCGGCGCTTTCCAGCATAGCCTGGCTGATTTCCAGCTCTTGCATGGCAGCTGCCTGCAAATTGACGGCGACGACATGCCCGGGCGTACTGGCGATGCCGGTCTTTGCCAGGTCGATCTGCCCGCGCAGGTGGCCGATTACGATGCGCGCTGCATTGAAGCCCTCGCGATACCAGCCTTCAAAGCCAGAGCCGATGGTTACGCCCTCGGCAACATCTGTGACCAGGGGCGAATAGACAGGCACGCCGATCGCCGACTGCATAATCGCGGGAATGCCCACGGCGAGGCTCGTCCGCGGCATGATGAGGATGGCGTCCACCCCAGCGCTCATCAGCTCTTCCGCGGCCAGCGCCACATCGGTTGCGGATGTCGCGGCAGCCACTTCTAGGCTGAATCCAATCTTATCGGCGAAGCCTTCCATATAGCTGGTGTAGCGCTCGGCGACAGGAGAATTGGCGTCGATGAGGAAGCCAATGGTCTCCAGATCGGGGTCTTGCACGAAGGGGACTTGCCAGGCTTTTTCCCAGTCGAAGTGCATTTCTGTGCCGCCAACATAGTCGGGCTTGATGCAGGTGGACTGCGCAATCCCGCTGTCATAGGGCGAGGTGACGATGGCGAAGATCAGCGCCGGCGGATCCTCCAGGTCAGAAAGCGCCTGGGCAGCCAGCGAGCCAACCTCTGTGGACACGGTCAGCAGGATGTCCGCGCCTTCGTCCAGTGCATCTTCGATCATCAGGCTGGCGGCGGAAAAGTCGAAGCCGGCATCGCGATAAAGGAGGTTTATCTTCTCGCCATGCATGTCGCTGCCGCCGTCTAGCGTGGCGCGTTCGTCTTCGCTGAGGTAGCCATAGGCTTGCAGCGTATCCAGCACGCCCTTGTCGGTCAGCTTATAATGGGTCGTTACGCCATAGCGCAAAAAGGCGATCGTGGGAACATCGTCATTCGCCAGCGCTGCAACCGGCAGCAGCAGCGTGAGCAGCAGTAAAGTAATTGTGCGCATGGGCAGGCATCTCCTTACACCGTTGGTATGGGTCTGAATATCGCGCGGATGCAATTCCTTTCCGCCTATTTGCAGTGTAGCATAGAGCCGAATTCGAATCACAGATGCGCTTGGCATTTCGCCCTGTCATCGCAGCATACCCTGTAGAATCGCGCCAGTTTGCGGCATGATGTCTGCATGTACGCCACAACGAGAAAAGGGAGCAGCCGCCATTAACGCCAAGATCCAAATCTCAATTGATGTGATCGACCTGGACGAAGCGCTGGCGCTGGCGAGGGCATCGGTTGCCGCTGGCGTCGACTGGCTGGAAGTCGGTACGCCGTTGCTGTTGGCTGAAGGGCTGCATGCTGTGCGCGCCTTCCGCAGCCACTTCCCCGATACGCCTATCGTGGTCGACCTGAAGACTATGGACGGCGCGGGCTTGGAAGCCGAGATGATGTTCAAAGCTGGCGGCGACATGGTCGTGGTGATGGGTCAAGCGCACGATGCCAGCATCATTGAGCAGGTCAAGATGGCGCGGCACTATGGCAAGCAGGTGATGTGTGATGTCATGCTCTGCGCCGACAAACCTGCGCGTGCCCGCCAGGCGCAAGACATGGGCGTCGACTATATCATCGTGCACACGGGCTTCGACGAGCGCAATATGCTGCCCGGGCTGAGCCCCCTGGATGACCTGCCCTCTGTGCTGGCGGCGGTCGATATTCCTGTGCAGGCAGTAGGCGGGCTAAGTGTGCCGCAAGCTATCGAGACCCTGCGCATGGGCGCGGAAATTGTCGTCTTTGGCGCGCCTCTGGTCATCAGCGGGCAAGAATTCAAAGCCGCCGACCCCAACTTCGCCGTTCAACTACAGGAGATTGTGCAGGCAGTGCAGGCGGCTGGATAATGGCTGCAGCCATCACATATCCGTGTAGTAATCTTTGACGATGTAATGATAATCGCGCGGCGGACGGGTGTGATAATCGTCCTGCGCGGGCCGCTCGGGCAGATCAATCGGCTCGGGAATGACATCCTGATAAGGAATCGCGTCTAGCATATCGCGCATCACATTCAGCCGCAGACTCCGTTTGTCGTTGGAATTGATCTGACGCCAGCGCGACTCGGGAATGTCGGTGTGCTCAATCATGGCATCTTTGGCTTTGGAATAGGCAACCCAGCGCCTGCGCCCCTCGAGGTCCAGCTCGCTCAATTTCCAGCGCCGCGCCGGGTTTTGCGCCCGTTCCTGGAAGCGGCGTTCCTGCTCATCGTGGTCTACGGACAGCCAATACTTCAGCATAATGATGCCATCGTTGGCCAACAGCCGTTCAAAGTTCGGCGCATCGCGCAGGAAGTCCCAATATTGACGGTCGCTGCAAAAGCCCATGACCCGTTCGACGGTGGCGCGGTTGTACCAGCTGCGGTCGAAGATGACGATCTCGCCAGCGGCCGGCAGATGAGTGACATAGCGCTGGAAGTACCATTGCGTCTGTTCGCGGTCGGATGGTTTTGCCAGGGCGACCAGGCGGATGTCTCGCGGCGGCAGCGGCGCCATGATGCGCTTGATGGTGCCGCCCTTGCCAGCCGCATCGCGCCCATCGAACGTTACAATAACGCGCATACGCTGCGACTTGATCCAGTATTGCCACTTCACCAACTCAAATTGCAGGCGGGCGAGTTCCCGTTCATAGAATTTCTTGTTGATGCGTCGGCGTTTCCGCGGAGCCTCTGTCATGTCGCACTCCTTTCCACATCGCTTACCATAGCAGATTCCGCGCTTTTGCGCTAAAGCCTCTCGGTCTGCCAATTGGCGAGTAGGGAAGCGCAGATTTGCCCGGATGCGAAATTTCTTGCCCACAGTATGCGGGGAGAAACAAGCGTTACAAGCAATCGCGCAGCGAGACGGCTTATTGCATCAGGTCGAGAGTGGCGACGGCTTGCCCAGCGAGCAACCCGGGTGACAAAGCAAGGGCAACACATCGCCGCGCATCGACACAGCGATAGCGTCGCCCCTGCCGAATTCTGCAGGCGGGCGACCTTGGGAAAAGAGCCGCCCATGCATCGGATAGCCGATTACATATCGTCCATCATCATGTCGTCCATGTCGATGCCGTGATGCGCAGCCAACGCTGAAGGATCGCCATCTTCCGCCAGGCTCTCCAAACCATAGCCGTAATCGGGCGCGCCAGAGGTGAAGAGGAAGCCATGCTTCATCATCATCATGTCGTCGTCCATCATGTCGTCGCCCATGTCGTCATCCATGTCGTCGCTCATGTCGTCATCAGCCATGTCGTCGCTCATATCGTCATCAGCCATGTCGTCGCTCATGTCGTCATCCATCATCATCATTTCATCCATCATCATCATGTCATCAGACGATTGGACGACCCAGAAGACCGGCGTGATAGGCGAGGGATACATGGACATGTCGGAGACATTTTCGATGCGCACGGTGATCGTGCCCATGTCGCCGGGGGTCAGCGTAACCGAGACGATCTCATCGGCAGTGGGATAGCTCAAGTTGTCGTTGAGGTCGCTGGCGAGGCGAACCATGCCATCGCCGGCCGGGCCGCTATTGGGCGCGGCTTGGCGCGGCGCTTGATACATGCCTTCCCCAATCGGCTCGTTGCGTTCGCTGCCAAGATCCCAATAATAGACCTGGTCGGTAACATCGCCGCTGACCGGCTCGCCCATGTCATAGAGAGCGATGCCATATTCATTGGGCGCGAGGAAGCCATCGTTGGATTGGGCGAGCATGCTGGCGAAGGTCAGGCTGTCGCCTTCGTTGGCATGAATGATGAATTCGTAAGCGCCGCCAGGATGTGCGGGAGCGGGACCATCACCACCGACAGGCACAGCCGCTACGCCGCCTTCGGTATACGGCATGCCCATCGACATGTCATCGCCGTCGTGGCTATCGGCGAAGACGCTGCCACTACACATCAGCAGCAGCAAGGCAAAGAGGTAAATCAATTTGCGCATTTTGAATGCTCCTAAAACTTGGTTTCCAGGCAGGAAATTCTGCAACTATAAGTATACATCGTGATGCTTGTTTTCAAATTAACAATCTATTACACCCCGAAAACTAGAATCCAAACCATGACGAGCAGTTGCCGCGCAGGTTGGTCATTTCTCATCGCGGGCCTTATGGCTGCCAAATCGTCGCTTCAATGAAACGCTCGCCATCGCCATCGGAACGATCATTGAAATAGTAGGTCGCAACCACCGTCCCGTCTTCGAATACGACCGCCCGCACATAACCCATATCGCCATTTGCGCCGCCGCCACGCAGCACGATCTCCCTGCTCCAGTTGATTCCGCCGTCCTCGCTGATTCGCGCGCAGATGGCATACCTATCGCGGTTGCCATATAGCAGCGCCAGCCGCCCATCGCCCAGCGCCAGCAAACAAGGCGGATTGCCGCTGTGCCCGGGCTTTTGAAACACGACTGGCTGACTGATGCAGCGCCAGCTTATGCCCAGATCATCCGAAGCGAAGAGGTCGATATGACTGCGCATCGTGGCGCCGATGCGACAACGCCGCGCGCACAGCAGACGCCCCTCCGCCAACTGCAAGCTGCTGGGCATGATCGCGAAGTCGCCAGGCGCATCCAGATCCGCGCCCACTTGTGACAGGCGCTGAAAGCTGCGCCCGCCATCGCGCGTACGCACGCAGATAATGCGACCCTCGCGGCCATCGGCTTTGTTGGCGGTCAGGAAGAGCGTCGCTGCCTGCGCGCCATGCACGATGCCATCTGTGCGGGCGGCGATGCCCGTCTCGCCGAAGTCGGGCAGGCGATACGGTCCATCCCAGCTGCGGCAACGGTCGCATGACACATAGAAAAAGGAGAAAACGCCCCGCGCCAACCCGGTGCGCGCCAGCATCAGCGCGGAATCGGCAATCGTGAAGTCCAGCGGCTCGGGCGGCACGGTCGCAGTCTGTGCGTCCATGACTTCCGCCAGGCGCAGCCCAGCCGTCATGTGCTCGTCCGCCGACAATCCGCGCCCACCCGGCAACGCGCCATGGAATGGCTCGACCTGCCAGTTGCGTCCGCCATCGAGGCTGCGCGCCTGCCTGTTGACGAAGGGCTGCCGCTTGTCGCGCGCATGCCCGCTTGCGACCGTTTGGTGCGCGCCGACTGTGAAGCCGACCACGATCTCGTCACCCCAGCGCCACATGCCGTAATTGGCGGGCCAAGCAGCGAATCGCCCGGGCTCGTGATAGACGACGGCGGTTTTCACGAGCGCAGGCGGCACATCATCTGGCGAATCTCGCCCAGGTGGTAGGCGCTGTGCACGATGATGCCCATCAGGCTGGAAAGCTCGCGCGTGCCCTGCCACTCGTCCGCGCCGGCCAGGTGTCCCTTGATGCGCGCATAGCTCGCCCGCAGGTCGTCTTGCAGGGCTGCCCAAGCCGCTTCGTCCACCGCGCCGACCGTCTGCCAGATTTCGTCCCAGTTCACCCAGCTGACATCGCGCCCGAACATGCGGTCTTCCAGCACGCGCAGATAATAGTCGATATGCGCGACATGGGCGGCGATGGTGGCGCAGCTGCCCATCGGCATAGAAGCATCGGCGGCGGAGATCTGCGCCAGGCTCTCAAAAAGCGAGTCGCCTTTGTCGAGGTATGCGCCGCGCACTTGTTCGAATGTTTCGGTCATGAAGAAATCGAAGCCGCGCGCGACTTCTGCGATGTCGATTTGCCTGGGCATGTCTGGCTCCTTTCCCTCATCCCAGCCTGATTTTACTCGCTATTGCGCCGCCTTTGCAACGCGCTGCCACCCGCGCAAACCGCCCGTCCTTCTATTACAATACAGATGCCCTCGTTAGCCACGCGTAACAATTCTCGTCGACACTGGCGGAAACGCGATGCAGAAAGGACAAACCGCCATGACCGCCAAAATCAGCAAGTCCGATGCCGAATGGCGCAAACAGCTAAGCCCGGATCAATACGCCATCCTGCGCCGGCAAGCCACCGAGCGCCCTTTCAGCGGCAAATATGTCCATGAAAAATCGCCGGGCACCTATGCCTGCGCCGCCTGTGGACAAGCGCTCTTTTCGTCCGATACGAAGTACGACTCGCGCTGTGGCTGGCCCAGCTTCTGGGATGTGGTCGATGGCGACCATGTCGAACTGCGCGAAGACCGCAGCCACGGGATGCGCCGCATCGAGGTCGTCTGCACGCGCTGCGAATCGCACCTGGGACATGTCTTTGATGATGGTCCGCGCGATAAGACCGGCATGCGCTATTGCATCAATTCGCTGGCGCTGGATTTGCAGAATGACTAAGCGATAGGTGTTGCGGGCGAGTTTCCGTCTCGCCCCTGCATCCTGTTTTGTTGAGGAAATTCAGCATGGGCGCAAGAAATGCCAAACAAGAACGTCGCGAGCATTACCAGCACCAGCGCCAGATCCCCACACGCTGGCGAGACAACGATGTCTATCATCACATCAACAATGTCATTTATTACGAATTCTTCGACACGGTCATCAACGGCTATTTGATGGACGCGGGCGGGCTGGATTATCGCGCTGGCGACTCCGTGGGCTTCGCGGTGGAAACGCACTGCCAATTCTTGCAGCCTGTCCGTTTCCCCGAGGTGGTCGATGCCTGCTTGCGCGTGGGGCATTTGGGGGAGAGCAGCGTGCGCTACGAGATCGCCATTTTCAAAGCGGGCGAAGAATCAGCGGCGGCAGTCGGCTATTTTGTGCATGTCTTCGTCGACCGTCAAACGCATCAACCCGTGCGCATCGCTGGGAGACTGCGCAGAGCAGTGCGCGCGCTGCAAATGCCCGAACGCTAGGTCCAGGCGCTGAAATCGTAGCTGAAATCGACGGCTGGACTGCGCAACTGGGCATCCATGCCGCCATCGACCACGATGCGCGTGCCGGTGATGTAGGCAGCGTCGTCCGATGCCAGGAATGCCACCGCAGCCGCGATATCAGCCGGACTGCCCTGTCGCGAAAGCGGGATGACATCGCCGGGCGCAACCGGCGAATCGCCAACGGAGGTGCCATGGTCGACGCGGGTGCTGCCAGGCACGACGCAATTGACGCGGATATTCACGGGGGCCAGGTCCAGCGCCATGGAGCGCGTGGCTGCTTCGATGCCGCCCTTGCTGGTGTCATAGCCGAACATATGCCGATGCGCGCGGGTTGCGCCGCCGCTGCTGATGTTGATGATGCTGCCGCCCGTCCCGCGCTGGGCCATCAAACGCGCCGCCGCCTGCGAGCAATAAAACAAGCCCGACAGATTGACGCCCAGGGTGCGCTGCCAGGCTTCATCGCTGTATTCGAGGAAGTTTTCCACCACGCCCGCTTTGTGCACGAAAGCGGCATTGTTGACCAGCACATCGACCGATCCACCGTTTTCAAGCGCCGCCGTCATCAGCGCTTCGACCGCCGCTCGCTGCGATACATCCGTCCGCACATAACGCGCGCTTTTGCCCAACTCTGCCGCCAGCGCCGCGCCGCCCGCATCGTCAATATCGGCAATGAAGACCTGAGCGCCCTCTGCCGCCAGCCTGCGCGCGCAGCCCGCGCCGATTCCGTTGCCGCCACCCGTGATGATGGCGCATTTGCCCGTGAGTCGCATTTCTGTTTCCTTTGCATGCTCGTGCCATACACCGATTTAACCACAGAGGGCGCAGAGGGCAAACCCCCTCGAAAAGTCGGTGTAGGGGCGAGCCATTGGATCGTCCGCATTGACCAATAGCGAAACGAATCACGAGCGAGATCAACCAACACAAGGCTTTTTCTCTGTGTCTCTGCGCCCCTGTGGCAAAAAGCCTTTGTGTCATTTATACCTTTGTGCTTACCTGTTGCATGACTTACTCGGACTTACTTCTGTAGCTCAGCTTTTCTTTCGAGCTCTATCAAGCGCAAAGCCCGACACATCAAACTGCGCGCCGCCATCCAGCGCCATTTGTACCAGTGTCTCGCCGATGGCCGCTGAGTGTTTGAAACCGTGTCCGCTGCAGGGCGATGCCATCACCACGCGCCGGCTTTCTGGATGAAAATCGATGATGAAGTGCTCGTCGCGCGTGACGGTGTACAAGCAGACATCGGCGCGCACCGACCGTTCTGTTGTGCCGCGCAGTCGATGCACGGTCAGGCGTTGGTGCATATCGGCGATCTCGTCTGGCGTCACTTCGCGGCTGATGGCCTGGACTTCTTCGCTGGTGTGATACTGCTCGCTAACCATCTTGACGCCGGGCACGCCATCGGACGGGGCGGGGAAGGCCGACCAGAAGTCTTCGGGCGCATCGCCAATCCAAATGACATAAGGGAAGACTGCGGGGTCGAAGGAGCGCAGGTCTTGGGCTGCGTACCAATGGATGACCTGGCGGCAGACGCGCAGCACGCCGCGGCTATTGGCGGGCAGCAATTCGCTCATCCATGCGCCGGCGCACAGGATCAATTTGTCGGCTCGATAACTGTCCTTGTCCGTCCGCACAGTGACGCCTTCCGCGTCTGCCCGATATTCCACGACCGCTTCACAGGTGCGGATGTCTGCGCCGTCCGCCAACGCCAATTCCAGCTGGGTTTGAATGCAGCGCTCGGGGCGCAGCACGCCGCTTTCGGGTTCATAATAGGCGCGGTCGCAGTCGCGTGGCGTCAAGAGGGGGAAGCGCTGGGCGATCTGCGCAGCATCCAGGATCTCGTGCGCAATGCTGTACTTGCTGGCGATGCGCGCGGATAGTTCGACGAAGTCGCCTTCGGCATGGAATTTGGCTGCGCCCTGCTCTGGCGCGATGATCAGTCCGCCGCTCTGATGAAATAGCGTGCGACCGCTCTTGGCTTCCAGCTCATCCCAGATATGGTTGGCGCGCTGGATGAACGGCATGTACATCTCGCCTTCGCCGATCGCCAGGCGGGTGACGCGGGTGTCACCGTGACTGCTGCCCATTGTGTGCGGCGGATCATAGCGGTCAATGCCCAAGGTTCGTGCGCCTCGCTGGCTGGCTTGGTAGAGCGCTGCCGCCCCCATCGCGCCCAAACCGACGACGATGATGTCATAGTGATCTGCTGCCATAAGCGCATCCTTTTTCGCCGAATCACGCGTCAATTGCAGGCATTATAGACGCCACAGCGAAGCTCTGTCTTCTCTACAATACCGAGGTAATCATGCCAATCTTAACCACAAAGACACAAAGGACACAAAGGACTGAAAGGCTCATTGCCACAGAGGCGCTGAGAAATCCTTTTTCGCATTAGGAGGCGTTTGGGACGGTGGCAGCTAGCCCTTCAGCGAGCCCGACAGCAGGCCACTGATGATGAAACGCTGGAAGATCAAGGCGAAGCAGATCGGCGGGATCACAGAAACCACGCCCGCGGTGATGATGCTCACGAAATTGACATCGACATCGGTGGCGAAGAGCGAGACCACCACCGTGCTGGTGTACGAGGCTGGCGTCTCTGACAGCAGCAGCGCAAAGAGGAATTCACCCCAGGTTAGCAAGAATGCCAGGATGCCCGCCGATGTCAAACCGGGCAGGCTGAGCGGCAGGATGATCTTGTGCACGACTTGCAGGCGGCTGCAGCCGTCGATGCGCCCGGCGTCTTCCAGCTCCATGGGGATGCTTTTGAAGTAGGACTGCAGCAGCCAGATCACATAGGGCAGGATGAAAGACAAGTTGATGAAGACCAGCGAAACGAGGCGGTCGCTCATGCCGATCTTCTTTGCTACCAGCACGATGGGGATAGCCAGCGACAGCGCGGGGATCAAGCGGCTGGCCAAGATGCCAAAGAGCAAGACGTTGCGCCCGCGGAAGTCCAGCCGCGCCAAGGGATAAGCCGCATACGAGCCGACCAGCACCGCAATCGCCGCCACGCTGCCCGCCACGATAAAGCTGTTGCCAAAACTGCGCAGGAAGATGCGCGACTGATAGGGAACGCCCGAGTCCTCGCCCAAAACAGCGCCCTCGAAGATCTCGCGGTAGCTGTCGAGCACGACGGGATTGGGCAGCCATTGGGGCGGTCGGTTGAGCAGCTGCCTCTCATACTGGAAACTGGAACTGACAAGCCACAGGAAGGGACCGATAGTGCCCAGCAAGACGATGGCTGCGCCGATGTAAATGACAGCCAGGCGGATGCGCGCGTGCTGTTTCATTGCGGCTCCGTCCCTTTGTCCAGGAAGACATAGAAAAGGATAGCCAGCCCCAGCGTGATCGCGCCCAGCAGCATGGCGATCGAGCTGCCCGCGCCAAAATCCAGCTTGCGGAAGGTCTCGGTATAGATCTGCCAGCCCAATACATTGGTGGCGTTGGCAGGTCCGCCAGCGGTGAGCACAAAGATGATGTCGAAGACCTTCAGCGCAAAGATCATTTCAAAGATGATGACGATAGACAGCATGGGGCGCAGCATGGGCAAGGTGATGAAGCGAAAACGTTGCCAAAGTCCCGCGCCATCGACAATCGCCGACTCATAGATGTCGCCCGGGATGGTCTGCAAGCCAGAAAGCAGCAGCAGCGTCGCCAGCGGAATGTGAATCCAGCTATAGGCGATGACCAGCCAGATCATCACGCTAGGCATGCTGCCGAGCATGTTCTGGTATTCGGTGATGATGCCAAGCTCGAACCAAAGGGCGTTGATCAAGCCATACTGTGGGTTAAGCAGCCACTTCCACAGCAGGGCGTTGACCACAGAGGGAATCGCCCAGGGCACCAGCAGCAGCGCCCGCACCAAGCCTCGCCCGGGAAAGTTCTCGTTGAGCAGCAGGGCGACTAGCAGGGAGACCGCCACAATCAACAGTACAGCGCCGATGGCGAATGTGAAGGTGGTTTGCAGCGGTTCCCAAAAGTCGCTGTCCGTGAGCCAGTCTACATAATTCTCCAGCCCAATGAAGCGCTCGCGCCCCGGGCGTTTCAAGTTCCATTTGTGCAGGCTGAGGAAGACCGCCAAACCAAAGGGCACGAGAATGGTCGCGGCGATGATGAGCACAGCCGGCGCGCTGAAGAGCACCGCCAGCATCCCCTGCGACATCTCCTTGCGTTCGTTGTTGGTCTCGGCTTTCACGGTGGTAAACCCCCACCCTAAGTCCCTCCCCCATAGAGAGAGGGACTTGCCTGCTCCCAACTGATCCGTTACTTGCTCCCCTTCCCTCATTTTGGGGGAAGGGGATGGCGGATGGGGGCAGGGTGGTTAGCGACTAATAGTCCCAGTCTTCCCTCAGCTCATTCCATTCGTCCGCCAGCTCGGCGAGGACATCGCCCTTGTCGGCGTCGCCCAAGATGGCTGCTTGCAGCGGACCCCAACTGCCGATCTCCCAATCGCTGAAGAAGGGCACAAAGCGATAGGGGCGGGAAATGGCGTATTCCGCTTGCTCGCTGAGCAGGTCGGGGTCGATCCAGCCGCCGATGGAGTTGCGCACCTCTTCGTCTTCATAGAGTGGCGCGGGCGAGAAGCCCAGCCCAAACTCCAGCGCCCAACGTTTGGGCACATAATAGACGCCGGTGGCATCGCGCCCACCCAGGAATTGCACCAGTTGCCAGGCGGCATCCTTGTCCGGCGTGTTGCTGGTGATGGAATAGAGGCGGACATAGCCCCAGGTGCCGCTGCGGACTTCGTCCGTGCCGGGTACGAGCGCGTTTTTGATGTCGCCGGCGACATTGGATTGTTCCGGATCGTTCATGGCTTTCAACGTGTAGTCAGTGGTGGTCATGAACGATGTCGTGCCAGCCGCCATCAGCAACGTGCCGTCGTCGTCGGTCAGCGAAGCCGGGTCGATAACGCCCTGATTGAGCCCCTCTGTCAGCCAGTCCAGCGCTTCCCAGGCTGCGCTGCCCTCTTCCTGGAAGAGCGGGTTGAGGTCGTCATCAAAGAGCTTGCCGCCGCGGGATGCCGTCAAGGTTTCCCATTCGCGCAGCAGGTAATTCTCGCCGCTGCGCAACTGCATTAGAATTGGGTAGTCCACAACGCCGGCGTCTTTGATCATCTGTGCCTGGTCCAGCATTTCGTCCCAGGTTGCGGGCGGCTCTTCAATGCCAGCCGCTGCCAGGTGGGCGGCGTTATACGCCATGGTCTGCACGCCGGAGTAGTAGGGCAAGCCATAGACTTCGCCTTCATAGGACATCTGCTCGATGATTCCTGCAGGCAGGTCCGCCAGCAGCTCGTCCGCGCCGTCCAGGCCCGTTATCGGCACGATCCAGCCAGCCGACGCCCACTCAGCCAAGTAACTGTCGCGGACATAGGCGACATCAAACTCGGTGCCGGCCACGAAGCTGGCGACCATCTTGTCGTGATACTCGTTGCTGGGGAAGGGCAGGAAGACCGCGTCTTGCCCCGACTGTTCGGTGAAGCGACCGAGATTCTCGGTTACAACATCGACCTGATAGGGCCAGCCGGTGAGCTTCAATCCATCGTCCTGCGCCAGCGCGGTCGAGCCAAGCAACAGCGCAAACAGAACCAGCAGGACGATCAGTTTCTTGCTGGAGAACATGGTTCACCTCGATTCATAGGTATGTTTGTGTTTGATAAGGAAAGCAGAATCCGCTTATGACGCCTCCCTTCTGATACCAAACTGGATCAAATGTAACATGGATCTATTGCCAGCGCAAAAATGGCGTCTGCCGGCGGACTTGCATGCTGGCGATAGATCCGTCACAAAAATGCGGTCGCTTGCGCTTCGTGATCTGATGATTGCGGCTCGCTGCTGGCTCTTCATCATGCTTCGCCTTGGAATAGCGTCAATGACTCGTCAGATGTGCGATAAATCATATTGTGCTGATAAATATGTTGAAATCAACATAAACTGAGTGTATATCAAAATTATGGGGTTGTCAAGCAATCTCTTCCTCGGGAGAGGCGAAAGCTGTATTTGCGCAACAACGCAGGGCAATAGGCTGGCGGGCTGTCGCGATTTGCCTCCCCCTGGATCGTCGGAGAGCGAGGGGATTTACTGTGCGCGTTCCAGACTTCGCTGCAGCAAGCCCACCGCATAAAACTCGTAGCTGGCGGCTTGGTCGGGCACATCGACCACATGCACGGTAAAACGCGCGGGAAGGCCACTGGTCGGACAATGCTGCTTGAACCAGTCGCGGTAGGCGCTGGCGTAGGCGCTGCGCAAGCGCTGCAGCTCGGCTTGGAATCCGGCCGCATCCAGCAGCGGATTGGGCGCTTTGGGCTGCGTGCCAAATGCATGCACTTCAATGAAATCGACCTTCGATATCGAATCGCAGATGCCCGCCTCGCGCAGCCACAATTCCCAGCATTGGAAAACCAGCGGGATCTCTGTTTCCGGGTCCATGTGCGGCACGTCTTCCAGCCCCAGGATGCCCGCCGCCGAGTAGCCGCCCGTCAGCCCGCTGAAGCAGATGCGCAGGTCGCCATCGGGCAGGGTTTCGACGACCATGTTGGAGAGCACAGGATCATCGCCCTCGTAGTAGTAGCTCAGTTTGCCGCGCCGCTTGATGTTGAAGGGCATGTTGCTCTCTCCGTGTACAGTCCGCAAAGCAATGATTGTAGCGCAACCGCCTACTGCAAATTCAACTTCTCTGTGTCCTGGCGTCCTTGCTGGTTTTGCCTTCGCCCTAGACCGAGCCGCGCCGCACCAATGGACATGGCAGCGCAACTTGCACGGGCTGCAGCGCTGCACCGCGATTCTGCATCAGGTAGCGTACCGCCCACCTGCCCATCTCGTAATGCGGCAGCTGCATGGTCGTCAGCGGCGGCAGCAAGCCTTCGCTGATATGCGTGATGTTGTCGAAGCCGATGACAGCTACATCGGCGGGCACGCGCAAGCCCAGCTCGGCCAGGGCGCTGTAGCAATTCATGGCGACTTTGTCGTTGCCGCAAAATATGGCGCTGGGCGGCTCGGGCAGCGTCATCAACTCGCGGGTGTGGCGATAATTTTCGCGCGGAGTCTGGTCGGAAAAGCGCAGCAGCGATTCGTCATAAGGCAGGTCATGATGAGCCAGCGCCTGTTTGTAGCCGCGCAGCCGACCATATATGGCTGGATAGGGCGGTGTTTTTGACTCGTCTTCTTCCCACAAGTTGATAAAGCCGATGCGCTTGTGCCCGGCTTCGATAGCTGCGCAGGCTGCGTGAAAGCCGCCGTCGAATTCATCGGGCACCGCAGCCGGGGCGCTGCCATCTTCCAGGTAGCAATTCGCCAGTACGGTGGGCAAGTCGCTCAGCCCGCGCGGCAAGGTGACCGGTCTGTGATACATGGCGGCGTAGACGATGCCTTCGACAGCGCGCTCGTGGAAGACGGATACAGCTGCTTCGGCAACCTGTTCATCGCCGCCGCTGTCGGTCACCAGCAGCACCATGTTGTGCGCCCAGGCGACATCTTGCGCGCCCCGGATGATATCGACAGCGTAGGGCGTGGTGGCTACATCATCGGTCAAGAAGCCCAGCAAGCCAGAGGGACTGCCGCGCAGATGCCGGGCCGTTTGCGAGGGGCGATAATCGAGGTCGGCGATGGCTGCTTCTACGCGCTGCCGTTTGTCGGCGCTGACATAGGGATGGTCGTTGAGCACGCGGCTGACGGTGGTCGTGCCGACGCCGGCGCGTTGGGCGATCTCCTTGATAGTAACTTTTATGCTCATCGGCTGTGGATTGTTCCTGGTCGCCCGATTTTGCCGGGGATCGGTTCTGCTATGTCAACTGTGCCTTGGCAGCGCCTGCCCAGCCCACGCGATGAAACAGCCCGAGGACGGTTGGGCTACAGCTCCACATAGACGGCGTCTTCTCGCAGCACAACAGAAAAACGGCGCAGCTTGCGACGGTCGGTCAGGCATTCGCCCGTGTGCAGGTCGAATTCCCAGCCGTGCCAGGGACAGCGCAGGATCTCATTTTCGCGCCCCCAGATGAATTCGCCGGGCTGGCTGGGCAGGGTCGTGCCGCCCAGGCGTCCCTTGCAGACCGGCGCAAATTCGTGCGGGCACAAGTTCAGTACGGCGACGATCTGCGCGCCCGTATTAAACACGCCGATGGACTTGCCTGCCGCCTCGATAATTCGCCGACCGCCCACCGGCAATTCGCTTTTTTTCGCCACATAGACTTGCGCTTTAGCTGCCATTTGTCTGCGCCTCCAAGCCAAATACTTCCAGCGCATTGCGGAACATCACAGCATCGCGCAGCTCGGGCGCGATCTGGCGCATGGCAAAGTCGGGCGTATCGCCGTCCCAGTGCGGATAATCGCTGGAAAACAGCAGCATGCGCTCGGCGGCGAACATGTCCAGGGTCTGGTGAAAGTGGCGTTTGTCTTCGGGCTCTTCGATCGGCTGCGTGGTCAGCCAGATATGCTCTTGGATGATCTCGCTGGGCTTGCGCGTGAGCCAGGGCGTTGTCGAGCGCAGCGCCTTCCAGTTCTTGTCCAGCCGCCACATCAGCGCGGGCAGCCAGGCCACGCCACCCTCGACAAAGACGAATCGCAATGTGGGAAATGTCTCAAAGACGCCTTCGACCACCAGGCTGACCAACTGCGTCATGTACGAAGTCGCCAGCAGGGTGTGCCATTCCAGATAATTGGCGAGCATGCCCGCTGTGCCGCCACTGCCGGCGATGCCCACGCCTTCCAGGCCCGGATGAATGGCCAGGGGCAGATCGTGCTCGGCGGCGGCTGCATAGATAGGATGGAAGTAGCTGTGCCCCAGCGGGAATGGCGAGCCGCTGGCCATCAGCACCTGGACGACGCGCGGATGCTCGCCCAGGCGGTGGATCTCTTGCACGGCCAGCTCGATATTGCTGAAGGCGATGGTGATGGAAGCCAGATAGCGCGGGTCGGCGGGCAGCCACTCGTGCACGAAGTGGTCGTTGACCGCGGACAAGGCAGCGGCGGAATAGTGGGCATCGGGCGAAACACAGTGTTCCATGGCTTCGGCGGGGTTCATAATCGCGTAGTCGATATCGTATACATCCAAAAAATAGCGCGCCATGGTATCGGGCGCTTTCTCGATGCGCCTGCCATCTTCGGTCAGGGCATCGCCGCGCATGACGCCGTTGGGATTAAAATAGTTGGGATGCCCGGCGCCATGATCGCCCCGCAGATAGCGTGATCGCCAAGGCTCTGCCAGGTAATTCGCCACCTGGTCATGCACCGGAACGGGATGAATATCGGTGTCGATGATCATGTTCGCGCTCGCCACTTTGCCTGCTGCCCTTGCGCGGACTATAACACATTGCGGGCTTTGGCGCGTTTTAGCGAATCGCCTCTACACCACCCTCTGCGTCTCTGTGGTGAATCTTTTGCATGACTTGCTTGGCTCTACCGCGCTGGAGATATGGTAGACTAGGCGGCGATGAACTTCTTCCGCTATCTCGTGCGCCGATTGCTGCTGATCGTCCCGCTGCTGCTGGGCATCACGATCGTCGCCTTCATCATCGCCAACGCGGTGCCTGCCGACCCCATCAACGCCAACCTGCCGCAAAACGCGCTGGGCAACCAGGAATTGGTCGATGCCTTCCGCAAAAAATGGGGCCTGGACAAACCCCTACACGAACAATACCTGACCTATCTGGGCAATCTGCTGCGTGGCGATATGGGCATGTCTATCAAGACGCGCAAGCCCATCCGCGAGGATATCGCTCGCTTCTTGCCGGCTACGATCGAGTTGGCGACGCTTTCGGTGTTGCTGGGCGCTGGGCTGGGCGTGGGTTTGGGGCTGGTTTCGGCGGTGTGGAAAGATACCTTGGCCGATTATGTCGCGCGCGTGGTCGCTTTGATCGGCGTCAGTTTCCCGGTGTTTTTGCTGGCATTGGTGGCATTGACGGTCTTTCACACAGAATTGGGCATCGCCGCGGGGCCTGGCAGGCTGGATTACAAATTGCGTGCGCCGCCCACCGTCACGGGCATGTTCACCATCGATGCGCTGCTGGCGGGCGACCGGAAGATTTTCAACGACGCCCTGGCGCACCTCGTCTTGCCGTCCTTGACCTTGGCGCTCTACATCAGCGGCATCATTTCGCGCATCACCCGTTCGTCGCTGCTGGAAGTGCTGAATCAGGAGTATATGCGCACCGCCCGCGCCAAGGGACTGCGCGAACGCAAGATCATCGGCAGGCATGGCATGCGCAACGCGCTCATCCCGGTCGTGACGGTGATCGGCTTGGCGTATGGCAACCTGCTGGTCGGCTCGATTTTGATCGAGTCGATCTTCGCTTGGCCTGGCATCGGGCGCTACATGTTCCGCGCCAGCACATCGCAAGACTTCCCGGCCATCATGGGCGTCAGCCTGCTTATCGCCGTCATTTATGTGGGAGTCAATTTTGTCGTCGATATCGCCTACTACTTTCTCGACCCCCGTATCCGCATCGCCTAGTTTGTGGTGGCAGCTGCGCTATCACCTGCGACGAAATCCGTTGGTGCTGGCTGGCGCGATCATCGTGGCGCTGTGGCTGGTCATCATGCTGCAAGTGCCCAATATCGCCCCCTACCAGCCGCTGGCCCAAGACCTGCTCAACCGCAAGCTGCCGCCCAACGCGACCTTCCTATTCGGCACAGACGAGCTGGGCCGCGATATCTTCAGTCGGGTGCTGTGGGGATCGCGCATCACCATCCCGGCCGGGCTGGCTGTCATCATCATCGGCAGCTCGCTGGGTGTGATTATCGGCGCGGTGGCGGGTTATGTGGGTGGCGTCGGCGATGAATTGCTGATGCGCCTGACCGAGCTCTTCATGGCTTTCCCGACCATCATTTTGGCGATGGCGGTTACGTCGGCGCTGGGACCAGATATCCGCAATGCTGTGCTGGCGCTGGTAGTGGTGTGGTGGCCCCGCTATGCGCGTGTGCTGCGTGGGCTGGTGCTGGAGGTCAAAGCCCAAGAATATGTCGAGGCGGCGCGGAGTGTGGGCGCGGGCGGCGGCTATATCCTGTTTCGTACGATTTTGCCCAACTGCATCGCCCCGGCGGTGATTCTGGCGACCCTGGATATCGGCACGGCGATCATCGTTTTCGCCTCGCTGAGCTTCATCGGATTGGGACCCGACCCATCCTCGCCGGAATGGGGACGCATGGTCAGCATCGGCATCGATTTCTTCGATCAGTGGTGGATGTGGCTCTTCCCGGGTTTGGCGATCGCCAGCCTGGTCATGGCCTTCAACTTCATCGGCGATGGTCTGCGCGATATCCTGGACCCGCGGCTGCGCGGGGAATGATGTCTTTGAACTAGCGAGGGCGCCGAGGGGATTACACGTCCGTCCAGTCAAAGACGACGCCGATGTACTTGTCCTTCTCGTTTTGCAGCCCGCGGTAGGCAACCTCGGCTTGCTGTGGTGGCAGGGTATGACTGTGCAGGGGCGCGATTTTTACGTCGCCATCACGAATCAATTCCAGCGCCAGCTCGGCATTGCGCGTGATGGAATGCTTGGTGAATGGATCGCGCGGCACAGAATAACGCCATTCGTGCGCGCCTTTGAAAGTGATATTGCCCATGCCATCCAGGTGCGCATAACGCAGCACTTCGGTCAGGTCGGTTTCATACGCGCCGCGTGGCGTGCCCAGCAAGATGACCTCGCCAAATCTCCCCAGCAGGGGCAGGACAGGCGGCAAAGCGCGTGGATTGCCTGTTGCCTCAATCAGTGTGGCGATGCCTTCCTTGTTAGTGAGCGCCGCGATTTCGTCCGCGATGCTGGCTGGGTCGATCACCAGCGCCTGGTCGATGCCGCATTCCCGCGCCAGCGCGACTCGTTCCGCGCTCAAGTCCAGCCCGATGGCGCGTCCACCTTGCAAGCGGGATAATTGCGCCGCCAGGTTGCCCACTACGCCCAGCCCGACAAGTCCAACATAGTCGCCCAGCTCGATGGTCGATATACGCAGCGCGGTGAAGGCGACCACAGCCAAGCGCGCAAAAACCGCCTGCTGCAGCGACATGCCCGCCGGCACTTTTACGCACATCGCCCGCGCATCCGCCAAATTAATCAGGTGATATTGACGATGCCGCCCCATGCTGTAGACCATATCGCCCGGCTGCACAGCGCTGACTGCCGCGCCGGTCTCGACCACTTCGCCCACCGTGGCGTATCCAGGCGAATTGGGGAAAGGGAACCAAGCCTCCACGCCCGCCAGACAAGCCAACTCTGTGCCGGCGCTGATGAGCGAGTACTGCGTGCGCGTCAGCACTTCGTGGTCGCCCAGGGGAAGGAAGTCGCTGTCGACTTCTTGCAGCTCGACCTGGCCGGGCGCTGTGAAAAGTACACTGGAGTTTTTCATGCCTCGCGATTCCTGTTCTCGCCTGTTTGCAGGCGCTTGACGATGCAAATTGGCGTTTATTTGCTGCCAGAAGAGAAGACAACGCCCTGATTATACCAGCGTTGCAAGAGTACAAAGATCACTCATGTACTTCAGAGCAGCAATGGACTCGGGAGTGGCTAAGTTGCTGGATACAGGCGCCCCCTCGGTCCCCCCGACAGGTCAGGGGGAGGCAACGGCACACGCGGATTCTGTCGACAGGTCGGGGATGGGGAAACACCATATACACGGAATTCGCCACTCCCAGGGCGATTAGCGTGGATTTGGGACACAAGAGATTCTCTGTGCTCTCTGTGTCTCTGTGGTGAATTGACCTTGTGTCAAGCATGACGAAAAAGTTGTATCCAGGAATATAAACATTCCCCAGACACCGTGTCAAGAAATTGATCCGAATCGGATACTGTGAGCCCCTTGCGCGCTGTGCAGAACCAAAACATCCTCTCTGTCGCCTGGCGCTGGCTGTGTTACTATCTGCGTTTCCAGAAAATGTAAGGAGCGCCAGTCCATGACTCTCGACGAAAAAGCCCAGGCAATGGGCATTGATCTCAGCGACTTCAGTCCTTCGAGCACGCTTGCGCCAGCCACGCGCATCGGCGATACGATTTATGTCTCCGGGCATGTCTCCACCGGCTATGTCGGTAAGCTGGGACGCGACCTGGATGTAGAGACCGGCCAGCAAGCCGCGCGGGTCTGCGCCATCGACCTGCTCAAAGCCGCCTATACCATCACCGGCACGGTCAATAACCTGCGTCTGCGCAAGCTGCTGGGCGCTGTCAACTCCATGCCCGACTTCACCGACCAGCACCTGGTCATCAATGGCGCCAGTGAATTGTTCTGGGCGTTGTATGATGGCGAGTTGCACGCCCGCAGCGCCTTGGGTTTTGCTTCGCTGCCCAATGGATTTGCGGTCGAGATCGAAGCGATCTTCGAGGTTGTTGGCTAGCCCGCATGTCGCTGGCATCCCGGTTGGGCGCAGCCTGGGCGCGTCCCTACAGCAAAATCAGCGCATTCAGCAGCCAGGCGCGTTTGTTTCTGCTCGTGCTGGTGGGCATGGCGCTGGTGGTCGATGGCATTTATGCCGTGCTGCTGAACCTGTATTTGCTGCGGCTGGGCTATGGCACCGAGTTGATCGGGCTGGTCAATGCGGCGGGATTGCTGACATTCGCGGCGGCCAGCCTGCCCGCGGGCATTTTGGGCGCGCGCTATTCCAACACCGCCATGATGAAATTGGGCGCGGCGCTGGCGACGCTGGGCGCTTGCTGCCTGCCCCTGGCCGAAGCGCTGCCCGGCGCGCAGACTGAAGCCTGGCTGGTCGGCAACTATGCGCTGATGCTGGTGGGATTTTCATTTTTCTTCGTCAATGGCGCGCCATTTTTGCTGAATGTCGTCGATGTTGCGCAGAAGCATCGCGCTTTTTCGCTGAAGACGGCGGCTTGGGCGCTGGCAGGATTCGCGGGCAGTTTGCTGGGCGGCGTCTTGCCCGGTTTGCTGGCCGCGGGGATACAGACCAACCTGGATCATCCCATGCCTTATCGACTGACCCTGCACCTGGCGAGCGGCGTCATGTTGCTGGCGACGCTGCTGCTCTTGTGGCGAATCCGTCCGCTGCCAATTGACGCGCCTGCGCCGGGCAATACAAAGGGAGAATCTGCGCAGCCGAAAAACTGGTCGCGCGCGCTGCTGGCGCTGATCGGCGTGATGACCTTCATTCGCCTCTTCCAGGTCGCGGGCAGCGCAACTGTCATGGTCTATTTCAATGTGTATATGGATCAGCAGTTGCTGGTCGCGACCGCCACGATCGGCACGATAGCGGCCATTGGCAGGCTGACCGGCGTGCCCACGGCGCTGCTGACGCCGCGGCTGGTGCGGCGCTGGGGCGAGATCAGCGTGATTGTCTGGTCATCGCTGGCGACTTCGCTGTGCCTGCTGCCTATGGCGCTGGTGGAGCATTGGCTGGCGGCGGCGCTGGGCTTTATCGGCGCGCTGGCTCTGACATCGATTCGCTACACGGCTTTTGTGGTTTACATCCTCGACCTGGCGCCCAAAGCGCAGCAGTCGATCATGGCGGGCAGCGGCGAGATGGCGGCGGGCCTCAGCTTCTCCATGATGGCGCTGGGCGGCGGCTTGCTGCTGACGTTATTCGCCTTCCGCGATCTGTTTTTGATGGGCGCCATGCTTTCGCTCGCAGGCACCTTTTTCTTCTGGCTCTACGTCTTCGTAAGCAAACCAGAGCGCAAGCTCAAGCCAGCGCTCTAGCGCCAGTACAAAGAGATCAACACGTTCGTGAAGAGACCAGCGATCGCCCACATTTGTCCGGTCGGAGCGCTCGCGCATGTTTTGCCCCCCCCCCCGAGACTTTTCGGGGGGACCGAGGAGAGTTCATTGAGGGCGAGTCGTCGCCTCGCCTCTACTGCCGCTAGTTGGTTCCGCCATTTGCAGCAGAGCGATCACATCGCTGCGATCGGTCTCGTCTTCGAAAGTCGACTGCGCCAGCTGCAACGGACTGCGACCTTGTTCGCTTTCGCGCGCACTCAAGTCTGCGCCCCGTTCAAGCAATAAGCGCGGCACATCCGCCAGCAGATGATAAACGCCGATGTCCTGCGCCGCCTCGCTGAGGTCTGGCAGCGGATCCAGCAATTGCTTGGGACCAAAACAGATGGCGAAGTGCAGTGGCGTATAGCCATCGGCATCGCCCGCGTTCACATCCGCGCCGCCTTGCAGCAGCGCCTGCATCACTTCAATATGACCGCCCTGCGCTGCCAGGTGCAAGGGGCTCAAGCCGCCGCCCAAGACATGATCGCCAGCAGTGGCAGCCTGCGCGAGCCCGCTATCTTCGGCGAGCAGTCCGCGCAATTGAGCCAGATCGCCCATGATGCTCGCCCAGAAGACATCGACCTGCCAGCCCAGATGCCGCAGGAGATGCCGCGTCGCCTCGTAATTGCGGCGATAGGCGATATCGCGCAGCGGCGTCGTCCGCCCGCATTTCCCCGTCCGCTCATAAACAGTCAGCGGGTCGGCGTCATAATCCAGGTAGAACTGAACCGTCTCCACATCGCGACAGAATGAAAGCAAGGTGCTGGGACCAGGACCGATCTCGTTCACCAGCGCCGGATTCTCATCCAGCCGCTCTTTGACACCTTCCCTATCACCCAGCCAGGCGCAAGCCCAGACATCCAACTCGGCGCCGCGCTCTAGCAGAAAGTCGACCATGCCCAGCGCGGCGTATTCTGGCATGAAGTCGGCCAGGTCGATGGCGTGAATCAAGGCGTTGAAATGGTATTTGTCATCGCGCGCGTGAATATCAGCGCCGTGCGCCAAGAGCAGATCGACAATATCTTTTCGCCCGTGCATCACAGCTACATGCAGCGCCAGCGCGTCCGAGCCCCAAAGCGATGTGCGAACTAGCCGCTGGCGTTCGCCAAGCCGCTGTCTTCGCCGAGCATCCGCTTGACGGCGGCGCTGTCGCCCGTTTTGGCGGCAGCAAACAGCCGCATGACTTTCTCGATAAATTGATTGTCCCGCGAGGGGCGTTGCGTGGATAGTTCGCTCAAAACCGTCATCCTTTCCTTCATTGATCGACGCGCGTGATACAGGCGCGATTTGACCGTGCCAATCGGGATTTCCAAAAACGCCGCGATCTCGCGCTGCCGAAAGTCGTTCATGTAGTGCAACAGGGCGACTGTGCGCTGCGCCTCGGGCAAGGCTTCCAATGCGGCTGCGATATCGTCTGCCATCGGCGCGTGCTCTACCTGCTCTCGCCCATCGTCAGCGGCTATCTCGGCGACTTGTTCGAGAGAAACCAGCAGCGGCTCCTTCACGCGCAAACGCCGTTGCGCCTGCGTATGCACAATCCGTCTGAACCAGCCGGGAAAAGCCGCCGCTTCACGCAGGTTGACCAAGCCAACCCATGCCGCGATGAAAGCCTCCTGCGCCGCGTCCTCCGCTTCTTGCCAATCGCCCAATGTCGCATAGGCATAACCCACCGCCATATCTTGAAAGCGCCGCAGCACTTCTTCAAAAGCATCGCTGTCGCCTTTGCGCGCTGCCACGACCAGCCCGCTCAAATCTCCCATATGCGCTCCTGTCTCTATGCTTACACTAGAAAGAGCCGCTGCGGCGCAGGAAGGTTCAATCGATTCCTTGCCGCGCCGCGGAATCAGTTCCGCATATCGGATTCCACGCTTCGACATTACAATGCAATGTAACTTGCAAAAGTCGAGAATACAGACCTATGAACAACCAAGGTGACACTGTAGCAACTTTTAGAAGTCTGCTCGCGAGTTTGGGCGACGAGGCAGAAAATACCGCGCAAAAGGGACAAGTTTTTGAGCGGGTAGTCAAAGCCTTTCTCGAACAAGAGAAAAGGCAGTCCGAGCGATTCGACAAAGTATGGCTGTGGTCAGAGTGGCCCGGGAATCAAAATCGGCATGATACGGGCATAGATCTGGTAGCGCGAGAACACGACACCGGCGATCTGGTCGCGATTCAGTGCAAGTTCTTCCGTCCCGACACAAGCATTAGCCTTTCGGAGATCAACAAATTCCTTGCAGCCTATTCCGTCGACACATTCTCCAGCGGGATATTCGTGTCTACTACCGACAAGTGGACAACGACCGCCGAGCAGGCGCTTGAAGACCATGAGTCCAAGCCCGTATTGCGCTGGGGACCGCAGATATTTGAAGACTCGTCGATTGATTGGAAGCAGTTTAGTTTCACGCCGCCGATTATCTTGGCGCAGAAAGAATCCAAGACACTGCGGGAGTATCAGAAGGAAGCGCTTAACGCTGTCGTTCAAGGATTCGAGCATCATGATCGCGGCAAGCTGATTATGGCTTGCGGATCGGGTAAGACATTCACAGCGCTCCACATTGCCCAGCAGATGGCAGGCCTTGGCGGCAATGTCTTGTTCCTTACCCCATCCTTATCCTTGCTTTCGCAAGCCATGAACGATTGGACAAATGACGCCAACATAGCGCTCACTACGATCCCCGTATGTTCTGATGAGAAAATTACGGGAAAGCAAGACACAGACAGCTCAGAAATCTCCATACACGATCTGCCCTGGCCCGCGTCCACAAACCCGAATACCTTGCTTTGGCGGTATGAGCTAAGCGCCAATCGGCAGACGATGCGGGTAGTTTTCTCAACATACCAGTCCCTCGATGTTGTAGCCCGCGCTCAGAAGGATGGATTGCCTTCTTTTGATCTCATCATCTGCGATGAGGCGCACCGCACCACCGGTGTAACGGGGCTGACCGACGATGACGAATCCAATTTCCAGCGCATTCACAAGAACGAGATCATCGCTGGTCGGAAGCGGCTGTATATGACGGCGACGCCGCGCATCTACGGCGACCGGGCGCAACGCAAAGCCAATGAGCGGCGCGCGACGCTGGTTTCGATGGATGACGAAAAAATCTACGGACCCGAATTCCATCGTCTGGGTTTTGGCAAGGCGGTGGAAATGAATATCTTGTCCGATTACAAGGTGGTTATTCTGGATGTCGATCCAGAAGAAGTGAGCGGTGACCTGGACAAATTGCTCTCGGATACCAATACGGAAGTTAATTTGAACAACGGCGCGAAAATGGTTGGCAGTTGGAACGGATTGCGCAAACGCGGTATGGACGGCATGGAATTTGTTGATGATCCGCAGCCAGCCAAACGCGCTGTCGCCTTCAGCAATACCATCAAGCAGTCGAAAGATGAGTTCGAGAGATTTTTCCCGCTAGTGGTAACCGAGTGCATCAATGCCGACAGCCATAATAACGAAACAACTCCGCTGCAATGTGAAGTAGTGCATGTAGATGGCACGCAGAACGCCTTGACGCGCTCCAAACATCTCGACTGGCTTAGAGAAGAACCCGACGAGAATACCTGTCGAATACTCACAAACGCTCGCTGCCTGACCGAAGGCATAGATGTTCCCGCGCTTGACGCCATCCTCTTCATGTACCCGCGCAAGTCGGAAATTGATGTGGTGCAGGCGGTGGGCAGAGTCATGCGCAAAGCCGAAGGGAAAGAGCGCGGCTACATCATCCTGCCGATAGTGAGAGCGCCCGGCGCCAATCCCCAGGAAACAATTAATAGCAGCGCTTACAAAGCCGTTTGGCAGGTCATCAACGCAATCGCCGCGCACGATGATCGCTTTGAAGCCAAGATAAATCAGCTCAAACTCGAAAGCGCTTCTCGCGAGGCGCCGCATTATCTCGACCGCGACGATATTGGCAAAGGCGGGAAAGACAGCCAAGACAGCGACAACGAGGCGCCCGACCGCGACAACGGAGAGCTAGCGCAGCAGGAACTTCCCCTTGTCATCGTCGGTTCAGCCGAGTTCCGCGATGCAATTCTTGCGACCACCGTCGACCGTTTCTCCAATCCGCGCTATTGGGAAGATTGGGCGGATAAGGTCGGCGAAATCGCGCGAAATCACGAAGCCCGCATTCGCGCCCTGCTGCGCATCCCTGATTCTGGCGTCGGTCCGATATTCGCCAATTTCCTCGCCGAACTGCAACACAACCTGAATGACGGCATCAGTCGCGATGACGCCATCGCCATGCTCTCGCAGCACCTTGTCACCAAGCCCGTCTTCGACGCGCTCTTCACCGACTTCGATTTTGCCCTGCGCAACCCGGTGTCGCGGGCAATGCAAGGCGTTCTCGACGCGCTGGCCGACCGCGGACTGGAAAAGGAAAGAGTCGGGCTGGAGAACTTCTATCGAGATGTGCAAATTCGGGCTGACGGCGTCAGCACAGCCGCAGGCAAGCAGAAGATCGTCGCCGAACTCTACGAACGGTTTTTCAAAGGCGCGTTGTCCGATGAAGTATTCAAATCGCTGGGAATCGCCTATACGCCGGTCGAGGTCGTGGACTACATCATCCGCAGCGTCGAAGACCTGCTGAATAGGGAGTTTGCCGTTTCTCTGGGCGATGAAGGCGTGCATATCATCGATCCCTTCGTCGGCACCGGCACATTCATCACCCGCCTCTTGCAGAGCGGCATAATCAAGCCCGAAGCCCTGCCGCGCAAATACGCCGAAGAAATACACGCCAACGAAATCAACCTGCTGGCGTATTACATCGCCGCCATCAATATCGAAGCGACCTATCACGACAAAGCGCCAGCCAGCGAATACCAGCCATTTGAAGGCATCGTGCTGACCGATACCTTCCAGGCTTACGAATCGGGCGCGCCAACGGACGAGTTCTGGTTTCCCGAGAACAACCAGCGCATGGCCCGCCAAAAGGATCTCGACATCCGCATTGTCATTGGCAATCCGCCTTGGTCGGCGACGAATAATCGCGCTTATCCCTCTGTTGATGGGCGCGTGAAAGAAATGTATGCGAAAGCATCCACCAACTCGCTTTTAAATAGTCTGTACGATCCCTATGTGAAAGCAATTCGTCTGGCATCAGACTGGATTCAAGACGGCGAAAACGGCGGCATCGTTGCCTTTGTCACCAATGGCGGCTTCATCGACTCGAATTCATTTGACGGCTTCCGCAAGGCAGTCGCAGACGAGTTTGATGTGATCTATTGCTATAACCTGCGAGGGAACGCGCGCACATCTGGCGAACGTCGTCGTGCGGAAGGCGGGGGAGTCTTTGCCGAGAGCGCTCGCGCTGCCGTTGCTATTTTATTTCTTGTGAAGCGCTACCCGCCCGCTCCTCCTGACGCGACCATTCCAGTCAACTATCGTGATATAGGCGATAATCTCAAGCGCGAAGACAAGCTGGCGCGTTTGCAGAAGTCTCGTCTCGCCCAAACCAAATGGGAGACCATTAGATCTAATGAGCATTATGATTGGATCAACCAGCGGTCGGACGTCTATCCGACTCTGCGCCCCCTTGCGAACGCCGGCATCACATTGCAAGCGCCAGTCTTCACAAGAAAATACGTTGGTCTTTCTTCCAGTCGAGATGCATGGTGTTACAATTCATCTGCATTGCAATTGCGAGCCAACATTAAGAGGAGCATTGAATACTTCAACAGCCAGGTAGAGGCATTCAGAAGTGCAATACCGAAAGGAACTATTCCGGATTTACGGGCAGCAAAACGGTTTGTCGAGAACAACACCAGCCGTTTCCATTGGCGACCAGGAAACTATCGAGACCTAAGTAATGGCGTGCTTTATGAATATGACGAAAGCAACATAGTTGTAAGTGAATACAGGCCGTTTTCTAAGCAATTCCTATACTGGTATCGTCCGATGATTGAAAGACCGGGTAAGTTTGAAATTATATTTCCTGCTTCGGGTAGCAGTAATATCGGCATTGCCGCCACGATGAAGGGTACAAACAGCACATTTTCAACATTGGTGTCCGAAAACATTGTCGACGTGCATTTGCTTGGCGACACCGCATATTACCCCCGCTATCGCTATGAGAAAACAGAGATTGACGATCTAGCCGACTTTGACGATGCCGACATTGAGCGCGTCTCAAACATCAACCCGGCCGCGCTGGCCGAGTTCCGCTCCCATTACAGCGACCCCGCCATCAGCGAAGACGAGCTCTTCTATTTCACCTACGGCGTCCTGCACTCGCAGCAGTATCGCGAGACCTTCGCCAACGATCTGGCCAAGTCGGCCGCGCGCATCCCCATGGCGGCTTCGCTGGCGGACTTCCGCGATTTTGCCGCTGCCGGGCGCGCATTGGCGGACTTGCATGTGAATTACGAAAAGATCGAGCTCTATGCGCTGAAAGAGATTCATGCTGCGAATTGGAATCCGAAGGCCGATGACGCTTTCCGCGTCGAAAAGATGAAATACGCCGGCAAACGCCCCAACCTGGATACATCGACCATCCACTACAATGCGGGCATCACATTGACGGGCATACCGGCACAAGCCCATGAATACAAGCTCGGCACGCGCTCGGCGCTGGACTGGCTGATTGACCGTTACCAAATCCGGACGCACAGGAAAAGCGGCATCGTCAACGATCCTAACGATTGGGCGGAGGAAGTGGGCGAGCCTCGTTACATCCTTGACCTGATCAAGCGCGTCACGACCGTCAGCCTGCGGACGGTGGCGATCGTGCAGAGCTTGCCAGAGTTGCCGATTTGATTTAGCGCAGCAATGAAGAGCCTACATCACCCTCTGCGCCCTCTGTGCCTCTGTGGTGAATCTTTTTTATGACTTACTTGGTTCTGCTTCTGCGCTGCCATCACTCCACCTTCAGCGCGACCACCCCATAACCCGCATTGCTGAGCATGGTGTTGAACTCGGCCAGGTTGCCATTGACGATCTCGTCGAATTGCGCGGCGACTTCGTCGATCTCGCCAGCCATCTCCACAAAGGCTTCCTGTTCATAGTCGGTGGGTTTGTAGTCGCCCAGGTTGACATTGAAGACCAGCCCGCTTAGCTGCGCGACCAGACGCATGCCGTTGTTCATGCTGTCCGACCAGCCCTTGCGCGTATCGGGGATCATCAGCTGTTTTTCGGTTTCCAGTACCTGCTCTTCCAGCGCCTTCGCCCCGTCGCAGATGCCCTGCGCGCTTTCCAGGCCAGCCAGACGCTCGCGCCAGCCCTTCAGCTGCGCCCGCACATCGCGCATCTGGTTGACCAGCTTGTGCGTAGCGCCGATCTTGTCGCGAATGGTCATCAACAGGTCGAATTGCGCTTGCAGGTCTGCATCGCTGGCTTCTACGCCGGCTTCTTTGACGACGGCGAATTCCTGGCTCTGCGATTCTTCGCCGACAATCAACGTGGCGCGGTAGACCCCTGGCGCGGCATGCGGTCCTTTGATGTAGCCAGACTGCTGGTCATCGTGCGGGATGACGCGCGCGGCATCGGCATAACGCAGATCCCACACGAAGCGATTCCAGCCCGCGGCGCTGGGGATGCGCAACTCTTTGGGACTGTCGTCTGTGCGTGTGCCGGCGGCTTTTTCTTCGTCATCGGCGTGGAGGCTCTTGAATGTTCGGATCTCATTGCCAGCTTCGTCATCAATGCGCAGGCTGATGGTTTCGCTGGCGGCTTCGGGCAGCCAATAGCTGATGACCGCGCCCTGTGGCGGGTTCGTGCCGCTGTCGAGGTACGTGTGCTTGACGCCGTGCTCGGGCGTTTCTTCTTTTTCATAAGCCGCGACCAAGCCCAAGGTGCTCATGTATTGCTTGCCGCCGCTGCCTTCGAACATGCCTTCAAAGACTTTGGGCAAGTGGCGCTCGACCGCGCGCGGTTTCAGCAGACGCGCCGACTCTGGCTTCCCCCCATCCTGATGGGGGGACTGAGGGGGGTTAGCGACCTGATGCAGCGCCGTGGTATCGTCCAAAATCCAGAAGCTGCGTCCGTGCGTGGCCACCACCAGGTCGCTGCCTTTCAGCTGCAAATCATAGATGGGGCTGATGGGCAGATTCTGCTGGAAGCGCGTCCAGCTTGCGCCACCGTCAAAAGACACATACAAGCCGAACTCTGTGCCCAGGTAGAGCAGCCCGGCGCAATTCGGGTCTTCGCGGATGACGCGGCAGAAGTGATCGTCGGCGATGCCCGCGGTGATTGCCTGCCAGCTCGCGCCATAATTTTCGGTCTTGAAGACATAAGGGGCGTAGTCGTCGTTCTTGTAGCGCGTGGCGGTGACGAAAGCCGTGGCGGGGTCGTGCGGGGATGGCTCGATGCCGTTGATCATCGTCCATTCGCCCAGTTCGGGACTGATATCTTGCCAGTTTTCGCCGCCGTCGCGCGTGATATGCAGCAAGCCGTCATCGCTGCCCGCCCAAATCGTGCCTGGCTCCTGCGGCGATTCGGCCAGGGCATAGACGGTGGCGTAATGCTCCGCGCCCACCGCATCGCGATTGATAGGACCGCCCGATGGTTTCAAGGTCTCGGGATCGGCTTTGGTCAGGTCGGGGCTGATTTCTTGCCAGCTTTGGCCTTCGTCGCTGGTTTTCAGCACCTGGCTGCCGCCGATGTAAATGATGCTGCTGTTGTGCGGGGAAAAGACGATCGGGTATGTCCAGGCGAAGCGGTATTTGTCGGCTTGCGCGCCCAAACCCGTCGTGCTGCGCGGCCAAGTGGCGATCAGGCGAATCTGCTGATTGCGATGATCATAGCGTTGCAAGCTGTTGCCGCCGCCCGGCGAGCTGCCGATCGCGCCAACATAGACGATATCCGGATCATCGGGATGGACAGCGATATAACCGCTTTCGCCCGAGCCAGCGATATCGCAGTCTTCCCAGGTGATAGACGAAAAACGGCTGCGGCTGGGCACGCGAACGCTGCTGTTGTCCTGCTGCGTGCCATAGACATAGTAGGGCTGGTTGCTGTCTGTATCGAGGTGATAGAACTGCGCGGTCGGCTGGTTGTAGAGGCTCGACCACGACAGCCCGCCATTCAGGGAGACGCAGCAGCCGCCATCGTTGCCATGCGCCAAAACGCGACTGTTGTCGGGGTTGATCCACAGGTCGTGGTTGTCGCCGTGCGGCGTGCTGATTTCGCTGAAGTTGTGCCCGCCATCGGTGGACTTCCAAAAGTCCAGGTTGTTGACATAGATGGTGTTGGGGTCGCGCGGGTCGGCGGTGAGGTGCATGTAATACCAGGCGCGGGAAACGAGGCGCATGTCTTTGCAGCTGTGTATCCAGGTTTCGCCATAATCATCGCTGCGATACAGTCCGCCATCGGGCTGATGCTCGACAATCGCCCAGACGCGCCCGCTCTGCGCTGGCGAGGCCGCCAAGCCGATCTTGCCCAACAGGCCTTTGGGCAGCCCCTTGTTGGCGCTGATGCATTCCCAGCTGTCGCCGCCGTCCATGCTGCGGTAGATGCCGCTGTCTTCGCCGCCGCTGCTGATCTGCCAGAAGTTGCGATAGGCTTCCCAAATGGATGCATAGATGACGCGCGGGTTGTTCTGGTCGATTGTGATGTCCACCGCGCCGGCTTTGTCACTGACGAAGAGCACTTTTTCCCAGTTTGCGCCGCCGTCTTTGGAGCGATACACGCCGCGTTCGTCATTGCGCCCGAAAGCATGTCCAAATGCCGCGACATAGACCAGGTCGGCATTCTGCGGATGACTGCGGATCTTGCCGATCTGGCGGGTATCGCGCAGACCGATGTGCTGCCAACTGCGTCCGGCGTCGGTCGATTTGTAGACGCCATCGCCCACCGAGACATCGATGCGGATGGTGCTTTCGCCCGTGCCGGCATAGATGACATTGGGGTCGGCAGGCGCCACTTCCAGCGCGCCGATCGAAGGCGAGGTCAAGAAGCCATCGCTGATATTCTGCCAATACTGCCCGGCGTCGGTGGTCTTCCAGATGCCGCCACAGACCGCGCCGAAGTAGAAAGTGTTGGGGTCGCGCCGGTCGCCGGCGACAGCGACGACTCGGCCGCCGCGGAAGGGACCGATGCAGCGAAATTGGGATAGCTTGTCGAGGGGTGCTTGTGTCATGGGGAGAGTCCTCTTTATGAATGCCTGCGCGTGGCGAGTGATTGTAGCACAGGGCGGGGCGTGTAGGGGCGAGCGGCTGGGTCGCCCGCTTCTCTAACCATTCCCCGATGGGACCAAGTGAGACTCGCGCTCAAACTGCTGCGCAACTTTCCTTGGGCCCTGGAATCCTGGTACAATGTGTGTATCTCGACGGGAGAACAAAGCTATGGTTCTGGACATTCCGGAAGATGTCTCGCTGCGTCTTGAAAAACTTGCCAAACAACAAGATGCTGACATCGGCGACCTGCTGCGCGACATGATTGAGCGCTATGATAACGAGGGCGACGCCAAAGAAAAGCGCCGGGTGACCACGGCCGACTTTGCCCGCAACGCCTTAGCCGCGGGACTATCATCACCGCATCCTGTCGATACCGCTGAGCGCAGCGTTGAAATCGCTGGGCGATACGCGACTTGGGAAGATCTGTTGAAGAGCGCGCGTGAAGCTGGCTTGGCCTCACCCGAGCCCGTCGACACCGCCGCCCGCAGCCGCGAGATCTTGCAGACAGAATACACCGATTATCTCGTTAAGCGTCGGCTTGACAATGATGATCCTCGTCGATAGCAGCTTCCTGTACGCAATCTACAATGCGCAGGATTCTCGCCACCAGGAAGCATTGGCTGCGCGTTTGCAACCGCGAGATTCGCTACTCATCCCCAACATCATTTTGCCCGAAGTCTGCTACTTGTTCACTCGCGACCTGGGTTACGCCGGCGTACAGACATTTCTCCGCAACCTGGCAGAAATGGGTCCCCAACTCTCGCCTCTGCTTGCAGACGATCTGCAGCGCATGAGCGAAATCGCGCAGGATTATGCGAGCGCGGAATTCGACATCGTAGACTGCTGCATCATGGCAATGGCGGAACGCCTGGATGTCGCACGGATCGCCACTTTCGACCGGCGCGACTTCGCCATCTTTCGCCCGCAGCATTGCAACTTCCTTGAGCTGCTGCCCTAGTTTCCATTAACCAGCGCCCGTACTTCCTCGCTACCAAACTCGTCGCGCACCTGGTCGGCCATCTCGCGCGCCGCTTCTCGCGCCATCTGCGCCATGCCTTCGTCTTTCATCCAATGCACCTTTTTGTTCTCGCGGATTAAGCCTCGCAGAGTGAGGTATTGCCCTTTTCTGCCATTGCATGGTCGGCAAAGCAGAATGCGGTTGCGGATATGATTCTCGCCTCCGTCCGCCCGCGGCATGATGTGATCCAGTTCCATGAACTCGCGTTCCAGTTCGCGTCCGCAGCCGGCGCAAATGACATTGCCATTGCTGCGCTGCGCTTGCACCAGCGCCACGACCATCTGCCGATGCGTCAACTTCTCCCATGGTTGCATTGCGCGAGGCATGCGCAGTTTGAGGCCAGGCGCGGCTAATTCGTTGCTGTCGCTGCGACGAGGTGGCGTGGTCATATAATGCACGCGCTTTGACCAGAATTGAATGGGCTGCTTGTCTTCAGTCAGCATCCCTTCGTCCGCCAGGCGCTCTAGCACTGTATCGTGCGCTTTGTCCCAGGTGTCCATGCCGACCCACTGGCGTCCCAGGCGCTCGGCAGCGATGGGCGTGGTGGCGCAACCACAGAATGGGTCAAGCACAATGTCGCCTTCGTTGCTGCTGGCTTTGATGATGCGTTCGTAAAGCGCAAGCGGCTTCTGCGTCGGGTAGCCGGTGCGCTCTTTGTGACGGCCCGTCAGCGCCTTAATGTCCGTCCACACATTCGACGCGGGCTTGCCTCGTGAGTCGCTGAGGTATACCTTGCGGCGGGGCGGCCCGCTGCCCTTTTTCGACTCGTGCAGACGGTCCTCAGCTTCCAGCTCAAGCATGCGTTGCAGCGGGTAGCGCCAGATTCGTTTGTGTCCGCGAAATTCGTAGGCATAGCCGCCGCCCGACAAGCCGCCAGTATGCAGCGGAGCGGTTGTGTAGCGTCCGCGTTGGTCTTTGTGGCGGTAATTGCGCGTGATGGTATCCGCGCCCAGCGGCGTCCACGCGCCATTCCAAAGTCCCTTGCCGTCTTTGGCATAGAAAAGAATCATATCGCAGACGCGCCCGAACTTCTTGGCATCATTGTGCGAACCGTAACGACGCCAAACAATCTGCCCGCGCAAGCTGTCCGCGCCAAATATGGCATCCAGCAGGACTTTCAGATAAGCGAAAGCGGTATCATCCGTATGCAGGTACAGGCTGCCATCAGGTCGCAAGACGCGCCGCATCTCCATCAAGCGCACCCCCAGCCAGCACAGAAATGCCCCCATGTCATCGCCATAGGCTGCGCGAGCTACTTCAATCACCTGCCAGACCGCAGGCCAGTCGTCGATGATGCTGTCTGTCCATTCTTCGTGCACATCTTTGTCCCAGCGCCAGCGGTCTTTGAAGCGCGCGCCGGCGGCCAGGCTGTCGGGCGTGGCGTGAAAATCGCGGTTCTTGTTGAAAGGCGGGTCGGTGGCGATGAGATGCACCGTCTCGCTGTTCATGCCGCGCAGGAAGTCGAGGTTGTCGCCATGATAAAGCGTGCGGTTTTTGAAGTTCGGCTCTGCCATGTGTCTGTGCCTTTTGCCAGGACGCTGCCAGCGCAAGCGCAGTATACCACCCCGATGCCTGTAACCATATTTGAACCACAGAGGTAGACATCCGCATCCAGTCAGCCCAGGATCAATATCTCGTGCGACTTCTTGACATGCCCGCGGCCATCGGCGCTGCGGTTTGTGCCGATGCGCGTCTCGCCTTGCCCCATCGTGTATTGCCAGCGCACATCGACAATCCTGAAATCGGCATACCATTCGCGGATGGTCGGGCAGTCGTTGTAGGACAGGATGAATCCGCTGCGATGCTCGCTCAGCAGGTCGCGCAAATGCTCGTGTCGAAAGCCCTTGTGATGAATCGGGAAGTTGCGCTGCGGATAAATGCCACGAAACATCAAGCTGTCGTCGCCGAGGTAATAGGGCGGGTCGCAATAGAGAAAGTCGCTGTTGTGCTGCGGAATGGACTCGTCAAAGGACAGGCAATGCACTTGCAGGCTGGGCGCAGAAAAATCTCGCAGGCGGCGCAGCAGGTTTTCATAACGTCCCCGCTCTGCATAGATTTTCGACATCCAGCCCAGAAAACCCGGACCATAGGATAGGTTGTGATTGAAATAATAGAGCACAGCCAGTTCCTGCGGCGGCAGGCAGATTTCGCCGTCCCAGTGCGCTTTTAGCCGAGCCTTGACCTGGGCGTAGGTTTCTTTGCAGGGCTGCAACTTCATCAGGTTGTCGGTTAGCGCCTGCGGGTCGGTCAAGAGCGCTTGCCAGAAGTTGACCAGGATGTCGAAGATGTCGTAGGCTGTCACCTCGATGCCCAGCTCGCGCGCACAAGCGACTTCAAAAGAGCCGCCGCCCAGGAAGGGTGATGCCAGGTGGGAGATGCCGTCGGGCAGGCGTTCGAGGATGTGGCCGACGGCCAGGCTCTTGCCGCCGCCATAGCGGATCGGCGCGCCGATATAGCGTTTGTATTTGCCTTTGACGCCGCGCAGGCTCCGCAGCAGTTCAGCTTTGTGCATAGGGGGCGATTGTAGATGATTTCGGCAGGGAGGCGCGGAGAGGCATATTTGCTGGGGAACCAAACTGGGCGCCCGCTCCAGGCGAAATCTGTAGGGGCACCCTTCGACCGGCGAGATTTCAGCCTATTACGGCCGCGTCCCTGTAGGTTTTTCTGAGTAATCCTTCGGCAACGGACCAGAAGGAGCGGGATTGACGCAAATTTGTTCACCGGGGTTATCCCTGTGTACCCGCCAAGACTGGCATCGCACCCATCCCGATGCTTGTTCCGACGAGCCGTCCTTTTTCCGTTCCGTGATGGTCGGGTTTGAGATTCGCGTCAGGGTGGGCTGGTTGGCGACACGCCCTTGCCCGCCGCCACTGCTTTGACGCGAACTGGAAGCGCTGCTGCTCGAGTTTTGGCGTTGCTGCGTGTACTGGCTTAGCGGCGCGACGCCCAGTGTTTCTTGGCACTGCTGTATCGAGCCGGACAATGCGCCTTCTTCGACAGCCGCTACGCACCAGCCGGCTTTCCACTCGTCTTCGGTTTGGCAATTCGCGCCCTCTTCATAGCAGACGTTGCCGCTGAAACTGCTCGAGTTTTGGCGTTGCTGCGTGTACTGGCTTAGCGACGCGACGCCCAGTGTTTCTTGGCACTGCTGTATCGAGCCGGACAATGCGCCTTCCTCGACAGCCGCTATGCACCAGCCGGCTTTCCACTCGTCTTCGGTTTGGCAATTTGCGCCCTCTTCATAGCAGGCGTTGCCGCTGAAACTGGCTGCTTGCGCTACGGTCGCCAAGAATAGGGTGAATACGCAAGAAAAAACCAGAACAATGTTCTTTCTCATGACAACTTCCTCTATTGAGGGATCTTGTTTGCAAGATCTTAATCAATTATTGAGAGAATGTCAAGAGTTTCGGGGTTCAAAAATGAGTGGCGCGTCATTCTTGCCGGCAGCCGGCTGGCGTGTTATGTTGCGAATGCAAAGAAGGGGCGCATAATATGAGAGCCAGATTCTTTGCGATGGCTTGTATGCCGTGTTTGCTCGGCGGCGCGGCAATGGCGCAGACTTACGCTAGGAGAAGGTACCATGGCACAGGTCAAATTCACGCCCAACCTGCGGCGCTACTTTCCAGACCTCTGCGACTGCGCGGTTGAGGCTGCCACAGTCGCAGACATCATCAGCGCGGTCAACCAGCGCTGGACTGGCTTGGGCGACTACATCATCGACGAGCGCGGCTGCCTGCGCAAGCATGTCAATATCTTCGTGGGCGACCAGCTGCTGAAAGACAAGGTCGCTCTCAGCGATTCGGTCGCTGCCGAAACGCGCGTCATTATCGTGCAGGCGCTTTCTGGAGGTTGATGCATGGGCGACAAAATTTTGGTCGGCACGCGCAAGGGCCTGCTGATTTTGGCGCGGGATGGCGGCGAGTGGCGCATCGACTCGGCGCATTTTGAAGCGATTCCGGTGGTCTATGCCATGCACGACCGGCGCACGGGCACGTTGTGGGCCAGCCTCGATCATGGGCATTGGGGCGGCAAGCTGCAACGTTCGCATGACGGCGGCGCAAGCTGGCAGGAGGTCGAAGCGCCAAAATATCCCGAAGGCGCGAAATGCCCGCCCGATTTCACGACGCCCGCTACCACCAGCTACATCTGGATCATCGAGCCGGGCGGCGCGGACGAGCCCAACCGCTTGTATGTCGGCACGGAGCCGGGCGGACTCTTCGTCAGCGGCGATGGCGGCGACAGCTTCCAGCTAAACGAATCGCTGTGGAATGATCCGGGCAACTCGCAATGGTTTGGCGGCGGACGCGACTATCCTGGCATCTGCGCTATCCAGATCGACCCGCGCGACAGCCGACGCATCACTGTGGGCATCAGCGTGGGTGGTGTCTATGTGTCAGAAGATGGCGGCAAAAGCTGGCAGGTGCGCAACCGCGGGCTCTATGCCGATTACCTGCCCGAGCATGATGCCGAAGTCGGACAAGACCCGCATATCGTGCTGGCCAGCCCCAGCAATCCCGATGTGCTCTGGCAGCAGAATCATTGTGGCATCTTTCGCAGCAGCGATGCCGGGCGACAATGGCAGGACATCTCCGACCCAGAGGGGCCGGCGGGCTTCGGATTCGCGCTGGCATTGGATGCGCAGGATGAAAATGTGGCCTGGGTTGCGCCAGCCGTCAGCGCCGAATATCGCGTGCCGGTCGAGCGCGCGCTGGTGATCTGCCGCAGCGAAGATGGCGGACAAAGCTGGCAGAGCCTGCGCAAGGGCTTGCCGCAGCAGCACTGCTATGATCTGGTCTTTCGTCATGGGCTGGATGCGCAGGGCGATTCGCTGGCATTCGGCACGACCGCTGGCAATTTCTATGTCAGCGACGACCGCGGCGATAGCTGGCGCTGCCTCGTGAACAATCTGGCTGTCGTGTATTCCGTGCGCTATATGTAAGCGGTCTGCCGCGCCCCTCCATCACTCTCTGCCCTGTTTGTGGTTACAATGCAGGCGACCATTTCTCCACAGACAAGGCGAGGCTCATGACGAACACAGATCGGCTTTTACAGAAGGTGCAAGGTTGCTTGTACGGTGGCGCAATCGGCGATGCCATGGGGGCGCCTGCCGAGTGGCGCATGCCCGATGAGATTCAGGCGCGCTATGGCTATATCACCGACCTGGTCGAAGCCTGGGACAGCGAAAACAGTCGCGGACGCGGCCATGGACGTTACACCGACGATACGCACATGGTGCAGTTGCTCTGCCACTGTTACCACGAGCATGGCGACCACCTGGACGCGCACGAATTTTTCCGTCGCATCGTGCCCAAGATGGCGCTAGAAGACCGCTGGATACCCGAACGCGGACGCCATATGCCCCTGGTCGAGCGGCTCTTTTATCCCGAAAAGTGGCTCTACATCCGCTGGCTGGGCAATGCCGACCCGCGACAGGCCGGCGTGGGCAACATGGTCAATTGCGGCGCTGCCATGTATGCCGCGCCCGTGGGCATCGTCAACGCCTGCGACCCCCAACGGGCATACGCCGAAGCCATCGACATCTTCAGCGCCCACCAGCACAGCTATGGCTTAGAAGCGGCGGGGGTGATGGCGGCTGCGGTGGCGGCGGCTTTTGCGCCCGATGCCACGGTCGGCTCGGTGATTGACGCGGCGCTGGGAGTAGCCAAAGATGGCACGCGCGCCTGCATCGAAGCCTTGGTCGAACGCGCCTCCAACCTGTCCGACTGGCGCGAGGCGATCGCTCCCCTGCGCGATGTCATGCGCCGCTATGATGGCAGCGCCGATGACGCCAGGACGCAGCGCGGCAACGGCAGCAACGATTGGACAGCCAGCCGCGAACATGCAATTGAAGAAGTGCCGATCGCGCTGGCATTTCTGGTGGTGACGGGCGGCGACTTCGAAGGCACGGTCTTCGGCGGGACGAATTATGGACGCGACAACGATTCCATAGCGGGCATGGGCGGGGCGATCGCCGGCGCTATGCACGGCATCAATGCGCTGCGCGGCGACTGGGTGCAGATGATCAACAGCGCCAATGACATCGACCTGATGCCGATTGCGGCGGACATGGCGGCTTTGACGCGGGATCTGCAAGCGCGGCAACTGGCGAATGCGCAGGCGCGACAGGCGGCTTTTGCAGCGATGGGCTAACCCCCCTCGGTCCCCCCGAAGAATCGGGGGAAGGTTGTCGCGAGCCTCCGTCTATCATGAAAATCTGTTGTAGGGGCAACTCTGTGAGTCGCTCGATTCCAGCGCGTCAGTCACGCATGAAGCCCATAGGTGGCTTCTCATAAGGCACTTCCAGATGCTTGATGATTGCTTGCAGCATTCGCGAGTTCTCCGCAATCTGCTGCTGATTTTCCAGTATGAGTTGGCGGTTTTCAGCCACTGCCTCGGTCAGCCCCAGCAGCGCCATTTCGAACCTGTCCATTCGCGCCTCGTAGCCATCAATGCGGTCCAGCACCTGGTTCTGCGTATCGCGCACGCTCTGATACTCCGCCTCGACGCGCCGGTAACGGATGTCTGTGGTCGCTTCCATCTGCCATCTCTTTTACGAGCAGCCCCTCAATCCTTCAGAAAGCCTATCGGCTTGTAGGGCACATTCTGATGCTGCATTATCGCGTCAACCTTGTGATGCAACTCCGCGATCTGGCGCGTGTTTTCTGCCACCGCCTCTGTCAATCCCAGCAGCGCCGCCTCGATACTGTCGACCTTGTCCAAAGTTTCATCCTGCGCATCATGCAGGGTCTGATATTCCCGCTGCATACGTTTGAATCGGATATCCGTTGTCGCTTCCATCTGCCATCTCCTTGCCTTGCATCGTCAGTCTAGCCCAATTGCCCATTTGCGTCAAACGGGATTGAGTGGGCTATGCGCACGAGTCAGCGCCTCGCCCCGACGCCGCAGGGCTACTTACCGTGCTACAATGCCGCGCATGACTCCCGCCACCACGCCGCCCGACAGCCTGTACCAGCTAGTCGACAAGTTCGAGCGGGGCCGGGCGCAGTTCACCCAGCCCGACTACAACGAAGCCCAGCTGCGGCAGGAATTCGTCAATCCCTTCTTCCGCGCGCTGGGCTGGGATGTCGGCGACAGCCACCAGGTCTTGCACGAAGCCGGCTTGAAAAGCGGCGGCAGCACCAAACATCCCGACTACAGCTTCCTTTCGGGCAGACGCCGCGCCTTTTATGTCGAAACCAAGAAACCCGCCATCAACATCAGCCAGCAGATCGAACCGGCCGGGCAACTGCGCTCCTATGGCTGGTCGGGCAATACCGCTGTCGGCATCTTGACCAACTTCGCCGAGTTCGCCGTTTACGATTGCCGCATACCGCCTGAGCAGGGCGACCCCGCCGCCGCAGCCCGCGTCTGGCATTTGACCAGCGCGCAGTACCCTGCCAGTTGGACGCGCCTCTGCGAAACTTTGTCGCCGCTCGCTGTCCGCCAGGGCAAGCACAGAGACCTGCTCGCCGATGTCGGCAAGGGCGCGTTGCCCGTGGACGCCGCCTTTCTGCGCGATATGGAAAACTGGCGCAAAACGCTCGCCGAACAACTCTACAAGCAAGCCCGCTTCATCGACCGCGAACTCAGCCAGCGCGAACTCAACCTGCTCGTGCAGCGCACAATCGACCGCATCGTCTTCTTGCGCATCGCCGAAGACCGCAGCCTCGAGCCCTATGGCACACTGGAACGGGTCGTCCGCGAGAAACAAGTCTATGAAAAAATCAAGAATCTGTATCGAGCCGCCGACAAAAAGTACAACTCGGGCTTGTTTCACTTTGACGCCAGCGACAAAATGCGCGGCGCGCCCGACAACTTGTCGATGGATATCTACATCCCCGACAATGTTTTGCAGAAAATCATCTTCGCGCTCTACCCGCCACAGAGCCGTTACGAATTTTCTGTCATCGCCGCCGATATTCTCGGACAGGTCTACGAAAGATTCCTGGGCAAGGTCATCGAAGTGCGCAGCGATGGCATCGAAACCAGCGTCGCTGTCGAAGAAAAGCCCGAAGTGCGCAAAGCCGGCGGCGTTTATTACACGCCTGCCTATATTGTCAACTACATCGTAGAAAATACGCTGGGCAAATTGCTGGAAGGCAAAAATCCCGACCAGGCTGCCGAGCTGCGCGTGCTCGACCCCGCCTGTGGCAGCGGCTCCTTCCTGACCGGCGCTTATCAATACCTGCTCGACTGGCACATCGACTATTATCGCCGCCACCCCGCGCAATTCCGCAATCGCCGCCGCGAAACCGCCCAAGGCATGCTGCTCACCACAGCCGAAAAACGCCGCATCCTGCTCAACAATATCTATGGCGTCGACCTCGACCAAAGCGCTGTCGAAGTCAGCAAGCTGTCGCTGCTGCTGAAGATGCTGGAAAATGAAAACGACAGCACGGGCATGCGCGACCTGGATGGACCGATCCTGCCCGACCTGGGCGGCAACATCAAATGGGGCAACTCGCTGGTCGGCAGCGACTTCTACGCGGACAAAGCCTGGGCGAACGCGGACGAAGAAGAGCTGCTGCGCGTCAAAGCCTTCGACTGGGATAGCGAGCGCGGCTTCGGGGCGATCATGGCGGCGGGCGGCTTTGATGCGGTGATAGGCAATCCGCCTTATGGAGCGTTTCTGTCGTCGGAGCAGATCTCGTATTTGTCAAATCGGCATCCTGTTGCCGCCAAATTCCCAGACAGTTACATACTATTTGTCGTGAAGGCATTGGAACTGCTGAAGCCGAACCGATTGATGTCGTACATAGTGCCAAACACTTTCTGCGATCTGGAATCTTGCGACGAGTTCCGCAAATGGATACTGACAAATCACACGTTGCATCAGATTTGGCAGACAGGATGGGCGTTTAAGGATGCTGTAGTCGATACTTTGGTGATGGTAGTGAGTAATGAACAATCTGGACAGGAAGAGACGGTATTGATTGAGAAGGACAAGAGAACATACCGGCGCAGGATAGAGTCCTTCCTCAGCAACGAACTACACAAGATAGACTATCGGAACACCGAATCCGACAGGCGACTTCTAGACAAGATACGAGTGAACACTGTCCCACTTGGTTCACTTGCAACCGTAAATGCTGGTGTGAAGATGTACGAGCGTGGGAAAGGCACGCCTCCACAGACTCGGGAACTAATCAAGGAGCGCCCATTCTCACGAACTGACGCGAAGCCTGATGGTTGGCGAGTACTTTATCGTGGCAAGAGTGTTTCAAGATACCAGTTTGCCAGAGCTGGTGAATATGTTAATTATGGTGTATGGCTGGCTGCGCCCAGGAAACCTGAATTGTTTCAGAGTCCCAAGATTCTGATGCGGCGAACTGACGACCGCTTGCTTGCATGCCTTGATACAGATGACGCAGTATGTGTGAACTCCTGCCATGTGATCAAGCTTAGACGTGCTGACGCAGGTATGAGCTATGGCTACATGTTGGGAGTGCTGAATTCAAGTCTGATGCAACATGTTTTCGCGTTACAGAATCCGCAAATGATCGAGAAGGTCTTTGCAGAGATAAAGGTCATCTATGTCCGCAGGCTCCCCATCCGCACAATCGACTTCGACAACCCCGCCGATGTGCAGATGCACGCGGAGATGGTCGCGCTGGTCGAGTCGATGCTGAATATGCACCGTCAGCTGCCGGGCTTGAATGACGAAGCGCGGCGCGTGGTCGAGCTGCGGATAGAAGCGACTGATCGGGATATTGATGCGCTGGTGTATCGTCTGTATGGGCTGAGCGATGATGAGGTGGGGGTTGTGGGGGGTTGGTGATATTGGTTCTTCGCAAGCTGATTTCGTGTATAATGGCGGCGGTGGACTTATCCTGTTCATTGCTTGGGGACAGCGATGGCTTCTGTAGTTGATGTATTCTGTGGCGCGGGTGGGCTGACGCACGGGTTCGTGCGGCAAGGATTTAATGTCGTTGCTGGCATTGATGTCGACGCGGCGTGCAAATATCCATACGAGAACAACAACAATGGCAGCGTGTTCATTCACAGGTCAATCCGCGACATTGAAGCTCACGAGATTAACACGCTCTTTGTGCCCAATCAGCCCAAAATCTTAGTGGGATGCGCGCCTTGCCAGCAGTACTCCAGCTATACACGCAAACGGAAGTCCGAGGACAAATGGGACTTGGTAATTGGGTTCGCTGAGCTGATTCTTGAAGTCAAGCCCGATGTATTTTCTATGGAGAATGTGCCGGCATTAGTCACATATCAGGACGGCAGTGTCTTTCGCGAGTTCATTGAGATGCTTGAGCCACACTACGGACATGACATCTGGTGGCAGGTAGTCTACGCGCCCAACTACGGTGTGCCACAACGCCGAAAAAGGCTCGTGGTGCTGGGCTCGCGGCTTGGCAGAATCGAGTTGCTTGAACGAGCCCGTGAACCGAGCGATTACGCGACGGTTGATGATGCTATCGGCACTCTTTCGCCTCTAGCGGCTGGTGAGGTTTGTGAACATGACCCTCTGCACAGATCGCAAGGACTTTCCCAACTCAACTTGGAACGAATACGGCAATCTATTCCAGGTGGGTCATGGCGTGATTGGGATGAAAGTCTGTTAGCGCCGTGTCACCGCAAGGCGTCGGGCCAATCGTATGGCTCAGTGTATGGGAGAATGAAGCATGACTGCCCATCTCCAACCATAACGACTCAGGCATACGGATTTGGCACAGGACGATTTGGCCATCCGCGTCAGGACCGAGCATTGTCGCTTCGTGAGATGGCGCTGCTACAGACATTTCCCGAAGACTACGAATTCGTTGACTTCGAAAACTCAGTATGCTCGTTTAATCGCGTCGGCAAGTTAATTGGAAATGCTGTACCAGTGCTGTTGGCGGAATATATCGCGCAAAGTATCGAGAGGCATTTGGAAGAGCATGGACAGTCAAAGTAGCGAACCTAAACCTAAGTACAAAATGACCATCGGCTTGAGTGTCCTTGAACATCTCGGCGTTGGTCTATATAGCAATGTTCCAGCAGTGCTTTCCGAAGCTGTAGCGAATGCGTGGGATGCTGATGCCGAGAATGTGCGCATAAGCATAGATTCCGACAGACGTGAGATAACAATATACGATGACGGTCACGGTATGACTTTTTCAGACATCAACGAGAAATACCTGAAAGTAGGCTATAAGAAACGCGAGCGTGAGCCAGACTTTGGCAGAACGCCACGATTTGAAAGACAGCCGATGGGTCGAAAAGGTATCGGCAAGCTGTCGCTGTTCTCTATAGCCGATATCATCGAGATTCATTCGGTGAAGGATAGCGAGAAGAACGCCTTACGTATGAACACCGAAGACATTAGAGCCAAGATAGTGAGCGGAGACAACGACGAATACAACCCAGAACCTCTGGCAAGTGAGGTCGTTACAATATCGCAGGGAACACAAATTAAGTTGCGTGGCCTTAAGAAACGCATAAACCGAGCTGATGAACATTTGCGAAAAAGGTTAGCCAGGCGCTTCAGCATCATCGGCGACGACAACTTCAACATTGAGGTTGACGATCATACCATTTCTGCTAGAGACAGAGATTACTACGCAAGCATTGAATATCTATGGTATTTCGGTAAGGAGAGCGAACGATTTGTTGAACTGTGCCGAAATGCGATACGTCCAGCCAACTGCAGACCTGCTACAGTAAGCGATCAGAATGGCTACCGAATATCAGGTTGGATTGGGTCGGCGAAAGCGCGGAAGAATGTCAACAAAGATACCAACGGAATAGTAATCTTCGCAAAAGGGAAACTTGCGCACGAAGATATTTTGAACGATATGCAGGAGGGTGGTATTTGGACGAAGTATATCATCGGCGAAATTGATGCCGATTTCCTGGACGATAACATGAAAGATGATATGATTACGAGTTCCCGACAGAGAGTGGATGAGGATGATCCAAGGTACGAATCTCTTAAAATGTTTCTCAAGCAAGGTGTAATCAGAGAAATCGCGTCCAACTGGCAAAGGTTGCGCAAAGACGCCGCTGCGAAAGATGTGTTGGCAAAGCGTAAGAATATCAAACGCTGGCTTGATCGATTTGAAGGCGATCAGTATGACTATGCGTATGACTTGCTTGGTCGAATTGAAACCCTTGATGTAGAGAATGAATCTGAGAAGCTTCCACTTTTCAAGGCTATCATGTATGCATTTCAAAAGTTGGCTGTAACTCAGCAGTTGAGCATTTTACAGACCTTAGAAACGAAGAAGGACTTTGAGTTGATTTTAAGTATATTTGGAAACTTAACTGACTTGACAAGAGCTCTCTATTACGAGATAGCTAAAGCACGAGTTGATGTAATCAGGGAGTTTGAGCAAATCGTTGATAGTGATAGCAAGGAAAAGGTGATACAGCGATACATAAGTAAGGCGCTTTGGCTGCTTGATCCATCGTGGGAGCGAGCTACAACCAATCCTCGTGTGGAACAGACTGTGAAAGAGGAATTCAAGAAAGAGATAGACAAGCTGTCAGAAGAAGAAAGGCTTGCTCGGATTGACATAAGATTTCAAACTATCGCCGGTAAACATTTGATAATTGAGTTGAAGCGATATAGCGTTAGCGTTAATGTTCACACTCTTTCCAGGCAGATAAGCAAATACAAGCAGGCTCTTGAAAAGTGTTTAGCTCAGAAATTCCCTGAGGAGCGAAACCCAATTGAAATTATTTGCATTACCGGCTCGCAATCTTCAAAGAGTGAAGAGCGTCAAATTGTTGTAGATCATCTGAAAGCGTATAGTGCTAGATATGTAACCTATGATGATCTAATCAAGAGTGCGCTACAGAAATATGAGGAATACATGAAGGCGGATAGGCACATATCAGAGCTTGTAGAGATCATTGAGAGCATTGACGAAGACTTTGATACTTAATTGTCCATGACCCAATCCCGCTCCCGCTCCTTTTTCAGCGAATCGGGCGTCGCTGGCTTGACGCACCGCGCGTTCACGGCTGGCATGGGCTACGACAGCGCCGACATGGCCCGCCCGCTCATCGGCATCTGCAACACCAGCAGCGAGCTAAATCCCTGCAACAGCCACCTGCCGGCTTTGGCTGCGGCGGTCAAACGCGGCGTCTTGCAGGCGGGCGGCTTCCCGCTGGAATTCCCGACCATCTCGCTGGGCGAGGTCCACCTCAGCCCGACATCCATGCTCTGGCGCAACCTGGCGGCCATGGACACCGAAGAGATGATCCGCGGCAACCCGCTGGATGGCGTCGTGCTGCTGACCAACTGCGACAAGACCACCCCCGCCGCGCTGATGGGGGCGGCCAGCGCCGACCTGCCGAGCATCATGCTCAGCGGCGGTCCCATGCTCAACGGGCATTATCAGGGCGAGGTCCTGGGCGCATGCACCGATTGCCGGCGCTACACGGCCGAATACCTGGCGGGCGAGATCGACGGGGCGACTTATCGCGAGGTCGAAGCCAATCTGGTGCGCAGCGCGGGGCATTGCATGGTCATGGGCACAGCCTCGACCATGAATTCGCTGATGGAAGCGCTGGGCATGGCGCTGCCGGGCAATGGCGCGATCCCCGCGGTCGATTCGCGGCGCATGCAGCTGGCGGCGGCTGTGGGCAGGCAGATCGTGCGCCTGGTTGAGGCGGATATCCGCCCCTCGCAGATATTGACGCCCGCCGCATTTGATAACGCCATCACGCTGCTGCATGCCCTGGGCGGCAGCACCAATGCCATCGCGCATCTGCCCGCGATTGCCGGACGCGCAGGCATCGAGCTGCCCTTGTCGCGCTTTGATGAGCTCAGCCGCCGCAGTCCGCTCATCGCCAATCTGCGCCCGACCGGCAGCTATCAGATGGAAGACTTGTTTTATGCGGGCGGCATCCCGGCGGTGCTGAAAATGCTGCTGCCGCTGTTGCATGGCGAGGCATTGACCGTGACCGGGCGCTCGCTGGCGGAGAATGTGGCGGATGCCGCCACCAGCAATGCCGAAATCATCCGCAGTCTGGACGATCCGCTGCAGCCCGAAGGCGGTTTGAGCATCTTGCGCGGCAACCTGGCGCCCGATGGCGCGGTCATCAAGCACGCCGCCGCCACCCCGGCTCTGATGTCGCACCGTGGTCCCGCCCTGGTCTTCCAGGATGTCGCCGACCTGCGCGCGCGCATTCACGACTCCGCGCTGGATGTGACGCCCGATCATGTGCTGGTGCTGCAAAACAGCGGTCCCATCGGTGGGCCGGGCATGCCCGAGGTCGGCAACCTGCCCATCCCGCAGAAGCTGCTGAAACGAGGTGTTCGCGATATGCTGCGCTTGTCAGACGCGCGTATGAGCGGCACGAGCTATGGCACGATCGTGCTGCATATCGCCCCCGAAGCGGCGCTGGGCGGTCCGTTGGCGCTGGTGCGCGATGGCGATGAAATCGAGCTGGATGTGGCGGGGCGGCGCTTGCAGCTGCATGTCGATGATGCAGAACTCGCCAGCAGGCGGACGGGATGGACGCCTCCAGACCCAGCCTACACGCGCGGTTATGGGCAGCTCTACCTGCGGCATGTGAATCAAGCGCCGCAGGGCTGCGACTTCGACTTCCTGCGCGGCCGCACGCCCGTCACGGCGACAGCACAGCCGAAGTTCTAGCGGTTGGCTTCCGTTACAAGCTGCCTAAGTTCCTGCACACTGATGTCTGTTTGTTCTGTTTTCGAGTAGATAGTTAGCAAGGTTACGCTGTCGGTCAAAGATGGGCAAGTTCCGTAACTTGGGTGGGCATTGTTCTTTGTTTTGCGGCGGATTTCGGCCAGGGCTTCGCGTGCCGGATGGCCTTTTCCTGCCAACGCTTGCTTTAGAGCTTGCCGCAAGTCAGCCAGGATCTCGGCTTTATTCGGTTCGTCGGCATCAGGGGGCATCATCTCGGCGCCAGCCTCGATCGCAACTGGGGTTGGCTTACGATTGACAACCATTTGAATCTCCTTCAGCGTCACTATGATGTTAGCATAGCCATTTTTGCTAGCATTCGCCATGTACTCCGCGCCGCTGGGCTGCGACTTCGACTTCCTGAGAGGCAACAGTCCCGTCACGGCGGTGGAACAGCCGAAGTTTTAGCCTTATAACCCAAGATTGTTCTTTCGCTTTCCGACGACATTCCAATTTACATAGCTATTTCCGTCAGGTCTTAGATCATAGAAAGGCTCTGGCTCTGTATTATGAAATGCCCGATATTCGAAAAGGTTCAGCAGATTACCTTTCGCCGTTTCTGGCAAGTTGTCCCACCACGTTGGCGAAAAGAACATGTTCTCAAAATTGTAGAAAAGAAACCTCACTAAGATATTTGGAATATCGCGCTTCGGTACTTTGTGAAGCGATTTGATGAATTTCCTATTTACATTGCTCCTGCCGTACCAGGCAAACACAGCGACTCCATGACCATTACCAAAGGGCAAGAGTGTCAAAGTTATTATATCAAAGGGCTCTTCCCTCATCGAGTTCCGAATCATATTTCCATCGAAATCATAGATAACATAGGTAGCTCCGCTGCACATAATTTCGGGAACAGAGTTAAACTCGATTGCATAGAAGCGCGTACCCGAGTAGTTGTTTCGCAGTATTGCATTTCCCATCTCATCGAAAATTGCTAGGTCATTTTTGACAGGATCTAACTCATGCTCCATTTCATCTGTAAATTCTGCTGACGTAATACCAGCCGCTTCGCTTGCTGGGATGAGTTCTGTAAGTCTTGATTTACCGAATCGCTCTCTACTAAGAGAGCGATATGCAAGAAGAAAAGCGTGGCGTCTGATTAACTGGAGAGGGTGATCTTCAATTGGCGCAAATAGTTGCTTGTCATGTGTGCTGCAGAATCCTGTAAACGTGGACGCCCTGCTTATGCCTATTCGCTGCGCTTCTATCAAGCGGCCATTTGCCATATCAGGGTTTAATTCTAGTGTTAAAACGTGACCGTCTTCCGCGATAAGAGACAGTGCTCCACGTCGTTGAACCGTGTGTGCACGGACGATATTCCCGTTGCAGAACTTTGGCGCTGCAGGATGCAGGCATTCCTTCTTACCAAATACCTTCGTCGCAATCTGACGCTGCTGATGTAGTTCGCGCCTTAGGTCTTCTTGCATTTGTTAGTCCTAGTATCTCAGCAATGATCCACAATCGACTTACGCATTTGTCATACACCGAGTTGCGGAAGACGAGAGCCGGTGATACTTGACTATTCGCCTGTCCCGATATACGATTGCCGCAACAAAATGCAGAGGGGATCGGCATGAACAGATTGACCGTCAAGTTCATCGCAGTTGTCTGGGCAGTTTTCATGTTTGCACTCCCCACAGCCCAAGCCGCAGACATAGAGCTAAACGACACCTGCTCCCTCGCCGACGCCATCACTGCCGCCAATACTGATGCTGTTGTGGGTGGCTGCGCGGCGGGTGAAGGCGCGGATACGATCACGCTCTCGAGCGATATCACACTGGACGCGGCGTTGCCTCAGATCACAACTGAGATTACGATTGAGGGTGCGGGGTATACGATAAGCGGTGATAATCGTTTCCGGATATTCACTGTGAATGGCGGCGGTCTTACGGTGAACAATCTATCGATTACGAAAGGATTTGCTGACTGGGGCGGGGCAATTGCGAACGTCAACGGCGGTGCGCTTACTGTCAACAATAGCACAATATCCAAAAGCGAAGCGACTGAAGGGGGAGCAGTTGGCAACGAAAGCACACTCGTTATCAACAGCAGTGAGATCATTAGTAACTTGGCCGATGTGGGTGGCGCGATATACATCTCTAGCGGACGAGTTACTTTGACAGCGTGCAATGTGAGTTATAACTATTTGAAAGATAATGGCGAGGGTGGTGCCATTTATTTGGAAGGCGGCACCATTAGTATCATTGACTGTACCTTAACAGAAAATACGATTTCGGGCCGGTCTTGGGGTATCAACAAGGGTGGCGCAGTTTTTCTCGAAAGTGGACGTCTTATGGTAGACAATAGTTCCTTCACTCGAAACTCAGTAAATGGAAATGGCGGTGCAATTTACAATGAGGAAGGAGACATAAATATAGAAGATAGTCGATTCATTGAAAACACGGCGAGACATGGCGGCACTATGTACAACAACTTCTCAAGCGAGGTCAGTATCAACACCAGCACTTTCAAAAATAATGCTGCATTAGGATCAGGTGGAGGCATTTACAACACTTGGCCTTACGAGATCACAATAAGCAACGGTACGTTTGACAGCAACACGGCTGGAAACGATGGGGGTGCCATATATAGTAGCGGTAAAATAGAGATGACTGACAGTACTCTCATTAGCAATTCAGCTGGCCAAAGTGGCGGCGCAATCTACACCGAGCTTCTCGTAACCATTGTGTCTAGCACCATGGGTGGCAATTCGGCCGGAGAACTAGGTGGTGGTCTGTATTTGCATGATAGTTCTGAATGGTCTGGAGCTCATTCACTCACGCAGGTGACTGTCACGCACAATTCTGCCACCAGCGGGGGCGGAATCTATAAGGAAGGTGGTGCAAAGGCGAGTTTAATAAACTCAATCATCGCTGGAAATGAAGGAGGCGATTGCTTCGGCCGGATAGCGGAGAACGTTGCTAACTTCATAGCAGACGGCTCTTGCTTTGCAACGCTCAGCGGTGACCCTATGCTCGGCGAACTCATTGAACCCGAAGATGGCTCACCACCCTACTACCCTCTACAAGAAGGTAGCCCCGCCATTGATGCTGCTAGTCGCAAATGGTGTCCTAAGACCGACATCGTCGGCACACGGCGTCCGCAAGGCGCAGGCTGTGACATCGGCGCTTACGAATTGCCAGCAGGGTAGCGAGGCATAGTATATGCCCGAGATCTGGGCATCTGTTGCCTGGCAGGCTGTCAAGCTTCGCCAGCTAGCTACCTGTCAGCGAGTCAAGACTATCAAAAAGCTTGCGATCTGCTTTCGCAACCTTCAATAGATCATTGATGGCCTTCCGGTTCTGCGTAGGTGTGTTGACAGTTTGGGCTTCTAGCAGGTCTTTGGCTTTGTGCCGAAACGCAGATTCAGACATCTTGCGCTCTATAAATCTGTCTTTCAATGCCAGCAACTCTGCTGTCAGCTCGTCAATATTGTTACTCGCCATTTTCATCCTCTTTTGGAGTCTAGTCGAAGATTTAGCATCCAACTCACCATCCGCCAATCCCGTTCACCCAAACCGCGAATACCCAAAAGGCGCAAGCAATTCCGGTCGCTCGCCATCCAGCAGCCACTCCATCATCAGCATCGCCACAGCCGGCGCGATCGCCCAGCCATGCCCCGACCAGCCGACGCCCACCAGCAGATTGTCCGCGCCCGGCAGGTAGTCGATGATGGGGATGCCGTCAATGCAGAGCATCTCGGCACGGTCGGTATAGACTTCATCCACCGCCAGCCCCGCCAGCGAAGGATAGACCGCCAGCGCTTCCTGCTGATTGCCCTCGACCTGCTCGGCGATGGGCCTGCCGCGACCCCTTGCCTCGTCCCAACGTCCGCGCCAGCCGCCCGAGATCATCACGCGCCCATCCGGCAGCGCTTTGATAGCCAGCGTGCGATGCGCATGCCCAATTAGATGCGTCATGGGTGGCCTTCTGCCCGCTTCCAGCGCCATCACCTGCGGCAGCATGCGCCAGACCGGCAGCTGCACAGCCAGTTCGCCTTGCACAAATGCCGCGATATGCGCGTTGGACAGCAGAATCAGCTGCTTCCCGATTGGAAAATCCGCTTGCTCGCCAGCGATTTCGGCTGTGATACTGCGCACAGACCCCTTGTTCAGCTGCATGCTGGTGACGCGCGCGCCTTCAATGATGTCCGCGCCGGCTGCCTCCGCCGCCTGCGCCATCGACCGTGTGGTCTGACTGTGGTCAGCCACGCCATCGTTTGGGCAATAAATCGCCGCGATGACATTTTCGCTGAGCTTGGGTTCCAGTTCGCGCAGTTCCCCCGCATCCAGCAGTTCGCTTTCTATGCCCTGTTGGTTTTGCAGCCAGACTTGCGCCGGCGCACGTGCCAGGTCCTTTTCGCGTTCAATGAGGTCGAGGTGCCCCAAGCGTCGATAGCCAGTTTCGCCGCCGATATCTGCGTGCAGACGCTGCCACAGCGGGTAGGCCAGGCGCATCAGTGGCAGCTCGCGCAGGTCGCGTCCATTGGCGCGCACGCCTCGTTCGCCCAGACCGCCAGAAGCGCCGCTGGCAATCTTCCGGGCTTCCAGCAGCCGCACCGATGCGCCGCGCTTTGCCAACTGCCAGGCGACTGTGCAGCCATAGATGCCGCCGCCAACGATGAGATAGTCGCTCATGCTTGCTCGATTCTTGTTTGTGGAGTTGTGACATTGGGGGTTGTTCGGGCGATACGAGTACCGCCCCTACACGGAATCTCTGCGCCCTCGGTGTCTCTGTGGCGAAAATCCTACCCATCCAACTCCCCATCCGCCAATCCAGCCGGCAGCGCCAACGGTTGATCCGGCGTGCTTTGGATGTCGATATGTTTGCCCTGCGCCGCCGATTCTTCCAGCGCCTGCATGATATCCAGCACATGGAAAGCCAGCTCGCCACTGGCGCGATGCGGTCGCCCGGACTGGATGGCATAAGCCATATCGGCCACGCCAGCGCCACGCCCGATATGGGTGGTATGCGTCAGCGCGATGTCGTCCCATTGCAGCGGCACGCCCCATTCGCGCTTGGCATCGTGCGCAACCATGGTGACTGCGCCATCAAAGCGGTTGGGGTCGGGCACGGTCAGAGAGCCGGTTTCGCCGTGAATCTCGATGTTGGGCAGGTGATGCCCCCAGATATCGAAGCTGGTGATGACGGTGGCGATCGCGCCGCTTGCAAACTCCAGCGTGCCCGCGATATGCGTATTGACCTCGACCGGCAGCCGCTGGCCCATCAGCGCTTCGCTGGTGGCGATGCGCTCGGAGAACGTCTTGGCTGCGCTGCCAGCAACCCGCGCCACTGGCCCCATCAGATTGACGAGGGCGGTCAAATAATAGGGACCCATATCAAAGAGCGGTCCGCCGCCGTTGAGATAATAGAAGCCGGCGTTGGGATGCCAGCTTTCTGGTCCGTGACTGAGGAAGAAGGCGGTTGCAGCCACGGGTCTGCCGATGCGTCCGTCGTCGATGGCTTTGCGAGCGGTCTGCCCGCCGCCACCCAGGAAAGTATCGGGCGCGCAGCCCATACGCATTCCGGACGTCTGTGCCGCCGCCATGATTCGTGCGCCATCGTCCCGATTCAGCGCCAGCGGTTTTTCGCTGTAGGCGTGTTTACCCGCCTGGAGGATCTGCAGCGAAACCTCGGCGTGGGCGGCCGGGATAGTCAGGTTGATGACGATGTCGATGTCGTCGCGCGCCAGCAGATCATCGACGCTGTGGGCGCTCATGCCGTGCTGGTCGGCAAATGCCTGCGCGCGCTCGACCAGGATGTCGGCGCAGGCGGTCAATTTGATGACATCAAAAGGCGCGCAGCCGCGGATATAGGCCGGAGCGATATTGCCCGTGCCGATGATGCCAACATTCAGTGTTTGCATGGAGTCTCCCTTCAGATCTGGGCGATGCGATGAAGCGCTGTCGCTCTAGCGCATGAATTCCGGGATGTTGCCGCGCACCATGGGCGGGTTGCCGAGCGGGCGCGCCCAGTTGATGGCGTTGGCGATGACCTGATGCACGACAGGCATGTGATAAATCGGGTAGGTTTCGTGCCCGGGGCGGAAATAAAAGACCTTGCCCTGCCCGCGCTGATAACAGCAGCCGCTGCGGAAGACCTCGCCGCCTTCGAACCAGCTGACGAAGACCAAGGTATCCGGAGGGGGAATGTCGAAGTGCTCGCCATACATCTCGGCTTCGGGGATTTCGATCATTTCAGGCAAGCCAGCGCAGATGGGATGCGTCGGGTCGACCACCCAGATTCGTTCTTTTTCGTCGGCTTCGCGCCACTTCAACATGCAGCCGGTGCCCATCAGCCTGCAGAAGATCTTCGACAGATGCCCGGAGTGCAGCACGATCAAGCCCATGCCGTTGAGCACACGCTCTTGCACGCGCTCGACGATCTCGTCGCTGACCTCGGCATGCGCCATATGTCCCCACCAGGTGAGTACATCGGTGTCGTCCAGCACTTCCTGGGTCAGCCCGTGCTCGGGTTCGTCGAGCGTGGCGGTCTTGATGTCAAAACCGTGCGGGGCGAGCCCGGCCGCCAGGGCGCGGTGCATGCCATCGGGGTAAATGGCGGCGACTTCGTCATTGTGGTGCTCGTGGCGGTATTCGTGCCAAATGGTCACGCGCAGGGGGTTCATGATCTGCCTTTCGCTGCTGCTTGCCGCTTGTTGTGTGAGGGAATTATGCACGTTGGGGGTGGAATTGCAACTTGCAGTCTGGGGCGCGCTTATTCCATGCCAACCTTGCGGTAAATATCTCGCAGGGGCAATTCGCAGCCCAGCGCCTCGATGACAGCGGTGGAATCCAGTCCCTGCCAGGCACGATAGCGCCAGTCATTGTCAACTCGTAAATGTGCTTGAATTAGCGGCATGTTCTGCGCGACCAGCATGTAACCGATGAGGGATGGAATCTGCAGGTATTGCCTGCGCTTTTGATTGCGGTCGATAAGCTCTGTGGACGGCGAAAGGACTTCAATCAGAAGCGCGGGATTCAGCAGGGTATCTTGTGTCGTATAAGGGCGGAATCTCGGCTCGCCACAAACGATCACCACATCGGGATAGGTATAGGTTCCGGAGCTGTCGACCTGTACGCGCATATCGCTGGGATAGACTTCGCAGTCTGCAGCCTGCAAGCAGTGGATGAGCAGCGCGATGAGCTTGGCCGTGATTAGATTATGCGGGCGGCTGGCGCCAGTCATGGGGTAGATCCTGTTGGCTATCAGTTCGTACTTGAATTCCTGCGCGCTTTCCCATTGCAGGAAATCGTCGCCACTCACCAAGTATTCGGCTAGTTGTTCTGCCATTGCGAATTCCTTAGCTCAGATATCCACAGGAAGATGATAACACAGACGCGACCGCCAGCCCTCTGTTTACCCCCTCTGTGTTCTCTATGGTTCATAGGTTTCGGTTGCGTTACAGCCGCGCTTTGATGCCCGCCATCGCCTCCAGCGCGCGGATGATGCTGTGGTTGCCATCGCCGCCGTGTCCCTGCGCTTGCAGGGTGCGGTACAAGTTGAAGCATAGCGCCGTGGCGATCACCGGGATGCCCATTTCGTCCGCAGCGCCCAGCACCAGCCGCAGGTCTTTCTGCTGCAAGTCGATTGAGAAGCCCGGCTCCCAATAATCGTCTATCACCTGTGGACCGCGATTTGCCAGCATCCAGCTGCCGGCCGCGCCACCGGTCACCGCTTGCAGCATTTTGTCCAGGTCGACGCCGCCGGCTTTGGCAAAGAGCAGCGCTTCGCTGGCTGCCAGCATATTGACCACGCAGAGAATTTGGTTGGACAGCTTGACCGTCTGCCCGGCGCCTTGCTCGCCGACATGGGTGATGGTGCTGCCCATGGCTTCAAAGCAGGGTGTGGCGCGCGCCACATCGTCTTCGCCCCCGCCGATCATGATGCTGAGCGTGCCATTGGCCGCGCCTTCGCTGCCGCCACTGATGGGCGCATCCAGCATATTGACGCCCCGCGCATTCAACTGCCGCGCGATCTCGACCGTGTTGACCGGGTTGATGGTGCTCATGTCGATGACCAGGTCGCCGGCCGCAGCGCCATGGATGACGCCGTCTTCGCCCAAAATAACCTGCTCGACATCGGGCGTGTCGCTGACGCAGGTGATGATGATATCGCTTTTGGCTGCGACTTCGCTGGGAGAGCTGGCTGCCGATGCGCCGCGCTCGATGAATGGGGTCATGCGGCTGGCAGTGCGATTCCAGATGGTGAGATCGAAGCCGGCCTGCATGAGGTTGTCGACCATGCCGCGCCCCATGATGCCCAAGCCGATGAAGCCGATTGATTCGCTCATGTGATTGTCCCTTGTTTGTCAGACGAAATGGATGTAACGGCTATGATACTGCGAATGCAGGCGATTTTCACCAGCGCCTGCTGCCATGTCCGCATAATCCCGCGCTGGCTTGGTTTTGCCTCCCGCCATTACTTTACAGGGCAAGTCCTCGCTATTATATTTGTTGCAATGTGGCGAAAGTGAAAGGATACTCACTATGGCAGGGCAATCGCTTCAAATCTGCGAGAGTAACTTGAGCCGGAATGTGTCCAGTTTTCCAGAACCACTACCCCCCCCCCCCTCGCGCATAAAGTCGCGAGCGGTTTGTCTAATCCTGTTCTGCTTGCTCGTGATGGCTTGGGGCGCTCTGCCTGCAAGCGCGCAGACTCCGCCCTTTTTGACCTTTCGAGTCTATCCCGCGGCCGCGCCAAACCGACATGCTACCACCTCCCTGTCCGACTACGAAACCTGGGTGGATAGAGCGTTGCTGTTTGTGGAAGGAAGATCGGGAGATCTCGGCAACCCCGCCAACGATCCCGCCGCTTTTTCTGTCCTCAGGCACATACGGCCGATACATTACATGGTCACGCAAAACAAATCCTGGCGCGGCGTGGCGAATCCAACGGGCGCCTTCGCCAATCAGCATGGCAGTCGCGTACACTTCGTCTTGCATGTGAAGGGCAATGGCACGGTGCGATTCAAAGTTGGCGATGTTTCCTGGCAGTGGTGGAACAGCCAGCAGACATACACCGCCAAACGCACCTTATCCAGCAGCCCGCCAACGGGGTACACGTCATCGCCCAACAAGGTCGATTGCAATTATGGCTGGGCATACGACTGGGGCAGCGACCGGGCAAAGGGCGGCGGCGACGATACGAAAATTTGCAATCAGGAGAGTACCCTTGTTGACGAGCTCTTCTTTGTTGGCGCAGGCTTGGCTTTGACCTCAGACCGGCGCTTCAACGATCCTGACAGGTATCCCGATTTTGTTGGTCAGACGCTGCAGGAAGTGCTGCACTGGTACTGCAGCGCATTGAACGGTGCGGCTGACGTTAGAGAGAATGGGTTGCTGTTTGAAGTAACAGCGAGCGACGGCAGTCAGTACACCCACTTGGCCAAGCGGTCAAACGATGAGTTTGGGCAGCGCTTGAATCCGGCCAACTGCCGCCCTACCCAGCCAGACCCAGACCCAGAGCCAGAGCCCGCGCCTGCCGCGACCCGTATCCCCAAGACGCCTGTTCACACCGGCGAGATCTTGCTTGAGCAGGGTTATCGCTTATCGGCGACGCATGGCTTGCGCAGTGGCGTGCAGTTCCAACGCGTGGACGCTGTGGGAGTCGGCAATCAGGCGGCGCTGGCAGCTGGCTTGTTGGACGCGATCGATGTCTGGGCTTATGTCGAGCAGGGCGTGACGGTCTGCTTCCCGCTGAAGCAGGAGGGGGCTGGTTTTCTCTTCCTGGACGCGGCCACCTCGCCGCGAACGCTGACGCCTTTGCAGTCGTACATTGAGGAGGGCCAAATCTGCGCCACCATCTATAGACCGGGCACCATCGTGCTGGTCCGCCAGGGCGCGCCTACGCCTGTGCCAGCCAGCAACGCCCAGCAGTTAAGCAACTGCATGGTAACGACAACCGCCATCCTTAACTTCCGCGATGGGCCGGCGGGCAATGTCCTGAGTGCAGTGCCATATAATGTCGCGCTCACGGCACTCAAGCGTACAGAAGACTGGTTCAAGGTGGATAATCATGGCGTCAAGGGCTGGATCAGCGCCGATTATGTGACGACCAGCGGGTCATGCCAGTAGAGCCGTCGTATTTGCCGTTTCTCTATACTGGAAATCAGCGACGCGCGAGCAAGTTGTGCTATGCTATGGAGATAGCGTCGAATTAGCGAAGCGCCTGCGATATGCTCACGGATGACATTCGGCTTACACGGATAGAAGGCGAATACCAGGTTTTGCGCGGAACACAAGACAAGCTCTTTGACCGCATGAATGGCATGGGCGATGTCTTGCAAAGCATCGCAGACCAGGTGGCCGCCAATGCTGTTGCTATTGAGGCGAACCGCGTAGCCATCGAAGCGAACCGTGTAGCCATCAACGCGAACCGCGATGAGATTCTTGCCAATCGCCAAGCTATTGCCGAAAATAGCCAGATGCTGGCGGACATCATTGAGCACTTGAAAGTGCCGCGACGACCATTCGGATTCATGAAAGACTGAGGCAACCAGCCTCTGTACGCTCTGTGTCTCTGTGGTAGAGATTCGCATAACTCGCTTTTTCCAGGTGTCCGACTATCTTTTCCTTTTAGAGAATCGCTCGTTGGCATGCCAGAACCCAACTTCCAAAACCGCACCCTATATCACGGCGACAACCTGGACTTCCTGCGCGGGATGAACAGCGAGACCGTGCATTTAATCGCCACCGACCCGCCTTTCAACAAAAATCGCGACTTTCATGCCACGCCCGACAGCCTGGCGGCCGGCGCGCGCTTCAAAGACCGTTGGCGCTGGGACAGCGATGTGCACGAAGACTGGACGGATGGCATCAAAGACGACTGGCCCGCTGCGGAAAGCGTGATTGCTGCGGCGCGCCTGGCTTATGGCGATGATATGGGGGCTTTCTTGTGCTGGATGGGCGTGCGCCTGATGGAGATGCACCGCGTCCTGCGTCACGATGGCAGCATTTATGTGCATTGCGACCACACTGCGCATGCCTGGCTGAAGTGCCTGATGGATGCGGTCTTTGGGCGCAATAATTTTCGCAACGAGGTTGTGTGGGGTTATCGCACACAAGGCGTCGCTATGAGATGGTGGCCACGAAAGCATGACACGCTGCTGTTTTATACGAAAGGCGATGCCTGGACATTCCACCCGCAAATGGAACGGCAAATCTACAAGAAGCCATTTCGGCACACCAAACGGGACGCGGATGGCAATTATTATGTGGATACCTATCGCCGTGATGTATGGGATCACGACGAAACCCGCCCGACGATTAGCCAGTCGCCGGAACGCACCGGCTACCCCACACAGAAGCCGCTGGCGCTTTACGAACGGATAATCGCCGCCTCTTCCAACAAGGACGATATGGTGCTCGACCCCTTCTGCGGATGCGCCACCACGCCGGTCGCTGCCGAGCGCCTCAAACGCCAATGGGTGGGCATGGATATCTGGGACGGCGCGCTGGATGTCGTCAAGGAGCGCATGGAGCGCGATACCATTTTGCGATCCGATGCCAGCAATCATGTAACCCTGCCACAGGTCCACTACGAGACGACCGCCCCGCGCCGCAGCGACAGCAACGAATTGGCAGCGCCCAGCCTCAAGCTGCGGACTCCGCGCGCCATGGCAGCCTGGCAGAAGCTGACGCACCGCCAGATCGTGCATGTTTTGCTGCAAGCCCAGCGCAGCAATGGCAATGTCATCTGCGCAGGCTGTGGACGCGAGCTGGAACGTGAGTTCATGGAATTGGATCACATCCACCCGCGTTCAGATGGCGGCGAGAATCACATCAACAACCGCATTCTGCTCTGCCGCCCCTGCAACGGCAAGAAAGGGCAGTATCTAACGTTGCGCGGGCTGCTGCGCGAAAACAAAAAAGCCGGCTGGATGATAGACGAAGGCATGGCGCAGATGGCGCGAGAAGCGGCGCGCGAAAAAGCGGAGTGGCTGCGCGACAACTTTGCGACAGAAGCCTGTCAGAACTTGATCAGCGGCGGCGCGCTGTCAGTTTAGCTTACTCTGCGCGCACCGTTCCTTGTACAGTTCAATACCCCAAAGCCTTCACCTCTCGCTGGAAACGCTCGACATTGCGCAGTTTGATCTCGTCAAAGCCGCGCACGATATCGGGCAAACGAGCCAGTTGCAGCGCCCGGTCATAATTCTCCGCGTTTAGTTTTTCCGCCGCCGCCAGCACCAGTTCGCGATATTGCTCGACCAGCGCCCGCTCGGTCTGCCGCACTTCATCGTAGCCAAAGGGGTCGAGCCGCGTGCCACGCAAAAAGCGCAGCCGGCACAGCGCCCAATAGACCGCGTCAAACCAAGTCCCCAGCTTGATTTTGCGCTGCAAGCCCAGCGCCTTCAAAATTGGTGGCAGCAAGTGATACTGCATGCGCGCGCGCGAGCCGAATTGCTCCGCCAGCGCCGTCCGCACTTCTGGCTTGAGGCTGAGGCGCGCCACTTCATATTCGTCCTTGTAGGCCATCAGCTTGTACAGATAGCGCGCAAAGGCTTCGCTGAGGGCTGTGCTGTCTGGGCGGAAAGCCCCCTCGCGCGCATACACTTGCTTGACATTGGCGATGTATTGGCGGGCGTAGGCTTCGTTTTGATAGGCGATCAGCTCGGGCACGCGGATCTCTAACAAGCGCCGCAGCTCGCCTTCTTTCGGCAGTCCTTCCAGCAGCGCCGCCGATGTGGAAGTAAGCTGTGTCTGCGCTTCAACTGCGCCCGTCCGCTTCAGTTGCAGCGATTCCAGCCAGGTTGGGTCAGCTACAGCCAGTCTGCCCGCGCGGAATGCGTGCTGATTGTCTGCGACCTTGACCCCGTTCAGCTCGATGGCGCGCTCGATTGCCGACGCCGCCATGGGCAGCCCGCCCGCTTGATAGGCCGCGCCGATGACCAGCATGTTCGCCATCATGTGATCGCCGAAGAGCGCTTCTGCCAGTCCGATGGCGTCAAAATAGACATTGTCGCCCGCTCGCGTCGTCCCGTTGATGCGCTCCAGCAGTTGGTCGCGTTGCGGATATTCGACTGTCGTGTCGCGCACCATGGCGCCGGTGGGCACTTTGCTGGTGCTGACGATGGCGAGTGTGCGCTGGGGATGGGCGCGCAGCAAGTTCTTTTGCTCGGTGGCGGTCAAGGCATCAAAGACGAGGAAAGTGTCTGCGGCAGACGCGCCGATCTTGGCAGCCATTTCGAGGGGCTGATCGCTGATCTTCAGGTTCGATACGACCGGACCGCCTTTTTGGCTCAAGCCTGTCTGGTCGAGCGAGCGCACCTGCAAGCCATCCAGCGCGGCCGCCGTGCCCAGCACCTGGTTGGCGGTTACCACGCCCGTGCCACCGATGCCCATCAAAAATAGGTTGGCTCTGCCATGCGCCGAACGTTGCGGCTCGGCGATTTTCTGCGTAACGCGGTAGCCAGCCTTCCGTGTCGAGCCATTTTTCTCAGCGGGGATGACGCTCATAAAAGCCGGGCAATTGCCTTCCAGGCAGGTGTAATCTTTGTTGCATGACGACTGATGCACCTGGGTTTTGCGTCCGAATTCGGTTTCGACCGGCTGCACGCTGAGGCAATTGGACACCGCGCCGCAATCGCCGCAACCCTCGCAGACCGCTTCGTTGATGACGATGCGCAGGCTGGGGTCGTGGGCATAACCACGGCGCCGTTTTCGCCGCAAGTTGGCTGCGCATTCCTGGTCATAGATCAGCGCGGTGACGCCGGGCGTATCCCGCAAGAGTCGCTGCGCCTCGTCCAGCCGGTCGCGCTCCCACACTTCGGCATTGCTCGCCCAGGCTGTGTCATGCGCGAACTGGCTCGGGTCGGCAGAGACGACGATGGTCTTGACGACGCCTTCGCTGTACAGAAAGTGCGTCATCTCGGGCACAGGCATCAAGCCATCGGCAGGTTGTCCGCCTGTCATGGCCACAGCCGCGTTATACAAGATTTTGAAGGTCATGTTGGCGCCGGCTGCCGTCGCCTGGCGTATGGAAAGCGAGCCGCTGTGCGCGAATGTGCCGTCGCCGATATTCTGGAAGAGGTGCCCCAGGCCGCTGAAGGCTTCTGCGCCGACCCAGTTCGCGCCCTCGCCACCCATCTGTGTAACGCCCGCCGTGTCACGATCCATCAAAATCGCCAGCGTATGACAGCCGATGCCCGCCGCGGCTATGGAGCCCTCTGGCACCACGGTCGAGCGATTGTGCGGGCAGCCGCTGCAGAAATAGGGCTGGCGCGAGGCAATAGGAATGACGCCCGACGCCTGCGCGGCATCCAGTTCGCGCAGACGTTCTTCCAGGCGCGGCGCAGAAATACGCCCCGTCAAGCGCCGAGCCAGCACGCGCGTGATCGCATCGGCATCCAGCTCGCCATCGGCGCGCACCAGGCGTCCACCATTTTCGTCTTTCTTGCCGACGATGCGTGGCTCGCGCCCGCTGCCATATAGGGCTTCTTTGCAGAAAGTCTCGATGAAACCGCGCTTTTCTTCGATGATCAGGATTTCGTCCAGCCCGGCGGCGAACTGGCGCAGACTCCGCGGCTCGATAGGGTGTAGCATGTCCAGCTTGAGCAGGCGGATGCCAGCCCGCCCCAGTTCCTGCTCGTCCAGCCCGATATCTCGCAGCGATCCGCGCAGGTCGTACCAGGTTTTGCCAGCCGCCACGATGCCCAGCCAAGCCTCATTGCCTGGCGCGACGATGCGATTCAGTCGGTTGGCGCGGGCAAATGCCAGCACAGCCTCGTGCCGCTCTTCGAATACCTCGCGCTCTTGTTCGACCGACCAGGGCGCGACCAAATTGTTGTCTTGCCGATGCTGCCAGCGCCGGCCATTCAGCCGAAAGTCGGGTGAGACCGGCTCGCGCTCGCGTCCCAGCTCGACGGTGCTGAATTCATCAGCCACATCGGTTACGATTTTGATGCCCACCCACAAGCCGCAAAAGCGCGACAAGGCAAAACCCAGCAAGCCGAGATCGAGGATTTCCTGGGCGCTGCCGGGATAAAGCACGGGCATCATGGCATCGTAGAGGGCGATTTCGGAATGCGAAGGGATGGTCGACGACTTGCAAGACGGGTCATCGCCTGCCAGCGCCAGCACGCCACCATAACGTCCGACGCCAGTCAGGTTGGCGTGCTTGAAAGCATCGCCGCTGCGGTCAACGCCCGGTCCCTTGCCATACCAGATGCCGCAGACGCCATCATATTTGGGCTGGGGCAGCAGGTTGGCGGTCTGGCTGCCCATGATGGCGGTGGCGGCGAGCTCTTCGTTGACCGCCGGGATGAAGCGGATGTGATGCTCGCGCAGCAGGTCGGGGATGCGCTCCAGCGCGGTATCCAGCGAGCCCACTGGCGACCCGCGATAACCGGTGATCAGTCCCGCTGTGTTGAGTCCTTGTGCCAGGTCGGCGCGGTGCTGGTCGAGTGGCAAGCGAGCCAATGCCTGAATGCCGCTCATGATGACTGTGCCTTGCCTTGCCCGGTAGCGGTCGTCCAGGCGGAATTCGCGCGTCTGTGGCGCAGTGATGTCGGGATTCATAGGTCAGAGTATAGCACGAGTCGGCGGGAAGGCTGGTAGCGGCGCAGCAGCGACTCGCCCGTTTATCCCCTCGGTACCCCCGAAAAGTCGGGGGGAGGCAACGGCGCGCGCGGATTTCTACGACAGATCGGAGAATGGGGCAAACCCAGCATACAAGGGAATTGACACTCCCTTTCTAGCAAATGCTTGACAATCTACGAAATGGCATTAAAATAGAAAAATCTGCTATAAGACAGGATTTTCATATCTGCCTGCTGAAAAAACCATTTTGCTCAGAATCACGGTGGCGCTGACGGTCCTTGGATGAAACTGTGTCTCCAAGGCTGTGGAGTATCGAAAAATGAAAGCTGGCGATCGCAATATTTCCCCCCTCCCCCCCCACAAACTGCGCGATAACGCCGCGTTACGCGAGTTTCGCCTCGCTATTCCAGTTACATCCCGTTCTCAAAGTCCATGAGCTGGCATGCCTCTGCCCGCGGGGAGTCTTGGCGCTAGCTACCGGGGTCTGTGGGAGCAAGCGGTATTTTCTCCGTCAGTCTACAAACTAATTCCGCTCTAATTTGTTGATTACTTTCGATTATACAGCGGGCATTATTCACTTTTCGGAGAAGGAGATCATCATGCAGGCAAGGATAATCGCAATTGTGTTGTTGTTGCTGACGATGACCGGTGTGGCGGCGGCGGCGGAACAAAGCACGGTGATAGATAACGCTTGCCAGATCTCTCGTCAGTCAGGCGGCTGGGCAGGGCTCTGCAGCACGGATGACCATTACACGGCTGGTTATTATGTCTTCAAGCATGGTTGGGAGTGGACATGGTCTAATCGGTCGCACTTGCGGCCGGCAATGCGTGAAATCTTGAAGGAATTGGGGGCAAAGCCGCTACAGCAGACGGAGCCAGTACAGCAAGGACAGTCGCCGCAGCAAGGACAGTCGCCGCAGCAGGGACAGCAACCACAGCAAGGACAGCAACCACAGCAAGGACAGCAGGGACAGCAGGGACAGCAGCCGCCACAACCGATAGTGATAATAGAGGTTGAGGAATATCCGCAGTTGAGGCCTGAGAAAGAGGCGCCGCGTTATTCGCCGCAGACACAGGGGCAGCCACAGCAAAACAATGATCTACCTACATACCGGACAGTCGAGGATTTGCCAGAGGGAGATGACCTGAATGATATTCGGGGGAAAGTAAGCGCTTGGCGTACAGAGCGCTGCGACCCGGATTTGCTGCATTTGACGGAAGGCATAAGCCTTGCTTGCTATACGCGCTGATATCGGCGACTCGTGATCTTGACAGCCGCTCGGTTTTGCCGGGCGGTTTTTGTTTTCAGGCGGTCCTGGCGCACTTGTCTTCGTCGCGAAAGCCAGCGGTCAAATCGCGGTCAGCCAAGCGCTCACCGCCAAGATCAACATAGCCAGCGCGACCATCAACAGGGTCAACCGCTGTTCACGCGTTTGCAGGCGCGCCATGTCTTGGGCGTCGCCCAGGTCGCGTTCTATCAGCAGGCTGGCGCGTTCCAAAGCCGGCAGCACGCCAAGCTGCAGCGCCGCGCCAACCAGCGCAAGGACAATGATCAGCAGGTGCTTGATTACGAGCGCCTGACTCCAGCGATTGCTGAAACGCAGCAAGCCCTCGTAATTCGGGTCCGTCGACATTTGCAGCAGACCGGTGACGATGAGCGTTGCCAGCGCCAGATTGCCCAAGGGCATGAAACGTTTGCGCAGCCGGCGCAGCACAGCAGCCAGGGCGGGCTGACCTTCGAGGACGCGATTCAATTCGGGCACGACGAAGAAGGTGATGAGCAGGATGCCGCCGATCCAGATGACAGTCGCCCCGATATGAAAGAACAGGCTGAGCGCTAATGCGGCTTCGGACATGCGTCTATGACTGCTCGCGCAGCCAAGCTTCGTATTCCAGCCGCGCTTCGTCATTGAGCGGATAATACTTGTCCAACTGCCCGCCTTCTTCCAGCTTGAGGCGCGAGAAGATTTCCCATTCGGTCTTTTCAGTGGCGATATCGGCCATTTTCGCCGCTAGCGCCGCCGGCACGAGCACCGCGCCATCGTCGTCCGCCACGATAACATCGCCGGGCATCACGAAGACATCGGCGCAGGCGATCGGCACATTGACGGCATGCGGAAAGATCTCGGTCTGTGTGTGAAAGTTGGGCGTAACACCCCGCAACCACATGCCCAGATCCAGCTGCTGCACTTCGGGAAAATCACGGATACAGCCATCGATGACAATGCCTTCGCCGCCGCGCGCTTTGAACGAGGTGAGCATCATTTCGCCAAAGACGCCGCTTTGCAAGCTGCCGCGGGCATCGACCACCACCACATCGCCGGGCGCTGCTGCCATGATTGCTTGGCGGTGCAGCTCGCGTTCGGGGGCGAAGCTGTATTCATCGCCCCAATGCACATCTTCGCGTTTGGGCATGAATTGCAGGGTGACGGTTTGTCCGCAGACGCGCTTGCCGGGATTGTGCGCCAGCAAGCCGACCATGTGCGGGTTGCGGATGCCTTCTCGCGCCAGGCTTCCCGCGATGGTCGCCGCGCCAATATCGCGCAGACGGTCGAGCAGACTGCGGTTGATGCGCTCGAAAGTGGGGATGCTGTTCATGGGCTGGCTCGCAGGTCTGTGTTTGTGGATTTGGGCACGATTGTACCTTGTTGTCGCGCGCAATGACCCCCTCGGTCCCCCAGAATATAGTCGGGGGGGGCAAAGCGCGCGAAATTTATTGACAGGTCGGGGGTGCTGTAGGGGCGAGCCATTGGGTCGCGCGCCTCAAGCGCAGAAAGCCGCCGCCAACTGCGTATACATTGCCTGGCATTGCGCGACCGACTCCAGATCTACCCATTCTTCGCGGGCATGCGCGCCAGCCCCGGCCGGACCCAACACGACCGTAGGCAGGCCAGCCGCCGCAAACAGCGCCGAATCCATCCACCAACTGCTGCCGATGAGCGCTGGCTGTCGTCCCAAGTGCGCAGTCGCCACCTTTTGCAGTTGTCGCACCAGCGGATGCGCCGCGTCAATGGCATAGGGCGGACGCGAGAAGGTCGCCTGGACGCCCGCTTGGAATTCGCTGTCGGCGGCAGCGCAGTCGTCCAGGATGCGTTGCGCTTGCGCCAGCACATGGGCATCGCCCTCGCCAGGGATGGTGCGCCGCTCGACCAGCAGCTTGCAAAAAGCGGGATACATTGAAATCTCTTCGCCGCCCTGGATCAACGACGCGTGCAAAGAGCCGCTGCCCAGCAGCTCGTGAGTCGGCTTGGCGCGCAACTGTCGATCCAGCGCAGCCAACTCCACCAGGACACTGCCCATTTTGGCGATGGCATCAATGCCTTGCTCGGGCAGGGAGCCATGCGCCGCCACGCCCTGCGTTTCGATTTCCAGCCAGACGAAACCGCGATGGGCGATGCTGATATCCAGCGCGGTCGGCTCGGCGATCAGCACGGCATCGGCGGACCAACTCGTCCAGTCTGCCAGCAGCGCTTCTGTGCCGATGCTGCCATATTCTTCGTCTGCAACAGCGCTCAGCAGCACATCGCCGCGCAGCTGCATGGATTGCGTCGCCTTGAGCGCCAGCATTGCAGCCGCCAGCCCGCTTTTCATGTCGTATGCGCCGCGCCCATAAAGCCGTCCTTCGCGAATCACGGGCGAAAATGGCGCGTCCATGCCGGCCACGCCCACCGTGTCGGTATGCGCATTGAGCATCAGCGACTTGCCGCCGCCACCGCCCGGCGCGCGCAGGATGACATTCGGTCGGCCCGGCACAGTCGCTTGGACCGCGACTTCCAGTTGGTTGGCCCGTCCCCAAGCGGCAACATAGTCGGCCATCTGCGCTTCGCCCGCGCCGCCCGGCACGAGGCCGGGGTTGACCGAGTCGATGGCGACCAGGTCGGAAATGAGGTTGCTGAGTTCGCTCATGGTGTCCTGTTTGTGTCTGCCGCGTCCGCGCGATCTATCTAATCATGCCACCACTGAACCGCTGGATTGTGGATGTTGGCCAAACTGTGTTTCAGTAATGAGAGCCGCGAGTTGGATCCGCCGAGGAGTCTCAGTACTTCAATTTCTATGGTTACGCACGCGCTTTCCCCTTCCACGCCACCAGGAACTCGTCCGGCTCGCCGCCTCTGGACATGGCAAGCTTCGTGCACGAGCAAGGCAGCTACAGTCGCGATTCCTCCGGATTTGACCACATGGGTGTTCGATCCCCATCTAGTTTCGCCAGTGATGTTGCTTACTCTGATTTTGTTGCCAGGCACTTCGCGGATTGTCGACAAGGCATTGATCGTGTAGTGATACCAGTGCGGCGCCCGCGTTTTCAACAAGTTCAATGCGGCATTCACCTTGGCGTCAAAAGATGAAGATGCCGCTTTTTCTGGGCTGCCATGCTCGCACTGGTTCTTCTGGTAGGATTCATAGCCAACAATCCAGTCATAGCTTGATTGACATTGCCAACCCAGAAAACAGCAATTGTCCACATTGGCGGACGAGCCAGCTGGCGATTGCGCCGGCGTCTCTGGCTGCGCAGGAGCGGGCGCGGGGCATTCATTCCGTTGGTAAGCCCAATAACCGTCCGTCCATTCGCCCTCGGATGCACACTGGCGGTCGACAAAGCAGCAGTTGTCCACGGCGGGAGCGGGAGCGCTGTCGACGCGGGTCATGGGCACCCAGTCGGCCATCCACACAGTATTGCCGCCGCGCTCGACCTCCAGCCAGCGATTGAAGCTGCCCGTCACATCCAGGATTGTTCCCGTGCCGACCTTTTCTACGACTACGCTTTGCAGGCTGTATGACGCCCGCAGATTCGTGTTGTGTCTCACGCGCACGGCATATTCCTGCGCAGACGCCACAGCGCCGACCACCAGCGCCAAGCCGATCATAAACATGGTCTTGAGCTTCATGTACTGTCTCCTGTTTTCTGTTTCAACGAAGGAAGTATAAGTCTCTCCGCCATCAAGCGCGCAGCTGCCCTTTCACATCCAGCAGGCGCAGCAGGTACTCGCGCGGATCGACCGGCTTGGGCAGGGGCAGCAGGCGCAGAGGCTCGACGAAGTCGATAGCAAAAGCGCCCTCGCTGATGATGCGGTTGAGCAGCTTGCCAGTTTCGTTGTATTGCATCAGCGCGGCATTCAGATAGTCATCGTTGCCGGTCGCCTTGCACAGCTCGACCGCCGCCAGCAGCGCTTCCAGGTTGTGCACCAGCATGCCGATTTTGTAGCGGTATTCGGGTTCGTTGGAGTCGCCGCGGCGCGAGATGGCTTCCAGCAGGTCGCGGCTGGCCGCCACGAGTCGGCTGGCATCCAGCGGGATGGGCAGGCGGCAGCGCGCGATGTAGTCGGCATAATCAAAGAAAGGCGGGTGGCGCGTCTCGCGGCTGTTGTTGAGGATCTGCTTGCCTTCGCGGGGCAGGTAGGCATTTTCGCGCAGGGTGCGTATGCGCGCCTCGATATCGCCCTGGCTTTTCGCGGTCAGGTAGCGCCGCGTATGCTTGTAGGTCAGCAGCGTATTGAGCGTGTAATGCCCATCAAAAACGGGATATACGAAGGAATCGATGGCGTTGCCGCCGATGTTGGACTGCTTCAAAAAGCCTTTGCTGCCCGTCACCAGCAGATTCTGCGACAAAATCTCGTTGCACTTCAACAACAGCCAGGACTTCAGCATGATGCCATGAAATTGCAAGAATGGGCTGTCGCTGAATGCCAGCGCGCGGAAGAAAGCGAAATTGATCAGCGCCGCTTGCTGCGCCAAATTGTAGAGTTGGCGAAAAACATTGCTGAACTGGATGGGATTGCTGTTGAAAATGGTCTTTCGCGACAAGTGCTCGATGGCGGCTGGCAGCGAATCATCGACCATTTTCACGCCCATGTAGGCGCAGTGGTACTTTGACGGCAAAGCCATGCGCTGCAAGATCTCCAGCCCGCGGCCTTCTTGACCGATCAACGTGGCGGGACCATCGATGTCGTATTTCGTCAGCACCATGGTCTTGAGCACATGCGTCTCGAGCCGCTGCCAGTTTTTGGTGCTGCTGTGCGGCATGGCGAAGAGAGAAATCGAGCGCGGACCGCTGGCGGAGGGGTCGACCTTGGCCAGCACCGAGTGATAATCGGCGTGCCAGGAATTGTTGATGAGCCACTTCTGCCCCTGGATGTGATACTGCTTGCCGCTGCTGTCATCGGGCAGGGGCGTAGCGCGACTGCGGATGCTCAGCAGGTCGGTGCCGGTGTGCTCTTCTGTCCAGGCCAGGGTGAAGATTTTGCCTTTTAGCCGGGCAGCCAGTTCATATTCTTCGGCGGCGACCAGCATCATATAAGCCAGGCCGCTGGCGGCGCAGGCGGTCATATAATTGGGGTCGTTTTGGAAGTGGCGCGTGGCGGCCAGCATCGAGCCCATCAAATTGAAGGTGGGGTAGACATTGTCCAGCACATCCATCATGCCGGCGCGCAGCCGCTCATAATCCAGGATATCGCCGAACTGCGGGTCTTTCACGGTGTCCATTACTCAACCCCCCTCGGTCCCCCCGAAAAGTCGGGGGGAGGCGCAAACCCCCCTCGGTCCCCCCGAAAAGTCGGGGGAGGCGCAAACCCCCCTCGGTCCCCCCGAAAAGTCGGGGGGAAGGATTCGGCGAAGATTCTGCCACAGAGGCGCATAGCTTCATTCGTCATTTGGCTGCTTTCTCTCGGTTGCACTTTTTGCAGAGCATCTGGCAGTTGTCTTCGACAGTCTTGCCGCCTGCCGACCAGGGCGCGATGTGGTCGGCTTCCATTTGGCGTAGCGTGAATTCCTCGCCGCAGACAGCGCAGAGGCCCGCTTGTTTCTCATAGACGCGCTGCTTCATGCCAGCCGTGAAGGCGCGGATATTCAGATGCTTCTCGTCATCCGTAAGAATGTAGGGATAGATCCCTTTCTGATTCGTCACATCATCATCGAGGATGAGGCGGGCGGTTTCGATCTCGATTGCAGCCGCGTCCAAGTCGGCGTCTTTGCAGCAATTGTATAATCCGCCCCAATCGACGCCCTTCATCGGCTTGCGATAGACGGTAAAGGTCACCTTCACCCAGTCTATCACCGCCCGAAAGTAGTCCCAGAGCGGCTCGGCGCTGGCCTCATGCTGCTGCCGCCCCATGTATTCTTCAATGTTGCCATCGCTGATCCACTTGATCGCCGTTTCCAGGTATTCCTGGCGATTCGCGGAGCCGCTAAGGTAATCGCCGCCGAGCTGATAGGCAGACCCGCCACGACGACTGAAATAGCGCTTGGCATCGGTCACCCAGGGTCCCGCATAGACGGCGTTGCGCAGCTCCTGCTCGGTCAGCTTCACCCCAGCGATATTGATGATTCTGAACCAGTCGAGCCGCTCGCTGTCCGTGCCGCTGCAGACATAGACCATCAGCTTGTAATCGAGTATTTTGTCTTTGATGTCGCGGGCCAGGTTGTCAAAATACAGATCATTGAAAGAGAAGCCCGGTTTTTCCGCCACATACTGCGCGATGGAAATGGTGCGCTGCTGCCCGTCAATGATCTCGTATGCGCCGTCCTCGCGCGCCGACCAGTACATGACATTCAAAGGGAAGCCCTTCAGCACGGAGTCGATGACGGCGTTGCGCTCTTTCTCTTTGTAGATGAACTCGCGCTGGAAGGGCGGGCGAATATCGAGCTTGCCGCCGTAGCCGACCACGCCGCCATCGCCATCGTCCCGGTAGCCGGCGACGAGTTCGCGGATGGTGATTTCGTGCAGTTGGATTTTCATAGCGGCAGCCTGTAGCGGGGAATCGTGATGTGCAGGCTTGCTCTGGCTATGTCGGGATACCAGCGGCAAGCGGGTCCTTATCGGGTATTACTTGTCTTCCCGCAGTCGGTCCACCTTGTCTTCAACGGACTGAATCTGTGTCTGAACAGTGTTGAATCGCTCATTTACGGTGTTGAATTGCTCGTTTACGGTGTTGAATTGCTCGTTTATGGTGTTGAATTGCTCGTTTATGGTGTTGTACTTCTCCGAGTGCGCAGCGAGGATTGATCTGATTTCAGCGTGGGCATTGGCAGACGCTCTATAGATGCCAAATGCGCCACCTAAAATTGCCACAGCAATCGCTAAGGCACCCTCAATACTTATAACCAAGTGTGTGGCTTGCATTGCCTGTTGCCTCGACACTGATTGAACACATCATTATGTTACCATAATTGGTTCATACTTCAAGGCTTCCCTACGCTGGTAGGGCGGGCGGATGTCCAGCTTGCCGCCGTAGCCGACCACGCCGCCATCGCCATCGTCTTGGTAGCCAGCGACGAGGTCGCGCACTGTGATTTCGTGGAGTTGTATTTTAATGTGTCATTTCTCCTTTATCTGATTCCATAAATACCAATGTTGTATTACATTATCAATATCTTCAGAAGGATATTCCATTTCAACTAGGAAAATCGAACGTAATATCAGGTTGATGTATGCATAGACTTCTGCAGGGGTGAATATACATTCTTTGTCGCTTTTTAGATGTATGCCTTTGTGGCGAAAGTTCGCAAGCTGGGTGGCTATATGGTCTACTCTGTCTGTCGGGAAATGTTGAGCATAGACGTTACTGCATGAAAAATAGTCGGCGTTGGCACGGATGACTTCACTCAAGATGCCAGCCATACCTTTCTTGTGCTTTTCCAATAGTCTTTCCAGTACATAAGTTTCAATGTGAGAGAAAGCCTGTAGTAAGCTGGTTCTCGTGGGTTGCTCAATCATCTGCATATAGTGGAAAGCTAAGCCTTCGACAAATTTGAAGTTCTCGCGCCACTTTGGAAACAAAGTTGCGAACTTACTCATATTCTCTTCGCTGCCAAACAAGAGCGTTTGCAGTATGGAATACTCTGTTTCTTGCGTCGAGTGAGCAAGATGCCCGTAGTTAAGTTCTATACTCAATGAACCAGATCTAGTTTGATTCGAGTCAATTCTAAGCCGATGTTTTGCGATATATTCTCTCCGTCCGGTCATTATTGAAAGAAACGATAAGAACTGTGAGTAAATCAAGAACTTGACCTCGTCCTTTGGTGTAGGGTTCGGCAGATTGATGTGAATGAGATAACGTGATGATATGTCTCTAGGTGTGCTTGATTGTCCTAGTGATATTGTGATTGTTCCGATATCGATTTCTATCACGATGGGTTCTGGCTGAGTATACACAATTCTTTCAAGATCATTGGTGCGGTAAGCGCGGCCAGGTGGAATGTTGTCTTTCCATACATATTCTACTGTATGAGCATAGCTGTATTCATCTAAACCCGGACAAGTCAAATATATTTCTTGTGGAGCTTGTACTTGCGCTATCTCATCATCATCAAGCAGCATACCTATGGCAACGCAGTCTGCATGTACAAATCGTTGACTGTAAAGGAAAGCACCTACTTCCAAACTACCCCAACTGTCGCTTGAGGTACATTCCAACAGCGTGACCGCCCGTACTTTCCTGGAATCGTCAAACACATCCCCGTAGAGTGTAGAACCATTTGGCACTTTTGGTGAGCCAAAGTCATACTCCTTCGGAAAAATCTCCAGTATTGGGGCATACCCTGCACCGCAGGTCAAGTTGCCTATAAACTTGTCATCTTCGTTTCCCTTGACCCACCACATCCCCTTCAAAGTGGTCTTCTTATCCATTTGCATCCTCCTTTCTGGCTACCTGTCTCTCACTCTGTGCCGAATGACCAGCCGAACATACTTGGGTTTACCGTTTATCGCGCCGTCCTTGTCCTTTATCAAGCCGTGTTTCTTCACAGGCACGCCGTCATGTAGCCGAATATCGTTGGCGTTCACAATCTCAAACTGATCAGGGTTGTACTTGTTCAAAAAGGTAATCGGCACGCCCATCGCTTCATCCCAATCCATTGGAATGTCTGCGACCTTTGACACCTCAATCGCATCGTAGTTGTCGTAATGCGGATATTCTTCTGGCTTGTATCTTTTGTAGAGAATCAGTTCTTCGTGTCGTTGGCGGTAATCAAGGTTGGTGTACCAGGCGGCGCTTCCCAACCTGCCCATAACTACACCATTCACAACCCTGTAGGCGCTTCCCTCTTTCTTGGTGGCGACCAGTTCCTCTGCATAGTCCTTTGGCACATCAAACAGCATGTCTTTACCGCGCGGTGTGATACCGAGCCACAGCTTGTTGTCTCTGATGAGGGGAAAGATCTCCTTATAGGTTATGGCATTCTGGTGTCCAATGATCAGAAACTTTTTATCATACTCAATCAACTGCGCCACATACTCGCGGAAGAGCGAAAAGGGCGGATTCGTGACCACAATATCCGCTTGTTTCAGTAGCTCGATACATTCGTAGCTGCGGAAGTCGCCATCGCCCTCAAGCTGATGTATGCCGATGTCTTCCACTGAAGGCAGTCCCGTCTCGTTTTCTGTGCCATCGTATTCCAGGGTTATCGCCTGCTGCGCATCGTGCTGGCTGAACAAGTCGGATTGCTGGTTTTTGTAGCAGGTGGTGATGAGCTTCTTGAGTCCCAGCGTGCGAAAGTTCAGCGAGAAGTATTTGAAGAAGTTGCTGACTCTGGGGTCATCGCAGTTGCAATAGACGACCTTGCCGCGAAAGTGCTGCGTATAATGGCGCAATTCGTTTTCGATGTCGGACAGCTGCGTATAAAACTCGTCTTTTTTTGCTTTTTGCGCCGCGTGCAGATTGCGATTTGCCGACACCATGTCCCTCCTTTTAACCCCCCTCAATCCCCCCGACAGGTCAGGGGGAAGCGCAATGAACCCTCGGGGCCATCGTCAGAATCCGCGCTCGCTATGCCTCCCCCCGACTTTTCGGGGGGACCGAGGGGGGTTGCCTCCCCCCGACTTTTCGGGGGGACCGAGGGGGGTTGCCTTTCCCCGACTTTTCGGGGGGACCGAGGGGGGTTGCCTTTCCCCGACTTTTCGGGGGGACCGAGGGGGGTCTCTATGGCGATATTCTGAGCGCGCTCGTACAGACGCAGCAGAAAGGCGCGCGGCTCTTCGTCGATTTGCAGCGGCTCTTGGCGCAGCTGACGCAGGAAGGGCGTCGTCAAGGCGCTTTCGCTGATGACCTGGTTGAACTGATTGACGAAGGCGTTGTGCTGCATGACCACGGCGTTGAGGAAGTGCGGCTCGTCGGTGGCTTTCCACAATTCGCAAGCCGCCAGCAGCGCCTCCATCCAATGCAGCAAAGCGCCCAGCTTGTAGCGGTGCTCGGGGTCGGTCATCAGCTCTCGACTTTGCAATTCTTCGTGCAGCTGGGTCATTGCGCGCACGATTCCATGCGCATCCAACGAGATGGGCAGCGCCAGGTCTTCAATGTAGCGGGCATAGTCAAAGAAGTCGGGATTGCGCAGTCGGCGGCTGTTGGCGCGGATTGGGTCGCCCGAGCGCGCAGAGTCGATGCCGTGATGAAGCGTCCCCATCCGTTGCTCGACATCGGCGCGGCGGCTTGCGCCCAGGTAACGTCGGGCATGCTTGGCGGTCATCAGCGTGTTGATGGTGTAATGTCCGTCAAAGACCGGCAGCACAAAAGAATCGATGGCGTTGCGCCCGATGACCGACTCGGCCAAGAAGCCTTTGCTGCCGACCACCAGCAGATTCTGCCCCAGCAGCTCGTTGGCGCGCAGCAGCAGCCAGGACTTCAGCATCACGCCGTGAAATTGCAGGAAATTGCTCGCGCTGAAAGCCAGGGCGCGGTAATAAATGAAGTTGAGCACCGAGCCCTGCAGCGCCAGGTTGTACATTTGGCGCAGCACATTGCTGAAATTGATGGGGTTCTCGTTGAAGATACGCTTTTGCGACAAGTGGTCAATGCTGGCGGGGATGGCTTCGTTCAGCAGCTTGACGCCCACATAGGCGCACTGGTATTTGCTGGGCATGGCCATGCGCTGCAAGATCTGCAAGCCGTGCCCGAGCTTGCCCAGCAGGCGGCCCGGCCCATCAATGTCGAAGCTGGTCAGCACCATGCGGCTGAGTACATGCGTCTCCAGGCGCTGCCAGTTTTTGCAGCTGCTCTGTGGCACGAGGAAGATGGACAGCGAGCGCGGACCGCTGCTTTCCGGGTCGGTCTTGGCGACGATGGTGTGATAATCGGCGTGATAAGAATTGTTAATCAGCCACTTGCGCCCTTTGATGTGATAATCGGCGCAGTCCGGGTCGGCGCAGAGGGGCTTGGCGGTGCTGCGCGCAGACAGCAAGTCGCTGCCGATCTCTTCTTCTGTCCAGCCCAGGGTGAAGAGGCTGTCTTTGAGCTCTTCGGCGATTTCGTCTTCGCCCGCTGCGATGATGGTCATCCAGGCGAGCATGCTGGCGCCGGCCGCGATCATCAGGTCGGGTTCGTCGCCATAGAGCTCCGTGCCGACCTGCAGCGATTTGTGCATGTTGAAGTCGGGCAGCAGCGCGTCGTAGAGGTGGCGGATCGACCCCCGCAGGTGGTCAAAGTCGACGATGCTGCCGAAATCGGGATCGGTGACAAACATGCGCGCGTCCAAGTCATTCGCCGTGCTACAGGCGCGCTAGTATAGGCGCAAAGTGGCGCGCCTTCAACCCCCTCGGCCTGTCCGCATTGGCCGCCGTCAAAAGTCTCGCCATTTGCGAAAGCCATAGGGGTACTCTGTGAGTCGCCCGCGTGTGAGATTATCCGGTATGCGGGCGACTCACTGGCTTCCCCCTACCAATTCCGCGCGGTTCTGGCTTCCCCCCGACTTTTCGGGGGGATTGAGGGCGGTCGGGCTTGCCTCTAGCGCACATCGGTCTCGCGCGGCACGACATCGCAGGTTTCTTGATACCAGGTCAGCAGACGGTCGCGCAGTTGCGCCAGCACCGGCGCATACTCTGGCTCGTCGATGCGGTTGTGCAGCTCGCCAGGGTCGGCGCGCAGGTCATAGAGCTCGTCGCGTTCATAAAGGCGGCGTACATATTTGTGCTTTTGTGTGCGGCACATGGCGGCTTTGCTGTGCGATCCGCTTTCGCTTTTTTGCATCTGGGCGCGCGGCCAATAGAGCACGCCTGGGTCGTCGTAGGCCGGGCTTTCTTTCTCTTTGGCTTGTTCTTCGCCGAAGAGTCGTCCGCCTTCACAAAAGACGGCATCGCGGCCTTCGGATTCGTCGCCGGCGATCAGCCCCGCCAGCGAGCGCCCAAAGTGATCGTAGCCGGGGTCGATGCCCGCCCAGTCGTAGGCGGTGGCGGTGAAATCGATCAGCTCCACCAATTGATCGCGGATGCCGGGCTGGATTGGCGCATGGGCAGGCGGCTTGACGATGAGTGGCACGCGCGTCAGGCAATCTTCGAATGTGTTCTGCGTCTTTTCTACCAAGCCATAATCGCCGGTGAAATCGCCGTGATCGCTGAAGAAGAAAATGGCGCTGTCGTCATAGAGTCCGCTCTCTTTCAAAGCAGCCACCAGCCTGCCAAACTGCGCATCGACGCGGGCGCACATGCCGTAGTAGGTGGCTCGCAGCTCGGTGAGGCGCTCTTCGCTCCAGTCTTGCATGCCCTGTCGCGCATAGATGCCCCCCAGCAGCGTTGGCTTTTTGTCCCAGTCGGGACAGGGCAGTCGCGCCGGGATCGCCTGGCGATCGATCTGGCTGTACCAGGGGTCTTCGACTCCATAAGGCGGGTGCGGATAGCCGATGGGCAGGTAGATGCAGAGCGGCTGGTCGGGCGGGGCATTGCGAATCTGCTGGCAAGCGCCATCCACCATCGCCCAGTCCTTGTCGTAATAGACTTCATCGCCAACGCTTCCCCCTGACTCGTCGGGGGGACCGAGGGGGGTGTTGGGCAGCTTGCCGGCGTAGAAGGAATAATAATTGTCGCCTTCGGGGTCGCCACGCCAGTCATCGGCGCTGTGCAGGTTGGGGCGCAGGGGGCCTGGCGCTGCGTATTTGACATCGCAATAGTCAGCAAAGCCGTCTTGCCGCGGCACGAGGTCGTTTTTGCCGCCCCACCACACGAAGTAGCCGGCATCTTTGAGTTGTTTGAGCAAGACGGGCTCATCCGTGCGCAGCATATGGAACATGGTGCGATGCCCGCGCACATGTGGATACCAGCCTGTCATGAACGAGCAGCGGCTGGGCGTGCAGACGGGGTTCTGGCAGAAAGCATGGCGAAAGGAGACGGCGTCAGATTCGATGATGCGGTCGAGGTTGGGCGTAACAGCGGCGGGATTGCCCAGATGTCCCATCACATCGCCGCGCCATTGATCAGGATTGAAGATGATGATGTGCGGTTGTTCGGGCATGCGGGAAGTCCTTTGAGCGCAAGCGCTAAGCGGTCGTCCAATCTTCAATGATGAGATTCGGTATCCGATCAAAATGGCGGATATTGTGGGTGACGAGCGTCAAATTGTGGACGAGGGCAATGGCGGCTGACCCGTGGTTCGCGTCCGCTCAAAACATAAACGCAAGAGTCAGTGTCGAGCAAGTATTCCATCTGACTATCTTACTCGACACCGACGTCTTCATACATTTCACGGTCCAACGTGAAGTCCGGCAAACTGCCGAAACTACGGTCGAGAAACTCTTCCCAAGATACATCCTGAAACGCTTCCCGCCTGATGCCATATTGCAGCGCCCGGCTCAGGTACTCCAAGAGTTGCGCCTTTTCCTCTAGCGGCAGCTTATGCATCGCTTGCACCACTTCCATCAGCGCGCTCTTCGACCCTGCCGCCTCTTCATCCGCTGTCTTGTCCATAGTCAGATCAGTCATGTGACATGCCCTTTCTCTAGCGCCACGCAAACTTGCCAATTCTTAGGTTTGCATTGGCGCGCGCATGACAGATTCTAACTTGACATGCTCTAATAACCAAGATTCGAAGAATCGCGCAGGGACCAGACTACAACAAATCACCCGGCAGCGGGCAGAAGTCGATATCGTAGCCAAAGGTGCGCGGACCGACCACCGCCAGCGCTTCGGGACTTTTGAGTTCTTTGGGCGCGGGCATGCCCAACACCGCCACGCGCAATCCATAACGCAGCGACTCTGTGCCGATCGCCTCGCCATCGTCCAGGCTGACAATCGTGATCAGGTCGGGCACAGCGCAGAGCACATCATCGCCCAGCCGCGCGATGAGATTTTCGTTTTGGAAGTCGATTTGCAAGACCTGCGTCGAACCAACCCCCCTCGGTCCCCCCGTCAAGACAGGTGGAGGCTTTCCCTTGTGGAAGGGCGCGATTTTGAGCTGGCCGCGGGCGAATCCCTGCACAGTGCGCCGTTCGACATCGGTGATCTTGCCGGTGAACAAAATGCGCCCCTTGCAGAGCGTTGCGATCGTCTCGGCTGGTTCGATGCTGCGCGCGCGACAATCCAGCACATTTTCGCCGATGCGCTTCGCCAAACTGAGCGTGTCGCGGATGATGCTGCGCTTGAGTTCTGCGCCGCTCATCACCGGCATCACCAGCGCCGCGCTGCCGCCCATCTCGATGGTCAGGCTGCGGGCGAAGTCTTCAGCCTGCTTTGCCGAGCCGATGCGCGGGAAGATGGCGATATTGCCCTGCGTATCGGCCAGGGCAAAGGGACTCGGCGCGACGCCATAAATCATGAACGTGTCCATCTGCAGCTCGGGGAAGGCGCGTCCCATGCTGTCGCCATCGACGGCGGGCAGACCCAGCTGCAGGGCGGCCACCAGCGGGCCCAGCGCGTTGCCACCGCCGATCTCGCCGATGATGATGGCGTGCATGGGCTGGCGCAGGTGGGCTTCCATGGCGCGGACGGCGCGCATGATCTCCCGCCCTTCTTGCAGCTTCTCGTTGCTGACCGTGGGCGCGCCCATGCCACCGACCGCGCAGACCAGCGCGTCATCCGGCACATCGTCGGCGCGGATGATGGGCAGGGATTTGCCGCTGGCGCGCAATTCATTGTCCAGGCGCAGGCGATTGAGGTAGGTGCTGCCGCCGCCGCCCGTGCCGAGTATCCCCGCGCCGATGGCGATGGCCTGCGTGTCATTGAGGGTTACAGATTGCATAGGCGCCTGACTACCAGGGTGGTGTAGGGGCGAAAAATTGGGTCGCCCATAGTAACCAATCGCGCGGCTTATCGCATGACAAAAAATAGGAAAGAAGGATTTTCCTCTGTGTCTCTGCGCCTCTGTGGTGAATCATCCAAAGCGCTCCTCCACCGGCACATAATCGACATCGTAGCCAAAGTAGCGCGGGTGAGCCAGTTCCAGCGCGGCGGGTTCTCGCCATTGTGGCGCGCAGGGGAAGGCGATCACAGCAACGCGCATGCCATAACGCAGCGCCTCGGTCGTGATAGGCTCGCCCGTTTCATTATCCAGCACGGCGATCAGATCGGGCACGGTCGCCGCGAACTCGCCATCGATGCGCGCAGCCAGGTGTTCGTTTTGGAAGTCCAGCAGCAACTCGCGCCCGGCATAGTCGCCGCTGCCTTGCATGGTGGCAGCGCCTTTGTTCCAGCCGCCTTCAATGCGCCGGTCGACATCGCTGATCTTGCCGCGAAAGAGCAAGAAGCCGTCCACCGCCGCCCGCACCGCATCGACTGGATTGGCTTCGGCGCGGCGGGCATTGCGCACAGTCTTGCCGATGTCTTCCGCCAGCGTGATCGTGCCATGGATAGACGCTTCTTTCAGCTGGCGCACAGTCGCGGAGTAGAGCGCGATCATGCCTTCTGCGCCCATGTGCACCACGCAAGAACGGGCGAAAGTCTCGACCCAGGCGTTGCTGACTGTGTCCATCAGCAGCACATTGCCGCGCTCGTCGGACATGGCGAAAGGGCTGGCGGTGATGCCATGCGCGGTGAAAATGGTCATCTGGATTTCAGGAAAAGCCCGTCCCATGCCATCGCAATCGACCATGGGGATACGCAGCCGCGCCGCGACATAGATGGGCATGACCGAGTTTAGACCACCCGCCTCGATGCTCATGGTGCCGCGGGGCTCGCGTCCGGAATAGCGGCCCAGCGCCTCGAATGCGCGGATCATGTCGTCGCCGGCTGGCAGCTTTTCCACGATGACGATTGGTGCGCCCATGCCAGCGGCCGGCACGATCAGGTCATCGTCGTCCAACTCGTCCAACGTGTATAGCTCGACCGGACCATACTGGCGGATGGCTTCGCGAGCCATGAGCTTGCCGACATAGGGATCGCCGCCGCCGCCCGTGCCCAGCACCGCAGCGCCCAAGGCAATGTCTTCGATATGTTCTTCATATAGCAGCCGCATGTTGTCTCAACCCCCCTCAATCCCCCCGACAGGTCAGGGAGAAGAATACATAATCCACAAAGGCACAAACTGCGCAAAGACTGTGGTAGGGGCGACATTCGTGTCGCCCATGTGTGCCTGCCCGTGCGAAATGCGGACGATACAGGTATCGCCCCTGCAATTCCCTCTGTGCCCTCTGTGTCTCTGTGGTGAATCAGCCATAGCGCTCTTCGACCGGCACATAGTCCGTCTCATAGCCGAAATAGCCAGGACCGACCAGTTCCAGCCCCTTGCTTGTGCGCCATTTTTCCGCGCAGGGGATGGCGATGATCGCTACGCGGAAGCCATAGCGCAGGCCTTCGGTGGTGATTGGCTCGCCCGTATCGACATCCAGCACCGCCAGCAGGTCGGGCACGGTCACTTTGAATTCGCCATCGATGCGCGCGGCCAGATGCTCGTTTTGGAAGCTGAGCTGGAGGCGCTGCCCGGCATAGTCATCAATGCCTTCGATATGCGCGTCGCCTTTGGCAAAGCCGGCTTCGGTGCGGCGTTCCACATCGCCGATTTTGCCCTTGAAGATGAGGAACCCGCCCACAGCCCCGCGGATGGTTTCCACAGGCTCGTCTTCTTCGAGGCGGGCGCGGCGCACCACCTTGCCGATCTCTTCCGCCAGCGTGATCGTGCCGGGGATGGCGGCTTCGCGAAGCTGGGCGGCTGTCGCGGCGTACAAGGCAATCATGGCCATAGCGCCCATATTCACCGTGACGCTGCGGGCGAATGTCTCCGTCCACAAGTTGCTGATCGTTTCCATCAGCACAGTGTTGCCGCGTTCGTCCGACATGGCGAAGGGTGTGGACGAGATGCCGTGAATGGTATGCGTGACCATCTGCAACTCGGGGAAAGCCCGCCCCATGCCATCACAATCGACCATGGGCACGCCCAGTCGCGCCGCCAGGTAAATGGGCACAACCGAATTCAGTCCGCCGGCTTCGATGCTCATGGTGGCTTTGACCGGCGCCCCGATGTATTTGCCCACCGACAGGAAAGCGTTGACGATATCGTCGCCGTTGGGCATTTTCTCGACCATCACAGTCGGCGCGCCCATCATGGCGGTTGGCACGACCAGGTCGTCATCATCCAGCTCGTCCAGGGTGTATAGCTCTACGGGACCATAATCACGGATGGCTTGCCGCGCCATCAGCTTGCCGATGTAGGGGTCGCCGCCGCCGCCCGTGCCGAGGACTGCCGCGCCCAGTGCCAGATCTTCCAATACCGCTTCGTCGATGATGCGCATTAGTTGCCCCCATTCATTGAGGAGACCGACGGCGGCGCACCAGCCAGATCGCCGATGGCTTTGACCATGATGCGCGTGGCATTGCCGGGCAGGTAAGCCAGGGGCACCTCTTCGACATCGACGATTTCGATGCTCTCGGGCGCTGCGCCGGCATTGACAGCGCGTTCGCTGGCTTCGGCTTTGGCTTGGTTGAGCGCGTCATCGCGGTTCATTTCTGCCAGCGAAAAGATGCGGTCGCATTCGCCGCCGACCTGGGCGATGGCCGCGCCGATGGCATTGGCGACCGGGAAGTGCTCGGGCTTGATGATCTCGCTGGCGCCTTCAATCTCGCCCGTGACCAGGATGCTGCCGCCGCCGACCACGATGACCGGCACGGGCGTCGCGCTGGTCTTCATGCGGTCAACCGCGATGGCGATCATCTCCATGATGCGCGCCTGGGTCGCCGCGACCAGGTCGGCATCCAGCCCGCTCACCGCGCCCACATCGCCGATAACTTCCGAGCCGCCCGCTACGATCATATCAGTCGCCGTCAGCACATCGCCGCCGAATACAAGCGCCTTGCTGGTCAGCTCATAGCCGACGCTCTGTGGTCCGACCTTGAGTGGCTCGCTCTGGATCAAGCTGCCGCCGCCCAAGCCGATGGAATAAGTATCGGGCATGCGAAAGTTGGTGCGCACGCCGCCGATATCGACAGCCAGCGCCGCGGGCCGCGGGAATCCATGCTGCAAGACGCCGATGTCGGTTGTCGTTCCGCCCACATCGACCACGATGGCATCGCGCAAGCCGCTGAGGAAAGCCGCGCCGCGCATGCTGTTGGTCGGTCCGCTGGCGAAGGTCAGCACCGGGTACTCTTTGGCGAAGTCGGCATTCATCAGTGTGCCGTCATTTTGGCTGATATAGAAAGGCGCGCGGATCTGCAGCTCGTCCAGCGCCGCTTTGAAGCCGTCCACAGTCCGCGCCGCCAAGCCGCGCAGGCAGCTGTTCATGATGGCGGCGTTCTCGCGTTCCAGCAGCCCGATGCGCCCGATCTCGCTGGACAGGGTGATATTGGCGTCGGGGATGGCTTCACGCACGATCTCGGCGGTCTGTTCTTCGAAACTGGCGTTGACCGGCGAAAACACGGAAGAAATGGCGATGGCATCCAAACCGGCGTCGCGGATCCTGACGGCGATATCGCGCACTTCGTCGGGCTGGTAAGCAGAGATTTCGCGCCCGTCGAATTCGTGCCCGCCATGCGCCAGGTGCGACTCGCCTCCAACCAGATCGCGCAGGTCCTGGGGCCAGTCGACCATGGGCGGCAGGCAGACGGTGGCCGGCAAACCCAGTCGGATGCAGGCGGTGGGCGTCAGCCGCTTGCGCTCGACGACCGCGTTGGTGAAATGGGTGGTGCCGATCATGACACCGTCGATGGCAGCGCTGTCGATGCCCGAGTCGGCGATGACCTTGCGCATGGCTTTGGCGATGCCTTCCGATACATTGGCGGTGGTCGGTGTTTTGGCGCTGCTGACGACGCGCGCGCCATCCATCAAGACGGCGTCGGTATTGGTCCCGCCGACATCGATTCCGATTCTCATTGTGCGTTCTCCTTTGCGTATGCCTTCATCAGGCGGATGCCGATTGCATGGCGCGCCATTCTGCCATAGTTTTGCTGCCTTTGCTCTTGTTGCAGTGCGTGCAGAGCAACTGCAAGTTCTCGAAGTGGTCGCTGCCGCCTTTGCTGCGCGGCAAGATATGGTCGACTTCCATGACCTTGAAGGGGAAATGCGTTTCGCAGCCGACGCAGACGCCTTCCTGCTCGCCATAGAGCCGGTGCCGGTGCGTGCGATAATTGGGCAGCTTGCCCATATCCGTGCGCAGCGGCGGACTGTCCAGCACGATTGCGCCGCCCCAAAGCGCCCCCCGGTCGTCGCGGATGCGTTGGTCGACGAGTTTCACAGCCAGTGGCGACAGGTCGATGCCCGCCCATTTTCTGCCCAGTCGGTCAGCCGCCACCAGCGTCGTCGCGCAGCCGCAGAAGGGGTCGAAGACGAGGTCGCCTTCGTTGCTGCTGGCTTGGATGATGCGGTCGAGCAGGGCAAGCGGTTTTTGAGTTGGATAATCGGTGCGCTCCCTATTTCTCCCTGCCAGCGCTTTAATGTCCGTCCACAAGTTATTGGCTGGAACCCCTTTAGATTCATGCAAATATACTTTGCGTTCTGGAATGCCTTCCCCGCCTCGGCCTTGACGAATACGATTATCTTCTTCCAGTTCTTTCATCCGCTCTTCAGAATAACGCCAGGTTCTCAGGAATCCACGGAATTCATACGTATATCCACCGCCAGTTAAACCACCTGTGTGCAATGGGGCTGTCCGATATTTTCCTCGCTTATCTTCATTGCGATAAGTTTTTCGGACATAGTCCGGATCTAGAGGGGTGCGAACATCGTTCCAAGTTCCCTTTCCATCTTTCGCGAAGTAAAGCAACACATCGTAAACTCGTCCGAATTTCTTGGAGTCATTGTGCGAGCCGTAGCGTTTCCAAATAACTTGGGCGCGAACATTGTTCACCCCAAAAATCGCATCCATCAGCAGCTTGAGATAATGACTCGCTGTGTCGTCGCAGTGCAGGTAGATACTGCCTGTGTCTTTCAAGATGCGCTGCATTTCGATCAGGCGCACCGCCATCATGATCAGGTAGCTCATCATGCTCTTGCCGTGGGTTTGCCGCGCGGCGTCAATCACGGCGTAGGCGGCGGGGCTTCGCTCAGCCAGTTCGCCATGTTCATAGACATCGATATCGGAGAGCGTCCAGGTGTCTTTGAAAGCTGCGCCGGCCGCCTGCGAGCCGATGGGCGCTGCGTAGTCTTCGTTGGAATTGAAGGGCGGGTCGAGGTAGATGAGGTCGATGCAGGCGCTGTTGATGCCACGCATGACGGGCAGGTTGTCGCCCGTCCAGACCGTGCCGCTGGCGAAGTTGGGTTTGTGGGTCATATTAATTCACCACAGAGGCGCAGAGCGCACAGAGATTTTCTATATGTTCCGCGCTTTGCGAGTATCATGAAAATCGCTGCCCCTTTGAACTATTGCAGATTATGCAATCGTTGCGCCTGCCGCCCATCGTCGAACTATTATAAAATCCCTAATAGTTGCCCCTTTTAGCGAACTAGAAAGGAATACTTACAAGTTGCCCATCTTTCAAAGTTTTCCTCTGTGCCCTCTGTGCCTCTGTGGTGAATTATCGCATGATTTACTTTGCTTTACTTCTGTGCCTCTGTGGTGAAATCCCAATCACCCCGCCCGGCAGCGGACGGAAGGCTACATCGTAGCCAAAGGCGTCGGGACCCACGACTCGCAGCGCCTGCTCGCTCTTCAGTTGTGGCGGCGCAGGCACAGCAATCACCGCCACACGCGTGCCATAACGCAGCAGCTCGGTGGTCACGGGTTCGCCTTCTTCTTCCGTCACGATGCAGATCAAATCGGGCGTGGTAACCGCCATTGCGCCATTGACCCGCGCGATCAACAATTCATTTTGAAACTCGATTTCTAATCTTCCCCCTGATTCTTCGGGGGGACCGAGGGGGGTAAAACCGTCGATGCGCACCGCGCCCCTCGCGAAGCCTGCTGTAGTGCGCCGATGCACATCGCCGATCTTGCCGCGGAAGAGCACCTGCCCGTCCAGCACATCGGCGACCACCTGGGGCACATCGCTCTTTTGTCGCTGCGCTTCGATGACCTGGCTGCCCAGATGATGCGCCAGGCTCATGCTGTAATGCACGCCCGAGGCTTTGAGCTGGGCGCCGGTCATGATGGTGCCGACCAGGCCTGCGCGCGCGCCCATGCTGACGGCGATATTGCGCGCCATCTTCTCTGCCCAAAGGTCGCTGACGGCGGCTGGCAGCACAGCGGCGTTGTCGGCGGCATCGACCATGGCCAGTGGAGCGGCTGTCGCGGCGCTGTCGAAGAGGAAAGACGACATCTGAATCTCGGGGAATGCCCTGCCCATGCTGTCGCTGTCGACCGTGGGGATGCCCGCCAGCAAACCACAGATCAGCGGCTGCATGGAATTTGCGCCACCGATCTCGGCGATGGCTAGGCAATCGAATGTCCGCCCGATATGCGCTTCCAGCAAACGCAGCGCCCGCAGCATCTCTGTGCCTTCGGGCAGCTTCTCGATGCTCACGGTGGGCGCGCCGATGTTGCCAGCCACGCAGACCAGCGCCTCGTCAGCCAAGTCAAAGGGATCGACCAGCGGCTGGGGACCGTGCTGGCGGATGACCGCCGCCAGATGCAAGCCGCCCAGATAGGGGTTGCCGCCGCCGCCCGTGCCCAATATGCCCGCGCCGATGCCGATGGGGCGGATGTCTTCCAGCGTGACCTGGCGCAGCACTAGGCGGACTCCCCGTGCAAGTGGCAAGCGACCTGGTGGCGCGGCTCGATTGCCAGCAGGGGCGGGGGCAGGGTCTCGCACTGGTCGAGCAATTGGGCATGACAGCGCGGCGCGAAAGGGCAGCCCTGCCCGGTTGCCAACGTGAGGTCGCCGGTCAGGATGATCTCATCGCGCTGCATATCCGGGTCTGGCTCGGGGATGGCGGAGATCAGCGCCTGCGTATACGGGTGTTTGGGCTGCTCAAAGATGACATCGGTGGCCGCGACTTCGACGATTTTGCCCAGGTAGAGCAACGCCACTTCGTCGCACATATAGCGCACCACGCCCAGATCATGCGAAATGAAGAGATAGGTCAGGTCAAAGCGGTCTTGCAGGTCTTGCAGCAGGTTGAGGATCTGCGCCTGCACCGAGACATCCAGCGCCGAGGTTGGCTCGTCCAGCACCAGCAGGCGCGGCTGCACAGCCAGGGCGCGCGCGATGCCGATGCGCTGCTGTTGCCCGCCGCTGAACTCGTGCGGATAGCGGTAATAATGCTCTTCCTTTAAGCCGACCACGTGCATCAATTCCAGGACGCGGTCGCGGGCTGCATTGCCTTTCAGGCGCTCGTGTATCCAAAGTGGCTCGCCGATGATCTGCCCGACGGTCATCCGTCCATTGAGCGATGCGGCCGGCGCCTGGTAGATCATCTGGATTTCGCTGCGCAACCGCCGCAGGTCGCGCGCTTTGATATGCGTGATGTCTGCGCCAGCATAAGTAATGCTGCCAGCTGTTGGCTCCAGCAGGCGCAAGATGCATTTGCCGATTGTGGTCTTGCCGCTGCCGCTTTCGCCCACCAGCCCCAGCGTTTTGCCATGCTGCAGCGCAAAGCTGACATCGTCTACCGCGCGGAAGTCGCTCAGCCGCCGATTGAGCACGCCGCCGCGCACGGGGAAGTATTTCTTCAGGTTGTCGACTTCCAGCAAGGCGCTCATTTTGGCGCCTCGTAGAGGTAGCAGGATGTGCTGTGCTGCTCGCCCACAGTCACAGGCGCTGGCACAGTTTGTCGGCAGACGGACATGACATGCTGGCAGCGCGGATGAAAGCGGCAGCCGCTTGGCGGGTCGATCAAGTTGGGGATCATGCCGGGGATGCCCTCCAAGCCGCCACGGGTGACTTCTTTTTGCGGCACAGCAGCGATCAAGCCGCGCGTATAGGGATGTTTGGGGTTGCGGAAGAGCTCGCGCACCGGCGCTTCTTCGACCACCCTGCCAGCGTACATCACCGCCACCCGTTCGCAGCTGCGCGCCACGACGCCGAGATTGTGCGTGATCAGCAGCACAGTCAAACCCAGTTGTGAAACCAGCGAGCGAATCAAACGCAAGATCTGCGCCTGGATGGTCACATCCAGGGCAGTGGTCGGCTCATCGGCGATCAACAGGTCGGGGTCGCCAGCCAGCGCCATGGCGATCAGCACGCGCTGACGCATGCCGCCGCTGAATTGGTGTGGATAATCGTAAATGCGCCGGTCGCCATCGGGGATGCCAGTGAGACGCATCAACTCGACTGCGCGTTCATGCGCGTCTTGACGAAGTTGCCGCGCCGATGGGGCAAAGCCACGCCAGCGCCCCGGCACCTTTTTGCCTTGCGCCTGCTGGTACAAGACGGCATCCACCAGCTGCTCGCGGATGGTGAAGAGCGGATTGAGATTGGTCACGGGATCCTGGAAGATCATGCCCAGATGACGCGCGCGGAAAGCCTCCATGTCGCTTTCGGACTTGTTGAGGATGTCTTCGCCATTGAATTGCACGCGCCCGGCTGTGATGCGTCCCGGTGGCATGGGGATGAGCCGTGGCACAGACAGCGCCGTCATCGACTTGCCACAGCCGGTTTCTCCCACCAAGCCCAGCACATCGCCGCGCCGCATGCGCAGGTCGACGCCCGCCAGCACCTTGACCAGCCCGTCGTAGGTATCGAATTCCAGGTGCAGGTTTTCGATGTTCAACAAATCGGTCATATTCCGTCACCGCCGCGAGCGTGGATCGAGCACATCGCGCAAACCATCGCCGATGAGATTCCAGCTGAAGACCATCAGCCAGATAGCCAGGCCCGGGAAGGTGGCGATCCACCATTCATCGGGGAAGTAGCGCCGTCCGTCGTTGATCATGGCGCCCCACTCTGGCGTCGGTGGCTGCGCCCCAAGACCGATGAAACCCAGCGCGGCGGCTGTCAGCACGGCGAAGCCAAAATCGGTGGTCATTTTGATGATGATGGGCGAAACGGCGTTGGGCAAAATATGGCGAAAGATGATGCGCGCGTGCCCAGCGCCGATGCCATACGCGGCTTCTACGAAAGGCTCTTCTCGCAGCGAAAGCACCAGACTGCGCGTCAGACGAGCGAAACCAGGCCACCACACCAACGAGATGCCGATCATGGCGTTGATGATGCCTTTGCCCAGCGCCGCCGATATGGCAATGGCCAGCACCAGCGCCGGCACGGTGAGGAAGATATCGGTGATGCGCATGAGCAGGTCGTCCAGCCAGCCGCCCGCATAGCCAGAGATCGCGCCGATGGTCACCCCGATGGTCGTCGCCAGCAGGATGATGACTGTGCCGACTTGCAGCGCCAAGCCCGTGCCCATCACAACGCGGCTGAAGATGTCTCGGCCGATCTTGTCGGTGCCGAAGAGGTGCGTTTCGCTGGGAGCTTGCAGGCGTTCCAGCACATTGGTTGCGCCGCTGGCATCTTGTGGGAAGGGCGCAATCAGCGGCGCGAAGACCGCCACAAACAAGATGAACAGCAGCATCAGCAGCCCCAGCATGGACAAGCGGTTGGAACGGAAGCGGTAGAGTCCGCGCGCCAGGTTGTCCCAGCGGGCGCTGTTTCCGCCGCGTCCCCAGCCTTTCGGCTCAGCCATAGCGAATCCTCGGGTCCAGGATGCCGTAGACAATATCGGTCAAGATGTTAACGACGCTGAAGACGATGCCGTAAAGAATGGCGATGCCCATGATGGGCTGGAAGTCCAGGCTGAGCGAGGCGTGGACGGCGTAGAGACCCAGGCCGGGCCAATCAAAAATGGTTTCGATCAATATCGCGCCCGCCATCAGCCAGCCGAAGTTGAGCGAGATGACGGTGATGGTGGCGATGAGGGCGTTGCGCAGCACATATTTGAAAATGATGATGCGATAGGGGATGCCGATGGCGCGCTCCATGCGCACGAAATCTTTTTCCAGCGCCTCGACCATGCTGGCGCGGGTGATGCGGGTGATGCTCGCGAAGGCGCCAAACGACAGCACCAGCGCTGGAATGAACAAGTGTCGCAGCGAAACAGCGAAGGTCTCGAAGTCCAGCTGGACCAAGCTGTCGACCAGGAACAAGCCAGTCGTGGCGGGTGGCGGCGCAATCAGCACGGGCAAGCGTTTGCCGATAGGGAACAAGCCCAGGTCGCGCCCGAACCAGGTCTGGAAGATCATCGCCAGCCAAAAGGACGGGAAGCTGACGAAGAAGAGCGATAGCACGCGCGCCACATGATCGGGCAGGCGGTTGCGATACATGGCAGAAATAACGCCGGCCGGCACGCCCAGCAGCGTGGCAATGATGACAGCGGCAGTGGTCAGCTCCAGTGTGGCGGGCCAAAAGGCGCGCAGGTCGCCCAGCACTTCGCGCCGGGTATAGAGCGATTGCCCCCAGTCGCCCTGGAAGAGCCCGCTGATGTAATCGATATATTGGATGGGCAGCGGCTGGTCGAGGCCGAATTCCACGCGCAGGGCTTCTTTGATTTCTTCGGTCGCGCGAGGTCCTGCCGCCAAGCCCACGGGGTCGCCCGGCACGATGCGCGCGATAGCAAAGGTCAATAGGCTCAAGCCGACGAGGGTGGGGATGATGAGGGCGACGCGCCGCAGGATGTAGAAGCGGATGTTCATGGGGTGGGCTTAGGCTTTGAGTGGCAGCGCAATGGCAGCATTGCTTTGCTCGCGCCTGTCTGTTTGCTCTGCAAGCCGAATGTCCTCCCTGCGATGCACCTGTATGCGCTTGACAAGTCTTTCCCTTTTCATACGCTTGCCCATTACTGTAACGCGCTTGTCGAAGTATGAATGAACAATCTTGACAATTAGGTCTTTAGTGCCTTCTATTATCCAGTCGCCTTCGTCGTCCGTTTCCAATACCACGGTCGTTTCCCGCGCACTGGCAATTTGTAGAGCGCCAGTCTTGCTTATGTCCGTGTCAGTCGACTCCAGACTACCGCTCGATTCGGCGATGTCTGGCAAGGGCAATGTTCTCAGTTGATGCTGGGACCTGCTAAGAGTCACTATCTTCGGCAAATCGTCAACTACCGCTTGGAACTTCACTGACGAAATCTTTTCACCGTCCGGCGCCAGCTTCGTCGCGGCTTTAACGAAATCTCTGTAGTCCTCTGGATCATCAAGGTCATCTTGCAGCAAGTCGGTATGATCTCGCTCCAGCAAGTCCAAATTCTTCAGGAACGGCTCAAGCGCTTCGTCAAAGCGCCCAAAACCGGGCAATGCGTCTTGAGTCGCCTCGCCCAAACGCAGGTTGACAGTGCAGCTGCCGGCCACCAGCCCTTCCATAAAGACAGGAATATCTCCTATCTCGTCTAGCTTTTCGGCAACTGCATCGTGAGCTTTGCGCAATGCGGATTTCGCCGAGATTCGCAGCATCGCAACTATGCTGGGCGTGCGGGAAGACAACTCCTCGACAGCTGCTTTGCCGTGGCCTATCGCATTGCCATGCAGAGACAATTGCAATTGCCCCTCGCTCAAATGGATGCCCGATTTGGCGAGGTTTACCGTACCCAAAAGGTCTTTGAGCTCCCATTCAATATCACTGCGCGGGTTGCCGGCCAGCGCGCGATAAATCAGCTTCTCGGCGTCGTTATAGAGGCCACAGCGCCAGGCGAGCGTCGCCGCGCTGCGATGCAGGACTCCGCGCGACGGTTCAACATGGATGTCCGCCATCAAATCGGCAGCGGCTTTCTCTTTTTCAAATGCCTTCCTAGTTAGGCGCAGGAATTTCTCGCGCTCGCCAAAGAGCTTTGCCAAGTCAGCCTCGTCTGCAAATTCCATGGCAATTCTGTGCAGCTTCTTAACTTCACGGGCATTATGGTTCATATTGCACCATATAGATAACTGGTCGGCTGAATTCGGTTGCCACGACCAGCGCTGGCAACTTCGCATATTTCGATTTTCTAATCTGCGCTAGACCGTCTCTAACCGCCGTTACTATCTGACTGGGGTACTTTGCGTGCGACAGACCTTTGGATTCCAACCCCATTTCATGCTGAAAGAGGTATTCTTCGTTATCATCAGTGCGACTTAGCCAGAAGTCGAATCCGCTACCAATGCGAGCGCGTTCGATCACAGTGTAGTCTGTAAATGCCAATACTGTCAGGATAGCAATAGCTTCACCTGCCCGTTCGGCTGCGTTGCGCGAATCCCCAAACGCCCGGCGGATGCGTTCCGAATAAGACATTTTCCATAGTATCCGCAAATTACCCAGCGCTTCATCAAGGTTCCTTAAATCGCACGAGACCCCCGACGATTTTTCTTGTGAATTCATGCACATAACAACTGCTTCTTGCATCTGCAATGCCAAAGCGCCGGTCAATGCAGGAATATCTGTGCTCAAGTCATCCAGGTCTAAAATGATAGGCTCTGTCATGCTCCCCTGCGTTATATATGCGAGTGGATAAGCGCGGCATCGCGGGCGCCGCCAATTATAAGCCTCCCCCCAGCAGTCTGAGGGGAGACAGACTACGAATGGCTAGCAGCCATCCATCCACATATCCTGGAAGAGCACGGTGAGCGGGTACATCGGCGAATAGCGGAAGCCCTTGACGCAAGTGTTCAGCGACATGCTGCTATCTTCGGTATACATCCACACTGAAGGCTGCTCGGCGGCGATGAGTTCCTGCGCTTCGGCGTACATGGCTTGGCGCGTTGCGGCATCGCCTATCGTGCGCGCTTGATCCAGCAGTTCATCCACGCGCTCGTTGCTATAGAAGCTGCACGAGTTGAAGCTGCCCCATTGCGCAGAGTGATACTGGTTGTACAAGTGCGCGTCTGGATCGAGGAAGGGCGGCAACGTGTAGATGTTGATGATATCTGGGCCGGTCTCGGTCGTGGCGCAACTGGCGACCATGTCGGGCCAGAGCATGGGGATCATGTTCAGTTCAATATTCAACTGCGCCAAGCCTTCCAGCAAGATGAGACCAGGGATCTCTTCGCGCGGGAACTCGGTCACATAGACATAATCGAGCGTGATGCCGCCATCGGGCCAGGGCGTCTGCGCCAGGTATTCGCGCGCCATATCCAGGTCATAGGCGGGGTAGGCCAAGCCCTCGACATAGCCGACGAAGTTGGCCGGCGTGGGACCCGGCAGAATCGTGATAGGCACATCTTGCGCCTCGACCATCGCCTCGTAATTCATGGCGTGGGCCACGGCTTTGCGCAAGTTGATGTCGCTGGTGTATTCGCCTTGGTTGTTCATCTTGAGCGTATTGGTGAAGAAGCCGCCATGCTCTTCCCAAATGTGGTCGGGCGATTCGACCACTTTCTCTTTGTCGCTACCCGCCACGGTATCGGCAATATGCGTTTCACCCGCCAACAGCGAATTCAGTTGGGTAGCAGGATCGCGCTGGATGACCCAGAAGAAGCCGTCCAGGTGGTCGTCACCGGTCCAGCCAGCCCAGTAGTCAGGCACGGCGATGAACTCATAGATATTGCCGATTTCCCAGCGCCCTTGCGTGAAGGGGCCGGAACCCGCCGCGTTCTGCTTCAGGTAGGTCTGCCCCATGTCGTCGCCCAGATTGGCTTCGACGATGGCGGGGTTGACAACGAAGAGCTGTGGCAGTGTGCCGATGAAGGGCGCGTAGGGCTGTGTCAACGTGAATTGCACAGTGAATTCATCAATAGCTTGCGCCGTGTTTTCATCGGCAATGGTCGCCCAGCGCCAACTCGGCGGGCCAGAGATCGCCAGGATTCGATTGAAGCTGTAGACCACAGCCTCGGCATTGACCGAGCTGCCATCGTGGAAAACAGCATTCTCATGCAGCTTGAAGGTCCACACAGTGGCGTCGTCACTGACTTCGTGGCTTTCCACCAGATGGGGCTGCGTCTCGCTGCCGCGATAGATATAGAGCGCATCGTACAAACTGCGCAAGGCGGCGTTGATCGAATAATTCTCGCCGGTGGCTGGGTCGATATTGTCGATATCTTGGTTGCCGCCATAGAGCAGGATATTGTCCTGCGCCATGACAAGGGTCGATGCGCCGAGCAGCAGGCTCAGCGCCAGACATAGAAAGAACGTGCGTTTGAACATGGGTTTCTCCTTACAACGGACTGGAAGCGTACTCCCGCCAGGCAGGAGTCATCGCGTGATTGTAGTCGCGCAGCGCGTGTATAGCAATTTGCGTCATGCACCGCTTGCGCTACAATGTGCGGTGGCGCTGGAGGCAAAAGAACCTGGCGCAATGGCAACAGAGTGGAACAATTGGAGGGCAAGATGATGATCCGTAATCAAGCAACACTTTGCAGGCTGGTGTTGGTTTGCCTTTTGCTTGGGGCGCTGGCTCTGCCGGCCTTGGCACAGGATGACCTGGACCAGGCGCATTGGTGCGATGGCGTGACGATTCGCTTCTTCGCTGGTGGCACAGAGGGCGATGCCTTCGCTGGCATCGTGTATCGTGGCGCGCTGGCAGCCGCTCGTGATCTTGGGGCGAATGTGGAATATGTCTTCTCGGGCTGGGACAGCGAGCTGATGACGCAGCAGCTGCGTGAAGCTGTGGCGCAGGCGCCGGATGGCATCGCCATGATGGGCCACCCCGGCAACGACGCCATTTTGCCGCTTGCTGCCGAAGCGGCCGAGGCCGGCATCATCATGATGTACCAGAATGTCGATGTCGACCAGGTACGCGCGACCTATGGTGGCGGTTATGTCGGCGCTCAGCTGCATTCGCAAGGGCGCGCACTCGCCGAAGAAGCCCTGCGCCAGTTTGATCTGTCAGAAGGCGACACCGCTATCGTGCTTGCCAATGTCGCCCAGCGCGAACGAGCGCAGCGCGAGCTGGCTGTTTGGGAGCGCCTGGAAGAGGCTGGCTTAACTGTCGTCCATGTGGACTCGCCGCCGACCTGGGCAGCCGACCCCAACCTGGGCATCCCGTCCATGGTGGCTGCGATCAGCAACAACCCGGATGTCAAGCTGGTGGCTTTCTCGGGCGGGCAAACCCTGGGCAACACGCAGACCTACTTCGAGGCGGCTGGCTTGGAAGCCGGCCAGGTCAAGGCGATCGGCTTCGACACCAACGAGTTCATCATGCAGGGTTTCGCCGATGACTGGATCCACCTGACATCGGATCAGCAGCCCTTCCTGCAAGGTTATATGCCGATTTTGAGCATCTGCCAGACAGCCAAGTTCGGCCTGGCGCCGCTCAATGTCGACACGGGCGCTGGCTTCATCGACAGCAGCAACTACGCGCAGGTGGCGGATTTGGCGATCGCCGGCTATCGCTAGGCGTTCATCAGCGGGCAAAACACAGCCACAATCCCAGGAAATGCTCCCCTTCCCTCATTTTGGGGGAAGGGGCTGGGGGGCTGGGGGCAACGATGAAGAACGACACCATCATTGAGTTGCGCGCTGTAACCAAGTCTTTTGGCAATGTCAACGCGGTAGATGGCATCAGCTTTGGCGTGCGACCCGGCGAGGTAGTCGGGCTGATCGGCGATAATGGCGCGGGCAAATCTACGCTCATCAAGATTTTGTCCGGCGTGCACCAGCCCGACAGCGGACAGATCCTGGTGCGCGGACAAGCTGTGCGTGGCTGGAATGCCGCCAAATCGCGCGCGTCTGGCATCGAAACTGTCTACCAAGACCGCGCTCTGGCTCCGCAGCAGACCATCACACGCAATATCTTCATGGGGCGAGAGATCAAGAATCGCTTCGGCGTCATCAAAGTTAAGCAGCAGTACGCCGAAGCCAACCGCTTGATGCGCGATATCGGCTTTACTTCCAAAGTATTCGACCCCGATTCGCCCGTAGCCACCTTGTCTGGCGGAGAACGTCAGGGCGTCGCCATTGCTCGCGCTCTCTATTTTGACGCCGACCTGATCGTGCTGGACGAGCCGACCACGGCGCTTTCGCTGGTAGAGACGGCAAAAGTCTTCGGCTTTGTGGACAATGTGCGCGCGCGCGGACGCTCGATCATCTTCATCGGGCACAATATCTATCATGTCTATGACATTGCCGACCGCTTTGTCGTGCTCGACCGAGGCCAGGTCGTGATGAAAGAGTCCAAAGCCCATATCGCCTCGGCCGAGGTGCTCATCAAGCACATGCAAGAAATCGCCCAGTTGGCGCATGTCGACGAATCCTGACAATCTGCCAGCAGGTTGACGAAAAGAGATGACAATCCTGGACTTGCGAAAAAAACGCTTGAGTTATTGAAGAGCCTGCCGCAGGAGAGCCTTGCATGACTGCCAGCCTCACGACAAAGCCCAAAGCGCGCGAGGAAGTTTCGCCGCTGGTCAAGTGGGCGCGCAGCAACCGTCGCGCCATCACCTCGACGCTGTTCCTCATCGTCATGCTCATTGGCTTCACGGCCGCCAACTCGGATGTCTTCACGCAATTCAAGACCTATCGTTCGGTGATGATCGTGTTGCCGGTGTCGATCTTTGTGGTGGTGCCGCTGGTGTTTGTGGTGACGGCGGGAGAGATCGATCTGTCCTTTCCTTCGGTGGTGGGGCTGGCTTCCTTCGCATTCGTCAAAATCGTCGATGTGGGTGGCGACCCCCTGGTGGGGATTGCGGCTGCGCTGCTGGTGGGGGCGCTGCTGGGCTGGCTGAATGCGCTGCTGGTGGTGCGCATCGGCTTGTCGGCGTTGGTGGCGACCCTGGGCATGAACTTCTTCCTGCGCGGCTTGATCAACATTTTGGTCGAAGGTTTTTCCATGGCCATCCCCGAGATACGCAATAGTCCCATACACACGTTGCTGACCGATGACACCTTTACCGTTGTCGGCAATCTGGGTGTTCCCAACCAGATGTTGTGGGCGCTGGCCTTTACGGCGCTGGGCGTGTTTCTTTACAATCGGCATACCTTTGGCGTGCGCGTGCATTGCGTTGGCGACAATCCCGAGAGCGCTGCCGAGATGGGCATTGATGTCGACCGCACGCGGACGCAGGTCTTCATTTTCACTGGCATCGGCGCGGCTCTGGCCGGCGTCTTTTCGGTGATGATCAACTTTGTCTGGTGGCCCACCACCGGCGATGGCTTGCTGCTGCCGGTGCTGGCCGGCCTCTTCGTGGGCGGGACTCCCACCTGGGGTGGCATCGGCACTGTCTTTGGCGGCATGATCGGCACATCCATCGTGGCATTTATCGAAACGGGCGTCATCGCGGCTGGCTTGACCGGCTTCTTCACACAATTCTTCTATGGCTTGATCATCATCCTCTCGCTGATATTCCAGCGCTTCAACGGACGGCGCGTGCGATGAAAGTGATTCAAGTGGGCATCGGTGGCATGGGCAATGCCTGGCTGGGCGCGGTGCAGCGCTCGCCCCAGGTCGATTTCGCCGCTTTTGTCGAGGTCAATGCCGATATTGCCGACCAGCAAGCCGCCGCCTATGGCTTAGACCGCTCGTTGATTTTTCGCACGTTGCCCGAGGCGCTGACACAGGCCGATGCGGATGCCGTCATCAATGTTACGCCGCCGCAATTCCACCGCGAGATCTCTGTTATGGCGCTGGAAGCCGATCTGCCGGTGCTGTCGGAAAAGCCGCTGGCAGGCACACTGGACGATGCGCGCGCAATCGTAGATGCGGCAGAACGAACGGGCTTATTACACAGCGTCGCGCAGAATTATCGCTATCGTCCGCCGACTCAGACGATCAAGCGCGTGCTCAATAGCGGCGCGCTGGGCGCGGTGGGAGCAGTCCATGTCGAATTCTACAAAGGACCGCACTTTGGCGGCTTTCGTGAAGAGATGCCCCAGCCGCTGATCGTCGACATGGCCATCCACCACTTCGACTTGCTGCGCTTCTTCCTGGACAGCGATGCCCGCAGCATCAGCGCCCGCAGCTGGAATCCGCCCTGGAGCTGGTACAGCGGCGATGCCAGTGCGGCGGCGCAGCTTGACTTCGCCAGCGGTGTGCAGGTCAGCTATGTCGGCAGTTGGTGTTCCCAAGCCTGTGAGACGAGCTGGAATGCCAACTGGCGCTTCGACTGCGAGCGAGGTGTGCTGCGCGTCGAGGACGATGTAGTGCGCGTGCAACGGCTGCTGGATGTGGGCGATGGCGGCGGCGCGCTGCGCAATCGGCACAGCCAGCCCGAGATCCTGCCACAGCTGGATATGGCGCGCGAAGGGCAAGATTATTTGTTGGACGAATTCGTCGGCGCAGTAGAAAGCGGCGCCAGCACGGCCACATCCGCTCAAGACAACATCCGCACGATGGAGTTGGTGTTTGGGGTCGTGCGCGCTTGTGAAACGGGCGAACCAGTGCAGCTATCGGGTTGACTCGTCTGAATAGCCATTTTCATGCCAGGAGCAGGTTGCAGGGGCGAAGCGGTGATTTCGCCCCCAGTTCAGCTTGATTCACTTTCGCTTTGGGGTAGTCTGCCTGACAATGCCAAGCCTTCCAGCAGGCCGGCCACGCGCGCCTGCTCCATTTCAACGCGCCGCAAACGTTGCTCTTGCGCGGCAAAGCCCGCGATCATCTCTTCGCGCAGCTGCTGGTTGTCGGCAGTCATCTTTTCTTCCAGCCGACTACTTTGCGCATTCATGTCGTCGCGCAACTGCTTGATGTCGTTTTTCAGCCAGAGCAAGAATGCGCCAACAATCGTGATTACGGGCACAATATTTGCGAGAATCTGACCCCAGTCCATATCGCGAATATCCCTTGCGTTTTCCTACCTGCCACCATTGTAGCGCATCGGAATATCCTGTCAAAAGATAGGCTCGCTGCCCACTAGTCGAAGTAGCTATCGCCATTCCACAGCAGCGACTGGGCGACCTTGTCATTCAGCTCGACGCCGATGCCGGGCGCCTGCGACACGGTCATCACGCCATCGCGCACGAAAGGCTTTTCGCCATCGCAAAGGTCGCTCCACCAAGGGATGTTGCGCGCGTGGAACTCCAGGAAGAGGAAGTTGGGCACAGCGGCCATGACATGACAAGCTGCCATCATGCCCAGCGGAGATGACACATTGTGCGGCGCGATCGGGATATAGTGCGCGTCTGCCAGGTCGGCGATGACTTTGCCTTCGGCAATGCCACCGGCTTTTGCCAGGTCGGGCATGATGACATCGACTGCCTGCCGCGCAAACAGCTCAAGAAAGTCAAAGCGCGTATATTGATTCTCGCCGGTACAGATGACCGTGCTGGTGGATGCGCGGACTTGCGCCAGGGCATCGACATTTTCGGCGGGCACAGGTTCTTCCAGCCACAGCAGCCGCAGCGGTTCTACAGCCCGCGCCAGGGTGATGGCCGAGGGCAGGTCGAAGTGGCCATGGCAGTCGATAGCCAGGTCGATTTCAAAGCCGATCGCCTCGCGCACAGCCTCAATCACCCCGATCACATGCGTCATTTCTTGCGCGCCCAGCGTCCAGTTCCAGGCATCCAGCTTGCCATGCCCGGTGTAGTCGACATCAAATTTGACCGCGCCAAAGCCTTCGTCCACAGCCCGCAACGCTTTGTCGCCGAAGGAAGCCGGGCTCTCGTCTTCGCCGAAGTGACAATCGGCGTACAGGCGGATGTCATCGCGGAACTTGCCGCCCAGCAGTTGATGCACCGGCACGCCCAGCGCCTTGCCAACGATATCGTGCAGGGCGTTGTCGATGCCCGTCAGCGCAAAGATCAAGGGCGCGTTGCCCGCCCCGCCATAACGCCCGGCCCGCCGCAGCTTTTCATAGATGCGGTTGATGTTGAAAGGGTCTTCGCCGATTAGCAACTCGCGCAGCGCCAGGATGGCATGCTTGGTGGCAAAGCCAGAAAAGCCCGGCCCGCCGCTGTTGCATTCGCCCGTGCCCGTGATGCCTTCGTCTGTATAGAGGCGCACGAAAGTCCAGACGCTGCCACCGCTGTCTGGCTCTTGCCGCCCGATAACGCTGGCTTGCACATCCGTGATTTTCATGTTTGCGCCCTCTGTGCCTCAGCAAGTCCAAGTTAGTCCTGCAAACAACCACTGAATTTGGGCGTGGCACCGTCTCGCCCCTGCAACTCAGTGATCTCTGTGGTGATGCTTTCCAATGCTGCTCCCTAATGATAGCCCTCGAGCCGCGCCATGATGCGGGCGATTTCGGCGGCGATGTGGGCTGGCACGGGCGGATTGAAGGGTCCGCCTGTCCCGCCCGCCACATCATCGAAGCCGGCGCAGTTGATCGCTTCCATCACAGCCGAGTAATTCCAGGCGCGCTCGTGCATGAAGCGGATGTCTTCCAGCGGCGAGATGTCTGCTTCGATCTGCAGCGCGGCTTCGTAATCGCCACGGCGTTGGGCGTTGTTGATAGCGTCCGATGCCTGCGCGACCACGATATTGATGCCCGACGTATGCCCTTGCGCGCCAAGCTCGGCTGCGGCAGTCGAACGGTCGCCGATGCCCCAGATGACGATCTTGTCGGTCCCCAGCGCCTGCACAAAGGGCAGCACATCGCTTTCCTGCGTGCCGATTTTGACGCCGATGACATGCGGCGAATCTTGCACCAGGCGGATGACCGCGTCACGATCGCGCGGACGCCGAAAATAATACAAAAAGCGCATGCCATGCTCGGCGGCTTGGGTGGCAGTGAAGCGCAGCAACGTTTCGTACAAGCCAGCCGGCGCATACGTGCCAGTCAGCGGCATGATCAGGCAGATATCGGGCGGTCTCTGCAAGGCTGCCAGCTGCCCAAGCAGTGTCGCCGCTTCGGGCAGCGGATTGGGCGCGATCGCCGCCATCAATAGGCCTTCGCCAGCCATGCCTTGCCCGGCGATATCCAGCAGCTTGACCTGGTCGGCATAACTGATGTGATGCACAAGACTGGCGCCAGCGATGGCGATGACGCGCGGACGACCGCCACTGAGGCTGTTGCTGCGCATCAGGTAATCGATGTTTTTGGCGTGCCCGGCATAGTCGATCCGCCCGCCAGCGTAGGGAATCAGCGGAATGCCGATCACCGAGTTCAGCCCGTCCAGCAGCGCGCTTGTTGCGATCATCGACGACCTCTCAGTGGCAAATCGACCACAAGGATTGTAAGCACAAAACTGACTACCAGCGCGTCGCCTGGAATGTCCAGCCTGGCTCGACCTTTTGCATCTCGATCTCGTCATTGCGCTCGGTCAAACCGCATGTCAGGTAATGCTGATGCAGCTGCGCCAGTCGCTCACGGTCGACTTCAATGCCCAAGCCTGGTTCACGCTGCAGCTCGACCGAGCCATCCTCAAACTGCAGTGGTTTGACCAGCAAGTCCTGTCCGTCTTGCCAGGGGTAGTGCGTGTCGCAGTCGTACAAATCGTTGGGGGTGGCGGCTGCCAGCTGCACCATCGCCGCCAGCGATATGCCCAGGTGGCTGTTGGAGTGCATGGACAAGCCGCGTCCGAATACGCGACAAATGCGCGCCAGATCCAGCGATGCGCGGAAGCCGCCCCAAAAATGATGGTCGGACAAGATGATGGCTTCCGACCCCTGCCGGACGCTGCCGGGCAGATCGGCGAAGCTGGTCGTGCACATGTTGGTGGCCAACGGGATATCCAGCGCGCGCGCAACTGCCGCCATATTCGCTTGTCCGCGCACCGGGTCTTCGAAATACTCCAGCAGGCCTTGCAGTTTTTTGCCGGCTGCGATGGCTGTATCAACGCGCCAGATGGCATTGGGGTCCAGCCGCAGCGGCACATCCGGACCAAATGCCTCGCGCAGAGCCACTATCGCCGCGACTTCATCGTCTGGCGGAAGAACGCCGCCTTTGAGCTTAATCGATCGAAAGCCATAGTGGCTGCACATGGCTTGGGCCTGCGCCACGATACCCGCGGGATCCAGCGCCGCTTCTGCCCGTGCCGCCTTCCAGCCGCTGGCAGTCGGGTCGCGCTCAAAGCCGAATTCGCCGCCAGCGCCAACGTGCTTGTAGAAGAGATAAGCCGCGAATGGCACGCGATCGCGCGCTGCCCCGTCCAGCAGATCGACCACCGGGCGCCCAACCGCTTTGCCCACCAGGTCATAACAGGCGACTTCGATGGCGCTGCGCACATGCACCCAAGCGCGATTATCCCAAGGCGTCCCGCCACGGTCGTCTGGCTGCGCAAGCTCGTCGATGCGCGCGAATATGGCATTCAGCTGCCACGGGTCCATGCCGATGATGCGTTCTGCAGCCTGTGCCAAGGCGGCGCGGGTGGATTCGCTGCCGGGGATCTCGCCCCAACCACTGATGCCGTCATCGCTGACCAGTTCGATGATGAGGCGCAGGGCATAGGGCGCGTGCAGCCCAGCCGCGTTGAGCAGTGGCGGGTCGGGCACGGCGATTGGCGTGATGTGACAGTCGGTGATGTGCATGAGGACTACCTATTTCTTCCCAGTCGCCAGTTTGCGGACTGTCTCGCGGACAGCGATGGCGGGCAGGCTCTTTGCATTGGATTCGACGAACTCCGCGATTGCAGCGCGATGCAGCTTGATGCCCTTGCGCAGCAGCCAGGAAATAGCTTTGGTTATGCGCTTGTCTTTGTGGCTTCGCAGCTGCTGGATCAACTCCAGCGCCAGGTCCAGCAGGCGCGCATCGTCCGCCTGGCTGATTGGCGCGGTCAGCAAGACCAGTGCCGCGCGTTGTTTGTTGACATTCGCGTCACTCGCCAAGCACCGCAGCAGCGCCGACCAGTCGTCCCAGGCTGCCAGCAGATCGTCCGCGTTGAAGACCGTCTGGCAGGTGCTGTCGACTTCTGCCCAGCCCTCCAGGCAGCCCAGCCACTCGTCCAGTTGGGTCAATGGCAGGGCGCGGCGGTGTTGGGGATAGCGCAACAAGAGCGTCTGCGGGGCGCAACGTTCTTCATAGGAATTGCCGTGATACAGCGAGTCGACCAGGTCGCGCCAGCCGGCATAGGGCATGCGGCGGTTTTCGGCGACGAAATCCAAAATGATTTTGCGGCGCTGGGCATTGGCAAGCCCGTACCAGCGACGGGCGGTGCCTAGGTGCTCGGGGCGTTGGCTGGTGTGGCCCCGCGCAGGCTCTGTACGCTCGATGCATTCCAGGATGGCGCGGTGATGCTCGTTCATGTGCTGCGCCGTTGCGCTGACATCAGGCGCGCGCCGGAGCTAGATCAGCTGCTTGAGCGGTACGCCACGGCGCTTGAGGAATTCCATGAAGCCGATCTTGTCGATGGTTTTCAGCTCTTTCGCCGTGATCTTGACGCGCACCCAACGGTCAAGCTCGGGCACATAGATGCGCTTGTTCTGCAAATTGGGCTTGAACTTGCGCTTGACGGTGTTGAAGGCTTTGCTGCGCGATTGACCGAAGAGCGGCTTTACGCCAGTGATTTTGCGTTTGCCGGGCATGGCGGGCTTCCTTAGGTAGGTACGCTTGCTGCAAGCACCGCAGTATACAGAAAAGCCCGTGCTTGTCGAGGGTCGTTTTTTCGGCGGCGAGCCTGCGCGACTGCGATTTATTTCAAGTCGCGGCGGTGCCAGTCATCGCTGAACAGGTTGAAATCGGTTTGGCGCTGGGGGAATTCGTCGATCAGGTCTTCGTCTATATCTACGCCCAGCCCTGGCTTGGTCGGCAGCGGAAAACAGCCATCGACCACCTCGGGCATGCCGATCCCCACTGCTTTGACAGGCGGGTCGGCGAAGTCGTTGAAGTATTCCTGGATTTTGAAGTTGGGGGTGGTCGCCGCCACCGCCAGCGATGCCATGGTCGAGCAGGGACCGCCGACATTGTGCGGTGCGACCAGCACATAATACATCTCGGCTGTGCCCGCCAGCTTTTTCATATTGCCGATGCCGCCGAAGTGCGTGATATCGGTCTGGATGATATCGGCCGCGCCCAACTCAAAAAGTTCGCGGTATTCATAAGGCGTGTGGATGCGCTCGCCAGTGGCAATAGGGATGCCCAGCGGCAGCGCCACTTCGCGCAGATCTCGCAGCGCGCGCAGATTTTCGGGTGGCACCGGCTCTTCCACCCAGGCCGGACGAAATTCAGCCAAATCGCGGATGATCTCGGCGGCGGTAACAGGATTGAAGCGCCCGTGCATCTCGATCAACAGCTCCACATCGGGTCCCACGGCGTCATGCACCGCTTCGACCAAGGCGATGCTCAAGAGCTTCTCCTGGCGGGTGAATTCATAGAAGCCGCTACCGAAGGGGTCGAACTTGAGCGCGCGATAGCCTTTGGCGATAACCTCTTTGGCGGCGGCATGCCAGGCATCGGGCTTGCGTTCGACGCGATACCAGCCGTTGGCATAGGCTTTGATCTTGTCGCGCATTGCCCCGCCCAGCAGACGATAGAGCGGCTGCCCCAGCGCTTTGCCGATGATGTCCCAACAGGCGATCTCCAGCAGGGCGATGCCAGTCATGGCGATCTCGCCGGCGCGCCCATAGGTCTCGCGCAGCATGCGATAAACAAGCGCTTCGGTATTGAATGGGTCTTGCCCCAGCGCGAAGTCGGGCACGCTTTCCTTCAAATAGCCGATGACGGGGCCCACTCCACCGACCGGACGCGCCTCTGCCCAGCCAACCAGGCCTTCGTCCGTTTCTACCTTGACAAAGAGCAGGTTGCGCCAGGGCGTGCCCATCACCTTGGTGCTGACATGGCTGATTCTCATTGTTCCCCCTCTGTGTCCTCTGTGGTTCAAATCCTTTTAACCTACCGGCAGGCCCAGATCCGCCGCGCCGACCTGACTCATCACCGCGTCTGGCGCATGTCGCCTTATGATGCCCATGACCAGAGCCGCCCGCCGCACACGCTCTTTCGCCAGTTTGACGGCTGTTTCGTCCAGGTGCGCGCCGCTGGGATAGATATTGGGGGCGTTGCGCAGCCCCAGCTTGACATACATGGGCGCGCCAACGCGGATCAGCTGCGGCGTTTCATAATGGCGTACGAAGCCGCCGAAGTCGTCTGGCGCTTCGACATAGACATCCAGCGGCAGGTCGACGGCTGCGCGCACAGCGGCGATCTGCGGAGCAGTCAGATCGGTCGGCACATTGTAAGTGCCCGCGCCCAGCTGCTCCAGCAATTTGATGGCGATGGGGTTGGCCGCGCCCATCTGCACAGAGATTTTGACCACCAGATCGGCAGGCAGCTCGCCGGCTTTTTTCATCTGGTCGACCAGCCACAGCTGGCCTTCGTCCGCCACCAGCACAGAGCGCAGCCCCAGTTCGCAGCCGCGCAGGATGTCTTCGGTGGCATAGACGACTTCGTCCATGCCCCGCAGGCGCGCGCCCAGATTCTTGCCGGCGCTGGCTCGCACTTGCGCGCTGGCGCCCCAGGCTGCTCGCGGGCCGACAAACAAGCTGACTTCAATGCCGGCCGCCGCGCCCAGTCGGCACATCTCGCGGATTTCGGCGTCGGTCAGCATCCAGATGCCGCTGCCCTGCGAGACACGGTGGATGGTGATGCCCTGTTGCTGCGCCGCCTCCAACACAGTCGCCAGGGCGCGCGGCCCCTCGACGCTGGGGATCTCGATGCGATACTCTGCGCCATCGGGGAAACGTTTGTGGGAACTGGGCAACTCGTAAAGCTCGCCAGGTGGATAGCCGCGCTGCTGCAAAAAGTCGCGTATTGTCTTCATATTCTGCCTCTGTTTTCACATGCCTGCGACATTGTACCCAAAGCGCGCGCCGAGTTCACAGAGGCCTCCCTCTCTGCGCTGTGATTTAGTCACCATCAGATCACAAATAATTCTTGTTCTTCACATCGTGCAAACGGCGCGGGTTGATCTTGCCATCGCGATTGACGACTGTCTGATAGCGCTGCAGCCGCTGCCGATTCAGCCCCGGCGAACCAAATCGCGCGCTGTTGACGCCGCTGACCGTGCCCGGGCGCGCGCTGGTGATCAGCCATTCCAGCAGATCCGCCCGCAGTTCGCGCACTTTGTCTTGATAGTCGGCTTCAAAATACAGGTTGCGCATCTCCCAGGGATCGCTCTCCAGGTCATATAGCTCGCCAAAGCCATCGGGATGTTGCTCGGGGAACATGGCGCGCGGGTAATGCACCAGGCGAAATTGCCCCTTGCGCAGGCTCTTGCTCCAGGCGAATTCGGTCATGCCCAGCCGCTCTGCACCATCCGCCGCCCCCTGCAGCAGCCCCGAGATGTCGCGTCCATCGCTGGTTTCCAGCTGCTCGATGCCCGTCAGCGCGCACAATGTATTGGCGATATCGACCAACTCGACCACACTGTCGATGCGTCCGCCGGACGGGATGCGCTTGGGTGACCAGAAGATCAGCGGCACGCGCGTGATGGCATCGCTGCAAATGCCCGGCGCTTTTTCCATGATGCCGTGCTCGGTCGCATAATCGCCGTGATCGGATGTATAGACGACGATGGTGTCTTCTGCCATGCCTGCCGACCGCAGGTAGCCCAGCAATTTTCCCACAGCGGCGTCCACCTGGCTGACCGCGCCCAGGTAGCCCTGCAGCTTGCGGCGACGAGCGGCTTCGAAAGTGCGCGGCTCAAAGAGCGCCCAGTCGGATTCTCGCCAGCGAGCTGCCGAGGCGATGAAATGCGGCGCTTTGCCGGCGGCTGCCAGGTCATAATCGGCATTAGGCGGCAGGCTCAGCGCATCGCCAGCGTAGAGATCCCAAAATTCCTGGCAGGGCGTGGTGCATTGATGCGGCCGCGGGAAGCTGACATGCAGCAAGAAAGGCTGTCCGCGGCGGGCGGCGGTCTGCATGGCGTCGATTGCCGTATTGGCCAGCCAGCCTTCTTGCGATTCGTCAAATGCCAGCGGGCTGGGGCGTCCTTCGACCGACTGGCGTCCCCGTTCGCCAAATTCTGGCAGCAGGATGTGGTCTTCCAGCGCCTCCACGCCACGCTCGCGCAGGAAGCTCGTATAGGCAGCCGAGCGACCGACAACGCTGCCCGCCTGGTAGGAGTTGCTCTCGTGGAAGATATCGCAGTCGTCTTCCACCCAGTATTCCGGGCAGTGGATCTTGCCCATCGCCGCCGTGAAATAACCGGCCTCGCGGAAGTGCCCGAAGATATTGGACAGCCCGCCGGGGTTGCGCCCGCTCAAGCTGTAATAGCCGTGATTGTGCGGATATTGCCCGCTGAGGAAAGAGACGCGGCTGGGCGTGCAGATGGGGTTTTGGGTGATGGCAGAGCTGCAGCAGACGCCTTCGCGCGCCATTCGGTCGAGCTGCGGCGTGCGCGCATCGGGATGCCCGGCATGACCCAGCACTTTGGCGTTGTGCTGGTCGGACACGATGAAAAGGATGTTTGCCTGGGTCATTCCCCCATCCCCGGCCCCTCCCCCCAGGATGAGGGAAGGGGAAGCGCTTACAAGAGTAGAAGTCCCTCCCTCATCTTGGGCTCGCGTAGACACAAACCCGCCGGGGAGGGACTTAGGGTGGGGGTAGTTGCTCTACCCGCCGTACTGCGCGTCGTAGGCTGCCTGATAAATCTCGGCAACGCGGTTGATGCCCAGGCTTTCCACCGTGGCGACAAAGGTATCCCAGCCGGCGTCCAGATCTTGCCGACCAAGGACGAATTCCGCCGTCATCTGCGCCACAAAGTCATTGATGCTCAGGCGCAGCTCGGTGACTTCAGCCGCTTGCGCCGTGGTGAAAGCCAGCGGCGGGATCAAGTCTTCGAACGCGCGCGCATAGGGCTCGTAGGCGACTCGGGTCTCCTCAAGCAACACGACTTCCAGGCCGCCGGCATCTTCGCGGCGCACCTCGCCCAAACGCAGGTGGTTGGGACGATAGCTGGGTCCACGCTGCGCCCAGTGCACATTTTGCAGCGAACCGAAGGTGGAGAGGCGACGCCAGATGGCTTCGAAATCATCGCCGCCCAGCGCGGGTTCGCCTTCTTCTGCCCAGCGCCATTGGCCTTCTTCGCCTTCAGCCGCTTCCCACTGCGGGATGCCAAAGACCGAGCGCAGGGTTGTCTCGCGCTCGTACAAGCCATCACACCACTTGAAAGCCGCCACCGGGTGTTCTGTCTGGCTGTTGATCGTGCACTGCCCGCTGCCGACACCCCAAGGGTTGAAAGGCGTCTGGCGCAAGCCGGTTGGTCCCTCCAGGGCGGGGACAGCGACATATTTCTGCCAGCGGTCGCCGCCGATGTTGGCGAAATTGGGATGCGCGCCCGACATGACAACGCCGATGGTCGGCGCATCACCGCCCTCGACCTGCTGCTTGATCTGATCCATAGGCTGCGTGAAGCTCTCTTCGCCAAAGAGACCGGCTGCATACAAGCGATTCAAATAACGCAAGCCCTCGCGGTAGCCTTCGCTGGTGACATTCTCCGTGATCACGCCGTCATTCATCTCGAAGTAGCGGTTCGGCCCCGGGTTCTGGCCCGTGAACTCGCTGAAGACGAAGGGGTTCAGCAAGAAGCCATCGATCGTTGGATTCCAGCCGGTGGTCGCGGCCGCCAGCGGAATCTCATCGTTGGGGTCGCCATTGCCGTTGGCATCCTGCTCTTTGAAGGCTGTCAGCACATCGACAAATTCCTCGGTCGTTTGCGGAACGTCCATGCCGACATTCGCCAGCCAATCGGAATTGATCCAGGCGCGCTGCGAATAGAAACAGTGATAGCATTCGTTCACCTGCGGCAGGCCGTAGATCTCGCCATTGGGCGAGGTGATCAGCGGGCGGACCTGGGGCGAGCCAGCAAAGACTTCGTTGATGTAGTGCCCGTGCTCCTCAATCAAGCCGCTGAGGGGCAGAAACAAGCCCTGCGGACCAAACAGCGCCAATGTTGACGGGTCGACATTGAAGCCAACGATGATATCCGGCAGGTCGCCACTGGCGATAGTCAGGTTGAGCACTTCCTGCCATTCATTCGGTGGCGCGATATCGAAATTGAGATTGATGCCGGTGCGCTCGCTATACCATTCGGTGAAGGTGTTGGTGTTGAAGTCTTCCACGATGGCGTGACCAAGCATTAAGACATTGAGGGTAATGGGCTCTTCGACGATGGGGAATTCGCCGGGCGCCGATACCATCTCTTGCCCCGAAGCGGTCAAGGGCAGCGCCAACACAAGTACAAGCAGCGCCACAACCAGTGTTCTCTTGCTCATGTCAAATCCTTTCTTATGCAGGGTAGATGACGAAATGTGAACGGAAATTGTCGATAACCGATCTCCTCCCGATGTCTCGTAACAGCTATTTTACCGAGCCAAGTGTCATGCCTTTTACGAAATGCTTTTGCACGAAGGGATAGAGTAACATGACAGGGACGCTGGCTACGACAATCAGTGAATACCTCAGCAGCTCGCGCAGCCCTTCGCGGGCCTTCAGGTCTTCTATATCAATCAGCATCGAAGCGTCTATCGAGTTTTGAATCAATATCTCGCGCAGAACAAGCTGCAACGGAAACAGCTCTTGGTCTTTCAGGTATATCAGCGCCTGAAAATATGTGTTCCAGTGGGTGTTCACGGCGTAGAACAGCGCCAGCACGGCGATGATCGGGCGCGCCAGTGGCAGGATGATGCTTCGGAAAATTCGGAAGTCGCTGGCGCCGTCAATGCGCGCCGCTTCGTGTAACTCGGGCGGTATCGTCGTGCGGAAGAATGTGATGGCGATCAGCAGGTTAAATGGACCAATGCCGGTCGGCAAGATCATCGCCCAACGCGTATTGAGCATGCCCAGATCGCGCACGACCAAATAGGTGGGGATCAAGCCGCCGCTGAAGAGCATAGTAAAAATGAAAGCGATGATGATGACGCGCCGCCCGACCAAATCCTGCCGCGAGAGCGGATAGGCAGCGATAATGGTCATCGTCACATTAAAGATGGTGCCAAAGAATGTATAAAAGAGCGAATTGGCAAAGCCATTCCAGACTTTGCTGTGCTCAAAGATCGTTTCGTATCCAAGCAGGCTAAAATCGACTGGCCACAAAATGACTCTGCCCGCTATCACCGCTTCTGCCGAACTGAAAGACGCGGCGACCACAAATACCAATGGCAGCAGAACGATGACGGTAATGACCAGCAAAAAGGCGGTGTTGCCCATCATGAAGAAGCGGTCAAAAGCCGATTCGTTGACCTGGTTGATATTGCTTTCGTAACTCGTCATCGAGGCCATCTGCCGGTCCTTTACCAGACGCTGTTTTCGGTCAAACGTCGGGCGGCATGATTGACCGCGATCAAGAGCAGCAGCCCCACAATCCCTTTCAGCAGACCGATGGCCGTCGAATAAGAAAAATCGAGTATTGGCGACAAAAGCCCTACCTTGTACACATAGGTATTGATGACTTCCGACACGCCGAGATTGAGCGGGCTTTGCATCAAATAGACTTTTTCAAAGGCGATTTCCAGCACCCGTCCTGTAGACAAGACGAGCAAAACCATTGCCACCGGCAGCAAGCCAGGCAGGTCGATATAGCGGATGCGCTGCAAGCGGTTGGCGCCATCGACGACAGCCGCTTCATGCAAGGCGGGGTCGATGGTCGTCAGCACGGCCAGGTAAATGATCGCGTTGAATCCCATGTCCTGCCAGACATTCGACCAGACGAAGATATGGCGGAAGGCGCCGGGGTTGCCCATCCAGTTCGGCGGGGACTGTCCGAGCATATTCGCCAGAGTCGCGGTAAAGCCGACGCGCGGATGTAAAAATTGATAAAGCATACCGACAATCACCACTGTCGATATGAAGTGCGGCGCATAGGTGATCATCTGGACGCTGCTGCGAAACAGGCGCGACCGAACCTGGTTCAAGCTCAGCGCCAGGATGATCGGGATGGGGAAGACGATCAAGGAATAGAAGCTGAGGACGACCGTATTGATGATGACCGGCGCGAACTTGGGCGAATTGAAAAAGCGCTCAAAATTGGCCAAGCCGACCCAAGGGCTGCCCTCGATGCCAATAGCCGGCATATACTGGCGGAAGGCGATCTGCGCGCCATACATGGGCGCATAACGAAAGACCAGCAGCCACAGCAGCGGCAAAGCCAGCAAGACATAGAGCTGCCAATTGCGGCGGATGCGTAGCCATAGTTGGCTTCTGCGCTCTCGTGTGATTTTATACAAGCTCAATCACGCCCCTTGCAAACAACAGACACGAGTATAACACGCCTGCCGCGAGAGTCTATGGATTGCCTGCAAGGGAGTTTTGCCTCTGCTGTTCAGTTTTTCGGCTCGAACAAGCGAAAACCGGCGATGACGATGCCCACGCCGATCAGGCACATCAGCGCGCAGATGGCGAAAAATGCGCCCGCGCCCAGGTTGTCGAAGATCCAGCCAAAGAGCGAGCCCGTCAGCACCAGCGCGATCGACGGCATGGTTACTTGCAGCAGCGCCTGATTGGTCGCCACATTGCCCGGATGGCTGATGGCGTTGACCAGGGTAAATGACGACAGATAGAAGCCAGGCCAGGTCAAGCCGCGGAAGACCAGCAGCAGCGCAAGGGCAGGCAGGTTGGGCGCGAATCCCAGCGCCAATGTGAAGACGGCGATGCCCAGCACGCTAACGATATAGGCGCTGCGGATGCGGAATCGCGGCAGAATCGCGTCCATCAGATAGGTGAAAGGCACTTCTACCCCGCCCAAAATCGCCGCCCACAAGCCGATATCCGCCGATGCCACCCCCAGATTTTGGTTGAAATGGATGAACATGAAGGCGTAGGCATTGTAGGTGCCCATGGAGATGAAGAACTGGCTGGCAGCCAGCACAAAAAAGCCGCGATTGCGAGGCTGTCGTTTGGCATCGTCGGCGCTGTGCTTCTGCAGGGGCTTGGCGGGGAAGACAGTCGCCAGCTGGATGCTCGCCAATGCGAAGGCTGCGCCCACCCAAAACAGCAGCGGATAGCCACCCAGCGCGAAGAGCTGTCCGGCCAGCAGACTCGCCGCCGCAAAGCCCAGCGATGCAAAGGAGCGGATCTGCCCCAGGATGGCTTTGCCGCTGCGGATCAACTGCGTGATGGTCAGCTGCATGCCCAGAGTCAGGCTGGGGCTGGTGGTGATGCGGAAGAGCAGCACTGCCGCCACGATCAGCGCCGGGATATTGGAAGTGGCGAAGATGACATTGGCGATGGCAAAACCGCCCAGATAGAGCATGAAGAGGCGGCGATGCGAATTGCGACGATCGGCGATCTGGTTGAGAAGCGGCGTCAGCACCAGCGACAAAACGGCGCCGCCACTGCCCAGCGTGCCGATGACCGTGCCCGAAAAGCCGATATCGGTCAGGTAGACATTGACATAAGGCCAAGCCACGCCGATGCCAGCCAGGCTCAGGAATTGCAGCGCCATCAAGCGGATCGTGCCGACATGATTGCGCAAGGCGAGCAGTCGAGTCATGTGGAGCGGCCTGCGCTTTGCAATGTTCGTTAGACGCGGCGGTTTGCGAGAATCGTACCTGGCAACACAAGTCATTCCGTCATTGTCTTTGCGCGATAATCGGGTCGCCACTTTATAGCTGTCAATGGGTATGACATAATGTCAGACAATCTATCGGACACTTTGGAGGTCAATATGGGCAGACACGATTTCATCAAGTTCCCGCCTCGCCTTGACGGATTTTCTCCTAAGATCTGGCTGCTGCTGGGTGAAGTCCAGGCGCGAATCACGCTCATCAAACGAATGTCTATACCGCGAGATGACAGCAATCAGTTGCGCAAGATTTATCTCAACAAAGGTGTCCATGGCACAACAGCCATCGAAGGCAACACTTTTTCCGAAGAGGAAGTAGGCCGGATCATTGCCGGGGATCTGCAAGCCGCGCCATCACGAGCCTATCAGCAGCAGCAGATAGACAATATGGTTCGTGCCTTCAACGAAGTGGCAAACGGCATTCTGGCCGGCAGCGAACGACGGTTTTCGCAGGCGCTCTTGCACGAATATCATCGCATCGTGCTGGACGAACTTGCAGGCGAGACTGCTGATGGCGTCAAGACGGGCGAAATCCGCAACCACAGCGTAACGGCTGGTCGCTATCTTGCACCGCCAGTTCCAGAACTAGACGGGCTGCTGCAACAATTTTGCGATTGGCTCAATCATCCCGCGCAGGCTGACGCAGGCGAAGAGCTGACGATGCCAATTCTCAAAGCTATCATCGCGCAAGTCTCTTTCATCTGGATTCACCCCTACGGCGACGGCAACGGACGCATGGCGCGCTTGATAGAGTTTATGCTGCTGCTGCAATCCGGCGTGCCTGATATCGCGGCGCATCTGCTGAGCAACCACTACAACCTAACGCGCGATCGATATATCGACCACTTGCAGGCTTCACATGGAGAATGGGACGGCGAATCGTACCCGAAAAAGGGTAATCTGGCCGACTTTATCCGCTATGCGCTTGAAGGTTTTCGTGATGGCTTGGACGAGCAGTTGACTGCGATCCATGCGATGCAAGCCCGGTCAATCTGGCGAGATGAAATCGATGCCACATTCGTGCGTGAATTCTCCGCTAACCTGACCACTGCGCGGCAACGCCAGAAACGACTTCTGCTCAACCTGAGCGACAGGCTAATGGAAAGGCCAGCCACAAAACAGGATATTTCTACGCTATCGCCGGCGCTGGCGCGAGCCTATGCCGGCAAGTCGATGCGCACCGTTTCCCGTGATCTGAATGCGCTGCAAGAACTGAATCTGCTAAAGCGTGTAGGCGGCGGCTACCTGCCCAACGATAGCATCCTGCGCGGCTTTCAGGCTCGCGCGCGCGCAAACGACGAGTAAAGCGCAATCGGCTGCATGTGTTGGCTGTGATGCAAACGAAAGGGCGCCCCAGCGAGACGCCCCAACATATTCTTGACTGACGAATGAAGCAGCCTATTCGCTAGCCTCTTCGTCCATGTCGGCGTCCATCATGCCGACAAGGTTCGCGCCCATGTCTATGTCTGCCAGCGCAGCGATGCCCAGCTGGCCATTGATGTGCACAGGGTCCTCGGGCAGCAACTCTGCCAGGTATTCAACCACGAAGTCGGCGGCGGCATCGTTGGCAGCCAGCGCATTCTCTTCGCTGTCATAGAGGCTCATGGCAGCCAGCATGTTCGCGCCATCGGTCATCAGCATGTAGCCGAAGAAACCCGCCATCTCCTGCTGAATCGACACGAATTCGTCCGCCACCAGCGCAACCATCTCCTCATGGTTGGAACGGTCATAGTTGCTGTAGACGCGCAGCGCGCCATATAGAGCGTCGGGACTTTCGTGCATGTCATCCATGTCGTGGTCATCGCCATGCTCGTCATCGTCATGCGCTCCGTCATCATCATCATCATCGTGCGCCATGTCATCATCGTCCATCATCATGTCGTCCAGCGCGGCGATGTACCAAACATCCAACGAGCCGGCGGTGATGGTGGGCGCATTGGGCAGCAGCGGCGCGATGTTCTCAGCGACAAAGTCGGCGGCGGTGGCGTTGGAAGCATCGGCTTGCTCCGCCGATTCAAAGATGTTGACAGCCGCCAGCATATCCTCAGCCGGCAGCACAAAGTAGGCGATGAAGCCGTCAGCCTGGCTGATGATGGGCACGAATCCCTCGACGGTATGTTGGACAATCTCTGCCTGGTCGGCGGGGTCAATGCCTTCGTACACACGCACGCTAACGAAAGCGCTTGCGTCTATTTCATCATGCGCTTGCAGCGGCAGCGCCAATAGCGCCAGGAGACACAGCAGCAGGACGATCCTGAGAGCAGCTTTGACTTTGTGCATTGTGTTTCTCCGAAAATTGGTTGGTGTATAGAGGCGGTTGCCTACAATCATCGTAAAATAAGGCATGCTTGTCTGTCAAGCATGGGCGGGATGCCCGCGACTGCTACTACAGCGCGACCACGCCACCGCTGCGGCTGCTTTCCAGCGCGGCATCCACGATGCGCATATTGACGAGTCCCTCGGCTGCGCCAGGCACAGGCGTCTTGTCAGCGCGGATGCAGTCGATGAAATGCGCCAACTGCCGATCATACATGATTTGCGGGCAGTGGTCTTCGCGGATGGTCGGAAAACCGGCGTCGATGGTCGCCACTGTCTCTGCCTCGCGGTCAGGGATTTCCAGCCGGGTGGGGAAGAGCTGCCCCCAGCCGCGCCTGCCATAGAGCTGTGTGCTGGCTTCGGGCCCATCGGCATGGGGCCACCACCAGCCTGACTCGATGATGGAGCTGGCGCCATTCGCCCAATTGATCCAGATGGTGCCGCTGTCATCAACATCGCCCTGGGTGTAATCGGTGGAGATGCGGGCATAAATGCTGGTCGGCTGTGGATCGCCCAGCAGGCAACGCGCCACATCAATGGCATGAATGCCCATATCGGCCAGCGCGCCACCGCCAGCGTAACGCGCGTCGGTGAACCAGCCGCCCGGGCCCCAATTGACATGCACGCCGTGCCCCTTGGTGCGCAGGATATCGCCCAACTGCCCGCTTGCCACCTGCGCCCGCAGCCAGTTGACTTCTTCGTCAAAGCGCCAGCAGTGCGCCACCATCAGCTTTGCGCCCGAGGCTTGGCTGGCACGCTGCATGGCGAGCGCTTCGTCCGCATTCAGCGCCATGGGCTTTTCCACCATGACATGCACACCAGCCCGCAATGCGGCGATAGATTGCGGGGCGTGCAGATAATTGGGCGTATTGACGCTGAGGGCATCCACCCCGCCAGCGGCCAGCAGCGCCTCGACGCTCTTATACTGTCGCGCGATATGGAACTGCGCCGCGAATTCGGCCATGGACTCTGCGCGGTGATTGACGACCGCCACCAGCTCCACGCCCTCCTGCGCTTGTGCCGCCTGCGCATGCACCCGCGAGATATGTCCCGTGCCAGTGAATGCCATGCGAATCGTCATCTGCCGCCTCCTCTTGCCCGCAATTATGGCGTGATTTTACCACTAAGCAGCCGGGCGGATTTTGCTCTGCCGCGCATTGCTGCTAGGATTCCCATGTTGCTCATGTAGCTACGCGAGAGGACCTTCTATGCACGACCGCCCCGGCTTCACCACCATATTCGGCCGCAACTTAATCGCCGAGCTGCCCAATATCGCGCATCAGCCCTACCTGGTCGTGACCATGGACGATCTGTGGGAACTCTTCGCACACAACTTTGATGAAAACCTGGCTGGACCTTATCTCGTCACAACCATAGACGGCGACGAACTACAGGGCGAACTGGCAAAGCTGCCCCATTGCCGCAGCGTCATCGGTTTGGGCGGCGGGCAAGCGCTGGATGTCGCCAAGCACTTCGCCTGGGCGCTGGGGCTGCCGCTCTTCCAGGCGCCGACTTCCATGTCGGTCAACGCCGCCTTTGGTCATCGAAGCGGTTTGCGCTTTCAAGGCAATGTGCGTTATGTCGGCTGGGCGGTTCCCGAAGCTGTCTATGTCGACTTTGATGTCATCCAAAGCGCGCCGCCGGTCGTCAACCGCAGCGGCATCTGCGAGATCCTTTGCTATCACACCGCCCATGCCGATTGGCGTTATGCCCAGGCGCAGGGATATGTCGAGGCGAAATGGCCCTACGACCAGACCATGGTCGACGAAGCCCAGGCGGTGATGGCGACTGTCATGGACGCGCTGGACGATATCCGCGAGGTCAACGAGAAAGGCATCCGCACGTTAATGCTGGCGAATCGCTGGGGCGGGGCGGCTTTTCATAATCTGGGCTGGAATCCGCGACCGATCGAAGGCGCAGACCACTTCTTATTTTATGCGCTGGAATACCACACCGGCAAGAAGTTCATACACGGGCAACCGGTTTGTCTGGGCATTTATGTCGGCTCGCTGCTGCACGATGACCGCGCCGCGGAGATGCTGGCTGCCATTGTGCGCGCTGGCGTCGATATCCGTCCGCAAGCCATGGGCATCAGCTGGGGCGATGTCTCGCATGCCTTGCTGCATATGCGCGGCTTCGTGCGCGATGCCGGCTTGTGGTACGGCATCTATCACGACGCCCGCATTGACCAGGCATTTTGCGACCAGGTGCGCGACCATGTCGAAGCGGCCTATGAGGGGGTTGCGTTGTAGCGCGTTCAATTGCTATTTGCCGGGCAGCATTCTAATTGACAGGTACAAACTGTAAATGCTACCATAGAGCATATAGTCAGATGTGCTGCAAAGTTATGCTGTACGGAATGCAGGAGAATCGTGCGATGCGCAATGCGTCTATGAAAATGAGTAAACATGATTGGCTAGTCAATCACGACGCTTGGTATCGAGGAACGGAAATCGCGATGGCAGCCATGTCGGGAGAGGTAAAGCCTGCCAGCATAGCTGATCTTGTTCATGCGCAAAATGAAGTCATTCTCAACTGCTGGCTTGCCACAGGCGATAACATCCGAGCAGCCATGTTGGAGTTGACATTGTCAACTGGGGTTAATCCTGCTGAAAACTAGGATGACGCGACATGTCGGAAGAACCTGGCAGACAGGAGTTGCATAGCGTTGAGTTTGAAGCCTACGCTGGGATAGTCCCGCATGATTCTATTATCAAAGGTTATCAGGAAGCGATCCCCGATGGTGGCATAGAAGTTATCAACATCGTAAAGCGGCAACAATTATTCACTTTCATTTACAATATGACCAGCCTGGTCACATCAAACATTATTCCACTGTTGTTGGTCTTGCCGATACTGTTTGCTATTTCGGCTGGCGCGATTATTGAGATTAGCTTGATTTCAAGCATTCCTATCGGCGTATTCACTGCCGGCGCTGCAATCAGCCGAGTTAGGACCGTGTGGCGCGCGAGCGATGCCTCAGCGCCAGCAATCAAGTCAGGCGAGACAGGACAACGCCATTTGCCAGCTGATACAGAGCAAATGCAACCCTAATCACGAAGCATCTGTAACGTAGATTGCATTTGATAACTCAGGCCGGCACAGCATCCAGCGGCTGCAAGCTGTCTTCGCGCGCTTCGAGCCACTGGATGGCCGCCATGGCCGCCGATGTGCCCTGCCCGACAGATGTCGCCACCTGTCGCCAGATCTCGTCCTGGATTTCGCCCGCGGCAAAGACGCCATCGACATTGGTGCGATAGCGCTGGTCGGTGATGATGTAGCCGTTTTCGTTCAGCGCGATCTGGTCGCCAAAGACGGCGTTGTTGGGGTCATGCCCGATGAAGATGAAGACGCCATCGGTCGGATGCAAGCTCTGCTCGCCCGTTTGCGTATTGCGCAAGCGCACTGCATTGACGCCGCCGCCATCGCCCAGGATCTCTTCGACCACGCTGTTCCAGGTGAAGCTGATTTTGTCATTGTTGAAGGCGCGCTGCTGCAGCTGGACGCCAGCGCGCAGGGCATCGCGGCGATGAATGATATTGACGCTCTTGGCGAAGCGCGTCAAAAAGATGCCCTCTTCCAGCGCAGAATCGCCGCCGCCGACCACGACAATATCTTTGCCGCGGAAGAAGAAGCCATCGCAGGTGCCGCAATAGCTGACGCCCGTGCCGGTGAACTCTGCCTCGCCCGGGACGCCCAGTTTGCGCGGGTCTGCGCCGATCGTCACGATGACCGAGTCGGCCAGGTAGTCTTCGCCATAGGTTTTGACGGCAAAGGGCGAGCCGCGGCTGAAATCGACGCTTTCTACCAGGTCAAATTCGACCTTTGCGCCGAAGTTCTCCGCGTGCTGCTTCATCCGTTCGACCAGCTCGGGTCCGCTGAGCCCCTCGGGGAAGCCGGGGTAGTTCTCGATTTCGTGCGTGATAGCGACCTGCCCGCCCAACTGTTCACCGGCGATGACGACCGGCGTCAACTGCGCGCGTGCCGTGTAGAGAGCGGCAGTCAAGCCGGCTGGTCCGCTGCCAATGATGACAACCCGTTCCTTCTTCATGCCTTTACCTCGTCTTGAAATGTGCCTGTAACTGCAATGCTAAAAATGAGGCTTATTCCAATGCGGAGAAGTCGAATCCTTCAAGCGCCTTTTCTTGCCGGATCACCGCCACCAGCGCTTCAAATTCTTCGCGGCAGTCGCCCCAATAGCGCATGAATTTCTGCATCTCGGGCCAGATTTCGTTCAGGTCGGCGCCATTCGCCACCTGCTCGGCCAACTGCGTGATCTTTTCGCAGCAGTCATTGCAGTCCATTTTGATCAGCGCGTCGTCGGCGGGCGCATTGGCCACGAAGTCGAAGAGTCGCTGCATTTGGTCGCCATTGTGCTGTTCCTGCATGGCGGTCGCTCCCGATTGCTAGCCCTGCAAATACTGGACGAGGGGCGCGGCGGGATTCTTACACGAGGCTTGTGGCGGCGCGCCTGAATCGGCTACACTTCGCGCAGGCAAAATCGCTGGCTTGCGCAGGATAACGCCATGTCAGAACGAAACTTCCCCAACAAAGCCATGTGGACGGGCGACTGCCTGTACATCCTTCGCGGCATGAACAGCGCCAGCATCGATCTGATTTACCTCGATCCGCCATTCAATTCCAATGCGGACTACGCAGCGCCAATTGGCAGCCAGGCAGCCGGCGCAGCCTTCACCGACACCTGGACGCTCACCGATGTCGATGTGGAATGGATAAACCTGATTGAAGCGCGTTATCCTGCCTTATACCGCGCGTTGCTGGCAGCCACGACGCCCAGCGACAAATCCTACCTGGTCTATATGGCGGCGAGATTGCTGGAAATGAAGCGCGTGCTGAAACCGAATGGAAACGTTTATTTGCACTGCGACCAAACGATGGTTCATTACCTGAAAGTGCTCATGGATGCGATATTTGGTCGCCAAAACTTCCGCAACAACATCATCTGGAGCTATCGGCGCTGGACAGGCGCGGCGCGGCATTTTCAACGGATGCACGACGACATTCTCTTCTATGCTTTCCCCGACGCGCGTTTCAATATGCTCAGCGAACCGTACAGCCAGAAATCCAAGCACAAGCGAGCCAGGCGCAGCAAAGTAACTGAAGAGGGTCGACTTGAGCAAGAGTACACCGACGACGACAGCCGCCAGCAAGCTATGCGCGATGTATGGGAAATCTCGTATCTAAACTCGCAAGCCAAAGAACGCGTCGGTTATCCGACACAGAAGCCTTTGGCGCTGCTCGACCGCATCATCCGCGCCAGCAGCAACGAAGGCGATGTGGTTCTCGATCCTTTCTGTGGCTGCGCGACAACTTGTGTAGCGGCGGACGACCTGGGGCGCGACTGGGTGGGCATTGATATTTCGCCCAAAGCGGCGGAACTGGTCGTGCAGCGCATCGCCGACCGGCAAGGTTTGTTCCGCGACATCGCGCATCGCACCGACATCCCCAAGCGCACCGACCTTGGCAAGCTGCCACCCTACAACAGCCCGCAAAACAAGCAGTGGCTCTATGGTGTGCAGGCGGGACACTGCGCTGGCTGCGGCACGCACTTCGAGATTCGGCATCTGGAAGTCGACCACATCATCTCGCGAGCCAAAGGCGGCACCGACCATGTCGAAAACTTGCAGCTGCTCTGCGGCAATTGCAATCGCGTGAAAGGCAGCCGCGGCATGGAGTATCTGCGCATGAAGTTGCAACTGAACTAGCGTTGTTGCATTTGCGCTTTTTGCCCCCGCGCCGCATCCAGCATATCCCGCGCCGACAGCATCCCCGCCAGCCCCCCCGCGCCCAACATATCCGCAAGCTCGCTCACACGTTCGTCATCGTTGGCCAGTTGCCGCACCTGCGTGGCTGCATGCGCCGTTTGCAGATCTTTCTGCGCTTGAAAATGCGCATCGGCAAAACTCGCCAACTGCGGCAAATGCGTCACGCAGAGCACTTGATGCTCGCCGGAGAGCGACCACAGCTTTTCGCCCACCACCGCGCCCAGCCGTCCGCCGATGCCCTGGTCGACCTCGTCGAAGATCAGGATGGGCGTCTGGTCGGCCGCGGTCAGCACCCGTTTCAACGCCAGCATGATGCGCGCCGCCTCGCCGCCCGAAGCCACTTTCGCCAGCGGACGCAGCGGTTCGCCGGGATTGGCGCTCAGCAAGAATTCCACATCGTCCAGTCCCTTGGCGTCAAACTTGTAGCGCGCATCGCCCACGATGCAGCCAGCCGGATGCTCGGCTTGCGCCAGCCGCACATTGAAGCGCGCCCGCTCCATGCGCAGGTCGGTCAGCTCGCGCACGACAGCCGCGCTCAATTCCACTCCAGCTTGTGCCCGCGCCTGGCTCAAACGCCAACTGATATCGCCGATTTGCCGCAGGAGACGATCTTCCTGTACGCCCAGCTGTTGCAGCCGTTCATCGCTGTGGTCGATGCTTTCCAGCTCGACTTGGGCGCGCCGCGCATAATCCAAAATGTCGCGCACGCTGTCGACGCTGTGGCGGCGTTTGAGCGCTTTGATCAGCTCCAGCCGCTCTTCCAGTTCGTTGAGCCGCTGGGGATCGTATTCGGCGCTGCCGGCATACCGTTCCAGCTCCAGCGCCAATTCCTGCGCCCCCTGCGCCAAGGTCTCTGCCAGGTCGTACTGCTCGCTCATCTGTGGGTCGATCTGCGCCAGCTTCATCAGCGCCCCCGCCACGCCCATCAATTTGTCGACTGCGCCACGGTCGTCATCGTCCAGCTGCTGCGCCGCCTCGCCCGCCAATTGCGCCAATTGTTCGCTGTTCGCCAGTCGGTTGCGCTCTTTGACAAGCTCGTCCTCTTCGGCGGGGTCGAGGTTCGCTGCCTGGATTTCGTCCAGTTCGTGCCGCAGCAGTTCGGCTCGCCGCGCCAATGCCTCGCTGTCTTCTGCCAAGGCGCGCATCTCCGTTTGCGCCCGAGCCAGGTCGGCGACCAACTGCGCCAGCCCGGCCCGCGCCTCCAGCAAGCCCGCGTACCGATCGAGCAGGTCGATATGCCGGCGGGGGCGAAACAGCGACAAATGCTGGCTTTGCCCATGGATATCAAAGAGCTCGCTGCCGATTTCTGCCAGCAGGTCGCTGCGAACAGGCACGCCGTTGATGCGCGCCGATGATCGTCCGCGCCGGCGGATCTCGCGGCGGATGGTCAGGTAATACGGGTCGTCGGGGTCGAGCAGCTCTTCGCGTTGCAGGGCTGGTTGCAGCAGGCTCTTGGCGCGCTCGTCCAGGCGGATGACGCCTTCGATGATGCTGCGTTCGCTGCCCGCGCGCACAAATGCCGGGTCGGCGCGAGCGCCCAGCAGCAATTCCACGGCATCAATGAGGATGGACTTGCCCGCGCCGGTCTCGCCGGTGATGACATGAAAGCCCACGCCAAATCGCAGCTCGAGCCGGTCAATCACTGCGAAGTTCTGGACGCGCAATTCTTCCAGCATCAATCCGGGATCCAAGCTGCCGACAACTGCCTATTTTTACCACAGATGGAAAAGGCGGTCATATCGACACGCGAAAGCGCGTATAGCTTGCCGAGGCCGCAAGCGCCAGATAGAGCAGCGTGAACAAGCCCAACCCACCGGTTAATGCCAAGCCAGCCACCAGCCCGCCCGCTATCACGCAGCCCGCGCAGACCAGTCCACTGTGCCGTCCGCGCCGTCGACCTGTCAGCTGCAGCGCGAGTTGCGCAAGCGCCCCGCCCAGCGCCGGCGCCAGCAACAATCCCACGATGAGGAAGCCGCCGACCAGCATGGTCAGCAGGACGGTCAATGCGCCGCCAGCCAAGCCGACCGCAGCGACCAGCGCATAATCGGTCAATGTGCCGGCATAGAACTTGTCTTCGTGCCCGCGCACACATTCGCGGCAGGTATAACCGATAGGCGTGCGCACGGCGCATTCGACGCACATATAGCGCTCGCAGCGGTTGCAGCGCAATCCCGTATCGCGCCCCGGTTGTGATTTCTTCGTTGGCTGCCGTTTCGGCTGTCGACTCTGCCATGCGCGCCCCCTGTTCTAGTCCGAGAAAGTCATGCGCCGCGGCCCATGTCGGTTGATGCGCGGCTCCAAGCGATCCAGCAGCGAGCGGTAGAAGTAATTGCGCTCGCGCAGGCGCACAAACTGGCTGACTGGCTTGGCAGAGGTCACGCGCACATGCTGGTCTTCGCGCAGGTCGGCAACGACTTTGCCGTCAATCGTCAGCACGACCTTGCCGCGATTTTCGCGAGTCGGCTCGACATCGACAACTGCCCCGCGCGCCAGCACGATGGGTCTGTCCATGCTCAAATGCGGCGCCATGGGCAACATCAGGATATTGCGCAGTTCGGGCGGCAGGATGGGACCGCCTGTCGCCAGCGCATAAGCGGTCGAGCCGGTCGGCGTGGACAGAATCAGGGCATCGGCGTTGTAGGTGGTTGCCCAGTGATTGTCAATATAAGCTGCCAATTGCACCATGCGCCCGAAGACGCTGCCGCTGATGACGACATCATTGAGCGCATGAAACTCCCCCAGCGTGCGCTGCCGCTCTTCCAGCAGGGTCGCTTGCAGCATCATGCGCTGCTCGATCCAGTACTCGCCTGCCAGCAGTTGATCCAGTCCCTCTGCGCATTCTTGCGGTTGCTGGATCTCGGTGAGGAAGCCCAGCCAGCCCATGTTGACGCCCAGCACGGGCACGCCATGCTCGGCACAGACACGCCCGGCTCGCAGCATTGCGCCATCGCCGCCTATGGCGATGACCAGGTCGGCATCTGCCACATCGCCGATGACCTTGTTCTCGTCCCATTCGGTGTGCAGCCAGTGCTCTATGCCGCGCCGACACAGCAAAGCCGCAATATCCCGGGCGACCGGGTGGGTATCGGGGCGGGTGGGATGCGCCAATACGCCGATGCGCTTGATGTCGGTCAATTCGGTCCCTTTCACTCCCTAATGCCGACATCATTATGCTGCAGATTCGCCAACAATTCCATAACAGAAGGCTTGAGCTGCGTGAAAATTCGCGCGAGTTGGCGCGCCAAATGTGTCAGTTCCAAAAAGTCGTAGTAATATGAAAATTGAGGAAGTTTTTCCTTCGCGATCGTCCAATCGCATCGGTAAGGAGAGGTTGAAATGTGCAAGAAATGCTCATTGACTGTCATTGTATTAGCGCTTTTGTTTGCGCCGGCGACTTTAGCGCAAGGCGAAACGCCGACCGTCGCTATCCTGCGTTACGGAAACAGCCCAGTGGCCACCTTTGCCGAACAGGGCATATTGGATGCCCTGCAAATTTACGAATTTATCAACATGGAAGAACGCCCCGCGCTCAATGAACGGCAAGATGCCCAAGGCGAAAATATCAACATCATCTTCGGCGATGCCAACAACGACCTGCCGACCGCCAATGTAATGGTGGCGAATGCTCTGGACAAAGGCGCGGATGTCCTGATGACCATAACGACGCCGGTGACGCAGATCGCTGTCAACAGCACCTTGGATCAAGACGAGCCGACGCCGGTATTTTTCACCGCCGTCTTCAACCCCTATCGCGCTGGCATTGCCCAAGCCTCCTGCATCAAGCCGGATCACGTCGCCGGTTCCCTGTCCGTGCCATCTTACGAGGATGTTTTCCGCCTGCTGCTGCAGCAGAATCCGGGAGTAGAGCGAATCGGCACCATGTTCGCATCAGGCGATGCGGGCAGCGCTTATGGCGCGGAAGTGATCGCCGGAATTGGCGAATCGCTGGGCATCGCCGTCGAAAGCGCCGCCATCACCAGCGTCAGCGATTTGCGCCCGGCCATACAAGGTCTGGTGAACAAAGGCATAGAGGCGATTGTGCTGCCTATCAGTCAATCTATTGAAGCCGGATTTCCCATCATTTCGGCGATTGCCAATGAAAATTTGATACCGATGTACTATCCGAATTATGGGGCGGCCATTTATGGCGCCATGATAGGCGCGGGCTTCTATCAAAATTATACTCAGGGGCTCAATGTCGGGCTGATGCTGACCGCTTGGCTGAACGGCGATCTTGACATCGCCACCACGCGAATCGACCGCCATAGCGCTATGGCTGTCGGCGTTAATCTGGATGCCGCCGCCGAACTGGGGATTGAGATAGCCGAAGCGGTGATGGAAGAGGCTGATATGTTGGTGGAGAACGACTTGTCCACCGTCCCGCTGAAATTATTGGGCGGGGAGTACCTGGCAGCGATGGGAGCGGACGAAAGCCTGCTTCAGTTGGTGCAAACCGTGGCAAGCAACCTATCGCTGGATGACATGCAGAGGGTGGAGATTCCGCCGGCCGTCACCAATTTCCTGATCGAGGGACGGAAGGCCGAAGACTTCATGCAGAGGGATATCGCTTATCTAGCAAGTCTGCATTGCGCCGACGAGATGATCGCCGAGCAGCAGGCGGCGCTGGGCGCGGCTGAGTAGCGCAGATCTCCGGCACGATCTGAACGATCCAGGAGCGTCTCACCGAGTCGCCCGTTTTTTCGCCAGGTTAAAGGATTCCTGCGCTCTACCCAAAGCGGCCGGCGATGTAATCGGCGGTTTCTTGCTGGGCGGGGCTGGCAAATACCTTCTCCGTTTTGTCGTATTCGACCAGCTCTCCCCAACGTGTCTCGTGCCCATCTTCCAGTCGCTTGCGGATATTGTAAAAGGCGGTGAAATCCGAGGCGCGCTGTGCCTGCTGCATATTGTGCGTGACGATGACGATGGTGTATTCGCGCTGCAGTCGCTGCATCAGTTCTTCGATGCGCTGGGTGGCGATCGGGTCGAGCGCGCTGCAAGGCTCGTCCATCAGGATGACATCCGGCTCGACAGCGATGGTGCGCGCGATGCACAGCCGCTGCTGCTGCCCGCCAGAAAGCGCCAAGCCCGACTTGTTGAGGTTGCCGCTGACTTCGTCCCACAATGACGCGCCGCGCAGGCTGCGTTCGACGATTTCGTCCAGGATGGCTTTCTTTTTCACGCCCAGCAGGCGCGGTCCATAAGCCACATTATCGAAGATGCTCTTGGGGAAGGGGTTGGGCTTTTGGAAGACCATGCCGATGCGCCGCCGCACTTCCACGGGATCGACCTGCGCATCGTAGAGATTCTTGTCGCGGTAGATGATCTCGCCATCGACGCGCGCGCCAGGCACCAGATCGAGCATGCGGTTGATGCCGCGCAGCACCGTGCTCTTGCCACAGCCCGAAGGACCGATGAAAGCGGTGATCTTGTTTTGATAAACGGGCAGGCTCACATGAGAAACAGCCAGGAAACTGCCATAAAAGAAGCTGCAATCGCGCAGTTCAATCACCAATTCGCCGTTTGCTCTGTCTGCCATGGTTAATACCTTATCGAATATCGGTTGCGCAGGACGATAGCCACGGCATTCAGCGACAACATCAGCGCCAGCAGCACAATGATGGCAGCCGCGGCGATATCGGCGAATTGCCCCTGCGGCCGCGCTGTCCATTGGAAGATCTGGATGGGCATGGCGGTGAATTGCGAGAAGGGACTGGTCGGGTCGGCGAGCAGGAATGTGGCTGCGCCCACCACGATCAGCGGCGCGGTTTCTCCTACGGCGCGCGAAACCGACAATATCGCCCCGGTCATGATTCCGGGGGTGGCAGCCGGCAGTATCTGTCGCCAGATCGTCTGCCAGCGGGTAGCGCCTAAGCCATACGATGCCTCGCGGATGGTGTAGGGCACGGCGCGGATCGCTTCTTGCGCGTTGATGATAATAATGGGCAAGACCAGCAACACCAACGTCAAGCCGGCGCTGACCAAAGTGCGTCCATTGGGCGAGAAGCTGTTGATGCGCGCAAGGCTGGCAAAAAGCGCGTCGAAAGATTCGTCAGAGATTTTTCCCTCCGCCGCATCAAAGCGATAGGTCTGGCCGCGCAGCTCAATATCATGTGGCTCGCTGGCGCGCGTGGCGACCACATCGACCGTCATGTCCAGCGCTTCCGCCAGCGAATCGGCCATCTCCGTCACACTTGAGTTGCCCTGCATGGTCAAGCTGGGACTGCCATAGTGCAAGAAGACATCCACCAGTTGCTGTGCCGATCGTTCGTCCAGTTGGGCGCTGTCACTGCGGATCGCGCCATTTTCGTACGCGACTGCGCCAGCAAAGACCGGGGCGATGCGCTCGACCACATTTTCGATTGTGGGCACATCAAAGTTGACATGGAAGATCAAGCCGCTGGAAAAGGGCGCCAGCGCGCGCACGAAAATCGCCAAGCCCAGCATGCCATAAATGATGGATGGCACGCCAGCCAGATTGCGCACATTCGTCTCGATGATGCGGTTGATTAAGCCATGATGCGCGTATTCTTCCAGGTAGATGGCCGCGCCAACGCCGATGGGCAGCGCCACCAGCACCACCACGATCATCAAGCCAGCCGAGCCGATCAGCGCCGTGCGAACGCCTGCCAGCGCCGGCGTGCTCGACATGGGACTGGTCAAAAACTCGCTGTCCAGCCAGCTGTAAAAGCGGGTGACAGACACTTCGGCATCGTCCAGCCGTTGGCGAGCCTTGTAGTCATCCAGGATAGGCCCTTCAATCTGCGCCTTGATGGCAGCGAAGTTGAAGATCGCGTCGCTCAGGGGGAAGCTGGCGATGACCTGCTGCTCGACGACTTCTTCCAGCACCAGCCGCCGCAGGGTGGCATTGTCGGCATAATTTGCCAGCAGCGCCGCCTGCTGCTCGCGGCTGATGCTTTTCAGCAGTTCCTTGGCAATTGACGGGTCAAGATCGGGATCGCCGACGATTTCCGCCACGGTCGATTTGGTGAAGACTTCGTTGGGCGCCTGGCTGATGGTATCGCGGATGAGCACGCGCAGCCGTTTGCCGACATACTCCAGCAAGATGGCGGCCAGTTCTTCATTGTTCAACGATTCCAGCGGATGCCCGCCGGTCAGCGCGGCTGGTTCGATCGTGTTGACGACGCCGATGGCGCCAAAAGCCTCGTTGGCGACATTCGCAAAGAGCGCAACCAGCGCCAAGCCAGCCACAGACACGGAAAACAGGTTGAAGAGCCGCCCAATCCGTCCGCGCCGATGCCGCTTCTCAAGCCGCTGGAAGAAGGCTTTCTCGCCAGGCATATAGTGCTTGGTCTTTTCGCCAAATGTCTCTTCGCCGACTGGCCGGTGGTCATGGAAAGCCATTAGTAAACCTCGCGGAAACGGCTGATGATGACGCGGCTGAGCACATTGAGCACGAAGGTCATGACGAATAGCGTCAAACCGATGGCAAAGATGCTGTTGTAATCAATGCTGTCGTAGCTGAGGTCGCCGCCACTGATGCGCGCGATATGCCCGGTCATGGTCTCTGCCGAGTCAAAGGGATTGAAGCTGAAGTTGGGTCCTGCGCCCGCCGCGATCGCCACGATCATTGTCTCGCCGATAGCGCGCGAAACCGCCACGATGAAAGCCGCCAGAATGCCACTGAGCGCCGCTGGCATCACCACCTGGATGACTGTCTCCAGCTTGGTCGCGCCCAAGCCATAAGAAGCCTCGCGCAGGGCTTGCGGCACAGCATGCAGCGCATCTTCGCTCATTGAGCTAATCAGCGGGATGATCAAAATGCCCACGACGATGCCCGCCGAGGCGGTGTTGTAGATATTGACGACCTCCACGCCAAAGAGCGCCCGCAGCAATGGCGTCATGAATGTCAGCGCGAAGTAGCCATAGACCACGGTGGGGATGCCCGCCAGGATCTCCAGCACCGGCTTGAGCGCACTGCGCACGCGTGGCGAGGCATACTCGCTCAGATAGATGGCCGCGCCAATGCCCAGTGGCAAGGCGACCAACATGGCGATCGTGCTGGTCATCAACGTGGCGTTGATCAGCGGAATGACACCGAATTCACCGATAGCGGGGATCCAGCTGGTCTTGGTGAAGAACTCAATGAGCGTGGGCTGGTCGTTGTATTCGACAGCCAGGCCAGCGCTGTGGGCTGAGATGGTGTTTTCGCCGCGAGCGCCACGCCGCACTTCAATCTGTGGCAGATAGCCTTCGTCTGTGAACTGCTCGGCGATGCGCTGTGATAGCGGATAGACAGTCGAGCTGCCCGCCATGTTCAGCTCGCCGGAGACGGCGGACGGGTCGATGGCCGGGGCTTGGCTGGCGCCTGTCGCGCGGATCCACTGGTTGCGCGCCGCAGCCAGCGTCTCCACCGATGCCTGGAAGTAGCCGACATCGACGATGACCGAGTTCACATTGGCGAGGTAATAACTGATGAAATCAGCCACTTGCGGATTGGCGCGCATGAGTTCGGCATCGCTATAAAGAAAGAGCGGGCGCGAGAGAAGATAGCTGCCAGCTTCTACCGTGCTGGCAGAGGGCGCAATGCCATCCAGCGACAGGATGCGCAGGTCGTCGGCGTTGGCGAGGAAATAGGCGTATCCAAAAAAGCCGATCGCATAGGGATTGCGCTTGATGCTGCCCACCAGTTGGTTGTCATTCTCGGACATGATGGGCTGGCGCGCCAAGATCGGCTCGGCGTCATGATCAAATACAGCTTCTACAAAATAGTCGAATGTACCGCTGTCCAAGTCCGGGATGACCAACTGGATCGGCTCGTCGGGATAGTCGGGGCGCAGATCCGACCAGCGCTCTGCCTCGCCAAAGATCTGCCGCAGCTCGGCAAAACTCAGTTCGCTGATGAAGTCGTTGTCGGCGCTGACTGTGATCGCCAGGGCATCGCTGCCGACGCGGAATCCAACCGGCCTGATGCCGGCATCGACGCAGGTCGCTTCTTCGCTGGATTTGATGGGGCGGCTGGCATTGACGATCTGCGGGCGTTGCAGCCCCGCTTCATCCAGCGCGGCGTCGCTTGCGCAAAAGCGGTCGAAGCCACCGCCAGTGCCTAAGACCGCGATATCGGCGTGGTTGTTATGAAACTCGCTGATCTCCATGACTTCTTGCCCGATGCGGATGACTCCGCTTTCCGCGACCGCCTCCAGGGCTTTGCCGGGCTGGATGCGCACGTTGGTGGCATATTCGTCCATGTCGCCGAGGATGGCGCGGTTGGAATTGACCCACTGGTCGCGCGTGAAGAATGAAATCGACTCGTTGCCCAGCACCAGGATGATGCCGATGGTTGTGAAGATCGACAGCAAGCCACAAGCGAATAGCAACAGCTGGATGAGGGCTTCGTGCCATTTGAACTTGTGGCGCAGGTCGAGCGGTCCAGATTGACGCTGGACGAGGTGCTCGGCGCGGCGCGATCGGTCGGTCTCGGGCATTGGGTCGCTCGTGGAGCTTTGCACTGCTTGCCGGAGAGATAGCCTAACGAGGATACGGTACCCGTATAAGGATACCGTATCCCTGCGAATTTGCCTATTGCAGTTGACTTATTCGGACGCTTCTTCGTCTGCGTCCATGTCGTCCATATGCAGCGCTTCCATGTCATTGGCGACGCGCCAGGCATCAATCGCGCCGGCAAATGCGCTTTGCGAAGCCGGGAAGTAGCCAACATCCACGACCTCGTCATTGACATAGGTCAGGTAGAAGTTGATGAAGGCGTTGACCTGGGCGTTCTCTGCCATGATGCCGGCATCGCTGTAGATATAGAGCGGGCGCGCCAGCGGGTAGCTGCCGTCATCGGTGGTTTCGGACTTGGCTTCAATGCCCTCGATGTTGAGGATGTTCAACACATCGGCATTCTCTACATAGTAGGCATAGCCGAAGAAGCCGATGGCATAGGGGCTGCCGGCGATGCCCTGCACCAGCACATTGTCATCCTCGGAGAGCTGCGGATTGGCGCTGAGGATGGGCTCTTCGTCTTCGTCGAATACTTCTTCGACAAAGTAGTCGAAGGTGCCGCTGTCGGTGCCGGGGATGAAGCGCTGGATGGCTTCGTCGGGCCATTCGGCGCGCACATCTGACCAGGTTTCGGCGCTGCTGAAGATCATCGCCAGCTCTTCCAGCGTCACATCGCTGACAAATTCATTCTCGGCGGAGACGGTGACAGCCAAGGCATCGGTGCCGACGCGGAATTCGATCGGTTCGCGGCCAATGGCAGCGCAAGATTCGACTTCGCTGTCTTTGATGGCGCGCGAGGCATTGCTGATATCGGTTTCACCTTCGACGCAGAAGCGCTCAAAACCGGCGCCCGAACCAATCGATGCGATCGACGGCGCGACGCCGCCTTCGTCCGTCCACAACTCAGCCATGCGTTCGCTGAGCGGGAACACGGTGGAGCTGCCAGCCGTGATGATGGAGCCGTCAGCGTGTTCAAGCGGATCGACTTCGGGCAGCCCGTGATCCATCGCCAGCGCGGGGACCAATAGCAGGATTGCGGCGAGCAGAATGGAAAGCAAGACTACGGTTTTCATGTGCGTTGCATCCTCCATAGATTTGAAGAGTTTGTCGGTGCAGGCGGTTCATCCACCCATGCGCCATGCTAGCTGGCGGTCTGTTAAAGAGGATATTGAGTTGTTTAAGGCGCAGCTATGATTCCATTAAGCGAATGTCAGCGCCAACGGATCGCCCCGTCGTTGGTCGCGCCTGGCCTTTGCGCTACAATCTGCCTGCGCGCTAGCCGCTGGACAGCCGAGCATGATCAAGTACTTCCAACGCCGCATCCTGCAAGCCATCCCCACCTTCTTCGGTGTGACGATTCTGTCCTTCCTCATCATTTTGTCTGCGCCGGGCGATCCTGTCGCCATGATTGCTTATTCGCCAAACCCGTCGCCAGAAGCGATAGAGGCGCAGCGCCGCCAGCTTGGCCTCGATCAGCCGCCGCTGCTGCAATATGTCTATTGGCTGGTCGGCAACGACTGGACGACGATCGACATCGATGGCGATGGCATCGGCGAGAGCCCTGGCAATAGGCGTGGTTTGTTGCGCGGGGATTTGGGACTGTCGATCAAGCAGCGCCGCCCGGTGACGGATTTGATTTTGCAGCGCATCCCGGCCACGCTCAGGCTCGGCGTGGCTGCGCTCGTAATCGGTTATGTCATCGGCGTGAGCCTGGGTGTGCTAGCTGCGGTTTTCCATCGCACCTGGATAGACCAGCTCATTCGCGTCTTGTCTGTGATAGGCAATGCGGTGCCTGCCTTTTGGCTGGGCTTGCTGCTGATCATCATCTTCGGCGTGCAGCTAGATCTACTGCCGATCAGCGGCATGCGCAATATCACGCAGCGCGGTCCGCAGGGCATCGGCGACGCCCTGCGTTACATGATCATGCCTGTGTCTGTGCTTTCCTTGAACACGATAGCTTTTATCTCGCGCTTCACGCGGACGCAGGTCCTGGAAGTGCTGCAACAAGATTACATTCGCAGCGCATACGCCAAAGGTCTGCAAACGCGGGCAATCTGGTTCCGCCATGCTTTGCGCAACGGCTTGCTGCCGGTGGCGACATTTCTCGGTCCATCCATCGGCACGTTGTTGGCGGGCGCGGTGATTATTGAGCAAGTCTTCCAATGGCCTGGGCTGGGCAAGCTGATCATTGATGCGGTGTATTCGCGGGATTATCCGCTGGTGATGGGTTCGGTGGTCATTGCTGCAGTGATGTTTATCGCGGGCGTTCTGCTCTCCGACTTCTTGTATGTCATACTCGATCCGCGCATTCGACTGGAGTAGGTCAACGTGACGAGTCAGGCTCCCATCGCCCAGATCGGCAAAGCACGCGCCGAGCAGCAGCAATCGCGCTCGTTCTGGCGGGACGCCTTCGGCTTCATTCTGCGAGACCGCCTCACCGTCTTTGCCATCGGCATTCTGCTCGTGGCGACGCTTATCTGCTCGCTTTCGCCAATTATGCTGGAACGGGTCTTCAAGCTGGAAGTGAATGATACGAGCATCCCCGATCGCTTCAAGTTGCCGGGCGAAGACGGTTATGTGCTGGGCACGGACCAGCTGGGGCGCGACCAGTTGCTTCGTCTGATTTATGGGGGGCGGGTCTCGCTGACCATTGCCTACCTCGCCAGCGCCATGACCGTCACCATCGGCGTCACCCTGGGCCTGCTGGCTGGCTATTACGGCAGGGCTGTCGACGATTTGATCTCCTGGGGCGTCAACACGCTCAGCGCCATCCCGCCACTCTTCCTGCTTCTGATCGCGGCAGCTGTGTGGGAGCCATCGACCGAGGTGCTGGTCGTGGCGCTTGCGGCGCTCGGCTGGGTCGGCACCAGCCGGCTCACGCGGGGAGAAGTGCTTTCACTGAAAGAGCGCGATTATGTGCTGGCGGCGCGGGCTGTGGGCGCGTCCGATTTTCGCATCATTGTTTATCACATTTTGCCCAATGTCTTTTCGATCGTCATGGTGACCATGACCATCATCGCTGGCAACCTGATTTTGATCGAATCGGGACTAAGTTATCTGGGGATGGGCATTCAGCCGCCGACGCCGACCTGGGGCAACATGCTGACAGATTCGCGCAGCTACCTGGTGACAGGCGTGCATCTCATCTTCATGCCGGGCATCATGATCATGATAACCGTGCTCTGCTTCTACCTGGTCGGCGATGGCCTGCGCGATGCCTTGGATCCACGCCGGTATCAGCAGTAGTTGCCTGTACCCCCCTCAATCCCCCCGAAAAGTCGGGGGGAGGTTAAATCTGTAGGGCGGGCGCGGGGGGCTAGCCCTCAAGCGTCCACTTGTGAATGTCGGCCGTGTAGCCGTAGAAGACCCAGAATGCTGTCGGCTCGAAGCCCTGGACGCGCTTGGTGGCCGTCTGCCAGATATTGGGCACGAAGGTCCAGTCGTAGGCGACATCTTCGTGGGTGATGCGCTGGATCTCTTTGTAGATCTCCCCGCGCTCAACCGGATCGCAACCCGGCAGCGTCCGCGCTTTGTCGATTAGCGCGTCGACTTCGGGATTGACGTAGGAGCTGGTGTTGCTGCCGCCGGGATTCGCCCCGTTGTCCTGCGCGCTGTTGATGATGCCCATGAAGTCGTTGGGATCGGGCGCGCCGCCAGTCCCGCCGCTGCTGCTCATGGAAGTGCCATCGTGTTCTTGACCGAACAAGACCGTGCTGAGGTAATTTGCCCATTCGACCAGTTCGACAGTGACTTCAACGCCGATATCCTTGAGTTGATCCTGCGCGATGAGCGTGGTGGTGGGGAACATCGTGAGAATATTGCTGTAAGGGATGTTGAGGGTCAGGCGCTGGCCGTCTTTCTCGCGCACGCCATCGTCATCGCTGTCGACCCAGCCGGCTTCTTCGAGAAGTTGTCTGGCGGCGTCCGGATCATAGGGGTAGGGCTCAATGTCGGTATTGTAGGCAGCGGCGTGATAGGGGTTGACCGCGCCAACCAGGCGTGTGCCGCCTTGCTCGCCACCCATCGTCTCCAGGATGTCGAACTTGTTGTAGCCCATGGCGATCGCTTTACGCACATTGACATCGGTGAGGATAGGATGCAGCGGCTGGTCTTGGCGATTGCCGTCCGCGTCGAATGCCGCCGTCGGTTGCGTCGGGTCTGCCCAATTCAAACTCATGAACTTGACCGACATCTGCGGGAAGATCTGCCACTGCAAGTTGCTGGTATCGGCGATCTGGGCGAAGATGTCGCCGTGTAGATAGGTGTAATCAATCTCGCCGGCTTGCAGTGATTGCGCCGCCAATTCGTGCTCGCCGACATTGCGATTGATCAGGTAGGGGATGCCGACATCGCCGCCCCACCAAGTCGGGTTGGCATAATAGCTCTGGAATTCGGCCGGCTCGTAGGCGTCCATGATGTAGGGTCCGCCGCTAATTTCAAGCGGATTGGCGGTAATCTCGCCATTCTTGAAATCGCTGAAGTCGGCCTCGAAGCGATGCGCCGGCATAAGGCGAGTCCCGCCCAATTCGGCAAAGACCGTGCAGTCTGGCGCGCTCAAGACCACGCGGAAGGTCTTGTCGTCAATTATCTCGACGCCCTCGACATTGACGAAATCGGCTGCGCGCCAGGAACCCACCTCTGGCGACTTGATGGCGTCAATGACGAATTTCATGTCATGCGAGGTGATCGGCACGCCATCGCTCCAATTCGCGTCCTCAAGGATATGGAAGGTGTAGGACAGGCCATCGTCGCTGGCTTCCCATGTTGTCAGCCCGGGAAGCGGGTCATAGGTCTGCGGGTCGATCTCGTAGGGCTTGGGCCACAACACGCTGTAGGCCTGGAAGGAAGCGCCATCGCTGCTTAGAACAGGATTGAAGGTGCTGACATTGCCAAAACCTCTGATGACAATGGTCTCGGAGTCTTGCGCTAGGGCCAGTGGCGCGGCAAGCACAAGCAACACGACGAACAAAATTTTGAGTACTTTCATGGAAATCTCCTTTGTCTGGCATAGATATAGAGTCGCAGCGCGCTGCGCCCCCGAGGCGACTATATCAGCTTTGGGCGGGCAATGCGAAAAGTGGGCAGCCTCTCCTTGCTATACGCCCTTGACAAACTAGAACACAAGTGCTATATTGGTCCTATTAGCGAAATGCTGGCAATGCCACTACACTAGCGGCAAGCCCAAGTGAAACGAGATGGCAGCGATGGCAAAGCGAAACCGAGTCCCAAAGACAACCCAGTCATTCGACAACAACAACCACGAAGCCCGCAAAAAGGCGCTGGACGCCACCCTCACCGACATCACCAAGCGCTATGGCGATGGCACCATCTTCAATCTGGGCGCCGGCAGCAACTTGCAAGTCGAAGCCATCCCGACCGGCTCGCTGGGCATTGATATCTCGCTGGGCGTGGGTGGCGTGCCGCGCGGACGCATCGTGGAAATCTATGGACCCGAGAGCAGCGGCAAAACCACGCTCTGCCTGCATGTGGTGGCAGAAGCGCAAAAGACCGGCGGCATCTGCGCCTTCATTGATATGGAACACGCGCTCGACCCCGTTTATGCCGAGAAGATTGGCGTAGACACCCAGCAGCTTTATGTCAGCCAACCCGACACGGGCGAGCAGGCGCTGGAGATCACCGAGCATTTGGTGCGTTCGGGCGCTCTGGATGTCATCGTGATCGACAGCGTGGCGGCGCTCGTGCCCCGCGCGGAGATCGAAGGCGAAATGGGCGACAGCCATGTGGGCTTGCAGGCGCGCTTGATGAGCCAGGCGCTGCGCAAGCTGGCGGGCGCAATCAAACAGAGCAATGTCTGCGTCATCTTCACCAACCAGCTGCGCGAGAAAGTCGGCGTGATGTTTGGCAGTCCCGAGACAACGCCGGGCGGGCGGGCGCTGAAGTTCTATGCCAGCGTGCGCATCGACATCCGCCGCATTCAGCAGATCAAGCACACGGGCGATATCGTGGGCAACCGCACCCGCGTCAAGGTCAAAAAGAACAAGGTCGCCGCGCCCTTCAAGCAATGCGAATTTGACATCATGTTCAATCGCGGCATCAGCAAATCGGGCGAGATCATCGATATCGGCGCCGAGCTGGGCATCATCGACAAACGCGGCGCTTTCTATCGTTATGGCGATGAGCTGCTGGGGCAGGGCAGAGAGAATGCCAAGCGCTTTCTGGAAAGCAACGGTTCCATGAGCGGGCTGATCGAAGACAAGATCCGCCGCACCTTCGGCTTGCCGAGCATGCTGGAGGCGGCCGGGGAGGTATTGGGCTAGGGGGAATTGCGGCGCCAGCAGGAAGTTAGTCCTTATGCCTGCTGCGCCAGCCATTCCGCTTCGCTGACCAGTTCGCCATTGGTGACCTCGCCGCGCTGGTAACGTTTGTTCTTGTCGAAGTGCAGCTCGACCTCGGCCTGGAACGGGCAGCGAGCCGCGCTGGCCAGCTTGCGGCACCAGTAATTCTTGCCATCGTCGGCGCGTGACAGGTCATTGAGCGGGTCGACGCGGATGCGCAGCACTTGCTGGCACATTTTGGGGCGCACATAAAAGTAGATGCCGCGGTCTTCATCGCGTCCGCCGCCACCGAACAAGCTCTTCAATAGGTTCATCGTCGTTTTCCTCAGCCCACTTGCAGGTCCCAAGCCGCCAGATCCGCCATGATGGCGTGCGCGGTCATGTCCAGATGCACGGGGCTAACGCTGATGTAATCGCGATGCACCGCCCACAGGTCTGTGCCTAGTTCGTCGGTGTCGCCGGTGGGTGCTTGGCCGCCGATTCGCGCCAGGTTTTCGCCCACATGCACCAGCTTGTCGCGATAATCACGCACACCTTGCCGCGTAACCCGAATGCCGCGCAGCTCGTCGGCGCAGTCAACCGCCGGCACATTCACATTCAGGATGGTCAGCGGTGGCAAGCCACGTTCCAGCGCCTGCCCAACGATGTGCTTTGCCGCCTGTGCCGCCAGCGCATAATCGTTGATGTCATCGGCATCGGCGCGCGCCAGGGAAAATGCCACCGCCGGCAAACCATGGATCGCGCCTTCCAGCGCCGCGGTCACCGTGCCGCTGTAGGTCAAATCCTGGCTCATATTTTCGCCGCGGTTGATGCCCGAAACGACGATATCGGGCCTCTCTTCCACCAGCCCCAGCAAGGCCAGCGCGATGCAGTCGGCCGGCGAGCCTTCCACAGCCAGCGCGTGGATGTCCTTGCCGATCGTGCAGCGATGATAGCGAATGTCTTGCGAGAGCGTGATTTTGTGCCCGCTGGCGCTTTGGTTGGTGTAGGGCGCGCAGACCTGCACATCGCCCAGCGAAGTCATCGCCTCTGCCAGAGCCAGGATGCCCGGCGCAGCATAACCATCATCGTTGGTCACCAAGATAGAAGCCACCGCTAGCCGCAATCGCCCGCGGCCAGGCTGAATGGCTGGCTGGTCGCGCTGTTGTCGCTGGCGTCGATCTCCGCGACCTGGATGCCGCCCACAGTCACACGGATGACCAGATCTGTTCCGAGCGGCTCGCGCAGGGTGAGCGCCGCGTTTAGCTGATAACTCTCGTCCGCATCCAGCCCCTGCATCAACGTGATCGGCTCGGAAATGACAACTTTGCCACTATCGGACCGCAGCGCTTCGATGATTGGCAAGCCCAGCGTCGGCGCACGATGGCTGCCGGTGTTGCGGATGGTCGCGCTGACAGCGATTTCTTCTCCACAAACTGGGGCGTCGGGCTGCAGGCGCAGATCTTCGACAACCAGGTTGGGCAGGGGCGGCGGCGGACCCGTCTCGGCTGGCAAGCCAGAGATGTCTACTTCAACGACTGACTCGGCAAGCAGCCAGACTTGTTCTTTGTCTTCGTCCTGAATGCGATACCAGTCACGATATGGGCTGACCGCAACAATGACGATGGGCGCGTCTATATCCAGACTGCCGATGATGTCGTGGTCAGCGCTGGGACCGCGGCGCAATTCGCTAGATTGGATGAGGGTCGCGGTCACATGCGGGTGATCCAGCGCGTTGGTCGAAGCATCACCTGCCGCACCATCCGTGTCCGATGCTGTTTCGGCGCTGTCTGGCTCGGGAGGCTGGCTCTCGCCTTGCGCGATCACGCGAATCATCACATCGGCTCGCGCAGAAGTGCCATCTCCGCGTTCTGCTGTCACCGCCACTTGATAATTGCCCGGATTGCTGGTGGGCCAGTCGATGCTCAAGGGCAGTATCGCTGCGCCAGTTTCGTTGGGGTTGATTTTTTCGCCAAGCAGCGCCTCGTCAAGCAGCACGCTGATTCGTGTCAGGTCTGCGCCAGCATTTTCCACACGCGCCTGCACGATTACAGTCGTGCCAGCCAGAAAAGTTTGGTTGGGCAGCGGGGCGGCGATGACGATCTGTGGCGGACCCTCAAAGCGCGTAGCAGCTCCTGGCGGCGCGAAAACGAGGTTGCAGCCAGCGCCAGCCAGCACAAGCCCTGCCAAAAGGCTTGCCCGTATCAAGCTCGCTATGATGCCCGATGGCATAGGCAATACTCCTGTGCCTCTATGACCTGGCGCGCCGCAAGTCTAGCAGAATACGCTGGCTTTGGCTACCATAGACGAGCGGGGCAGACAGGAGCAAGCATGTCAAATCTGCGCGGCAAGCGCATTGTTTTGGGAGTCTGTGGCAGCATCGCCGCCTACAAAGCGGCCGATCTGGCCAGTCAGTTGACCCAAGCCCAGGCCCTGGTTGATGTTATCATGACCGCGGCTGCCCAGCGATTCCTGAGCGCGCTAACATTCCAGGCGGTCACGGGTCGGCCTGTCTACAGCGAATTGTGGCAGAGCGGCGATGCAGGCGGGCTGCCCAGCCACATTGCTCACATCGGTTTGGCAGAAGCCGCCGACCTGTTGATTATCGCGCCCCTCACAGCCAATACGCTGGCAAAGCTGGCACAGGGCATGGCGGACGACTTGCTGACAGTTAGCGCGCTGGCAGCCAAATGCCCGCTGCTGCTGGCGCCAGCCATGGATGGCAATATGGTCGATCATCCCGCCACCCAAGCCAACATCCAGACCCTGCAATCACGCGGCGCGCAGTTCGTCCCGCCAGAAAGCGGACATCTCGCCAGCGGACTCAGCGGCACGGGACGCCTGCCCGCAACGGCGACCTTGCTGGGGCATATCCGGCGCGTGCTGGGCTTGGATGGTGAATTGGCTGGCCAGAAATTGGTGGTTACGGCTGGTGGCACCCGCGAGGCGCTCGACCCCGTTCGCTATCTGAGCAATCGTTCCAGCGGCAAGCAGGGCTATGCGATCGCCCAGGCGGCTCTCGATGCTGGCGCGCGCGTCGTGTTGATTTCCTCCGCTCAGCATTTGCCAGCCCCGGTCGGCGCGCAGTTGGTGCTTGTCGAATCGGCAGAGTCCATGCGACGGGCGGTGCTGGAGCATGTGCTCGGGTCGGCCGCGCTGGTCATGGCGGCGGCTGTGGCGGATTATCGCCCCCGGCAGATCGCTCGGCAGAAAATCAAAAAGGCAGTCGCGGCGCTGCAGCTGGAGTTGACGCGCACCGACGACATCTTGCTGGCGGTCAAAGCCCAACGTCATGCCAGTGGCTATCCGGTCATCGTGGTCGGATTCGCAGCCGAAAGCGAAAACCTGCTGGAAAATGCCAGCGGCAAGCTGCAGAGCAAAGGCTTGGACCTGCTGGTGGCAAACGACATCAACGCGCCCGACGCCGGCTTCGCGGTCGACAGCAATCGCGTGGTCGTGCTGGATTCGGACGGCGGTTTGCAGCGCATCGAGCTGAGCAGCAAAGCCAGCATCGGCGCCAGCATCATTCAGCGCATCGGCAGCCTGCTGGCATAAAGACCTAGTCCAGGCTCAAGCCAAGTTCCTGCACCGCATGCAGAGCGCGGCAATGCGCCACATAAGCCGCCAAGGTCTGCGTACAGCCGACTCGGTAATAAGGAATCAGCCACTCCACGCCAGCCGCGGCGAATCCGTTCTGCCGATAGACGATCCGCGCGCCGGCGTCATCATCGCTGAAAGCAAGCTGGATGCTGGTGTCGTCCGCCCAGGTTGGGTCGCGCCAAGTATAGGCGAGGCTCTGCGGTGGCTGCCACAACGTGATGCGCCCGATGACCAGTTCGCTGCCATCGGCGAAACTTTCATAATAACGTCCGCCCGGCCGGGTCTCGAAGCGGATGTGCTGCGGCCGAGTCGTCTTGGGCGCGAAGCTGTAGGGGAAGACGCCTTGTCGGGGCCACCAGGTGTCCATCTGCTCGGTGAAGACCGCAAAAGCCGTCTGCGCGGGCAAGGGGACGCTGCGTTCCAGCTTGATATCGGGCATTGGTCCGCTGCCTTCCCTCGTCATTACATCGTGAATCACGCTAGTTTCGGTAAAGTGGCATTGCAGTCGTGTCAGTCATCACTGTCGTCTGACGAGCTCAAGTTCAAATTGTTGCCTTGATCGCATGAAGCAGATATTGAAATGCGAGAAAAAACTGACTTGACCAAGAATTATTGGCACATCGGCTTCGTTCGTCCAGGCAAAACCCATTTTGATGATGGGCCAGTTTCCAACTGTAACTTCGACGAGGAATCCTCTGGATTCCACCTGCCCCGCAATACCGGATAGACCAACTATCTGCTCCTGTTCGTCCCAGATGCCGCCTAGTTTAATGCCGACGTCGTAGGGCAATACATTCAGATCTGCTCCGCTATCCACTAGCGCTAAAGATTGAACTTCGTGATGTCGGTTGCGCAGAGACACGGGCAGAAATGGACGAGTTCTTTCGTCCGGCGCATATTGCCGATTTATCACATAAGGGAAGACAAGTCGGTCAGCCATTGTCTTTGGATTCGTCCTCTAGCTGCTCGAGCATAGATATTGCTTCTGCCGACGCTCGAAAAAGTGGCGACATCTTGAACACCCGTGTGCCTTCAAAAACCTTGTCAATGTCGCCTGACAATTCATCATTCAAGAATTGGATGACTTGAAGTTTGTCTTTGCGATCTAACTGTTGCAATTCAACCAGGAGCCTGCGCGCGATCATGCTTCACCTCCACTTCCCTTGTTCATTTCGAATTCTACCATAGTCCACTTCTTGCCTCAAAGGCATGCGTCTTGCCTCGAAACGCCCATCTCGGGTACACTCCAAATGCCCAAGCGAAACGGAAGCCCCATTATGTTCCAAGACCCCCAGCAAGTCTCCGACGCCCTGCGCGAGCAGCAATATATCGCCACGGACGAGATCGCGACAGTCGCCTTCTTGGCGGAAAAGCTGGGCAAACCGCTGCTGGTCGAAGGACCGGCCGGCGTCGGCAAGACCGAATTGGCAAAAGCCTGGTCGGGCGCTTCGAGCCGTCCTCTCATCCGCCTGCAATGCTATGAAGGGCTGGACGAAAGCAAGGCGCTCTATGAATGGGAATATGCCAAGCAGATGCTCTATACCCAGCTGCTGCGCGACAAGCTCAGCGACCTGTTGGTTGCGGCCGACACGTTGCGACAAGCCGCCGACCGCCTGGGCGAAGAAGATGATGTCTTTTTCAGCGAGCGCTTTCTGCTGGCCAGGCCCCTGCTGGCGGCGCTGACAGCCGACGAACCCGCCGTGCTGCTGATTGACGAAATCGACCGCGCCGATGCCGAATTCGAGGCTTTTTTGCTGGAGATCCTCAGCGACTTTCAGGTGTCCATCCCCGAGCTGGGCACGATCCGCGCGCGCCACCATCCCAGCGTCGTGCTGACCAGCAACAATACGCGCGAATTGTCCGAAGCGCTCAAACGCCGCTGCCTCTACCTGTTTGTCGATTATCCCAGCCACGAAGCCGAACTCAACATCGTCAAGCTGCGCGTGCCCGACCTGAGCGACAAGCTGGCCCGGCAAACTGTCGAAGTCGTGCAAGGTATGCGCCGGCTCGACCTGAAGAAAAATCCCAGCGTCTCCGAGACGATTGACTGGGCCAAAGCGCTGGTCATGCTCAATGCCGACAACATCGACCAAAAAACGCTGGAAACTACGCTGACCGTCCTGCTCAAGCACGAGAGCGATGTGCAGAAAGCGCGCCGTCAGCTGCAGCAAGGGCAAGAGGGCGACATGCAGCGTCCTCGCCGCCACCGCTCTGATTGGAATTAGGGGACGAGACAACCCCCTCGGCCCCGCATACAAGGAGATGTAGGGGCGAAGCGGTAACACGCTCGATTCCAGCGCAAACAAAAGTTGCATGACTTACTTGCACTTACTGAGACGCCGAGGGCACAGAGCTTCATTGTAGGGGTGAGACAAGTGCCGCCCCTGCACCATTCTGAATGAGGGACCGAGGGGCTTAGCGGACGCGGCAATGTTGTCTCATTACGAACTTGGGTTTACTTCTGCGGCAAAATGCCTATCTGGATGCGCTGGTCTTTCGCGACCGCCGTGACCGACGCCGCCGATTGTTCGCGCGCGGCTTGCTCGCCGGGGGCTGTGGCTGCGGCGCTGCGATGGCAGAAACATAGGGATGCTCATCGACGACCGCGATTGGCTGGCGGATCAAGGATTCGATTTCGCGCAGGAACTTTCGTTCATTGACATCGCAGAAAGAATAAGCGATGCCCGATGCGCCGGCACGCGCCGTGCGACCGATGCGATGCACATAACTTTCCGGGATATTGGGCAAATCGAAATTGATGACATGGGATACCGAATCGATATCCAGGCCACGCGCGGCGATATCGGTCGCGACCAGGACGGCGGTGTTGCCAGACTTGAACTTGGACAGGGCTCGGCTGCGCGCCGATTGCGATTTGTTGCCATGGATGGCTTCCGCAGGGATGCGGGCGCGGTTCAATTGCTGCGCCAGCCGGTTGGCTCGATGCTTGGTGCGCGTGAACACGAGCACCCGTTGCGAGGCCGGGTCTTGCAGAATGTGCTTGAGCAAGTCGCGCTTGTCGCCGCCTTCCACAAAATAGATAGATTGCGCGATATTCTCAACGGTGGTCGATTGCGGATTGGCTTCCACCTTGACCGGGTTCGTCAGCATGCGCTTGCTCAAATCCTGGATGGCCTGCGGCATCGTGGCCGAAAAGAGCATGGTCTGGCGCGCTTTTGGCAGGCGCTGGACGATGCGCTTGACATCGTTGATAAAGCCCATATCCAGCATGCGGTCGGCTTCATCCAATACGAAGAATTCGATAGCGTCCAGGCGGATATAGTCCTGATTCATCAAATCTTGCAGGCGACCTGGCGTGGCCACCACGATGTCGACGCCGCGCTGCAAGGCATTCACTTGCGGTTGTTGGCCCACGCCACCGAATATCGACACATGCCGCAGCCCATTCTCGTGGCCGAACTTGCCGAATTCTTCATCTATCTGCGCAGCCAATTCGCGGGTTGGCGCCAGAATCAGCGCGCGGATGCGTCGTCTGCCTGGCGAGCGCCCCAGCATTTGCACAATCGGCAAGGCGAAGGCGGCTGTCTTGCCCGAGCCAGTCTGGGCGCAGCCAACCAGATCGCGTCCTTCCAAAATATGCGGTATGGCGCGTGTTTGTATCGGCGTGGGCTGGCTATAACCAACGCCTTCCACCACGCGCAGCATAGCGCTGTTCAATTGCAAGTCTTTGAATGTCATCTTGGTATGGGTTTCTGGATATTCCATTAGAGGGGACAACGATGCAGTATCTACCAGTTGCGCCGATAAGTCCAGACCGACAATTCGGCGGGCAAGATCAACCCCCGGTCCCCCCGAAAAGTCGGGGGGAAGGTTGCTGTGGGCGAGACACAGAGAAGCTCCTACAGACGACATGAAGATATGTTGTAGGGGCGAGCGTTGACTCGTCCGCGCGCTGACCAGCTGCGCATGGGTGGACACGCTGGTCTGCGCCTGGCTGATCCCCCGATGTCAATGAGAACAGCAGAGCCAGAAGATACTATGTCTAACTATATCAAAAGGCGAATGATGTCTTAGTAGACGATGCGTTGCGAGGTAAGCCATAGGCAAATCGAGGCAAATCCAGTACACTGGCGCGACCGCGCAAAGCCACCAGCCGACCGACTATGAACACATCCAGCGTAAACACAGCGCATCCGCCAGGAGTGAGCCGCGCATTGCAAAGTCTGCCGCTCTATTTGTATCAACTCGGCTGGGGACCTTCGCTAGACTGGTTGCCGCTGCTGGCGTTGACGACACGCGATTGCGATACCGGCGCGCCGCGTCATGTTGCGCTGGAATACCGGCGGCATGGCAGCAAGCTCTACCTGGTCTGTGGCTTGGGCGAGGCCACCGACTGGTATCAGGATATCGTGGCCGAGCCGGGCGTAACAATCCAGCATGGCGCGAAGATCAATGCCGCCCGCGCTGTCCGCGTCGATGATCCAGCCGAAGCCCTGCGCGCGCTCTATGCCTTCAGCCGCAATTCCTGGCTCTACGAATCGCTCTTCGCACGCATGAGTTCTGCCAATGCCGCCGACCTGAACACACTGGCAGACGTCGCCGCGGAGTTCACTGTCGTGCGCATCGCGCCCAGCGACGACGCGCCAGAATTGCCGCCGGTGCCTTTGTTCAGCCAGCCGGTGCGTCAGCTCGCCACCATCGCCGCGCTGCTGCTGTTGTTGCGCCTGGTTCTTATCGTGCTGGGCGCATTCTTCGGGAGTGGTGGCAAGCGCCGCTGAGCCTATACAGCGAATTCCACTCCCTGCGCCAGCGGCAACTCGCGCGAATAGTTGATTGTGTTGGTCTGTCGCAGCATATAGCCTTTCCAGGCATCCGAGCCCGATTCGCGTCCGCCGCCCGTATCTTTCTCGCCACCGAATGCGCCGCCGATCTCTGCGCCGCTGGTGCCAATGTTGACATTGGCGATGCCGCAATCCGAGCCTGCTCCCGACAAGAACTGCTCCGAGCGCGCCAGATCGTTGGTGAAGATGGCGCTGGATAGACCCTGTGGCACGGCGTTGTGCATGGCGATGGCTTCGTCCAACGTGTCGACCGTCATCACATACAAAATGGGCGCGAAAGTCTCGTGGCAGACCAGCGGAGTCTGGCGGGGCATGCGGATAATGGTCGGCTGCACGAAGTTTTCGCCCAGATCGGGCAACCTGCCGCCACCAGTCAGGACATGTCCGCCCTGTGCTTTCGCCTTTTCAACTGCGACCAGCATGGCTTCGACAGCGCCTTGATTGATCAGCGGGCCCATCAGCACGCCGGGCTGCATGGGATCGCCAACGCGCACGGATCGATAGGCACTGGCGAGTCGCTCGCATAGCTCGTCGGCAATGGGGCGTTGTACGATCAAGCGGCGGGTGCTGGTGCAGCGTTGTCCAGCCGTGCCAACTGCGCCGAAGACGATCGCGCGCGTGGCCAAATCCAGATCGGCATCGTCGCTCACGATGATGGCATTGTTGCCGCCCAGTTCCAGTATGCTGCGACCCAGCCGTCCCGCGACGCGCGCAGCCACCTGCCTGCCCACAGCGGTCGAGCCCGTGAAGCTGATCAAGGGCAGGCGCGCGTCATCAACCAGGGCTTCACCGACGCTCTCGTTGCCGCCGATGACCAGATTGAAGACGCCCTCACATCCATGCCGCGCCATCACACGGTTGCAGATGCGCTGGATGGCGATGGCTGTCAGTGGTGTAGTTGGCGAGGGCTTCCAGATCATGCTATCGCCGCAAACCGCCGCGATCGCCGCATTCCACGACCACACCGCCAGCGGGAAGTTGAACGCCGTGATGATGCCGATTGCGCCCAGCGGATGCCACTGCTCGACCATGCGATGCCCCGCGCGCTCGCTGTGCATGGACAAGCCATAGAGCTGGCGCGACAAGCCGACGGCGAAATCGCAGATGTCGATCATCTCCTGGACTTCGCCCAAACCTTCGCTGCGGATTTTGCCATTTTCCAGCGTAACTAGCTCGCCCAGCGCTTCTTTGTGTTGGCGCAATTCCTTGCCCAGCTCGCGGATGACTTCGCCACGTTTGGGCGCGGGCCGCATGCGCCAGCTGTGAAAAGCCGACACAGCTTCGGATACGACTCGCTCATAATCGGCGCTGGTCGCCTGGGCGACCGCCGCGATTGGCGCATTGGTGACGGGATTCAGCGAAACCAGCTGCTCGCCGCCGCCTGTCCAGCCATCCCTCCCTGTGCATGCACCGGGGTTGACTGGTTTGATGCCCAGCGCGTTCAAAATCTCGTTCACCATGTCCTTCTCGCTTCCTCGTATATCGTGCTTTGGGCGAAAAACTGCTGTCAGGTTTAGGGACTCTGCAAATAAATCGGCGCGACGCGCTCGGCGGGGAAGGATTGCGCGCCTTGTTCACGCAGACGCGCCCAGGCGATCTCTGCCATGTGCCCCGCCCGCCGCAATCGCAATGGCGCTGGCACGATGTCATGATCGGGATTCGCGCGGATCATCGCCAAGCCTTCCGCCGAAATCTCGCCGGTAATGAGCATGGGACGGGCATATTCGGCCAGCACAGCCTGCCAATCGCCGATCTTCGCGGGCTGGCTTTCTACCCAGCGGTTCGCCATCGGCCCATACTCGGCATAGATGATGCGCTTTCTGCCCGCCGGCAGCGCCACAACCAGGTTTGACGATTCCCGATAGGGGGGGACGGCGTCAACCAGCGTTTCCAACGTAGTCACCGGCACAAGCGGTAGATCGCGGGCGGCTGCCAAGCCTTTCGCCACCGCCACGCCGATGCGCAGGCCGGTATATGAGCCGGGTCCGACAGCAACCGCCAAGGCCGTTAATTCCGCCGATTCGACGCCGGTCTGCTGCATGGTCCGCGCGATCAATGGCGCAAGCTGGGCATTGTGTCCGCGCCCCACCCGCAACGTGCATTCCGCCAGCAGCCTGCTGCCATCGTGCAGGGCGATGCTCATTGTTTGCGTGGCTGTGTCGATGGCCAGCAGGCTCATGAGTCGTCACTTTTCCAGCGCGCGCAAAAAGTCCGCCAGCAGCGAGATAGGCCGCTCGCCAACCGCCTGACAATGCAGGTCGCGCCTGGATTCTGCGCGCATGTCAAAATCAATCCACAAGCGCTCGGCGGGCAAGAACGGCTCGATGCGCTCCGCCCACTCAATGATGACAGCGCCGCTGCCATCCAGGATGTCGTCTATGCCCAGACTTTGCGCTTCCTGCGGATTGCCCAGGCGGTAGCAATCCAGATGATAAAGCCGCGTTTCGTCCTTCGCGCGCCGGTGTTCGTGCACCAGATTATAGCTTGGGCTGGTCAGCTGAGTCTGCGCGCCAAAGCCGATGCCGATGCCGCGGCACAAGCAAGTCTTGCCCGCGCCCAGCCCGCCCGACAAGCACAGGACATCTCCTGCCGCCAGCAATGCGCCCATTTTTCTGCCCAGCCGCGAAGTTGCCGCCGGCGAATGACTGTGCAGACGCGTCATGACAGCTGCTTCAGCACGACGATCGCGCCAAATCGCTCGACATGATAAGCGTTCGTATCGTAACGAGCAGAACCGGGCTGCGAAGTCACCACATAATCCGCGTCGGCCGCCAAACCCAGCGGATGACCATTGCGGTTCTGCAAGCCATGTTGCGACTCCAGCAGAAAGTCGTAAGCCATGCCCATGCCATACATGGGGTCGATGCTGTGCCAGGGCACGATCCACCACCGATGCGCCAACTCGGGCAGCATATCATAGCTGATGGTGAGCGCCTCGCCCCCGTCCCAGTCGTCGGCGATGTAGGCTGTGGCGGCCTCAATGCTGCGGTAGAGGCTCATGTTCTGCGCCGAATGCAGGCTGGCATCGTGCCCCACAACGCGCAGCACGCGGTCGAGGCTGTTGAGGCTCGCCCAAATCAATACAAGCGCCAGGCACAGGCGCATGATCTGCTGTCGCTCGCCTGCCAATGAGCGCATGCCATAGGCGCAGACCAGGTATTGCAGAGGGAGCAGGCTCGTATAATAGCTGGCATGTTCGTCTGGCGTCGCGCGCACCAAGAGCAAGCCGGCCAGCAAGCCCAGCATCACCAGCATCAGCAGCAACGTGCGCCCGGCCGCCGACTCGCATAGCAGCGCGGGAATCGCCGTTATGCCGCGCCAACCTTGCCAGCAGCGCAGAATCGCAAAGCCGCAGCCGATCCAGAAACAGGCTTCCAGCGCCACTTGCAGCGCAACATCCAGCGGGACCAGCGGGGGCAACTGCGCGCGCAGGGTACGAAGCTCGCCCTGGAAGGGCAGTCGCAGGGCGGTCAAAGCCTGCCTGGGCAAGCTCAGCGCATATTGGATGCCACGTTGCAATCGGCTGGTGGTCGGCGCGGGTTGGGGCGGGGGCGTCTCATCCGCAGGCGGGGCATCCGCTCGGCTGCTCTGCGCTTCCGGCTTGAGATGAGCATATTGCGCCAGAGTCGGCGCGTCGATGCGGTGACTGCGCGTGAAGAAAGCGCGCAAGTCGGCGAAGTCCTGCTCGATCTCGAAGGCCATATAGGGCGCTAGCATGGCAGCCGAAAGCAGCGCGCCTGCCGCCAGTCCTCGCGCATTCCAGGGCAAGCGCAGAATCAGCCACAGCGCCGCCAGCACGCCAAAGAACAGCACCGCCGAAAAATGCGTCATACATGCCGCTGTCGCCACCAGCCAGGTCAACGCGACGAAGCCGGCGCGCCCATCGACTTTCCAGCGATAGAGGCAATAGACAAAAAATAGGCAGAAGCCGGGCAGCAGCAATTGCGCCCAGGCTGTGTAGGCGCTGCTGATGCCGATCTGGCTGTAGGTGAAGAGGGTGGCGGCGATCATGCCAGCCCGCTCGTCGATGAAATCTTTGCCCAGCCGATACGCTGCAAGTGTCGCCAGCAGGTTGAATGCCAACTGCGTGCCGATCAGCACGGTCGGCACATGGCGCGTCAACAGCAGAGCCGGCAGCTGCAGCCAGACCAGGAAAGGCAGATTATAGGCAGCGACGCTGGACAAAGTGCCAAGCACCGGGAATGCCCCGCCATCCAGCCAGGCGGCGCCGCGTGCGATCAGCGGCACATAATCGGCTTCCCACACCAGCAGCTGCGCCGCAACCAGCTTCACGCCGATGCTGACAGCGATCAAAAGCCAGAATGCAGCCTGATAGGGGTGGATTTGCGGGGAGCGTGGCATGGGGCGGGCATTTTTCCAATTCAGTAGCCGAAGATCATTATAGCAGTGGCGCTGGACACAGAGGTTTGGCTCTCGTTGCTTGCTATTCTCTGCGCTCTCTGCGTCCTCAATAATACCAGGTAAGCAATGAGACGAACTTGCCGCGTTCACTACTTCGCTTTGAGACGGACGACACAAATATCGCCCTTGCATTGCTATGCGATGTTGCGCAAGCACAGCGTTCGCCACTCCCTTACTTGCAAATGCTTGACAATCCAGGAAATGGCACTACCATAGAAAATCATGCGATAAGACAGGTATTTTATCTATGCGTTCCAGAACAAGCGCTTGTCCACATGACATCGCCCAGGCAAGAATGGAGTATCTAAAAATGAACGCTGGCAAGCGCAATATCGCCCCCCC